>OIXA01000054.1_pt1 | contig 134421 bp, 125 predicted proteins | sample 1587721 | NCBI WGS metagenome assembly OIXA01 (sample SAMEA3888900, study PRJEB22519) | human gut metagenome | biome: human gut; feature: human-associated habitat; material: faeces | place: Denmark | collected 2013 | reverse complement strand
CCGCCTGACAGATGCTCATTTCGTAATTTCGGTCTAAACCTGTTTTACGAACACCTGTCTAACCGGCGCGGCTTGATTTATTTGAATCACTTCTTATGATACAGCTTCTTCGCCTGATATCTCGGCTCGAAGGAGATATTGACGCCGAGCTTCTTGAACATCTCCTCGTCGACGTGGGAGAGGATGACGGAGGAGTGCGCCTCGCAGCCCTTGAGGCTGTTGATCTGGTCGATCGCGTAGCCCGCCATCGGGTTCATGACCGAGCATATAGTCAGCGCGATCAGCATCTCATCCGTGTGCAGGCGCGGATTGTGGTTGCCGAGGTGCTCGACCTTGAGGTTCTGGATAGGCTCGATGACGCCCGGAGCGATAAGCTGCAGCGGCTTGTCTATCCCGGCGAGCTTCTTGAGAGCGTTCAGCAGGCAGGCCGAGGACGCGCCGAGCAGGGAGCTTGTCTTGCCGGTGATGATAGTCCCGTCGTTGAGCTCCAGTGCGACGGCGGGCGCGCCGGTCTCCTCCGCGCGGTCGAGCGCGGCCTTGACTACCGGGCGATCCTCAATGGAGATACCGGCGGAGTTCATGATAAGCTCGATCTTGCGCAGCTCGGCGGCGTCGCTCAAGCCCTGACGCACGGCGCAGGCGGCGGCATAATAGCGGCGGATGATCTCCTGCTTTGACGCTTCGCAGCAGACCTCGTCGTCGGTGATGCAGTAGCCTGCCATGTTGACGCCCATGTCCGTCGGGCTCTTGTACGGGCTCTCGCCGTAGATGCGCTTGAAGATCGCTTCGAGCACGGGGAATATCTCAACGTCGCGGTTATAGTTGACGGTAGTGACGCCGTAGGCTTCGAGATGGAACGGGTCTATCATGTTCACGTCGTCAAGGTCGGCAGTCGCGGCCTCGTAGGCGAGGTTTACCGGGTGCTTGAGCGGGAGGTTCCAGACCGGGAAGGTCTCGAACTTCGCGTAGCCCGCGCTGATGCCGCGCTTGTGCTCATGGTAGAGCTGGCTCAGGCAGGTGGCCATCTTGCCGCTGCCGGGGCCGGGCGCCGTGACGACGACGAGTGAGCGCGTCGTCTCGATATATTCGTTCTTTCCGAAGCCCTCATCGGAGATTATGAGCGGGACATTCGAGGGATAGTCGGGGATGATATAGTGCAGATACACCGCGACGCCGAGCGCCTCAAGGCGCTTCTTGAACTGGTCGGCAATGGCCTGACCGCGGTAGTGCGTGATGACGACGCTGCCGATATAAAGCCCTATCCCGCGGAACGCGTCGATAAGGCGGAGCGTGTCGTCCTCATAGGTGATGCCGAGGTCGCCGCGGCGTTTGCTGCGCTCGATGTCGTCCGCGGATATGGCGATGACTATCTCCGCATCGTCCTTCATCTCGAGCAGCATCTTCACCTTGCTGTCCGGCGCGAAGCCCGGCAGCACGCGGGATGCGTGGAAGTCGTCAAAGAGCTTGCCGCCGAACTCCAGATACAGCTTGCCGCCGAATTTGGAGATACGGTCGCGTATGTTCTGCGATTGCAGCTTTACGTATTTGTCGTTATCGAAGCCTATCCTGTTCATATGAAGATCCCTCTGTTCTCTCTCGGTGCAGCCCGGTAGTATTTTCGATGAAATATTTTAGCACACAAAAACAGACAGGACAAGATTATACTTTTTTTATTCACAAACTTGTGCTAATATATACCTTGAATCAGTATCTACATTTCTTTTTTCAGGAAAGGCATACATAAATGGGAATTTTCAACAAGCTGTTCGGTAGCTATTCCGACCGTGAGCTCAAGCGCATCTACCCGATAGCGGACAAGATAGAAGCACTCTCCGATGAGTACGCCGCAAAATCCGATGAGGAGCTGCGCGCGAAGACCGATGAATTTAAGCAGCGCCTTGCCGAGGGCGAGACGCTGGACGATATCCTGCCCGAGGCCTACGCCACCGTGCGCGAGGCCGCGTGGCGCGTGCTCGGCATGCGCCCGTTCCGGGTGCAGCTCATCGGCGGCATCGTCCTGCATCAGGGGCGCATCGCCGAAATGAAGACCGGCGAAGGCAAAACGCTTGTCGCTGTGCTCCCGGCCTACCTCAACGCACTGACCGGCGAGGGCGTCCACATCGTCACCGTGAACGATTACCTTGCCAAGCGCGACAGCGAATGGATGGGCAAGGTGCACCGCTTCCTCGGCCTGAGTGTCGGCCTTATCGTCCACGGACTGAATAACGACGAGCGCCGCGAAGCCTATAACTGCGATATCACCTACGGCACGAACAACGAGATGGGCTTTGACTATCTGCGCGATAACATGGCGCTCTATAAGGAGAACATGGTTCAGCGCGGACATGCCTTCGCCATCGTCGACGAGGTCGACTCCATCCTCATCGATGAAGCCAGAACTCCGCTCATCATCTCCGGTCAGGGCGACGAGAGCACCGACCTTTACCGTCAGGCGGACGACTTCGTCAGCCGTCTGAAGAAGGTCGTCTACGCGAGCGTTGACGAGAAGGAGGAGGAGAGCGAGGATCTCGACGCGGACTATGTCGTCGACGAGAAGGCCAAGACCGCGACGCTCACCGCCCGCGGCATCGCCAAGGCAGAGCGCGCCTTCAACCTTGAAAACCTCGCCGATATCGAGAACGCCACGCTCTCGCACCATATAAATCAGGCGCTCAAGGCGCATGGCATAATGAAGCGCGACATTGACTATATCGTCAAGGACGGCGAGATAATCATCGTCGATGAGTTCACCGGCCGTCTCATGCTCGGCCGCCGCTACTCTGAGGGTCTGCATCAGGCGATCGAGGCCAAGGAGCACGTCGATGTCCAGAAGGAAAACAAGACCCTTGCGACCATAACCTTCCAGAATTACTTCCGTCTCTACGGCAAGCTCTCCGGCATGACCGGTACTGCCGCGACCGAAGCTGAGGAGTTCAGCGCGATATACCAGCTCGATATCATCGAGATCCCGACAAACAAGCCCGTCATAAGGATCGACCACCCCGACGTTGTGTATAAGAACGATGTCGGCAAGAACCGCGCGATAATCGAGCAGATCGTAGAGTGCCACGAGAAGGGTCAGCCCGTTCTGGTCGGTACTATATCAATAGAAAAGAGCGAATATATCTCCTCCCTGCTCAAGCGCCGCGGCATCCCGCACACGGTGCTGAACGCCAAGTACCATGAAAAGGAAGCCGAGATCGTCGCTCAGGCCGGTAAGTTCGGCGCAGTTACGATAGCGACGAACATGGCAGGCCGCGGCACCGATATCACCCTCGGCGGCAACGCCGAGTTCATGGCCAAGGCCGACCTGCGCAAGGCAGGCTATGACGAAGCCACCATCGCCGAAGCCACCGGCTACGCCGAGACGGACGATGAGAACATCCTCGCCGCGCGCGCACTTTTTGCCGAGCGCATGAAGGTACACAAGGCTGAGACGGACGCGGAGGCCGAAAAGGTGCGCGCCGTCGGCGGCCTGTTCATCCTCGGCACCGAGCGCCACGAGTCCCGCCGTATCGATAACCAGCTGCGCGGCCGTGCCGGCCGTCAGGGCGACCCCGGCGAGAGCCGCTTCTATCTTGCGCTGACGGACGATGTCATGCGTCTCTTCGGCTCCGACAGGCTCACCGGCCTTATGGACACGATGAAGGTCGATGAGGACACCCCGCTTGACCATAAGATGCTCTCCAACGCCATCGAGCAGGCGCAGCGCACGGTCGAGAGCCGCAACTTCCAGACCCGTAAGAGCGTCCTCGAATACGACGATGTCATGAACCAGCAGCGCAACATCATCTACGGCGAGCGCCGCAAGGTGCTTGACGGCGAGGATATCCACGCGCAGATCATGGGTATGATAAAGGAGTTCGTCTCCTCCACCGTGGCCGACGGCCTTGCCGGGGGCGTGGCGGAGAACCAGACCCAGCTCGATAACGCTCTCCAGCCCTTTGAGAAGCTCTTCATGCGCCGCGGCACGTTTAAGATAGAACAGTTCGGCGGCAGTGTGCATAATGATAAGCTCAGCGAAGCTGTGAACGAGTTTGCCGAAAAGGTCTATGCCGCAAAGGAAGAGGCCTTCGGCGAGGGGCCGAACGGCCTGCCGCTGATGCGCGAGATAGAGCGCGTTATAATGCTGCGCGTCGTCGATGAATACTGGATGGATCATATCGACGCGATGGCCGAGCTCAAGCGCGGCATCGGTCTGCGCGGCTACGGCTCGGTCAAGCCCATCGATGCCTATAAGCAGGAGGGCTTCGACATGTTCGAGGCCATGGTGCGCGGCATACGCGAGGAGACGGTGCGCCGTCTGTTCATCGTGCAGGTGCGCAAGGAGCAGGCCATCGAGCGCAAGGCCGTCTCGAAGAACGCGGCGGCAAACGTCGGCGGCGAGCCGGTGAAGAAGCAGCCCGTCAAAAAGGTGCCGAAGCCCGGGCGCAACGATCCCTGCCCCTGCGGCAAGATGAAGGCCGACGGCTCCCGCAGACTTAAATACAAAGAGTGCTGCGGCAGAAACGAGTAACGAAAACAAAGACAAAGCAAATGCTTTGTCTTTGATAGGAGACTTCCATGTCCTTTACAGAGAATAACCATAACGGGCTCATCTATATGAGCTCGGATAAGATCGGCGCGCGCCACGCGTTTACCACGCGCTATGGCGGCGTGAGCACGGGGATATTTTCCTCGCTGAACCTCGGCTCCAACCGGGGCGACGATCCCGAGGCCGTGCGCGAAAACTACCGCCGCGTGTGTGAGCTTATGGGCGTCGGCATCGACGATATGGCCGTGACGCAGCAGGTACACAAGGCCGATGTGCGCATCGTCACCTCGGCGGATAAGCACGTGTGCATGTCGCATGTACCCTATGAGGCCGACGGCATCGTCACTTCTGAGCGCGGCCTGCCGATAATGTGCATGGTGGCCGACTGCGTGCCCGTGCTGCTCTATGACGGGGAGCACTCCGCCGCCGGGGCGATCCACTGCGGCTGGCGCAGCTCCGTCGGGGACATCCTCAGGAACGCGCTTGACGCTATGGCGTCTCTCGGCGCGAAAGCGCAGAGCGTCCACGCCGCGATAGGCCCCTCGATAGGCCGCTGCTGCTTTGAGACGGACGACGATGTCCCTCAGGCGATAGAGCGCTACCTCTCCGGGGACACGGACGGCCTGTTCGACCGCCGCCCCGGCGGCAAGACGATGGTCGACCTGCGCGCAGCAAACGCGCGGCGGCTCATTCAGCTCGGCGTCCTGCCGGAGAACATTGACATTTCGGATGAATGCACCTACTGCCGCCATGACAAATACTGGTCGCACCGCTATACCCACGGGCAGCGGGGCAGTCAGGCGGCGCTGATAGTCCTGGACTGAGGAGATGACCATGAGAAAGAAAAAGAGACTGTGCGCGCTGCTGCTGTGCATGGCGATGCTGCTCGGCTGCACCGGCTGCGGCAGCAGTACGAGCAGCGGCAATAACCCGAACGACCTTGTGTCTACCGCCGGTAAGGACGTGACCCGCGCCGCCGCGGCAGATAATGTGTTCTCCCTCAACTGCAATAACGACTATAGCTTCAACCCCCTGATCGCGACGAACCACTCAAACCAGCTCGTGTGCAGCCTTGTGTATGAGAACATGGTCGAGCTCGACAACAGCTTTGAGGTCATCCCGAACCTGCTGACGAGCTGGATCTGCAACGAGGAGGCCACCTACTGGACCTTCGAGATCGCCGAGGGGCACTATTTCAGCGACGGTACGCCCGTCACCGGGCGCGACCTGCGCTATTCGCTCGACGCCGCGATAAACTCCGACCGTTTCCGCGGCCGCTTCGCGAGCTATCAGGGCTCCGGCTATGACGATACCCGCTTCTATGTCTCTCTCGGCATTGGCGACACGCAGTTTGTAAAGCTGCTGAATATCCCCATCGTCAAATACGGCACCTACGGCGACCCCAAGCCCATCGGCAGTGGACCCTATATGTACAGCGAGGACGAGACCTATCTTGTCGCGTCGCCATATTACCCGGATTATGAGAACCTCCCGATAGACACGGTGTTTCTCGTGAAGTACACGGACGCGGCCAGCCGCATCACCGCCTTTGACGACGGCATTATCGATGTCGTTACAAACGACCCGTCGAGCTACACGAACCTCGGCTACGCCAGCACCAGCGAAATTCACAACTACGCTACCACTAACTATCACTATGTGATGTTCAACGAGGAATCCACCATCGGCCGCTTTAACGGCTTCCGTCAGGCGATGAATTACGCCTTTGACCGCGCGTATTTTGCCGAGGAGCTGATGCACGGAAACGCGGCCGCCTCGGCCGTGCCGATGTACCCCACCTGCGCGGACTATCCTCAGCAGTATGCCGACAGTCTCGCGTATAACCTCGAGACCTGCCGTCTTGTCCTCGAGAACTCCGGCATAAAGGATTACGATAACGACGGCAAGCTTGAATACATGTCCGGCTCCGCGCAGAAGATAGAGCTCAAGTTCATCGTCTGCTCCGACAGCAGCGCGAAGACCGGCGTTGTGCGCAAGTTCGCAAGCGATATGGAATCTCTCGGCCTGACCGTGAACGTTCAGGAGCTGACATGGGAGAACTATCTTCAGGCGCTTGAAGACGGGGACTTCGACATGTACTACGGTGAGGTGAAGCTGCGCAATAACTTTGACGTCACAGAGCTCCTCGACCCCGACAGCGACCTCAACTATTCGCGCGGGAAGGACAGCAGCTTCGTCGGCTATATAAACGACTATCTCGCCGCCGGGGACACCTCGCGCTCTGCTATGTTCCAGCAGCTGTGCCAGTATATCGCCGGGACGGGCTCGCTCATTTCCATCGGCTTTGAGACGCACCAGTTCATAAGCCACCGCGGCGTCATCAAGGGCGTAAACCCCAACGCAGGGAATCCGCTGTATGATTTCCCGAATTGGGAAATAATGTTAGACTGACGCAGTAAACAACTTGGGAGAATCAAAAAAACTTGCAATAAAAGAGGAGGAATATCCATGACTGACAGAGAACTCATGTCAAAGGCAAAGCAGGCGTCGCTCAACGCCTACGTTCCGTATTCGCGCTTCGCGGTCGGCGCCGCGATCGAATGCACCGACGGCACTGTCTTCACCGGCTGCAATGTTGAAAACGCCGCCCTCGGCAGCACTATCTGCGCCGAGCGCACCGCCTGCTGCAAGGCGGTCAGCGAGGGTCACCGGGACTTCAGGCGCATCGCCATCTATGCCGACAGCGAAAACTGGTGTACCCCCTGCGGCGCATGCCGCCAGTTTCTGGCGGAGTTTTCACCGGAGATGGAGGTGCTCTGCGCCAAGGCCGGTGACCGCTATGTGAGCTATAAGCTCTCGGAGCTCCTGCCCTACACCTTTAATTACTGAGATGGAGCTTGAACAGCTCAGGCACTTCACCGCCGCGGCGGAAGCCGGGAGCTTTTCCGCCGCGGCAAGGAGCCTGTACATCAGCCATTCGACTATCTGCCGCTCAGTCTCCGCGCTGGAGGAGGAGCTTGGCGTCAGGCTGTTCGAGCGCTCGAGCCGGGACTTCCGCCTCACGGAGGCCGGGGAAGCGCTGCTGCCTCAGGCGCAGAGTCTGCTTGCCGCGGCGGAAAAAATAAAGGACGGCATGAAAAATGCCCGCCCAGCCAACTGAACAGACGTGATAACAGGGGCTGCCTCGGAATGACCGGAAGCGATCATTTCGGGGCAGCCTCCTGCTGCGCCCGAAATTTTGTGTATGACGGTACTCGAAACGTTGGCTTGAACGATGACGGCCAGTGCGATGTCTCCGGCTGGACTGATATCATCGCCGTGAGCGCCGGCAGCTATAACACCGTGGGTCTGAAATCGGACGGCACGGTGGTCGCCGCCGGCAGCAACGAAAACAACCGCAGCAACGTCACCGGCTGGAAGGATATCAGGCTGCCGAAGGCCGCCGGAAACGCAGACAATGACGTGATCGAGGCAGGTACCCTTTAAAGGTACCTGCCCCATTTCATTATATCCTATTGAACCTCACCCGAGGACTCCGTTCACGAAGCCCACCAGCCCGGCCTCGACCTCGTCGCGCAGCTCAAGCTCGTTGTGTATCTCGTGGCGGTAGCCGCTGTAAGCCTTGACGCTGACCTTGTTCCCGCTCTCGGCGAGCAGGTTCGCCACATGGTACAGCCCCTCGCCGTAGTTGCCACAGGGGTCGCAGTCGCCGGAAATGAGATACACCGGCAGCGAGGAGGGCACCATCTCCGCCCACTCGCGGCGCTCAATGAAGCCGTACAGCTCCACCAGATCCCACACCAGCTCCAGCGTTACATCGAAGCCGTTGAACATATCGCCCGCGTGGTCGGCGACGATATCGGGATTGCAGGCGATCCAGTCGGACGGGCCGTTGGGGTTTTCGATCCTCGCGGTCATGTCGAGGAAGACCTTGCCGAACCAGTCGCCGACCGGCTGATACGGGTCGGCAGCAACGGCGGCCTTTATCGCCGGGTCGTGCAGCTCAATCTCGCAGCCCTTGAACTGCGATACAACGCCGCAGAGCATGAGCCCCTTGAGGTCGTCGCCGTAGAGCGCGGCATAGGCGCGGCCGAGCATCGAGCCCCAGCTGTGGCCGAACACGAAGTACAGCAGTCCGGGGTAGTCCTTAACGGCAATGTCGTGCAGCGCCTTCTCATCCTTGAGGTAGGTCATGTAGCCGCCGGAGTGCGGGTCGCCCATTGTGCCGCTGTCGTAGGCGGTCTTGCCGTGGCCGATGTGGTCGTCCGCGTAGACGACGAAGCCCGCGGCCTGGAATTTGCTTATCATGTGCAGATAGCGGCGGGAGTGCTCGCCGAAGCCGTGGATGAGCTGAATGACGGCTCTGGGCTTGCCGAGCGGGGTATATGCCCATGCCTTGATGGTGTCGCGCCCGTTGGCGGATGGGAAGCTGATCTCTCTTATGGACATGCTGGTTCCTCCTTGTGAAAAAATTTTTCGTATTGGGTGTTTTTATAATATCATAGATTACCATTGATTGACAAGGACACACACGGTTTTGACGGGCAGAAATATGCCCATGTTGCCTCAAAGCCCTTGGCAATACACAAAGTATTACCTGCGGGCTTTTCGTTGCTTGAACGCATTTCTGCTCCGGCAAAACTGCTGCGCACCTGACAGCTTTGGATTTTCGAGTGATTTTTGGCTTTTGAGACGCAGATGTGTCGTAACCCATCAAGGCGAAAAGGACAAAAAGCGCCGAAAAGACATGCTGTCAGGCGTATGTGCTCTTGTCAACCAATGGTACAGTGAAAGAAAACAAAAAATCCGCAGAACGTCCCTCTTGACAAACAAATTTTCATGCGGTACAATCCACTCAAGCTGAATATATATGCTTCTTTCACCACCGGGTGGAGGGTCAAAGGCATCCGTGACTGAACCGTAGGTATTCCGGCAAAAGCTGGATAAGGTTCGGCCGCGGATGTCTTTTTTCGAGTAAGCACTGAGCAAATGACGGCATTCATTCAGCGCTTACTGTAAATATCTATCAAGTCAATACTAATTTTTAAGGAGGAAATCCCCAATGAAGATCAAGCCCTTTGCGGTAGAGGAATGGATGAACGAGTACGAGGTCGGCGCAAAGTACAACATCGCCGAGACCTGCGTTGACTCGGTGTCGCTCGACGAGCTGTTCGAGCTGACCGGGGAGGATAAGGAAGCCTTCCTGCGCGAGTTCTGCGCGCGGCGCCTGACCTACGGCGATATATACAGCCGCCCGGATTTCCTCGACGGCATCTGCGGCCTGTATAAGACCGTGAAGCCCGAGAACATCATCACCACCCACGGCGCGGCGGGCGCGAACCACCATGTGTTCTGCTCCCTCGTCTCCGAGGGCGACCGCGTCATCAGCATCATGCCGACCTATCAGCAGCTTTATTCTATCCCCGAGTCCATCGGCGCTGACCTTGCCGTCATGCACCTTAAGCAGGAGAACGGCTACCTTGTCGACCTTGACGAGCTGCGCGCCCTTGTCACCCCGGACACGAAGATGATCTGCATCAACAACCCCAATAACCCCACCGGCGCGCTCATGGGCAGGGAGCTTTTGGAGGAGATCGTCAGGATCGCCCGCAGCGTGGACGCATACCTCCTGTGCGACGAGGTCTACCGCCACCTCACGCAGGAGGATGTCTGGAGCGAATCCGTCGCCGACCTGTACGAAAAGGGCATTTCCGTCAGCAGCATGTCCAAGGTGTTCTCGCTTGCCGGTCTGCGTCTCGGCTGGATCGCCACGCATGACGAGGCCGCGCTTGCCGCCTTCCGCTCCCACAGGGACTATGACCTCATAAGCTGCGGCATGTTCGATGAGGCTGTCGCCGCCATAGCGCTCAGCCATAAGGACAAGCTCATCGCGCGCAACACCGGCATCGTGCGCACGAACCTCGCCATTCTTGACGATTGGGTCAACTCCTCCGAGCACTTCTTCTATACCAAGCCGCAGGCGGGCACAACCGCGCTTGTCTATTACGATTTTGATATCCCGTCCTACGATTTCTGCACCCGTATGTACCATGAGACCGGCGCATTCGTCACGCCCGGCGACTGCTTCGAGCAGCCCCGCAGCATGCGCATCGGCTACGCCAGCGACACCGAAACTCTCAAGGCCGGCCTTGCCGCGATTTCCGAGTTTGCAGCGAAGCTCTGAGCAAAATAATTTGTCGGAAACACAGTAAAAACTTGACACCTGCGCGCGCAGATGTTATTATACACCAGTATGCGCCCGTGCTCTCAGCGCCGGGGTCATGCCGCTATTGCGGTAACCTTTCCGCCCGCTGCCGGGACACCGGGTATAGTAACATTTTGAAAGGGGTATAACACCTATGATCACCAAAGAAGTCAAGACCCAGGTCATCGCTGACAACGCCACCCATGAGGGCGACACCGGTTCTCCCGAAGTCCAGATCGCTATCCTTTCCCAGCGCATCCGTGAGCTGACCGAGCACCTCAAGAATCATCCCAATGACGACCACAGCCGTCTGGGCATGTACAAGATGGTCGGTAAGCGCCGCCGTCTGCTGGACTACCTTGCCAAGAAGGATATCGAGCGTTACCGCGCAATCATTGCAAAGCTGGGCATCCGCAAGTAATTTTCAGCTCTGCGCACCGAGGTTTATGAAGTTTTTCACTGCAGAGAGACAAGTTAATATTGTCTCTCTGCTTTTTTAAACCTCACTGACAATGTAAACTATGTGCTTTCCGGTAGCTTAGTATTTGAAGAAGCACCGCCGTGCGCGGTCTTTCTTCAAGTGCTAAGTGTCGGAAAGTGCAGGAAATATAAGGAGATAGCATATGATAATCACCCATAAGGAATTTCCGAACTACAAGAAGTACGAGATCATGTACGAAGGCCGCCCCCTGTCCATGGAGGTCGGCAAGCTCGCAGAGCTCTGCAACTCCGCGGTCCTCGTAAAGTACGGCGAGACCACCGTTCTCGTCACCTGCACCGCCTCCGCCCGCCCGAAGGACGGCATCGACTACTTCCCCCTCTCCGTGGACTTTAATGAGAAGCTCTACGCCGTCGGCCGCATCCCCGGCAGCTTCATGCGCCGCGAGGGTAAGCCCAGCCTGCCCGCAGTTCTGGCTTCCCGCCTGATCGACCGCCCCATGCGTCCGCTCTTCCCGACCGACCTGCGCAATGACGTTGTCATCGCCTGCGAAGTCCTGAGCGTTGACCGTGACTGCTCTCCTGAGATCACCGCTATGATCGGCGCTTCCGCTGCAGTCTCCATCTCCGATGTTCCTTTCAACGGCCCCATCGCCGGCATCGTCCTCGGCTGGGACGGTGAGAAGTACCTCTTCAACCCCACCAAGGAGCAGCGCGACAATGGCAACCGTATGATAACCACCATCGCCGCCACCCATAAGAAGATCGTCATGATCGAATCCGAGGCCGATCAGGTTCCCGAGGATGTCATGTACGAGGGCATCGTTCAGGCGCATGAGCACCTCCAGCCCGTTCTCGACCTCATCGACAAGATGGTCGAGGAGATCGGCAAGCCCAAGTTCGAGTATGAGCACGCCTCCTTTGACGATGTTCTCTTCGAGAAGCTCGTCAATAACGAGTTCGAGTCCATGGAATACTGCATGGACACCCCGGACAAGAACGTCCGCGAAGCCCGCGTCAACGACTGGATCACTATGGTCGAGGAGAAGTACGGCGAAGAGCATCCCGACATGATGAACTACATGGACGAGATCCTCTACAAGCTCCAGAAGAAGGTCGTCAAGAAGTGGCTGCTCGCCGGCAAGCGCGTTGACGGACGCAAGATGAACGAGATCCGTCCTCTCGCCGCCGAAGTCGGCGTCCTGCCCGTTGTCCACGGCTCCGGCCTCTTCACCCGCGGCCAGACTCAGGTTCTCTCCATCGCCACTCTCTCCACGCTTACCGACGCCCAGAAGCTCGACACCATCTGGGAAGAGGACACCAAGCGCTTCATGCACCACTATAATATGCCCTCCTACTCCACCGGCGAAGCCCGTGCCAGCCGCTCCACCAACAGACGTGAGTACGGCCACGGCGCACTGGTCGAGAAGGCTCTCGAAGCTGTCATCCCCGATGTTGAGGATTTCCCCTACGCTATCCGCGTAGTCTCCGAGGTTCTCTCCTCCAACGGCTCCACCTCTCAGGGCTCCATCTGCGGCACCACCCTCGCCCTCATGGACGCAGGCGTGCCCCTCAAGGCTCCCGTTGCCGGTATCTCCTGCGGCCTGATCCAGGACGGCGATGATTTCACCACCTTCATTGACATTCAGGGCGTTGAGGACTTCCACGGCGAGATGGACTTCAAGGTTGCCGGTACCAAGGCCGGTATCACCGCCATCCAGATGGACCTCAAGAACGACGGCCTCAAGCACGAGATCGTCAAGAACGCCTTTGAGATCACCAAGGAAGCCCGTTACCAGATCCTTGACGAGGTCATGCTCAAGGCCATCCCCGCACCGCGCAAGGAGCTTGCCAAGTCCGCTCCCAAGATGATCCAGATGAAGATCAACCCCGACAAGATCCGTGAGGTCATCGGCTCCGGCGGCAAGGTCATCCAGAAGATCACCGCTGACACCGGCTGCAAGATCGACATCAACGATGACGGCACCATCTTCATTGCCAGCACCGATATCGACGCCTGCCGCGTTGCCCGCAAGACCATTGAGGACATCGTCTTTGAGCCCATCGTCGGCGCTCTGTACTTCGGCGAAGTCAAGCGCATTATCTCGAACCTCGGCGCATTCATCGAGCTTGCCCCCGGCAAGGACGCTATGTGCCACATCAAGGACCTCGAGTTCAAGCGCACCGAGAAGGTCGAGGACGTTCTCAACATCGGCGATAAGACTTGGGTCAAGTTCACCGGCATCGATGAGAAGGGCCGCTGGAATATCTCCCGCAAGGAAGCCATTAAGGAGCTTGGCGAGGACAAGGTCAACACCAAGTGATCTGAGCTATAGAAACAACACACCCGGCTGTTCAGCTGAACAGCCGGGTATTTTTACCTCGCGGAACATCACATCTTCTCCATCATGCATCCGCCCTCGTGCCGTATCGAGAGCACGTGGCAGCTGCCCGCACCAAGCACGGCGTCGATCCCAGCGCGGAAGTTTTCCAGCATATCCACCGGAACAAAGGCCTGCACCGTCCCGGCAAAGCCCCCGCCGTGGACGCGGAACGCCCCGCGTCCGCCGAGGAGCCGCTCACACAGCAGCAGCGCGAAAGCCAGCTCCTGCCGCGCCGTGCTGCCCGTGGGTATCACGTTCTGTAAATACATCCACGATGACCGCCCGGATTCGGACACGAGCCGCAGAAAGCGCTCGAAGTCGCCATTGCCGAGCGCTGCCGTTTCCTCAGCGCAGCGCCGGTTTTCGCTGAACACGTGCGCCGCCCGCAGTACCGCCCGGTCGCCCGCCGCGCGGCGCACCTCGGCTATGCGCGCATAGAACTCGCGCTCGTCCACCTCGCGCAGGTGTTCCTTGCCGAATACACGGCACACGGCCTTCAGCTCGTTCGTTATCGCGGCATATTCCTCGGTCAGCTCCGCGTGATCCGCTCCGCTGTCGATGATGCACAGCGCGTAGCCGCACCCGGCAAAATCAAACTCCACCGGCGTAATTACCGGCGCGCCGGGATCGGCAAAGTCGATGGCAACTATCCCGCCGACGGCGGAAGCGGTCTGATCCATAAGCCCGCTGGGCTTACCGAAGTACTCGTTCTCAGCGTACTGCCCTATGCGTGCGACCTCCGCCGGACTCAGCGCGCAGCCGGACAGGGCATTTATCACCGTCCCGATGAGCACCTCAAAGGCTGCGGATGAAGAAAGCCCGCTGCCCGGCAATACGTCCGAGACGATGTATGCGTCAAAGCCGCGGACGCCGTACCCGCGCCGCATAAAGCCCGCGGCGACTCCGCGCACCAGCGCGGCGGTAGTGTTCCGCTCCTCGGGCTGCATTTCAAGCTCGTTGAGCCTCACCGTGACCGGCGCGTAGCCCTCGGACATGACGCGGATGCAGCCGTCATTATTTTCAGCGGCGGCAGCCTTTGTGTCGAGCGTCACCGCCGCGGCGAGGACAAGCCCGTGCTGGTGATCCGTGTGGTTGCCGCCAAGCTCCGTGCGCCCCGGCGCGGAGAAAATGTACTCTGCTGCCCTCCCGTACTGCCGCTCAAATTTTGCCTTCAGTTCCCCGTACATAAGTGCTCCTCTGAAAAAGCCCCGGAATACTCCGAGGCTTTTTGCTTTTTGGCTGTCTTGTTTTATTTCGCGCCGGGCTTGCCGAGCATGCGGAACATGTTCTTCTTGTATTCCTCAACGCCGGGCTGGTTGAAGGGATTGACGCGGGACATGTACCCCGATATCGCGCAGGCCATCTCGAAGAAGCAGACGAGCGCTGCAAAGCCCTCCTCGTCGCGGCGCTGCACCTCGATGACGATGTTCGGTACGCCGCCGGTGATGTGAGCTTCCTTGACCGCGTCCGCCGCGACAAGGCTTATCTCGCTGAGCTTGCGTCCGGCGAGGTAGTTGAGAGAGTCGGCGTTGTCCTCCTCAAACGGGAACACGAGGCTGCTGCGGCTCTCGGTGAAGCGCACGACGGATTCCATCAGCGTGCGCGGGCCATCCTGTATGAACTGCCCCATGGAGTGCAGGTCGGCGTTAAACTCGACGGAGGCGGGGAATATGCCCTTGCCGTCCTTGCCCTCGCTCTCGCCGTAGAGCTGCTTCCACCACTCCGCCATGAAGCGGAAGCTCGGCTCATAGCAGGCCAGTAGCTCGATGCTGTAGCCCTTGCCGTAGAGCAGCTGCCGCGCCGCGGCGTACTGCCATGCGGGGTTCTCGGGAGAGCGCAGGTCGAACGCGTCCATCTCCGCGATAGCCGCGTCTATCACGCGTCGCACGTCGATACCCGCGACGGCCATCGGCAGCAGGCCGACCGCGGACAGAACGCTGAAGCGCCCGCCGACGTCGTCGGGAACAACGAAGCTCTCCCAGCCGTGCTGCTCTGCAAGGCCGTGGAGCACGCCCTTGTGCTCGTCAGTGGTGGCGAATATATGCTCGTCCGCCTTGTCGCCGTACTTCTTCGCGAGTATCTCGCGGAAGATGCGGAAGGAGACTGCGGGCTCAAGCGTCGTGCCGGACTTGGAAATGACGTTCACGTCAAAGTCCATGTCGCCGAGCGCGGCGATCGTGTCGCATATCGTGTCGGTGGAAAGGGTGTTGCCCATGAAGAAGACCTTCGGGTCGTCCTTGCCGGGCATGGGCTTGAGCAGCTCTATCGCGCCGCGCGCGCCGAGGTAGGAGCCGCCTATGCCGATGACGACCAGCGCCTTTGAGCGGCTGCGTATCTTCTCCGCGGCGGCGACTATGCGCTCAAGCTCAGTCTCCTTTATGCGGCGGGGCAGCTCCACCCAGCCGGTGAAATCATTGCCGAGACCGCTTTTGTCGGCAAGCGTCTTGTGCGCGAGCGCGGCAAGCTCATAATCGGGGCCTGCTGCGGTAAAGAATCCGGCAGCGCCGGTGAGATCAACTTTAACCATAATAGCCTCCTGACGGTATATGTATCATAGTGGTGTGCTTTGAAAAACCAACACTATTATATACTATCTTCCGCGGATTTCAACTGTATATTTCTCCTGCACACCCCGCGGAATATCAGCCGCGTCAGCGGCCCCGCGGCGAAGAGGTTCCACAGCAGCGCCATCGGGAAGTTTTTCAGCACCGTCCCGACCCATATCGCCGGCAGCTGCGTAACCGGCGCACCGCCGAGACATACATTGAAGAGTATGCTGGCGGCAAGGCTCATCGTCGGGCACATTATGAGCACCGTGCATCCGGATATCATCAGCGTTATAAAGAACGGGTTATCCTTCTCCGGGCGGATAATGCGCGATGCCAGCGCGTGCCCGATGCGGTTGCCCCAGAGGTTAGAGAAGATAAAAACGAATATCCACATAAAGGCTGCTTCCCTGAGAGCATCGGGGAAGACGGCATTTGTCATGTTGCTCAGCCCACCGGGCATGGCGTTATAGCCCATCTTGAAGGCCACATTGTATACCTCCATGCCGAACGCCATCAGCACCGACATGAGTATTCCGAAGAATATCTTTTCTACCTTTGTGTTCGGCATTTTATTTCACCTCGTTCTTCTGTGCCTGCCTCAGGGAATATGACAGGGACGACGGGTCGTGCCTGCCCCAGAAAACGTACATCAGCACGGAGATGATGTTCGCTGCCGAGAGCACGAGGAACATATTCTCATAGCCCGCCGCCGTGATGAGCCACCCGGCAATGCCGCCTCCGAGACCTATGCCGATGTCGTATGCGCAGAGGAACGTAGAGTTAGCCGAGCCGCGCTCCGCGGGCGAGGAAGAGTGTACCGCCATCGACTGCAAGGCCGGTTCGAGTCCGCCGAAGCCGTAGCCCGCAAGGATCGCCGCAAGTATGAACGTCACATTGTTCGGCGCGAGCGAGAGCAGCAGAAAGGCCGCGAACATCGCTGCGTTGCAGGAGTAGACGAACATACCCTCGCCCTTTCTGTCGGCGTACTTGCCGAGGGTAAAGCGGACTATCAGCAGCATGACCGCCATTATCGCGAAGAACAGCCCGCCGGAGGGGAGCGCCTTTTCGGCGGCGTATTTCGCAAGGAAGTTTTCAAGCGCGCCGAAAGTCAGCATGAATACCAGTGCGATCGCCGAAGCCGGTACTGCCGACTTCGAAAACAGCGCCTTGACATTCAGCGGGTGCGGCGTCGCCCCGACGGGCTTGAGCCTGAGCAGCAGGAACAGAATGACCGCAATGACTATCGAACCCGCGGCGCAGAGGAAGAGCACCGTGTAGCTGAAGCTGTTCATCAGGTAAAGGCCGAGCGCCGGGGCGCAGGAGGTCGCAAGCGCCGTCGCCATGCCGAACATTCCCATGCCCTCGGAGAAACGAGAGCGGGGGATTACGTCGGAGGCGATCGTCGCCGTCGAGGTGTTCGACAGCGCAAGCGCCGCGCCGTGCACCATCCTGAACACAAAGGCGAGGAAGATCACCGACGCCGCCATATAGCCCAGCGGCATCAGAATCATCCCGCACAGTCCTATCGCGAGGATCGTCCTGCGCTTTCCGTTGTCGAGCATCCAGCCGACGAACGGGCGGCAGAGTACCGCAACGAATGAGAACAGCGTTGCCGCAAGCCCGGCCAGCGCTTCGCTGCCGCCGAGGCTTTCAATGTAAAACGGGAAGGTCGACAGCAGCATGATGTGGTTCATAAACACAAGAAAGTTGATAACAATGATGAGCACGAAATTCCGGCTCCAGAGCTTTTCTGATTTTTCCATTTCAAATATCTCCCTGAAAAAATAAAAAAACAACGGGCAGCTGACAACCGGAATTACGCTGTCAGCTACTCGTTGTGTTGTATTTATTGTATCAGATCATGCCGTCAAAAGTCAAAGGACAAATTGACAAAATCGCCGCGGAAACGGAATCATTTTATATACCGTTTTATGAACCCGTCTAACTTCTCCGCATAGCCCTCGGGGTCAACATGCATGCTCTCGACGTGCCGCGCGCCGGGGACGAACAGGCAGTCCTTCTCCGTCGGGCAGAGCTCGTACAGCTCCTCGCCCATGTGAAACGGCACCGTCCTGTCCTCCGTCCCGTGGAAGAACAGCACCGGCTTGTCCGTGCGCCTGAGATTCTCACGCACATCGGTGTCGTCCATGTCGTAACCGGATATCACGCGGTTCATCAGGCGGAACAGGGGATATGCCGCGCCGATCCTGCCGCGCAGTATATCCGCGCCGCTGGTGTAGCCGCTGTCGGAGACGATGAACTTCACCTGCTCCGGACAGCTGTCGCTGACCTTCAGCACCGTCGCCCCGCCCATCGAAAAGCCGTGGAGTATTATCTGTATATCCCCGCCGAAGCGTTTCAGCAGCACGTCGAGCCAGAGCTTCACATCCCGGCTCTCGAAGATATCATAGCCGTAGCGCCGACCGCCGCTCTCACCGGCAGCCGTGAGGTCGCAGGTGAAGAGGTCAAAGCCGCGGCTCATGTAGTAGTCGTAGTACATCCCCGCCGTCTCAAGATGCTCCGAGCGGTAGCCGTGGACGATAAAGGCGATGCGCCCGCAGGGCGCGCCGGAGCAGGGGTAGTAATAGCCCTCAAGCGTGTCACCGCGGTCGTTCGTCAGCTCAAGGCGGATGCACCTGCACCGACGCAGCCGCTCAGCGTCCCCGTCGCGGTGGAGGTAATAATCCTCCTTGTGCCCGCGCGGCTCATGCAGCCGCCCGATTATCCCGGAATTGCGGCAGAAGATATAACGGTAAACCTCGCCCGCCGCGAATGCGGCAGCGGCGGCGCCTGTGAGCGCCGCGATCCTTCCCGCGCGCCTCATGTCACAGGGAGCACGGCGCCGACCGTCGCAAGCAGCGAGCAGCAGGCAATGAGTATCTGGAACGGCAGCGCGCCGAAGCGCCCGAGCAGCGCCGAGGAGCCGGTGCGCTTGCGCGAGAGGTTATAGGCAAGGATGATGCCCAGCCCCGTCACGACTTGGATTATGCTCGCAAAGCGCGTGAAGCCGACGAAGCTCGAAAGCCCCATGAACGCAAGTATCAGGCAGGGCGCGGAGGCCGCAAGCCAGCTCAGCCGTGTCGACCAACCCGTCTGCTCGCTGACGATGTCGCGCAGGTTCAGGGTGTTCGCCCAGAACGAGGTCGCGAGCGCGAGCAGCGTGAACACGTAGCCCACGACGCTGACCCAGCCGCCGAGGCTTGCCGCGAGGTCGACGAGCGCTCCGTCCTCGGAGATGTTCGTCCCCGCGCCGAGGAGCGTCGTTATCGTGATGAAGAGGATAAGCCCGGCGTTCACGGCAAGGCCGGTCATTATCGCGGCGCGTATGCGCTTCGCGTCGCCGTTCAGCCCCTTGACGACCTGCGGCGTTGACATGACCGCCGACAGCGAGAATGACACCATCCCGAACATCGCAAGGGCGTTATTGGAGCCGCGCCAGCCCGATGGCAGCGGGCAGGTATCGCGCATGATCGTCGCGACGAACAGCACCCCGACGACCGCGACCATCGCACCGACGGAGAACTTCTCGCAGATGCCCACAAGCTTCATCCCCACGAACACGACGCCCGCGCCAAGCACGTAGAAGATGAGTATCCCCGCCCAGTCCGGCAGGCCGAACCATGAGCGGAACACCGCCGCCGCGCCGGTCAGAAAAGCGCTCACGTTCACGATGACGGACACGCCGAGCAGCGCGAATGCCGTCCATGTCAGCACTGTCTTGAGCTTGCCCGCGAAGAGCTCGGACTCAAAGCAGCTCACGAACTGCGCCCCGCCGTTGTTGAGCGAAAGCTCCGCTATCAGCAGGTGCAGCAGAATGTTGAAAAGGTAGCAGAATGCGATTATCAGCAGTATCTCGCGCAGGCTGTTGTGCGCTGCGAGGTACGGCACGGAGAGTATGCCCGCACCGACGCCGTGGCCGACAATGATGCTGGTCGCTTCAAGAAAGCTCAGTGAGGATTCGGATTTGATCTTGTTCATCATGCGCCTACTTTCTGTGTTTTAGTTTTGTGAAGAAGCGCGGAGCCGCCTGACCCACCCACGCGACGAAGCGGAAGACCGCATAGTTGAGCGTAACGCTGCCGCTGCGCATCACCGCGCTGAGCAGCTTCACCGCCGCGCCGCCGAAGGGCTTGCGGCTGCGCTCACGCAGATGCTCATTGGTGATGATGCCGCGGATAACGTCTCTCTTTTCATTGCGGTTGAGCCTGCATCCGGGGGAAAACAGCGTCGTCAGGCAGGAAAACACACTTTTTGCGAACATATATCGGAAGTCCTCGTCGTCCTCCGCGCCGAACCTGCGGCAGAGCTGCTGCGCGCGGGTGTCGGCTGCAAGGCAGACCTCGAACTTCTTGTCATAGTAGCTGCTTATAAGGCTCTGTCCTGGGTGCATGATGTAGCTGTACTTGCACTCCGGCAGCACGGCAACGCTCCCTGCGCGCTCAAGGCAGTCAAAGATGAACAGCCTGTCCTCGCCCCAGCGGTAGTCCGGGAACCTGATGTGCCCCTCTTTTATCATCGCGGCGCTGAATAGCTTTGCCCATACCTGGTTGAGCAGGTTCGCCTTGTACAGCCGGCCGAGGTTTTCACCCAAGGCCGCGGGATCTAGATGCTGCTCCGGTTCGCAGTAGGACGCGGTGCTGCCGTCGGTGTTCTTTATCGAGAAGCCCATCAGCACAAGGTCGGCACCCCGCCCCTCGGTGAGGGCGTATTCCAGTGCGTCACTCTCCAACAGATCGTCAGAGTCAGCGAACATTATATATTCCGCATCCTCCGGTACAGCGTCAAGGGCGAGGTTTCGCGCCTTGGCAGGGCCGCCGTTCGGAACGGTCATCGGTATAAGCCGCTCATCCTTTGCCCGGAGCCGCTCCAGCACCGCTGCGGTGTCGTCCGTCGACCCGTCGTTCACTACGATGAGGACAAGGTTTGACACCGTCTGGTTCAGGATGCTGCGCACCGACGCCTCGATCGTCGCACCGGAATTGTAGGCCGGCATGATGACGGCGGTTTTCGGCATAGTGTTATTCTGCTGCATTGCCTGTCCCCCTCGGCGCGGGCCGTCCTGTCTCCGGGCAGGCCCTGTATATCTCCATGAAGTATTCGTACATCGGCATAAGCTCCGCATAAGCGGAGACGAGTATCTCCGGCAGCTTCTGACTGAAAGCGTCCCCGCCGAGGTCAAAGCTCTTTTCAAGGCCTATGCGCTTGCGGTTGTACCAGCCGTCTATGAGCGCGTCGCCGCGCAGCTTCTTTGGCCGCTTGTATTCCTCGCCGTCGAGCTTATATCCGTGGCGCTTCACGCCCTCCGCGATGCGGCGGAAGCGCTCGGGATTCGCGTCGATGCTGCGGCGGAACGCCTCCATCTGCGCGGGCGTTGCACTGTAAAAGCCCATGCCGTAGCTGTAATCCGCCGCGCCGACCTCGAACCAGAACATCGGCCCCTCGAGCAGCACCTGGCTTGCCTTTATCGAGAACCAGAGATGGTCCTTATACGGCCCGCGGCCGAAGAGCCGCCGCGCATCACGGTAGATGCGCGAGACGTGTACCCGGCAGTCGAGCGCGGGGTAACGCTGCTCCATGAGCGCGAAGCACTCCCCGGCAAGCGCCTTGAACGGAGCGTTCACGTGCTCCTCAAACTCATCCTTGTGCGCCAGAAACCACGGGCGCTCATTATTAAAGGCAAGCTCCCAGAGAAACTCGCCGGTCTTTTTGCTGAAGCCCTGAAACATGCTGTAATTCCGTCTTTCTAAGATTAATATACAATCTATTTTAGCACACTTTTTCGGCCATATCAACAGCGCTGATGTCTGTACAAGAGCCATAAAAGATGGTATAATCCAATTAATTATTGGCATTTTACGGCGGAGGTAAAAGAAATGAAAATTATAATTGCCGGGGCGGGCAAGATCGGCTACTCTGTTGCGAGCATCCTTTCCGACGAGGGGCATGACATCATCGTTATTGACAACAACCCCACCGTGATAAATAACCTTTCAAATAACCTTGACGTTATATGCGTCGAGGGCAGCGCCGCGAACCCCGAGACGCTGACCGAGGCCGGCGCTGCGGACGCCGACCTCATCATGGCCGCCATGCGCAGCGATGAGATGAACATGGTCTGCGGCATCTCCGCGCGCAAGCTCGGCACGAAGCATGTCATCGCCCGTATCCGCGACACCGGGTACATGAAGCAGACGGAGTTCCTGCGCGAGGCGCTGGGGCTTTCCGTCATCGTGAACCCCGAGCTTGAGTGCGCAAAGGAGATATCCCGCATTCTCCGCTTCCCGAGCGCGATAAGGGTCGACGCCTTTTCCAAGGGCAGCGCCGAGATAATCGAGCACCGCATACTGCCAGACAGCAAGCTTGACGGGATGCAGCTCAAGGACATGGTCGGCAGCTTCAGCGCAAAGGTGCTCGTCGGCGTCGTCGAGCGCGGCGGCGAGGCCATCATACCGAACGGCAATTTTACCCTCAAAGCGGGCGACCTTATCAGCGTCACCGGCGCGTCACAGGAGCTGAGGAAGTTCTTCGTCGCGGCGGGGCAGTACCGCAAGAGGGTCAAGAACACGATGATAATGGGCGGCGGCAGGATCGCCGTCCACCTGACGCGGCTCCTGATGGAGTCGGGAATATCCGTCACGATAGTCGAGGCCGACAGGACCCGCTGCGAGGAGCTGTGCGACCTTGTCCCCGGCGCGCGCATCATCTGCGGTGACGCCACCCGCGGCGATATCCTGCTTGAGGAGGGCATCAAATCCTCCGATGCGTTCGTCGCGCTCACCGGTGACGACGGCGATAATATCATCACCTCCATCTACGCGAAGCAGAGCGGCGTCGGCAAGATCGTCGTAAAGGTGAACCGCGAATATTATTCCGATATACTCGAAAGCTCCGGCATCGACTGCGTCGTGACGCCCAAGACCCTGATAAGCCAGCAGCTCGCCCGGTACGTGCGCGCGATGAGCAACTCCGTCGGCAGCAGCATGGAGACGCTCTACCGTCTTGCCGACGGCAAGGTCGAGGCGCTGGAGTTCAAGGTGGCGGAGGGCTCGGCCTGCGTCGGCATCCCGCTGAAAACGCTGCGTCTCAAGCCGAACATAATCATAAGCGCTCTCGTGCGCGGCAGCAGCACCATCATCCCCGACGGCGAAACTGTTATAAAGCCCGGCGACCATGCGGTCATCGTGACGCGCGCGGGCCGTCTCAAAGAGCTTGACTCTATCGTTGAGGGCCGCTGATGAACACAAGAATGATAGCCCGTTCGCTGGGGCTTATTTTGCTGTGCCTTGCCGTGCTGCTGCTCCTGCCGCTGATCGCGGGGCTGTACTATGGCGAGAGCGTCCTCGGCTTCATCGTCACGATAGCGATTTCCGCCGCGGCGGCCTTCGTGCTCACGCGCTTTAAGCCCGAGAGCACGGATATTTCTGCGCGCGAGGGCTTCGTCATCGTCGGCATGGGCTGGATACTGCTGAGCGCTATCGGCGCGCTGCCGTTTGTGATAAGCGGGGATATTCCGAATTATATAGACGCGCTGTTCGAGACGGCCTCCGGCCTTACTACGACCGGCGCGACGATAATGACAGACATCGAGGCCATGTCGCGCGGAGGCATGTTCTGGCGCATGTTCACGCACTGGATAGGCGGTATGGGCGTGCTGGTGTTCATCATGGCAGTGATGCCGATGAACGGCGCGCACTCGATGCACCTGATGCGCGCGGAGGTTCCGGGGCCGACTGTCGGCAAGCTCGTCCCGCGTGTGCGGCAGACGGCGAGGATACTCTATCTCATATATTTCGCGCTGACTATCATCGAGGCGGTGCTGCTCCGCTTCGGCGGCATGAGCAATTATGACGCGCTGCTCCACGCCTTCGCGAACGCCGGCACCGGCGGCTTCTCAACTCGCGCGGCGAGCATCGCGGCCTTTGACAGCGTCTATATCGAGATGGTCATCGCAGTGTTCATGCTGATCTTCAGCGTGAACTTCAACCTCTATTATCTCATCCTGCTGGGCAGGATACGCGACGTGCTGCACGATGAGGAGCTGCGCTGCTATCTCGTCATCGTCGCCTTCGCGACGGTGACGATGGGCATCAATATCGCCGATCAGTACGGCGGCTTTATAAAGGCGCTGCGGTACTCGTTCTTCAATGTCCTGACTATATCCAGCTCTACCGGCTTCGGCACGGCGGACTTCACGCGCTGGCCGCAATATTCGCAGAGCCTTATCGTTATCCTCATGCTGATAGGCGCGATGGCCGGCAGCACGGGCGGCGGCATAAAGCTATCGCGCATGCTGATATTTATAAAGACCACAGCCTGCGACTTTATGAAGATCGTAAGCCCCCGCATGGTGAAGCGTGTGGCCATAAACGGGCAGCGCATAGACCGCGATACTGTCCGCGCCGTCTATGTTTTCTGCGCGCTCTACGCGCTCATACTCGTAACAGGGACGCTTCTCGTCTCCTTTGACGGCTATGACATGACGACGAACTTCACAGCGGTCATCTCGTGCCTGTCGAACATCGGCCCCGGCCTTGGCCTTGTGGGTCCCGCGGGCAGCTTTGCGATATTCTCGCCGGTGTCGAAGCTCATTTTCACGTTTATCATGCTTGCGGGCAGACTTGAGTTTTACCCGCTGCTGGCGCTTTTTGTCCCCTCGTTCTGGAAGAAATAAAAACATTTCGGAGATAGAGAATGAACTACAAGATGGTGGGCCGTGTGCTGGGTATGGTGCTGCTGTGCCTGGCCGGGCTGATGCTGGTGCCGCTGCTGGCAGGCATAATATACGGGGAGAACGTGCGCCCGTTCGTGCTGTGCATCGCGCTGAGCCTTGCGCTCGGGCTGGGGCTGGCCTCCATAAAGCCCGATTCGACCGACCTGTTCGCGCGCGACGGCTTCCTTGCGGTCGGCCTTGCGTGGATGCTCATGTCGCTCCTCGGCGCGCTGCCCTATATCCTGAGCGGGGATATACCGGATTTTGTCGACGCTCTGTTTGAGTCCGTCTCCGGCTTCTCGACGACCGGCGCTACGGTGCTGACCGACGTTGAGACGCTCAGCCGCAGCTGCATGCTGTGGAGGCTGCTGTCCCAGTGGATAGGCGGCATGGGTGTGCTGGTGTTCATGCTGGCGGTAATGCCGATGAGCGGGGAGCATTCGATGCACATCGTGCGTGCGGAGTTCCCGGGGCCGACAGTCGGCAAGCTCGTGCCGCGCGTGCGCGAGACGGCGAAGATACTCTACCTCATCTACATCGGCATGACGCTTCTGGCGTTCGTGCTGCTGGCCTGCGGAGGCATGAGCATCTATGAAGCGCTCGGCCACGCCTTTGCTTCTGCCGGCACCGGCGGCTTCTCGACGCGCAACGCGAGCCTCGGCGAGTTCAACAGCCTGTATATTGAGGTCGTCGCCACAGTGTTCGAGCTGCTCTTCAGCATAAATTTCTATATATATTATTGCATCCTCACCGGCAGAGCCCGTTCCGCGCTCAGGAATGAGGAGCTGCACTGCTTTATAGGTATCGTCCTCTTCGCGGTCGTGTCGATCGCGATAAACCTCTATTCGCGCGGCTATTACGGCAGCATCGCAACTGCGCTGCATCAGGCTTTCTTCAACGTCTCCATGAGCATAAGCACCTCGAGCTTTGCGACCGTCGACTATACTCTCTGGCCGCAGTACTCCAAGTGGATGCTGCTCATGCTGATGCTGATAGGCGGCTGCGCCGGCAGCACCTGCGGCGGCCTCAAGCTCTCGCGGGCAATGATCCTTGTGAAAACAGCGCTCTCCGACCTGCGGCGTATGGCGCATCCGCGCAGCGTGAACCCCGTGCAGATAGACGGCAAGCGCGTCGCGCCCGAGACGGTCAAGGCCGTGCACACCTATTTTGTCCTGTACATATTCATTATCCTCAGCTGCACGCTGCTTATCTCGCTCGACGGCTTTGACACCGCGACGAACTTTTCCGCGTCGCTTGCCTGCCTTTCAAATATCGGCCCCGGCCTCGGCGTCAACGGCCCATACGGGAACTACAGTATGTTTTCCGACCTGTCAAAGCTCCTGCTGTCCTTCGTGATGCTGCTGGGCAGACTTGAGCTCTATCCGATACTCGTTATGCTCATGCCCTCTACATGGAGAAGATAACGCAAATACGAAAAAAATTCCTCGTACCAGGTCGGTACGAGGAATTTTTATAGGTTCAGGTCAGCTTCGATTACTGGAGCTTTTCCAGATATTCAACGATGCGGCGCACGGTGTCGAGCTGGCTTGCGTCGTCGTCGGAAATGGATATGCCGAACATATCCTCAAGGGACATGATGAGCTCCACGACGTCGAGGGAGTCAGCTCCCAGATCGTCTACAATGCTGGTGTCCATGGTGATGGTCTCGGGGTCGATCTCAAACTGCTTTGCGAGGGCATCTCTTACATTTTCGAATATCATTTACAATTACCTCCGATGTGCCGGGCACATAAAGTTACTAAATGAATCAGGCCCACTCTCTGCTCTGGGGCTTGTTGTCAGATTTGTCGGGCTTAACGTAGGACACGACCACGCGGCGGTTGGGCTCAACTCCGGTGGAGCTTGTGGTGACGCCCTCGTAATTCTGCAGTGCGGTGTGGATGACATGGCGCTCGTAGGAGTTCATAGGCTCAAGAGCCATGCTGCGCTTGTACTTGATCGCCTTCTCGGCCATCTTCTCGGCAAGGCGTGTGAGGGATTCCTCGCGCTTGCTGCGGTAGCACTCTGCGTCAACGCTGATGTGCAGGCGCTTCTCACTCCCGCGGTTGACAACGTAATTGGTCAGGTGCTGGATGGCGTCGAGCGTTTCGCCGCGGCGGCCGATTATCGCGCCCATGCCGCTGCCGCTGAGGTTCACGTTCACGCCGCCGTTCTCGCGGGGGCTGATCTCGATATCGGCATTGACACCCATGCGTTCAAGCAGTCCGGTGAGGAACCTGCGGATCTCAGCGTAGTCCTCGTTCTCGTCGACGACGGCTGCGGCAGCGGCCTTTGCAGGCGCGGCAGGAGCCTCAGCCTTAGGCGCGGCTGCGGGAGCTGCGGGCTCATCCTCGGCCTCATAGCTGACGCGGATGACGGCGGGGGAAGCGCCTATGCCCAGAAAACCGGACTTGGCTCTCTCCACGATCTCCACGGAAACATCGTCCCTGTCCAGACCCAGCTCAGCAAGGGCGGCGGCAATGGCCTCGTCCTCGGTGCGGGCGGACTTTTCCAAAGTTTTGATCATATTGTTAAATTCTCCTGTAAGTCATTCCTCGGTCTTGGCGGAGCCGTCCTCCGCTGCGCCCTCGGATACCTCTTCACCGGCGGCTTCGGCGCTTGCTTCCTCGACTGCTGCAGTCTCCTCAGCGGCGGTCTCTTCAACTGCTGCGGGGATATCGTCGGGGATGGTCTCGTCTATCGCCGGGGCGAATTCGGACTCGGCAGCGGCGGCGAGCGTCTGCTCCTCGGCTGCCTCGGGATTGGAATAACGATCGGGCACGTAGGCACGGCCGCGTGCGTAGCGGCGGTTGCCGACCTGCGATGCGGGCATCTCGGCCTCCTGGATGCCGAGGCGCTCACGCCTTGCGGCGCGCTCGGCTCTCTCAAGAGCGGCCTTGCGCTCCTCGTTCTTCTGCTTCTCGCTTGCGCGAAGATTCTTCTTGCTGGTGTTGGCGTTGACCTCGGTCTTGCCCTCGGCTCTGAGGCGCTCGGTCTCAAGGCGCTTTGCCTCAAGCTCCTTCTCGCGCTCGGCGCGGATGGCGGCCTTCTCAGCGTCCTCGATGTCAAGCTGCTTCTTGTACTTCATGGTGAGCACATAGTCGCGGATCATGCCGAAGACGGAGTTCGCAATCCAGTAAATGCCCATTGCGGCGGGCATGATGAAGCAGATCCAGATGGACATGAGGGGCATCATGATGTTCATGCTCTTCATGGAGGCTGCGGCCTGCGCATTGTCCACGGGGTTTGCCATGTTGCTGATCTTCATCGACAGCCAGGACAGGCCTGCCGAAATGAACGGGATCAGGAACAGACCCAGCGCCGGACCCCAGACGGAAGGATCACTCCAGTCGGTGTGGGAGAAGAAGTTCCACTCCGGCTGCTGGCCGAGATTGACGCCGAGGAAGGTAAAGTCGATATTCATCAGGCCGTCGATCTTCCCTGCGAGTGCGGACTGCACCTCGTCCCAATGGGTGTGGGTGATCTCGGCGAGCGTTATCTCGACGTAGCCGTCTGCCTTCTCAGGGATGATATACCAGCCCTGCTCGACGAAGAAGCTCTGCAGGGTGTCGACGACCTCCTGCGTGACGAACATCATCCTCGTCAGAGGACGGCGGATGACGCTGTAGAGTGCGATAAGGATGGGGAACGGGATCAGGGACCAGAGGCAGCCGGACATGGGGTTGACGCCCTCTTCGCTGTACAGCTTCTGCATTTCGGCATTGAGCTTCTGGGGGTTGCCCTCGTGCCGCTTCTGAAGCTCCTGAATCCTGGGCTGCAGGCGCGTGGAACGCATCATGCTCTTCTTGCTCTTCGCCATGAAAGGCGTCATGAGGAGGTTTACAAGAAGCGCGAAGAACACGACGGCGAGGCCGTAGCTGCCGGTAAGCTCATAGAATTTGACCAGCGGCCAGGCAAAGATCTTGCAAATAAATTCGCCCATGGGAATCTCCTTGTTGTTTCTTTAAGTGTGGCGGATATTGCGGTGCTATGGTACGGGGTCATAGATGCCGCGCCGCCCGTGATAAAACGGATGGCAGCAGCAGATACGCCGGAGCGCGAGCACGCCGCCCTTGAGGGCGCCGTACTTCTCAATGGCCTCCATGGCGTATTGGGAGCAGGTCGGAATAAAGCGGCAGCAGGGGGGACGGTTCGGAGATATCCTCTTCCTGTAGAAGCGGATGGCGGCAAGCATAAGCTTTTTCATTCCGCCGTCTCCTTCATCAGGCCGAGCTTTTCGCACGCTGAGAGAAAGGCCCTGTCCATCTTGGCATACTCCGCGCCGACGCACCTTGTGCGTGCGACAATGATGATGTCGTAGCCCGTTTTCAGGGCAGGGGCATTGAGCCGGTAGATCTCCCGGAGCCTGCGGCGCACCCTGTTGCGGATGACGGCGTGCCCGAGCTTTGTGGACACGGTGTAGCCCGTGCGGTTGTGCGCCTCGCGGCTGCGGCGGCAGTACACCACCATATACGGCGTGACCGCGCTTTTGCCTTTGGAGTAGAGCCGGCGGAAATCACTGTTCTTTTTTAGCGTGCATCTGGCGTCCAAAAGTCGCTCTCCTGCCTGTCTGCCCGGTTATCCGGACAAACACCTAAAGGGCGGATCACTCCGCCCTAAAAATTATTCTCGATAAACCTGCTTCACCGGGGGTGTCTCAGTAGCTGAGCTTTGCTCTGCCCTTTGCTCTGCGGCGGGCAAGAACCTTACGGCCGTTAGCGGTCTTCATTCTCTTGCGGAAGCCGTGCTCCTTCTTGCGCTGGATCTTCTTGGGCTGGTAGGTACGAAGCATGATGTGCACTCCTTTCAGGTTGATACTCAACATCGGGCAAAGCCCGAAGTAGTTGACAATACTGCTCGGCGATCAGTGCCGCCAAATGGCTGCAGTGCCGCCGAGTGGTTATTATATACTAAATTATCTCAGCCTGTCAACAGAAAGTTTTCGCCGCGGTATCGCTCCCCGGCATGCGGCACAGCAGTGCCGCCATTATGCCGCTCTCAAGGCTTATGTGTGCCTCGCCGCGCCACTCGTTGCTCGTGCCGATAGGGAAGCGGTTTGTTATCGTCGCGTGCTCGACCGGGTACTTGACACCTGTGATGCTCACGCCCGTGCACCGGTCGGAGAGCGACAGCACCGACAGCGAGCAGCCCGCGCGCGCCGGGATGCGGACGCTCCCGCCGGAGAAGATATACGCTTCGCAGCCCCGGCTGAACAGCTGCACCGGCACTCCGCGCTCCGCCGCATAGGATGCGGCCTGGAGGTTTGCAAGCATATGGTCGAGCCGCCCGCCGAGCGCGCAGTAAAGGCTGATGCGCGTAAAGCCCAGCTCCAGCGCACGGCGTACCGCGTGCATCGTGTCCGTGTCGTCCTTTTCCCGCGGCAGGCGTTCGACTGCCGCGCCCTCGGGGAGCTTGCCCGTGTAGGAGTCAAAGTCGCCGAGCAGCAGGTCGGGGACAATGCCGCTGCGCTTAGCGTAGCTGTACCCGCGGTCGCAGGCGATGATGTACTCCGCCGCCTTTATATCGTCCATCGGCGAATATTCTCCGCCGGAAATTATCGCGCACAGACCTTTCATGCAGTCTCCTTTCTTGGCCAAGACATAAAAATTTACCGGCCATATAATACCTGTTGAGGGTATTATAGCACATCACGGCCGGTAAATGTAGAGATAAGCGGTATTTATTTGCTCAGCGCTTCGATATCCTCGCCGCGGATGTATTTGCCGATCAGCGTGTAGGCGAGCCAGCCGAGGAGCAGGCAGAAGATCATGTCGATGAGCATGTAGCTGCCGTTATAGAGCGCGGAGTAGAACCAGGGCGTTGTCATCGTCATGCCGAAGAAGGTGTCCGGCATATATTCGCCCCACACCGTCGCGCCGACGATGTAGTGCACGAGGAAGCGCGCCGCGCAGCCGACTGCAGTGCCGATGAGCAGGCCGTACTTGTTCTTGTGGAAAAGCCCTGCAACGCCGAGCACGGAGTAGGCGATGATATAATCGCCGAGGACGGACTGCCAGCCGATGGCAAAGCCGCCGTCGAACATCAGCTGCAGGAAGCTGTATACGATGCTCGCGAGCATACCGGGTCCAAAGCCCCAGCGTGCGCAGTAGATGAATATCGGCAGCATGCCTATGCCGACCGAGCCGCCCTGCGGCAGCTCAAAGAGCTTGACATAGCTGAGCACCTGCGCCAGCGCTACCATGACAGCGCCCTCGCACAGGGCGCGGAGCTTGAGATGACTTTTGCTTTTCATTTTTTCTTTCCTCCAATTCTTCCATCGGAAGCAGGGACGTAAAAAAGCCGCGGGATATCGATCCTGCGGCTTTGGAGAGCATCTCTGTTTCCTACGCCGGCATTACCCGGATCAGGTTCATGGGTTTTGAGATTCATGTTTATCTCATCTCAGCCGGGCCTACCCAGCTCCCCGTGTTCAATTGCACGCTTAGAATACTACTCCGCATGCCCCGTGTCAATAGTCAGTTTCACAGTGCCCAATTGCCAGTCACTCCGCAGGCATCCCTTGCCTCTCCATTTTGGCGTACCGTGCGAGCCCCCTTGCCTCTCCCTTTGGGAGAGGTGGCCGAGCGCAGCGAGGTCGGAGAGGGCAAGCAAAAAATCCAACTCAGAACACCCGCACCCCGCGTTTTATGAATATATTCCCCGCACTGGGAAAAACTGTTTCGTATAAGGCTTTGCCGCACCGTGCGGCCTTGCCCCGACTGTTTTTCACGGGAGAATATCATGGACAGTATGAACCTTGCACCCTATATAGATAATGAAAGGCTCGCCGATTACGCCGTGTCCTGCGCGCGGCTCCTAAAAAGCACCGGCACGCAGTCCGGTGCCGAGGCCGCGCTGCGTCTGCATGAGAGCATCCGCGAGCTGCGCCGCTGCCGGGACACGCTCCACCGCCGATATACAGGCGCCCCTGCCGTCCCCTCGGGCTGCGAGTGGCTTCTTGATAACTGGTATATGGTCCAGCGCGAAGGCCCCGCCGCCGAGGATGAGCTGCGCCGTGCGCGCTCCCTGCGCCGCTGTCGCGATGGGCTCATCATCACCGAGCTTTGCCGCACCCTGCTGCAGTCGGGGCACGGGAGACTCACCGAGCAGCGCTGCCGTGTCTTTCTCGAAGCTTTCCAGAGCGTCACGGTGCTGCGCCGGGGCGAACTGTATCTTTTCCCCGCCGCCATGCGCGCCGCGGTGATCCAGGCTCTCGCCGCCGTCTGCCGCGACATGCTCAATTCCTCGGACGCCGAAGCCTACGCACAGGAGCTTGAGGCGCTGTTTTTCTCCCTGCGCCTGCTCTCCTCCATGGACATGGAGCGTCTGCTTGATTCAGTCGATGTGTGCAGCGCTATCCTTTCCCGCGACCCCACCGGGGATTATTCCAGAATGGATCGCGAGACAAAGGCTGAGTATCTCCGCCGCCTTGAAATAATGGCCGCGCAGCGCGATGTTGAGGAGCATACCCTCGCTTCCGGGCTCATCGAAAAGGCGCAGGCAGAGAACCGCCATGTCGGCTTCCTGCTGCTGCGTGAGCCCGGCAGGTGGGGCGCGGCGCTCTATATCGCTGCGAATGTCCTGCTCACTCTTTTTATAAGTCTCTGCATTTCCTTTTCCCTCGGCAGCCTTTGGCTTGCGGCGCTGCTGCTTCTGCCGGTGTCGGAGCTCGTGAAGGCCGCGGTGGACTTTCTCCTCATGCGCGTGGTGCGCCCCCGCCCCATGCCGCGTCTCGACCTGAGCGAGGGCGTGCCCGAGGAGGGAAAGAGCATATGCGTCATCTCTGTCATCCTCGGCAGCTGTGATGCGCAGCGCCTTGAAGCCCTGCGCCTTGCCAGCCGCCGTGAGGGGAAGAATCTCAGCTTCGGTCTGCTCGCCGACCTGCCCGGAGCGGCGACAGCCGAAACGCCGCGCGATGCACAGCTGCTGCGCGATGCGCAGAGTGCCATTGACGCGCTGAATGAAAAATACGGCGGTGGCTTCTATCTCTTCACCCGAGAAAGAAGCTATAACGGCGAGAGCTACAGCGGACGTGAGCGAAAGCGCGGCGCGCTCATCGAGCTTGCAAGGCTCCTCTGCGGGGAGGACAGCGAGCTCTCCGTCACCGGGGATGAAGCCGCCCTGCGCGGTACGCGCTACATCATCACCCTCGATGCCGATACCCGCATATACCCCGGATCACTTTCACTGCTGATCGGTGCGGCGATGCACCCGCTCTGCACGCCGGTGATCGACGAGGGGTCAAATGTGGTCGTTTCGGGTCACGCGATCATCCACCCGCGGATAGAGACGGAGCTTGAGAGCGCAAACTCCACGGACTTTTCCCTGATCTTTGCCGGGGCCGGCGGCTGCGATCCGTATTGCAGCCTCTGCGGTGAGCTTTATATGGACGCTTTCGGCAGCGGCGGCTTTGCCGGCAAGGGGCTCATCGACCCCAAGGCGCTGCTGCGCTGCACGGCAGGGCGCTTCCCGGATGGGCGCATCCTCTCCCATGACGCACTTGAGGGCGCCTATCTGCGCGGCGCGTACATGAGCGACGCCGAGTTTTCCGACGCCTTTCCCGATAAGCCTCTTGCCTATTTCAAGCGCCAGAACCGCTGGATACGCGGCGATTGGCAGAACGCCAGCTGGATATTTGCCCGCGAGCTTTCGGATATCGACCGCTTCCGCCTGTTCGATTCTCTGCGCCGTTCCCTCGTCGCGCCGCTGACATTTATCGCGATCCTCTGCGGATTTTTCTTGCCCGCGCCGGGGCTTGCCCTCGCAGCGTGGGCGGCGCTGCTGGCACTGCTGAGCAGCCTGTTTCTCTCGCTTATCGACCGCAGCCTTTCCCGGCGCGAGCATGTCCGCCTGAAGCGGCACACAAGGCTCCTGACCGGCGCGGGCGGCGCTATCGTGCGCACCTTCATGCGCCTGTGGCTGCTGCCGTTCGAGGCGTGGGTATCCGCCGCGGCGATACTCACGGCGCTCTGGAGAATGCTCATAAGCCACCGGAAGCTTCTCCAGTGGCAGACCTTTGCGCAGACCTCGGGCGGTGAGCAGCTCGGCGAAAATGTCCGCGCGATGTGGGTGTCCGTCGTGACGGGCGTGCTGCTCATGGCCTTTTCCCCGGTGATAATCGGCAAGAGCGCGGGCTTCATGTGGCTGCTCTCCCCGGCGGCCGCGGTAGCACTGGCGCTTCCTGCCTATAAGGGCGCGGCCATTGCCGTGCGTGACCGCGAACTGCTGCGCTCCGCGATGGCCGCCTGCTGGCGCTATCTCAAGGACTTTTCCACGGCGGAGGAAAACTTCCTGCCGCCCGATAACTTTCAGGAGCAGCCGCCGACGGGCGCCGCGCACAGGACATCGCCGACAAATATCGGCCTTGCGCTTGCCGCGGCGGCAGTATCGGCCGAGTGCGGGATAGTCCCGCGCAAGGAAGCGGCGGGCTATATCTCCCGCGCTGCGGCGACGCTTGAGAAAATGCCGCGCTGCATGGGGCACTATTATAACTGGTACGATACGCGCACTCTCGCACCTCTCTCCCCGCCGTATATCTCCACGGTCGACAGCGGCAACATGTACGCGGGGCTCCTCTGCGCGGCAAACGCGCTCGACAGCTGGGGCAATGCGGAACTGTCCTCAAGGCTGCGCGCGATAATGGCCGGGATGGATTTCGCACCTCTCTATGACAGGGTGCGCGGCCTGTTCTATATCTGCTATGACACCGTGAACAATGCCGGCAGCGGTGGCTGGTACGACCTCATGGCAAGCGAAGCCGTGCTGACAAGCTACATCGCCGTCGCGAAAGGCGATGTGCCGATGCGGCACTGGCGTGCCCTGAGCCGCGCACAGCTGCAGAAGGACGGCTACCGCGGCCTTGCAAGCTGGACGGGGACGATGTTTGAATACCTCATGCCGGCGCTGTTTCTGCCGCTCTACCGGGCGAGCCTGCTTTTCGAGAGCAGCCGCTTTTGCCTGTATGTGCAGAAGCGCCGCCGTTTTGCGGGTAAGCCCTGGGGCATATCCGAAAGCGCGTTCTATTCGCTCGACGCCTCCCTGTGCTACCGCTATAAGGCGCACGGCTGCCCCGACCTTGCCCTCAAGCGCGGGCAGGAGAGCGACATGGTCATTTCCCCATACAGCAGCTTTCTCGCCCTCGCGGTCGACCCTGTCGCCGCGGTGCGCAATCTGCGCCGCCTGCGCGATATCGGGGCCTACGGACGCTGGGGATATATAGAGGCGCTGGACTTCACGCCCGGGCGCTGCCGCCGCGCGGACGGAGAACAGGTGCGCTGCTACATGGCGCACCATGTCAGCATGAGCCTGCTCGCCGCGGCGAACGCGGCGGACGGCAGCTGCGTGCAGAAGCTGTTCATGGCCGATGCGTCAATGGCGGCGTACACCCTGCTGCTACAGGAGAAGCTGCCGGATTCGAGTGTCGTGATGCGGCGGGACAGCTCCCCCGTACCGGAGCGCCCGCGGCAGCATGATAAGAGCCGCTGGGAGCTTCGCGGGAGCGAAGCGAACGCCGGGGCTCATGCCTGCCTGCTCTCAAACGGGGCGTACAGCATCCGCGTCACGGACGATGGAAACAGCGCAGCTTTCTTGGGCGGCTGCTGCGTATATGACTGCAGGCGCCCTGATGACACGCTCTGCCTCAGGCTCAACGGCAAGAAGCTATTGCCTTCCAGTGGAGAATACGCATGGACGCTGAGCGAGGATCACGCCGCGTGGAGCTTTGAACAGGACGGCGCGCAGTGCGCCGTGACGCTTGCGGCCATCGACGGCGAGCTTGGAGAGCTTATAGAGGTGCAGCTTCGCGGGGCGGGGCGCGCGGAGCTTGAGCTCGGCTTTCGCCCGGTGCTCGCCGCGCCGCGCGATATGGAGAGCCACAGCGCGTATTGGAAGCTCGGCATGACGGCGCAGGATGGGGAAAACTCCATCCTGCTGCACCGGCTGCCGAAGGGCGATAAGCCGGGGATATGGCTGTGCCTTGCCTGTGATCACCCGGCCAACTTCACGGCCGACGAGCAGGGCGGCGCAAAAGCGCTCGTCTCCCCGTATCTGTGCGCGGCGGTGACAGTAGCTCAGCCGCGCGCGGGTCAGGCGGCCACACTGCGTTTCGCCCTCTGCATCGGGACGGACGCACAGTCTGCGCGTGACGGCGCGGCACGCATATTAGCTTCCGGAGCCTGCGGCGGGAGCATGCCGGATGCGGCGGCGATACACCTCGGAATGAACGCGGCAGAGCTTGGCGCGGCGATGGAGCTGGTGCTGCCGCTGTGGAGAAACACGCTCTCAAATGCCGCGCCGCAGAGCGAGCTTTGGCGCTACGGCATATCCGGTGATTTGCCGGTGATATGCTGCGACGGCGGCGCGGTGGAGACGGAAAAGCTGCTTCGGCGCTTCTGCCTGCTCAAAAGCTGCGGGCTCGACGCGGAGCTTGTTTACCTCACGCGCGAGCAGGGCGAATACCTCCAGCCGCTGCTGCGGCACATCGGGCAGGTGCTCGCACCGGTCGGGCTGGAAGCGCTTATCGGCAGCCCCGGCGGCGTGTTCACAGCGCCGCTTGAGGCTGCGGAAACGGTGAAGAGCCGCGCCGCTGTTGTCATCGGGGAAGCGCAGAAGCAGTATCACCCGCTGCGCGAACCGGAGCTGAGCGCCCGCCGCAATGCGGATTCTGTTCCGAAATACAGCTGGGACAACACGGAATTCACATTTGAAGTAAACAACACTCTCCCTGCGCGGATATGGCAGCACATCATAACAAACGGCAGCCTCGGCGCGATAGCCGCGGACATCGGCCCGGCGGGGCTGTGGTACAAGAACGCGCGGGAAATGCCGCTCATCGCACCGCCGGGGGATATATACGATGCAGGCAGTCCGGAGCGGCTGTACGTCATGCATGGCGGCAAGCCCGTCAGTCTCTTTGCCGCAAACGATGGCTTTGCCTGCCGCGTAAGCTATATCCCGGGATGCGCGGAGTGGGAAAAGGAGATCGGCAAAAATAAAATCAGGACGCGCCTTTTCATCCCGCAGGGGCTGGACGCGCGCGTGCTGCTCATCGACGGGGCTGACAGGTTGCCGCTCATCTGGGAGCTTGAGCCCGCACTTGGCGGGAAGAGCAGAGCCTGCCTGCGCATTGAGGAAGAGCCGGGGCTTATCCGCCTCTCAAGCCCGGATTCGTACTATCCCGGAGTGCAGATGCTCATCGGGAGCAGCGCGGAGCTTGACGCGGAGACTGATTTTATTCCTGCCGCACTGCGCATAAAGCTAAGCGCCGGTGCGGAGACTGTGCTCTGCTGCGGCTGCTGCACGGAAACGGAGCTTCGGGAGCTGTGCGTACCGGACACCGCGCGCTCGCTTCTGAACGCGGTAGCCGCGCGCTGGGCAAGGCTCCTCGGAACGTTTTCTCTGCGCTGCGGAGACAGTGCGATGGAGCACTATATGAACGGCTGGGCGGTCTATCAGACCGTCGCCTGCCGCCTCGAGGGGCGCAGCAGCATATACCAGAGCGGCGGCGCGCTCGGCTTCCGCGACCAGCTTCAGGACAGCATAAACCTGCTGCTCATAAACCGCGGTTACGCGAGGGAGCGCATACTCGACTGCTGCCGCCATCAGTACGCCGAGGGCGATGTGCTGCACTGGTGGCACCCGCACCCGGACGGCGACCGCGGCGTGCGCACGCGCTGCTCGGACGACCTGCTGTGGCTCGTATGGGCGCTGTGCGAATACGTCGAGGCCACGGGAGAGGCGGAGCTGTGCTCCATCGAGGAGCCGTATCTCTCCTCCCCGCCGCTGAAGGACGAGGAGCGCGACCGTTATGAGCGCCCGGAAAAGTCCGCAAAGAGCGCGGCGGTGCTTGAGCACGCCCGCGCGGCATTGGAGTGTTGTATACACCGCGGCTTCGGAAGGCACGGGCTGCCATACACCGGCAGCGGCGACTGGAACGACGCGCTTGACAGAGTCGGCGGGGAGAGCGTGTGGCTGGGCTGGTTCTTTGCCCACTGCGCCGCGCGCTTTGCGGAGCTGTTAGAGCGGCTCGGTGCCGATGGCGCGGCGCACTACAGGCAGTACGCCGCCGAGGCCGGGAGCGCGGCGGACGCGGCCTTCAACGGGAAATGGTACCTGCGCGCCCTCTATGCCGACGGGGAAGCGCTCGGCGGCGGGGAGCGCATAGACTCTGTGGCGCAGAGCTGGGCGGTGCTCTCGGGCTTCGGCTCAGAGACGCGCGCTGCCTCGGCGATGGATTCGGCGCTGTTCCGCCTCTGGGACAGGGAGCACAGGCTCATAAGGCTGCTCGACCCGCCGTACTCCCACCGGGAGAGCAGCCCCGGCTATATCACCGGCTACGGCGAGGGCTTCCGCGAAAACGGCGGGCAGTACACCCACGGGGCGATATGGCTCGCCATTGCGGCACTGCGCCTTGGGAGAAGCGCCGAGGGCACGGCGATGCTCGAGACGCTGCTGCCGGAGACGCACGAGGAGCGTATCTATCAGGCGGAACCCTTTGTACTCCCGGCGGATATCTGCACGGCGAGGGGGCACGAGGGGCTTGCGGGCTGGACATGGTACACGGGCTCCGCGGGCTGGTACTTCCGCGCGGTGACGCGGGAGCTGCTGGGTCTGCGCATGAGAGACGGGAGACTTTATATAGAATCCCCCGTGCTGCCGGAATTTTCCGTATGCTGGACAGACGACGCAGGGCGCACTCACACGATAGAGCGCAGCCCAGACGGGATCACCGTGGACGGTAAAAGCTACGACGGCGGTGGGCTGCCTTAAATTTCCTGTAATTAACAAATAGTTCTACCATTTCAGGACTGCGGGTGGTATAATTATAAGAAAGAAAAATCGCGGAGGTGCCACATGGAATTTAACAGAACCGAGCTTATGCCCGGCGTGTTTCTGAGTCATCTGCGTTCCGACAAATTCAAGACCGCCTGCATGAGCGTCACGCTGCTCACGCAGCTGCGGCGCGAGACCGCGGCGATGAACGCGGTCATACCCTTTGTGCTGCGCCGCGGCACTACGCGCTACAGCGATATGGAGCAGCTGTCGCGCAGGATGGATGAGCTTTACGGCGCGGCGGTGGAGCCGGTCGTGCGGCGCATCGGCGAAATTCAGTGCATCGGCTTTTACGGCAGCTTCCCGGAGCCGGACTATCTGCCCGGGGGCGAGGCGCTTCTGGGCGACACCTGCGCGCTCATGGCGCAGCTGCTGCTCGACCCCGTCACGCGCGGCGGCCTGCTGCTGCCGCAGTATGTGGACAGCGAGCGCGAAAAGCTCCTTGACATCATCCGCAGCCGCATGAACGACAAGCGCAGCTACGCCCTCACGCGCTGCATCGAGGAGATGTGCTGCTATGAGGACTTCGCCGTCAGCCGCTTCGGCAGCGAGAGCGAGGCCGAGAACATCCATTATAAGAAGCTGACCCGGCACTACCGCGAGCTTATCCAGACCTGCCCGGTCGAGATATTCTACTGCGGCAAGACGGACTTCAAGGCAGTCTCCGCCGCGATGCGCGATGCGTTCTCAGCGATGCCGCGCGGCGAGATAGATTACGACATCGGCACCGACCTGCGCATGAATGCGGTGGAGGATCACGTCCGCTTCGTGGAAGAGGAGATGGACGTGACGCAGGGCAAGCTCGTCCTCGGCTTCCGCCTGGGCGAGTGCATGGAGGAGCCGGACATCCCGGCGCTCTATGTCTTCAACGCCGTCTACGGCAGCGGCGCGACGAGCAAGCTATTTATGAATGTGCGCGAAAAGCTGTCGCTGTGCTACTATGCAAGCTCGGCAGTGTACCCGCACAAGGGGATAATGCTCGTTTCCTCGGGCATCGAGTTTGACAAGCTGGACGCGGCGCGAGATGAGATACTTGCGCAGCTCGACAGCGTCCGCCGGGGCGAGATCACCGACGATGAGCTGCGCTCGGCGAAAAAAAGCGTCGCTTCCGACCTGCGTGCGGTTCAGGACAGCATAGGCGAGCTTGAGGGCTTCTACCTTTCGCAGGCGCTCGACGGGCTTGACTACGGCCCGGCAGAGCTTGCGGCGCTGGCAGAGGACGTCACAAAGGAGGACGTTCAGGCTATTGCAGAATCGATAGAGTGCGACCTTATATACTTCCTCAAGGGAAGCGGAGAGGAGGATGGCAGCGATGATGAAACTGCATGAATACCCTGAGATCGGCGAGAAGCTTTACAGCACGGTGCTCCCGAACGGGCTTGAGATAAGGGTGATACCGAAGAAGGATTTCTCCACCTGCTATGCCGCGTTTATGACAAATTACGGCGGGGCGCACCGCCGCTTTACGGTAGACGGGCGCACCGTTGACACGCCCGCGGGCGTCGCGCACTATCTTGAGCACAAGATGTTCGACCTGCCGAACGGTGATAACGCGCTGAGCATACTCTCGGCAAACGGCGCCGACCCCAACGCCTTCACCTCAAGCGGCGTGACCTGCTATTACTTCCAGTGCACCGAGGGCTTTGAAGAGAACCTGCGGATGCTGCTGCACTTTGTATCGACCCCGTACTTCACGGATGAGACGGTCGCAAAGGAGCAGGGGATAATCGCGCAGGAGATACGCATGGGTGAGGATAACCCCGGCATGGTCGTCTACTATAACCTGCTTGGGCTGCTCTATGACCACCACCCGATACGCGACCGCGTCGCCGGGACGGTGGAGAGCATCTCCCATATCACCGCGCAGACGCTTTACGACTGCCACCGTGTTTTCTATGCTCCGTCGAACATGGTCCTCTGCGTGGAGGGCTGCGTCGACCCGGAGACCGTCGCACGCATCGCGGAGGAGGAGCTGCCGAAGGAGCGTGCCGAGATCCCCACGGCGGACTTCGGCGAGAAAGAGTCCATGCTGCCGCGCGAAAGGCTCTGCCGTGTGCAGGGGGAGGTCTCCGCACCGCAGTTTTTCATCGGCGCAAAGCTCGACTGTGCCGGGCACGGCGAGGCCGCGCTGCGGCAGCACCTTGTCGCCGCGCTGTGCCTGAGGATGCTCTGCGGTTCGTCCTCCCCGTTCTACACGAGGCTCTACGCCGACGGGCTTCTCAGCGTGGACTTTGACTATGAGACGGACTTCTCCGCTGGGACAGGGACAGTCATCATCGGCGGCGAGAGCCGCGAACCGGAAAAGATACTCGAAGAGTTCTCCCGTGAGGTCGAGCGCATCGCAGCCGAGGGCTTTGACACCGGGAGCTTCGAGCGCGCAAAGCGCGCGTCCCTCGGCGCGAGATTGCGCGGGCTTGAGGATTTCGACAATGTCTGCGTCTCGATGGCGATGGGGCTTCTTGACGGCTACTGCGCGCTCGACGCTTTCCGCCTGCTCGAATCGGTCACGGCGGAGGAGTGCCGCCGCTTCGCCGCGGAAAACCTCTGCCGCGAGAGACTTGCGATGTCGATAATTGAACCCAAGAGCGCTCCTACAGGAACAGAAGAAACAGAATAAGAAGGTAAAAAAGCTATGCAGCCCCTTGTGCAAACAATCCAGCGTGATTCCGCGATAACTTTCCCGATGCTTGGGAACCTCACGATCAACCCGCCGTCCTACTTCACGGTGTTCGGCATGGACATTTATTTCTACGGCGTCATCATCGGCCTCGGTTTCATCCTCGGCATACTCTACTGCTCGCACAACAGCCGCCGCTTCGGCATAGATCAGGACAGCGTATACGACGTGATGATATGGCTCATCCCGACGGCGATCATCGGCGCGCGGCTCTACTACGTGCTCTTCCGGCTGGATTACTACGTCCAGCACCCGAACGAGATATTCGCCATCCACAACGGCGGGCTCGCCATTTACGGCGGCGTCATCGCCGGGGTGCTGGTGATATGGCTCGTGTGCCGCAAAAAGAAGATACCGCTCGGCGCGATGCTCGACCTGCTGTGCTACGGCCTGCTGATCGGGCAGATACTCGGCCGCTGGGGCAACTTTATGAACCGCGAGGCCTTCGGCGCGGAGACTGATATCTTCTGCCGCATGGGGCTTATCGCGCCAGACGGCAGCACGATATATGTACACCCGACCTTCCTTTATGAGAGCCTGTGGAACCTGTGCATTCTGATCTTCCTCATCATCTTTGAGAGGAAGGGCAAGCGCAGCTTCGACGGGCAGTGCATCACGCTCTATTTCCTGCTCTACGGCATCGGCCGCACATGGATAGAGGGGCTGCGCACCGACAGCCTTTATATCGGCGCAACCAACATACGTGTTTCGCAGGGGCTTTCAATAGCGCTTGTGATAATAGCCCTGGCGTACCTCATCATTCAGGGACGCCGCGAGCACCCGCCGGAGAAGCTCTATGTCAATATGCGCGCGGCGCAGGAGACAACGGAACCGAATGGCGGCGAGGAACAGACAGAAGCAGACAACGAAACGGAGGAAAAATAACATGGCAGATTATAAGGACATCATCACCGGCACTCTCAGCAATATCGTCGGCAAGGTCAAGGAAGTCGCGGACAGCGGCGCTATCAAGGACATATATGAGCACGGCGCGAACCGCGCAAAGTCCTATGGCCAGATGGCAAAGCTCTCTCTCGAGATAAACGGCGACTCCGAGGAGCTCAAGCGCGTCTACGCCGAGATCGGCCGCCTGTACTACGATCAGGCGAAGGACGCTCCCGAGGGCTTCTTCGCGCCCCTGTTCGAGCAGGCCGCCGCGCTCATCGAGAGCATCAAATCAAAGCAGGCGCAGATCCAGGCAATGAAGGACGAGTTCGCCGCCGAGACCGCTCCCGCCGAGGACGCGGACTTTGAGTCCGTCGTCGACGCCACCGAAGACGACGGCACCGCAGCCGACGACGAGGACGGCATCGAGATTGAAATCACCGTCGAGAAAGACGACGACAAGGAAGAATAAGCGATAACTCATGCAAAGGGCACGCTGCGGCGTGCCCTTTAGTTTTGCATATACTGAATGCAGCATTCATATTTTGCATGATTCATACTTGAAATCAGGCTGAGAATGTGCTTTAATATATAAGCAGAGATAAGCAAAATATATATCGTAAGGAGTAATAGCAATGGTAATAGACACGTTAGCTCAGCTTGAAAGCTATGCGGCGCTTGACGCGCGCTTTGGCGAAACGGCAAAGTTCATTGAAAAATGCCGCACCGAAAATCTTCCCGCCGGGAGATACGAACTGGATGGAGACAGGCTTTATGCAATGGTCATGGACTATGTTCCCGAAGAAAAGGCCGAACCGCTCTACGAAACGCACGATAAGTACGTGGACATTCAGTGCATGCTTGAGGGCAGCGAATACCAGTGGTATGCTCCGCGCGGAGAGCTTAAAGAGAAAATCGCCTACAATACCGAAAAGGACATCAGCTTCTATGAATTCAGCGGCAGCGGCAGCAGGCTGCATCTCACAGAGGGGAGCTTTGCGGTCTACTTCCCGCAGGACGGGCATCTTCCCGGTATGGCCGACGGCAGTTGCGGGAAATGCAGAAGGATCGTGGTGAAATTGAAATGGTAAGCTCTGCCGCAAAGGAAACGACCGGCCTTACCCTGAGCCTGTGCAAGGCTTTTGATATACTGAGCTGCTTTACGCCGGAAACGCCCGCGCTGCGCGTGACCGACATTACCAAAAGGGTCGATATGACGCAGAGCAATGTTTCCAGGCTCGTCGCAACGATGACGGCCTACGGCTATCTGGAGAAGGATGAGGATTCGGGCTACTATCAGCTCGGCAAGCAGATCATAACGCTCTCGTCGATCGCGCTGAACCACAGCGAGCTGCGCAAGCAGGCGCTGCCGGAGCTGTTCCTGCTCGAACAGCAGTTCGGCGTCGGGGCAAACCTCGCCGTGCTGTATGATGACAGCATGTACTATCTTGCCCATGTTGACAGCCGGACCTCACCGAGAATGTACACAATGGTCGGATATTCAAATCCGCTGCACTGCACGGCGATAGGCAAGGTGCTCCTTGCTGCGATGACCAATGATGAGATCATGGACATCATCGGCAGAAAGGGAATGAAAGCCTATACATACAACACAATCACGTCCCCGGAAGTTCTGATGGAGCAGATCGACAGGTGCCGCCGCCTCGGCTACAGCACGGAGTACGGCGAACACGCCTTGGGCAGCGCCTGTGTCGCCGCGCCGATACGCGACCGCACCGGCAAAGTGATCGCCGGGCTGAGCCTTTCAGGAAAGTTCCGCGGCAGCAGCATCCAGGAACACGAGGAGGAAGTCTCGTCGATCGCGATGGAATCCGCTGCGCTCATTTCCAACAAGCTGGGCTGCCTTTGATTTTAATATGTACAGGGAGCTGCCGGACAGGCAGCTCCCTGTTTCTTTGCATGAAATTTGCGGTGTGACGATCAAGTTGCACAAAATTCCACGTCCGTCTTTTATACTTCATCTAATTATTTCGGGTTTATTATCTATTTTCTAAATGAGTATTGCAAAATATGAATCACAGGCCTATAATACAGATGCTGAATTCGCTTCAGATAAAATCCATAGGAGGATCCAAATGAAAAAAACATTAGCAGTAATTCTTTGTGTATGCATGATGCTGGCGCTCTTCGCCGGATGCGGCGAGTCGGCAAGCACCCAGCAGCCGGCCGCAGCTCAGACCGAAGCTCCCGCGGAGCCGGCCGATGAGAATGCACTTCCCGAACAGTACGACCTGATAATGACCTTCGGCGCCGAGACCGGCTCCGTCTATGCAATGGGCATTCAGATCGGCGAGTACATCAACTCCATCGCTCCCGACATCACCTGCACTGTCAAGGTCGGCGCGGCGGCATCGAACCTCGCACTGCTCAGCACCGGCGAGACCGTCATTGCCCACTCCCAGTCCGATACCATCCATGAAGCCATCGTCGGCGAAGGCAACTTTACTGAGCCCGTCACCGGCATTTACGGCGTCGCTTCCGTTATGGAATCTGTTCTCCACGTCGCAGTCCCCGCGGATGCTCCCATAAACTCCTTCAAGGATATCGTTGACCAGAAGTACCCCATCAAGGTCTCTGTCGGCGCTCAGGGCAGCGGCATTGAGTCCCTGTTCCGCAAGGTTCTCGCATACTACGGCGCAAGCTATAATGATATCGCTGCATGGGGCGGCAAGGTAGAGTACCTCAACATCGGCGATGCGTCCACGCTCTTCACCGACGGCCAGCTCAACGCGGTTTCCGTTCTTGCCGGTATGCCTTATTCCACCATCTCCGAGATCGCAGCCTCTAAGGACATCAAGCTCCTCACCCTTGAGCAGGAGGCAGTCGACGCTCTCTCGAGCCAGGGCTATCTCGCAAAGACCATTCCCGCCGGTACCTACACCGGTCAGGATTCTGACGTGAGCACGGTCGGCGTTGTGATCACCGTCTGCGCAAGCGCGGATGCAAACGAGGCTGTTGTGTATGAGATCACCAAGTTCCTCAATTCCGAGGAGGGCATCTCCATTCTCGGCAATGTCAACTCCGGTTTTGCAAACTACATGACCGGCCCCGAGAGCGGCATTGCGGGCATCGAACTTGAGCTCCACCCCGGCGCGGCACGCTACTACAAGGAAGCCGGCGTCGCCTGATAGCAAGAGCAGACTAACGGCGCGGAGCTGCATATTATTTATGCAGCTCCGCACATGCTTATGAAAGGAATTGCCAATGTCAGAGTCTACAAAGCTCGATAATAAGAAGTCGCTGGCCGATATCACCGCAAAGATAATATTCGTTATCGGCCTTGCCGCTTCCTGCTTCCATCTCTATGTTTCTGCGACCGGTATTCTGGAAGCCTATAAAATGCGCACCACGCATCTGATGTTCCTGCTCCCGCTGGCTTTCCTCATATACCCGATGCGCAAAAAGGGACGTTTTTCAAAGATAGGCGTTATCGATTATATCTGGTTCGTCCTCACCCTGGCTGCAATGATATACATCAGCCAGATATCCTACTCGCGCCTTATCGCGCGCGTACCCTTTGTGTCACCGCTCACCACGCTTGACTATGTTGTCGCGGTGTTTATAGTTATCGCCGTTCTGGAGGCGACGCGGCGTGTCGCCGGTATGGGCATGGTCATCGTCTGCCTTGTCGCCATTGCGTATGCGTTCTTCGGCAAATACCTGCACGGCAAGATCCGCCACACCGGAACGACCGTAAAGCGCATGGCCGAGCAGATGAGCCTGAGCACCAACGGCATTTTCGGCTCAACCGTTGCGGCGTCCGCGACATTCATTTTCATGTTCACGCTCTTCGGAGAATTCCTTGAGTATTCCGGCGCGGGACAGTTCTTCATCGATCTTGCCTTTTCGCTCACCGGCAAGGCAAGGGGCGGCCCGGCAAAGATGGCGGTCATCGCCAGCGGCCTTATGGGCATGATCTCCGGCAGCTCGACCGCGAACGTCACCTCCACCGGCGTGTACACCATCCCGCTTATGAAAAAGACCGGCTACCGTTCCGAGTTTGCCGGTGCGGTCGAGGCCTCCGCATCCACCGGCGGGCAGATAATGCCGCCTGTCATGGGAGCCGCCTCGTTTCTGCTTGCGGAATACGTCGGCATTCCGTACATAAAGCTCTGCGCTGCAGCCGCGATACCCGCGATCCTCTACTATGTCGCGATCTTTACTGCGGTGCATTTTGAAGCGGTGCGCACAGGGCTCAAGGGCGCGGCTCCGGATGAGAACGCAAAGTCCTGGCAGTGGCTCCTGCTGCATAAGGGCTATCTTTCCGCGCCTATATTCGTGATACTCATCACGATGATTCTCGGCTTCTCGGCATACAAAGCGGCGCTCTACGGCATCCTCTCGATCGTCATCATCATGTTTGCGGAAAAGCGCGGGAGGATCGACTGGCGCGCACTCGTCAGAACGCTCGCCCGCGGCGGCCGGAATGCTGTTCTTATCGCAGTCACCTGCGCGGCGGCCGGTATCGTCATAGGCGTTTCCAACGAGACGGGCATAGGCGTCAAGTTTGCCAGCATCATAATAAGCCTCGGTCACAACAATCTGTACCTGATACTCCCGATGGTAATGCTGGCCTCCATCGTGCTCGGCATGGGGCTTCCGACAAGCGCATGCTATATCATGGTTGCGGCGATCGCCGTACCGGCGCTTATAAAAATGGGCTGCAACACGATGGCAAGCCACATGTTCGCGCTGTATTTCGGCGTGTTCTCCGGAATCACGCCGCCTGTCGCGATCTCCGCATATGCGGCGGCAGGACTTGCAAAGTCCCCTCCGATGAAGACCGGATGGCTTGCGGTCGGACTTTCACTGCCCGCGTTTATCATCCCGTATTCGTTTATCTTCAACCCCTCGCTGATCCTTGAGGGGACCATCGCCGGCACGGTATGGGTGATTTTCCAGTGCATAGTGGGTATCTTCGGCATGGCTTCCGGCGTTATCGGCTGCGCGTTCAGACCGTTCGCTGTATGGGAGCGCATAGTGCTCGTTGTGCTCTCCGCGTTCATGGTGGTATCCCCGAACGTCATCGCCTCCGTGGTCTGCATGGTCATTGTCGGCGGCCTGCTCATCACGAACAGGATCCGCGCCAAGGACTGGACGGCGCCTGAGAAAGGAGCGATAGTCTGATGCAGATAGAGAAAATAGAAGTATTCCCGATAAAGATAAAGAAGGATCATGTATACCTCGGCAGCAGCTCCGGTCTGGATACGGACTATGATTATTACCTGCGCCCGGAGTACAGGTGCCCGTATTCCAAAAATATGGAGACGCTGCTTGTCAAGGTGACGTGCAGCGGCGGCATAAGCGGCTGGGGCGAAGCCCTCGCACCGGTACTGCCGGATGTGGCCGGGCGCATAATCAGCGAGCTGTTCACGCCCGTACTGCTCGGGCGCGACCCGCTCGACCGCGGCGTCATATGGAACATGCTCTACGGGCTCATGCGCGACCGCGGCTATTACAGCGGCTTCATGGTGGACGCTATATCGGCGGTGGACTGTGCCCTGTGGGACATCGCGGGAAAGCATTTCGGCGTGCCGGTGTATAAGCTCCTGGGCGGCGCATACCGCACGGAGATACCGGCCTATATATCCGGCCTTCCGGTAGCGGGGCTTGATGAAAAGGTCGCGCTTGCGCTGAGCTGGAAAGAGAAGGGCTTCAAGGCCATAAAGCTCCAGATAGGCTACGGAATGGACGAGGACATCAGGATAATGCGCGCGCTGCGCGAGGCGCTGGGCGCGGACTTCAAGCTGATGATAGATGCGCACTGGAACTACACGGTGGCTCAGGCCGTCAAGCTTGCGCACAGGCTCGAAGAGCTGGACGTGGAATTTCTCGAATGCCCGCTCAATCCGGAAGACCTTGCCGGTTACAGCGAGCTTGCTGCAACTGTCAGCATCCCCGTCACCCTCGGCGAGGCGGACAGAACGCACTGGCGCTACAAGGATATTCTCGACCGGAACAGCTGCGACATTGTCCAGCCCGATGTGGGGCGCTGCGGCATAAGCGAGCTTATGCGCATATCGGAGCTTGCCGAGCTTTACGGCAAGCCTGTCGCTCCGCATCTGAGCGTCGGTCAGGCAGGATGCATTGCGGCTACTCTGCACTGTGACGCGGCTATATACAACTTCTATGGGATGCAGGAATACCAGCCCAGCATCCTCCCAGTAGCAAACGAATTCCTTATCGATCCGATAAAGTGCGAAAACGGCGCGTTCTCTATCCCGGAGGGCGCGGGCCTCGGCATAGAATTCGACGAAGACAAAGTCAGGTATTATTCATCTGAGAACAAGTGAAAGGCAAAAAAATGCAGAATATAAATGAGCGGCTGTCCGGCGTATGCCCGATCCTCCCTACCCCGTTTTGCGAGGACGACACCATCGACTGCGGCAGCCTGGAGCGTGAAGTAAACTTTCTCCTCGATTCCGGGGTCAGCGGCATTGCTCTCTTCGGCAACGCAAGCGAGGCTTTTGCCCTCACCGCGGCTGAAAAGCAGCAGATCGCAGAGCTTGTCGTGCGCGTAAACAACGGACGCGTACCGCTGGTTTTCGGCGCGGGCGGCACGGGCATAGAGCCTGCGATCGACAGCGCACAGTGGGCTTACAAAAACGGCGCGGATGTGCTTATGATGATGCCGCCGTACATGATAAAGCCCGACGCACAGCGCATATATGATTATTACGCCGCTGTTGCAAAGGCTGTGCCGCTGCCGATAATGATCCAGGATGCGCCCGGCGCCTGCGGAGTCAATATCCCGATAGACACCATCGTGCGTCTTGTGAACGACTATGACAATATCCGCTTCGTGAAGGCCGAAGCCCCTCCCACTTTCCAGAAAGCAAAGAAAATAATCGAGGCGACGGGCGGAAAGGTCACCGTATTCGGCGGACTGAACGCGACCTTCTTCTACGAGGAGCTGTGCTCCGGCGTTGTCGGTACGATGCCGGCCGGTGAGTTCCCGGATGTGCTTGTCAGGGTATATGAGCTGTATACCTCCGGCCGGCACGAGCAGGCGCGCGAGGAGTTCTACCGGTATCTGCCGTTCATACGTCTGGGCTCTGTGCCGGGCGGAATGGCGATGGCTGTGCATAAGGAGGTCCTGGTAAAGGGCGGCATATTCCGCACCGCCAAGGTGCGCAACCCCTATGTCCCCGCATCTCCGGAGCTTCTGGAGCTGGTCTGGCAGGCGCTCGAAACGCGCCCGCTCAAGGCACTTGAATACGCAAAAGCATAAATGAACACATTAAAAGGGCACGCTGCGGCGTGCCCTTTAGTTTTTTATATTGAACCAAAACTGTTGCGAAACGGCGGGAAATGGATTATACTGTTAATCTGTATTATAATGCTATCCTTATCGGAGATATAAAATGAAAGAAAAATTCCGCCGCTGTTGGGCGCTGGTGCTTGTTTTTGTGATCGTCACGGGAGTGTGCTTCCTGTTTGCCGGGCGCAAATCCGGTATGTTCATTGATGAGATATATGCCTACGGCCTGTCGAACAGCCACTATGCCCCGTTCCTGACCGACATAAAGGACGGGGAAATGGTCGGCAAGACCTTCACCCGACAGGAGCTTTTCGATTACGTCGCCGTGACGGACGGGGAGCGCTTCGACGCAGGCTCCGTCTATTATAATCAGGTGCATGACGTTCACCCGCCGCTGCACTACTGGCTTCTGAACGCCGTCTGCTCCCTGTTCCCGGACACCTTCACCAAGTGGACGGGGCTTGCGCTCAACTACGTGCTGTATATGCTCACGATGTTCGCGCTGTATAAGACCGTGCGGAAGCTCGGCTATAGCTGCGGCAGCGGCACCGCTGCGGCTGTGCTCTATGGGCTGAGCGTGATAGGCCTGTCGACCTTCGTGATGATCCGCATGTACATGCTCCTGACGCTCCTCACGGTAGTGCTGATGTACCTGATCGTATGCCTGATGCAGGAGTTTAAGCCGAAATACTGCATCCTGACCGGCCTTGTGCTGCTGGCAGGGCTCATAACGCAGTATTACTTCGTGTTCTATGCTTTCTTCCTCTGCGCGGCGTATGTGATATACGCGCTTGTGAAGAGGGAATACAAGGCGCTCGCGTGGTTCATCCCCTGCGCGCTCGTCGGAGCGCTGAGCCTGCTGCTCGTGTTCCCGGCGTGCCTTGACCATCTCTTCGCTGACAACATCGTCTCCGGCGGGAACGCGATGGAGAACTTGCGCAACTTCGCGCAGTACCCCGTTAGGCTCAGGACCTTTATAAGCTTTGTGACGCATGGGCTCAAGGCGGCGATTATCATTGCGCTGCTGGCCATCATTGCACTCGGAGTGTATTTCAGGAAGTTCAAAGCGGCGGCAAAGGACAAAAGGCTCGACCTGCGCGCGCTGGTGCTCATAGTCCCGGCGTTTGTCGTGCTCGTGATCGTTGCACTCATCTCCCCGGTGGACGAGCCGCGGTATATCTATAACCTCATCCCGGCCTTCGTGCTGGCGGCGTGCCTGCTGCTGTACCTGCTGGAGGAGAGCCTCGGCAGCTTCGAGCGGGAAGGGCTTATAAAGACGGCGGCGCTGCTTTGCATCATGGCTCTGGCGCTCTGGCAGGCGCGCTGCGCCCCGCCGGATTATCTCTACCCGGAGTACGCAGAGTATGACGCGATCGTCGCGGAACATTCGGATGATAAATGCGTCTACTTCTCCGACAACAGGTTTGAGGCCATTACACAGGATCTGCTTCAGCTTATGGCCTTTGACGATTTCTATGTGAGCGACGATACCGATCTCACCGGCGCGCTCGACTATGTCGGCGGCGCGGACGAGTTCGTCGCATACGTGGATATAAGCGTGTTCTGGTCGAGCGGCTACGACCCCAATAAAATTATCTCCGCGCTCGCGGACGCCTCCGATTATGACAAGGCGGAGCTGCTGTACCAGAACGGTCTGAGCGCGACATATCTGATTTCCAAGTGAGGTGCGAAAAATGCTTTCCGTGATCCTGCCTTCCTATAATGAAGAAAAAATGATCGCCAAGGCGACAGCGCGCATGGCGGAGATACTCCAGCCGGAGAAGATCGACTATGAGCTGCTGTTCATTGACGACGGCTCCCGTGACGGCACATGGGCGCAGATAAACGAGGCCGCCGGGAAGGACAGCCACGTCGTCGGCGTACACTTCAGCCGCAACTTCGGCAAGGAAGCCGCGATGTTCGCGGGGCTGGAGCAGGCGAAGGGCGACTGCTGCGTCGTCATCGACTGTGATCTGCAGCACCCGCCGGAGAAAATAGTCGAGATGTACCGGCTCTGGGAGCAGGGCTATGAGGTCGTCGAGGGCATCAAGGAAGACCGCGGCGAGGAGAGCGGGCTGCACAAGTTTGCTGCCAACAGCTTCTATGGGCTCATCAGCAAGGCCACGGGGATGGACATGTCCTCCTCGTCGGACTTCAAGCTCCTTGACCGCAAGGTCGTCGACACGCTCAACAGCCTGCCCGAGCGCAACGTGTTCTTCCGCGCGCTCTCGTTCTGGGTCGGCTATAAGAAGACCAGCGTCAGCTACTGCGTGCAGGAGCGCACCGAGGGCGTGAGCAAGTGGTCGACAAAGTCGCTCATCAAATACGCGCTGACGAATATCAGCTCCTTCTCCTCCGCACCGCTGCATATCGTGACGGTGCTCGGTTTCATCATGCTGGCAGTGGCGTTTGTGCTCGGCATAATCGCGCTGGTGCAGAAGATATCCGGCGTCGCCCTCGGCGGGTTCACGACGGTCATACTTCTCCTGCTGTTCTCGGCAAGCGTAATTATGATAAGCCTCGGCATAATCGGCTACTATATCGCCCGCATCTATGACGAGATAAAGGGCAGGCCGAGATACATCATTTCCCGTATCTGCGGCAGGGAGGACAAATAAGGATGATCGAGAAGATAAAGGCGCTGTGCGTCAAGTACCGCGAGTTTCTTGTATATTTCATCGTCGGCTGCCTTACGACGCTTGTCGCCGCCGCCGCGCGCTTCGGCTTCAACTTCCTGTTTTTCGGCGGGACGCTGCACCCGACCTTCGCGCAGAACACGGCTCTTGCAATAGTCGACTGGGTCGCGGGCGTCGCCTTTGCGTACCCCACGAACCGCAAGTGGGTCTTTCAGAGCAAGAACCCGAACATCCTCGCTGAGGCGGGCGGCTTTGTCGCTTCGCGTCTCGCAACGCTTGGGATGGACTGGGCGGTCACGCAGCTGCTCGGCACGGTGCTGGGCATAAACGTATATGTGACGTGGTTCATAAAGTCTGTGCTCGTGTTCCTCGGCAACTATATCCTCAGCAAGCTCTTTGTTTTCAAGAAGAAAAAAGAAGAATAAATCGAAGAATGAAAAAGGTTTCCCCCGCGCGGGGGAAACCTTTTTTATTCTTCGGGCGCTTGACCCAACCACTCTTTGAGCATGCTGCACCGCTCTAACTTATAACCGATGGGATACACGCTGTCAGGTATCGGCCCTTTTTTGGGCTTCCACCATCTGCGCGCCAAGGAAGCTAACCAAATATCGCCGATGCCCATTTCATCGATCAGCGCTTTATCATACTGCCCGGTAACGGCGTATACGCCATATCGGGTGAAGCCCTGGGCGATGCCATCCTTGCCGTAGATCGACGCGATACCTATCCCGGTTATGTCTGCTTTGGCGCATCTGCGCTTGAAGATAAGCCCCTGCACCATTTCGTTTTCGGTCAGGACGATAGGCCGGCACCAGAGCGCAAACTGTACCACCGCGCAAAAGATGCCGAATATTAAAACAGGCACCATCATAAGCCCCCCGACTATGGATGCGAAATAGTCGAGCACTATCGGCTCCTCCGGCAGCGGAATAACTTCCGTAACTACTATGTACAGTGCACCTATACAGAACAGGAAGAAAGCGCAGGTGAGGGGTATCCAGCCGGCCGCCGGGATAAAAACGGTTTTTCTTTTCTTGTTTGCAGCTTTCATTGTTCCCTCCTTTGGGGTGAGCCGTCTCTGTGCATCAGCATCCTGCGTCTATGTACACGTTCGCCGAGGCGGAGCTGACGGCTATTTTACCTGACAGCGATTCCGGGATTATCAGCAGGCACGGCCTGTCTGCAATCAGTTCATCGAGCATGGCCTGATCGCACACAAAACCGTAGACGTACCGACAGCCCTCAAAAAACAGTCTGCACCCAGCTGCTCGTGTACTTCTTCATGCCGTTCCTGTGCAGCTCCTCTAAGGCTGCATCCAGCGGAGTTTCACGCAGGATAGAGACGGCGTACTTGTCTTTGAGTATGTGGGTCCGGTTCCCGACTGGCGTGCGCACGGTCAGCGGAGGGCAGATATCCGCGTATGACACCACTATAGTGATGTCCGATGGCAGGTCGACAGTTCGGCTTTTCCTGCCGCGAAAGACCGTGACAGAGCTGCGGTTCAGAATAAAGCTCTCGCGCTGCGGGGAAAGCACCGCCCACAGCCGAATCGCGGCGAATACCGCCGGTAAAACTGCCATCCAGCGCGGCAGCGCCAGCGCCAATGCCGCTATTGAGAAAAGCAGCCACAGCGCAATGACTGCCCATGACGCGGTGCAGTCGCCGAGCCTGAATTTTCCATATCGCCGATTCTTCATACCGTCTGCTCCGAGCCATCATCCGTATAGTCCGCCGCGATGCGGATGTCGTAAAGTATTGCGGCGTGTATTTCCGCGCAGAAGCTAATGAAGCGCCGGTCGAGATAGACCGTGGGCATCTCGCCGCGGTGTACGCACCCCGCGAAGCGGACTGTCCATCTCCCGCCGCACCCGGCGGCGCGCTCTGCCATGCGCTCCTTTTCGGGCAGCGCCATGGAAATCAGCTTCTCAATCAGCGTTTCGGCGTCGTCAGCCTCTGCTTCGCCGGTCGAAATGCTCCACACGCTTTCTTCACCCGCGGTGAGTGTCAGGTCGATCCTCAGCCGTGCCACGGGCAGCCCCTCCTTTTGATGTGTAGTCATAGGATATATCAATAACGTATTGGAAGATCGCGCCTATCGCGGCGCAGAACTCGACAAAGTCCGGCGGCAGCAGTACAGTCGGCGCGTCGCCGCTGTGTACGTACCCGTCGAGCACTATTGCCCATTTGCCGCCGTACTCGTCGGCAAGCTCCCGCATGACCGTTGCCCGGCTCTGGAACATGGCCGCTGCCTGCGCGATAAGCGAACCTGCGTCATCGGCGGATATATGCGCGGTGTCCCACTCCCATGAGCTGTATTTATATAGCGCGTCATGCCCCGGTTGTATCGGTGTGCCGAGCCTTCTTACCTGCGTTGGCTCGATACCCAGCCGCCGGGTCACTGCGCCCGTGTCAAAATCATGCTTTGCTTCGAGCGAAACGCTCAGATATATATCCGTCATTCGGTCCCCGCTTTCGGTTCGTCTTTGTGATAGATGCTGAGTTCCCTAAGATTGTGTTCGCAGTAACGTTTGATCATTTTCGATTCAAACGTTTCATCGAATTGTTTCCATGAAATAGTTCCAATGTTGATTTTCACATGAGGAATGAACTCCTTTCTCGGACGAACCGCATTCGGGAAATTACCCACATAAATTAGCTTCTTAGGAATGACTCTTTTTGAAGTGTTGAGCAGCCTTAGCCTGTACTGAGGTAGAAATCCATATTCATCCATCTCGTAATTAAGCTTTGATTTTTCTTCAATATCTTCTTTCGGTCGACTCATATCGATTGGCCAAAAACGCTCTTCATACTTTGTGAACCTTGTCTGGACGTATTCTGCTTCGTCGTATTCCTCCACGGTCGACGGAATGTTTGCGTCTTTGGTCAGCTTCACGTATATGATCGGGACTATGTGTCCGGGGTACCATGTGCCCTCGTCAACTTTCTGGATCAGGAAATACCGTCCGTAAAGCCCTCTTTCCTTGGCAAGCTCGCTTTCCAGTTGATAAGCGAAGACGTCGCCGATTTTCCACTCGCACTTATAAATTCTCTTCTTTTTCGGCTTTTTCACCGGCGGCAGCGGTGAAAGCAGCTTTGCCTGCAAGTTCTCAAGCGCTTTCCTCTGCTTGGCTTCGTCCGGAGTATCCGCGGCTTGACTCTTCAGTTCATCGATCCAGCGAAGAGCGTTCTCTTTGACGTCCGGCAAAAGCACGCCGAACTTCCACTGCGTATCCGCCAGCGCGAGCCAGAACAGCGGCGCTTCATCGGCGCAGTCCATTATGCTTTCAAACTCTGCCGTCAGCCCGTCGGTAATCTCCTGAACGCCCTTGCCGTCGTTAAACAGCTTCTCAAATTCATCTTTTACATCCAGCGCTGTATCATTCTGATACAGTCCGGATCCCCATGCTCCCATTTTTCCACCTCCGTAATTTTATCTGTTTGCAGTAAACGATTCTATCAAAACAGCTTGCGGCAGCTTATGCTCAGGCTGTTTTCCTGTACCTTGAGCGTATAGTCTATCCCTGTTGCACCGAAGCTCAAGGAGAATGACCGACTGTAAGAACCGTCGTCCTTGTGCTGGACTTCGCCGACTGTGAAACAGGGCTGCTCTGCGTATTCTTCTTCGATAAGTGCCGCGGCTTGAGTGAACAGCTCGTCCGCCTGCGCAGCGCTTTCCGCCGTGATATAAATATCCGCTTCGGTAAGATACCGGCCATATATAAAATAACACGTTATTTCTGCGTCGCTGCCCAGCGTGGCGGCGTTATAGCTGATGTAAGTTTCGGGTGCATACGGCAGCCTTTCTTTTGCCGCTGCCTTAGTGCCGAGCTTTCTTGATACCTCCGCCGGGGTATCGCCGTAGAATATGCCGTGATCGGAAAGCACGGGAATTTCATACTGCGACCTCTGGACAATGTATCTCTCGAATACCATCACCGCCAGCGTCGCCGCAATAATTGCTGCCAAAATTATTATTCCGAATATTTTTGCAATTTTCTTTGTTTGCATGTCGCTGCTCCTATTAAGCAAAAAGACCTGTTCGTTGACGCTGTTTGAAACGAGCCGCCGCTGTTCATCCATTGCCCCCCGGAAGGAATCAAAGGGAAACCGCGCACGGTTTCTCTTTGCCGGTTCAAGGGTGGAGGTTTTTAGGAGGCGGGGAAAGCGGAATCCCCGCCTCCTAAACGTGTCTTTGGTGACTTTCTCCACGCTGAGAAAGTTACCCCGCGGAGCGACCGGCAGCCGGTCACCGCAGGAGAGCCGCATATAAACCGGCATGGAGCGCCGGGGCTTGCTGCAAAGTAAAATTCCGCACCTGCGCCAACACCTCATCCGGTTCGCTGCGCGAACCATCTTCTCCTCAAGGGGAAGGCTTTTAAGCCTGCCCTTATCCCGCGGTTATCAATCGTAAACCGGCTCAAAGCTTATGAGTATTTTTGACAAATTATAGTATGTAACTTTCAGCTTTTGATCCCGTCTCTGATTTTTCATTTCTTCAAGAAGTCCGCTGTTTTTGATATCGGGTACACAGAGCCTGAGTATGCCGCTGCCGCCATAGTAAAATTGCCATTCGCTATAATGGCCGCGGCTAAAGAAATCGTATCCCCGATAGATAATTCTGCCGGAAAGATATACTTCTTTAGTTACACTGCCTTTGCATACATCGATCAATAAAGCAAAAAGGGGACTGCACTGGCTTGCGAGACACGTTATAAGGATGGTCTCAAAAATGACTGTTAATACGATATATTTTTCAAATACGTATATCCCTATTCCTATGGCGATCCCGAATAGCAAATATAGAACTTTATCAATAACGAACTTTCTCATTTGCGTCTCTATATTTTTCTCAGCTTACTTTTGGCGACATAGTACATTGGGTCCAGCCCGTCGGGCCTTGGCTCCAGTGACTTATACGCATACAAGAATCCATCCTCGTTATGGAAGAGCCTGTACGGACTTTCCCGCGTGTAGCCCGCAAGCTTGAACTTGCCGGACCTGGTTTTTTCTTTGAATGAGAGCTGTTCGCCCCATACGTATCTGCACATCAGCCCGAACTCATCATACTCATAATCTTCTGCCTGAAATAAGAAAGAGTCCTTGTCAGTATAGAAGCTCCCGTCATCTCTGCAATATGTGTCCATGATCAAACGCTTGTATGTGCGGAGCTTTCCCGCATCATAATCGCACAGCGATGCAGAGTACATATGGATATAGCCTAAAAACCAATCCAGTTTATACTCCACGGATGTTTCAACATTCTCCCCGTGAAAGACAAACTCTCTTGTGTACAGAGTTTTCCTGCCGTTCTCCCATGTGGCGAAAGCATCGACCATGATGATCTGCCGCGCTTCGTTCAGATAATAGATATAGTCATAGTTGACCGCCGGGCGCCGCTTCAGGAGTCTGCCGCGGTTCACATTGCCTACGAGCAGATCATATACGGGACTGGGGCAGTAGTAGCCTCTGTGCATACTCTCCCCGCCTTTGGAGTATTCCCTATAGCAGGTCTCCGCCAGCGCCTTTTTCCGGAGCTCATCATAGCTGTAAAGATACTTGTCATACAGGTCGAATAATCTTTGTTCCATATAGTCCATGTTCACGCGAAGCTCCTTTCTGTTTGTTCTGATATCCATTATAATATATTTCCGAAACTCTTTCAAATCATTTATTCTGTCTGCGGCTTTTTTCTTGTACTCGCGGCGCAGTTGTGGTATCTTATTGGAGATATCTATTTCTCTTTGAAAGGAAGAATCATCCTTGAAGATCGTTGTTTTAGGCGGCGGGATAAGCACCGAGCGCGAGGTCGCTCTCGTCACGAGCACCTCCGTGTGCAAGGCTCTGCGCAGCCTCGGCCATAAGGCTATATTCGTCGATATGTTCATGGGGCTTGAAAATTATGACGGCGCGCTTGAGGACGCTTTCGACGTCCCCGACGGCTTCTGCGGCAGCGTCGCGGTCGAAAGAAAAGCGCCAGACCTCGAAGCGGTCAAGGCATCGCGCAAGCTCAAGAGCCCGAGCCGCCTCGGCAGGAACGTGCTTGAGATATGCGCGCTTGCGGACTGTGTCTTTCTTGGCCTGCACGGCGCTGACGGCGAGGACGGCAAAATTCAGGCTGCGCTCGATCTGCTCGGCGTTCCCTATACCGGCTCCGGCCCCCTCAGCAGCGCGATGGCAATGGATAAGGCCGTAGCCAAGCGCGTCATGGACAGCTACGGCATCCGTACCGCGCCGTGGCGCGAGGTCGTCTACGGTGAGGACGATATACCCGGCCTCCTCGATACGCTGCCGCTGCCCTGCGCGGTGAAGGTCGTGAACGGCGGCTCGTCCATCGGTGTGGAGCTGCCTGACACGCGCGAGGAGCTGGAAGCCGCCCTGCGCAATATTCTTAAGTATGGCGACCGCATCGTCGTCGAGGAGAAGATACACGGCACCGAGGTCACGGTCCCCGTCCTCGGCGACCGCTGCCTGAGCCCTATTGAGATCGTCCCGCCAGAGGGCTCGACCTTTGACTATGTCGCCAAGTACCAGAGCGGCGACGAGGGCGCGCGCGAAATTTGCCCCGCCCGCATCAGCGAGAAGGACAGACAGACCGTCTGCGAAGCGGCGCTGAAGTTCCACAACGCACTTGGGCTCTCGGTCTATTCCCGCAGCGATTTCATCATCGACAGCGAAGGGCGCGCATGGTGCCTTGAGGTCAACACCCTGCCCGGAATGACGCCGAACAGCCTCATTCCCAAGGCCGCAAAGCTTGAGGGAATTGAATATCCGCAGCTTTGCGAGGAGATAATACGCCTGTCGCTTGAGTGCAAAAGCAAAAAATAATCGGAAATATCAAATTCTTAACCGAAGTTAACACTTTCTTGATGTTTTGCATACGCATTGTGGTAAAATGCTCTCTTAGAAAAAAGACAGACAATGCCTATGAAATCAGCGAAGGTGGACTATGAGAGAAAAAATTGCGCGCTTCATGGCCGGGCGCAACGGCAACGACCAGTTAAATCGTTTTCTGCTGCTCGTCGATATCGTGCTGCTGTTGATTGCGGCGATATTCAAGGACGGGATAGGCAGATATGTATATCCGCTTGTATTCGTGCTGCTGGCGTACGCATACTTCCGTATGCTCTCCCGCAACGTTTACAAGCGCCGCGAGGAAAACGGGAAGTATATCCGCGCAAGGTACAAGGTCTCCGCCGCGCTCAGGGTGCGGCACGAACGCTGGGTGCAGCGCAAGGACTATAAGTTCTTCACCTGCCCCAACTGCAAGACGGCGCTGCGCGTACCGAGAGGGCACGGCAAGGTCAATATAGTCTGCCGCAAGTGCGGCACGTCCTTTACGGGGAAGACCTGATATGTTCGGGTATCTTGTCGCAGCATCGGAGCTGCTTGAAGAGGAACAGCAGCAGCGCTATAAGGAGTGCTACTGCGGGCTGTGCCGCAGCCTTGACCGCTGCTTCGGCTCCGCCGCAAGGCTCACGCTCAATTATGACCTGACCTTTCTTGTGCTGCTGCTCTCCTCGCTCTATGAACCGGAGGAGGAGCACGGGGAGAGCGTCTGCCCGCGCCACCCGACCAAGCGGCAGAAGTGGATGACGAACGAGATAAGCGATTATGCCGCGAACATGAACGTCGCATTGGCTTATCTCAAGTGTCTGGACGACTGGCATGACGACCGCAGCCTCACGGCCTACGCCGAGGCGAGGACGCTCAAGCGCTGGTACGAGGAGATCTCCGAGCGCTATCCGCGGCAGTGCGGCGCGATGCGCCGTTCAATCGAAAAGCTCGGAGAGATAGAAAAATCAGGGCTCTGCGAGCCTGATGCCGCCGCCGATACCTTCGGCGAGCTCATGGAGCAGCTCTTTATCTATAAGGACGACCGCTGGTCAGATACGCTTGGCCGGATGGCTCACGCGCTGGGGCGCTTTATCTACCTCTGCGACGCGATCATCGACCTTGAGGACGACGCTGCTTCCGGAAGCTATAACCCGTTCAGGGACTATGCCGGGCGGGAGGATAACGAGCAGCGCTTCAGGGATATACTGAAGATGCAGCTCGGCGAGTGCGTGTTCTATTTCGATAAGCTCCCGCTGGTGCAGGACGCGGGACTGATGCAAAATATACTTTGTGTAGGGCTGTGGGCACAATTCAATAAGAAATACAGCAGAAAGGACCTGTAAATGTATCAGGATCCATACAAGGTTCTGGGCGTCTCCCCCGACGCATCGGACGAAGAAATAAAAAAAGCGTACCGCGAGCTTACGAAGAAATACCACCCCGACCTTAACCCCGGTGACGAAGAGGCCGCGCGGAAGATGAACGACATCAACACCGCATACGACCAGATAAAGAACGGCACCGCCAAGGCAGGCGTTTATGGCCAGCAGGCCAATAACGGCTACGGCGGGGCTCAGTACGGCCAGTATGAGCAGTACGGCTGGAACCCGTGGACGAGCTGGGGCGACTTCACCGGCTGGTCGAACGCGCAGCAGAACCGTCAGACCGAACGCAGCGAATACACCGCCGCGAAAAATTACATTCGCAACGGCATGTACCGCGAAGCGCTCAATGCACTGTCCGGAGTTCCGATGTCGGAGCGCGACGGCAAGTGGTACTACCTCTCCGCCGGGGCGAACATGTACATGGGCAACAAGGTCACGGCGCTGGAGCATGCCAAGCGCGCGGTAGAAATAGAGCCGGGCAACGAGGAATACCGCCGCCTGCTCGAACAGCTGCAGAGCGGACGCGATTTCTATGACAGCTACTCCACCGGCTACGGCCACCGCGTGAATCTCAGCCCGCTGTGGCTGGCGCTATGCGGCTCTCAGCTGCTTTGCGGCCAGACCTGCGGCTGCCCTATGATCTACTGCTTCTGAATATTATAAAATTACATCGCCGCTCATTTGAGCGGCGATTTTTTGCAGTCGAAAAAATTAAGATTTAGGCGTATTGACAGAGGAACGGAGGAGTGGTATATATTAACTGTATTAATTAAATTAGTACAGTTGGCACAGGGGGAATATGAATGATACAGCTGAACTACCGCGATTCGCGGCCGATATATGAGCAGGTCAAGGACGGCCTGCGTCAGCTTATCATAAACGGCGTGCTCACCGAGGGCAGCAGGCTGCCGTCGGTAAGGGAGCTTGCCGTCAGCCTGACGATAAACCCGAACACGATCCAGCGCGCCTACCGGGAGCTTGAGGCGGAGGGCTACACCGTCTCTGTGCCCGGCAAGGGCAGCTATGTCAGCCGCGAGAACGACGCCGCCAAGACACGTAAGGCGGAGCTTATGGAAAAGCTCTCGGCGCTGACGGCGGAGCTGCACAGCCTCGGCGTGAGCGAGGAGGAAATGCGCGCCATGATACAAGGAGGAGAGACAGATGATAGAAGTCAGATCCCTGCGGAAGAGCTTTGACGGCTTCGCCGCACTCGACGGGCTGGATATATCCGTGCCGGACGGCGCGGTCTACGGGCTTGTCGGGCCGAACGGCGCGGGCAAGTCGACGCTGATACGCCATCTGGCCGGTATACTCCGGCAGGATGCGGGCGAGGTGCTCTATGACGGCGAGGCGGTGTTTGAAAACCCCGCGGTCAAGGCGCAGATAGCGTATATACCGGACGCGGTGTTCTACTACCCCGGCGCGTCGATAAAGGACATGATGCTGCTCTACCGGCGCATGTACCCAAGCTTCAGCGAGGAGCGCTACAATAAGCTTGCCCCGGCCTTCGGGATAGCACCGGAGCGCTCGTTCAAGCGGCTTTCAAAGGGCATGCAGAAGCAGGCGGCGTTCTGGCTGGCGCTGTCGCTCTGTCCGAAGTACATGCTGCTCGATGAGCCGCTTGACGGGCTTGACCCGGTGATGCGCAGGCAGGTAATGAAGCTGCTGCTCGCGGACGTCGCCGAGCGGGGGACGACGGTGCTCGTCTCCTCGCACAACCTGCGCGAGCTTGAGGACGTGTGCGACCATGTCGGCATAATGAACGGGGGCAGGATGCTTCTCCAGCGCCCGCTGAGCGAGCTTCAGGACAGCACCGTCAAGGTGCAGCTCGCGCTGCCGGACGACAGGGAGCTGCCGGAGGGGCTTGAGATACTGCACAAGAGCGTCACGGGGCGGCTGTACCAACTGATAGTGCGCGGGACGGCGGAGGAAGTGACGAACGTTCTGGCCGCGGCGCAGCCGTTTTTCATAGATGTGCTGCCGCTGACGCTGGAGGAGATATTTATTTATGAGCTGGGAGGCGCTGACAGTGAGATCAAGGATATCATTCTTTAATAAGGCCGTTGCGCTGAACCTGCTCAAGCGCTTCTGGCCGCTGTGGACGGCGTATTTCGCGGCGATGATATTCGTGTTCCCGGTGAACCTGCTCAGCAAGCTGCGCTTTAACCTCCGCGGCAGCCTGCTCGAAATATACGGCGTGAACCGTCACGTTCTCGAAACGTGCAGGTTTGAGTTCCCGGTCACGTTCGTTTTCGCCGTGCTCATCGCGATGGCGGTGTTCAGCTATCTGTACGATACGCGCAGATGCGGCCTTGCAAACTCCCTGCCGCTGCGCCGGGAGACAATGTACTGCACGGCCTTTATCACGGGGCTTGCGCCGATGCTCATTGCCGACCTGCTCGTCTGGGCGGCGGCGTGGATCATCCTTGCGGAGACGCCGAACGTCATTGCAAAATATATGCTGACACGGCTGGCGGCATCGCTCATGTGCAGCACGGCTTTCTTCGGCCTTGCAGCTTTCTGCGCCGCACTGACGGGGAATCTCTTAGTGCTCCCGGCGCTCTACGGCGTTATAAACATTGCGGCGGTGCTTCTGGAGCGCGCGGTGGAGGCGCTGCTGTCCGTGTTGGTCTACGGCTATGCCTACGACGGCTCGGTGCTCGATTTCCTCTCGCCGGTCAAGATGCTTTTCATCAACGGCGACGTCATAACCACGCTGGTAACCGGTGCAAAAGACGGCGTCTATACCTACTCCGTCACATGGTCCGGCTACCTCATAGGCTTCTGCATCGTGGGGCTTGTGCTTGCCGTACTCGGGCTTACCATAGTCCGCAAGAGACGCATGGAGCTTGCCGGGGACGTTGTGGCCGTGAGCTGGCTCAGACCCGCGTTCAAATACTGCATGGCCATAGGCGGGGCGCTGACCTTTGCGTGTGCCGTGTACTACTGGTTCTTTGACAATGTGCTCTACGGCGTACCGGCGGCGGTGCTCGTGATCGCGATGCTGCCGGTGGGAGCGTTCATCGGCTGGTTCGGCTCGGAGATGCTGATGCAGAAAACGCTGAGGGTGTTCTCCAGGGGCTGGAAGCAGTACGCCGCAGTGTGCGGAGCACTCATTGTGCTCGCGCTGTGCGCGGAGCTTGACGTCACGGGCTACGAAAAGTACGTCCCGCCGCTTGACGAGATAGACTACATAAACTTCTCCGAGGGCAGCACCGGGCACGAAAACCAGCCTGAGACGCTGGAGCTTTACCGCGAGTTTCACCAGAAGCTCATAGACTCGAAGAGCCTGCCGGACCGGACCGACGGCGACTACTACATCGAGCCGCTCAATTACTACCTCAAGGACGGCAGGCACGTCTGACGCCTGTACCGGCTGCCATACAGCGACGGTATAGAGAGCGACCCGGATTCCGCGATAGGCGCGCTCGACAGGCTGCTCAACTGCCCGGAGCTTATCGCGCAGCGCGTCGGCTCAAGCATCCCGGTCACAGAGGAGAGCATAAGCACGGCCTATCTGTCGGTCGAGAACATCGCTCCCGACGGCACTTACCTTAATGACACCGTCCGCCTGACACCGGCGCAGGCTTATGAGCTGTACACGGAGTGCATCGTGCCTGACGCGGAGGACGGGACGATCGGCCTGCGCTTTGCCTCCGACACCGAGGAGATACGCCTGCGCACGACGAACGTATGGATATACATGGAGATGTCGGAGTTTGTCGGCCGCAGCGCGAATGTCTACAACGACTACGTCTATGACTACATAAGCCTTAATCTGCTCACGGACTCTGCGCGCACATACAAGTGGATAACCGAGAACACCAGCATCGAGCCGACAGACGGGTACCTCAGCATAAACTACGGAAAATACTGATACCGGAGCGGGTTCATACATTGTATTCATCTTGTTTAAAATTTCTTGGGACTTTGTTCATTACAACGTCATAAATGCCCTGTATAGTAAGGCACGTAAACAAGAGAAGTACACAGCATGTACCTTTCCAAAAGAAGATAAGAAGGTCCCGATTATGTATTATCCGTATGATGATGAACATCCGGAGCAGGCAGCCCCGGAAAGCACAAATTCTACCCCACAGGCCGACACGACCGACAGAGTCAACGGCGAATATCATTACAAAAACGGATATACCCAGAAGATTTATTCCGATGCGCACTATGTCCGCGAGGATGAAAGCACCGTTCCTCCGAAATACTACACTCCCCCAGAAAAGCCCGTCAAGGAAACCAAGGAGCCGAAGGCTCAAAGCTCCGGCAGCGGCTGGGTAAAGATAGTATGTGTCGCACTTATATGCGCACTGCTCGGCGGCTTCGCCGGCGGCGCGATAATGAGCGGCAAGTACTCCAGCAGGATGGATCAGCTTGAAAGCCAGATCGCCGAGCTGAGCAGCGAGGAAAAGCAGCTGGTCGTAAACACCGGCAGCACTCCCGCCGCGAACAGCACCGCAGGCGGCGCAATGGCCGCATCGAGCATATATGACCTTGCCTGCCAGCAGGTCGTCGGCATCTCGAGTGAGATCACCTACAGCAACTTCTTCGGCATGACAAGCTCCGCCGCTGTCAGCGGCTCCGGCTTCATCGCCTCCTCCGACGGCTACATCATCACGAACTACCACGTGATACAGAACGCCTACGAAGGCAATTTCGACATCAACGTCATGACCCATGACGGCACCAAATACATCGCGACCGTCGTCGGCACCGAACAGGACAACGACATCGCGGTTTTGAAGATAGATGCTGAAGGACTCAATCCTGTCACCTTCGGTGACAGCGACGAGCTTGCCGTGGGCGACACAGTGTACGCCGTTGGCAATCCCCTCGGCGAGCTTGAGTTCTCCATGAGCACCGGCCATGTCAGCGCTAAGGACAGAGCCATCACCACCGAGGAAAGCACCACCCCGATAAACGTGTTCCAGATCGACGCGGCGGTCAACTCCGGCAACTCCGGCGGCCCCGTGTATAACGATCAGGGTCAGGTAGTCGGCGTTGTCAACGCCAAGTACAGCGCCACCGGCGTTGAGGGCATAGGCTTCGCGATACCCGCGAACGACGCGGTCTCCATTGCAAACGATCTTATCACCAAGGGCTATGTCACCGGCAAGGCCTATATGGGCGTCGAAATCGACACCCGCTACAGCTCCATGTACAGCCAGTACTATGATATGCCTGTCGGCGCATACGTCGGCGGCGTAACGAGCGGAAGCTGCGCAGAAAAGGCCGGTATCGAAAAGGGCGATATAATCACCAAAATCGACGGCGAAGAGATCACCAGCTACACTGATCTCAAGAACGCTGTCAGCAACCACTCCGCGGGCGACACCGTTGAGATCGAGCTTTACAGAGCCGGAGAGAGCCGCACTGTGAGCCTCACCTTTGATGAGAAGGGACCTGACGACGGCGCGCAGACAAGCGGATCGAGCCAGCAGAGCACTCTGCCGGGACTCGGAAATTAATTTGCTACTACTCTACTCCTATAAATCCTCTCTTTTCTCCCAAAACGGAGAGCCCTGCACGAAAGTGCAGGGCTCTTTGTTTTGGGAGCTTTTTTTGCTGTTTGGCTGTTCACTCGCTGCTTTCAGCGTTGTCGGCGGAAGTGTCCGGCTCCGATTCTGTGGAGATGCCTGCGCCGTGCTTTTTGAACGCGGGCTCGGTGAAGAGCGACCACAAGAGCATCAGCACCGCCGGCATGAACGCGAGCGGGAAGATCCAGCGCACACTCAGGCGCGCAAGCTCCGCCGTCATCAGCACGAGGATCACCGTCGAGGGCAGGTGCCCCACGGCGAGAGTCAGCGCCGTTTTGTTCAGCGCGCCGAAGCCAAGCTCACAGCGAGAGAGGATCGGGAACACCCAGCATGCCGCGCCGAGCGGAAGCACCAGCGCGACATAGTATGCCGCGCCCGCCGCACCGGCGGAGGGCAACACGGCGCTGTACTGCCGCAGCAGCGTCAGCATCCAGAGCCCGAGTGCCGCGACGGCGCCCCACATGAGCGTCAGCAGTATGCCGGGGATGAGCTCGTTTTTAAAAGTACGGAAGAAGCGGGCGTAGGGCTTCGGCTGCTTATAGCGTATGCAGCGCACGACGCTGTCATAGAGCGCGGTCGTCGCCGCGCCGAGCGTCAGCACAGGGAGAGAGCACAGGAGCCACAGCACACTGAGCGCCATGATATCCGTCAGCGTATTGAGCACCCGCCAAAGCCCGCCCTGATAGCGAAAGACGCGCCCCAGCATTATGTCAGCTCACGCACCAGCGGCGCGAGCGCTTCGGCAAGCTGGCTGTGTCCGCGGCGGCTGAGGTGCATATAGTCCACGGTGTTGAACTCCGCGACGCCCTCGGCGTCGAGAAACGCCCAGCCGTGCGCGGCGCATTTCTGGCGGTACTGCTCCGCAACGCCCATCGAGGTCGCGTGGCAGGATGCGCCCATGGCGGGGTCGTTGTGCCCGGCGCCGATATGCGGCGGGGCAACGATGAGGATATTCGGCCTGCCGCCGCGCCATGCGCCGACGGTCTCCGCCTTCATCGCAAGGCGCTCCATGCCGATGCCGATGCAGGCGGGGCTTGCGTTGAAGCGCTCTTTTGTATCGTTTGTGCCGAGCATGATGATGAGCAGATCGACCGGCTCATGCGACATGAGCGTGGAGTATATCACGTCGAGCCCGGACATGCACTCATGCAGCGGGTCGCGGAAAACAGTAGTGCGCCCGGAAAGCCCCTCCTCGAGCACAAGGTAATCTTCGCCCAGCGCCTTTTGCAGGAGGCAGGTCCAGCGCTCGTCCTCGGTGAAGCGGTCGGTGTGGTCGGCGGTATCGTTGGGGTCTGCACAGTAGCCATGGGTGTTGGAATCACCAAAGCAGACAATGTGTTTTTTCATGTGCGCGATCTCCTTTTTGGTGTGATACGTTTGGTTACTTTCTGATTTCCGGCAGGGATGCGGCGGCGGCGGACTGGCCGACGCGGCGGAACTTCTCATCCGGCAGGGCGAGGTGTATCTTCTCCGCAAGCTCGCTGTATTCATCGCGCAGGACGCGATCACACTCGCTGATGATGAGCTCGCCCCCGCGCCCGGACATCACGCGCCCGAGCAGCAGCACATGGCGGAAGTGATACATATCGTGGTAGAGAGCGAGCGAGTGCGCAAGGTACACGCCGATGCTGCGGTATATCGCGGCGGCGCGCTCGTCGCCGTCGTTCATCAGCGCCTGCACGGCCTTGAGCTTTTCCGCCGGGGAGAGAACTTCGTCAAGCTCGATGCCCGCCGCCGGGGCGAGCTTTATGACGCCGTCCTGCGAGAAGTATTTCACGCCGCAGCCTATATCGAGCGACCACTCGTCACGCATCGCGCCGGGGTTTGCGTCCACGGGGATGAAAGCGAGCTCATTGAGCCAGCCGGTGATGTACCCGTTTTCATCGACATAACCGCCGGCCTCGCTCGTACCCATGGCGATGCCGAGGATGTTCGTATCCTCAAGGCTGATCGCCCCGGCAAGCGCGGTGACGTCCCCGTCGTTGAAGACGCAGAAGGGCACGTCGCCGAAGGTATCGGTAATGGCGCGGATGTAGATGTCCTTGACCTTCGCGTCGAAAAGCTCCTGCGGGACTTTAAGGAAGAGCGAGGCGTTCATGGTGCGGTCGTTTATGTACACGCCGGCGCTCGACACACCGACCGCGTCCACGCGCGGCATGTGTGCCGCCGCCGACTTGAGCGCGGCGACGATGCCGTCATAGTGGTAATCCGGGTCGGAGTTCGTCTTGGGGAACCACACGACCTCCTCGGAATACACGGTCTCACCGTCGATGACGGCGGAGACCTTGCGGTCGCTGCCGCCCGCGTCAAAGCCTATGCGGCAGCCGTCAAAGTGCCCGCCCGCGGGCTTGGGCGAATCCTTCGCCTCGGGCAGAGTGTCGGTATAGACGACCTCAAAGGGGCGCTCATATATCTTGGAGAAATAGTTCCAGTCAAACTCCTGGCAGCCGCCGGCGCTGAAGCAGCCGCGGATGTATTCATACATATCGCCATCGCCGCTGATATACACGCGCCAGCCGCCTTTCATCCAGAGCAGCGTCTTGACGAGGCGGCGGATGTAATACCGGTCGGCGTCTAGCATATCGGCAGTGCCGTGGATGAACGTGTGAACGGCGGCCATCTCGCCGCCGCTGCGCTCCACGGCGACGCCGAGGGTCTTCTTCGCCGAGGCGAGAAAGGCGTGGTTGAACTTATAGAGCGGGAAAAAATCACGGTCAAGCTCCGGAAGGTTCCTGACGCTTGCCTCAATGCCGAGATAGTTCATGCTCTGCGTCCTCCATTTATACAGAAATTTTTACGGTATGACTTGGATATAGTGTATTATATCACGGCCCGGCGACGCTGTCACCAAGAAAATAAAAAATATTTCAAATAAAAATACTCTTGAAAATTATTTTCTTTAATGCTACTATATGAAATATGGAACCCGGATGAATGAACAAGCCTGAAAGGGGAGAACATCATGGACAAACAAAAACTGCGCGGTGCGAGGGAATGGATACAGTCCGAGCTGAAAAAGAGCATAGACTTCTGGCTCAAGAACGGCATGGACGAGGTAAACGGCGGCGTCTACACCTGCCTTGACCGCAGGGGCGAGATATACTCAACGGATAAGAGCGTGTGGATGCAGGGGCGCTGCGGCTGGATATTCGCGTACCTCTGCCATGTGTACGGCGCGCGCGAGGAATGGCTGCGCGCATCGAAGAGCTGCCTTGACTTTATGGAGGCGCACTGCATAAACCGCGCCGCGGGGGACAGAATGTACTTCACCGTCACCGCCGAGGGCGCGCCGCTGCGCCAGCGCCGGTACTGCTTTTCCGAGGCATTCTATGCCATGGCGAACGCCGAGTATTACGGCGTGACCGGCGAGCGGGAGCACCTTGAACGCGCCCGCCGCGCATACGATCTCTATTGGAACCTCAACCACGGCATGCCCGACCCCACGGGGCTCGGCCCGAAGACGGAGCCCGAGACGCGCACGGGGCGTGCCTTCGGCATACCGATGATATACCTCAACGTCACGGCCGTGATGCAGCGCGCCGACCCGGAGAACGCGGCGCTTTATGCCGAGCGCGCCGGGATATGCGTGGATGAGATATTCCGCTATCACGTCCACCCGGAGCTCAAGTGCGTGCTGGAAAACGTTGCGGTTGACGGCAGCGCGAGATTGTATTACACTGAGGGGCGCGTCGTAAATCCCGGGCACGATATAGAGGGTGTGTGGTTCCTGCTGGAGCACGCGCGCCGCACCGGCGACAAGGAGCTTGTAAGCCGCGCGGAGGAGATATTCAACTGGGCGATAAACGCCGGCTGGGACAAGGAATACGGGGGACTGCTGTACTTCGTCGACGCCCTCGGCAGACCGCCCGAGGCCTATGAGCACGACATGAAGCTCTGGTGGCCGCATGACGAGATACTCATATCCTCGCTCATGCTGTATAAGGACACCGGCAAGGAGGAGTACCTCGACTGGTTCTATACCACGCTTGACTACTGCAAGGCGCATTTTGCCGACAGCGAGTACGGCGAGTGGTACGGCTACCTCCGCCGCGACGGCAAGCCCACCGAGCCGCCGTGCAAGGGCTCGACCTTTAAAGGGCCGTTCCACCTGCCGCGCATGCTCATTATGACAGACCTCATGGCAGGGGAATTGCTCGCGGAATAAAAGTTTTACAGGAGAAGTGTATGGGGCAGAGCAGCACAAATGTATTTGAGCGGATAAGCGCGGAGTATTATAACCTCACCCCCGCAGAGAAAAAGGCGGCGGACTATGTGCTTTCGCATCAGAGAAAAACGCAGGACATGAGCATAACCGAGCTCGCCGCGGCAAGCGGCGTGGCGGAGGCGACCGTGTCGCGCTTCTGCCGCAGGCTCGGGTGCAAGGGCTATAACGCCTTCCGCCTCGCTATCGCCAATTCTATCGCCCAGCGCCCGGAGCAGTCAAACCCGCTCTCGGGCGAGGTGCTCGATGACGACAGCTTTTCCGACGTCTGCAAAAAGCTCTACACCGCGAACATCAGCGCTATGACGCAGACGCTCGAGCTTGTCCGCCCGGAGGATTATATCCGCGCGGCGGATCTTCTTGAGCAGGCGGACAAGGTGCTGTGCATGGGGCAGGGCGGCTCGATGATAATCGCGATGGAGGCGGCGCACCTGTTTTCCACCGCGAGCGGGAAATACTTTGCCGTGACGGATTCGCACATGCAGATGATCGCCGTCACCACCGCGGGTGAAAACGATGTTATCCTCTTCTTCTCCTATTCCGGCGCGACGAAGGATCTTGTCGAGACGCTGTCCTACGCACGGGAGCGCGGGCTGCGCACTATCCTTGTCACGCACTTTGCCAACTCTCCCGGCGCGGAGCTTGCGGATGTGACGCTGCTGTGCGGCGCGGATGAAAGCCCGCTTCAGCTCGGCTCCATCGGCGCGAGGATAGCGCAGATGTACCTCATGGACGTGCTCTTTTCGGAGCTGTGCCGCCGCAATCTTGACCAGTGCCGCCAGAGCCGCGCACGCATCGCCGACGCGCTCGCTGAAAAGCACATGTGAAAATTATTTTCTTATTTCTCTTTTCTCTGCTATCCCCCGGACAGCTTGTCGCTTCCGGGGGATAGGTTTATTAAGACTCTGCAAAAAATCTTCTTAATGATAAATTGAAGAAAATTTTTTTCAAAAATCTCTTGACATCTGCGGCGGCTTTGGTTAATATGATGGTGGAAAGAGTGAAGTCATCGGTGAGAACCGTTGAAATATTAAAACCGGAACAAAAATTTTTAAGGAGGCACAACATGAAGAAACTGCTTGCAATGCTGCTTGCACTGTGCATGGTGTTCGCACTGTGCGCCTGCGGCCAGACCGCCGATCCCGCTCCCGCTGCCGATCCCGCACCCGCTCAGACCGACGCCGCACCCGCGGCAGAGCCTGTGAACATCACGCTCTGGACCTACCCGATAGGCGGCTGGGGCAATGCCGACACCGTCGACGCGCTCATCGCAGCGTTCGAGGATGCAAACCCCGGCATCACTGTCACCGTTGAATACCTCGACTACACCAATGGCGACGATCAGGTCAACACCGCTCTCGAAGGCGGCTCCGCTCCCGACCTCATCATGGAAGGACCTGAGCGTCTCGTCGCAAACTGGGGCGCAAAGGGCTACATGGCCGACCTCTCCGATATGTGGGACGCCACCGATAAGGCCGAAGTCAACGCTGCCTGCGTCGCTGCCTGCTTCACCGCTGACGGCGCCTGCTATGAGTACCCCCTCGTCATGACCGCGCACTGCATGGCCATCAACTATGACGCCTTCGTCGCGGCCGGCGCCGACAAGTATGTCGATATCGACAGCCACACCTGGACGACTGAGGACTTCATCGCCGCGGTCGACGCACTGTATGCCTACTACAAGGAGCCCGTCGGTGACGTTTACTGCTCCGGCCAGGGCGGCGACCAGGGCACCCGCGCCCTCGTCAACAACCTCTACGGCGGCACCTTCACCAATGCCGAGCACACCGCTTACACCGCTGACTCCCCCGAGAACATAAAGGCCCTCGAGCTTCTCCAGAGCATGGACGGCATCTACTTCAACGCGGCCGAGAACGGCGGCGAGGAGATCACCGCTTTCCGTCAGGGCATACTCAAGATGGCATTCTGCTGGAACATCGCCCAGCAGCTCAACTCCGACAACAATGACGCCGAGCTCACCAACGACGGCGAGAAGATCGTCTTCATGAGCTTCCCCTCCGAGACCGGCGAGAGCAAGCTTCAGGGCGGCATCTGGGGCTTCGGTGTGTTCGATAACGGCGACGCTGCCAAGATCGATGCTGCAAAGACCTTCATCAAGTACTTCGCCGACGGCGAGGGCACGCCCGACGCAGTCAAGGCCGCCAACTACTTTGCCGTGCGCGACACCGCTGAGGGCATCGACCTCACCGGCATCTGGGCTGACAACGCCATCATGAACGAGTACACCAAGCTTATGCCTTACCTTGGCGACTACTATCAGGTCACCTCCGGCTGGGCGACCGCCCGCACCGAGTGGTGGAATATGCTCCAGCGCATTGGCGGCGGCGGTGACGTTGCCACCGAGGTCGCAGAGTTCTGCACCAACGCGAACGCCGCGGCAGCAGGCTGATGTGACAGTCTGAAACGCACAGCATCTCCTTTTAATCAAAGCGCGCACCCTCTCTGTGCCCCAGCGCAGAGAGGGTGTGCTGATAACTACATGATCCGCAAGGGGGGATCGACCCTATGTTCAAGTCCAACAACGGCATGAGCCGCGCACTCGTGCGGCGGGAGACGATAGCAGGCTATCTGTTTTTGCTGCCAAGCCTGTTCTTCTTCGTCACATTCGTGCTGTATCCCATGTTCATGTGCATATACACCAGCTTGTTTGACTCCAATATGGGCAAGAATGCCGTGGACGTCTTTGTCGGGCTGGATAATTATAAGGAGCTTTTCCATGATGAGCTCTTCCTCGGCGCGCTGAAGAACACCGTCGTCATCGTCGTTGTCGCCGTGCCTACGGTGTGCGCGTTTTCGCTCTGGGTCGCCACCGCGATATATGATATGAAGCCCGCGCTGACCTCGGCTTTCCGCTGCATCTTCTATCTGCCCGTCGTCACCGGCTCCGTCGCGGTAACGGTCGTGTGGAAGTGGATGTACAACAACCGCTACGGCGTTTTCAACTATCTTCTCAAGAGCACCGGCATCATCGACCAGAACATAAACTGGCTGGGCGACGCGCGCTTTGCGCTCTGGTGCATCATCCTCATCCTCTTCACGACCTCTGTCGGTCAGCCGATCGTGCTCTACGTCTCGGCGCTCGGCAATGTCGACCATACGCTCGTCGAGGCGGCGCAGGTCGACGGTGCGAACCGCCGTCAGGTGTTCTGGAAGATCAAGTGGGCGCAGATCATGCCCACCACGCTCTACATACTCATCATCACAACGATAAACTCCTTCCAGTGCTTTGCGCTTATCCAGCTGCTCACCTCCGGCGGACCGACGCACAGCACGGATACGATAATGTACTATATCTATTACACCGCGTTCAAGCTCTACCGCTACGGCTACGGCAACGCAATGGGCGTTGTGCTCATGGTTATCATCGCGGTACTCTCTGCCATCCAGTTCAAGCTGGGGCAGTCGGATTAGGGGGGCAGGACACATGCAGGGTAAATCAAAAGCGAACCGCATCATCACCCTTGTGATAATCATCATCCTTGCGCTGCTCTTCACCTTCCCGCTCTATTGGATAATCACGGGCTCATTCAAGACGGCCAAGGAGGTAAACTCCGTCACGCCCGTCTGGTGGCCGAGCGAGTGGACGCTGAAGAATTACCAGACGCTTATGAGTAAGCTCAAGGCTCCGCTGTGGGAGTTCTATGTCCCGTTCAGCCAATATTTCTCGGCAGATGGGAATCCCGTGGCGTTCTCCGTCGGACCGACCGTGCCCGGTGCGATCCGCTGGATGCTCAACACCGTGTGGATGGCGGTCGCGGCGATGCTCCTCACCTGCGTGACCTCGGCGCTTGCGGGGTACGCGCTGGCGAAGAAGCGCTTCGTCGGGCGGACGCTCATCTTCACGCTTATCGTCTGCGCGATGGCGCTGCCAAAGCAGGTCATCCTCATCCCGCTCATCCGCGAGATGTCCTCGCTCAAGCTCTATAACACGCTCAGCGCGGTCATCTACCCGATCGTCGGCTGGCCGTTCGGCGTGTTCCTCATAAAGCAGTTCGCCGAGAGCATACCCGGTGAGATACTTGAGGCGGCGAGGATAGACGGCGCAGGCGAACTCAAGACCTTCAACCAGATAGTTTTCCCCATGATAAAGCCCGGTGTCGGTGCGCTTGCGATCTTCACGTTCATTAACTCATGGAACGACTATTTCATGCAGCTCATCATGCTCTCAAGCACGAAGAACCTGACCATTTCCCTGGGCATCGCGAAGATGCAGGCGGAAAACTCGACGGACTTCGGACTCATCATGGCGGGCGCAGCCTTTGCCGCCGTGCCGATCATCATCGTGTTCCTCATCTTCCAGAAATATTTCACGAGGGGCATCACGATGGGCGCCGTCAAGGGCTGAGACAGGGGCAAATACAAGGAGTGTACAATGAAAGCAATAGACCTTACGAAATATCAGGGCATTATCCCGGCGTTCTACGCCTGCTATGACGACGCGGGCGAGGTGTCGCCCGAGCGCGTGCGCGCGTTTACGGAGTATCTGATAGGCAAAAAGGTGACGGGCGTGTACGTCGGCGGTTCCTCCGGCGAGTGCATCTATCAGTCCGTAGCCGAGCGCAAGGCCGTGCTTGAGGCGGTCATTGAACAGGCCGCAGGCCGCATCACGGTCATCGCGCACGTTGCCTGCAACAACACGCGCGACAGCATGGAGCTTGCCGCCCATGCCGAGAGCGTGGGCGCGGACTGCATCGCCGCCATCCCGCCAATATACTTCCATCTGCCGGACCGCGCGGTGGCAAAGTATTGGAGCGACATCGCCTCCGCCGCGCCGAATACGGATTTCATCATCTATAACATCCCGCAGCTTGCCGGCACGGGGCTGAACAGCTCCCTGCTGCGCACGATGCTCTCCGTGCCGAACGTGATCGGCGTGAAGAACTCCTCCATGCCGATACAGGACATTGAGATGTGGCGCGACGAGGGCGCAATAGTCTTCAACGGCCCGGATGAACAGCTCCTCTCGGGGCTTGCGGCGGGCGCGGTCGGCGGCATCGGCGGTACCTACGCCGTCATGCCGGAGCTGTACGAGCGTATATACGCTCTTGTCCGCGCCGGGGACATCATCCCTGCGCGCGCTATACAGGACGCCTGCTGCCACATCATCTACAAGATGTGCTCAGGGCAGGGGAACATGTACGCAATGATAAAAGAGATCCTCCGCCTGCGCGGAGCACCGGATATCGGCAGTGTACGTGCGCCGCTCTATCCCCTCCAGCCGGGCGACGAGGTCATCGCCGCGGCCTGCGCCGCAGATATCGACGCCGCAATAGCGAAGTTCTGCGAATGAGGGAACGATACGGTACGGTATAGAAAGAGCGCTCCGTCCGGAGCGCTCTTGGCTTGCACATTTTTAAAGAATAAAAGAAGCCGCCGCAAGCAGATACGCTTGCGGCGGCTTGGCGCAGAAGGAGGGATTTGAACCCTCGCGTGCTTTTTAGACACCTACTCCCTTAGCAGGGGAGCCCCTTCGGCCTCTTGGGTACTTCTGCATGCCGATGTTGCTGGATAATGATAGCACACACGGGGGCTAATGTCAATAGCAAATCGGTCAAAATGCGCGGTTGAACTCAGCCCATATCTCCGAGCCGCTTCTGCTGGGCGAGGAATCCCGTTATATCGACATTGACCGTGAAGCCGACATACGGATAGGCAAGGCCCTTGAAATATTCAAAGTGCGCGCGGCGGGGGAAACTATCCATGTCTATCGTTTTATAATTCATGCTGCATCACTTTCCTACGCAGAAGCGTTCAAATATCCTGTTTGTCACATCCTCGCGGACGCTGCGGCCGGTGAGCTCGCCTATGGCGGACATCGCTTCCTCCGTCTCGGTCAGGACAATGTCGGGCGTGCAGCCCTCGCTCATGGCGGCAAAGGCGGCATCCATGCTCTCAAGCGCCCGTGATATCGCCTCGGCCTGACGCGCGTTCGTGAGTATCTCACCCGCGGGAACCTGCGGCAGCGGGAAGAGCGCCTTTATGGCGGCTTCAAGCTCGTCGAGCCCCTGACCGGTGACAGAGCTCACCGTGACGCAGGGGAGCTTAGTCTCGGGCGGCGGGCAGACGTGGCCAAGGTCGGCTTTAGAGAGCACGACCAGACCTTTCCCCGCGCGCTCCGCGGCGCGGATGATCTCCATATCCTCATCGGTCACATCTCCGCCGCCGTCCACGACGGCTATCACAAGCTCCGCGCGCTCCATGGCCTCGCGGCTGCGGTGTACGCCGAGGCGCTCGACGGCGTCCTCACTGTCGCGGATGCCGGCGGTGTCGCACAGGCGCAGCGTCAGCGAGCCGAGACGCAGCTTTTCTTCAATAGTGTCGCGCGTTGTGCCGGGGATGTCGGTGACAATAGCGCGCTCATAGCCCAGCAGGGCGTTGAGCAGTGAGCTTTTCCCCGCGTTCGGCCGCCCGACTATGGCAGCCGGGATGCCCGAGACCATGAGCTTGCCGCGCTCAAAGCTTCCCAGCAGCGCGCGCAGCGAGTCCGCCGCGGAGCTGAGCTGCTGCTTATAGTTTTCAAGGCGGAAGTCCTCAATGTCCTCGTCAGGATAGTCCAGCACCGCGTGATAATGCGAGCTTATATCGGTGAGAGTTGAGTATATGTTATCAGCCTTCACGGCGACCGCGCCCGAAAGCTGGGCTGCGGCGTTCTTTGCGCACTCGATGCTCTCAGCATCGATGATGTCTGCAACGGCCTCGGCGGAGCTAAGCTCCATGCGGCCGTTGAGGAAGGCACGCTTTGTGAACTCGCCCGGCAGAGCCTGACGCGCCCCGGCGTGGAACAGCTCCTCCAGCGCGGCGCGCAGCACCGTGGGCGAGCCGTGGCACTGGAGCTCTGCCGTGTCCTCACCTGTGTAGCTGTGCGGGGCGTGGCTGACGGTACATAGGCAGAGGTCGAGCAGGTCTCCGCTGAGGTCGGTCAGTCTGCCGTAGACGAGTTTTCTGTCCTCGTATTCAGACATAAGCTTGCCGGAAGCCGGGCGGAAGAGCCGGTCAACGATCGGCAGTGCCTCTGGGCCGGATATGCGTATTATGCCTATGGCCGCGACCTGTGCGCCGGTCGCGATCGCAGCGATAGTGTCAGCCATTCTGATCCTCCTTATCCATTGCGTCAACGACCACGAGCAGCTCGAGAGGCGCGCCGATCACGGCGGCGGGAGCTTTTGCCGTGCCGAAGCCGTAGGCCGCATGCACGAACGGGCAGCCGGCAAGCGCAGCGCTCTCCTCATCGGAGGCGGTATCGCCGACATATATGTACCGCTTCAGACCGTTGCGGCGCGCGATAAGGGCGATGTTGTCCGCCTTTTTCATGCCGGTCACGCCCTCGCACTCGAAGTCCTTTATATATCCGCCAAGGTCGGTGCAGCCGAGAAAGCACTGAATATAGCCATCGATGCAGTTGCTGACGATGTACAGCCCGCAGCGCCCGGAGAGCCTGCGCAGCAGCTCCTCAAGACCGGGATAGGGCGTGCCGCCGCCGTGCGCGGCAATGTAGGCGTTCTCCTCATGGATGCAGTCGGTACATATTTCGAGGGCGCGTTCACCGTATCCGGAGAAGAGCCGTTCGGCTATCTGCGCGACGGTGAGCCCCATAATGGAGCGCGTCTCCGCCGCGGTCGGGACGCTCTGCGCGCCGTACTTTGTGCGCAGGGTATGACCCCAGCTCTCGGCAACGATGCGGCAGGAGTCCCACAGAGTGCCGTCAAGGTCAAAAATTATTCCGTCTATATTCATGGCTGTTCCTCTCAGCCCCGGCGCAGGCCGGGGATTTATCGGTTCAAAAAAGGCATTGACTGCGTCAATGCCTTTTTGCTCATTATCTTGTAATGCTTACTGCTTCTCGGCTCTGGCGGCCTTGGCGGCGTTCTCGTCTCTGCGCTCAGAGACAAAATAGCTCAGGGACAGCAGACTGTCGGAGAAGTGGATGTTCTCAACGATGGTGCTGCTGTTCGGCTCGGTGAGCTCGAGATTGGTGAAGTTCCAGATAGCGTCGATACCGTTGTCGGTAAGGCGCTTGGTGACGGCAATGGCGGCCTCCTTGGGAACGGTGAGAACGGCAACGTCAACATGGTTCGCGGCGAGGTAGTCCTCAAGCTCGTCCATCGCGTGGATGGGGACGCCGTTAAAGGAGGTGCCGATTATTTCGGGCTTGATATCGAAAGCGGCGGCCAGATTGAAGCCCCATTCCGCAAAGCAGAAGTTGTCCATCAAAGCATGGCCGATGTTGCCGACACCGACGAGGACAGCGGTGAAGCCTCTGTCCATACCGAGGATAGATGCGATCTGCGCACGCAGCGCGGGGACATTATATCCATAACCCTGCTGGCCGAATTCGCCGAAGCAGCTGAAATCCTGACGGATCTGCGACGGGGTCAGCCCAAGCTGATGACCCAGCTCGAAGGACGAGATACGGCTGATGCCGATTTCGGTAAGCTCATCCAGCTTGCGGAGGTAGCGGGGCAGACGCCGAATAACATTATTTGAAACCTTGAGTCTCTTCACGTGATTCTCTCCTTACTGATGCCGAAGAATTTACGAATTCCCTGCTCATTATATATGTCTTAATTCTAACACACAAAAAGAGCAATATCAAGTGAAAAACTATCCAAAAAGTCTACTTTACTGCAAAGAGAAGACGAACACGATGCACTGTTTACGCGCACCGTGTTCGTATTTATCAATATATTGCGTCACTGCACGGGACGCGGGGGCTCCTGCGCTGCGGGAGAGACCTCCGGCGACGGGGACGCTTCGGGGAGAATGAAGGGCTTTATAAAGTCCTCAAACTCCTTGACGCTGCACTCGGCACGGAAGACCAGCTCGTCGCCGTCATCGGAGAAGACTATCCAATAGATGTCCTCGCCGAAGATACAGACAGACATGAAGTCCTCTTCCTCTTCCTCTTCTTTCTCCTCATCCCTGCACTGCGGGAACAGGATCTCATATACATAATCGGGATCCTGCGCAGGGAGCGCTTCTTCCGCTACGGCAGCGGAGGGAGCGGGGCTGGGCAGAGCGGATTCTGCCGGCTTCTCGGGCTTTATGGATTCCGCTGGCTTTTCGGGCTTTGCGGATTCACTTGGGGCAGGGCTTGAGTCAGCCCCCTCAAGGACACGCATAAGCTCGCCGCGCTTGGCGGCGGTCTTTATCTCGGCAAAGATGACCTTGCCGCTGTCAGCCGCGGCTGACGCTTCGGGTTCATCCATCGACTGAACAGCGACACCGTTATCCTCCGCAGGAGCGGAGCTGCCGGATGCGTCCTCAGCCGGAGTGTCGGCCGTAAGAACGGGGGCGTTCTTCAGGAAGAACGATCTGAATCTGCCGACGGGCTCTTCAGACTCCTCGGGCTCGGAGGCCACTGCTGCGGGAGCGGAGCTCTCATCCGGGACGGACTGAGACGATGCTTTCGGTGCTGCCGTCGGAACCGGCGTGGGAGCCGGAGTCGGCACGGCGCGGGGCTTCTCCGTCTCCACTACGGGCGGAGCCTGAGTGGGGACGGGGGTGGAAACCGGAGCTGCGGCGGGAGCGTTGCTCGGCGCGGGACGGTTTTCGGAATTATCAGCAGCGGAACCGCCGCTGTATTTGTCCTCATCAGTACCGGCGCTCTGGACCTCGGGAGAGGCAGCGGGCGCGGCGGTAACATCGGGAGCCTGAGTTGCCTGAACGGAACCGGCAGCCTTCGGCGGTATCGCCGGGGTGGGCTGCGGCGTCACGGCGGCGGTGGCCGCGGGTGCCGCCGCGGCTGCGGCTTCGCTCGCGCTCATGGCGGAGGTGTCGTTCATCTTTTCAGGCAGCATGCCCTTTGCCGCGAAGATCACAACGGCGGCGCAGGCCGCGGCGGCGACAACGTTCCTGAAAGGCTTCGGTATCACAAAGCGCCGTCTTTCTTTAACGTTCCGCTGCTTTATGACGCTGCGGCGGATATCCGCCATAATATTTTCATGCAGACCCTCGGGGAGAGGTTCTGTGTCCTGCCCGATGATCTCGGACAGATTTGAGAAAACTGCGTACATGGCGTTGCACTGAGAGCAATGCTCCATGTGCGCGGAAAGGGCAGCGCGTTCTGATTTTGCCAGCTCCTCATCAGCCATCCTGCTGATGAGCTCCTGATATCGTTCGCACTCTGTCATTGACTCTCACCGCCTTTCATTTTCCCAGACGATGAAAAATCAGAAATGTTCCCGTCGTCGATCAAAAAAGTGCAAAGTCTTTTTCTGGCTCTGAATATTCTGGATTTGACTGTGCCGACCTCAAGGCTGAGCGCCTGAGCTATCTCGTCATAGCTCAGCCCCTGTATCTCCCGCAGCAGCAGTATCTGCCGGTAATCCGGCGGGAGCGAATCGAGCCCGCGGCGCACACTGTCACGCGTGAGCTTCCGGTCGAGCAGCAGCTCGGGCGACTGGCTCTCGTCGGCCACGTCGAGCTGCGCATCCTCGCCGTCGTCATCCTCGACGGACAGCGAGACGGTCGGCCTGCGGTTTTTGCTGCGCAGGAAATCAAGGCAGACGTTTGAAACGATCCTGTACAGCCAGACGGAGAACTTACTGTCGCCGCGGAAGGACTGCAGGGAATTGTAGGCCTTGATGAAGGCCTCCTGGGTCATGTCGGCCGCGTCCTCACTGTTGCCCGTCATGCGCAGGGCTATGTTGTATACGTTTTTTTCATATTCAAGTACGAGCGTTTCAAAGGCGTTGGCGTCCCCGCCGAGCACCTTGCGTACTATGGCCGCTTCCTGTTCCCGTGTCAAGCTGTCACCTCCCCGGTGTCAGGTCAGATCATGTTTTATCCCTATCGCGATCTTTCTTATATCTTCCAAAGTATCGACATGTACGAGCTGCTGCTTATAGTAGCCCGAATGTGCCACGCCGTGCAGGTACCACGGCAGCTGGTGGCGCGCCTCCATGCAGGCGTTGCGCTCACCGGCGACGGCGGCAAGCTCCTCAATCTGTGCGACTGCTGTGTCTATCCGCTCACCGAGCGACGGCAGCGGCGGGATGTCCTCACCGTCTATCGCAGCCTGCCCCTGCCGGAACAGCCATGGATTGCCGAAGCTGCCGCGGCCTATCATCGCAAGCTCACAGCCGGTGTAGCGCAGGATATGCGCCGCGTCCTCGGGCGCGAAGATATCGCCGTTTGCGATGACCGGGATGCTCACGGCCTTGCGCACCTCGCGGATAATGTCCCAGTCCGCGCGCCCGGCGTACATCTGCGCGCGCGTCCTGCCGTGTACGGCGACAGCGGCTGCGCCGCTGCCCTCGCACATGCGCGCAAAGTCCACGGCGTTGACGCTGCCGTTGTCCCAGCCCTTGCGGAACTTCACCGTGACGGGGCAGCCCGCGCTCTTCACGACGCTCCTGATTATTTCCTCTGCAAGCTCCGGTGTGCGCATGAGCGCGGAGCCGTCGCCTGATTTGACGACCTTGCCGACCGGGCAGCCCATATTGATATCGATGATATCCGCCCCGGATATCTCGCGCGCCATGACCGCGGCCTCGGCCATCACGTCCGGTTCATGGCCGAATATCTGCGCGGCGCAGGGGTGCTCGTCCTCCGGGATATAGAGCAGAGATTTTGTCTTTTCGTCCTTATATACCAGCGCTTTGGCGCTTACCATCTCGGTAGTTGTGAGCGCCGCGCCGAGACCGCGGCAGACGCGGCGGAAGGCAAAGTCCGTCACTCCCGCCATCGGCGCGAGAGTCAGGTTCCCGCACAGCTTGATATCGCCTATCTTCACCATGACATGTCAAGCCCAACCGGGCAGTGATCCGAGCCGGTGATCTCAGGCAGAATATACGCGTCCTTTATGTTATCGCGCAGCCGGTCGGACACGACAAAGTAGTCGATGCGCCAGCCGACATTGCGCTCCCTTGCCGCGGCACGGTAGCTCCACCATGAGTACGCGTCGCGCCGGTCGGGGTAGAGGTAGCGGAAGCTGTCGGTAAAGCCCGCGGATAAAAGCTCGGTGAACTTCGCGCGCTCCTCATCCGAGAAGCCGGGGTTGCCGACGTTCGCCTTGGCGTTCTTGAGGTCTATCTCCTCATGCGCGACGTTCATGTCCCCGCAGACGATGACGGGCTTTGCTTTATCAAGACCGCAGAGATATTCTCTGAAAGCATCCTCCCAGCTCATGCGGTAATCAAGGCGCTTGAGCCCGTCCTGCGCGTTCGGCGTGTAGACGCAGACAAGGTAGAAGTCCTCATATTCGAGCGTTATCGTGCGCCCCTCGGTGCCGTGCTCCTCAATGCCGATGTTATAGGAGACGGAGAGGGGAGTGTGCTTTGTGAATATTGCGGTGCCGGAGTAGCCCTTCTTTTCGGCGTAGCACCAGTAGCTCTCATAGCCGGGAAAGTCGATATCGATCTGGCCCTCCTGAAGCTTCGTCTCCTGAATGCAGAAGAAGTCTGCGTTCAGGCTCAGAAAGATATCGTCAAAGCCCTTTTTCCGGACTGCGCGCAGTCCGTTAACGTTCCATGAAATAAATCTCATTCATGCTTCTCCCCGGCGTTTGAGTTCATGCTGTCCTCATAGCCGTGCGCATCGGTCAGCGCCGCCTTGTACATGCGCGGCGCGGGGCCTGCGGCCATGCCCTTGGTCGATTCCGTCTTCACCGCGACGACGCGGTTTATCGGGAATCCCTGCGCATGGAACCTCGCCTCATAATCCGTCATGACGCCGACGGGGCCGTTCGCGTGCAGGTCATTGGTCTTTTCCGATAGCGCCCAGCCCTCGTTTTCAAACTGCTCGAGCGACCAACTGAAGAGCGGGGTATTGTCGGTCTTGAAATGTATCTCGCCGCCGAGCGGGAGCACGTCCGCGTAGAGACGCAGGAAGCCCGGGAAGGTCAGGCGGTGCTTTGCATCGCGGCTCTTCGGCCACGGGTCGCAGAAGTTTATATATATGCGCGCGGCCTCACCCGGGGCGAACATCTCGGCGAGCTTGATAGCGTCGCCGTCGATGAAGCGGACGTTCTTTATGCCGCGTTCGCGTACGCGCTCCATCGCGAGGATCATCGCGTCGGGCACCTTTTCCATTGCTATATATAATGTATCGGGCATCAGCTCCGCAGTGTCCGCCGTGAAGCGGCCCTTGCCGCAGCCGAGCTCAAGATAGAGCCTGTCATAGCCGGGGAAGCTCTCCAGCCATTTCCCGCGCAGCGCGGCGGGATCGTCTATAAGATATTCTGCGCACTTTTCCATACGCGGGCCGAGATTCGACCGCTTTCTCATCCTCAAAAGAATCACACTCCTGTTCAAAAGAATACCACAACGGAAATGAAACATCAATCTATAAAAGCTGAAGTTGACTTAAGATTTTTTGAATAAAAAAACCGCCACTCGGCCAAGTGACGGTTTTTAACGTTGCTATAAACTATTCTTTCCAGAGCTAACCGCTTGCCGCATCTTACAGCATCACGAGTGCCGAGATGCCCGCGGCGATCAGCAGGCACACCGAGCCGAGGATGAACTCCTTCGGCGTGTGGCGCTTCGTCTCGACCGAGGCCCAGAATATCAGCGCGTAGGCAGCCGCGCAGCCGGGGATCCACTTCGCGCCGAAGAAGATGCACAGCAGCAGACCCGGACCGGAGACGCTGCACGAATGCCCGCTGGAGCGGATGTGCAGCAGGCGGTTAAACACGATGAGCATGATGACCGACATGAAATAGGTCATGCACACAAAGCGGAACTCATTGCCGTTAGGGCAGATAAGGCTCCACACGAGAAGGATCCCGTAGGACAGCAGCGAAATGTACATCGCAATGACGCGCTGATTCTCGCGCCCGGTATGCAGCGCGGCGGATATGGGGTAGGCCAGCACCGGGCCGACACTCAAACCGAGCAGACAGGCGACGAGCTGATCGCGCCGGACTATTGCCCCGGCAGGGTTAAAGTAAAGTATGAGCGCAAAGGCTGCCGCGGCGAAGGGCGGCGCTGAGATAACACGTATTGCCTTTGCGAGCTTCTGACGAAATTGCATGTCCTCACCTCGGGGAAGATTATAATCCGTAGGGCAGGTAGAGGCAAGCTATGCCGTCTATTCTCCGACTATACTGATATCACTATACTCACGATAGAGCAGTAGAGTCGACTCTACACTGACAAACTCCGCACCGGTGCCTAATATTTTTTGAAAATTTCAAAAAGGCTATTGACAAAACTGTATTAACGTGTTATTGTACTAATCGCTTAATACAGCGACACAAGGAGGCAAGACATGGAATGGCATTTTGACGACAATATGCCGATATACACACAGCTTGTGTATCAGATAAAGTTCGCGATCGTTTCCGGGGAGCTGTCCCCGGGCGAGAGGATGGCGGGTGTGAGGGATCTGGCCGCGGACGCCGGGGTCAACCCGAACACGATGCAGCGCGCCCTGCAGCAGCTTGAGCGCGAGGGGCTCGTGTTTACCCAGCGCAGCAGCGGCCGCTTCATCACAGAGGACACCGCCGCCATAGGCGAGGCCAAACGCACGCTTGCGCGGCAGCATATCGAACAGTTCATGGCGTCAATGAAAAAGCTGGGATATACCAGGGAAGAGATCATAGCGCTGCTTGAAGGCGGCGAAGAGGAGGACAAAAATGGAAGCATGCTTTGAATGCAGAGGACTGAGCAAGCGCTTCGGCAATGTTCAGGCGCTTGACGAGGTCAACATTTCTATCATGCCGGGGCGCGTTGTGGGTCTGCTCGGCCCGAACGGCAGCGGCAAAACAACGCTTATTAAGCTGGCAAACGGCCTGCTGACGCCGGACTCGGGCGAGATCGACGTCTGCGGGTATAAGCCCGGCAAGGAGAGCAAGGCGCTCGTGAGCTATCTGCCCGACCGCCCCTGCCTGCCGGAGTGGATGAATACCAGGCAGCTCATGGATCTCTATGCCGACTTCTACGCGGACTTTGACCGTGAGCGCGCCGGGAAAATGCTCGAGCATCTGAACATACCCGAGAAGCGGACGATAAAGCAGATGTCCAAGGGCACGCGAGAGAAGGTGCAGCTCATCATGGTCATGAGCCGCCGTGCAAGACTCTATCTGCTCGATGAGCCGATAGGCGGCGTCGACCCCGCGACGAGGGACTATATCCTCGACACCATCATCAGAAACTATGACGAGAACGCAAGCGTCATCATTTCCACCCATCTCATAAGCGACGTTGAAAACGCGCTTGACGAGGTCATCTTCCTCAAGGACGGCAAGGTGAACATGCAGTCGAGCGTTGACGATATAAGAGAGCAGTACGGCAAGAGCGTCGACGCTCTGTTCAGGGAGGTATTCAAATGCTGAGTAAGCTTATAAAACATGAGCTGCGCGCGAGCAGGCGCATTATGCTGCCGTTTCTCGGCGCGGTGCTGGCACTGTCGGTGCTGGCAGGTATCTCGACCACGGCGATGGAACATCAGGTCGATTACAGTTGGCTGAACGTTGTATACGGGCTCATCATTTTTGCGTTCGTCATGGGCGTGATGGCGGTGTGTGTCGTTGCCGTTGTCATGATGATCCAGCGCTTTTACAAGAACCTCCTCGGTGATGAGGGCTATGTGTCCTTTACCCTGCCCGCGACGGTCGATGAGCACATCTTCGCAAAGCTCATTTCATCATTTATCTGGTTCTTTGCCACCGCTGTCGTGGTCGTGCTCTCGACCTTCATCATGACCGCCACGAGCCTGAACGCCATGTTCACCGGAGAGGGCGTCATCAGCATCGACGGTATGCTCAATGAGGTGCACTTCTGGGACTTCTTCACCGGCTGGGACATCGCGGGCTATGTGATCGAGGGCGTCGTGCTGCTGTTCGTGTACTCCTGCTCCGTGTGCCTGCACTTTTATGCGGCTATGGCCATCGGTCACAGCTTCAATGACCACAAGGGGCTGCTGTCGGTCGTATCCTTCTTTGTGCTCAGCGCCGCGATGACCATGCTTGCAGTCGTCAGCGCAAGCATTACCGGCAACTCCGGGCTGTTCGACCTCGTCGGGAACATCGACACTCTCGATATAAGCGCGGCCACGCACGTGATGATGCTTATTTTCATCGCCGTTGAGCTGGTGAAGGCCGCACTATACTATCTCCCGACCACGTTTTGCCTGAAAAAGCACCTCAACCTCGCGTGAGGCAGGAGACGGTAATTTGAAATTTATCCGGGCGCGTAAACCGCGCCCGGATATTTGACTTTTCGCAGGTGACACACCGTGTCCCATGCGGACATTGCTCGCTTTGTGTCCTGTTGCCGCGGCGGCAGCCGTGCTATTATCGGGCCGTAAACGAGGGAGGCAGAAATATGAATCAGATCAAAATAGGAAATTTCATTAAAACCCTGCGCCGGGAAAAAGTAAAATAAGCAAGCTGATGCGGCGGGAGAACATCCCGCCGCTGTTTTTACATTGCCATTGTTGAAAACTTTTTCGGCGCATGGTACAATATCACATCAAAAATCTTTGAAGGAACGCGGCATGAGCGAAGAGAAGAAAAACAGCTTCTTTGAGGAAGTGTATAAGGTCGTCGCGCGCATACCGGCGGGCAAGGTCATGTCCTATGGGCAGATCGCCCGCGTGCTCGGCGCGCCGAGGGCGGCGCGGCAGGTCGGCTGGGCGATGCGCTGCTGCCCGGATGATATACCGTGGCAGCGCGTCGTGAAGGACAGCGGCGAAATCGCCGGCGGCGGGCACGCGGACTTCCGACGTATTCTGCTTGAGGAGGAGCGGGTGAGCTTCCTGCCTGACGGCAGAGTCGACATGGAGAAATGCCGGTATGTCCCTACTATAGAATTATTGCTCATGGAGGACGAAGAATGAACATCACAGTGTATCTCGGCGCGAACGAAGGAAACGACCCCACGCTCAAAAGTGCGGTGCGTGAGCTCGGTACATGGATAGGCAAGAGCGGCAACGCCCTTGTATACGGCGGCTCCAAGGCCGGGCTCATGGGCGAGCTTGCCGAGAGCGTGCTCATGGCGGGCGGCGAGGTGACAGGTGTCGAGCCGCAGTTCTTCATCGACGCGGGCTTTGAGTATGACGCGATAACCCGCCTTATCGTGACAAAGGACATGCCGGAGCGCAAGACAAAAATGATAGAGCTGGGTGATGCGTTCATTGCCTTTCCCGGCGGGACGGGTACGCTCGAGGAGATTTCCGAGGTGATGTCCTGCTCCGCGCTGGAGATGCTCAAGGCGCCGTGCATACTATATAATTTGAACGGCTACTATGACGGGCTCAAGGTACTGCTGGAGCACATGATAGATATGGGGCTTTCGACCACCGAGAAGCAGCGCGGGATATATTTTGCCTCCGACCTCGCGGAGATCAGGGCGATACTGGAAAAGGCATGACAGAGACGGAAACCAGCCCCGTGCTGTACAGCGCGGAGCGTCCAGCGTGGCTCGATGAGTTCTGCGCCCTGCCGGAGATGCAGCGGCTAAAGCACGTCGGCATGAACTGCGGCTGTGAATATACCTCCTTCCCCCGCTTTCGAGGTCTGCCGAAATATTCGCGGTACCGGCACAGCGTGGGCGCGGCGCTCATCATCTGGCACTTCACCGGAAGCATGGCGCAGACGCTCGCGGGGCTGTTCCACGATATCGCGACGCCGGTGTTCGCCCATACGGTGGACTTTCTGTACGGCGACTATATGGCGCAGGAGCACACCGAGGGGCGCACCGGAGGACTGATACGCGGCTCCGAGGGCATAACGCGCCTGCTCGATAAATATAATATAGACCCGGACGCTGTGACGGATTATCACATCTACCCCGTCGCGGATAACGACAGCCCGCGCCTTTCGGCGGACAGGCTCGAATACACGCTCGGGAACCTTGCGGCATATACCGGGAGGACTGCAGCGGAGCTTCAGGCGTATTATGACGATCTATGCGTCGCGGTAAACGAGCACGGCGAGACGGAGCTTTCATTTACCGATGCCGACACGGCGTACCGCTTTGCGCATGATGCGCTCGAAATGTCACGCATATACGTTTCAGACGAGGACAGATACGCGATGCAGATGCTCTCGGAGCTTCTGTGGCGGACGCTCGAAAAGAATGTACTTAGCGCGGAGGAGCTTTATCTGACGGAGGAGACCGTCATAGAAAAGCTCATGTCCGACGCGGAGACAGCCAAACTGTGGCGCGGCTACTGTGCGCTGCATGAAATAGTCACCGACAGGGAAGCGTTCCCTGATGGCGCGTGGCGCGTGATCGGCGCAAAGAAACGGCGCATCGATCCGTTCGTGCGCGGCGCGGGGCGGCTGTCTGAAATAAACGCACAGTTTGCCGGAGAGATAAAGGACTTCATGGACACGCCGCTTGACAGGGCGATATGCGCGCGGTAGGGATCAGGACCATTTCGGAGGAGATCGTTTGGAGAACAGCATTCTCAAGAAAATTTCAAAATTCATCATCATCAGCGCATGCTGGTGATGATCGTCTTTGCCGCGGCCTGCGTGTACTGCGCAATGTCGATAAGCAAGGTGAAGGTCAATGAGGACATCACGGCCTTCCTCCCGGCAAATACCGACACGCGCCGGGGCCTTACGATAATGGAAGAGGAGTTCACGACCTTTGCCAGCGCAAATGTCATGCTCGCGAACACGACCTACGACCGGGCGAAGGCTGTGGCCGATGAGATAGCGGAGCTGCCGCATGTGACCGGCGTCACCTTTGACGATTCCACGGCGCACTTCGTAAGCTCTGCGGCGCTGCTGACGGTGTCCTTCGACGGGGACGAGACCGAGAGATTCCCGACCGAGTATGACGCGCTCATCGAGGCGCTTGCAAAGTCCATCGTAGAGATATCCTCCTCCAGCCTCACGACCATCGCGGGGCTTGTCGCGCTGATGCTGATGCAGTTCCGCCTCGGCTACGACCTCGGCCTTGTGCTGTCGAAGAGCATCGTGTGCAGCCTCATCACGGTGTTCCTGCTGATGCCGGGGCTTATCGCATACTGCCGCAAGCCGCTGCGCAAGACGGCGCACCGCTCGCATATACCGAAGCTCTACGGCTGGGGCAGGTTCCTGATGAAAACGAAGCTCGGCTTCCTTGTGATACTCCCGATGGCGGTGTGCTGCTCATCGAGGACGGAGTACGCTTTCTCGGACAGCAGCATTGATGAGCTTGTCCATTCCGAGAGCCGCGACGCCGCGCTCAACGAGCTGAGCTATACCCGCGACGGCAGCCGCATCGTGTTCACGCTAGAAAACGGCGGCTCGGTCGTGCTGCTTTCGGCGCAGCGCGGAGCATCGCTTCTGCTGCCGGTGGCTGCGGCCGCGGTCGTTGTGATCGGTGCCGCTGCGTTCTTCGTGGTAAGGAAAAAGAAAGCCGCGAAGAATAAAGCAGAATAATATCAAAAAAGGCATACTGCCCGCGCAGCATGCCTTTTTATAATGAAACTTTTTCCATCGGAACACGTCATTATTATAGAATAACATGATCGGAGAGACTGCCATGAAAAAGCTGCTGACGCTCATGCTTGTGCTGTCCATGCTCCTGACGCTGTGTGCCTGCGGAGAAGAAAACGCGGAGCCTGAAAGCCCGGAGGAGACATATTACTGGCGCACCGAGGCGGTGAGCCGCTATCCGTTCGGCCTTGACGGCACGATAAGCGCAGCTGCGGCGGACGGGGAGCACATCTTTTTATGCGGCGTCAGGGACGGCACGCCCTGCCTTGCGCGCATGGACTATACGCTTGACGGCGGACTGCGCATCGGCGAAGCCGCAGTGACGGCGCTGCCGGGAACAGGTAGCCCCATCTCCCTTGACTGCGCCGCGGGGCGCTTTCTCCTGCTGTGCAGCGAGGAAGCGGACGGCACAGTACAGTACACGGTGAGCGCCTATCTGCCTGACGGCACTTTAGCGGAGACTTACCCCGTTGGCATCGACGCGGGGGATGAGGCGCGGAGCATCCTTGCCCTGCCCGACGGCGGCTTCTGGCTGCGCGGGGTGCACAATATCCGGCGCTATTCCGCTTCTGGTGAGGAGCTTGAGATCTTCACGCGCGAGCGCGTCGAGTTCTGCCCGCCGCTGCTGATAGGCGGCGAGGCGGTCTTTCAGACTATCGATACCGACAGCCACAGGTCAAAGCTCAATAGATACGACGCGGCGGGGAAACTCATCCCCATCGACTGCGATATAGACCTGCGCGCGCCGAGTGCGGTGTGCCGCAGCGCTGCCGGTGAAGCGCTTGTGTGCATGGGCGGAACACTGGTTAGCATCGGCAGTGACTTCACCGCGGCGCGCACTGTGGAGCTGGACGAACTCTACAGCGTGCAGGCACAGTATAGGGAAGTCCTCAGCCTTGATGGGAACACTTATCTTTTAGTCCCCGAAAAGGCTGATACTCTCCCATCGGAAAACTCCGGGGAGCTTGTGTGCCTGACGCAGGAGTGGACGATAGACAACAGGCGCACGGTGAACATCGCCTTTTACGGCCGGGCGTCCGGAATGCTGGCAGCGCTGAAGGCACAGTATACACAGCTTTCGCCGGACCACCGCGTCGAATGCCTTGATTACGGCGCGGATGAGGAGGGGCTCGCGCGCCTGCTGCGCGACGTTTCGACCGGGGAGGGGATAGACCTCATCGTTGCCGACGGGTACTCGATCGATACCGCCGTAGGTTTCACCGACCTCTACCCGTTCCTTGATGCCGACCCGGAGCTTTCGCGCGAAAGCTTTGTGCCGGGGCTGCTGCCGGGGATCGAGCGCAATGGGCGGCTCAGCGAGATATGGAGCGGCTTTTCGATCTGCACCTTCGCATCAGACGGCGCGCTGCGCGATAAGCCGGGCGCGCTCAGGCTCGCGGAATGTCAGGCGTATCTGGATACTATTGGCTGCACCGAGCCGCTGTTTAACGGCTGGATGACAAAGACGGAGCTGCTGCGCTGCATGACGCCCGGCATATTCGCGCGCGGGACGGCTGCGCTTGAGTCGGACGGTGTCCGCGCGCTGCTTGAAATGTGCTCGGCAAGACCCGCGGAGGTCTACACCGAAGAGACGGGAAGCCCGGAGCTGACGTACACAGACCTTCAGCCGGACTATCTGAATCGCGCCATGGAGTCCGGGCGCGCGCTGCGCCTGCTTGACGGGAGCGACGGCGGGGATGACTTCACAAGCCTCGTCTGTGATACGCGCGGCTGCTATATGATCCCCGAGACCTGCCCGGATAAGGAGAATGCGTGGAGCTTCCTGCGCCTGCTGCTCATAGAGGGACAGCAGATGAAGGACTTTGACCGGCGGCGCGTGTGCTATCCGAGCAATGCCGCGGCGCTCAATGCGGTATTGGATTCCTATGAGCTCCCGGAGCTGGGACAGACGGTCATGGGTCTTGTTGACGGCGCGCCGGTGTACACTCAGGAGAGCGCCGGGATGGAGCGGATATTCATCGAGAGCATGCAGCCCTATCTGTACGGAGATTCCGACCTGAACACGGCGCTCGATATCGCGCGGGGCAAGCTTGAGATATTCGCTGCCGAACACAGTGCTTGACATATTTCTGTCGGCACGCTATATTGTACCTGATAGTTAAAAAATTTTAACTATCAGGTAATTTTAGTTTACGGAAACGGAGATGCAGATAAACATGAACAAGATCGCTGTAGTCACAGGCGGCAGCGGCGGCATAGGCCGCTGCACGGCGGCTTCGCTCAAGGCAGCGGGCTGCACCGTTTATGAGATATCCCGGCGCGATATCCCGTCCGACGGCATCATACATATGAGCGCGGACGTCACGGATGAGGCGCAGGTGCGCCGCGTCATAGACGAGATCGCCGCGCGCGAGGGGAGGATCGATATCCTCGTCAATAACGCCGGTTTCGGCATATCCGGGGCGGCGGAGCTGACGGAGAGCCGGGACTCTCACGCGCAGCTTGAACTGAACGTGTTCGGCACGGATAACGTCACGCGCGCGGTGCTGCCGCATATGCGCGCTCAGGGCGGCGGCAGGATAGTGTGCATGAGCTCCATCGCCGGTATAGTGCCGATCCCGTTCCAGCTCTGGTACTCGGTCAGCAAGGCGGCGATAATTGCCTATGTCCTCGCGCTCCAGAACGAGGTGCGGCCTTTCGGGATAAGCGTCTGCGCGATAATGCCGGGCGATATCGCCTCGGGATTTACCGACGCACGGCACAAATCCGCCGCCGGGGACGATGTTTACGCCGGGCGCATCGAGCGCTCCGTCGCCGTCATGGAGCATGACGAGCGCACCGGCATGACGCCAGAATACGCCGGGAGCTTCGTCGCAAAGTACGCGCTGAAGAAGAACTCGCGTCCGCTCGTCGCAATGGGCTTTGCCTACAAGGGCGCGGCCGCGATCGCAAAGCTGTTCCCGCGCCGTCTGTCCAACTGGATAGTCGGGCAGATATACGCGAAGTAAGGGAACAGAAAACGCTTCGACATGATATGTTTGCATTGCCGGGTGATTTGTGGGATAATACGAAGCATACCTTACGTATTTGGAGCGCGCCCGGAATGAAGACAAAACACAGATGGTATATCATCGCCGCCGCAGTGCTGCTTGCAGCTGCGGCGGCTGTCGGAATATTGGGGTATTTCCGCTATGGCTCGCTCGTGCCCGGCGCGGGGAGCGACAATAATGCCGGCAGGGAGCTTGTCCTTGAGCAGAACTATGCCTATGCGCGCCGTGCCCAGCAGGCGGGGGACTATGAGACCGCGCGGCGGATGTTCACGGAGCTTGGCGATTATAAGGATGCGCGCAACCTTGAGCTTGCCTGCCGAAGCCTTGAGGCGCGGCAGCTGATGGACGACGGGGAGCTGCTCACCGCGCTGGAACTGTTCGAATCCCTTGGCGATTATCCCGGCACTGACGCTGGGCTTGATACAGTCAAGGAGAAGCTACACCAGCGTGCGCTCGACTGTGCCTGCGCAGGGGACTATGAGCAGGCCTGCGGGATATGGCAGCGGCTCGAGGACTATGGCGACAGCCGTGTGCTCGAATGGCGCTGCGAAAGGGTGCTCGGATGGAGCCGGGATGAGTCTGCCGCGCCGATGTTCAGCGAGGAGAACCGCTTTACGAACTCGTACTGGAAAGAGGTCTATGCCTGCGAGGCGGGCTATGTGGTGCTGCCAGAGGAGTGCAATGCGGACACGCGCTTTTTCATATACTTCCCCGGCGGGCGCGACACGCAGATATACGAGGACTTTCTCTACTATTATATAATGAACCCTGCGCCGAATACGATAGCGCTGTTTCTCTACACGAACGGCCTTGATTATGTGGAGGAGAAAACGAAGCTCGCAGTGGATGAGCTCGACCGCACGGCGGCGGAGTGCGGAGTGTTCGCGCATGACGTTATGATCTGCGGCTCGAGCCTCGGCGCGTATCCCGCGATGCACGCGGCCATATACTGCAAGGAGGACTTCGGCATCACCGTGCCCTGCGTTCTCTCCCTTGATGCGGGGAGCGACTGGCAGGAGACGGAATACACGCTCAGCAGGGAAGAATGCTTGAAGACCGCGCAGCTCGGCACGCAGTTCTATCTGTTTGAAAGCCCCTTTGTCGGCATGGACCGTGCGCCGATAAGGGAAATGGTGCTGACCGGAAACGACGTCACGATAGTCGGCTGCGTATATGACCAGCATGAGCGCATATCCTTTGACGCGCTCGGCATGGGCGTTATAGACTGGGCGCTCGGCGACCGCAGCGAGCCCTATGTGTCGGATATATACAGTTTTAACCGCCTCGCGCCGTGATTTTTTTGCCGGAAACTTTAGCCAATTGCCAAATTGCTGTATTGACACGAATACAGAAAAAATGTATAATGTGTTAAAATTATACTCATGACGGCAAATGAACGACAAAAGGCTCGCGCGAAAAACAGGGCCCTGTTTTTTACACTTTGTTTCAAAGTGTAATGGGGCTTGGCTTTTATGCGCAGCCGGACGGAGGCATTCGGCGTCGGGTATAAAAATTTTAAGGAGGACAAACATGAAGAAATTTATCGCACTGCTCATGGCTCTCTGCATGGTATTCGCTCTGTGCGCATGCGGCGAGTCTGCTTCCGACAATGCGACCACTGCTCCCGCAGCCGATACTGCAAAGGCTGATGACACCGCAGCTGACGACACTGCTTCCACCGGCAATGTCCACATCGGCATAGTCACCGGTTCCGTCTCTCAGTCCGAGGACGACCGCCGCGGCGCCGAGGCTTTCCAGGCAATGTACGGCGAGGATATGGTCAAGCTGGCCATCTACCCCGACAACTTCACTGAAGAGCTCGAGACCACCATCCAGACCATCGTTAACCTCTCCGATGACCCCGACATGAAGGCCATCATCGTTAACCAGGCTGTTCCCGGCACCACCGAAGCTTTCCGCCGCATCAAGGAAAGCCGTCCTGACATCATCTGCATCGCAGGTGAGTCTCACGAGGACCTGCCCGAGATCGGCTCCGCTGCTGACCTCGTCTGCAATAACGACTTTGTCGCCCGCGGCTACCTCATCATCCGCACCGCTCACGAGCTGGGCTGCGACACCTTCGTTCACATCTCCTTCCCGCGCCACATGTCTTACGAGACCATGAGCCGCCGTGTTGCCATCATGCAGGCTGCATGCGAGGAGCTCGGCATGAAGTTCGTCCTTGAGACTGCTCCCGACCCCACCTCTGACGTCGGCGTTGCAGGCGCACAGGCTTACATCCTTGAGAAGGTTCCTGAGTGGGTCGAGAAGTACGGCCAGAAGGCTGCTTACTTCTGCACCAATGACGCTCACACCGAGCCTCTGCTCAAGCAGCTGCTCGAGTACGGCGGCTACTTCATCGAGGCTGACCTGCCCTCTCCCACCATGGGCTACCCCGGCGCTCTGGGCATCGACCTGACCGCTGAGGCAGGCGACTACGCAAAGATCCTCGCAAAGGTCGAAGAGGCTATCTGCGAGAAGGGCGGCGCTGACCGCTTCGGCACCTGGGCATTCTCCTACGGCTACACTGTTTCCGCCGGTCTTGCTCAGCATGCTCTGAACGTCATCAACGGCGAGAGCGAGCTCTGCGACATCGACGATATCGCAAAGGCCTACGAGGTCTTCTCACCCGGTGCTGCTTGGAACGGCTCCAACTACACCAATGCCGAGACCGGCGTCAAGGCTGAGAACACCTTCCTTGTCTACCAGGATACCTACATAATGGGCAATCCCGGCCACTACATGGGCTCCACCTCTGTTGAGGTCCCCGAGAAGTACTTCACCATCAAGTAATAAAGCATAAGCCTATAACAAAGGGGGAGGAAAAATCCTCCCCCGACGTTTCGTTTTTTTGTTCCGACAGCGGATCGGCAGTCCCTCTGCGTAAAATGACGGGAGCGCTCAGCGGAAGCGGCGCTGCTTCTGTGATCTCCCGGTTAAGTTAGGATTTGAAAGATATGATAAATGCCAATGCTCCATTGCTGGAGATGAAGAATATCAAGAAGGACTTCTTCGGCAACCAGGTTCTGACGGATATCAACCTCACGCTCATGCCCGGCGAGGTGCTCGGCCTCTGCGGTGAGAACGGCGCCGGTAAGAGCACGCTGATGAAGATACTCTTCGGTATGGACGTCATCAGAGAAACAGGCGGATACGGCGGAGACATTCTCATTAACGGTGAGAAGGTCACCTTCAACACGCCCTTTGACGCGCTTGCCGCCGGTATCGGCATGGTGCATCAGGAGTTCTCGCTGATCCCCGGCTTTACCGCGACCGAGAATATCCTTCTCAACAGAGAACCCAAGAAAACAAATGTGCTTTCTCAGGTGTTCGGCGAACGTCTGGACACCCTTGATTATAATGAGATGAACGGCCGCGCCGCGGCCGCGATCGACAAGATGGGCTTTTCCATTGACCGCAGCATGGTCATAAACGATATGCCCGTCGGTCACAAGCAGTTTACCGAGATCGCCCGCGAGCTTTCAAAGGACAATCTCAAGCTCCTCATCCTTGATGAGCCTACCGCCGTCCTCACTGAAAAGGAAGCGGAAGCTCTGCTCGATTCCATAAGAAGCATGTCCGAAAAGGGCATCGCCGTTATCTTCATCACGCACAGACTGCATGAGATCCTGTCCGTGTGCGATACCGTTGTTGTCATGCGCGACGGCTACGTTGTCAAGAACGTCCCCGCGAAGGACACCAACGTCTCCGATATCACGAAATGGATGGTCGGCCGCAATGTAAGCAGCGCCGCCAATAATGATATAAGGACCCTGCCGGATGCAAAGACCATCATGAGCATACGCAAGCTCTGGGTCGATATGCCCGGTGAAATAGTCCGCAACGTCGACCTTGACATCAAGGAGGGCGAGATCCTCGGCATCGGCGGCCTTGCCGGTCAGGGCAAGCTCGGCATCCCCAACGGCGTCATGGGCCTGTATGAAGCCGGCGGCACCGTTGAGTTCGAGGGAAAGTCCATTCCCCTCAACAGCCCGCGCAGCTGCCTTGATGCGAACATCGCTTTCGTCTCTGAGGACAGGCGCGGCGTCGGCCTCCTGCTCGATGAAACGCTTGAATGGAACGTCGCCTTCCCCGCAATGCAGGTGCAGGACAAGTTCCTCAAAAAGCTTCTCGGCGGGCTCATCAAGTGGAGAGACGAAAAGGCCATCAGCAATGTTACCGATAAGTACATAGAAGAGCTTATGGTCAAGTGCACCGGCTCCAAGCAGAAGGCGCGCGAGCTCTCAGGCGGCAACCAGCAGAAGATCTGCCTTGCCAAAGCCTTCGCTCTCGAACCGAAGTTCCTCTTCGTTTCCGAGCCTACGCGCGGTATCGACGTCGGCGCAAAGTCGCTGGTGCTCGAAGCGCTCAAAAAATTCAACCGTGAGTCAGGCGTCACCGTTGTCATGATCTCCTCCGAGCTTGAGGAGCTGCGTCAGGTGTGCGACCGTATCGCTATCGTGTCCGGCGGCCGCATTGCGGGCATACTCCCCGCGTCGGATTCCTCCGAGGACTTCGGTATGCTCATGGTCAGTCAGGTAAAGTGAGGTGGAAGGATGAACAGACAATTATCCGGCGAGAACGCCACATTCATGGACAGGCTCAAAGCTGCTGTCAACTCCTTCGGCCTGCCGAGACTCATCATTGCATGCTTCCTCCTGCTCCTGTTTATTGCCGCTCCCTTTGTCGGCGCGGACTTTGCGACCCAGATCACCAACACCGTTAACCGCTTCAGCTGGAACGCGATCCTCGTGCTCGCGATGGTGCCGATGATCCACTCCGGATGCGGCCTCAACTTCGGCCTGCCCCTCGGCATTATCTCCGGTCTTCTCGGCGCGACGCTCTCTATAGAGTTCGGCTTCACCGGAGCCATGAGCTTTGTCATGGCCATTGTCATTGCCACTCCCTTTGCCCTGATCCTCGGCGCGGGCTACGGCTGGCTGCTCAATAAGATCAAGGGCGGCGAGATGATGATCGCGACCTACGTCGGCTTCTCGTCCGTCTCTTTCATGTGCATGATGTGGCTGCTGCTGCCGTATAAAAGCCCGACAATGGTCTGGGGCTTTGCCGGCAAGGGCCTGAGGACCACGATCTCCCTCGAGGGCTTCTATGACAAGGTGCTTGCAAACTTCCTGCAGATCAACATCGGCAACCTCTCCATCCCGACCGGCACTCTGCTGTTCTTCGCGCTGCTGGCTTTCCTGATGTGGGCTTTCCTCCACACCAAGACCGGCACCGCAATGACCGCCGTCGGCTCGAACCCGACCTTCGCTAAGGCCGCAGGCGTCAATGTCGACAAGATGCGTATGCTCTCTGTTATTATGAGCACATGGCTTGCCGCCGTCGGCATCCTCGTCTATGAGCAGGGCTTCGGCTTCATCCAGATCTACACCGCGCCTTTCTACATGGCGCTGCCCGCCGTCTCCGCCATCCTTATCGGCGGCGCATCGGTCAACAAGGCGTCCATCGCGAATGTCATCATCGGTACTTTTCTGTTCCAGGGCATCGTCACCATGACGCCGACCGTAATGAACTCCATGATCCACATGGACATGAGCGAGGTCATCCGTATCATCATCTCCAACGGTATGATCCTCTACGCTCTTACCAGAAAAACGGAGGGCTCGAAATGAAAAATAAAAACGTAAGCAAAGAGGCCGTCCCTTTCGGTAAGAGAGTTCTGGGCTTTGTGCAGAACAACTCCGTGCCGCTCATGTTCGTGCTCATCTGCATCATCTGCATCCCGATATCCGGCTTCTCCGTAGGCTACCTTATAAACGAGATCGTCACCCGTATGGGCAGAAACATCTTCCTCATCCTCTGCCTGCTCTTCCCGATAATGGCCGGTATGGGTCTGAACTTCGGTATGACCCTCGGCGCAATGGCCGGTGAGATCGCGCTGATTTTCGTGGCTGACTGGCAGGTGTGGGGCATCCCCGGCGTTGTACTGGCGATGATCCTCTCCGTGCCGTTCTCGGTCCTCCTCGGCATGCTCTGCGGAAAGCTCCTCAACATGTCCAAGGGCAGAGAAATGATAACCAGCTATATCATCAGCTTCTTCATAAACGGCGTGTATCAGCTGATCGTGCTGTACATGATGGGCTCCATCATCCCCATCAAGCACTTCTCGCTCAAGCTGCCCCGCGGCTACGGCATCAGAAACACCGTCAGCCTCCTCAATATGCGCCAGTGCGTGGATAACCTGCTTGCCGTGAACATCGGCGGCGTCAAGATCCCCGTGCTCACCTTTATCATCATTGCGCTGTTCTGCCTGTTCATCGTTTGGTTCAGAAAGACCAAGCTCGGTCAGGATATGCGCGCAGTCGGTCAGGACATGGAGGTCGCGCGTGACGCCGGCATCAAGGTCGAGCGCACGAGAATAATCTCCATCGTCATGTCCACCGTGTTCTCCGGCTTCGGCATGATAATCTACCTGCAGAACATGGGCAACATCGCCACCTACTCCTCGCATTCGCAGATCGGCATGTTCTGCATCGCGGCTCTGCTCGTCGGCGGCGCGTCCGTTGACAAGGCCTCGATCGGCAACGTGTTCCTTGGCGTCATCCTGTTCCATACGATGTTCATCGTCGCGCCCTCTGCCGGTGCGAAGATAACGGGTGACTCGATGATCGGCGAATACTTCCGCGTGTTCGTGTCCTACGCGGTCATCACCGTCGCGCTCATCATGTATGAGACGAAGAAGCGCAAGCAGAAGAGCCAGCTCGGCCAGCAGTTAGCGCGGGAACAGCTTGAGGAGGAGAAGAAATGAACAAGACAAAAACACTCCTTATAAGGATCATTACCGTTGTTTTCTTCGTGGCACTGGCAGTGCTGATGTACTTCCTCGGCCGCGGCCACACCGTGTATATCGACAACAAGAAGCTCGAATATAACGGCACGACCTATGACACGCCGTATAAGGTCGAGGTCTATGTCGGCGGCGAGCGCATCGCGAAGCTCTATGACAAGGAGCGCGGCGCATCCACCTGCATCGGCGCGAACTTCTCCATGGACCTTGTCGTCACCCAGGAAAAGGGCGGCAGCGAGGAGAGCTATACCTACTCCATCAAGCTCCCCTATGACAAGGACGGGCTTATCATCAACATCCCCGCCCTGATGGCAGGGCTCGGTGAGGACGCATATATGACCGAGTTCATCTCCACCGCTCCGGAAGAGACGGTCGATGAAGAGGTCGTCACCGACGAGTTCGGCATCACTATGGACGAACCCTCTGCGGAAGAGACCGCCGCGGGCTGAAAAGAATAAGCATAAAAATAAGACGGAGCATGGCTCTGTCTTATTTTTATAGTTGCAAAGACAACAGGCAGTCGCTATAATGCTTTTATAAACGGTGAAAGGGGAAGCATCATGAGAAAAAGATCAAAGCATACCGCGCTGCTGCCGCATCGGGCAAAACAGGAGAAGACCAATGCCCTGAGCCTTGCCGCCCCGAAGGGGATAGCCGGCCGCGCCGCGATGCAGGCGATAAAGAACATCGACGCGAAGAAGGCCGCGACCGTCGCGGGCGGCGTGGTGCTTGCGACGAGCGTTATCAGCCTTGCCGGAAAGTACAGATTCTATAAGGGCATCGTCGCCGGTGAGCTTAAAAAGCAGCTTAACGCAGTGAACAAGAAGCTCGACGCTCTCCAGAAGCAGAATGAGGAGCTTCAGGAGGAAATAGCCGAACTGAAGGCCGAGCAGAAAAAGCAGAACAGATGATAAAATGAGCGCCGAAATTTTTCGGCGCTCATTAAATTTAGGTAATTGACACCGTAAATGCGGAATGCTAAAATGACACGCATAAAAAGGAAGTGTTGCTCTATGCTCAGCGGAAACATCAGCAGAAACTCCGGCGGCGCGCTTTGCTTCGCCGGTCATGATACGGCAAAATTAGCGGAAAAATATGGCACCCCGCTGTATCTCATGGACGAGGGGCGCATCAGGGACAATTGCCGCATGTACCTCCATGCGTTTAAGGACGCTTTCGGCGAGCGCGGCAAGGTGCTCTACGCGAGCAAGGCGGCGTCCTTCAAGCGCATGTATGAGATAGTCGCCGAGGAAGGGCTGAGTGCCGATGTTGTGTCCGCGGGTGAAATACGCACGGCGCTGAAGGCCGGCTTCCCCATGGATAGACTGTATTTCCACGGCAGCAGCAAGACCGACAGTGAAATAAGCTATGCCGTTGCATCGGGTGTGGGCTGCTTCGTCGTAGATAACGTGGAGGAGCTGCACGCTCTGAACCGCGAAGCGGGCAGCGCAGGCATCCGTCAGAGGGTGCTGCTGCGCGTCACCCCCGGCATAGACCCGCACACCTATGACGCCGTGAGCACCGGCAAGGTCGACTCCAAGTTTGGCGTCGCGATCGAGACCGGGCAGGCCAAGGAATTTGTGAGCGAAGCCCTGCGGCAGGAAAATCTCGAACTGTGCGGGCTGCACTGCCATGTCGGCTCACAGGTTTTTGATGAGGACGTCTATGAGCGCACTGTGGATATAATGCTCGCCTTTATGGCGGAGGTGCGGGACAGCCTCGGCGTGACGCTGGATGAGCTGAACCTCGGCGGCGGCTACGGCGTGCGCTATCTCGAAAGCGACAAGCGCATCGATATCCCCGCAAGGATCAGGGCTCTCGGGGAGCACATCAAGGCGCTTGCCCGGAAGCTCTCTTACCCCATGCCGGTCATCCTCATGGAGCCGGGGCGCAGCATTGTCGCCGACGCGGGCATGACGCTTTATACCGTCAGCTCCGTCAAGCGCATACCGGGCTACAAGAGCTACGTCGCGGTCGACGGCGGCATGACCGATAACCCGCGCTACGCTCTCTACGGCTCGAATTATACCGTGCTCGACGTTATGGCTCCGAAGAAAACGGAGACCTTTGACCTCGCCGGCCGCTGCTGCGAAAGCGGCGATATCATCCAGCCCAATGTCAGCTTAAACGCCGAGATAAAGCGCGGCGACCTCGTCGCCGTGTGCACGACCGGTGCGTATAACTATTCCATGGCTTCAAATTATAACCGCGTGCCGCGCCCGCCGATCGTAATGCTCGGCGAGGGGGGCGATTACCTTGCCGTCCGCCGCGAGACGCTCGACGATATCGTGGGCATGGATGTATAAATATATAAGTATATAAATATAATGCAAGAACTCAGGAGCAGCCCGCCGGGCTGCTCCTGAGTTTTTTCGGCTCTGTGTTAAAATCAGGATAGTAGGATTTTAACAAATTTTGCTGCTTTGTTATGACTTTTTTAAAACCTGTATCGAATGTAATTTTTTCTACTGATTTCATAAGATTTTAATGTTATAATCTGGTACACGTATTATATGGCACGTGGCCTGTAGAACAAGTAATAGGAAAAGAAAAACACATCATGAAAAGATCTCTCCAAAAGGTTTGGAACGTAATCAGCACTATCATCGTCGCGATCGTTGTGATCCTGGCGCTGCTTCTGGTCGGGGCGCGGGTTGTCGGCCTGCAGGTGTTCACCGTGCTCTCCGGTTCTATGGAGCCTACATATCACACCGGTTCGCTTATCTATGTCAAAAAGGTCGACCCGTACACTATCGAGCCCGGCCAGCCCATCACCTTCATGCTGGATGAAAACACCATCGCGACCCACAGGGTCGTGGGCATCGTTCCCGATGAGGAGGATCCAACGGTCATCCGCTTCCGCACGAAAGGCGACGCGAACGACGCCGAGGACGGCTCGCTCGTACATTATAAAAATGTGATCGGCACGCCCGTCTTCTCCATCCCGTATCTTGGCTACGTTGCCGATTATATCCAGCACCCGCCCGGGATGTACATTGCCATCTCTGCCGGCGCTGTCCTGCTCCTGCTCGTGTTCCTGCCTGATATCTTCGCCGAGGAGGACGATAAGGAGAAAGACAAGACCAGGGAGAAGCGCGCGAAGAAATCCGCCAAGCGCGGCAAGGCCGCGCATGATACGGCAGTCAAGGCTGCCGAACCCGCAGCGGTCGAGGCCGCCGAGCCCGCAGCCCCGGAGGAACCCGCGGACGCCGGCCTGACGGACGCGCCCACCGGGGAAAACGATGACCTGCTCATGGTCGATGATGTAGACGCCATCTGCCGGGAATTTGAAGCAGGCCGCTTCGGCAAGGACTGACGAAGCGGGAAGCGGTGCGCAGCGCGTTCCGCATTGATGCAAAGGGCAATGCCGCAAGGCTCCCTATATAACATTTTAGGAGGTTTTCGTAATGAAAACAAAAAGCAAGGCTCTGCTCCTGACTCTGTGTGCGGTATTGCTTGTCGCCGCCTCAGTAATGGGAACAATGGCGTACCTGACTTCCACCGACAAGGTTGAAAACACTTTCACCGTCGGCAACGTGACGATCACTCTGGACGAAGCCAAGGTCAACACTGACGGCACTCCGGCAGCTCCCGCAGAGCGCGTCAAGGCCAATGAGTACAAGCTGCTGCCGGGTCACACCTACACCAAGGATCCTACCGTCACGGTCAAAGCAGTCAGCGAGAGCTCATACGTCCGCATGAAGGTCACTTTCAATAATGCTGCTGATATCATCGCAATGTGCACTGATCCTGAGTTCGCAGACGACGGCCCCACCGGCGTTGAGAACGCATTCCCGCTGATCCGTATGGTCAACTTTGTTGAAGTCAACGCTGCAAAGTGGGACGGCATCATCCCTGATAACATGGTCGACACCGAAGATATGCTGGGCAGTGCAAAGTACTTTGCTTATGACGAAGCTGCCGACACTCTTACCTATTACTTCTACTACACCGAGACTGTCGCAGCTCCTGATGCTGACATTGTTCTGCCCGTTCTGTTCGACAGCATCACCGTTCCCGAATGGGTCACCGGAGAGCAGCTCGCTGCGCTCAACAACTTCAAGATCACCGCAGTTGCAGAAGCCATCCAGGCTGACGGCTTTGCCAATGCTGACGCAGCATGGGCTGCCTACGACGCACAGTAATCTCATATGATTCCAACAAGCCGAAAGAATAAAACTTCCGGCGCCCTGTTGAAATAAATTCCCAATAGCAAATTCTGAGGAAAGGAGGGAAACGACGTGAAGAAGAAAGGTTTGGCAATGGTGCTGGCGCTGGTTCTGCTGGCTGTCTGCGCTGTTTCCGGTACTCTGGCATGGCTGACTGCAAAGTCTGATACGGTTGTCAATACGTTCACCACGAGCGATATCAAGGTTGAACTGAAAGAGACCACCGGTACGGAGTACAAAATGATTCCGGGCTACACCATCGGCAAGGATCCGAAAGCCACTGTTCTGGAAGGCTCCGAAGAGTGCTACCTGTTCGTGAAGCTGGATAAGTCCACGAACTTCGATGACTACCTTGAGTATACTATCGCTGACGGCTGGACGAAGCTCGAAGGAGAAGGCATCACTGATACGATCTACTACCGTGTTGTTGATGGCACCACCAATCAGATCGGCACAGCCTACAGTGTCCTGAAGAACGATCAGGTCACCGTTAAGGGTTCTGTCACCAAGGCGCAGATGAACGCTCTTGACGCAGAAGGTGTTGCAAAGCCCACCCTGACCATCACGGCTTATGCCTCTCAGCTCTACAAGTCCGCAGGCGTGGAATTTACCGCTGCAGAAGCATGGGCGAACGTCACTCCTTGACCTCGTAACTCTGTGATCCATCTGCGCGGAGGCGCAGTACATTACATATTTGTTTAAGGAGAAGAGTACATGAAAAAGAAGATCACCGCGATATTCCTGTGCGTAGCACTGGTCGCTATCGCAGTAGTAGGTGCATCTCTCGCCTACTTCACCGACACCAAGACTGCCACAAATACATTCACGATGGGCGATGTCAAGATCAAGCTCGACGAAACCAACGTCACGGAACCGACTGGCGACCGTGTTACCAGCAACGCGTACGATGTATATCCCGGTGCAGTTGTCACCAAGGACCCGATAGTCCACAATGTTGGCAAAAACGCTGCTTACATCCGCGCTACTGTCAATGTCAGCAACTGGATGAATCTGGTTGCCGCCTATTATCCCGACTTCAAAGAGACTTTCCCCAATGATGGCTACAAGGCAGCTCTGAACCTGCTGGTCGGCGAGCTGGGCGAAGGCTGGAGCGTTGTCGGCGTTGAAGCTGGCGATGTTTTCACCATTGGTCAGTTTGATGCGAAGTTCATCCTGAAGTATGACGGCGCTCTGGCGGCAGGTGCTGATACCACCGCAATGTTCCAGACTGTCACCATCCCGGCAGGCATTGACAATGCAAATGCTGATTCTTTCGACTCTGTTAAGGTAGTTGCACAGGCAATCCAGGCGGACGGCTTTGATACTTGGGAAGCTGCTTTTGCCGCATTCGACGCTGAGTGATTTGATCTGACAAATAATCACTAAACACAAACGTTTTCTTATATGGTCTGCACCCTTTGCGGTGCAGATCATATGAGAGCATCCGGGGATATTCGGGATGTTCTCATATGATCTGGTAACGATCATAGAATTATGTAAACATCCCTTTTGGGAGTAATAGCAATTTCAGCTTGAGAGGAGCACGGACTATGAAGCGAAAACTGTTGATCCTGTCGGTACTGGCGATATGCGTCGCCATTGTCGCCGCCGGGACTCTTGCGTACTTTACTGCGGAAGACACGGCGCACAACGTCATCACTTCCGGCGGCGTTGACATCGAGCTCAAGGAATGGGCGGATGAAGCGAAGCAGACGCCGTTTGAGGACGTGACCGGCATCATGCCCGGCGTGACCGTTACCAAGATTGCCGAGATCAAGAACACCGGCGCGTCAGAAGCATGGGTCCGCGTGCTCATCACGAAGGACATCCAGCTCGCGGGCGACGGCGAAGTCGACCCCGACCTGATAAAGCTCGGCCTGAACACGACGGACTGGACGCTTGGCACGGACGGGTACTACTATTATAATAAGGCGCTGAAGCCCGGCGAGACCACCGCGCCGATCCTCAGTTCCGTGACCTTTGAGCCCACCATGGGCAACGAGTACCAGAACGCGGCCGCAACGGTCGATATCAGCGCACAGGCCGTGCAGACCGCCAACAACGGCACCAGCGCTCTGACTGCGTCTGGTTGGCCTGCAGCATAAGGAGGCAGCAGCATGAAGAAAAGGCTACTTTCCCTGTTCCTCTGCGCCGTGATGATTTTCGGGTTTGTCCCGGGGCTTGCGGCAGCGGCAAAGGATACTGGGCTGAACATATACTGCGACGGCGAGCAGGTCTCTAATATAGGGCTGCCGGAGAAAACCCCCGTTACAGTTAAAGCACTGCTCAGCGAAAGCACCGCAGGCAGCTTCCAGTGGCAGATCAGGGTGAGCAATGGCGTTTGGGCCAACATTATCGGCTCGGGCGACAATGCGCTGACCCTGCGCTATGCCATGGTCGCAAATCTGCTGAACGAGGATGGGCAGGCCGTTGTGCGCTGCCGCTTTACTCCTGTTGACGGGAAAGCCATTTACTCCAATGAGCTCACCGTGCAGATGGTTTCCGACATGGCGCTTATGACCATCGACGCGGCTGAAGAGAACTCGTTCACCTTTACGGTGCTGGATCCCGGCAGTGTTGTTATCCATGACACCTCCAAGGAACCCGAGAAGACGCCCGCACCCACTGAGACGCCTGCTTCCGAGGAGTCTGCAGCACCGTCCGAGGAGCCTGCGCCTACCGAAGAACCCGCTGCGCCCACTGAAGAGCCTGCCGACCCCGCTGAGGAGAGCGCCGCTCCCGCTGAAGAATCTGTCGCGCCTGCTGAAGAGAGCGCAGCAGAGACCGAGACCTTCTCTCTTGTTTCCTTTCTTGGGCTGGATAGCTTCGGGCTTAAGGCATATGCAGACGAGGGTGAAAGCACCCCGGATGTAAAAACAACATACAGCGTAGTAATTAATTACAAGTTTGAGAACAACCAGCAGGTTGCAGATTCCTATGTTGCCACGCTGGCTGAGGGTTCTCCTTTCTCTGCTACCGTCAACTTCCCCACGGTGCAGGGCTATCTGCCGTATGTAAATGATGTACAGCAGAACAGCTATGAGATCAACATCGCTTCCGTTTCTGAGGATATGACGATCAATGTCGTCTACAAGCCCACTAATGTGGATTACACTGTCATCCACTATCAGCAGAATGTGGACAATGATATGTACCGCGAGGTCGAGCGCGAGACCAAGCAGGGGCTGACCAACTCTCAGGTTCCCGAGTCGGCAAAATCGTATGAGGGCTTCTACTCTCTGATATATGAACGCCCCAACATCGCTGCTGACGGCTCCACCGTCATTGAGGTCTACTATGACAGGTATTACTACCTGATGACCTTTGATCTGGACGGCGGCTACGGCGTAGAACCCATCTACGCACGCTACGGCGCGTCCATCGGCGCAATCACTGAGCCGACGAAGCCCGGCTACGCTTTCGCAGGCTGGGATAAGACCATCCCCACCACTATGCCCGCGGATAACACCAGCTACAAGGCGAGTTGGACAGTCGGCGAAGCAGGCTTCACTGTCGTATTCTGGTACGAGAACGCCAATGACGACGGCTATAGTGTAGCCGGAACGTATACGCCCGCCGATGTAGCGCCCGGTACGCAGAAAAAGAGCGAGGACTACAAGAATCAGAGCTTTACCGGTCGGGACGACAAGCATTTTACCTATAACGCCGCCAAGTCCGAGACTGTCACCGTCAAAGGCGACGGCTCCACCGTGCTGAATGTGTATTATACGAGAAATACGTATACGTTGACGTTCAAGGGGTGCGGCGAAAAAGTTCTGAACTGTGGAAAGACTGAGCATAGTCACAGCGATAGCTGCTGCAAATACGGAGGAACTGGTCCTTTACATTGGTGGCATGATAAAGATTGTTGCAAACTTGGCCTATCAAAGCACACCCACAGCAACAGCTGCTACAAAACTTCCGATTTGACCATCACCGCCAAGTACCAGGCAGATATCCATAACAACTTCCCCATCAAGGACGGGGATGAGACCATTTGGTGGATTGTGCCGGATGACACAGAAACCTATGGCAAGCTCGATCGGCAAACATATCTTGGCAGCATTGATACCATGCCGGGAGAAAATATCACATTTACGAAAAAGGGCGCTGAATCCGGTGCAAAAATCTATTACTATGTTGAAACGCTGAACGGCGCGGCAGGGGACATCACCCACAACGGTAAGGGCTACAAGCAGTACAAGGTAATTGATTTGGAGTACAGCTCAAACACCAACTTGACCTACGCCGAGGAATTTCACCCCATTACCGGTTTCACGCAGGGCGATTCCAACCCGAAGCTTCCGGTGGGCGGAAGTGTACAGATGAAAAAAACCAACTACCTCTACTACACCCGCAATAGCTACAACCTGAAATTCTACAACTACAATGCGTATGTGGACGATAAGGTCGGCAGTGTACAGTACGAAGCGCCGCTGAGCGTCTATAACTTCACGCCGGATTATCCTGCCGGCCTTGAGCCGAACGCCTATGTGTTCGGTGGCTGGTACACTACAGCCGGCTGCTATGCTGGCTCCGAGGCAGACCTGAGCAAGATGACCATGCCTGCTTCTGACATGGTGCTCTATGCCAAGTGGGTTCCGAGTACTCATACGGTCAAGTTCTCTCTTGACAAAACAGCCTATGAGAAAAATGAGCTTCTGTCCACCCATCCCACTGAGACCGTCTCCCACGGCAGCAAGCTGAGCAATGTTGCAGAGCCTGAAAACGGCGGCTACACCTTTGTCGGCTGGTTCTACGAGGAGAACGGCGTGGAGAAGGCTTTCGACTTTGCCAACATGGAGATACGCAAGGACCTCCACGTATACGGCAAGTGGTCTTCCAACACTCTGAAGCAGTACACCGTTCAGTTCGTGCTGCAGAACGATCATGGTGTCAAGGTGGCGGATGACATCACCGGCGCGGGTCTTGCCGGTACGACCAAGACCTTTGACGCCAAGGGCGGCACCGACCTGTATGCTGATTATCAGGAGGGCTATTTCCCCACTGTCAAGTCCCAGTCCCTGCTGCTGGACATCAACGCGAACGATCTGGTCATCACCTTTGAGTACGTCAGGAAAGAAGCAGTTCCCTACACAGTCAGGTACATCAACAGAGAAACCGGAAACTCTGTCTTTGACGGTGTAACCGTTTCGGATAGGGTCGTTAATGACAACCGCAAGGCTGTTGTTACCGAGACGTTCAAGGTGATACGCGGCTATATGCCCGATGCATACCAGAAGCGTCTGGTGGTAACGGCAGAGGGCGAGAATATCCTGATCTTCTACTACACCAAGGATATCAAGCACGCCTACTACAAGATCACTCACTACACGCAGAACACCGACGGCAAGACTTGGACAGAATACGCATCCAGCCAGGCGGTGGGCGATATAGGCACGACCTACAAGGCAGACGCCATGGACATCCCCGGGTTTACTTATGATCCCAAGGTGGAAGGTACTTTGACGAGCGGTGTACTGACGGAAAACGGTCTTGAACTGAAGCTCTACTACGTCCGCAACTCTTACCCCTATCAGGTGCGTTATCTTGAGAAAGACACCGGCAAGGTGCTTGCACCTGCCAAGGACGGCAATGGCCTGTACGGACAGGTGATTTCCGAGTCCGCGATCGAAATCAACGGCTACGACAAGGTCGACCCCACTAACGTATCCATCTCCATCCGCATTGAGACGCCGGACGATGACGGCAAAGTAGAAGCCAGACTTAATATGATCACTTTCTACTACACCGAACAGACTGTAGACATCAATTATGTGGTCGTCGGTCCCGACGGCTGCGGCACGCTGGATAATTATCAGGAATCCCAGCTCAAGGTCAAGACAGGCACGCCTAAGGGCTCTGTGCCCACCGCTGAACCCGGCTTCAGGTTCGTCGGATGGTTTAGGGATGAACCTTGTGAAATCAGTGTGGAGAACGTGATCACGGGTGAAGGTGATCCGACGACTAACAAGATGACTCCGCAGAAGAGCCCGAGTGATAATCTCCATTTTGCTGCTACCTACTATGCCAAGTTTGAGTACGACGTGGCCGACCTGACCATCACCAAGCAGGGCTGTGAAAACATCGACGAGAACCAGAGCTTCATCTTCACCATCGACGGACCTGACAGCTACAGCAATCAGGTCGTCATCAAGGGCAACGGCTCCGTGACTATCAAGGGGCTGAAGATCGGTGAGTATACCATCCATGAGGAATACGGCTGGAGCTGGCGCTACAGATGCGAAAACCAGACCGTAACGCTCCAGCCCGGTGTGACCAACAATGTCACGATGACGAACAGCCGCAGCACCGACAAGTGGCTGGATGACAACGCAAGCGTAGACAACCGCTTTAACTAAGAAAGGGGGCAGCCATTATGTATCAAGGTAAACATTATCAGAAGAATGAGCATGTGGAAAAGCGCAGCCGCGCTAAAAAGCCCCTTGCAGCACTGGTCGCGCTGGTGCTGATCATCGGCGCAGTGGTGGGCGGCACGCTGGCATACCTCGCTGCCCGCACTGACGCCATCGTCAATACCTTTAACCCGGCCAAGGTAGACATCATGGTCGAAGAGAATTTTGACGGCAGCACAAAGAAAGACGTGAAGATCAAGAACACCGGTGATACCGAGGTCTACATCCGTGCCACCTACGTGGTGACGTGGAAAGACGCCGCAGGAAACGTTTATCCCGAGCAGCCTCAGTCGGGAGTTGATTACAACATAAGCCTCAACCTCGAGCAAGGCTGGTTCTATTATAATGGGTATTACTACTACACAGCTCCGGTCGCACCTCTTGCATCTACCGGCGTGCTGATCGATTTGTGTACGCCCGTTACGGGAAGAGCTCCCGAGGGATATACCCTGAGCGTGAACGTTCTGGCTTCGGCAATACAGAGCGTTCCCGCAGAGGCCGTCGGCGAGGCTTGGGGCGTGAGCATTGCACCGGGCAGTGTAACTGCCTACAGTGCAGGTAACTAAGGGGGTGGAGACATGAAAAAGTCATTCAAAGCGATCGCATCCCTCGTGCTCATGGTACTCGTGCTTATGAGCCTGTCGGTCAGCGCGTTTGCGGCGGCTCCGTCTCCCACCGCTTCCATCACGTTCCGCGGTGAGAAGCAGGGCTTCGGGTTCCAGTCCGGCGACATGAACTATACCGCGACCGACCTGTTTGACAGCTTCAAGAACGTCATGCCCGGCGATAACCTGACCGAGAGCATCAGCTTCACCTATGCTCCGCAGGACGCCGCGGACTGCGACTTCGTGAATCTCTACATGAAGGCAGTTCCCCATGACGAGACCGCAAACCCCCTCACCTACAGCGAGACCTTTGAGAACACCGACGGCAAGGATCAGGCCAATGTCGACGGTCAGCGCGATGATACCGTCGCGACGATGTCCGACTTCCTCTCTCAGCTCACCATGACGGTGAAGGCCGGCGGCACGGAGATCTATAACAGCACTCCCGACCAGACCGGGGCTCTGACCGATTACGTCTTCATCGGCAAGTTCTATAAGGGCGAGGGCACCACATTCACCGTTGATCTGAACGTGCCCATCACGCTTGACAACAGGTATGCCAACCGCGTCGGTGAGGTCGACTGGGTGTTCCGTGTGGACGGCTTCAACGAGACCCAGCTCACCGTCACCAAGAACTGGAGCGACGGCAACGCCAGCCACGCCAATGACAGAGTCACCGTCAAGCTGCTCAAGGACGGCAAGGAGACCGGGACCACTCAGGTGCTCAACGCCGCGAACAACTGGACATACACCTTCGATAAGCTCGATGCGGACAGCACCTGGACGGTCGATGAGGAGCCGGTCGACGGCTACACCCCCAGCTACAAGACCGAGGGCACGACTGTCACCATCACCAACACCGCGAATGATCCCGGCCCCGATCCAAAGGTTCCGCTGGACATCACAGTGATAAAGAAATGGAGCAATGACACGCTCAAGAACCGTCCCAGCTCTGTTACCGTAACGCTTTATGACGGCGATGTCGCTTATGACACGGTGCGCCTGAGCGCTGCGAACAAGTGGACCTACCATTGGAAAGACCTCAACGCTTACGGCAACTGGCGCGTCCTTGAGACCAACATTCCCAAGGGCTATGTCCCGTCCTACAGCGTTTCTGCCGACGGCACTGTCGTGACCATCACGAACAGCAAGAGCCTGATTCAGACCGGTCAGCTCAATTGGCCTGTTTGGGTGCTTGGCGGCGCCGGTGTTGCTCTCGTTACTCTCGGCGGGGCAATGATGCTCAAGAAGAAGAGAGAGAACGATGCCTAAAAAAGCGGGCATCGCGATCATGGCAGCAGGAGCAGTGCTGATCATTTCAGCGCTGCTCCTCTTCGTCCATAACCGTCAGGAGGACGCACAAGCCGGGCAGGAGGCCGAGAGCCTGCTCGAGAGCGTCGAGGCGGTCATCGAGGCGCAGGCTGTCCGGAAGCCGTCGCCGAGTCCGGGCGTGTCGCCGTCGCCTGCGCCGGTAGACCCGACGATGCCGACCGTCACGATCGACGGCTATGATTATATCGGCTATGTCGAGGTTCCCGTGCTGGGGCTGAAGCTGCCGGTCATGGCCGAGTGGGACTACGACCGGCTGAAGATCGCGCCCTGCCGTCAGTTCGGCTCCACGCGCACGGACGATCTCGTGATCGCCGCGCACAATTTTGAGAGCCATTTCGGGCGACTGAAGGAGCTCGCCGGCGGCGAGACGGTCATATTCACGGACATGGATGGCGTCGTCAGCACCTACTCCGTCACGAGGCTCGAGACGCTGAACCCGAATTCCGTCGAAGCCGTGCAGAACAGTGGGCATGACCTTGTCCTCTACACCTGCACCAAGGGCGGCAAGACGCGCGTCACAGTCTTCTGCGACCGCGTTGACGATGCGGGAAGCGCCGCATTACCGGTACCGCAGGCATAATAAATAAAAATTGGGTGTACCCGCGCTGAACGGGTACACCCAATTTCATTATGGAGAAAGAGTTATGAACGCATATAGCAGCCGCCGTTGACGTCGATGCAGGCGCCGGTGACGTAACCGGCTTCCTCGGACGCGAGGTATACGACGGCGTAGGCGACGTCCTCGCAGGTGCCGATCTTGCCCATGGGCGTGCGCTCTATCGCGGCGTCCAGACGGTGCGGATCGGAATTGACGAGGATCTCGTGCAGTGTCTCGGTCATGTGCGTGCCGGGGGCGACGCAGTTGACGGTGATGCCGTCGAGCGCGACAGTGCGTGCGAGCGTCTTTGCAAAGGACTGCTGCGCGCCCTTGGTGGAGGCGTAATGCACCTGCCCGAACAGCGCACCCTGCTGGGCGGTGACGGAGGAGGTCATGATTATGCGCCCGTAGTGGTTGCGCTTCATAACGGGGATGGTGTACTTGCTGCATAGGAACGCGCCGGTGATGTTGGTGTTCTGCACGCGTTGCCAGTCCTCAAGGGTCATGTCGTAGATGTTGCGGTTGCTGTTGACGCCGGCGTTGTTGCAGAGAATGTCAAGGCGGCCGAATTCTTTATCGACAGTTTCGATCATACGGATGACGTCTTCTTCCTTGCTGACGTCGGCGCGGATGATGATGGCGCGGCGGCCCTTGCCGCGGATGTATTCGGCGACCTTTTCGGCCTTTTCGAGAGAGTGCTCCGAGGTGTAGTTCACGGCGACGTCCGCCCCGGCTTCCGCCAGACAGCGCGCCATTGCCGCGCCGAGCCCCTGCGAGGAGCCGGTGACCAGAGCGACCTTACCTGTTAAATCAAACATAGTTCTGCCTCCATTCAGATTTTATATGTTACCAATCGGCTATGCTGCCGTCTTCAAATTCGAGATGGGGCGTGTCCCATGTGCCGTCAAAGCGCAGCGCATCAAGCTTGCTCTCGTCGACCTCGATGCCGAGACCGGGACCTTCGGGGATGCGGATATAGCCGTCCTCGATCTTGAACGGGGTCTTGAGAATGCCGACGCCGAGATCGGCATGGTCGGGCATACCGGGGTGCTCCTGCGCGAGCAGGTTCGGCACACAGGCGTCGAGCTGCATGCAGGCGGCGAGGGAGATGGGGCCGAGGGGATTGTGCGGCGCGATCTGCATATAGTAGGTCTCGGCCATAGCCGCGATCTTGCGCGCCTCAAATATGCCGCCGCAGTGGCAGAGGTCGGGCTGGACGACGGAGACGGCCTGCTTCTCAATAAGCTCGCGGAAGCCGAACTTCGTGAAGAGACGTTCACCTGCGGCGATGGGTATCGTTGTGCTGCGCGACACACGCACCATTTCGTCCACATTTTCGGGCAGCACCGGCTCCTCGACGAAGAGCGGATAATACGGCTCGAGCGCCTTGAGCAGGCGGATGGACATCGCGGGACTCACGCGGCCGTGGAAGTCGATCGCGATATCGACCTTTTTGCCGCCGCGCTCACGCACAGCGGCGAAGCGCTCAACGACCTTGTCGACCATTTCCATATTGTCGATGGGCCTGATCGGCGGGATGATGGAATATTTCATAACGGTGAAGCCGTCGGCGAGACGCTTGTCCGTTATCTTCAGCATGTCGGGTATCGGGAAGTCGCCGGGGTGGCCGGTCGGCTTGAGGTGGCCGTACATGCGTACCTTATCGCGGTAAGCGCCGCCGAGCATTTCATAGACCGGCATGTTGTAGTACTTACCCTTGATATCCCAGAGCGCCATTTCGATGCCGGAGATGGCGGAGCAGAGGATGGGGCCGCCGCGGTAGAAGGTGCGGCGGTACATACCCTGCCAGAGATGCTCTATCTTCAGCGGGTCTGCGCCGATGAGCATGGGTCTGAACTCATTGACGGCGGTCTCGACAGTTCTTGCGCGGCCTTCGACGACCGGTTCGCCCCAGCCGCATATCCCCTCGTCGGTTTCGATTTTGAGGAACATCCAGCGCGGACGGATATGTATCATCTTCAGGTCAGTTATTTTCATTGTAAATTACCTCTCAGAGTCCTTCAAAGTAGGTGCTCGTATGGTCAGCGGGGCGGATATTTGTAAGCGTGCCCTTGTAGTGGCGCAGATCAATGGGCTGGAAAGGATATTTCAGGCAGTTATCCTCATTTATCTCAAGGCCGAGGCCAACGCCGGTCGGAATGAGGATATTGCCCTTGTCGAACACGACGCGCTCATTCGTAAGCTCCTTGCGCCATGAGACGTCAGTAAAGCTTATCTCCAGAATGCGGAAGCCCTGAGTGCTCGCGGCGATATGCAGCGTCGCGGCGTTCGCGACGGGGCCGCTGGGGTTGTGCGGCGCGAGGGCTACATAGTGTGCTTCGCACAGGGCGGCCATCTTTTTGACGGCAGAGATGCCGCCGCAGTGGCTGATGTCGGGCTGGACGAAGTCCGCGCAGCCGCGCTCCAAGAAGTCGCGCATCTGTGTGAGGGAATAGAGCCGCTCGCCCGCCGCGATGGGAACAGGGGAGCTCTTGTGCACCTGCGCGAGAGCGTCAAGGCAGTCGGGAGGCGTGGGCTCCTCGAAGAAATACGGGTCAAAGGGCTTGAGTGCGTTTGCGATCTTTATGCCGGTGGCAATATCGAAGCGGCCATGACCTTCGATGAGCAGGTCAACGTCATTTCCGACCGCGCCGCGCACAGCCTCAACGATCTCTATAGAGCGGCGGAAGTCCGAGTTCTCCATATACATATAGGCCTTGCCGAACGGGTCCCACTTGAGGGCGGTGACGCCCATGTTCTTGGCCTTGACGGCGGCAGCGGCGAACTCATCCGCGGTCTTTGCACCGGCAAACCAGGCATTCGCATACATGCGCACGCCGTCGCGCACCTTGCCGCCGAGCATTTCATACACCGGCACCCCGGCGGCCTTGGCCTTGATGTCCCACATGGCCATGTTCACCGCGGAGACGGCGCTCTGGAGCACGGGGCCGACGCGCCAGTAGGAATCGCGGTAGAGCTCATGGGATATGCGCTCGACCTCGCGCGGGTCCTGCCCGATGAGCACGCGCTTTATATCCTCGATCGCGCCGAGCAGGGCGTTCTCCTTGTATTCCAGCGTGCCCTCGCCGATACCGGATATGCCCTCGTCGGTCTCAAGCTTGACAAAAACGAAATTCGTCCGGTAGGTAAAAACGTTGAATGTCTTGATATCTGTGATTTTCATGGATGTATCCTCCAGTTATACTTCAAATTCGGCATAGTGCTCCGGGACAAGGATGCGCTGGCCGCCGTCCCTGAACTCCTCTATAAACTCATTCACGTCGCAGCCATAGGCCTTGAACATATCCCAGTGCATCGGGAGCACGGCCTTCGGTGAGAGGATCGCTGTAAGGCGCGCGGCGTCGACGGCGTTCATGTTGTAGCCGCTGCCGTTTATCGGGAGCATCAGCAGGTCTGCGCCCTGCGGGTATTCTGCCGGGAGGCGCTTGTGGAACATGGTGTCCCCGGTGTGGCAGATGACCCTGCCGTCGCCCTCGATGACAACGCCGATGGGGTGCTCATCGCTGTGCGCGGCGTAGGTCGAGCTGAAGCGGATGCCGCTCAGCGTAATTTCAATGCCGGGGTCAAAGAGCATATAGTTCTCTGACCTTGCATAGCGCGCGCGGAGCGCGGCGAGCACGTTCACCGGAGCCAGCAGCGCAACGGGGCCGTTTGCTGCGAGCAGCCTGTCGAGCGTGCCGAAGTCGGTGTGGTCGTCGTGGATATGGGTGAGTATCACAACGTCTACGTGGCTTCCAAGAAGCTCATCCTTCATCGGGACCTCGCGGCGATAGCTCTCACCTTTTTTATATCTGAGCGTATCGGAAAGATAGGGGTCGATCATAATGACCGTGCCGTTATCCGTGACCAGACGGAAGCCCGCCTGACCGAGCCAGCTTATCTTCATATACAGTTCCTCGCTTTATCTTATATCCTGAGCAATATGCTTTGCGTTAAATACAAAACACATTGCTTAGGATATAACGGGCATCCGTTGGGATGCCCGTTATAAAGTTCAGCCGGATCAGCCGTTGACGATGGCAAGAACCTGATCGAGCAGATCGGTGTAGCCGCCGGCCTCGGCGCTCTCGCTCCAGAACGGAGTGAAGAGGTCGATGAGAGCCTGCTGGTCGTCAAACTGGGTGATGGTGCATCCGGCTTCTTCGAGCTTGGTCTGGTAGCCGGACTCGTTTGCGATAACGGTCTCGTTCAGCTCTTCCTGGCACTGCTTCCAGGTGGAGGTGAAGAGCTCCTGAGTGGCCTCGTCGAGGGAGTTCCACTTATCGGCGTTCATGACAGGGCCGATGACGGAGATCATGTGGCGGGACAGGCAGACGTACTTGCCGAGCTCATAGAAGCCCTGAGTGTAGAAGGCTTCGAGACCGGACTCAACGCCGTCAACAAGGCCGGACTGCATTGCGGTGTAGGCCTCGTTCCAGGGAACGACGGTGGGGCTCATGCCGAGGGTGTTGAAGGTGTTCAGGTAGAGGTCGGTGCCGGGGGAGCGGAGCTTGTAGCCCTTGCAGTCGTCAAGGCTGGTGATGGGGGTCTTGGTGATCATGTTGCGGAAGTTGTTCCAGGTCCAGCCGAAAGCGTGCATATTCAGGGTATCCTCGAGCTGCTGGTCGAGCTGTGCGCCGACTTCGCCGAAGATGACCTTGCCTGCGGTCTCATAGCTGTCATACAGGAAAGGCATTGCGGTCAGTGCGAAAGCGGGGACTGCGGAAGAGAGCTGGGAGCAGTCAGCAAGGCACATATCGAGGGTGCCCATCTGGACGGCATCCTGAGCGTCGGTCTGGTTGTAGAGGGAAGCTGCGGGGTAGATGTCGATGGTGATCTTGCCGCCGGACTGCTCGTTGATCATGGTCGCCCACTTGGTCAGTGCTTCGTGGATGGGCTGGTCAACAGCATTGTGGTGGGAGAGCTTCAGGGTCATCTCGGGGTACTCGACTGCTGCGGTGTCAGCTGCAGCGTCGGCTGCGGGTTCTGCTGCGGGAGCTTCCGTTGCTGCGGGGGCAGCGGACTGGCCGCAGGCGCACAGTGCAAAGCACATAACGAGTGCAAGCACCAGAGCGATGAGTTTCTTCATTTTGGGGTTCCTCCTAAATTTTTTTATGATCACAGAGCAGATGCTCCGGGATTCCGGATTTGTTTCCCTGTCACATCAGAGAGGGAAGCCAGGTGACAAGCGCGGGGATGAAGATGACGAGCAGGGTCACGCTGTAGTTGACGGTGATGAACTTGAAGATATTTCTGACGACCTTCTCGAGCGGGGTGTCGGTAATGCTTGCGGAGATGTACATGAGCAGGCCGACCGGGGGAGACATGCCGCCCATGTCGAGCGTCAGGATGCAGACCATTGCAAAGTAGATCGGGTCAAAGCCGTAGGCGGCGATGAGCGGGGTGAAGATAGGCACGAGCATGAGCATCGCAGCGTTGGAATCGATGAACATACCGGCTATGTAGAGGATGATGCTGATGAATATCAGGATCAGATAGGGGTTGCCGTGGAAGACCTGAGACGCGGCGAGCACGACCTTGGAGAGGTTGTAGTTCGTAGCGAGGGTGCCGAAGATACCGGCAAAAACAACGACGATCATGCAGTTGGTCGTGCCGTGGACAGCATCCTTGAAGCACTCCCAGACGTGTTTGGTGTTCATGGTCTTGCGGATGAAGCCGTAGATGATGCTGTATACGCAGGCGACAACGCCGGCTTCGGTCGCGGTGGTGGCACCGGAGAGGATGCCGCCGATGATTATCACGGGCATGATGAGCGCGGGCAGCGCCTTAAGGGTATCCTGACCGAGAGCCTTCCAGCCGACGAACTTCGACTTGGGGATACCGGCCTTGCGGGCGTAGACGCCGTTGACGATCATGTAGCCGATGGCGATGACGAGACCGGGGATGATACCGGCCATGAACAGCTTGCCGATGGCGATGGAGGTAACACCGGAGTAGAGCACCATCATTATGCTCGGCGGGATGACCGGGCCGAGAGCGCCGCAGGAGGAGACGAGGGCGCAGGAGTAGCCGTCGTCATAGCCGTCCTTGCGCATGATGGGGACAAGGATGGAGGCGAGAGCGGAGGTGTCGGCATTCGCGGAACCGGAGACGCCCGCCATCACGACGCCGGTGACGATGGTCGCGTGGCCGAGGCCGCCCTTGAAGTGGCCGACAAGGCTCTTTGCCCAGTTGACGAGGATGTCGGTGATGCCGGACTTCTCCATCAGGGTACCGGCCAGCATGAAGAAAGGCACTGCCATGAGGGAGAAAGAGTCCATACCGGTGAAGAGCTTCTGTGGGATGATTATACCGGTGAGCGAGGGGTCAAAGAAAAGAGTAACGACGGCGGAAATGACCATGCCGTAGGCGACGGGCATGCCGATGAACAGCAGCAGGAAGAACAGCCCGAAAAGAATACCAAGCATCATATCTCTTCACCATCCTTATTCTCGTGAATTATCTTGATAAACAGATTGATAACGACCTCGAGCGAGAAGAGCACGAGCAGCGCCGCGCCGACCGCCTGAGAGGAGTACATAAAGGAGGCAGGCAGATGTATACCGTCAAGGTACTTGTGCGCCGCATTGAACTTCTGGCACAGCTGGACGGTGTAGGCAAAGTAGAAGCCGCCGAAAGCACAGATGAGCATATTGCAGATGAGCCAGGAGATGTCCTGAAACTTCTTCGGCAGGCGCTTCACAAGAACGTCAAAGCCGAGGTTCTGTTCATGGCGGACGATGATGGGGAAATAGAGCATCAGCATCCAGATGAACAGGTAGCGGCAGAGCTGCTCGCTCCACCAGATGGGAGAGTTGAGCACGTATCGGGCGATAACGGCGACGAGGGTGATGCCGGTAAAGCCTACGACAAGCGCGCCGCAGATGTTCTTGAGGATCTTCTCAAGGACATCAAAGATTTTACCAATTGCTTTCAAGATCATTACCTCCACTTGCGTTTATTTGTGTATGTGCAAAGCAATTTTGATATTTGATATTTTAGACAGCACAAGAATATGATATTTGATATTCTTCAGACAATAATCATGCCGGAGCAGAATTTTCTATCCCGGCATATGACCGGAGCCGGGGCGTCAGATCTGCCCGGCGTATACCTTCAGGAAGTTCTCCATCGCGTGGCCGACGTGCTTGTCGACCGCGGCCTTGATGGCAAGTGCGTCTTTCTTTTCGAGCGCGGCGATAAGCTCCTCATGCTCGCCGTATACTGCCTGTACTCGTACGATGCTGGGCATATAGCTTTTGCGCAGTGCGCTGATAAGCATATGGTAATAGCGGTAAAGCTCGATAGCTTTAGAGTTGCCGCCGCGGGACATTATCAGCCCGTGGAATTTCGTGTTCAGGTCTATGTAGCCGGTGCTGAGCGTCTGACCGGCGGCGATAAGGCCGATCTCCTCATTGACGGACTTCAGCTCGTCAATAAGCTCATCGTCTATATAGGGCAGGGCAGATTCATAGATAAGGCACTCCAGCGCTCGGAGCAGGCCGTATATCTCCCTGACAAAGGTCTCGTCAATGCACAGAACGGTCGCGCCCTTGTAGGCGTTGATCTCCAGCAGCTTCTCGCCCTCAAGCGTTCTGAAAGCTTCGCGCACGGGCATGTTGCTCGTGCCGTAGCGCTCGGAGATCTCCTTTATCGTGATGCGGCTGCCGGCTTCTATCTTCTTGCTGATTATATCCTCGCGCAGACGCTCTGTGACCTTGGAGGCAACCGTGCCTTCAAAGACTATTTTCTCTGCCATAACAACCGCTCCGTGTTCTGTATTTCGCTGCGTAATTCATTCTTCGTTCACAATATTATCAAGCGCGCGGTTAATTGTCAATAGACTTTTTCACGGAAATGATATTTGATATTTTGATCAATCTCTGCTACCATAAAGCCAGATAACACAAGGGGTCTTGTGCAGCGTGCATAAAAAATCTGCCGGAACTTTGGCGAAAGTGCCCGGCACTCAGGAGTGATAAGTGCAATGGAAAAATCGGTTATTATTGACAACGGAAGCATCAAAGCCAATATCCTGCTGCCCGGCTGGGGCTATGACCGTTCGCGCTACGACTGGGGCGGCATGGTCGAGCAGGCGTGGCATAAGGGACACACCTTCCTCTCCAAGGAGCTCAACAGCAGCGGCGGGGTCGGTCTCGGCGGCGTGGGGCTCGTGAACGTGTTCGAGTGGCGCGATACGGCTCTTTATGACAGCGCCTCGGTTGCGGACTATTTCCCGCTGCCCGGCGTGGGGCTGCTCAAGAAGACAGACACCTCGCCGTTTCTCTTTACAAAGGATTACCCGACCGTACCGTTTGAGCACGCAGTCGAGGCAGGGGAGGACTTCGTTAAGATCAGGACGCTGCCGCATCTCTGCTGCGGAGTGGCTATGGACATGGAGAAGCTCTATACTCTCGAAGGCAGCACCCTGCACATGGACATCACTGTCAAAAACGTCGGCCCCAGGGCCATACACGCGACCGAATTTTCCCACAACTTCTTTAATTTCGACGGCGGCGTGATAAACTCCGATTACCGCCTGTCTTTCCCCTATACCATCGAGCCGAAGCTGCGCCGCGGCGAGCTTATCATCGAGCGCGACGCTTACCGCCTCGGCGAGTTCGATGGGCCGACAGAGTCCAGCGCGTTCTGGATCCGCGGCTGGGAGGGGCTCAAGAGCCACTGGATGAAGCTTGAGAATGCGGCCAAGGGCATGAGCGTCCTCATCGAGGACGGCGTTCCCGTCTGCAATTTCTACAGCTGGAACAACTTCAACGCTTTCTGCCCCGAGGTGTTTGCACCCATCGACCTTGAAAGCGGGGAGAGCGTGAGTTATCGCCGCAGCTATACATTTGAAGTGAAATAAACAGGAATAATAAAAAGAAAGGAAACTTACATCATGGCAAAGATCGCATTGGTCACAGGCGCCGGTCACGGCATCGGCAAGGGCGAGGCCATTGAGCTTGCAAAGGCGGGGTACGACGTCTGCATCAGCTATTGCGGAAGCGAGGAGCAGGCGAAGGACACGGTTGAAAAAGTCCGCGCTCTCGGCAGAAGGTCGATGGCCATAAAGGCCGACCTCACAAGGCTTGACGATATCGACCCGATGTTCGATACGTTAGAGCGGGAGTTCGGGAACATTGATGTGCTCGTCAACAACGCAGGCATCACGAAGTTTATGCCCTTTCTCGAAGTCTCGCCCGAGATGTTCGATACCATCACGAACGTCGACCTGCGCGGCACGTTCTTCTGCGCCCAGCGCGCTGCGAAGGACATGATCCGCCACGGTACGCGCGGCTGCATCATAAACACCAGCAGCGTCCACCGCGGCACGAACTACCCCAAGGCCAGCGTATACGGCCCGGCAAAGGCCGCGGTCTATAAGCTCACGCAGCACATGGCGCTCGAGCTCGCGCCCTACGGAATAAGGGTCAACAGCGTGTCCCCGGGATATATAAAGGTGACTGACCCGAATGTCGTCACCGACAGGGAGAAGATGCTCGTCTCCCGTATCCCGGCGCAGCGCACCGGTCAGCCTGAGGAGATCGCCGCGGCGGTGCTGTACCTCATCTCGGACGCTGCCAAGTATGTCACCGGCAGTGACATAACAGTCGACGGCGGACAGCTTCTGCCATCCGCCGTGGATAATACGTATTTTAAATGACCCTCAGCCGCCGAGGACGCCCGTGATCGCACCGGCGCTGCTGACGACCTGCGCGGCGATCTCCTTTATCCGCTCCGGCTCCATTCTGGACGCTGGGGCGGATACGCTTATTGCGGCGACGGGATGGGCGCTGTAATCGAAGATTGGCGCGGCGATGCAGAATACGCCGGGTTCGTGCTCCTCGTTATCGAGCGCGTAGCCCTGAGCCTTTATCTGTTTCAGCTCCGCGGTGAGCCGGTCAAAGTCCGTGATGGTGTTCGGCGTGAACGCGGTTATGACGGATCTGTCCCATATCCCGCGCACGGCCTCCGGCGGGAGATTTGCCAGAATGCACTTGCCGACGCCTGTGCAGTACATCGGGTTCTTGAGCCCGACGAACGATGCCATGCGCGCGATGCTGCTGCTCGTGTCCTCCTTATAGAGGTACACGACTTCATCGCCCAGGCGCGCGACAAGGTGGACGGCCTCGCCGCTGAACTCCGCGAGCCGCTCAAGGTATGGCCGCGCGATCGACACGAGGTTCACCCCGCAGGCCGCACGGCTGCCGACCTCGAACATTTTCAGCGTCAGGCGGTACTTCCCTGTCTCTATGTCTTTCTGCACATAGCCGCGTGAGGAGAGCGAGGCGAGCAGACGGTGCACGGTACTGACGTGCAGACCGACCGCAGCGGCAAGATCGGTCAGGCTCATCCCGTGCGGGCTGGAAGAGAGCGCCTCGACTATATCAAAAACACGGTCTATCGACTGTACAGGTGTTGAGTTTGCCATAGCATATCTCCGTTTTCACATTATGAAAAGCTTTTTCATACTCTAACACGCCCCGGCGCTTCGCGTCAATTGTAGTATTCTCACAAAAAGAGCCGCGTATTTTTGGCGGCATATACGGCGCAAAGCGGGGCATATCCGGTTGACAAGAGGGACGTAATTTTGTAATATAAAGGCGAATATCAGAATGTGATAACCATTTTCACATTATGAAAATCAAAGGAGAAATTCGTATGCGTGAACAGGTAATAGAAAGAATAGAAAAGGAAAAGCTGATCGCCATCGTGCGCGGTGTCAGCGCAGATCAGTGCAGCAAGGTCGCAAACGCGCTGTATGCCGGCGGCGTGCGCCTTATGGAGATCACCTATAATCAGAAGGACCCCGCATCATGGCAGCAGACCGCCGAAGCGATCGGTGCACTGACCGAGGAGTTCGGCGGTAAGATGCTCTTCGGCGCAGGCACTGTCACGAATGTTGAGCTGGTTGAACTGACCCATGCCCACGGCGGCAAGTATATCATCTCCCCGGATACGAATGTTGACGTTATCAAGCGCACTGTTGAGCTCGGCATGGTCTCGCTCCCCGGTGCTATGACCCCGACCGAAGTTATGACCGCGCACGACGCGGGTGCGGACTTCGTCAAGCTCTTCCCGGCGGGCGACCTCGGCGTCAGCTATCTCAAGGCTATCCGCGCGCCTATCAGCCATGTGAAGCTCATGGCCGTCGGCGGCGTGAATGAGTCTAACGCGGCGGACTTCCTCAAGGCAGGCGCGGTCGGGCTCGGCATCGGCGGCAACCTCGCAAAGAAAGCATGGATCGACGCCGGCGAGTTCGATAAGCTGACCGAGGCGGCAAAGACCATGGTAGAAATAATAAAGAGTGTGCAGTAAAGGAGAAAAATATAATGGCAAGAGTAATTACTTTCGGTGAGATAATGATGCGCCTGAACCCGGAGGGGTATCTCCGCTTTGTGCAGGCAGATAAATTCGAGGCAACCTACGCCGGCGGCGAAGCGAACGTCGCGGTGTCGCTCGCGAACTACGGCATGGACGCAGCCTACGTCACCAAGGTCCCCGCGCATGAGATAGGCCAGTGCGCCGTCAATGAGCTGCGCCGCTACGGCGTTGACACTTCGCTTATGCTCCGCGGCGGCCCGCGTCTCGGCGTGTACTACTGCGAGAAGGGAGCTTCCCAGCGCGCTTCCAAGGTCATCTATGACCGCGCCGGTTCCTCCATCGCTCTGGCCAAGGCCGATGAGTTCGATTGGGACAAGATATTCGACGGCGCTGACTGGTTCCACTGGACGGGCATCACCCCGGCTCTCGGCGGCGATATGCCCGAAGCCTGCCTTGAGGCCTGCAAGGCCGCAAAGGCGAAAGGCATCACCGTCTCCTGCGACCTCAACTACCGCAAGAAGCTCTGGACGCGCGAGCAGGCAGGCGAGTGCATGGCAAAGCTGCTGCCCTACGTCGACGTCTGCATCGCGAACGAAGAGGACGCAAAGGACGTGTTCGGCATCGAGGCCGAGAACACCGACATCAACAGCGGCAAGCTCGACCATGAGGGCTACATCAGTGTCGCGCGCCAGATCGCGCAGCGCTTCGGCTGCAAGAAGGTCGCCATCACTCTGCGCGGCTCCATCTCCGCAACCGATAACGACTGGGCGGGCATGCTCTATGACGCAGCAAGCGACAAGGCCGTGTTCTCCACAACCTACCATGTACATATCATCGACCGTGTCGGCGGCGGCGACAGCTTCGGCGGCGGCCTGATCTATGCGCTGCTCAGCGGCAAGAACGATCAGCAGGTCATCGACTTCGCAGTTGCGGCCTCTTGCCTCAAGCACAGTGTCGAGCATGACTTCAACCAGATGAGCGTTGCCGAGGTCGAGGCTCTCGCCGCGGGCAATGCCTCCGGCAGAGTCCAGAGATAAGCTTGGCCGGGCGACCGCCGTTTTAGAGATAAAAGTAGTCAGGCGGCCACCGTTTCAGAGACAAAAGTAGCCGGGTGACCACCGGTTCAGAGAGGTATAAAATGGTACATATTCCTTACGGGAAGACCCATATAGATTTTGAAGAGCAGGGAGCGGGCGTGCTCACCAGCCGCATCGGCGAGCTGAAAGCGGAGGGCAGCGGCAGCGATATCGTCCGCGCCGCGATGGAAAATCCCATCGACAGCCCGCGGCTCTGCGAGCTTGCCAAGGGCAAAAAGAGCTGCGTTATCATCATTTCCGACCATACGCGCCCGGTGCCGAGCAGGGACATCATCCCCAATATGCTGCGTGAGCTGAGAGCAGGCAGCCCAGATATAGAGGTCACGCTGCTTGTCGCCACGGGCTTTCACCGCCTGACATCGACGGCGGAGCTCGAAGCAAAGCTCGGCCGGGAGATAATGGACGAGTGCAGGATAGTCGTGCACGACTGCCGCGATAAGGACGCAAATGTTCAGATCGGCATCCTGCCCTCCGGTGCGCCGCTGGTCATTGACAGACTTGCGGTCGAGACGGAGCTGCTGATAGCGGAGGGCTTTATCGAGCCGCATTTCTTTGCTGGCTTCTCCGGTGGACGGAAAAGTGTGCTGCCCGGCGTGTCCGATCAGGTGACGGTGCTCGGCAACCACTGCTCAAAGTTCATCGACAGCCCATATTCCCGCACCGGCATCCTCGACGGCAACCCCATCCACAAGGACATGATCGCGGCGGCGGAGATGGCAAAGCTTGCGTACATCGTCAATGTTGTGATCGATGAGGATAAAAAAACGGTCGCGGCCTTTGCGGGCAATTACCTGACTGCGCACCGCCGCGGCTGCGATTTCCTGCTGGGCTACTGCCAGGCAAAGCCCAAGTGGGCGGATATAGTCATTTCATCCAACGGCGGCGCGCCGTTGGATCAGAACCTTTACCAGTGCGTAAAGGGCATGACGGCGGCAGAAGCCACCTGCAATGAGGGCGGCGTTATAATAATGTGCGCCGAGTGCGCCGACGGCCACGGCGGCGAGGGCTTCTATGAATCGCTGAAAAACTGTGAGAGTGCCGAGGCACTCTATGATGAGTTCATGACGACGCCGCAGGACAAGACTGTGCCCGACCAGTGGGAGAGCCAGATTCTCGCGCGCATACTCATGCACCATCCGGTCATATTCGTCTCACGTCCGGAGATGAAGGGCATGATCGAGGAGATGAAAATGACCTACGCGCCGTCGCTCGAGGCCGCGCTGGAGCTTGCGCATAATATGGGCAAGCACAGCCTGACGGTCATTCCGAACGGTATCTCCGTCATCGTCCGAGATTGAGCGGAATTGAAGAAAAAATAGCATGGAGCGGCGAAGCGCCGATCCATGCTATTTTTTCTTGCGCTGGCGCGGAAGATGTTGTATAATATCTAAGTCAGCATTTGAATAAGGCATAACCGGGTGTAGCGCAGTTGTCAGCACGGGTGGTTTGGGAGTGCCGTGCCTGTATCCGAGGCGGGGCAGACCAAAACGCCGGAAAGCCTTGCAGCACCTGCTCTTGCGGAATTTGAGCAGCCGGTCAAAACGGGCGAAAAATCAGCATTGACCACATGACTGACCACAGTCGCAGAAAAACTTCAACTTCATATCCGGGTGTAGCGCAGTTGGTAGCGCGGGTGGTTTGGGACCATCAGGTCGGGGGTTCGAGCCCCTCCACTCGGACCATAGGTGAGTTCCTGTAGGACTCACCTATTTTTATTTTACGCAGAAACAATGCGCAGATATTATTGAAAAAACAATCGGAATATGTCATTATATAGGTACATCAAATAATGGAGGTATATTTATGTCTATTATTCCGCAGTTTTTCATGGAAGCAACGGTTGCGCTTGGCCGGAATACGACACCAAATCCTCAGTGGTGTGCCACGGGTTTTGTAGTCGGTCGATATGAAGGAATACAGGATAACACGGACCAGTTTAGTACGTACCTCATAACAAATAAGCATGTTGTTGATAATGAAAAGAAAATGGTGATGCAAGTAAATCTCCTAAACGGTGTTAAGGTGTATTTGCTTAATTTTTTCGATGAAAATAATGTGGCCAAGTTTAGTGCTCATCCGAGTGCCGATGTTATAGCATGCCGTATTGATATTAATCTGGCTTTATCAGAAGGCGCAAAATTGCCATTCTTTGATTTGAGAAATCATGCGCTTACATTACAGCAAATGCGTGATACCGGAGTATGTGAAGGTGGATTAGCATATACCCTCGGTTTTCCGGTGAGCATTGCCAGTGATTTTGTTAATAGTACTGTCAAGACTCCTATATGCAGGATGGGTTGTATTTCAAGAGTAGAAAATGTATATCATGACTCAAGTTCTAAGAATTTTTTGATTGATGCAACTACATATCCTGGAAATTCTGGAGGTCCCGTTATCAGTCGTCCAGAAAGTCTGTCTATTACGGATACGCCACATAATTCGTCTGCTAATCTGATAGGCCTTGTAAGTGCGTATTTGCCATATTGTGAGACACTGTATAGTATGCAAACACACCGTCAAAGAGTAATTAACGAAGAAAACAGCGGACTTACTGTTGTTGTATCAGTGGATTCAATTAAAGAGGTTGTAGAAATCGAGCGGACTCGTGCATACGGTGTACTACCAGATGCCAACATCTTAGATGTTGAGCAGCGTGCTCCTGAAGAGGTTCCTATCGAAATTCCTGCCTGTGTCGAATGAATTTTTAAAATGAATTCAAATAAATGCTGCTTGCTGAATGCCAACAAAGGTACTGTCGAGAATTATGCGCAAAAAAGTTTGCAGACTCCGGCTGAATGAAGTCAGCCAGCAATAGAGACGTCGTTCAGCGCCGCCTCTAAGTGCTTCAGGTTCATGTATTTTTTGTTGCCCCACTGAGTTCCTGCCACATGGCGCAGCCTCGCACAGACCAGCATCAGAGCATAGGTTCCATCTGGGAACGTCCCAACCACTACTTCGATGGATTTCACGGTTCAGCCGTTCAATCACATTGTTGGTACGGATACGTGCCTAATGCTCAAGCTGCAGTATGCCCGCACATTCTCATTCCTTGTCTATTGCGGCGCAGGAGATGAGGTGTTGTATCGGATTTTCTCAACGGAATTCCGAAACAATGCTTCGGAATTCGCTCATCATATCTCCGGAAAGATTTTGCGTTTTCGATTTTACTCAAAGAGATCGTAAAACCTCTCTTATTGCGCTATAATACCTGCGGGCAGAGTGTTATCCATAGTTGAAGAAGCAAGTCGGGGCGAGGCCTCGGCTTGCTTTTCTAAACCTGCTGTTTACTTTCTTGTTAATTTTAGATATGATAATAGCAAAAAAGTAATGACAGCGTGGCGGTATATCCGCTTTGCGAATCAACACGCTTAAAATATCTGCTACTTCAAATCGAATCAGATTCCCTTAACAGCCAGCACTTTCCATTAATTTGCACCTGCATTTAAGGGAAAGCGAATCGGAATACGGGAAAGCATCTGTTCGCAAGCGGTCACATTCAAAACTCGGAGGAGACCATGAAGAAAATACTGGTGATACTGGGCGGTGGACGCCCGAAGGGAAATACACGGCAGTTGGTGGACGCTTTCGCGTGCGGGGCAACAGATGCCGGACATGAGGTGGAGATCATTTCCCTGAATAAAGTACAGGTGAACGGCTGCCTTGGCTGTAACGCCTGTCGTTATGGCAAACCATGCATTCAGAAGGACGGCTTCAACGAACTCGTGCCCAAGATCAAGGCGGCGGACTGCGTTGTCTTTGCCTCGCCGCTGCTGTTCTGGACGATCTCATCCAAGCTGAAAGCGTTTGTGGAGCGGTTCTACTGTATTGCGGAGGAGGACCCAAACCCGCCGCTGGGCAGGTATGAGAAATACCCGGTCAAGGACGCCGCGCTGCTGATGACATCGGCGGACAATTTCTTCTGGACCTTTGAACAGGCGGTGTCCTACTATCAGTTCGCCATTGTGAACTACATCGGCTTCCATGACCGCGGGATGCTTCTGGCTGGCGGCTGCGGAGATACCAACGGCAAGCCGCAGATCGATAAAACCAGCCACATGGCGGAGGCATACGAGTTCGGCAAGCGGATCTATGAGTGAGACAGATCAAAATATGCAAATGCTGGGGGCATAGAATATGGTCGATAAAAGATATTATGAAAAGCTCGGTGGGTTCTCTTATCTCTTGGGTGAACTGAGAAAGAAGCTCGGCAAGGAGCAGACTGATGTTCTGGTCAATGATGCGGTGAAGCTTTGCAACGAATTGTGTGACGAATACAAAGGTCTGCCCAAGAAGGAAAAGCTGCATACCGAACAGATGATCTTCCAGCGGGCGGCTATTTATCTTCAGATGATCAAATACATCTCACGCGAAGAGGCCATCAGCCTGATAGAAGAAGCCGCAAGAATAGGCGTAGAGCCTGATAGGAACCGTCTGCACATTGCAACGAAGCTCCCGCTTATCCGACCGCTGTTCTTTAAGATTTTCCACAAGATGATCGGCACTATGTTCAACGGAGACGCGGGCTTCAAATTCGAAGGAATTGAATCCGACAGCGGGCATTACAGGGTCGATGTGCTGCAATGCCCCTATATGAAGTATTGCGAATTGCTGGGCTGCGAAGAGCTGACGAGCACTTTCTGCCTGAGCGATGACCGCGTCTACGGAAATATGTGCGGCATCACCTTTGAGCGGCACGGCACGATAGGCCGGGGAAGCGATAAATGTGATTTCTATTTTTACATGGATTAGCGGCGGGTGAACGCTGTGGATCACTCTATTTTTTCAAACAGTCTCATTGCATAAGTGCTGTAAGTCGGTTATGCTTAAGGCGGAGGTGACCAGAATGGCCAACGAAAATAAAAAAGATTTTAATGCGATGCTGCACGACAACAAGGATATGCCGAAATTTCAAACTATCACAGACTCGGAAAGCATAGAGAAATACGGCGGCAGCAAAATGTATTTCGCTCCGCCAATTGAGTACGATAGAGTGATGAGAAAAATTCCCTACGGCAAGGTGATCACTGTTGGGGAAATACGCGATTATTTTGCGGGAATGAGCGGCACGGATTTTACGGAACCAATCACGGCAGGGATTTTCGTTTCCATTGCGGCATGGGCAAGCTATCAGCGCGCGGAAGATGAGACGCCTTATTGGAGGACACTGAAAGCCAACGGGGAATTGAATGCCAAATACCCGAATGGCATTGAAGCGCAGAAAGAAAAATTAGAAGCAGAGGGACACACCATCATCGAAAAGGGACGCAAAAATAAGCGGTACTATGTGAAGGACTATGAAAAATATCTTTTCGATTTGAGATAAAGGCGGCGGTCAAGCTGCGGAGGAAACATTATGATCCGAGAACTGCGAAAAGCAGATATAGATAAAGTTGCGGATATATGGTTGGACACAAATATAAGGGCGCATGATTTTATTCCAGCTCAATATTGGGAAAGCAATTTTGAATCAGTAAAAGAACTGCTGCCGCATGCAACTGTCTATGTCTATGAGGATGATCAGGGAATACAGGGCTTCCTAGGGCTGAACGACGAATATATTGAGGGCATTTTTGTTTCTGATGGAATGCAGTCACAGGGCATAGGCAGACTTCTGCTGAATTATGCGAAGACCAAAAGGAACGAACTGCGTTTGAACGTGTACCGCAAAAACACACGGGCAATAGCTTTTTATCAAAGAGAGGGATTTAAAATCCTGTGCAGCGGCATAGATGAAGCTACTGGGGAAAAAGATCATGTAATGGAATGGCGGCGGAAATAGAAATTCCTGTTTGCTTTTTGTGTGAAATGCATTTTTGATTTGAGATAAAGACGGCGGTCAATCCGTGGGGGAAACTTTATGAACATAAGATATGCGGAAATGAAAGATATTGCGGCGATCGCTGCGGTCGAGGCGGAATGCTTTCCGCCTGCGGAGGCTGCGACGGAAAAGGACTTCGTTGAGAGGGTACGGTATTACGGTGATCATTTCTGGCTGATGCACGACGGCGAAAAGCTGATAGCGTTTGTGGACGGATTCGTAACGGACGAGCCGGACCTGACCGATGAAATGTACGAAAACGCAGCAATGCATAACGAAAACGGCGCATGGCAGATGATCTTCGGCGTCAATACGCTGCCCAAATATCGCAGGCATGGATATGCCGGGACGCTGCTTCGCCGCGCCATCGACGACGCAAAACAGCAGGGGCGCAAGGGACTTGTGCTGACCTGCAAGGAGCGGCTCATCCCGTATTATGCGAAGTTCGGATTCAAGGACGAGGGCGTGTCCGACAAGTCCACGCACGGCAATGTCGTGTGGCATCAGATGCGTCTGGTATTCTGAATCGGAATTTGCCAAACCACTAATCACTTACACTTCCGCAATACGGATAGAAGGGACTTGCCGAATGAAAACTTATGAGCTCCGCAGCCCGGAGGACATAGCCGCTCTCACGGAGGAATGGGGCTTCCTGCCCTTTTTCGCAGGGGAGATCCCCGGCTTCTCTGTGGAGGAATGCTGCCCGCCGGAGCTGTGGTTTTCCGAAGAAGCGGACGGCCCGTGGGAATGGAAAGGACCGGTCGCCCGAAGCGGACGCTGTGTATATGGGAAATTTTTCGGCAGCAGGGCAGGCTTTATCAGCCGGGAATGGATTCCAGACTTTGCCAATTTTCGCCGGGATGGATATGACTTTGACGCCCGTTATGATGATGGGCTTGCGTCCCGCAAGGATAAGACGGTCTATAACACGGTAGCGGAGCACGGCGCACTGCTCTCGAAAGAGCTCAAGCTCCTTTGCAATTACGTAAAGGGCGGGAACGTCGGCTTTGACACGGTGATAACGCGGCTTCAGATGCAGGCATATCTGACTGTCGGCGACTTTGTTTATATGCAGGACAAGTACGGAAAGCCTTACGGCTGGGGTGTCGCGAAGTACACCACACCGGAGGCACTGTTTGGCTATGACTTCGTAACCTCAGCGTATGGCAGAGAGCCGGAGAAGTCAAAAGCGCGCATCATTGCGCATCTGGGAAGTATTATGCCGGGAGTCAATGAAAAGCAAATTTTGAAACTGATAGGGTGAGGGATATATGATATTCCGGAGGAGACCGGCACGACAGGATTTGAATAAGCCACGCAAATTAGAATGGGAACGCATCTGTTCATAAGAGCAGATGCGTTCTCATTCATTGTCTATTGCGGCGCAGGGGGTGATGTTTTCTTACATCACTTTTACTGGCTGCCTGTTGCCTTTACCCATTTCCATCATCCTCTTCGCCTCTGCGATCTCGGCTTTCATCTCTGCGATGAGCACCTTGAGCTTTTCTTCGCACTCTTCGCGGGTGTGGGCATAGACGTTGCGGGAGTGCTTTTTGCCGTCGGGCCACTTGGGGGAGTAGCGCCCTTCAAACAGATGGTCGTTGAGCTCGGAGACGCAGCCTGTGCCGGGCTTGCGCCTGAGCCCCATGTAGGGCTTGAAATCGGTCATACTCGGCGTTGTCCCCGTGGGCAGGGCAGTCTCCTGCCCTGTCGCCGAAGAGTCCTCCTGCGGTGCTGCTTTGCCGATACCGCGGTCGATGTTCGCGGCAGCGGCGCGCTGCATGTCGTCGGTGATGTGGGTGTATATATCCAGCGTCGTCGCCGCCGACACGTGACCCAGCATGGTGGAGAGCGTTTTCACGTCCATGCCGTTTTCCAGTGCCAAGGTCGCGAACGTATGACGAATGTCATGAAAGCGAACATGCTTGCAGCCCGCGTGCTCCAAGATGAGCTGGAGTCTGCGGCGCACTACGCCGGGAGTGATGGGGCAGTCCTCCTTCACCGGCGACGGGAACATCCAGCGGGAGTTTACCGTTTCTTTGTACTCCCGCAGAACCTCCACCACGGCGGGCGGCAGGACGATCTTTCGTATCGAGCTTTTCGTTTTGGGAGTACTGAGCTGAAGCTCGCCGCGCACATCGTAGACCTGCTTGTTCACGTTCAGCACGCCGGTCTTGAAATTCAGGTCGTCCCACTGCAGAGCCATAAGCTCGCCGCGGCGCAGCCCGGTAGCCAAGTCCAGAAGGAAGAGTTCATAGTAGCCCTCGGCTTTCGCCTGAATGAGAAACCTTTGCAGTTCCTCCCTTGTGAGCACCTGCATCTCCCGCGCCTTCTTCGGCGGTATCTTGCAGCCGATGGCCGGGTTCACATGTATCAGCCCTTCCTGCACCGCCTTCTCCAACGCGGAGCGGCAGGTGGCGTGACACATACGTACCGTCCGGTCGGACAGCCCCTCGCCGTACTTTTCGGTGAGGCATTTCCGACCGCCTTTTTTGATCCGCCCGTAAAACTGCTGCAGGTCATTCTGCGTCAGCTTGTTGAGCGGGATGCCGCCGATCTCCGGGATGATGTGCAGACGGATGCGATCCTCGTATGTTTTCTGAGTGGTGGGACGTATCTTTGGCTTGGAGTGATTTTCGTACCAGTATTTCAGCCAGTCCCCGAAGGGCATATCGGGACGAACCCTCACGGGTGTCTGCCCGCCGCACTCCTCCTTGAGCTTTTGGAGCTTTTCCAAGCACTCTTTCTTAGTTTTGGCGAGGACGTTTTTAGTCTTGGGATAGCCGTTGTCATCATAGCCGATGACGACACGGCCCTCCCAGCGCCCGTCCTTGCGCTGCCTTACAGTCCCGTCTCCGGCTTTGCGTTTTCTTGCCACGGTTTCAGCTCCCTCCCAAATAAGTTTTCCATGAAGCCGCCAACGATGCTGCTGGCCTGCTTCTGCATATCCGATGTGACGTGGGTGTAGGTATCCAGCGTGAAGGACGCATTGGTGTGCCCCAAGATACCGGAGAGCGTTTTCGCGTCCACGCCGCTTGTGAGAGCATGTGTCGCGAACGTATGTCTCATATCATGGAAGCGTATGCTCGGCAGCCCCGCACGTTGGAGCAGCGTCTTCATGTGGTGATACGCCGTGTCAGGGTTCATGGGGTCTTCCGGTTTTACCGGGTCGGGGAATATCCATTGACTGAGTGCCTCCGCCTTGCGCCGACGTAGAATGTCGGCGACGCTTTTCGGCAGGATGATGTTGCGCATGCCCTTGTTGGTCTTTGTCTCGCCGAGAGTGTACTCGCCCTTCTTCTTGCTGTGCAGTGTGCGGCACACTTTCAGCGTCCCGGCGTCCCCGTCGAAGTCTCCCCATTGCAGACCGCAAATTTCACCGCGGCGCAGCCCGGTCATCAGCTCCGTCTGGAAGAAGTCCCGCCAGACTTCATCCTGCTCAACCACTTCGAGGAAAGCATCCAGCTCCGCACGGGTGAGGATGCGCTTCGGCTTGTAGTTGGGCTTCGGCGTTGTCGTGCCCTCGGTCGGGTTCTTCGGAATGACATGCGCCTGCACTGCGTCCTTCATCGCGGCGTGGAGCGTTGAGTGTATGTGGCGGATCATGGCATCAGAGAGCTGATGGTCAAGCTCAGGATGCTCACGGATGCGCCCGTCTGTTTTAAGTCGACGGTACATCCGCTGGATGTCCTGCTGTGAGACGAGGGAGACCTGCTTGCCGCCGAGCTGCGGCTTGATGTAGAGGTCTATGTAGCGGCGGTAGC
>OIXA01000052.1_pt1 | contig 135810 bp, 126 predicted proteins | sample 1587721 | NCBI WGS metagenome assembly OIXA01 (sample SAMEA3888900, study PRJEB22519) | human gut metagenome | biome: human gut; feature: human-associated habitat; material: faeces | place: Denmark | collected 2013 | reverse complement strand
AAGATTACAAACTAATTGGAAATTATTCCGGCTGTAGGGAGTGTCACATTACCCCTGACTGGCTCTTAATTTATGAAATTAGTAATGAAGAACTTATTTTGTATCTGACAAGAACCGGAACACACAGCGATTTATTTTAGGCTTCTTAAGACAAGGCAAAAAATTGCCTTGTCTATTTTACTATCCAACAATATTGAGATTGTATATGTAGTTAAGGTCAACATTTGTTGATATGCCGTTAATTCTACCGTTATCTGAATACTGCCACACATCACAAGTGATTGACGGCTTTATATACCATTCTGCGTTCCAAATGGAAATGCCGTTATTTTTTAAGGTTTTGCGATTGAGCAGATAGTCATAAACGCTTGCTGAGGAATACACACCCGATTTAAAGCCGTTGCTTTTGAGTTTGTTACAGAAATTGACTGCCATTTTTGTATAATTGCTGTTGCTTGTACTCATTGCAGGCTGATATTCCATATCGTAGTAAACAGGAAGTTCAAACTTTTTACCCTTGATACAACTAAGGCAAGCATCTGCTTCTGCTGTTGCCGTTGACGGTGACATTGCATAGCTGAACCAATATGCTCCGACTTTAAGACCGGCATTTTTTGCGTTTTTATAGTTTGTTTCAAACATATTGTCTTTCTGACTTTTTTCTTTACCGTATCCGGCTCTTATAATCACATAGTCATAACCGGCTGATTTTACCTTGCCAAAGTCAATTGAACCTTGCCAAGTTGATACATCAATACACTTTGCAGCACTTCCCGAAACAGTTAATTTACATTTTGCTGTTTTGCCGTTGTAGGTTTTATATGTAATAGTCACCGTACCTTGTGATTTAGCAAACACCTTGCCGTTTGAATTGACGGTAGCAATCTTGCTGTTACTGCTTGTCCAATCAGAACGATAGCTATACGCATTACTGTTGAGAGTAGCCGTCAATGTTTTGCTCTGCCCAACCTTTAGAGTAGCCGAAGTGTAATTCAGACTAACACTTGATGGAGCAGATTTGACTGTTACCTTACAAGTAGCTTCTTTTCCATTGTTGAGCTTACATCTTATCGTAGTAGTGCCGGCTGTTTTTGCAGTAACAAGACCGCCTGCCTTTTGGACGGGAGCAATTGCGGTGTTATTCGAGTAATAAAGTCTGTAGTAGGCTGCTGTATTATTCGGAATACTGCTGTTCAAGTCATATTTTTCACCAACACCTAAAGTAATACTTGTTTTATTAAGTGTGATACTGTCAGCAAGTTTTTTGACTGTTACGGTACAGCTTGCAGTCTTGCCGTTATATGTTTTGGCTGTAATCTTTGACGTGCCGACACCGACAGCAGTTATTTTGCCGTTTTCATCAACCGTTGCAATTTTTTTATTGCCTGTTGAAAATGTAACCTGAGATAAATTACCATTTGTCACAGTTGTACTTAAAGCATAAGATTCTGTTGTACCTAAGACTATATCCGTTTTATTCAGCTTAATGCCGGTCGGTACAGTAGTAGGCTTTGGAACAGTTGTAGGTTCTGTAACTGCTTCCGTTGTAGGCTCTGTTGTTGATTCTGCTGTTGTCGGTTGTTCTTCTGTTGGCTCTTTAATCAGACCTACGATAATCTTCTGTACAAGTGTTGAATCAACAACGGTAATCACACCGTCTTTATTAAGGTCATACAGCTTAATTTGTTTTTCATCAAATGTTGTCATACCTACAACATTCTTCTGAATAAGCGTTGCATCTTCGACTGAAAACTTTTTGTCTGTGCTTACTGCTCCTGCACTAAAGGCACAAAGGCTCACAAGAGTAGTGGCAGTAAGTAAGCCCGAAATAATCTTATTTTTTATCTTCATAACTTCCTCCTATATAATTTTTTTGCGTTTCTATATATTAGACAATTGAAATGTCGAAAAGGTTCATTTTTTACGAAAAATAAAATATTATTAAAAAGGAGTACATAGACAAGCTACGCATCCGAAAAACACATAGCCCTTTTGTTTGGCTTCTTTATTTTAGCATACATTATGTGAAAATTCAATATTTTATAAAAGCTTTCAAAAAACTAAAATTCCGATTACTAAAAAATTTAATTATCTTGCTTCGTATTCTTTTATTTAAAGGAAATATAGTTATGGACAATAACGATAAGATGATTAGAGCATTAGTGGAGCATTGAAAGAAGACAAATGACCTTGTGGTGGCTTTTGAAGATTTTGACGGTCAAATGCACAGGCATATGATTCATTTGCCAAATGAAGATGTTGACAAAATTCTTAATACCGGGATTATGGTGACGGTTCAATTTATTATGTTGAAAGCCGAAAAAGCTATGCAGGGCAAATTACTCTTGATATTAACGGAAAGAAAATGCGTAAAACCGCCTATGGCAAAACAGAACGCATTGTAAAAAACAAATTGCTTGAGTACCGTATTCAAGCAAAATTGAAAAAACTCACAAAGCATATTATAACGCATACACCGCAATTGAAGAAAACAAAAGATACAGCGGTAAAATTGACATTACACCGTTTTTAATCTATTTTGCCGATAATGTGTACAATGCATATAACGAGAAAACAACTGACGAAAATCTTCTCCGTGAATACAAAAAATATCTTGATAACGGTGAAGTCACCGAAAAAGAATCCCGGCTTTGGAAATTTGTACTGTCAAATTACGGTACAGACGAATTTTCCACCAAAATGCTTGAAAAAGATTTTCAAAATGCCGCATATGCCACAATAAGAGGATTTGTGCAGAAATTTGAAAGACTCGGTCTGCTTTCATCGACAAAATACGGTACAAGAATCAAATATAAAATAAACACATAAAAAATCCCCCGACAGCGGTTTCCGTTAGGCTGTCGGGGGATTTTCAGTATTAACATCGTGACGGGACGGAGGCGGTCAAAGCACATCACGAACTTCAAAGGCTAATATAATTTTGAATCGTTCTTCAAAGGTTTTGAGGTTATTGCCGAAAATCTTTTTGATTTTTGCAAGCTGATAATTTATGGTGTTGCGGTGAACAAAGGTTTCCTGAGCAACCCTCTGAACACTTCCGTCATACTTTAGGTAAAGTCTTAAAAAACTCATATAATCCGTGCCGTTGTCACGGTCATACACTTCAAGCTTTTTGAGATTTTCGTTATAGATACTTTCAAGCAATGAAATATCGTCAACCGCAAGAATCAGCTTTTTAACTTCAAGTCGGTCATAGAACATAGGCGTCATATCTGCACGGACGGCAAGCCTTAACATTCTTAAAACAATCCGGTATGTTTTCGGGAGTGATTTCAGCTTGTTATTTGTTTTGCTCACTGCCACATACAGCTTGTTGACGCTTATATATCTTTCCTTTTCCGACTGAATTTTTTCGGCTACGCTTTCAATTTCGTCATTGGAAAAGTCATTGAGGACATAGAATATCATGTTGTCCACCTTAAAGCCGCCCCAGTGCTTTTTGTAGGAATAAATTGTTCGTTCAAATGCCGATTCAAGCTTTCTTGAAGAAATATGGTCAGCCATATCGGCTTTCACGCCGATGATTGCATCACCGATTGCTTTATTTCCGTAACCGAGATTGAGGTTTACAAGCTGTGATGACATATCTGTATATCTGTTACCGTCAAAATCGTAAAAGTAAATTCCGTCTGCCTTTGCAACGGGAATCGGATTGAGATTACCCTGCTTGCTCCATGACTGGAGGACATATTTCTTATGGTTTTCAACAATTTTCTCAGGTGTCATAATAATTTCCCCTTTTTAAAATACCAAAAAAGATAAACAGAAAAGGAGCCTCCTTTTCAGAAGCTCCTTTGCTTTGCGTCTTTTTTGTTTATGCCATTATTATATCACCAAAATATGGTTATGCAATATTTTTCGGCACAATATTCTTTGTGCTAAAGCACAATGTTTTCGGGGATATTTCTTGAATTTATGACCTTTTCGTAATTTTACATACAAATTTCATGAAATGTCCACTTCTTGTTTGTATGCTGTAATTAACAATTACTCGTTTTCCTTTTTCTTTGTTGTGCCAAGGCTGAGTATAATTGCGGAAATGATAATCATTACAACACCTGCGGCACACGGAATTACGACACCGTAAATCATATTGAAACCGCTTTCTGTCGCAGCCTGTCCGCTGATGATTGTATATTCACCTGACGGCATACTGCTGAGTGAATATGTTGTGCCGTCGATTGTAACATTGAAATTTTCCGAACGAATCATTTCGTCTGTAATACCTGCGCTTTTAAGGCCGTTATCGCCAAGGTTCATATTTGTGCTTACAACTTCGCCGTTCTTAACGATGATTGTATCAACCTTGCAGCTTTTTGCAATATCAGCACCGATAACAGCCGAATAGTCGCTTGTATTTGTATCAATAATAACGATGCCGCCCTCTGTTCTTGCAACACAAGCCATGAGGTTATACACACCGACCTCGCCCTCAACGGCTGTCGGTTCTGAAATGCTCTTGACCTTCATACCCTTGAGGTTAGCCTTGAACTGCTTTGTTGTTTCGTCATCAAGGAAATTTGTGCCGACCTTTTTATCGTCTGACGATGCGATAATCTTGCCGTCAGCGTCTGTCATAACAAATGAATTGATGCCAAGGTTCTTTACAAGTGCGGCATTTGTTTCAGCCGAAGTATTTTCCGTAACAACACTTGCAATTACATTTGCCTGTTCAAAAAGTGAGTTCATAAACTCAAATTTAGTGTAGTTATAGTTATCGCTGTATTCTGTAAGCTGAGCCTTTGCGTCATCAAGATATGTCTGATTTGAGATTTCTGTTTTTGTCGAAAACAAATTGCAAACTACCGAAACGCAAACCATAACAACAGCAACAATAACTGCCGTTACAACTGCAACACCTTTTTTTACCGATTTAGAATTACCCATTGTAATCTTCCTTTCAAAATGTTTTGCTTGCATAAAATAATACCATTATTCGACTTTGTTTTCAAGTACGGTTTGTGAAATAATTAACAACTGTACATAATTTGACAATATTCTGCATTAGCCGATTTAGGGATACAGCTCTGCGAAAAAAGATAATTTGAAAAAAATGATACATCTATGATACAATGGCAATATAAACTGTGTCTTGGAGGTGGGGTTGTTGGCTGACATATTGATTGTTGAGGACGAAAAGAATATTTCAAATCTTATTGAAATGGCTCTTTCTCGGCACGGGCACAAAACCGATTGTGTGTTTGACGGCGAAAGCTGTGCCGATGTTCTGGAGAAAAAGCACTTTGACCTTATTCTGCTTGATGTTATGTTGCCGAAAATCAGCGGTTTTGAGCTTATGGACTACATCAAAGGCTTTGACACACCCGTAATTTTCATTACTGCAAAATCAGATATATCGGACAGGGTTTACGGGCTTAACCTGGGGGCTGACGATTACATAACAAAACCGTTTAACATTTCGGAACTTCAGGCAAGAGTCGATGCGGTACTGCGAAGATACAACAAGGCAAAAACAAAACTCAGCTTTAAAGACATAGTAATTGACACAAATTCAAGAATAGTCACCAAAAACGGAGTACAAATTGACCTTACATTAAAGGAATACGAAATACTTCTGCTTTTTGTACGCAACAAAAACATTGCCCTTTACCGTGAAATGATTTACGAAAGGGTATGGAATGAACCGTATATGGGTGACACAAGAACCGTGGATCTGCATATTCAGCGGTTAAGAAAAAAGCTTGATTTAAAAGACAACATTCAGTCTGTGTATAAAGTCGGTTACCGTCTTGTTGAATAAGCGGAGGGAAAGCCTTAATGAAATTTTCGTGGAAAATATTTTTTATTACTTTTCTTATTATAATTACTTCCTTCGGTGTGGGAGGTTTTCTCCTCATCAACACCGTTTTTACAAACACGCTGAACAACCGCATTGACTCAGCCAAAAAGAACAACAATTACATCACAACAGCACTTTCGGTATATGCAGATAACAACAAACCCACCTACGGAAACTGGGAATATCTTCGTACTTCGGCAATAGGATTTGCAAAACAGATTGCCGGCAATTCGGATTCCAAAAGCAAAATCGGTTCAATAAACGAGCTAAGCTTTTCGGCAGAAAATGAATTTGCCCACGGTATGTCGGTAAACTCCAGAAAAAGCAGAATTGTTACGGAAAACAAAAAATACTATATTCAGACAATAAGCAAAATTCAGCTTGTAACCGCAAGCTGTTATATTGAAACGGTTGACGATATAACAAGCGTGTACAGCGACCGTGATATGTACTGCACAATTTATCAGTTCATTCTCATAGGGGTCGCACTGTTTGCGTCAATTTTGCTCGTAATCTTCTCAAAACTTTTGACAAGACCGCTTGTTAAGTTAAAGGATGCGTCAAAAGAAATTGCCAAAGGCAACTTTAATATGAGAGTAAAGGAAAGCCGCGGCATTACATCTTCAACCGAAATAACCGAGCTTTCACAGAGCTTTAACACCATGGCAGATTATGTTGAAGACTACATTGAACAGCTCAAACTTGCAACACAGAATCGTGACAACTTTATTGCGGATTTTACCCACGAGTTAAAAACTCCGCTGACCTCTGTTATCGGCTATGCGGATATGCTCCGTTCCTACGAAATGGAGCCTGAACAACGCAGAGAATGTGCCGACCTTATCTACAAAGAGGGCAGTCGGCTTGAGGCGCTTTCGCTCAATCTGCTAAACCTTATAGTTTTGAAAAATGATGAAATCAAAACCGTAGACATAAGAACGGACATAATTGCCGATGACACAAAAAAGTCTGTTCTCTTTATTTTGAAAAAATACGGCGTAAAGCTCAAATTAAATGTTGAAAAAGCAACTGTCAAAGCTGAGCCGTCACTCTTGAAAACGCTTTTGTACAATCTGATAGACAATGCCTGCAAAGCGAGTGAGAGCGGAAAGCCTGTTACACTAACGGGATATGTTGACAGCGACAGATACCGTTTTTGCGTTACCGACAGCGGTTGCGGAATTGCGGAAGATGACCTTGCCAAAATCACCGAACCGTTTTATATGGTTGACAAATCCCGTTCAAGAAGTATGGGCGGAGCCGGACTCGGACTTTCAATCTGCAATGAAATTGCAAAGCTTCACGGCTCAACTCTTGAAATTGTCAGTGAAGTCGGCAAGGGTACGGACATCAGCTTTACGGTAAGCCTTGCCGATAATTCTGCGGAAAGTGAGGATTTTGAAGATGAAATTTAACCTTAAAAAATCCGCAAAATATATCATCTGCACTCTGCTCACCTTGACCGTAGTCGCAACCGTTGTGTTTCTCCCCCGCTTTTATTATTCGGTAACGGACAATCGGGATTCGGTTGGAAACACGGCGGAAACATTTAAACTTACCGCCGATATAACTACTTTGAGCGGCGGAGAATTTTTGAAACTCGTTTCAAGCGAAGATACCGTTTGGGTTCTTCAAAACAATGCTCCGAAAGCAGAAACTGTAATCAGCTATGCCAAAAAAGCGATAAGCAATCTTGCAAATTCGCTTAAAGACACAAATTTATTTTCCAATATTGCAGGCTACATTCCGCAGTTTTTTACATTTGACAGCTGCAGCGGTTACAAACTTACAATGCGCGGAACACTTGACGGCAATGTAATCGTTTCGTCCGATTTTATGTTTGTCGCATGCAACTATGCCAAAGAGGGCGCACGATACGGACTAAACATAACAATGCTGTTTGACACGGAAACCTTTACAATTTATGAGCTTAACATTGATACAACCTACCTGTCGGACAGCGGTACCGAGAGTGAAAATCCGCTGTATTCGGTTATTCCGTACAGCGACAGTTATGAACAGGAGTTGTCCGATGCACTCATAAAATACTGGGGTGTCAGTTCCGATTCAATAACGGTTAATGTAAGTCCCGAATCTTTCAGCATCAACATCTGCCCGCAGCCATTTTTGGAATACAGCAAAATAAACAACGAACAATTTGATTATTATGTGTTATGAAACAACTATGATACATTTTTGAACAAATTCAGAAACAAGCCTTTTGTATAGTATAGATACACTTACGAAAGGCTTGTTTTTTTATGGATATTAAAGAGTATGAGGAATTTTGTAAAAACAGTAAATACGGAAACTTTATGCAGTCGGCAGACTGGGCAAAGGTTAAAAAGGGTTGGATTCCCGAGTATGTTGCAGTTCGTGACGAAAACGGGAAAATCAACGGCTGTACACTTGTGCTTGTAAAGAAAATACCGATTCTCAACACGGCAATGCTTTATGCACCGAGGGGCTTTGTATGCGACACTCACGACAGTAAAACCGTCAGAAAAATATTTGAGCAGATAAAACTGATTGCAGAAAAATATCACGCATACACACTCAAAACCGATCCGCTGATTGACGAAACCGACTTTATCTCGATTAAAAATCTTGTTGACCTCGGCTTTGTTTATCACGGTGAAAAGCAGGGATATGACAACACCCAATGCAGAGAAAATTATGTGCTTGACATAAAAGATAAATCGTGTGATGAAGTTTTTGCAAATTTTAAATCAAAATGGCGGTACAACATCCGCCTTGCAATGAGGAAAGGCGTTGAGTGTAAATTCTGCGGTGAAGATGAGCTTGACGATTTTATGGAGCTTATGAAAGAAACAGGCAGGCGTGACGGCTTTGAAATTCGTTCGGAAGAATATTTCAGAAATTTTTTACAGGCATTTCACGGCAACGCAAAGCTATGTATCGCAAAACTTGACGGAAAAGTTTTGTCGGGTGCATTGCTTGTAAATTATGCAAATGTTGCAAGCTATGTTTACGGCTGTTCATCAAACGAATACAGAAAATATATGCCGAATTATCTTATGCAATGGACGATGATTAAGTACGCAATTGAGAGCGGTTGCCGTACATACGATTTTTGCGGTATTCCCTATTGGTATGACGAAACGCATAAAAACTACGGTGTATATCGCTTTAAACAGGGATTTAACGGCAAAGTCAAAACCTATGCCGGCGAGTTTGACTATGTTTTCAGAAACGGAGTAAATCACATTGCCGACCTTGCACTGAAACTGAAAAAGCTTGTGTGAAATATTCATCTGCGTTGAATTTGCAAACCGTATATGCTAAAATGGAGTGGGTAAAATTATCCCACTCCATTTTGTATCGGAGGAATTTTATGTTCTGCGATTTGCATACACATTCAACATTTTCGGACGGCACATTTTCACCCACGGAAATCGTTTTAAAAGCCAAAGAAATCGGACTTGACGCTGTTGCACTCTGCGACCACAACACGGTTGCCGGACTTGACGAATTTGTTTCGGCAGGTAAAAAGTACGGCGTAACCACCGTTGCGGGGATTGAATTTTCAACCGAATACAATTCAAAGCAGCTGCACATTGTCGGTCTGTTTATCAAGAAAGAAAACTATTCAGACATAACCGAAATTATGGCTGAGTCGCAAAAATTAAAGGAGGAAAGCAACAAACTGCTCGTTAAAAATCTTGCGAAAGACGGCTATATTCTCGACTATGACGAAATCAAAAGCAGCACGGTTGACGGCTTTGTAAACCGTGCAAACATCGCCGCCGCTCTTATGCAGAAGGGCTATGTTTCTTCTGTCAAAGAGGCATTTCAAACCTTGCTTATGTCGAAGTTCGGCTACTATGTTCCGCCGAAAAGGCCGTCATCTCTGTATATAATTGAAAAGCTGAAGGGTTTCGGTTCAATATCCGTTCTTGCACACCCGTTTCTCAACATGAACGAAGATGAGTTGAGAGAATTTCTGCCAAAAGCAAAGGCTTGCGGTCTTAACGCAACGGAGGCGTATTATTCGCTTTTTGACAAAGCCGAAACAGAGCTTGCCGAGAAAATCTGTGACGAATACGGTCTTTTGAAAAGCGGCGGAAGTGACTTTCACGGAGCAACAAAACCCGATATTTCGCTTGGAGTCGGAAAAGGGAATCTTGCGATACCGACTGAAATATACAAAAATCTTGCTAATTGTTATCACAACTTCCGATTATAAAATCATCGTCATTATGCAATGCTCCCTGCATTTTACAAACACAACAATTTAATTTCGACTCAAACAACACAAAACAGCGATGAAGAATAATCACCGCTGTTTTTTTGGTTTTGGATTTAAAATTTTTTCAATTCAGGGTTATTTAATTTTAAGTGAAATATCAAAAGCCTTAACCGAATGAGTGAGCGCACCCATTGAAATGATATCGACACCGGTTTCGGCAATTTCACGAAGAGTTTCGTCGGTGATGCCGCCGCTTGCCTCAAGAAGTGCCTTGCCTGCCGTGATGTCAACAGCCTGTTTCATAAGCTCGGGGCTCATATTGTCGAGCATAATAACATCAACGCCTGCCTCAAGAGCCTGATTGAGTTCGTCAAGGTTTCTTACTTCAAGCTCAACCTTGGTCATATGACCGAGTTTTGATTTAAGCTTTGAAACAGCGTTTGCAATTCCGCCGCCTGCGTCAATGTGGTTATCCTTGAGCATTGCGGCATCGGAAAGATTGTAACGGTGATTTCTTCCGCCTCCGACCGTAACGGCATACTTCTGGAGCGGACGCATACCCGGGAGTGTCTTTCTTGTGTCGGCAATAGAAGCCTTTGTACCGCTGACAATTTCAACAGCCTTGTTTGTTGCGGTTGCAATGCCGCTCATATGCTGAATAAGGTTGAGAGCCGTTCTCTCGCCCTTTAAAATTGTTCTTGTCTTGCCGTGAATTTCAGCGATGATTTCGCCCTTTACAAGCTTGTCGCCGTCATGCTTATAAACCTTTGCCTCAAAACCGTTTGGCTGAAGAATTTCAAACACACGGAGCGCAACCTCGATACCGCAAAGAACACCTGAACTTTTTGCAAGGAAAATTGCCGTGTTTTCCTGATTTTCGTCAATAAGGTAATCGGTTGTTGTGTCAAGATAGTTGATATCCTCAAGCAATGCGGTTTTGATAAGATTGTCTACGTAAATGCTGTTAAGTGTCATCAGTCAGTACCCTCCATAATTTCATCAAAAATGATACTTGCAACAATTGCCGCACTTCTTGCCTCAACAAGGTCGGAATTGATTTCGTACTTTTCTGCAAACAGTTCACTCATAATCTCGTGAATCTGCTTACTGCTTTCTTCATATTTTTCGGGCTTCGGAAGAACAAAATATGCGTCCTGCAAAATCTCTCTGATTTTTGAACGACAGCCATGCGGCATGGTCTTGCCCTCAACAGGGCGGTAAACAGGTTCTTCACCAAGAGTTCTTCTGCCGAATTTGTTGATTTTATCCGTAATATCAAGAGCGGCTGTTCTTGAATAAACAAGCGCCTCAAGGAGCGAGTTACTTGCAAGACGGTTCGCACCGTGAACACCTGTGTGCGAGCACTCTCCTGCGGCATACAAGCCCTCAACGGTTGTGCGTGAATGAAGGTCAACATCAATACCGCCCATAAGGTAATGCTGGCACGGAAATACAGGAATTCTGTCCTTTGTAATGTCAACGCCCTCTTCAAGGCATCTTTCATAAATCATCGGAAAACGATTTCTTACAAAATCAGCCGGCTTGTGGGTTATGTCAAGATAGAAATTCTCGCTGTTTGTCTTAATTGATTCAAGCATAACCGCATTTGAAACAACATCTCTCGGAGCAAGCTCTCCTCTGCTGTCATAATTTGAGGCAAATCTCTCGCCGTTGCAGTTGAGCAGAACCGCACCCTCACCACGAACAGCCTCACTTATAAGAAAACGCTCTCTGCCATGATCAGCCGCAAATGCTGTCGGGTGAAACTGTATTCTTGAAAGATTTTTAATTCTTGCACCAAGCATATATGCAAACGCAATGCCGTCACCCGTTGCGATTGCGGAGTTGGTTGTATATTTATAAACCCTGCCGATACCGCCTGTTGCAAGCAGACAGTAGTTACAGCCGTAGTGAAGCTTTTCACCGTTTCTCAAAATGCTTATATAAAAACCGTTCAGCACCTTGTCAATTGCATAAACAAGAGCGTTGTCACACACGGTAACATTTTTTAGCTGAGTAACCTTTGCGATAAGTCCGTCAACAATTGCCTTGCCTGTTGAATCCTTATGATGAACAATTCTGTTCCTGCTGTGACCTGCCTCAAGAGTTTTGCACATTGTGCCGTCCTCGTTAAGGTCAAAATCAACACCAAGGTCTTTTATTTTAAGAACATCCGAAGGTCCTTCGGTAACAAGCTTTTCAACAGCGGAAAGAGTATTTTTATACTTTCCCGCAATCAATGTATCCGTAATATGCAGCTTGTAGCTGTCGTGAACCGTATCAAGCACACACGCAACACCGCCCTGCGCAAGAGAGCTGTTTGAAAGCTGAAGTTCACGCTTTGAAACAAGAAGAATATTCACGCTTTCGGGAAAATTAAGTGCCGCATAAAGTCCGGCCGCACCTGTGCCAACGATTACAACATCAAATTTCTTATCCATTTCCAAGTTCCTTTGAAAAAAATTTATCTGTTACACACGGCATCACACAAAATACCGTTTACAAATTTGTACCTGTATATTATACTACTAATTGTAAGATTAGTAAATACAGTAAATAATTTTGAAAGGGCGATTATTATGGCTGAAAATACAATTCCGAACGATCCGATGATTCTTTTAAGCTTTATTAACACAAAGCTGCGTGATTTCTACCCCAGCCTTGATAAAATGTGTGACGATCTCGGTTGCAGTAAAGAAGAAATTGAAAGCAAGCTTTCTGCAATTGACTACAAATACAACGCAGAACTCAATAAATTTGTCTGACAGCAAAGGAAAGTCCGTTTTATCGTACAGTTCATTTGATATGATTAACATATAGGATATCCCATATGTTAAGGAGGAAATTTTATGGGCATTTTCGATTTTGAACGATTGTTTGATTTAAACCATGACGGAACGCTTGATCCGCTTGAAAAAGGTCTTGAGTTCACCGTGATTGAAGATATTATGAATGATGACGAAGATAATGACGACTTGTTTTCGTCTGATTCAGATGATGAATTTGACACGGATTTCGGCGATGATTTCTGATTTTATTCAGCAAACAATTTAATCTTCAAGCAAAAAGCGAGATGAATTTTTCGATTGAATTCATCTCGCTTATATTTTTATTTATCGTGATTCTGTTCAAGCGTTACAGCTTGTAATTGTCCATAACCTTTTCCAAGGTCTTGTAATCATCATCGGAAATTTTATACACGGTTGAATTGTCCTTGTCAACACAGATTTTGTCAGCACCACCGACACGGATATTGTGGGTAACAATTCCGTCTTTGCGTGTTTCAATAAGGATTCCACCGTCAAACTCACCGCTTGTACCGCCTGTTTCGGCTGATTGCAGAATATTCTTGACTGTCTTGAAATCAACCTCGCCAAGCACGGCGGTTGATTCGTCCGACATTACGACGGTTATTTCATCAACATCTGAAAAATTAACCTTGTCTGTAATTTTCGTATCACCGCAACCGCAAAGCATTACCGCAACGGATAACATCATCACAAAAGCCAAACAAACCGCTCTGAATTTTTTCATATAATCTCCCCCACAACTAACTATTGATTATGAGAAAAGTATAAATAATAATTTTGGTAAAGTCAACGCCTAAATACGCCGACTTACACTTTGTTCAAGCCTATTGCGTCACTTCTTTTGAAAATGAAAAAGGCTTTTATCAACCGGGAATTTTTGCGACGGATAAATTGTTGTATTGCCGGATGCGATAAAACTGATGAGGACTGCAAGCACAAAATACGGGGCGGCAGACGCACCGAAAACTTCGATACCGAGAACGATTGCTGTAATAGGTGTGTTGATTGCTGCGGCAAAAACACATACAAAACCGATTGCCGCAAAGAAGGTGGGATCAAATCCGCAGACGCATCCGAACCAACTGCCGAATGACGCACCCATATCAAACATAGGAGTAACCTCTCCTCCCTGAAATCCTGCACCGAGGGTGAGTACGGTCAAAAGATATTTTGCCGGCATATCGTACCATTTTGCATCGCCCTTAAAGGCGGTGCCCTGCATCCATGTGCTTAAGCCCTCAAAATCGTTAAGTCCCAAAGCGAAAATTAAAAGGCTGACGATTGCCGCACCTACTGCTGCTGCAAGAAGGTAGTTCTTGAAAATTTTTGAGTATGCAAGTTTTACATACTTTATTCCGAGTGCAAACAGCTTGCCGATTAAGCCGAGGCAAACTGCCGCAATTAAAAACACAAAAAGAAATCTTGCGTCAAAATCTGGGATTGACGAGATTGCATATCTTTCATGTTTAAAGCCGAGAAGCTGTGTAACAAAATTTGCAAGATATGAACACGCAAAGCACGGAATTACCGCACCTGCCGACAATCTTCCGACACAGCAGACTTCCATTCCGAAAAATGCACCTGCAAACGGTGTGCCGAAAACCGAACCGAATGCAGAGCTGATTCCGCTGAGAACGATTGTACTTCGGTCATTATTTTTAAAGCCGAGATAATCGGCAACATTACTTGTCAGCGAACCGCCAATCTGAACGGCAGTTCCCTCTCTGCCGACAGAACCGCCGAAAAGATGGGTTATGCAGGTAAATATAAATGTCAGCGATGCAAGTCGCTTTGGCACTTTTTCACCGTCATTTGCACTCTCAATAATAATGTTGTTGCCCATTGACGACTTTCCGCCGATACGCTTATATACAAAAGCGGTCACAATACCTGCTACGGGCAAAAAGATATAGCACAGCGGAAAGAAGCTCCTGAAATCTGCCGCATAATCAAGACATTTCAGAAATGCAAACGATATGAGTCCCATCACAACGGAACAGCACAGAGATGTTGCAAGCACCTTAAAATCAACAAATTTGTTCTTCATAAATTTCCTCCTCAAAATTTCCGCACAAAGAACATCGCATAAAAAAAGCCAATGCCCCTGTTCAAAAAACAGAAGTCATCAGCAAAAGCGGTTTCGACAAAAGCCGTGGGAGAACCTCATTCCCATTCATATTGACATATATAGTATATACCGAGCAGGTTAATTTTTCAAGTGATTTCGACAATTTTTGTAATTTTCCAAAAATCACCTTGCAATCATTTTGTTTAAGTAGTATGATACTCTATACCAAGCGGAAGAATATTTATTATTAAAAGAATCGGAGGCTGATGATATGTGTACAGCGGCAACATATAAAACAAAAGACTTTTACTTTGGCAGAACGCTTGATTATGAATTTTCATACGGTGACGAAATTACAATTACTCCACGAAATTTTCCGTTTAAGTTCCGCCATACAGACGAATGCAACAGCCACTTTGCGATGATTGGCATGGCTCACATTGCAGATGGTTATCCGCTCTATTACGATGCAATGAATGAAAAAGGCTTGTGTATGGCAGGGCTAAATTTTGTGGGCAATGCCGTATATTTTGAACCGAAAAACGGCAAGGAAAATATTGCACAATTTGAATTCATTCCGTATATACTTTCACATTGCGACAGCGTTTTGCAGGCAAGGAAAAAGCTTGAAAGCCTTAACATAACAAATACGCAGTTCAGCGACAAGCTCCCCTGTGCTCAATTGCATTGGATTATTTCCGACAGAAACGAATCGCTTACAGTTGAATCGACAATTGACGGACTCAAGGTCTATGACAACCCTGTCGGTGTGCTGACAAACAATCCTCCGTTTGACATTCAGATGTTCATGCTCAACAACTATATGTCACTCTCACCAAAGCAACCCGAAAACAACTTCGGCAAAAGTGCCGAGCTTACCACATACAGCCGTGGAATGGGTGCAATCGGACTGCCGGGCGACCTTTCATCCGCATCCCGTTTTGCAAAGGTTGCGTTCACAAAGCTGAACTCCGTTTCGGGTGACAGCGAGAGCGAAAGCGTGAGCCAGTTTTTCCACATTCTCGGTTCTGTTGACCAGCAGAAAGGTTGTTGTGAGGTTTCAGACGGAAAGTATGAAATCACACTTTACACCTCCTGTTGCAATGCCGACAAGGGAATCTACTACTACACCACCTACAACAATCACCAAATTTGTGCGGTTGATATGCACAAAACCGACCTTGACATGGCCGAACTTACCGCATACACACCCATTACGGAGGGTAAGGTTTTATTTCAAAATTAAATACAAAAATTTCAGCCGTACACTTTTGAAATGTACGGCTGTTGTTTTATTTATTGTCTTTCTTCTGTTTTTTATGCTTATGCTTTTTGAGATGAACCTCGGGAACAGCGACAGTATCATAAACAACCGTGCTGTCTGTGTTATCCTCGGCAACATCATTCTGCTTTACTTTGCCCGTGTGAATCTCGGGAAAAGCAAGGTTTTCGGAATCAAATGTAAATTTCCTGTCCTTCATAATACCTGCCTCCGATTCTAAATGCAATTTATAAAGAATGTTATCGTCAGACTGTTCAGGAAGTCGGCAAACAAACTGCCGACAATCGGAACAATAAGATAAGCCTTTACGGACGGTGCGTATTTTTCGCAGATTGCCTGCATATTTGCCATTGCATTTGGCGTTGCGCCCATACCAAAACCGCAAGTACCTGCCGCAAGAACAGCTGCATCGTAATCTCTGCCCATAATGTTGAACACAACAAAATATGTGAAAATGAACATAAGAACAACCTGACCTGCAAGAAGTATAATAAGCGGAAGCGCAAGGTCGGCAAGCTGCCAAAGCTTGAGTGTAATCATAGCAATACCGAGGAAAAGTGAGAGACATATACCGCCGAGGTCGTTAATCTCGCCCATATGAATAGTGATTTTACCCGTGTATTCACCGATATTTCTCATAATTGCAGCAACAATCATTGCACCGATATAAATCGGGAATGTCATGCCCGTAAGTGAAAGCAAATCTGAAACAACCGTACCGAGTCCGACCGCTATAATAAGCTGAAATACTGCCGGAGCATACATTGAAAAATGTCGTTCGTGCTTTTCTTCTTCTTCAACAAGAAGGCTGTCATCCTCTGTTTTGATTGTGGAAATAAGGTTGTGCTTTTTAATAAGTCTGTTTCCGACAGGTCCGCCCATGAGTGAGCCTGCGATAAGACCGAATGTTGCAGCGGCAGTACAAACAGTTGTCGCACCCTGAACGCCGAAATCCTCAAGTACAGGACCAAAAGCGCCCGCCGTACCGTGACCGCCTACCATAGGAATTGAACCCGTTGTCATACCCGTAAGCGAGTCAAGTCCGATCAAATTTGCAAGTCCGATTGCAGAGAAATTCTGCATTACAATGAGCATAATTACAAGAAATAAAAATACGATAAGGGATTTGCCTCCGCTTTTCAGTACCTTGAGATTCGCCTGAAATCCGACTGAGGTAAAGAAAAACACCATGCAGACTTCCTTTAGTGTATCATCAAAATCAATTACCGCAACACCTGTCATATAGAGAACCAGCGTAAGAATTGCAAAAAGCAAACCGCCGATTACAGGTGCGGGTATACAAAATTTCTGCAAAAACGATATACGCTTTTTCAGAAATGCACCGGCCATCAGAACAATCACGGCAACTGCGATTGTCTGATACATATCAAGAGTTATATTCAATCAGCACCAATCCTTTCGCAGTTATCCTGCTGTTTTTACTGTTATTCCTCTTTCGGAATAATATTCTGCCGCACCCTTGTGAAAAGGAATTTTAACACCTTCAACGGCTTTTTCAAGCGTTATGTCAACATCCGCCGAAACAGTCAGCTGAAGTTCCTGCGCATTGTCAAAGACAAGCTGTGTAAGCTTCTTCACCTGTTCGACTGAAAGTCTGTCGTTCACAATCAGAACAGCCTTTACCGCAACTGTGCCGACTTCATCACTCTGCCCGTTGTAAGTGTTTTTCGGAATTTTGCAATTAACATAGCTGTAGGTGTTTTTAAGCTTTTTAACAGCCGCATCATCAATTCCTATAAGCTTGATGTCACATTGCTTTGAAAGTTCCTCAACAACTGTTGCATTAAGTCCGAGTGTAAAGAATGCCGCATCAATTTCGCCGTTCTCTAACTGTTTTGCGGCATCGGCATAATTAAGATTTTTTTCCTTAACCATTTTTGAGTTAAGCCCGTATGCCGAAAGAATCTGCTTTGCGTTAAGCTCCGAACCCGATTCTTCTTCACCGATGCTCACGGTTTTGCCGAGCAAATCATCAACACTGTTAATATCAGAATCTTTTCTTACAACGATATGACAAGCCTCTGTAAACATACCTACAACAGCGCTGTAGCCCTCAAGACTGCCGGATTTTTCAAAATTGTTTTCGCCGTTAAATGCGTCGTGTGCAATGTCGGACTGAACAATTGCAGCGTCAAGATAATTCTGTGAAAGCAAGCGAACATTTGCCGCAGAACCGGCTGTTGTCTTTGTTTCAATTTTCAGAGTTCCGTCAGCATCGGCAATCGACTTTATCGAATTTGCCGCTTCGTTATAAATTCCGCCGGTACCTGCCGCACCGAATCGGATTGTTTCACCGCCTGATGAACAGCTGCACAAAAGAACAGTCATCAAGGCAATCAAAAGTGCAAGTAGTTTTTTCATTTTTCCGCCTTCTTTGCTTTTGGATTTCGCTCAAAAAAAGAGAAATTGTAAAAGCACAAAAGCTCACAATTCCCCTTTATTCCATTCAAATTATACCATAACGGAATTGCCGTTGTCAAACGAAAAGGCACTCCAGAAAAGGAGTGCCTCATTACATCAGAATGTATTACTTGTTGAAAATTGACATAATATCATAGAAGGTATCGTCGTCATCATCAGTCTTGTCCTTTGTTGTTGACTTTGGCTCTTCCTTAGCCACAACAGGAGCTGACGCTGATGAAACTGCGTCCGTAAGATTCTTCTTAGCAATCTGACCGTCTGCGTTAAAGCCGGTTGCAATAACCGTCACGCTGATAGCATCTTCCATTTTGTCGTCAATAACAGCACCCCAAATGATGTTTGCATCATCTGAAACCTTATCCTTAATCATTGTTGATGCGGCATCGATATCATCAAGACTAACATCGGCAGATGCTGTGATGTTGATAATAAGACCCTTTGCGCCGTCAATTGAAGTTTCAAGAAGCGGACTTGAAATAGCCATATCTGCGGCAACGGTAGCCTTGTCCTTGCCTGTTGCACTGCCCATACCCATGTGAGCGTAGCCTGCGTCCTTCATTACGGAAGTAACATCGGCAAAGTCGAGGTTTACAAGACCCGGGAGAAGGATAAGGTCAGAAATACTCTGAACACCCTGTCTGAGAACATCATCGGCAATAGCAAATGCGTTTTGGAGAGTGATGCTTGTATCCGAAACATACTTGAGTCTTTCGTTAGGAACGATGATAAGCGAGTCAACACAGGCAGAAAGCTCTGCAATACCCTGCTCAGCCTGAGTCATTCTTCTCTTGCCTTCAAAAGCAAACGGCTTTGTAACAACGCCGACTGTAAGAATGCCCATATCCTTTGCGATTTTGGCAACTACGGGAGCAGCGCCTGTACCTGTACCGCCGCCCATGCCGGCAGTAACAAATACCATATCCGTATCCTTGAGAAGTGCTGCGATTTCATCTCTGCTCTCCTCGGCTGCCTCCTGTCCGATCTGTGGCATAGAGCCTGCGCCCTTACCTCTTGTAAGCTTTTCGCCGATCTGAATCTTCTGCGAAGCCTTTGAAAGTCTTAAAACATGTTCATCTGTATTTATTGCGATAAATTCAACATTCTTAACCTCGGTCGCAACCATGCGATTAACAGCGTTTCCGCCGCCTCCGCCGACACCGATCACTTTAATTTTAGGCATATACTCGTTTTCCAATTCCAGTTCAAAAGCCATTTTTTCGTCCTCCTTATATATTGACAACTTTCAGTCAGAAATCATTATTCTTCATAGTACACAATTATACTATCTTATACTATCATACTTTTTTCAAAATAGCAATGCTTTTCAGCCGTTTTTCTGCAAATTTATACGGAAAATTCTGCTGAAAAATTACTCGCCCGTATAGGTGCCGTCCGCATTGCCGTTGTCATAGGTACCGTTATCATAGTTATTATAACTGTTATTGTCGTAATAACCCGTGTCACCGCCCGAATATGTTCCGTCATCCCATGTGTAGTTTCCTGTGTAGCCGTCACCCGTATCGGCTGAAGAATCAGCCGCCTGCGTTGTTGCCTGTGTGGTTGCCTGTGTTGCGGCTGTGGGCTGGGTTGCGGCAGGTTTGTAGTGAGAAATTTTTGATGTACTGCAAGCCGAAACATCAAGCGTTCCTGCAACAAGTCCCGTGTTGTTAGGGTCAAGCTTTTCGTTGATGATTGTCATTGCAGTTCTGATTTTATAGTCGATATCATCGGGAAGTCCGATGTTAATGTCAATCCTTCCGTCATAAACGAGCTTTATGTTTGCCGTGTCGGTAACATCAAAGCCTGTGATATTCTTAACCTTGTTGTTGATAAGGCTCTGCGAAACATCTTCGAGAATATCGGGAACATTTGCGTCGCTGAATGACACGTACTGTCCAACCTCTTTGGTCTTGATGTCACCGCAGGTGAGTTCGGGAAGCTTGTCCTTATTTTCGGAAATTTCCTCAAGGATTCTGCCCTTTGAGCTTACAAGCAGATAGCCGTTACCGTTTGGAATAACATATGACGGTGTTGCATCAACAACAGTAATTGTTATTGTGTCCGGAATGTTAAAGCTTACGCTTGCGCTTTCGATATACGAAAGATTCTTGACAATCTTGTCCGATGTATTGTACATTGCACCCATAAAGATGTTCTCCTGATATTCAACACCGCTGAATGCAATTATCTGTTTTTCGTCATAATACTTGTCCCCTACAACCTCAATTTTTTCGGTTTTAAAAAGGACTGTAAGGCTTAGTATAACACCGATTATAAGCACTGCCGCAAAAATTGAACTGTACAGTGCGATTCTCCTGTGCTTAATCTGAGTGCTCGTCAGAGATTTTTTTCTTCTGCGAATTACTTCACGCTCCTGAGCACGGATTTCCTTTGCACGCTTTTCCTGTTTTTGCTTTTCTCCGAATTCGTCAACATAATAGCCGTCTTCATAATCCTTTGGTTTAAGGTTCTTGATTTTAGCCTTGCCTTTTCTTCTGAATTTTTCTTCACGGCTCATATTTTCGGCTTGTCTTTGTGATTCCTGCTCTTCTTTTTGCTTGAGAAAAGCCTCCTCAATTTTACTTTTTGGAGCTTTTTTCTGCTGTTCCTTTTTCGGATTGGGGGATTTTTTAGCTCTCTTATCCTGCTTTGCTTTTTCCTTATGATACTTTTCTGCCTGCTTTGCGGCATTTTTACGCTGTTTTTCAAGACTCTTTCGCTCTTTTGATGTAAGCGGTCTTCTGCCTTTACCGTCGTTCAAAGCAAATCCTCCCTTCGTTTATGTTATCTGCCGAGGGCGGAAATCCGCCCTGCGACAGTTAAAAATCTGATTACCCTAAATTTTCTTGATATCTGCCCCGATTGATGTAAGAGTAGACTCAATACACTCGTAGCCTCTTTCAATATACTCCACGCCGCCGATTTCGGTTTTGCCCTCTGCACAAAGGCCTGCAACAACAAGTGCCGCACCTCCACGCAAATCGGGAGCTTCAACCGACGCACCGTAAAGAATTTCCACACCCTCGGCAACGGCAACCTTGCCCTCTGTCTTAACGGCTGCACCCATTCTGACAAGCTCGGGGATGTGTCTGTATCTGTTTTCAAATATATTTTCAACAAAAACTGTTGTTCCGTCTGCAACACACGCTGTTGCAAGCAAGGGCGCCTGTGCGTCCGTGGGAAAGCCCGGAAACGGCATCGTTCTGATTGTTTTCATTGATTTAAGTCTTTCGGGAGCGTTTATCTCAAGATTTCCGTCCGAAATTCTTATCTTGCACCCTGCGTTTTTGAAGATTGGAATAAGTGCCGCAAGGTGGGACGAAATTATTCCGTTAAGTATAATTTTTGAACCCGTTACGGCGGCACAGCTCATCAGCGTTGCGGCAACGATTCTGTCCGGAATGATTGTGTGGACAGAGCCGCAGAGAGAGCTTACACCCTCAATGACGACAACACCCTCGCCTGCTCCGGAAATATCGGCACCGCAGGAATTGAGATAATCCGCAAGGTCGCAGATTTCAGGTTCACGGGCGGCATTGATGATTGTTGTCGTGCCTTTTGCAAGACAGGCGGCAATCATAATATCTTCCGTTGCACCCACACTCGGGAACGAAAGCGTTATCTTTGTTCCGCAAAGTCCGTTTGGAACGCAACATTCAAGATAGCCGTGCTTTTCACGAATATCCGCCCCCATTTCCCGAAGTGAATTGAGATGCAAATCAATCGGTCTTGAACCGATTTCACATCCGCCGGGAAATGAAATTCTTGCCCTTCCCGTTCGTGCAAGGATTGCACCGAGAAAAACAATTGAACTCCTTGTTTTACGCATCAATTCAACTGGAACATCAAAGCGGTTGATATCGTCACATTTTACGAGAAGTGTTTTATCACAGCGTGTGACGGCACAGCCGAGATACCGAAGAATGTTGACAGATGCGTCAACATCGGAAAGCGAAGGACAATTGTGGATTACATTTTCACCTTTTGTAAGAATCGAGGCGGCAATAATCGGCAAAGCGCTGTTTTTTGCCCCCTGAACTTCAACCTCTCCGTCAAGCTTTTTGCGTCCTGTAACAAGCAGTTTTGACACAATAACACCCTCTCAAAAAGAATACCCTTCTATTCTATGAGAAAGCGTTATAAATGTTACCGTTACACAAGTCCGAGAACTTTTTTGACTACCGAATAAATTCTTTCGTTGGCATCGGTAATTGCCATTTTGCGTGAATTTTCGCTGTACTTCTCAAGCTTTTCGGGATTGAGAAGCATTTTGTCAGTTTTACGCATAAGAGCCGCACCCGTTAGGTCTTTTTCCTCAATAATGTCAGCCGCACCTGCATTCACAAGTGCCATTGCATTGTGGTACTGGTGATTTTCGGCAACATTAGGTGATGGGATAAGGATTGCCGGTTTGCCCATAGCCTGAATTTCGCTGAGAGTAATTGCACCTGCACGGCAGATTACAAGGTCTGCCGCCGCCATACAAGTCGGCATATTATCAATATACGGTCTTATATCAAGATTTGAACAATCGGCAATGTCAGTACCCTTTTCCTCAACGAGCTGCGGAAACCAGTCGCCGTAACTGCCGTATGCGTGAATGTGCTGATATCTGCCGTCAATACCGCTTCTTGCAACAAGGTCTGCAACAGCTTCATTTATTTTTCTTGCTCCAAGGCTTCCGCCGAACGAAAGCACTACGGGACGGTTGTCAAGCCCGAGTTCTTTTCTCGACTCTTCTTTTTTTGCCGTGAGGATTTCCTGTCTTACAGGATTTCCGGTAATGACAAAATCAACATTTTTGTCAAAATACTTTTTTGCGTCCGGAACGGCAAGCATTACCTTTTTGACGCTCTTTGCAAGCATTTTATTTGTAATGCCCGGATATGCATTCTGCTCGTGAATAATGCACGGAATACCCATTTTTGCGGCTGTTCTGATAACGGGGCCCGAAACATATCCGCCTGTTCCGATACAGATATCAGGCTTGAACTCGGCAATTATTTTCTTTGCCTCTCTTGAAGAAGTGAAGGTTCTTGAAACTGTCTTAACATTTTCAAGCATACTCTTAGGAGAAAAGCTCCTCTTAAATCCGCTGATTGTGATTGACTTAATTTCAAAACCGGCTTGCGGAACAAGTCTTTGCTCCATTCCGCCACGGTTGCCGATAAACAAAAATTCGGCATCATTTCTTTTATTCTTTATATATCCGGCTATTGCAAGTGCAGGATTTATGTGTCCTGCCGTGCCGCCGCCTGCAAGCAATACTTTCATAATTTTCTTACCTTTCTTTTGAAAATTCTGCAAAACTCATGCAGGAGAAAACTATTTTTAAATTATTGTCTTTCGATATTTGCCGTTCTGGAAATTGAAAGCACAAGTCCCATCTGGGCAAGCAGCATAATAAGCGAACTGCCGCCGTAGCTGAAGAACGGAAGGCTGATACCCGTGTTAGGCAGCCAGTCTGTGATAACAAGAATATTCAGCACAACCTGAATGCCGATCTGTGAGGTAAGACCGATACCGAGAAGTTTGCCAAACTTATCCTTTGCACGAAGTGAAAGTGTGATGCCTCTCCACACAAGAAGTGCAAAAATAAGGAGAATCATAAGTGCGCCCACAAGGCCGAGCTCCTCAACAACAACGGCAAAGATAAAGTCGTTCTGCGGCTCAGGAATATAGAGGTACTTCATTCTTGACTGACCGAGACCAAGTCCCCAAAGTCCGCCCGAACCGATTGCATAGAGTGAATTTCGTGTTTGATATGTGGTCCACCACATATCATCTGTTGTATATTCAAGTGCCTGACCCCAACCGTCAAGACGGCTCATAGCATAAGACAGGCTGTTTGTGACGGCAAGTATAAGCACTACTCCGACGATAAGTCCAAGACCGATTCCGAGATACTTTGTCTGCATTCCGCCGATATAAAGCATTACAACCGAAAGAATGCCGATGATTACGATACCCGAATAGTGCGGTTCGAGAAAAAGCAGAAGTGCCGTTGAACCGAAAACAATTACACCCGGCAGAACGCTGTAACGGGCAAACTGCATTTTATTATAGTATTTACTGCACCAATGTGAGAAAAAAAGGATAATTGCAAACTTTGCAATCTCAGAAGGCTGAATGTTGAAAATTCCAAGAGGAATCCATCTTTTTACGCCTTCGGAACCCGGCAGTACAAGAACCACAAGCAGGCACAAATACGAAATTGCAAGAACAATCGGTGCGATTTTGTGAAGTTTATTATAGTTAAAGAACGAAAGGAAAAACATTATGCCCACGCCGATAGCGGCAAAAATGAGCTGCCTTACAAGGTAATAATAGCTGTCGCCCTGATTGTAATAAGCATAGGCATAGCTTGCAGAAAACATCATAATCATACCGATAGTGAGAAGTACAAGAATGATTATGCAAAACGGAAGGTCAAGTCCCATGCCAACGGAAAACAGCTTTCCTTTTTTCATCTTTCTCTGACGAGTAGGACGGACAAAAAACTTTTCTTCCCTGATCTTCTGCTCCGAGTAAACCTCTTCATCATATATTCTGTTTACATCAGCTTTAAGCATCATTCTTTTTTGTGGAGCCAAAGACCGTTCCTCCCTTAAAATTTATTTTAAACAAATATTTCTGCGTTTATTTATGCACCAAAATATGCAAGTGCAAAAGCGATTGCACCGAAAACTGCGGTTACTGCACTGAACACACCGACAATCTTGACCTCGCTCCAACCGCACATTTCAAAGTGGTGATGGATAGGGCTCATCTTGAAAAGACGCTTGCCGTGTGTGATTTTGAAGTAGCTGACCTGAAGAATAACGGAAAGCTCCTCAGCAATATAGATAATGCCGATCGGAATAAGAAGAATAGGCATATCAATTGCAAAAGCAAGAGCGCATACAAGACCGCCGAGGAAAAGTGAACCCGTGTCGCCCATAAACACCTTTGCAGGGTGAAAGTTCCATACGAGGAATCCGAGACAGGCACCAGCAGATGCGGCGCTCATGGCTGTTATGCCGAGATAGCTCTTTACGCAGGCGATAAGCATAAATGCAACACACGCAAAGAATGTTACCGAACCGTCAAGACCGTCAATACCGTCTGTAAGGTTTACCGAGTTTACAATACCCACGATTGCAACGGCGGCAATAATATAATAGAAAAATCCGAGGTCAACCTTGCCGACAAAAGGAATGGTTGTTGTTGTACCGTAGCCTGCAATTGCCAGAACTGCAAGAAAAGCGGCGGCAACAAGGAACTGGAGAATCAGCTTTTGTGGCGCTGTAAGACCGAGGTTACGCTTTTTTACAACCTTGATGTAATCATCAATAAAGCCGATAAAACCGTTTGCAACCGCAAGACCGAGTCCGCAGAAAATGAACATGCATTCTCTTGGAATGTCTGCAAAGAATGAATTTACCAAATCAGCACCTGTAAAGGCATATATAACTGTGCTGATCATTGTGACAACCACAATTGCAACGATGAACATTATACCGCCCATTGTGGGAGTTCCCTGCTTACCCTTGTGCCACTTAGGACCTTCCTCAAGAATTGTTTGACCAAAGTGGAGTTTGCGAAGGTATGGAATCAAAAACTTGCCTGTAACGGCTGAGATTATAAAAGCAAGCAAAGCCGCACAAAATGTCCATATTCCGTAAATCATAGTTATCTTTCCTTTCAGACTAATAAATATTTTTGTTATTCGTTGAGTGTTGAAGAGGAATCCGCAAAAGATACCGTTATTACCGTACCGGGGCTGACCGAAGTTCCCGCCTCAACGTTCTGTGATGAGCTTGTTCCCGAGGATGTTGTTGCACCCGAGAAGCTGACATTCAATCCGTAGGCACTTGCAACATCGTTCACCTCATCGGGAGAAAGACCGATAAGACTCGGAACACTTACTGTTTCCGACTGACTGTCGCTGTCTGTGTAGAGGACAATACTGCCGCCCTTCTGAAGTCCTGACGATACGGTCGGAATCTGTGAAATTACAGTTGAACCGTTACCCTTTACGGTTGCCGTAAAGCCGTCAGCCTCAACAGCTGTTTTAGCCTCGTCAACGCTGACGCCTGTGTAATCGCCCGCAGATGCGTCAACATAACCGAGTTCCTCGTCTGTGTATGATGTCTTAACATCAAGATAAGGAAGAACCTCGCTCATAATATTGATAAATACAGGTGATGAAACCTGTGAACCGTAGTAGGCGTCACCGTCGGGAGTATCAAAGAATACAAGCATTGCAATCTGCGGATCGTCTGCCGGAGCATAACCGCAGAATGATGATATATAGTCCTCAGAAAATGAGCTTTCAACCTTTGTTACACCCCTTTTTTCAGTTGTACCTGTTTTACCGGCTACCTTGTAGCCTGAAATATAACCTGCGGCAGCACCCTGTCTTTCTGTGTTATATTCAAGGTATTCATTCATCTTCTTGGATGTATCGTCTGAAATAACCTGTCTTTTAACCTTTTTATCAACAGTCTTAATTACATTGCCCTTTGAATCTGTGATTTTTGAAACCACATGAGGCTGAACAACATAACCGCCGTTTGAAACAGCCGCACAGGCTGTAATCATTTGAATAGGAGTGATTGTGAAGTTCTGACCGAATGATGCAACCGCAAGGTCAACACCGCCCATTTTGCCTTCTTTCCAGAAGCTGTCCTCTGCCTCACCCGGGAGGTCGATTCCTGTTTTATCGCTGAAACCGAATCCCTGATAATATTGACGGAACTTGCCTGCACCGAGCATCTGACCGATCTGAATAAATGCAGGGTTACATGAGTTTGAAATTGCCTCAACAAAGTTCTGTGTTCCGTGACCTGATATATTTGAACAATGAATTGTTTCGCCCTCAACTTCAATTGAACCTGTACAGGTAAAAGATGTTTTATCATTTACAAGGTTTTCCTCAAGAGCCGCTGATGCAATACACATTTTAAATACAGAACCGGGCATATATGTGTCGGCAACAGCCTTGTTTCTCCACATATTGCTGAGAGCCGCACTTTCTGCCTCCGCCTGTTTGCTTTTGGCAGTAGACTTGATTTTCTTCTTATCCTTTGCCGAAAGCTCATAAGGATTGTTGAGATCGTAGCCGTCTGTTGTTACCATTGCAAGGATTGCGCCTGTGTTTACATCCATTGCAATGCAAACGCCCTTGTTAAGAACATTGTTGTCCTCAACACCCTTTTGCATATATTTTTCACAAATTGACTGAATTGTTTCATCAATTGTGAGATACACATTGTTGCCGTCCTCAGATTCAACATTCTGTTCGTATCGGAACGGCATATCCGTACCTCTTGCATTCTGTGCCGTGATAATTCGACCGGGAGTACCCGACAAATAGCTGTCATATTCGTACTCGATACCCTCAAGTCCCTGATCGTCACTGCCCGTAAAACCGATTACAGAAGATGCAAGGCTGTTTTTCGGGTAATATCTCTTGTAATCATCAAGCAGCTGAATAACACCAGAACAGCTGTAATCCTTTTTCAGAGTGTCAATAAGCTCAAGAACCTTTTCACGCTCATCTGACTCGATTCTTCTTTTGACAACAACATAATGGCTCTGCTGTTTTGTATCGTCAAGCACATCGTTGTATTCAAGGTCAAAAATTTCCGAAAGACCTTTTGCAGCAGCCTGACGCTGTTTGTCATTCTTAAAGTTGACAGGCGACATTACCACCTGCCAAACCGATGCGCTTTCGGCAAGAACATTGCCGTTTGCGTCATAAATTGTTCCTCGTTTTGCGGAAACAGTTGTGTCGGCAAGCTGAAGGTCAACAGCCGACTCCTGAAGTTCACTGCTCTGAACGGTGGTGAGGTATGTAAGTCTTAAAACAGCCGCACCGAAGCCAAGCACAAGTATGAGTAAAATCAATATTGCGGTACGCTGTCTCAGTCTTTGTGCAGGTCCCTTTTTGGCACGCTTTTTTGAGTTGTTTTTTGATCCTGGTGATTGCAATGTAAAGCTCCTTTCACCGCAAAATAGTGTCCGTTACGCTCCGTGTCAATCCGCATATATACCGAAAAAAGAGTCAAGACGCAGTCTTAACTCTCCATTCTTTCATAACATATCTATTAAATTAATCTAAATGTTATGACCAAAGATTCTGTACCGAACTCCAGAACTGTGTAAAGAGATTGTCACTTTCCTGACTTGCAGAAACCTCTGCTTTATCTCCGCCTGCAAGGGTAACAAATTCTTTCTGTGTGTTCGTAGCCTTGGTCATACCGAGTGTATCCTCGGCATACTTTTCAATATCCGATGTTGAAAGCTTTGATTCAAGCTTCATCTGTGTCTGTGTATAAACGCTCTGTGCATTTGCAAGAGTTTCTTTAGCCGTAATAACTTCCTGATTAAGCTCGGTAAGTCTTACCTGTCCGACAATTATGATGCCGATTATGATTGTCGCTGCAGCACCGCTCACTGTTCCGAGAGCGATTTTAAACTTGTTATGTCTGCGGCGTCTGTTCTTCTGAAGTTCCTCTTTCGGAAGACTTACAACATTGTTTTTTCTTCTTTTTCTTTCCTGCTTTTTATGTACTTCTTCTTTTCTTTCAGGAGCGGCTGAACCCGGAACATAGTCGCTGCTGTCATCAAAAAGACTCAAATCATAAGCTGCATTTCTGTTTTCATAAGCCATTAAACGCACCCGATGCCTTTCTATATCAATTTCATAAAACACACATTTTTGCTTTATTTTCGATAAAACAAAAAAGTTTCAAATCTTTAACAAATTTATAAAATACACACAACACACAATCAATCCGATTTTATCGGACATATATTTCAAAGCCATACATTTTGTTATTAACAAACACGAAAGCACAATTGCTTGTGTCTGTAATAATCTTTACAACTTTGTTATATTTTACTACAAACAGGCAGTTTTGTCTATAGTCACAGAGAAATTTTTTTAAATTTTTTCGCATATTCTCAACTTTGCACTTCTTGCTCTCGGGTTGTTCCTCAATTCTGTTTCATTTGCACAAACCGGCTTTCTTACAACAAGCTTAGCCTTTGGCTTGTTTCCGCAAACACACACGGGAAAATCCTTTGGACAGGTACAGCCCTGACACCAAGATGCCATTTTCTGTTTTACGATTCTGTCCTCAAGCGAATGGAAGGTAATAACTGCAAGCCTTCCGCCGCTTCCGAGAAGTTCAAATGCACCGTCAAGACCTCTTTCAAGAACTCCGAGTTCATCGTTTACCGCAATTCTCAAAGCCTGAAAGCTTTTTCTCGCAGGATGTCCGTCACGGCGGACACGCTGTGGAACATTTTCTTTTATAATTTCCGCAAGCTCAAGGGTAGTTTCAATCGGCTTTTCGGCTCTTGCCTTTACGATTCCGTTTACAATTGCACCGGCAAATTTTTCTTCGCCGTAAACGCTGAGGATTCGTCTTAACTCACCTGCGGGGAGAGTGTTGACAAGCTCTGCGGCTGTTGTTCCGCTTTGGCTCATTCTCATATCGAGAGGTGCGTCCTCATGGAAAGAAAAACCCCTTTCGGCTGTATCAAGCTGATGAGATGAAACACCGATGTCAAGCAGAACACCGTCGACTCTGCCCACTCCTCTTGAATGGAGAAGGCTAACCATATCGGCAAAATTACCCTTGATAATTATTGAATTTTCGTTTTTCTTAAAACGCTCTGTCAGCGTCAGTATTGCATCGGGATCCTGATCAATCGAAATGAGCTTGCCCGTAGTAAGTCGACTGAGGATTTCACTGCTGTGACCGCCTCCGCCCGCTGTGCCGTCAACATAAATGCCGTTTTCCTTAACAGCAAGAGCGTCAACAGCCTGCTCAAGAAGGACAGGAATATGAGAAAATTCCATAACAACCTCCTTAAAGCTTTAACTCCTTGAGAGCAAGTGCAAGATTTTCATTCTGAGAAGCAACATAGTCCTCATAATTTTTCTTGCTCCAGATTTCGAGTCTGTTTGTCATACCGATAACTACCGCATCGCCTTCAATCTCGGCAAACTCACGCAGGGACTGCGGAATAATCACCCTGCCCTGTGCGTTGGGAGTAACCTCAACCGCAGTAGCGTTAAAGGTGTACTGAACAGCCATGGAGAGGTTTGCGGGAAGTGCAAGAATCTTCTCGCACATTGCGTTGAACTGTTCGCTTGACATAACCTGAATGCACTTGTTGCCGAAGCCTCGTGCAAGATAGTATGTTTCGCCGAGCTGTTCACGGAACTTTGCGGGCAGTACAATTCTTCCTTTTGCATCAATAGAATGATTTGTCATTCCCGAAAACATCTGCCCACCTCCATACACTTTTCTTCATAAACCGTCACTCTGTGGTTTTAAAAGTCACCGAATGACACCTTCTGACACCTTTTGTCTTATTATAAACCATAGGTGCAAAAAAATCAATATCAAAGTTACGAAAAAACAAATAATATTTACAAATCATTTCAAATGCTTTCAACTTTGAAACCATATTTTTTCGTAAAAGAATATTATGCCCAAAAAAGCTGATTTTACAGAGGGTTTCACCTATTCCATAGCAAAAACAGCAGTCTTAAAAATTACAAAACGCACCGCACGGGTTACAAAAGCCGACATTATTTTTATATTTTTCAACCGCAGATTCCGCAAGCATTCGTTTCAGTGTCATAACGTGACACAACACATACGATAAAAACGGCATAAAAAAAGAACAGGCTCATATTGAGTCTGTCCTTAATAAGCTAAATTTAAATCAGCCCTGCTTTTTCTGTGAGCTGACTATGTTTGCATGAGTCTTTCTGAGAGCCTCAAGCTGTGTTGCAACGCCCTCTTCCGTGCGTTTCATAATGCTGTCAACATACACATTCGCAGCTTTTCTGATTTCTGCCGATTTTTGCTTTGCATCGTCAACAATTTCCTTAGCCTTTGCCTGAGCCTCACGAACGAGTTCGTTCTGGTTAAGCATAGCCTTTTTGCGTTCCTCGGCACTTCTGATTATATTCTCTGATTCACGGTTAGCCTCGGCAAGAATCTGCTTTCTGTCAGCGACAATATTCTTTGCCTGTCTTACCTCTGCCGGCATAGCGTCCTGAATCTGATCGAGAATATCATAAATCTCATCACTGCTCACCATTACCTTACCACCCGAAAACGGCATTGACTTAGCGGCACTGATAACATCCTGAAGCTGTAAAATCAAATCCTCAACTTTCATTTCTGTCCACTCCTTATATGTTTGGTTTAATCCACCTTTAATTAAAAAATCAAACGCTTATTTATTTTTCAGTCTTTCCACAATTCTGTCATGGATACACGCAGGAACAAAATTACTGATGTCACCGCCCATTGAGGCAATTTCACGAACCATGCTCGAGCTGAGATACATTGAATCCGCCTCAGCCGTTAAAAACAGGGTTTCAAGGTTCGGATTCAGCTTTTTGTTGGTGAGCGCCATCTGAAATTCATATTCAAAGTCAGTTACCGCTCTGAGTCCCTTAACAATTGCGTCCACACCGTGATCCTCACAATACTGTGCAAGCAAACCGTTGAAGCCTACTATTTCAACATTATCGAGATGCTCGGTAACTTCCTTCAAAAGTTCAATCCTCTCATCAATTGAAAAGATCGGTTTTTTTGAAGAATTGACAAGCACGCCCACGATTACACGGTCAAAAAGCTTTGACGCTCTCGTGATAACATCAAGGTGTCCGAGCGTTACGGGATCGAAACTTCCCGGACAAATTACTGTTTTGTTCATCTTTGAAAATCCTTATGTCTGAATGTAGTTATTTTTATTTTACCATAGCGATACTGTCTGTCAAGTACAAAATTACCGTAATTCGACAAAATTTCTTCGTCAAGAGGATTTTCCGCAATGATTACACCCGTATCGTTCATAGCTTCGGGAACAAGTTCAAGGGCATCCTGCAGCATTCCCGTTCTGTATGGCGGATCGAGAAATGCAATGTCAAAACGCTGTGAATTCATCGAAAGAAAGCTGTGAAAATCCATTGCAAAAACCTTTGCCGAGTTTTCAAGCTTAGTAGCCTTGAGGTTTCTTTTTACCGTTTCAAGCGATTTTTTTGCATTGTCAACAAAGCTTGCCGACTTTGCGCCTCTGCTCAAAGCCTCAATACCCATTTGTCCAGAGCCTGCAAAAAGGTCAAGAAAGTTTCTGCCCTCGGTTTCAAACTGTATAATCGAAAAAACAGCCTCTTTAATTCTGTCGGTTGTTGGTCTTACATCTTCACCCTCAAGGGTTTCGAGTCGTCTGCCCCTTGCGGAGCCTGTAATAACTCTCATAAAACACACGCAGCCTTTCCGCCTGCAAAATCATAAAACAACACCGCAAGCAGGCATACGGCATTACCGAAAAGTTGAATTTCAAACAATTGTTTAAAACTGCAAATTTTAGTATAACACATTAAAAGATAATTTACAACAATATTTTACTCTGTTTCGTTTTCATCCTGCGGATGATAGTATTTATACACCGCAAGTGCGGCGTCTTTTGTCATTTTAGGAGCGTTTTCAAGCTCTGCAAGGTCTGCGTTTGAGATGTTTTCAATCGTTCTGAAATACTTAAGAAGCGACCTTGCTCTGACTTCGCCTATACCCTCAATGCCTGTAAGCGAGCTTTTGAATGTATTTTTACTTCGTCTTGAATGGTGATAGCCGATTGCAAAGCGGTGAACCTCGTCCTGCATTTTTGCGAGGAACGCAAACAGCGACCGTCCGGGACTGAGCGCAATTTCTCCGCCCTCACCCGTTACGGCACGGGTTCTGTGCTTATCGTCCTTAACAAGACCGAACAGCGGAACATCAATATTCTTACTCTGCAAAACCTCTTTTACAGCCGCAACCTGACCTTTACCGCCGTCAAGCAGGATAAGGTCGGGCAATTTTCCAAAGCCCTCGTCCTCATCGGGATTTTTATAATATTCGTCAAATCGTCTTGTCAAAACTTCCGCCATGGATGCGTAGTCATCCTGTCCTTCAAAGCCTTTGATTTTGAACTTTCTGTAAGCCGATTTGAGCGGTTTGCCGTTTTTATAAACAATCATACCCGCAACATTTTCCGTGCCTGCAAGGTTTGAAATATCGTAGGATTCGATATATTCGGGCAGTTTTTTAAGTCCGAGCAAATCACGCAGTTCTTCAAGCACATTGTACTCACGAACGGTTGCGCCCTTTTTCTGTGCAAGGGTTTCTGCGGCATTCGATTTGCACATTGCCACAAGCTGCGCCCTGTCACCCCTCTGCGGAACCGTTATGCCGACCTTACTGCCGTGCTTTTGCGAGAGCCATTCGGCAATTTCTTCCATACCGTCAAATTCCCTGTCGATTGCAATGCTCTTTGGCACACTGTCACGCAGAGTGTAATATCGCAGTAAAAATTCTTCGGTTTCGGATTCACTTTCACCGCTGTCAAACACAAAGCTTTCACGGTCAAACAACCTTCCGCCTTCAAATCGGAACACCTGATAACAGGTTTTGCCGTCATCCGAAAAGCCTGCAATAACATCGCCGTCATCAATTTTTGTTGCAACAACCTTTTGCTTGTCGCTCATTTTACGGACAGATTTTATTATATCTCTGATTGACGCCGCCCTTTCAAATTCAAGATTTTCTGCGGCTGTTTCCATTTCTTCGGTCAGCTTTTTGATTGAATTTGTTGAACCGCCACGCAAAAATTCAAGCGCACGGTTAAGATTTTCGTTGTAATCTTTAAGCCTTACTCTGCCTGTACACGGAGCCATGCATTGCTTTATGTGGTAGTTAAGGCAAGGTCTGCCCTTTCCGCAATCTCTCGGGAACTGCCGGTTGCAGGTTGGGAGCATAAAGATTTTGTTGGCCTCATCAACGGCATTTTTTACATAGTAACTGCTCTTGTACGGACCGATATATTCCGCTCCGTCGTCCTTTTTCTGCAATGTATATGACAGCTTTTTCCAATCACCCGAGCTGATTCTTATATAGCTGTAGCCCTTGTCGTCTTTAAGCAGAATGTTATACTTCGGGGTGTGCTGTTTGATAAGGCTGCATTCAAGAATGAGTGCCTCAAACTCGCTGTCCGTGATGATATATTCAAAATCATCGACATTATCAACCATTCTGCGAACCTTTTCTGCATGGTTATTCTGCGAACCGAAGTATTGGCTGACTCTGTTTTTAAGAGCCTTTGCCTTGCCGATATATATAATTTTTCCGCTTTTATCGTGCATGATGTAGACACCCGGCAACAGAGGAAGTGCCATTGCTTTTTTGCGAAGCTGTGACATTTTCGGATTCACAAAATCACCGCCTTTTACGATTTCAGATTAATTTGAGAGAAACAAAAAAGAGGCGGAAAAACCGCCCCTTGGTATTTTGTAAAATTTAAAGCTGATTATTCAGCAAAGCCTGACTCAACGAGAGAAACAAGACCCTCAACTGCTTCAGTTTCGTCAGAACCGTCAGCAATTACCTTAATAGTAGTGCCGCCGATAATTCCGAGGGACAACACACCGAGAAGACTTTTTGCATTTACACGACGCTCTTCCTTCTCTACCCAAATTGTTGACTTATACTCATTAGCCTTCTGAATAAAGAAAGTTGCCGGACGAGCGTGTAAACCGGCTTTATTCTGTACTAATACTTCCTTAACATACATTTTTAAAACCCTCTTTGCCTTTAAATTTTTAACCACCAATGCCTGCAAATTGCGGCTCAATTTAATATGTATTATAATCTTTTTTCCGAACAAGGTCAATACAATAAATTAATTTCGTGTTAATATGCACCTTGAGAGAATTTATTACCCTGTTTATTGTGCATTTTTACAAAATATTATATTTTCCCCGTAAACACACGGTATTTCGTATGTTTTTTCTTGTCTTATTTTATGTAAACACACCGATAATATACTGCAAAAATTACTTTTTGTTATATTCTTCAAGCATTTCGGGACGCTTGAGGGCAGTCACCTCTATGCTCTTTTCTTTTCTCCACTTTTCAATGTTTGCATGGTGACCGCTCATAAGCACTTCGGGAACTTCTTTACCTCTCCAGACCGACGGTTTTGTGTACTGCGGATACTCAAGAAGTCCGTTAAAATGGCTTTCCTCGGTAAAACATTCGTTGTTGGAAAGCACACCCGGAACCATTCTTGAAAGTGCGTCCGCAAATACCATTGCGGGAATTTCTCCGCCCGTGAGAACATAGTCGCCGATTGAGATTTCTTCGTCAATAAACTCGTCAAGAAGTCTTTGGTCAACACCCTCGTAATGACCGCAGAGAATACAGATGTTTTCAACATCGGCAAGCTCACGAAGTCTTTGCTGTTTCAATGTTTTGCCCTGCGGTGACATATAAACAAAATGCGGTCTTTTGCCGATTTGTTTGCAGATATCCTCAAAGCAGAGGGCAATGGGTTCGGCTTTCATAAGCATTCCCATTCCGCCGCCGTAGGGAGTGTCGTCAACTCTTTTGTGCTTGTCAAAAGCGTAATCACGCAGTTGGTGACACACGATTTCAAGCACACCGCTTTTCTGTGCTCTGCCGATTATGCTTCCGTTTAAAACAGGCTCAAACATTTCGGGGAAAAGCGTTATAATATCAATCCTCATCGTCGAAAATTCCTTTCATGGGAACAATAAGAACATAGCCGTCATTAACATTGATTTCTTTTACAACATCGTCAATTACGGGAGCAAGGTATGTCTTGCCGTCGGCATCTTTGATTTCGTAAACATCGTTTGCGCCTGTACGCAAAACATCGGAAATTTTGCCGTAGACTCTGCCGTTGCCGGCATCCTTAACCTCAAGACCGATAAGATCCTGAACAAAGTGAACGCCCTCTGCAAGATTGATGTCGTCACGGTTGATATACACAACCTTGCCTCTGTATTTTTCGGCTGCCTCGATTGTGTCAACGCCCTTGATTTTTGCAAGAGCGATATTTTTGTGCGGACGGGATTTCACCTCGATGAACTCTGTTCCGTTTTCGTCAAGCCACAGCTTTTTAAAGGCACAGAGAAATTCGGGGGAATCACACCACGGATCAATTCTGACCTCACCTTTTATGCCGTGTGTACCCACGATCTTCCCCGAATCAAGAAACTGTTTTTTCATAATTACCTCAAATTTCACAAAATAAATTCAGTCGGATTTTACTTTAATTCAATGATTGTAACACCGTCTTCGCCCTCACCGAAAACACCGAGTCGCTGACTTTTGACGGATTTGTTTGTTTTAAGATACTTGTTGATTTCACGCTTAAGCACACCCGTGCCTTTGCCGTGAATAATCGTCATTTTGCTCACACCCGAAAGTACGGCATTGTCAATTGCCTTGTCAACAATATTGATTGCGTCGAAGGCGGTTTCACCACGGACATCAACCTCTGTTTCGGGACGGACATCCATTCTGCTCGGCACATTTCTTGTGCTTGAAAATCTGTCCTTTGCGGGCTTGTTGTTTGATTTGAGCAAACGAAGATTCTTGATATCAACCCTCGTTTTGATTATGCCCGCCTGAACAAGCACAACACCGTCCTTGTTCGGCGGTGCAAGTACAGTTGCGTTTTTGTCGATATCGTAAATGAGAACCGTGTCGCCGACTTTGAGCGGTCTTGGCAGCTTGTACTCCTCATCGGGAGCATTGCGAGCCTTGACAGGATCGGCATGAGCCTCCATTTTGTCAATATTTTTCTTTAGCTGTGTTCTTGCCTGAACGCTCATATCCTTGGCTTTTCTCGCCTTTTCAAGTTCTTCGGCAACTGCGTCGGCCTGCGCTCTTGTGCGTGAAATAATACGCTGAGCCTCCTGTCTTGCCTTTTCAATCTCACGCTCCGCACGCTGCTTTGCCTTCTGCATTTCGTTTTCTGCTTTCTGCTTTTCGGTATTAGCCTTTGCAGTAAGTCTGTTTGCGTTTTCGAGCTGTTTTTCAAGGCTTTGACGGCGCTTTTCAAGCTTTTCAACAACATCTTCAAACTGTCTGTTCTCGTTTGAAACAAGTTCGCTTGCTCGGCTGATTATCTCATCATCTATTCCGAGTCTTTTTGAAATTGCAAACGCGTTGCTCTTGCCGGGAACACCGATGAGAAGTCGGTAAGTCGGCTTGAGAGTTGCAACATCAAATTCGCAACTGCCGTTTTCAACTCCGGGAGTACGCAGAGCAAATTCCTTTAACTCCGCATAGTGGGTTGTTGAAGCAATTTTTGCGTGTTTGTCACGCAGTCTTTCAAGAATTGCAATTGCAAGAGCCGCACCCTCGACAGGGTCTGTTCCTGCGCCGAGTTCGTCAATAAGGCAGAGCGAGCCTGCGTTTGCAAGCTTTATAATCTGAACGATATTTGTCATATGTCCCGAAAAGGTTGACAACGACTGTTCAATGCTCTGTTCGTCACCGATATCCACAAGCACTCTTCTGAACACGGAAAGCTCGCTGTTGTCGGCACACGGAACGAGAAGTCCGCACATTGCCATAAGCGTGAGCAGACCGATTGTCTTTAAAGTTACGGTTTTACCGCCCGTGTTAGGACCTGTGATTACAAGCGTGTCAAACTCTTTTCCGAGCATAACATCAACGGGAACAACCTTGTTTTTGTCGATGAGGGGATGACGAGCCTGTTTGAGCTCAATCATTCCCCTGTCGTTCATAATCGGCTTTGACGCTTTCATTGAATACGCAAGGTCAGCCTTTGCAAAAATCAAATTAAGCTGTGCAAGGTTCTTGTAGCTGTGGATAATGCTGTCGGCAAAATCGCCTGCATTTGCGGAAAGCTCAAAGAGGATTCTTTCAATCTCCTGTTCTTCCTTTGACTGCAAAAGCTTGATGTCATTGTTTGCCTGAACAACGCCCATAGGCTCGATAAACACGGTTGCACCGCTTGACGAGGTGTCGTGTACAAGACCCGGAACATTGCCTCTGCATTCACTTCTTACGGGAACAACATATCTGCCGTCACGCTGTGTGACGATAGTATCCTGAAGATACTTTATGTATGTTGAGCTGTGAATAATTTTATCGAGTACCTCACGAGCCTTTGAGGAGGCTGTGCGGATTTTTCTTCTTATATCCGACAGAACAGGGCTTGCCTTATCGGAAATTTCCTCCTCGCTTATAATAGCCGAGGTGATTTTGTCCTCAAGAAACTTGTTGGAAACAAGTCCACTGAAATAGCCGTCAAGAGAGCTTGCTCCTCCGCCCGAGCGTGAGTGCCACTCCTTGACCGTGCGGATTGTTCTGAGCGTTGATGCAACCGACAGAAGTTCGCCTGTGGTAAGGCAACCGCCTGCCTGTGCTCTGCGTAAATGTCCCGAACAATTTCCGGCACCGCCGAATGACGGAGCACCGAATCTTCCGCTTAACGCAACTGCGTCATCGGTTTGCTGTAAAAGCTGTTCAACCTTTTTCAGTTCAAACACGGGTTCGAGATTCAATGCCATTTCACGGGCGTCCTCAATCGAAGTCATTCCCGCAAGCCTTTCGAGGATTTTATCAAGTTCAAGTGTTTTGTAATGTCTGTTCATAATTCTACCAAATTCAATAATTGCAATTTTGTGTCCGTAGGGGCGGATATTATCCGCCCGCGGGCGCCCAATGAGCGCCCCTACAGTTTTCAGTCATTCTGTTTCAAATAAATAAGTCATTTTCACACAAAACTGCATTGTCTGATTAACTGCTTATTGTTTTGTAAAAAATAAGCGTTTTAAAGTCTTTTTCAAATCTGTATTTAAGATAACTTTCGCTCGCCGCATTCAGCACAACAAGGTCATCCTTCGGCAATGCAAACGAAAACAGCTTGTCATCATCGGCATAAACCGTGTGCCTAAGCGCCGTGAGCGTTCCCTCATTGAGAGCGATTGCGGGTTCCGACACATCCGTTCTGCAATCGGCACATTCAAGAGCGCCTATGCGTGGCAGAAAGTACATAATGGGAGTAATGTATTCTCCGCATTCTCTGCACATTCTAAGGTCGGGCATATAGCCCGCCATGCTTGCAAGCCTCATTTCAAGACACGGCTTGATAAGGTCTGCACTGCGTTTGTTCTCTGACAAAAGGTAGAGCGAATTAAGCACAAGGCTCAGAAATGAGTCTGCCTTTTGCTCACGGGGGCAAATTGTCAGAGCAAGTTCGCAAAAATACTGTGCAAGGCACATTTTTGCAACATCACTGCGGAGCTTTGAGAAAATGCGAATCGGCTGTGCCTCGCCGATTATGTAACTTTCCCGACCTTTATAAATTGTAAGTCGGGAATATGAGAGGAGAGATGCCGCCGCACATTTGCCGTTTTTGATGTTTTTTGCACCCTTTACAAATGCACGGATTACACCGTTTGACTTTGTGAGAGCAAAAACGAGCTTGTCCTGCTCACCGATATTCTGTTCCTTTATAATCAGTCCCTCTGTTCGGAATTTCATCGGTTTCCTCCCTGTTCACGGTGATTGCACCCGTGTCTTTGGCATCCTGAATACTTTTGTAGCGAATGTAATCAAGAACGCTTCCCGTGGTAAAGAATATTTGCCACGCACTCCAGTTATCCATAAAAGCACCTCCGCAGTTAGTGTTTCACGGATGCCGTTTATTATATTATGAAAAATCTGACATTGTGTCAAATCGTGTACCCGAATCGCTTTTAATCTGATTATCAGTCAAAATTCTTTTCGTCATAGCCGAAATTCTGAAGAATCTGGGCACGGTTTCGCCAATCCTCTTTTACCTTTACCCATGTCTGTAGGAATACCCTGCAATCGAAAAACCTTTCGATATCCTGACGGGCAAATGTGCTGATTTTCTTGAGCATTGAGCCGTTTTTGCCGATAATAATACGCTTGTGGGTTTCTTTTTCACAGAAAATAGTAGCGTCAATATCAAGCATACCGTTATCCCTTGTTTTCATTTTTTCGATTACAACAGCCGTGCCGTGCGGAATTTCCCTGTCGCAAAGACGGAGTATTTTTTCACGGATAATTTCGGCAACAATAACTCTTTCGGGCTGGTCTGTAAGAGTATCGTCATCAAAGAAATGACCGCCCTCGCCTGCCTGCTTTTTAAGCTCATCAAGAAGTTCGTTCATACCGTTGCCGTCCTGTGCACTCACGGGAACAACTGCGTCAAAATCGTAGAGCAGACTGTAACGGGCAATCTGTTTCATAAGTTCTTCTTTTTCTTTGAGAGTGTCAATCTTGTTGATTGCAAGGATTGCCGGCATTTCCATTGACTTGAACTTTTCAATAAGGTTAAGTTCTGTGTCACCCGGTTCTTTTCCTGCCTCAACAACGAGCATACAGCAGTCAACACCGCCCACGGATTCATTGACGGAACGCACCATATACTTGCCGAGAGAGGTTTTCGGCTTGTGCATACCCGGTGTATCAAAGAAAACAAGCTGATATTCGCCCTGAGTAAGCACGCCTGTGATTCTGTTGCGGGTAGTCTGCGGTTTGCTTGAAACAATTGCAATTTTCTGTCCCATAAGTCTGTTGAGAATTGAACTTTTGCCCACATTAGGTCTGCCGACAATGGCAATAAATGCGGATTTATCTTTATTATCTGTATTTAACATATTACCTCACTATACAAAAATCGGGGGCAAGCAAAATGCCGCCCCTTTGTTAATGTTTATCTTTTCTTTTAATGCCCAAAATTGCGTTCTTGACTTTTACGGGACCTGCACATACAAAGACGGCAGAAATCACCGCAGATAAAATCAGCAAAACGAGCATAACGGGATTGTTTACAAAATACAAAAATATTTTTCCGATTACTTCAAAATCAAGGAAGAACAGCACCGCTGTAAACACAGCCGAAAATGACACGGCAAGCACGGCTGCGGCTGCAATGTCCTTGATAATCTTAACGGAAAAATCGTATCTGTCACAAAACAAATCACAAAGCTTTTCAACACAGGTGTTGACCATTTCAAGTGCAATTACAAGCGCACACAAAACGGCGAGCAACGCCCATTTTGCGGCAGAAAAATCGTAAAAGCAACCGAAAACGAAAACATAAAATGTCGCAACAAGGTGAAATCTCATATGACTTTCGCTTTTTACGGCAAAGCAGAAACCTCTGAATGCACTTTTAAAACTTTTGATTTGCTTTTTCATACCCCGTAATAAACTACTCTGTCAAGCCATATCGTCATCAACTATGTAGCTTGATGATGCAGGAAGACCGAGCTGTTCCATAACAAGCTCTTCTTTTTCTCTCATTCTTACCCTTTCAAGCTTTTCCATGTGATCATAGCCGAGAAGGTGAAGAACACTGTGAGCGGTAAGATAGCCAACCTCTCTCTGGAGGCTGTGGCCAAAGAGTTCTGCCTGATCTCTTGCCTTTTCCATAGAAATTACAACATCACCGAGAATCTGTGCGCCTGTTTCGGGATTGGTGTCATAAACACCGTTTTCGCCCATTGGGAAAGAAAGAACATCGGTTTCAATGTCCTTGTCACGATACTGCTTGTTAAGAGCCTTGATGCCCTCGTTATCCGTGAAAGTAACGCTGATTTCAGCAGAACCTTCAAATTTTTCAAGTCGCAGAACTGCGTTACAACAACGACGAACCAACATTCTGATACCTGTCGGAATCTTTACTGCTTTTTGTTTGTTTGTGATAATTACCCTGATTTTATTATGCTCTGCCATTCATGATCATCCTTTCATTATTTTTAACCCGATAGCGTGGGATATGTGAAAATTAAGTAAATTAATTTTTGGAGCCGTTGTTTCGTAAATTATTAATGTCAGTGTTTTCAAATTTTGCATAAGCCTTGATGATATCTTGAACAAGGCGATGACGGACAACATCCTTTTCATCAAAGAAACAGGTGCCGATATCATCAATGTTCTTGAGAATTTTGATGCAGTCTTTAAGACCGCTCTTTGCACCGTTCGGAAGGTCAATCTGCGTAATATCGCCCGTGATTACCATTTTTGAGTTAAATCCGAGTCGGGTAAGGAACATCTTCATCTGTTCCCTTGTTGTATTCTGAGCCTCGTCAAGAATTATAAAGCTGTCGTCAAGCGTTCTTCCTCGCATATATGCAAGCGGTGCAACCTCAATGTTACCTCTTTCAACATACTTTTGATATGTTTCCGCACCGAGCATATCAAACAATGCGTCATACAGGGGGCGAAGATACGGATCGACCTTGCTCTGCAAATCACCGGGCAGAAAACCGAGCTTTTCACCTGCCTCAACAGCAGGTCTTGTGAGAATTATTCGGTTAATCTGCTTGCTTCTGAAAGCTGTGACCGCCATTGCAACGGCAAGGTAGGTCTTGCCCGTACCGGCAGGGCCGACGCCGATTGTGACGGTATTTTTCGCAATCTGCGAGCAGTAGTGCTTCTGACCGATGGTTTTCGGCTTAATAGGCTTTCCTTTTGAAGTAATACAGATGCAGTCGCCTGCAAGCTGTTCTATTTTGTCCTCACTGCCTTCATTGACAAGCGAAATGCAGTAGCGGATATTTTGCTCGGAAAGTGCTTCACCACGGTTGATGAACTGCAACAGGCTTTCAATAACCTTGCAGGCCTTTGATGTGTTTTCGGCATCGCCCTCAACCTTAAGCTCACTGTCACGGCAGGTGACACGGACATTAAACTCCTTTTCAATCAGCTTAATATTTCCGTCAAAACTGCCAAAAAGTGCTACGGCATTTTCCATTCTGTCGATATTTATAATTTGTTCCGTAAAGCAAAACTCCCGTTTCTTCAATAATTCAAAACAATTATAACACATTTTACTTGAAAATGTACATTAAAAATAGCTTTTTTCACTAAAAAAATAATTTTTGTGAATTTTGACGAAAACTAAACTTCACATAGCCACTCATTTGTAAAGGATAGAAACACTTTTTTTACTCTTTCGTAATTATACTCAAAATCGCATTACAATCGGCTTATTTTAGTTATCCAAATCTTCCGAAACTTTCACAATATTGCCGTTTTTGTAATATAACTGTACAAATTTGATAACTTCCCGAAAATTAAAAATTTATCAAAATTACTCTCAGCCGTAAAATCGGCTTAAAATGCTTGACAAACGGGCAATTGTATATTATAATTCACAGGTGTAAAGAAATTCTCTTTACACGCAGACCAGAATCACGGGAGCTGTCAGGTATGGAAAAAAACATTGAAGTATCTCTCTTGTTTGATTTTTACGGCGAGCTTTTAAAGCCCTCGGGCAAAAAAGCGATTGACCTTTATTATAATGAAGATTTGTCGCTTGCAGAGGTTGCCGATGAAACAGGAATAACAAGACAGGGTGTGCGTGACAGTATCAAGCGCAGTGAGCAACAGCTTTTTGAGTTTGAAGAAAAGCTCGGTCTGTTCAAACAGTTCAGTAAGCTTGAGCAGGGGCTTGACGAAATTTCGGCTCTTGCACTTGAAATAAAAGAACTTTCACAGGATACACAAATCACAGAGCTTGCGGATGTTATCATCGAAAAATCAGGCTCGCTGAAAGATTAAAGGAGTTTTCATGGCATTTGAAGGACTTGCAGATAAGCTTGGCAATGCGTTCAAAAAACTGAAAAACAAAGGCAAGCTTTCTGAAAAAGATGTTAAGGAAGCAATGCGAGAGGTTCGACTCGCACTTCTTGAGGCCGATGTAAACTACAAGGTTGCAAAGGACTTTACAAACAAAGTAACAGAGCGTGCTGTCGGTCAGGATGTTATGCAAAGTCTTACTCCTGCACAGATGGTTGTTAAGATTGTTGACGAGGAGCTTACGAGCCTTATGGGCGGTGAGGACGCACGAATTGAGTTTGCGTCAAAGCCTCCGACAGTCATCATGATGTGCGGTCTTCAGGGTTCGGGTAAAACAACCCACACGGCAAAGCTTGCAAAAATGCTGAAAAAGCAAGGCAGAAATCCTCTGCTTGCCGCCTGTGACGTATATCGTCCCGCCGCTATCGACCAGTTGAAGGTTGTCGGTGAAAAGGCAGGCGTTCCTGTTTTTGAAATGGGAAAAGCAAATCCCGTTAAGATTGCAAAAGAGGCAATCAAGCGTGCAAAGGACTACGGCAACGATGTTGTTATTCTCGATACCGCAGGCCGACTTCATATTGATGAGGCTCTTATGGATGAGCTTAAAAACATCAAAAAAGAAGTTGAACCAAACGAAATTTTGCTTGTTATCGACTCGATGACAGGTCAGGACGCAGTTAATGTTGCGAAGAGCTTTAACGAACTTCTTGACATTACGGGTGTTATTCTCACAAAGCTTGACGGTGACACTCGAGGCGGTGCGGCGCTTTCGGTAAAGGCTGTTACAGGCAGACCTATTAAATTTGCAGGTACAGGCGAAAAGCTTGACGATATTGAAGTTTTCCACCCCGACAGAATGGCAAGCCGTATTCTCGGCATGGGTGATGTGCTTACTCTCATTGAGGACGCACAGAATAAAATGGATGCCGAAAAAGCCGAAGAAATGGCTCAGAAGATGATGAGCAACAAATTCGACTTTAACGATTTGTACGATCAGTTTGAGCAGGTCAAGAAAATGGGACCGCTCAAGGGCATTCTCTCAAAAATTCCGGGTGTTGGAAAACAGCTTGAGGGCGTTGACATTGACGACAGACAGATTGACTGGGTTCAGGCAATCATCCTCTCAATGACACCCGAAGAAAGAAGTCATCCGCACATTATGAACCCGTCAAGAAAGCGCAGAATTGCGGCAGGTTCGGGCAGAAGCATTGAAGAGGTCAACCGACTTATCAAGCAGATTGACCAGATGCAGAAAATGATGCGTCAGATGACAAAGGGCGGAAAAGGCTCTAAGAAAAGAAGAAAAATGAAAGGCCTTCCCGGACTCGGCGGTATGCCGATGAACGGCATGGGACCTGCAGGCGGAATGGGCGGACCGGACGGAATGCCTCCGTTCAAATAATTAACATTAATCAAACATTAAACAAAGTTTTTCATCCAATTACGGTTGGTGAATATAAATTAACAATTTTTATGAGGTGAACATTATGGCAGTAAAGATCAGACTTAGAAGAATGGGTTCAAAGAAGGCTCCTTTCTACAGAGTAGTAGTAGCAGATTCAAGATATCCGAGAAACGGCCGTTTCGTTGAAGAAATCGGCACATATGATATTCTCAAGAAGCCTTCTGAGTTCAATGTTGACGCTGAAGCAGTTAAGAAGTGGATTGCTAACGGTGCTCAGCCAACAGACACAGTAAAGGCTCTTCTCAAGAAGAACGGCGTAATTGAATAATTGCGCTTCGGAAAGGACAAACAATGAAGGATTTACTTGCAGTTATCGCAAAGGGTCTTGTTGACGATCCCGATTCCGTATCAGTTGAAGCAGACGCTCCCAACGAAGAGGGAACAGTTGTTTACCACATTCATGTTGCAGAAAACGACATGGGCAGAATCATCGGTAAGCAGGGCAGAATTGCCAAGGCTATCCGCACAATTGCCCGCAGTGCCGCTATCCGCAGTGAAGAAAAAATTATGGTTGAAATCGACTGATTAACGGTTCATAACCGAACAAAAGCCTCCCACCACGGGAGGCTTTTTTACACCCTATTAAATATCAAAAGGTAAAACTTCCTGTTTTGCCCACATCATTTTTGAAGAACATAATATAGTAAATCGGGATATAGTTAATCTTCCCGTCGGAAGTTACTGTTCTCTCGTTTGAAAGAACAAAGGCTTTCTTAATGTGATAATCCTTATTGCTTACAAATGTGTTCAATGCGCTGTGAACCGTGTAATCCTTGCCCGATTTTACCTCAATCGGAACAGCAGAAAGGCTGTCGTAATCATCAATAAGATAGTCAACCTCTCCCTTACTTCGATTATCATAATAGTAAAGTTTATAGCCGTGAGCCGCAAGTTCGCTTGCCACAACGCTTTCGTAAGCCGAACCGAGATTCACACTCGTTTCATCATCAAGCACGGCACGGATATTGTTGCCGTACAAAATTCCCGTCAGAATACCGACATCGTTCAGATAAAGCTTAAGCAGATTTTTGCCCGTTGATTCAATAAGCGGAAAAACGGGATTTGAAATTGCCTGAACATTAAGGGCGATCCCTGCACTTATCAAATACTCGAATTCATCCTGATAGTCGCTGAAACGCTTACCGCTTTTATTCTCAATATTTTTTGCAACAATCCTTTTCTTTTTGTTTTCCATATTTGACGGAATGAGGTCATAAACTCTGCGGATTTTAAATTTGTTTTCATCATCGTATTTTGACGCATCTGCAGCATAATATTCGTGAATTTCGCTTTGTATCTCTCTGACGGACTGAATATTTCTCTCAGAAATATAGCTGTTAACCGCATCGGGCAATCCGCCGACAAGCAGATACTTTCTGAATAAATCCATCATTCTATTGTGCATGGATTCATCAAGAGGTTCAAGATTTTCAAATTTTTTCTGCATAGCCGAAATAATAATTTCATTCATTCCGTTTGCGTAGAGAAATTCCTCAAAATCGAGCGGAAACATACGCACTTTGCGAATACTGCCCATTGGAATTGAGGTAGTCTGTGACAGCGTTACACCCAAAAGCGAACCGCTTGCAATGAATGTAAATTTGCCGTCCTGTGACAAAAATTTGAGCAAAGTCAGCAGATGAGGATATGCCTGAATTTCGTCAATAAAAATCAAGGTATCGCTTTTCTTCCCCATTTTATTTCCTGCGAGCATACTCACCTGCAAGTAAAAATCTTCGACTGTTTTTGTGTTTTCAAAAAGTCGGTTGCCGAGGGAATCTTCAACCATATTTATTTCAATAAAATTTTTAAAAATCTTTTTGCCGACATAACGGATAATGTATGTTTTTCCGACCTGTCTTGCACCGTCTATGAGAAGAATTTTCTTTGAATCCGACTTCAAATGTTCTTCGATTACGGTTTCAATCTTTCTGTAAAGCATACCAATCCCACTTTTCAATAGATTTTCAGTATAGTTTTTTACACTTTTCAATAAGATTATACCATTTAAAGACACACTTTTCAATAGAATTTAGGGGTTAAAAACTACACTTTTCAATGAAAATTGAGGGGCAAAAGCTACACTTTTCAAATTATGAACAGAAATTTGATGTAAAAAAACACGGTGCAACCTATGTTTTATGGTTACACCGTACTTTATAAAATCTTTTAAATTCAGGCAACTTTACACTGTAATTATTTCATCAATTCTTCAAGCTGCGATTTATTGAATTTGCTCTTATAGATGTCATAGCCTGCCGTGTCAAGGTTTATGTTTGCGTGCCTTATGTCAGCCTGAACATAGACATCATCACCCTTGACATATATCAAAACCCAAATATCTCGGCTGGTATCTTTCAGGTATGATAAAAGAATGACATAACTCGGTTCAACATCTATCGAATCCACCTTATTATCAGATGTCATATATATTAAATCGTCACTTGCCCTCATCTTTTCATTAAGGTTATTTTTGTTTGACTTTGAAATAAGTTCGTTTGTTTTGTAGTCATAAACTTCAAATGAAAATTGGTTTGGATCTGCTGTCGGAGTAGTATCTGATAAAGCAGTTGTATCGGCTTCATCAGAAGTTTGAGAATTACTCGGTGCAACTTCACCACAACCTGTAAATAAAACAGGAGTTGAGATAATAACTGCCAACAAGATAATCGAGATAATTTTTTTCATAATTAACCCTCTCTTGTGTTTTTGTTGGCTTAATTATACACCTTAAATTCATTCTGTCAAGATATTCAAAACAAAAAATCAACCGCAAAGTTTTTTCACTCTGCGGTTGATTTTATTTTTATTAAGAATTACGCTTATTTGGCGTTTGCTGTTGTAAAGGTAAACTGACCGTCTGTGAAATCGCAGGTAACTACTGCGCCGTCCTTGACCTTGCCCTCAAGCATCTGCTCTGAAAGCGGATCTTCAATCTCGTTCTGTATTGCACGGCGGAGAGGTCTTGCACCGTAGTTTTCGTCAAAGCCCTTGTCGGCAATCTCGCTGATTGCGTTGTCTGTAAAGCTGATTTTAATATTCATCTTATCAAGACGGTTTTCAAGAGTTTTGAGCATCTTAACGGCAATCTGCTTAATTTCGTCCTTGTTGAGCTTGTTGAACACGATAATATCGTCAACACGGTTCAAGAATTCAGGACGGAATACCTTGCGGAGTTCGCCTGTTACAAGCTCCTTGATGTCCTTTTTCTCGCTCTCTTCGGCATTCTCATTTTCGGAATTAAAACCGAGTGAGCTCTGCTTTTCGGTGATAAGTCTTGCGCCGACATTAGAGGTCATTATGATAATGGTGTTCTTAAAGTCAACCGTTCTGCCCTGTGAGTCGGTAAGTCTGCCGTCCTCAAGAATCTGGAGGAGCATATTGAATACATCGGGGTGAGCCTTTTCAATCTCATCAAAAAGTACAACCGAATACGGTTTTCTTCTTACCTTTTCGGTGAGCTGACCGCCCTCCTCAAAGCCTACATATCCGGGCGGTGAACCGATAAGCTTTGACACGGTGTGTTTCTCCATATACTCACTCATATCAAGACGGAGCATTGCATTTTCATCGCCGAACATTGCCTCTGCAAGAGCCTTGCAAAGTTCTGTTTTACCGACACCCGTCGGACCGAGGAAGATAAACGAACCTACAGGTCTTTTCGGGTCTTTAAGACCTACCCTGCCTCGTCTGATAGCCTTTGCGATTGCAGTTACAGCCTCGCTCTGACCGATAACTCTTTCGTGGAGAACATTCTCCATGTTAAGAAGTCTTTCGCTTTCTTCCTTAGTAAGCTGAACAACAGGGATACCTGTCCATTCGGAAACAATCTTTGCGATATCCTCGGCAGTTACCTCGCCGCTGTTGCCCTTCTGCTGTTCCTGCCACTTCTTCTTTGCATCGTCAAGCTTTGTCTGAAGTTCCTTCTGCTCATCACGAAGTCTTGCAGCCCTTTCAAAGTCCTGCTCGTTAATTGCGCTTGCCTTTTCTTTTTCATAGTCTGCAATTTCGTCTTCAAGCTCCTTTACATTATCAGGAGAGGTAAGAGATGCAAGTCTTACCTTTGACGCACCCTCATCAATAAGGTCAATTGCCTTATCGGGGAGGTAACGGTCTGCGATATATCTTGATGACAATGTTACTGCGGCATTGATTGCCTCATCGGTAATTTTAACCTTATGGTGTGCCTCGTAGCTGTCACGCAAGCCTTTGAGAATCTGTACAGCCTGTTCGGGAGTAGGCTCGCCAACCTTTACGGGCTGGAAACGACGCTCCAAAGCGGCATCTTTTTCAATATATTTTCTGTACTCGTTAAGAGTTGTTGCACCGATAACCTGAAAATCGCCTCTTGCAAGTGACGGTTTAAGGATATTTGCGGCGTCTGCACTGCCCTCTGCGGCACCTGCACCAACGATAGTATGAAGTTCATCAATGAAGAGAATAGTGTTCTTTGACTTTTTAACCTCGTCAATAGCCGCCTTAATTCTCTCCTCAAAGTCACCTCTGTACTTCGCACCTGCTACCATACCTGTGAGGTCAAGGCTGACAACTCGCTTGTCTTTAAGAATTTCAGGCACATTGCCCTTTGCAATTTCAAGTGCAAGTCCCTCTGCAACCGCAGTTTTACCTACACCTGGTTCACCGATAAGAACAGGATTGTTCTTTGTACGGCGGGAAAGAATCTGGATAACCCTCTGGATTTCCTTTTCTCTGCCGATTACAGGATCAATTTCACCGTTCTTTGCGGCTTGAGTAAGATCTCTGCCGAATTTATCAAGAGCCGAACCGCCTTTCTGTGAACCGTTCGGAGCGGATTCGTTTTCAAAACCGCCGAAGCCTTCCTCTGCACCGCCCTGCATACCTTTTGACACAGCCTGTGCAAGTCTTTCAACAGATACACCGAGTTCTTCAAGAAAAGCAACTGCGTAGCTGTCGCTCTCCGAAAGGATTGCAAGGAGCAAATGCTCTGTGCCTACATAGGTGTAGCCTGTTTTTGAAGAAATGATAACTGCGGCTCTCAAAACTCTCTTTGTACGGGGAGTAAAATCATCGGGAGTAAGCTCAACGAGCGACATTGTACCGTTAATTGATTCAAGCTTTTCACGGAGAGCATCTTCCGTTACTCCGCACTCATTAAGAGCGGTTGCGGCAACACCGCTGCCCTCTTTTACGAGTCCGTAGAGAATATGTTCTGTACCGACATAGTTGTGGCGCATCTCCTCTGCGCTTTCAATCGCAAGATTAAGCGCCTTGTTTGCTTTTTCTGTAAAACCTTTGAACTGATACATAAAATCATCACCCTTCCTTGTGGATAATGTATTAACTACTTATTTTCTATGAAAGAGCCTCTCTTAAAATTTTTGCCCTTTCAATATCTCTTTCCTGTGCGGAAAGATTTTTTCCTGCGTTTACCATAAGCGTTGCAGGCTCAATTTTTTCCATAAGAGAGTCAACAACCTCTGCGGTAACATCTTTTATCTGTCCCGACAAAATGCCGAAACGAACATTTGACAACAGCTTTAAAGCCTCGTCATGAGTCATAACCATTGCCGATTTCAACAAGCCTAAGCTTCTGCTTACGCTGTCCTGAATATCAATACTCTTTGCAAGTCTTTCTCTTGCCTGTTGTTCCTGAGAAACAAGCTGTTTTGTGATGTTCTCAAGATTTTCAATTGCGGCTTTTTCGGAGATACCGAGCGTTACCTGATTTGAAAGCTGATAAAGCGAACCGCTGGGTTCTGAGCCTTCACCGTAAGCACCACGGATTGTAAGTCCGAGCTTTGAAAGGTTGCCTGCAATTCTGCCGATTGTACGGCTCTTTTCAAGTGCCGGCAGATGGAGCATAACAGAGGCTCTCATGCCTGTGCCGAGGTTTGTAGGGCATTGTGTAAGATAACCGAGCTTGTCATCAAAAGCAAATTCAAGGTTTTCATCAAGCAGAGTATCAAGCTTATCGGCTGTATCATATGCCTGTTCAAGCGACAAGCCGTCTGTGATAACCTGAAGTCTTATGTGATCTTCCTCGTTAATCATAATGCTCATGCTTTCATCCTTGCTCAACAGCAATGCTCTGCCCTCTGTTTCGCTGATGAATTCGGGACTTACAAGATGTCTTTCAACAAGTGACACACCCTGTGCCTCTGTCAAATCATCAAGCTTAATCAGATTGAAATCCGAGGCAATTGAGCTGTTGCTGTCCCTGATTGCACTTGTAACCTTTTCAATAACCTTTTTTCTGCCCTGTTCGGACAGTCGGCACGGAAACGGGTAATCTTTCAGGTTTCTTGCAAGTCTTACTCTGGTGGAAATTACTTCGTTACTCATAATTAAGCCTCCATTTCCTTAATCTGGTCTCTTAACTCTGCGGCATGTTCAAAATTCTGTTCCGAAATTGCCTTGTCGAGTTCCTTTTTAAGTGCCTTGATTTTATCTTTCTTTGTCATCTCGGCACTCTTTTCGGCTTTCTTTGTACCGAAACGGCTGTTCTTACCGCAATGGGTTGTGTTGCCGTGGATTCTTCTGATTGAAGGAAGAAGCTGGTCGCCGAAGATTTCGTAACATTTTGCACAGCCTACATGACCCGACTTTGCAATATCGGAATATGAGCTTCCGCAGAAGTCACAGCGTGTTGCCTGAGTTCTTGCGGGAAGGCTGTTGCCGAAGAAACTTCCGAGGAGTCCCGAAAATTCGTCCTCAAAGTTACCGAAGATGTTTGTGTATCCCATTTTCTTTGCACATTCACTGCACAAATCATATTCCTTAATTTCACCGTTGATAACGGTCTTTACATGAGTATTTGCATTGTTAGCACCGCATTTTTGACATTTCATAATAACTGCCTCCGTTCAAAATCAACTTAATGTGAGCAACATATTCTTGAACAAGTCCGCTCGCACGGCATCTCGTTTACTCTGTTCAACATTTGTAAGCGTTCTGTCGGACAACGCCGAGGCTATCAGCTTTGCCGATGTAAGCTCAATCATATCTCTTTGCAACATATTTTTGAGCATTGCCTCTGCACTTGCCTTGTCAAGTGTTGTTCCAATCGAATTTATTATATGCATAAGCGCCGTACCTCTATCCATCTTCACACGGCTTATTCGGATAAATCCGCCGCCGCCCCTACGGCTCTCTACAATGTAGCCTTTTTCGGGAGTGAATCGGGAGGTTATAACATAATTGATTTGGCTCGGTACACATCCGAGGTTGCCGGCGAGTTCGTTTCGCTGAATCTCCGCACTGCCGTTTTCACGGTCAAGCATCTCTATAATGTACTGTGCCACCAAATCGCTCATTCTCATTTTGGTCGCCTCTTTTCATTTGTTTGACTACATTATAATATCAAGGTCAGAGAAAGTCAAAGTCAATTAAAGTCAAAAATTAAAGCATAAGCTTTGAAATTCTCACGAATTCTCGCTTATGCTCTCGTTTCCTAATATTTTAAAATATTTTTGACTTTTTCTGACTTTCAATTTTTATCCGATAAAGTCTGACTTTTCAAGCAATTTGACCTTACATAATTACATTAACCGTGTAATCAACATCGTAAATTTCACCGTCAAACCAATTTATAAAACCTATGTAGATGCAGATTTTGTCATCATGTTTATTCATATCACGAACAACCTTAAAGCACTCCGACCAACCCGAAAAGCGTTCAAGTCTTTTGACTGTATCAACATCGGCATTGCCGTTTACAAACACACACATTGCAAGGTGACGGGTTGACGATAACATTCTTACAAAATCGAGGAACATCATATTAACCTCATCGCCCGAACATTCAATTTTAAGAGCGTCTTCCTCGATTTTGTTTCCGAAAAAATCAAGCACATTGTCAAACGCTGAATCAAAGTCATCAGTTTCAGCGTTCTTTAGTCCCTGCGAAAACTTGTAAATTGCGGTAGATGCATAAATTCTCTTAATTTTTTCAATCGTCACGGCAATCACCTTCTCGGTATCGTTACTTTTATTATTATACATTATATGAGCAAATTTGACAACAAGTATGTTATTCGGGCGGTTCAATACAATTTTTGTAATAAAAACATTTGAAATTAAACAAAAATTTTGTGTTTTCCGATTGACAATTGTACAGAGATATTGTATTATATAATTGTACTAATGAATTAGTTCAATTGCTTAAAAAGGAGCGTGATTTTATGTTGAAATTTATCTTATATATGTTGCTTGCTGTTATAATTCTCAGCGGAGGTATTTTTAAAACCTTTGCTATAAACTATGGTATTTCAAAATATCTCTCAAAAAAGCCATATAAAGGTGATTTTGAATTCAAAAAAGTTGCGTTACATACTTTGGAAACGAACTATATTTTGTTGGCATTAGTTGTTTTGTTTGTTATAGGTGTGGTGGTTTGCAGTATATCGAGTTACTTAAATATAGTAGAAAATTTAGTAGAATTGATTTTAGGATTTTTTATTGCACTTGTAATATCTCTTTTAGGTCCATGGTACAATACAATCGGTAATGAGTACGGTGCGTATGTTATACCTTTCTTTATTTTAGTTATCATAAGCATTCCAATGCTGTTTCTTATCAATTACAAGTTCGTTTACAAAGATTTTGAAGTTTCTAAAAATAAGAAAATGAAACTTTCATTTTTCACAGCACTTGCAAACGCACCTTATGAATTGTTAATACCATACGGTCAGTTTGGAACGATGATTTTCAAAAGTATGATTTAATGTTAAGGAGGTTTGGTTATGAAATACACATACATATATGTTATACTCGGCATTTGTGCCGTTGCAGTAAGCATAGGAAAAGCTTTAGCAGTAAATTTCGGTATTTCAAAATACCTTTCTAAAAAATCTTACAACGGTAAATTCAAGGTCATAAAAACAGCTTCTATTTCATTCGGAGTCGGATACATATTATTGGCTTTAGCTTCTTTATTTATTGTGACGATGATGATGGATGCAATTTACTCACACATAAGATTTGACGAGTTATTGCAGGACTTCTTATCTATATTTTACATGGCTATTATCGGAGCAAATTATGAATTTTTGGATAGTCCATACGGTCTTGGTTTGATATATGTTTTTCCGTTTATTTTCGTTATTATCGTAAGCATAGTGGTATTGATTTTTGTGAACTACACATTTGTTTATCGCAAATTTGGAATACCAAACAATAAAAAATGGAAACTCTCATTTTTCACCGCACTTGCAAACGCACCGTATGAATTGTTGATCCCTTACGGACAGATTGCAAGTATGATTATCGACAGTATGATATTTTGATTTTATGTTTAAGGAGAGATGATTTATGTTTAACTCGGCAACTCTCGCTGTTATATTATTATATATACTTTCAGCCATACTTTTTACATCTACTACCGTTTCGATTGCTATATATTATGCAAGAAAAAAAGCTGATACAGAAGAAAAAACACTTATAACAAAAAATGATTACAAAAAAATAATTCTGATTTTTTCAATTATAAACTTTATTGCATCATTTGCCGCAACGGCTGTTGCACATATTGCAGACTCAGGTGATTACAACCACCTTTCAATAGGACAATTTTCTTATTTATCTTTAATATTTGTGGCAGGCGTAGTTGAATTTTTTATTGCAAAGTCAACTATATTCCAAAGATTTTCCTGTTCAAAGGCAGACAAAACGGAAAGAGCCGCAGTCTTTGCCGCAATATGCGCACCGTATTACATATTTATCGTAAGCTCACCGATAGTTCCGTATATAATCGCAGTATCTCTTTACCCCTGCTGATTTTAACGAAGTGATATTATGAAAAATGGCAATACAATTTTTTTCATTTTGTTTACGGCAAATTTTATTGTTGCTATTCTGTCGGCTTGTGCTTATATATTTTCTTGGACTTTACTTATTCCGTTTATACTGCTGACAATTGTTGTATGCGGTTTAAATTGTGCAATGCTCAAAAGTCCGAAACAAAACGCAATCTGCTTTATGCCGACTTTTGTGTCAGCAACTGCAACTTCAATTGCGGGTGTGACAATAAGCTTTGATTTGATTACTTTAATGTTCTTAAGCAGTCAAATAGCCATTTTGCTGTTTATAGCATTAATTTCAACCATAGTAAAATTCAAGGCAACTCACAATAACTTTCAACTTCAAAAATCAACACAAATTATAATTACGATAGTGCTTTTTGTGCTGAATATTTGTTGGGGGCTTTGTTACTTGACCGACTCTGCAGGATGTTTGATTCCTGCCGTTTATTTTTCCGGACTTGGAATTATGACGCTCAACTGCATACTTCTGAACAGAATTAACTTCATGCTGTGTTCCGTTATGATGTGCATTTCAAGTATTGTAGGTTCAATATTTTTGAACTTGAGGAATATTAGCAACTTTACATTTGGAGTTGATAATATATTCGATGTTCCCGATGTTCTGAATATTTTATTTAACACTTTGCAATACTTCACATTTTACATCATCATCCTAATCGTCCTCGCACTTTACAATTATGTAACACACCCGAAAGTAAAAATTGAACAATCAAAATATCCAAACACACAAAAACGGTGAGCAACGCCCACCGTTTTTTGAATTATTTTGAATTATTTAGTTTTGGTAATTGATATGGTTGTAATGCCGCCGGTATATGAAATTGATATATCATAACTGTCTGATTCACCAAGGTAGTTAAGAGTTGGATTTTTCTTATCATCAGTAACTTGAGATTTTACGGTAGAAACACCTGTTTTCTCCAACGATTTAACATACTGTTTTGTGCTTTCCAAATCAGAATTATCAATAATCACCGAACAGCATTTTCGACTGTCATCAACCAGATATTGGCTGACATTCCACTCTTTCTGATTTGGCAAAAGAGATGTGTACTCATTGCCACTCCAGTCAAATTCACCCCTGTTGACCTTATAGGTTGCAACGGTGCTTTGCGTTGCATTTGTATTGTCACTCCCCGAATTGCCGTTGCCGCAACCCGACACGGACATCACAAGAGCAAACATACAAATAACAGCAATAAAAAGCTTTATTTTTGAATTGCACTTATGTTTTAAAAATTGTTTAATCATCTTAGCCTCCATAAAATATATGTACTTTAACTACTCATGGTTCATACATTTATTCTCATTTGATGATAATATCAAATAATTGCATAAATTGCAATACTATCTTAAAAATATAAAAAACGGTGAGCATATGCCCACCGTTTTTGTGTTTAGCTTTTTTAATTTGAAATTAGTCTGAAGATAATCAAGCTTTTAAAATTAAAATATTTAACCTCAGTTACGAGAAATTAAACTAAAACAATAAAAATTCAATTAATTATTCAGCTGCTTTTCTTTTTGCAAAACATTCGCTGCAATAGTAGCTTTTGCCTTCAACAGGCTTGAAAGGAATCCTTGCAGTTCCGCCGCATTCAGCGCAAACGGTTTCAAAGAATTCTCTCTCTGTCTTGGCAGCATTTTTACGAGCCTGTCTGCAAGCCTTGCAACGCTGTGGTTCGTTTGTGAAACCCTTTTCAGCGTAAAATTCCTGCTCTCCTGCAGTAAAAACAAATTCGTTTCCGCATTCTTTGCAGACAAGTGTCTTATCTTCGTACATTGGTATTTACCTCTCTTTTTCTACCTCTCGGAGGTTAGTTTGTTGCCCCGTGCGGAGTTGCACCGCAATACTGTTAAGGACAAATATTAAATTTCGATTCACCGCTCAGCCGACATTCAGACCGCCGTGAACCTTTTTTCTTGCTCTTTGCAAGGCATTGTCAACCGCCTTTTCGGTTACGGAAAGCTTTTCTGCAATTTCCTTATAACTCAAGCCGTTGCCGTAGAGCATAAGAACATCGTATTCGGACTTTGACAGCACACTTTGAAGTCGCAACAGCAACTGGTCAAGCTGTTCTCTGCACATCAAAAGTTCTTCGGGAGTTTTGGCGGAATCTTCAATTGACTCGCCCACATCGTCCATCGGAACAATGCTTGATGAGGGAATGGCTTTTTTCTGTTCTCCCCGTCTGATTATAGAAATAAATCTTCTCTCAACAACAACCGACATATAGCTTTTAAAGTTTGCACCGCCGTTTTGGTCAAAGGCTTTGCAGGAACAAAGCAGTCCCACAAGTCCTTCCTGAACAAAGTCGTTGTGTTCATAGCCCTCTGCCGAAAACTTTCGTGCAATTATGCTGATTGTGTCAAGATATCTTACGACAAGCTCATCAAAAGCACGGTCATCACCAAGACTCACAAAATTCGCAAGCTGTGCGTCGGATAAAGTACCGTAGGATTTTTGCAATTCGGTCATAACCTGCCCCTAATACTTATTCTTATACGCTTAATAGTATAACAAAAACGCACAAATGTCAACAACCCGAATGCAATTTCTGTAATATTGCATTATGATATGGAAATTATTTGTGCAAAATAGCTGAAATAAAGTCGAAATTACATACATTATGAAACTTGTTAAGAGAAGCAGAAAATGTTATACTCTATATTAATAATTTATTACGATTTTTATTTATCGGTTCGGGGGAATTTTTATGGTTGTTACCTGCAACAGTTTTGGCGTGAGCGGTATGGACGGCTACAAGGTTGAGCTTGAGGCGTCAATGTACAACGGCACACGGGAATTTGATATGGTCGGTCTGCCCGACGCCGCCGTGCGTGAGAGCAAGGACAGGGTTCTCAGTGCATTAAAAAACTGCGGATTCAGATATCCTGCCGCACATATGACCGTGAACCTTGCCCCTGCCGATATCAAAAAAGAAGGACCTATTTACGATTTGCCGATTGCGGTTGCAATTCTTATACTGCTCAATCAGATTAAGAGCAACATCTCCGACTGCGCATTCATCGGCGAGCTTTCGCTTTCGGGAGAAGTCAGAGGAATCAACGGAGTTCTGCCCATGGTAATCAAAGCGAAGGAATGCGGTATAAAGAAAATCTATGTTCCGAAAGCCAACGCAAGCGAGGGTGCTGTTGTTGACGGAATTGAAGTGTATGGTATTGACAACATTCTTCAACTGAAAGATTATCTCAATCACATTCTCGAACCTACACCCGCAAAGCCGAATACACATTCTCCCACGGAAGAACGGGACTACATTCCGGATTTTTCCCAGGTAAAGGGTCAGCTTGAGGTGAAGCGTGCGCTTGAAATTGCCGCTGCCGGCGGTCATAATATTCTGCTCATAGGCCCTCCGGGTTCGGGCAAAAGTATGCTTGCAAAACGAGTTCCGTCAATTCTGCCTGATATGAGCTTTGACGAAATGATTGAAACGACAAAAATCCACTCAATTGCAGGAACGCTAAAGCATGACGGACTTATCACAACACGGCCGTTCCGTTCGCCTCACCACACGGTAACGCCCGTAGGACTCGGCGGAGGAGGTACGGGAACTATCAGACCGGGTGAAGTTTCACTTGCAAACAACGGTGTGCTGTTCCTTGACGAGCTGCCCGAATTTTCAAGGACGGCGCTTGAGGTACTCCGTCAGCCGATTGAGGACGGCTCTATCACAATTTCAAGAGCAGGTCAGAAATGCACCTACCCGTGTTCGATTATGGTGGTTGCCGCAATGAACCCATGTCCGTGCGGATATTACGGTGATCCGACAAGAAAATGCACCTGTTCGGAACAGAAGATAAAACGCTACCTCAACCGCATTTCGGGACCGCTTCTCGACCGTTTTGATATCCATGTAGAAGTGCCTGCCGTGAAATTTGAAGAACTGCGTGACGCTTCATCTGCCGAATGTTCAGCCGACATCAAAAAGAGAGCCGACAGAGCAAGAGAAATTCAGCGTGAAAGATTTAAGGGTAGTAAAACAACCTGCAACGCAAAAATTAACGCAGAGCAGTTTGAAAAGGTCTGCATAATTGATAAAGAGGCTGAAAAGACGCTCAAAGACGCTTTTGAAAGTCTTGGACTTACCGCAAGAGCGTATGACAGGGTTTTGAAAGTTGCAAGAACCATTGCCGATTTGGACGAGTCGGAAATAATCCGCTCCGAGCATGTTCTTGAGGCGGTTCAATACCGCAGTCTTGACCGCAAATATTGGGCAAAATAAGACCTATACCTTACACAAAAATTAAAAATATCACTTTTAAAAAGTACGGCTTTATGCTATACTACTATAGTGTGACATCAAAGCGATGTTGCAGTTTCATGACACAGGAGGTTTTTTATAATGGAAATTACAAAGAATTCAATAATCGGTGATGTTCTTGATCAGTACCCCGACACAGCAGAGCTTTTCTTCAGCATCGGTATGCACTGCCTTGGCTGTCCTGCATCACGAGGCGAAACGATTGAAGAAGCTTGTATGGTACACGGTGCAGACGCAGACGCACTCGTTGCAGACCTTAACAAAGCAATTGCATAATGAACGGCGCATCTGATTTTTCGCTTGATAACCGTCTTGCGCTTTGTGCGGACTTTGTGCGTGACGGAGCAAAAGTTGCCGATATCGGCACAGACCATGCCTATCTTCCGGTGTGGCTGTGCCGTATTGGCAGATGCGACACAGCGATTGCCGCAGACATCAACCCCCTGCCCCTTGAACGGGGAATTGAAACAATTAACAACAGCGGTCTTAACAATCGAATTGAAGCAAGACTTTCAAACGGTCTTGAAAAAATTTCGGGCGATGAGGCTGATGACATAGTAATTGCAGGAATGGGCGGAGAACTCATTTCGCAGATTATCGAAAACTGGGAGTTTTCAAAGGACAGGTCAAAGCACTTTATTCTTCAGCCTATGACCAAAAGTGAAGAGCTTATGCGTTGGCTGTTTGCAAACGGTTTCAGCGTTATCAAGCGTGACTGCTGTACTGCCGCAAACAAGTGCTACACTGTAATTCTTGCCGAATACAGCGGTGAGGTTCGCACGGTATCCGAAAGCGACCTTTTTCTTTACGGGCTTGATCCGAAAAACAACTCCATGCACCGCAGATTTATTGAAGGCTGTGTGCGCAGACTTTTAAAACAGGCTAAGGGCAACCCTGTCTGTGCCGAAACCGCACGCATTCTTGAGGAGAGCTTTAAGTGAAAACCATAAACGATATACTTAATTTTTTTGAAGAATTTGCGCCCTGTGCAACTCAGATGAGTTTTGACAACGCAGGGCTTATTGTGGGCGACAAATGCACAGCCGTAAGCCGTGTGCTTGTCGCTCTTGACATTACGGAAGATGTTGTGAATGAGGCGGAAAGTCTGGGATGTGAGCTGATTATCAGTCATCATCCCGTAATTTTTGCCCCTATAAAAAGGCTTTCGCCTTCTTCCGTTCCCTATCTGCTTGCACAAAAGGGCATTTCCGCCGTTTGTATGCACACCAACCTTGATCTCGGAGAAAAGTTCGGAGTAAACATCTGCCTTGCAGACGCACTCGGAGTCAAAAACCCCGTGCTGTCGGGGCTTGGCGAGTGTATGTTCACGGGCGAGCTTGAAAGCGAAACCGATATTCACGATTTTGCAAAGCTTGCAAAGAAAAATCTTGACTGCAAGGGACTTCGCTACACCGACATTAAAGACAGGGTTAAAAAGGTTGCCGTATCGTCGGGTGCAGGCGGTTCAAATGTGTTTGATGCGGCTTTGGCGGGTGTTGATGTGCTTGTCACGGGAGAAATCAAGCACCATGAGATTATCGCCGCAAATTCACTCGGAATTGACATTATTGACGCAGGTCACTTCAAAAGTGAAGATATTGTAATTTTACCGCTTGTAAACAAGCTTTCAAAAGAATTTTCCGAGATTATTTTTACAAAATCGCAATCCTGTGACGATATGATTAAATTTATTTAACCTGTAAGCATCATTATCAAAATATTTGTTGCATAATTTGTTACAATTTGATATAATGATACGGTAAATTACTATATGTGGTAGTGCGCCGTCTGTACGCACCGCAAAATGAGGTATTATGAGAATCAGAAAAAAGAAATGGGCAGAACCGGAGCTTTCCGTTTGCAATTTTTATGTAAAGAATCCGGAAGAAAACGCCGGAAAATGGATGCAGGCTTTCAAAAAGGAACAGCCTTTGTATCTTGAAATCGGATGCGGCAAGGGCGGTTTTGCGGGACAGCTTGCGCTTAAAAATCCCGACAAAAACATTATCGCACTTGACATCAAGGTTGATATGCTCGGCGTCGGCAGAAGAACAATTGTAAAGCTTTTTGAGGACGCCGGCAAAACGCAGGATGATATTACAAATCTTTTGCTTGTAAAGTACAATGTTGAAATGCTTGACAAAATTATTACGGCTGACGATAAGATTGACAGACTTTTCATCAACTTCTGCAATCCGTGGCCGAGAGCAAAGCACAAAAAACGCAGACTTACATACTACAAAAAGCTTGAAATGTACAAAACATTCTTGAAGCCTGACAGCGAAATCCGTTTCAAAACCGATGATGACGAGCTGTTTGACGAAAGTCTTGAATACTTTGAACAGAGCGGATATGAAATTTTGTATCTCACCCGTGATTTGCACGCAAGCGATGTTACCGATAATATTGAAACAGAGCATGAAAAAATGTTCTCCGAAGAGGGCATAAAAATCAAGTATCTTATTGCAAGACAAAAGCCTTGACAGCCCCATAAATAAAGACGGGAGGGATTTTTGTGAAGATTAAAAAGCTGATTTCGGCTTTGGTTCTCGGTTCAATGCTTGTCGGTTTGAGCGGTTGCAACATCACGGATTTCAGTGCAGAAAATCTTCTTCGTCCTCCTAAGGCAGTCGGAGATGAGGCTGAAATTGAACAGCTTATTGCCAAAACGGCTGACAGCGGTTATACGCTGAAATATCCTAAAAACGGAAAATTCCGCAGTGCAATCATCATGACCGACCTTGACGGAAACGACAGCAACGAGGCTGTTGCATTTTTTCGCAACAGTGCCGAAACTTCTTCGGTTCATATGCTTGTCATGTACTCAAAGGACAATTCGTGGGAGATTGCGTCAGACAATATCTTTGAAACCACCGATATTGACAGCGTTGACTTTGCGGATTTAACCGGCAACGGAAAGGCTGAAATCATCGTTAATTCAACAACCTACACTCCGAATGTCGGCAAGCTTTCCTGCTACTCCTACTCGGAAGGCAAGACAACCGAAGTGGGTTCGGGACAAAGCTGTTCAAGCTTTGTTACGGGGGATTTTGACAATGACGGAACAAGCGAGATTATGTCGCTTGTTCTCTACACAACCGAAAACGAGGCTCTTGCGTCAATGCTTGATTACAACGAGGACAGCAAAAGCCTGTATGCCAAAGCAATGGCAAACATGGATCCGAATGTTGTAAAGTACAAGAATATTGCCGTTACAAAGCTTGATAACGATATTACGGGAATTGTCGTTGACGGAACTTCCGCAAATGAGGTTACGAACACACAGGTTATTTTTTACAGCCGTGACCTTGCAATTCTGCGTAATCCTCTTTTTAAAGAAAAAGCAAAAAATATAACCAGGCGTTCATCGCAGGTCATCTGTTCGGACATTGACAAGGACGGAAAGCTTGAAATTCCCGTTACGCTTGATCTGCCGAAACAGAGCGGTGACAGCAAAAATATTTATGCCGACAAAATCATTTGGAACAGCTTTGACTCACCCAAGGAGGCGCTTGTTGCAAAACAGGCGGTAATCATAAATTACGATTATATGTTTATGATGAACTATGCCGATAAGTGGAGCGAAAACAAGGTTACGGCAATTACCGACCTTGAAAGCGAAACCACCTCATTCTATGCATGGAACGGCACTAAGCTTGACACGGAGCTTTTTGAAATAAAGGTGTTCCCCATAAGCGAATGGGAATCGGGCAAATCGGATGATTTTACGCTGATTACAAAAGACGATAAATATGCATACACATTTAATAATATAAATCCCGACACACAGATTTCGCTAAGTGATGACGAAATCAAGACAGGTTTTTCCACACTTGATCAGTCGGGAATCTGATCATAGCAACGGAGGTTTTGATATGAAAAAAATTCTTGTTTGTGAGGATGAAGCGGCAATTCGTGACTTTGTCGTTATCAATCTTACAAGGGCAGGCTACGATGTAGTTGAGGCAGACTGCGGCGAGGCGGCTTTACAGAAATATGAAGAAAACAACGGCGATTTTGATGTTGCGATTCTTGATGTTATGATGCCGGGTATTGACGGTTTTCAGGTTTGTAAGGAGCTGAGAAACCGCAACGGCGGAATCGGAATTATTATGCTTTCGGCAAAAACTCAGGAAATGGACAAGGTAACAGGACTTATGCTCGGTGCAGACGACTATGTTACAAAGCCTTTCTCACCGAGTGAGCTTCTTGCAAGAGTTGATTCACTCTACAGAAGAGTTGCGCTTGCACAGTCACATTCCGAAAACAACTTTAAAGAAGAGCTTAAATCGGGCGAGTTCACACTCAATCTTCGCAACCGTGCGCTTATGAAGAGCGGAAAGATGATTGAACTCACACAGGTTGAATTCCAGATTATGGAGTACTTCTTCTCGAATCCGGGTGTTGCTCTTGACAGAATCGACATTCTCAATCATGTATGGGGAGACGCTTATGTCGGCGAGGATAAAATTGTCGATGTTAATATCCGCAGACTCAGAATGAAGGTTGAGGACGAACCTTCAAATCCTAAACATATCATCACGGTTTGGGGACTCGGCTACAAGTGGGATTCAGGCGAATAACTTTGCAAAACAGCCTGCATAAAATTTATACAATCTAAAGAGGAGGGCGGCAACAATTTTTAAGGGTATTTCAAAAAGATGGATGCTCAACACATTGAGTGTTATACTGACAATCATAATCCTTATTGTTGTCAGCCTTATTTTCATTGTTACATATATTTTTCAAAACAGCGTTGAACAGAACCTGAACACAACAAGCAGCGAACTTTCACTTGTCTTTTCGGGATTTCAGAGCGACAGTTCAACCTCGTTTACGGCGTCTGCCCGTGATTATGTTGAAAACTTTGACAAAAAAGAAGAAATGGAGGTTCTTGTAATCAATTCCTCCGGCAGAGTTGTCATGACTTCAACAGGATTCACCCCTGATGACAACGAGCAGATTCCCGATTTTAATGATGCACTCTCAAACGAAAACGGCTGTGCATATTGGAACGGCAAGCTTTCATCGAACGAAAGTGCAATGAGCCTGACAAGAATCATCACCAACGAAAACGGAACCTGCGTCGGTGCGGTAAGATACATTGTTTCCATGGAACAGGTCAACACGGCAATTGTGCTTGTTTCTGCGGCAGTTATTGCGTGCGGTCTTGTTATCATCGCACTTGTAATATTGTCGGGACTTATGTTTATCCGTTCAATCGTTACCCCGATAAGAAAACTTTCGGAGATTTCAAGCAAGATTGCCCACGGCGATTTTTCACAGGCAAAGAAGATTGAATACAAATACGATGATGAAATCGGCGACCTCTGCGATGCAATAAGCGATATGGCTCTTGATTTGCAGACAGCCGATCAGATGAAAAACGATTTTATTTCACGAGTATCACACGAGTTGCGTACTCCGCTTACGGCGATTAAGGGCTGGGCTGAAACAATGCAGCTTTCCGAAAGAGGAAAGCTTGACCGCAAAACCTTTGACCGTGGTATGGGAGTTATTATCAGCGAAAGCTCACGCCTTACAAGCATTGTAGAAGAGCTTCTTGACTTCAGCCGTATTCAAAGCGGAAGAATGAAGCTCATCAAGGAAAAGCTTGACATTCTTGCCGAATTTGACGATGCGGTTTACTTCTTAAAGGAAAGAGCCGTTACAGAGGGCAAGCATCTTCTTTATGATGAACCCGAGGTTGTTTATCCTGCCGTTTACGGCGATAAAAACAGGCTCAAGCAGGTTTTCCTCAATGTGCTTGACAATGCGTTGAAATACACACCAAAGGGCGGTGTTGTTGCCGCTCAGGTAATCTACAGCAAAGATGAACCCGATATTATCAAGATTGTAATAACCGACACGGGTTGCGGAATTTCTGCCGAGGATCTTCCAAAGGTTAAGGAAAAATTCTACAAAGCAAACCAGACTGTCGGCGGTTCGGGAATCGGACTTGCGGTTGCCGATGAGATTATGAACCTCCACAACGGTTCACTTGATATCGAAAGCGGAGAGGGTGTCGGCACAACCGTAACGCTCACCTTCCCTGTGTATAAAGAGGGCAGTGAAAACTCACTTCCCGAAAACATTAAGCTTTAATCTTATTTCTCTGTGCAGCCTAATACAGAAAGGAACAGCTAATGGCTAAAAATACTACTAAAAAAATCACCTCAATCGGCGGCAGCGCCCTGATTGAAGGCATTATGATGAGAGGTCCGAAACGCACAACCGTGTGTGTTCGTACCGCACCCGACAAGATTTACAGCGAGGATATAAGCATAAACACAATTCCCTCAAAATGTAAGCTTTTCAAGCTTCCGTTTTTAAGAGGAATCGCAGGTCTTATTGACTCAATGCGACTTTCCTACAAAGCGCTTATGCTCTCTGCCGATAAGGCAATTGAATCAACCGAAATCGAAGAAGAACCGTCAAAGTTTGAAAAATGGCTTGACGATAAATTCGGCGACAAGCTTGTTAAGGTTATGATGGTAATTGCGTCAATCCTCGGTGTTGCGCTTGCCGTGGGACTTTTCTTCTTTGTCCCCTCTTTCCTGTTTGACCTCAGTGCAAATGTTGTGCCGGCTTTCAAGGGTGACGGCGGAAACGCTGTTTTCTGGAAGTCTGTTTTTGAGGGTGTTCTCAAGATTATTCTTTTCTTACTTTATATTATAGTATGTTCACAAATGACAGAAATGAAAAGGGTGTTTATGTACCACGGTGCCGAGCACAAGACAATTTTCTGTTACGAAAACGAAGAAGAACTCACAGTTGAAAATGTTAAAAAGCAGAGCCGTTTTCACCCGAGATGCGGAACAAGCTTTATGGTTCTTATGCTGATTGTCGGCATCCTTGTCGGTCTTTTCGTTCCTGTTGCACCTTTCGGCATCGGATTTTTAAGACCTGTATTCAAGATTCTTCTTCTCCCCGTTTCATGCGGAATCGGTTACGAGCTTATCAAAATCTGCGGTAAGCACGACAATGCCGCAACAAGAATCATTGCCGCTCCCGGACTTTGGGCGCAGAGAATCACAACAAAAGAGCCTGATGACACTATGATTGAAGTTGCAATTGAGGCTATCAAAGCTGTTATCCCCGAGGACGGCTCGGACATTGTAAGCAAGTAATGACTGTAAACGAAATTTATCAAAGCGGACTTAAACTGCTTGAAAATAGTAATATTGAAAATTCAAAATTTGAGGCGCAAAGTCTTTTACAAAAGGCTTTTTCGCTTGACAGAGTCGGCTTTATCATGCACAAAACTGATAAAGCCGATGAAAACTGTTCGCATAACTTTTTAAATTTTATAGAAAAACGAATTTCAGGCGAGCCGTTGCAGTATATTCTCGGCGAATGGAGCTTTATGGGATTCGATTTTAAGGTGGGCAGAGGCGTGCTCATTCCCCGTGATGACACGGAAGTGGTTGTCAATCTCTGCATTGATTTTCTCGAAAACAGAACCGACAAAAAGACGGTTGACCTCTGTTCGGGCAGCGGTGCAATTGCCGTTGCACTTGATAAAATTTCGGGTGCAAAAGTTACGGCAGTTGAAATTGACGAAACCGCTTTTTCATATCTTGAAACAAATGTAAAAGAAAACAATTCGTCAGTAAAGCCTGTTATGGCTGACGCTCTCGAAATCTGCGAAACATTTGCTGACGGTGAGCTTAACCTCATTGTTTCAAATCCGCCTTATATAAAATCAGCCGACATAGAAACACTTCAAAAAGAAGTTCGGCTTGAACCAAGACTTGCACTTGACGGCGGCGAGGACGGCTGCGATTTTTACCGTGAAATAGTGAGCCGTTGGAGCCGTAAACTCAAAAAAGGCGGTGCGCTTGCATTTGAACTCGGAGAAAATCAGGCTGACGCAGTAAAGGCACTTATGACTGACAAAGGCTTTTCGGATTTTAAAATTTCACTTGACTTTGGCGGTGTGCAGAGGGCGATTATTGGGACTTTGCTCTGATTTTAGAAATTTTGTTCGATAAAATTACCGCCAAATTATTGCATTTTCCCCTCACATATTTTATAATCTTAGTGTGAACATAACCGCCGATGAAGTGACGGTTATGTTACAGACCGAAAAACATCAGCTCCATTTGCGGAGTACGGAGGTATATAAAATGGCAGTAGATAAAAACAAAGCGCTTGAAACTGCGCTCACACAAATCGAAAAACAGTTCGGCAAGGGTGCTGTAATGCGTCTTGGCGAAAATAAACATATGAACATTGAACACATCTCAACAGGTTCGCTTTCGCTTGATATTGCACTCGGAATCGGCGGACTTCCCCGCGGAAGAATTGTTGAAATTTACGGACCTGAATCTTCGGGTAAAACAACACTTTCTCTCCACTGCATTGCAGAGGGACAGAAAAACGGCGGCAATGTTGCATTTATTGACGTTGAGCATGCACTTGATCCGACATATGCGGCGGCTCTCGGTGTTGATGTTGATTCACTGCTCGTTTCACAGCCCGACACGGGTGAAGACGCTCTTGAAATTGCAGAGGCGCTTATCCGAAGCGGTGCGATTGATGTTATCGTAATCGACTCCGTTGCGGCTCTTGTTCCGAAGGCTGAAATTGAGGGCGAAATGGGTGACAGCCATGTAGGTTTGCACGCAAGACTTATGTCACAGGCACTGCGTAAACTCGCAGGTGCAATTTCAAAGTCAAACTGCGTTGCAATCTTCATCAACCAGTTGCGTGAAAAAGTCGGTGTTGTTTACGGCAACCCCGAAGTAACAACCGGCGGTCGTGCGCTCAAGTTCTACAGCTCCGTTCGTATTGATATAAGAAGAGTTGAAACCCTTAAATCAGGCGGTGAAATGGTCGGTTCACACACAAGAGCAAAGGTTGTAAAAAACAAAATTGCTCCTCCGTTCCGTGAAGCTGAATTTGATATTATGTACGGTGAAGGCATTTCCCGTGAGGGCGAACTTCTTGACCTTGCCGTAAAGGCTGAGGTTGTTCAAAAAGCAGGAGCATGGTTCAGCTATGACGGCAGACGACTCGGACAGGGACGCGACAAGGTCAAGGAACTTCTCAAAACCGACAAGGAGCTTGCTGCTGAAATTGAGAAGAAACTCTGGGAAAATATTGACAAGCTTTATGAACGCAAAAAGCCTGCTCCAAAGGTAAAAATTACCGAAGTTCCGTCTGCAAACCAAGAAATCAAGACTGATTCTGCGGATAAGACAGAGAAAAAGAGCGGTGCAAAAATTGATGTTCTGGTTGACGACTGATGCTTATAACCGCAGTTGAACCACGAAGAAAGGCGATGTGTGCGCTCTACATTGACGGCGAATATGTTATGAATCTTGACGCACGCACAGTTATTGAAAACCGATTTGATGTCGGCAGAGAGATTGATGACAAGGAGCTGCACGAGATTATCAGGCTAAGCAATGAACGCCGTGCAAAGGAAAAGGCTTTGTGGCTTATTTCCTATCGTGACCACTCAAAAAAAGAACTCACCGACAAAATCAAACGCACCTGTGACGAGGAATCGGCGGAAAAGGCTGTTGAGCGAATGGAAGAACTCGGTCTTGTAAATGACGAAAACTTTGCAAGACGATATGCCGAACAGCTTTTGTTTTCAAAACATAATGCTCCGAAAGGTGCGGTAAGACAACTTGTTCAAAAGGGAATTGACCGTGAACTTGCAGAAGAGATTATCGAAGGAATCGACTTTGATCCGTGTGACGGAATAAGGGCGGTTATCGACAGAAAATATAAAAACATAAATGATGAAAAAATAAGGCGAAGAGCCGTTGCCGCTCTGCAAAGGCTCGGATACGGATGGGATGACATTAAGACCGTCCTCAGAGAATACACAGAGGAAGACTGATTATGAATTATAAAGTAGGCATTGTATCACTCGGTTGTGCAAAAAATCAGGTTGACGCCGAGATGCTTTTGTACACACTCAAGAACAGAGGATTTATTATTGTGAACGATCCGGCAGATGCGGACGCAGTAATTGTAAACACCTGCGGATTTATCGAAAGTGCAAAGCAGGAAAGCATTAACGAAATTATCGAACTCGGCAAGCTCAAGGACGAGGGCAAAATCAAGGCAATCATCGTAACAGGCTGTCTTGCTCAAAGATATAAGTCAGAAATTTCCGAACAGCTTTACGAGGTTGACTCGGTTATCGGAATCGGTGCTAACGAAACTATCGCAGACATCGTTTTGGAAACACTTGACGGACAGAAGTGCGAAAGCTTTCCCGACAAGGTTTGTCTGCCGCTTGAGGGCGGAAGAATTCTTTCAACTCCCCCCTACACTGCTTATCTCAAAATTGCCGAGGGTTGCGACAACCGTTGTTCCTACTGTGCAATCCCGATGATTCGAGGAAGATTCCGCAGCAGAGATATTGAAGATGTTGTAAAAGAGGCGGAAGGTCTTGCTGAGCGTGGAGTCAAGGAACTCAATGTCATTGCTCAGGACACAACCCGTTTCGGTGAAGATAAATACGGCAAACCGATGCTTGCAGAGCTTCTCAGAAGACTTTGTAGGATTGACGGCTTTAAATGGATAAGGGTTCTCTACTGCTATCCCGACAGAATTACAGACGAGCTTATTGACACAATTGCAAGTGAAGATAAGATTGTAAAATATATGGATATTCCGCTCCAGCATTGTAACAAGGATATTCTCCGCAGAATGAATCGTCACGGTGACAGAGAAAGCCTTACTGCACTCATGAACAAGATTAAGGATAAAATTCCGAATGTAATCTTCCGCTCAACCTTTATTACAGGTTTCCCCGGTGAAACCGAGGAGCAGTTCAATGAGCTTGCAGAGTTTGCCGCCGATATGAAGTTTCAGCGACTCGGCTGTTTTGCCTACTCTCCCGAGGAGGACACAAAGGCAGCTGAAATGCCCGACCAGATTGACGAAGAAATCAAGCAGAAGCGTGCCGATATTATTATGGAGCATCAACAGCAGGTTATGGCTGAATACTGCGAAAGCCTTGTTGGCAAAGAGATTGAAGTTCTTGTTGAAGGCTTTGACAAGCTTGCCGAATGTTTCTTCGGCAGAAGCTATGCCGACGCCCCCGAGGTTGACGGCTGTGTATTCTTCACCTGTGACGGTGAAAAGCCAAAGGCAGGAGATTTTGTCAAGGTGCGTGTAACCGATTACACAGGCTGCGATCCTGTAGGCGAATTTGTCGGCAAAATCGACTAAGTGGCTAAAAGACTCAGCAATTTCATAATATTTAACTTTGAAAGGCACATAAAATGAACTTACCAAATAAACTGACAGTAGGACGAATAATTCTTGTTCCGTTCTTTGTGGCGGCATTGCTTGCAAACTTTCCGCTCAACAATGCCGTTGCCCTGATTATTTTTATTGCGGCGTCACTCACAGATATGTTTGACGGAAAAATTGCAAGAAAAAACGGTCTTGTTACAGACTTCGGAAAATTTGCAGATCCGCTTGCAGACAAAATTCTTGTGCTTGCCGCATTTCTGTGCTTTGTACAGCTTGGAATATGTGACTGCGTTGCGGTCATAATCGTGCTTTTCCGTGAATTTTCCGTCACCTCAATACGGCTGATTGCCGCCTCAAAAGGCAAGGTTGTCGCCGCTAATATGTGGGGCAAAGCAAAGACGGTTTCACAGATGATTGCTATAATTGCAGTAATTGCAATGCAAATCGTGCTTGAACTGCCCGAAGTCGGACTTAATTTTATAAACACGGCAACATTTGAACCGATTTTCTTTGTGGTGGGAGAAATTCTCATCTGGATTTCGGTTGTATTCACAATCATTTCGGGCGTTGTATATATAATTCAAAACAGACAGTTTATTTCTCAGACCTGAGAACAGACTCTCACGGTCTTGACAGGAGGGTGATTGCGTGTTTAAAACCCTGAAAGCGGATATTGATGCGGTTATGGAGCGTGATCCTGCCGCAAGGAGCAGAGCAGAGGTGTTTTTTCTCTACTCGGGTTTCAAGGCGGTGCGTTCTCACCGAAAAGCCAACTGGTGTTTGCGACACAACCTAAAGTTTCTTGCAAGGTGGATTTCTCAACGCAGTCGTCACAAGACGGGAATTGAGATTCACCCGGGTGCAACCATCGGCAAGGGACTGTTTATAGATCACGGAATGGGCGTTGTCATAGGCGAAACTACAATAATAGGAGACAACTGCACCATTTATCAGAATGTTACTCTCGGAGGAACAGGCAAAGAAACGGGAAAAAGACACCCCACACTCGGCAACAATGTACTTGTCGGCTCGGGTGCAAAGGTTCTCGGTCCGTTCAAGGTTGGTGACAACGCAAGAATTGCCGCAGGTGCGGTTGTTTTAAGCGAAGTTCCGCCGAATGCAACGGCTGTCGGCGTTCCGGCAAGAGTAGTAAAAGTCAACGGTGTTCGCAGTGAAACCCTTGACCAGATTCATGTATCAGATCCGGTTGCACTTGCATTGTGCAATCTTGAGCATAAAATTTTTGAACTTCAAAAACAGCTTGATGAGCTGAAAAAGGAAAATGTAAAAAGTGAGGAATAGCAAATGATTTTATATAATTCTCTCGGACAGACAAAGCAGGAATTTGTACCGCACACACCCGGCAAGGTTAATATGTACACCTGCGGTCCTACTGTTTATCACTATGCCCACATCGGCAATCTTCGCACCTATATTATGGAAGATGTTCTTGAAAAGTATCTTCGTTTTTCGGGTTATGATGTAAACCGTGTAATGAACATCACAGATGTAGGTCATCTTTCAAGCGATGCCGACACAGGCGAGGATAAGATGCTTTCAGGCGCAAAGCGTGAGCATAAAACCGTTATGGAGATTGCAAAGTTCTACACAGACGCATTTTTTGCCGACTGCGAAAAGCTCAACATCAAGCGTCCCGATGTTGTAGAGCCTGCAACAAACTGCATTGACGATTTTATTAATATGATTTCCGTTCTGCTTGAAAAGGGCTATGCCTACATTGCAGGCGGCAATGTTTACTTTGACACTTCAAAGCTCGACAACTACTATGTGTTCGGCAAAATGAACGAGGATGACCTTGCTGTCGGCGTTCGTGACAGCGTTGAAGAGGATGAAAACAAGCGTAACAAGGCTGACTTTGTTCTCTGGTTCACAAAGTCAAAGTTTGATTCACAGGAGCTCAAGTGGGACAGTCCGTGGGGCGTAGGTTATCCGGGCTGGCACATTGAATGTTCATGCATCAGCTATAAGCATTGCGGTGAATATCTTGACATTCACTGCGGCGGCATTGACAATGCTTTCCCCCATCACACAAACGAAATTGCACAGAGCGAGGCTTTTCTCGGTCACAAGTGGTGTCCGTACTGGTTCCATGTACTTCACCTCAACGATGCAAGAGGCAAAATGAGCAAGTCAAAGGGCGGCTTCCTTACAGTTTCACTTCTTGAAGAAAAGGGCTACAATCCGCTTGTTTACAGAATGTTCTGCCTCCAGAGCCACTACCGCAAGCCGCTCACATTCTCATATGACAACCTTGACAACACAGCCACAGCCTACAACAAGCTTGTAAAGAGAATTTCCGCTCTTTCAAGGGACGGTGAGCCTGATATGGCAAAGGCTGAGGAGCTTACAAAGGGATTTAGCGAGGCACTTGACAACGACCTCAACACTTCTCTTGCTCTCACCTGCGTTTATGATGTTCTCAAGGCTGACGCAGACGATGCAACAAAGCTTTATGTAATCGGCGAATTTGACAGGGTGCTTTCACTCGACCTTACAAAAGTTCCCGAAAGCAACAAAGCGGACGCTGACGATGACTTTGCCAAGGAAGTTGAAGAGCTTATTGCACAGCGTACAAAAGCCCGTGCCGAAAAGGATTGGGCGACAGCCGACGCTATCCGTGACAAGCTTAAAGAGATGAAAGTTGTTGTCAAGGACACAAAAGACGGCATTGAATGGCATGTTGAGGGTTAACTTGACTGCTATCGCCCAATGAACGCACCTAATTAAAACAAAATATGAATAAATAAAAATCCCCTTCATATAAATTTGGTATGGAGGGGATTTTATGCGTTTGTATATCATAACAAAACGAAATCTAATATCAATCGGATTCTGTCTTTTAATCGGAGTGCTTGCAGGGGCAATTGCAGTCACATCAACCGTTCGAGCCGTTCAGAGTGCGGCTGCTCAGCGTGAAATTCCCATTTACTATGTTGACACGGACAAAAAGCAGGTTGCCCTGTCGTTTGATGCGGCATGGGGCAATGAACAGACCGAGCATCTGCTTGAAATTCTCGACAAATACAAGGTTAAATCAACATTTTTCCTTGTGGGCGACTGGGTTAAGAATTATCCCGACAGCGTAAAGGATATTGCAAAGCACGGTCACGATGTGGGCAATCACAGCAACACCCATCCGCATATGACGCAGATGTCATCGTCCGATATGGTCGGTCAAATTCAGTCCTGCAACGAAAAAATCAAGGAGCTTACGGGCAAAACTCCCACCCTGTTCCGTGCCCCCTACGGCGATTACAACAATGATGTTGTAAAGTCGGTCAACGGCTGTAATATGTATTGCGTGCAATGGGATGTCGATTCGCTCGACTGGAAAGATCCTACTCCCGAGCAGATAAAGCAGAATATTATGAAAAAAATCAAGAACGGCAGTATTATATTGATGCATAACGGTGCAAAAAATACCCCCGAAGCATTGCCGACGGTAATCGAGGCAATCAAGTCCGAGGGCTACGAAATCGTTCCGATTTCGCAAATTCTGCTCAAAGGCGAATACTACACAGATGTTGACGGCAAAATGTGCAGTAAAACCGCCACACAACCGAGTTCGTGAGAGAACATTTTTATTAATGCCGCAAAACTACCGTCATACTGTAGGGGCGTTCATCGGACGCCCGCCAAGTAAAGGCATAAATTATATGTTAAAACAAATTTTATAAATGAAATGCAGTTACCGAAATAATGTAGCGGCGATCAGTGATCGCCAATCGTTTTGGTTTTGCAACCAAAACGAAGATAAGCATAATCTTTGCCATCTTAAAATTATATATTAATAAACAAAATATTTTCTGCGATTACTTATTCATTTCGTGTTGATTGGTAGCCTTGCGGCCGCCGCCGGTGGCGGAAAAAGGGAGCAATGCGCTGTCTGAAATAACGAGCAATAGGAAGCACATTTATGTGCAACGCATTGCGACTATATTTCAGACGGGAGAACGAGGTTCGCCGCTACATTGCATTGTAGAAAAGGTAACAATTTTACGCTCGGGCATAATTTGTGTTAAGTCGCACCGATTTTACAATCGGTACGATTGGCGCTCACTGACCGCCGCTACAGATTATACACAGTTTTCATCACATCAAAAATTATGTGAATAAACAAATAATTTCATCAAAGCGGGCGTCCGATGAACGCCCCTACTGATTAACAATAACATTCATACAAAAACAGACTGACAGATTATCAGTCTGTTTTTGTATGCAATCATCATTTTCTTGCAATGTTAAGAATATTTTCCCACCAACCATTAGACAGCATTAATGAATAAGTTGTCGGAAAATTTTCTGCTATAACAAAACGAACAAGTATGATAAATAGTAGCGTTAATAATAAATCCAATGCCATTATTAAGCATATATTGAGCATACTACCATCTTTTGAATATTCTAACCTAAGGGCAAAAGTTGGTATTATACACAAACAAGTAATAAAGATTAAAACAGTCGGTATTGCAAAAAGCGAAACAATTGAACCTATTACATTACCAAAATAAGCATAATCTATAGCCCAAGTAACTATTAACAAATAAAGAATTAACATTTTTGCAAAATCAAGTATTGTAAACCCAATCGTAGCTGTAATCTGAACCGATTTTGAATAATTATCTCGGACTGAATATAAAGATATAAGAAAAGTAGCGATTAATAAAACAACAAGTATTATATAACAATTATCGACAATAAAGTCCGCAATTACTTCACCTACTTTGTAACTACCACACAGAAAAAATATAATAGCCACAATAATGAAACCGCAATCACTAAATATAATAATCATTCTGCATCCCTACCTTTATTAAAACTAAAAAACTCCCCCACAAACAAAAATTGAGCTCATAGTTTATATACTTTATTTTCTTAAATTATACTCTTATCGTATATTTTTGTCAACAAAAAGTTATAATATTATACTCACAAGGTATAATTTATGGAGCAGGTACGGCAAATGCAAAGAATTAAGGAACTACGAAAAGAAAAATCTATGAACCAAATTGCATTGGGAATGGAACTTAACTTTTCGCAAAAGATAATCAGCGAATATGAAAACGGAAAGGTTGAACCGAGCATTACAACGCTCAAAAAGCTTGCGTCAATTTTTAATACATCTGTTGATTATATAATTGAATATACGGACATCAAACAGCCGATTGACAAAATTGCACAGTCTAAACTTTCGGAAACGGAATGCAAACTTCTTAACGAATTTCGTTGTCTGCCAAAAGAAAAACAAAACATTGCCCTTGGTATCATTATGGGATTAAAGCACGGTTAATTGTAGCCAATATAATTTTATTCGTATCGTGTTTACACACGATACGATTGACGAACGAGGTTCGCCGCTACAGTATGACGGTTGTTTTGCGGTCTTTATAAAATTTGTTTTAACATATAGTTTACACTATTACTTGCGGGCGTCCGATGAACGCCCCTACTGATTAACAATAACTTTCATATAAAAACATATAAAAAACAGGCTGACAGGTTATTAAAAATCTGTCAGTCTGTTTTTTTAATTATAACTTAGATTAAATCAATAATATGCCTTTTCAACATTTGATTTGTCGGCAAAATCAGCAAAATGCTCATCTGCGTATGAGCCCTTTTTAACATAGATTGTAAGTTTATCAGAATCGACACAAGTCAAGAAACTACTTTCTATTGAGGTAAGTGATTCCGGAAGATAGAGTGTTTCAAGTTTTGTCCAAGCAAAAACAGAATCACCGACAGTTGTTACTGATTCGGGAAGTTTAATCTCCTTGATTCCTGAATACTGGAACGCAGATTCCTTGATTTCGGTTACCTTATCAGGAATTTCAATAGTTTCAAGCGACTCGCAATTGCTAAAACAGAATTCTGAAATTCTCTTTAGGTTTTTCGGAAGCTGAACCGTTTTCAGGTTATTATCATATACAAACAAACCGTCAGGAAGATTTTTGATGTTTTCAGACTCAAACACAACACTTTCAAGGTTATCGTTTTCTGAAAAATAGTTATCCTCGCCGCTTGCCCAATCATCAATTCTTAAATCAATACAATTTTTTGGAATTACGATTTCGCTCTTCTTTGCTGCTTCTTTTGAAAGATTGACAATGCAACTGTTTTCATCCCACACGAAGTCACCGTCAACTGCATCTCCGACTTCAGCAGTACTTGAATCATCAGCTGATGAATCATTCACGGACTCAACCTTGCTTGAAGATTTGTCGGTTGAAGATGAATTGTTACCGCCCGAACAACCCGTTGCAACCGCACCAAGCGCAACCGTCAAAGCCAAAAGTGAAACTATAAATATTCTTTTCATTTTTTACTCTCCTCATGTTTGCTTTATATCATTGCTTAATACAGCAAAGTTATTATATTATTAAAACAAGATTTTGTCAACAAGTCAAAATCTTGTTCTCTAATATCAACAAAAAATAACTTTTTCGGTACAAAGATTATATTAATTTATATCAAAATCAAAATTTATTATTAAACCGCTACAGCATAAAATCAGGCTGACAGGTTATTAAAAATCTGTCAGCCTTAAATTATTTTATCAAGTTTTCGCTACGAATTAAAATCAATAAACAACAACACGGGTTCCTGAGGAAATGTTGTTATAGATTTTCTTAGCTGCGTTGTACGGTGTGTTTACACAGCCGTGTGAGCCGTGACCCTTGTACCTTGTTCCACCATATTCCCAGCTTGCTCGCCATGATGCGTCATGGATTCCGCAACCGTCAGATGTGAACGGAAGCCAGAATGTTACATGGGAATTCTCCATAAGTGTTGCAGGAGATGCCTTGTAAATAATTGAATATGCACCCTTTGGCGTATCGTTTGTACCGTAGTTGCCGGTTACAACATCTGTTTCAACAACAAGCTTACCATTCTTGTAGTACCACATATGCTGCTGATTGATGCTGATTTCAACATATGTGCCGCCGACTGAAACACCGTAGGCATTCTTGCTGATCTTTACACTCTTTGTCTGGAATGTGCCGAGGCACTTGTACTTTTTCGGGTTACTGCTCGGTCCCGAATACTTGTAAGCACGAATACGGAAGTAATAGGTCTTGCCGACTGTAAGCTTTTTGGTGTTGTAGAAAGTATTCTTTGTTTCACCAAGCTTTGTATATTTTCCGTTCTTTGAGGTTGAATAGAAAATCTCATATGCTGTCGGAGTGGTCATTGCCTTGCCCCATGTGAGATTTACTCTTGAAAGTCTTGTATCTGTCTTGAAATTAACGGCATTAAGACCTGCCACACATCTTATTGTTGACGGTGACGAATAGTAAGTGTTCTTTTTGATTGCACGGTAAGCCCTAATCTGATAGTAATACGCTCTGCCGTTCATAACTCCCTTATCTCTGAAAGAAGTTGTGGAATTTGAAGTGATTGTCTTATAAAGAACATATTTTCCGTTTGTGTTCCTGCTCATACGGTAGATTTTGTAGCCTGTTGCCTGTGAGTTCTTTGACCACGAAAGTGTAATTGCAGCACCCGACTCCTTGAGTGAAACGCTTACGGCATTCGGGAGAGTAGCTGTTCTGTAGGTCTGACTCTTACCCTCATACTTTACACCGTCATGCTCAACATAGGCGGCAACCTTTACATCATACCAGGTTGCTGTTCTAATCTTTTTGAGTGTACAGGCATTTGACTTTACATATGTAAATCTTGAAAAATTCTTGTGTGCGTCATTGTTGCGGTAGTAGATTACATAGCCTGTTGCACCGCTTACTTTATCCCACTTGAACGAAAGCGAATTTGTTGTATATTGCGTTCTTGTGAGATTCTTGATTGCGCCCACATTCGGCTTAACCGGCTGAGTCGGAGAAACCGTAGGAGTTACGGGCGGCTCCGTTACCGGCTGTGAAGGCTCGGTTGCCTGAGTTGGTTCAACGCTCGTATCTGTTACATCAGATGCAACAGTTGCCTCTGTTGCAGGCTGAGAGTCTGTTTCTGCGGCAGAAACAGCTAATGTTCCGACAACAGAACAAGCTACGGTAACTACTGCGAGAATTACAGCCAAGGTGTGTTTGAATTTGAATGTCATATATTCCATCCCCAATCGTATTTGATAATTAGATTATATATGTTTTTTTCAAAAAAATAAAGAGTATTTAGTAAAAAAATTTCAAAAATCTTCCACTAATTACTCTTACTTTATCTTGTCATTTTTATTAAGTCTTGAAAGGCGTTCACATTCGGCAATCAGCTTGCTCTGTTTTAGCCTTCTTTCGTCCTCAAGCACAGATTCACGAACCTGTTTTCGCAGTCTTTCAAATGGTGTGTCACGGTTGCCTGTTATCTCTTTCGGGCTTAAAATTTTTGGTGCAAGATTTGATGCACCCGGTCTTGTGAGCATCTGAATGGTGATATGCTCATGCTGAATGAGAGCGAAAAGCTGACTGAGAGAGGTACATTCGTCAATTGCCTTGACGAGTTCTTCCGTTGTTTTGTGACGGTATCCGTGCACCTTTGTTTCATTCAATTTCACTCACCGCCCTTTATTGCCTTTTGCGGAACATTGTTATCATTATATTTCCGAATAAATGCCTCCGCTGTTCGATGAAGGACACTTGTACCTTAGATTATACTTAATTTTCACAAGATTTTCAATATTTATTTTCGGTTTCTTTGTTTACATCAACACTTTTTTATGATATGCTGACTAACAGACACGCAAAATGTCCGTATAATCGACATTTTTCAGCGTTAAAAAATTTTTGTCAGGAGTAGAATAATGAAAAAAACTATTTGTGCCGTAACGGCTGCCATGCTTGCACTTACCTCGGTTTTGTGCGGTTGCTCAAGCAACGGTGAAAGCAGTTCGCAGTCGGGCAGTACAACCCCGGCAACTGTTGCCACAGACACAACCGTCAAAACAACAGGCGAAAAAATACATATAAACGACAGCACTCTCGGTGAAATCTGGATTACCGAGCTTGACGGTGTACCTAAAAATACACTCAACAACGATAACTTCACCTCTGACGACACTTTCAAATACTACAGTGAAAACGGCAAGGCCGCTTCAATGGAAGGAATCGACATTTCCTCCTACAGCGGAAAGATTGACTGGGACAAGGTTAAAAAATCGGGTGTTGATTTTGTTATGGTTCGCATCGGCGGCAGAGGCTACGGTTCTGACGGAAAAATGTACTCGGACGATTCCGCCCTTTCATATATAAAGGGTGCTAAGGCGGCAGGACTTAAAGTCGGCGTGTATTTCTTCTCTCAGGCTGTCAATAACGATGAGGCAATTGAAGAGGCTGACTATATAAAGACACTTCTCGGTGATGAAACAATTGATTTCCCCGTTGCATATGACTGGGAAATCATCAAGGATGATGACGCAAGAACCGACAGCGTTTCCGCCGCTCAGGCTACAGCCTGTGCAAAGGCATTCTGCAACCGTGTAAAGGAGCTTGGCTACACACCGATTATCTATTCTCCGAGCAAGGAGCTTTACTTCAAATATGACCTCACACAGCTTGCAGATTTTGACATCTGGTACTGCGAATACGCAAATGTTCCGACATTCTATTATCAGTTTTCTATGTGGCAATACTCTTCATCAGGCAAGGTTGACGGAATTGAGGGCGATGTTGATATGAACATCTGCTTCACAAACATAGCCGATTACGATTAAGAAAGGATAATATATATGAAAAAGATAGCAAGCTTTACAATCAACCACAACACACTTATGCCCGGTGTTTACATCTCAAGGATTGACGGAGATATTACAACATACGATATGCGTTTTGTAAAGCCGAACACACCGCCGTATCTTCCGAATCCGGTTATGCACACAATTGAACACCTTTTTGCAACATATGCCCGCAACAGCAAATTTGCCGACAATGTAATCTACTTTGGACCTATGGGATGCAGAACGGGTTTTTATTTTCTCGTTCGTGATATGTCAAATGAGGACGCATTACAGCTTATAAAAGATACAATAAAGCAGTGTGCGGAGCACAAGGGAGAAATCCCCGGAACAACTGCAATTGAGTGCGGAAACTACCTTGAACACGACCTTGACGGTGCTTTAAAAGAGTTAAATAAATATTACTCTTTGTTAAAAGATTACACGGTTGATAACTTACAGTATAATTAATATAGGGAATTATTGTTTGATTTACCCTGTTTTTGTAACCTTATCCCCTGTCTTATTATTAATTATGACATTTTTTAATTCTCATATTGCAATTTCGTAACTATTTGGTATAATAAAGGTATCGTGTTTGTTACAAAAATGTAACGGTTAATGAGATAGGAGAAATTATTTTGGAGACAAAGTTCATTGGTTTGGAAGGTTTCAATGAAATCGAGAGTCTTCCGACAAAGAAACGCAGAGTTTGCAGGCGTGAGCTTACAACAGCACAGAAAACTGTTCGCTTTGTAAAGAGAGCAACAACATTTTGTGCAAAATCAGTTGTAAGAATGTCAAAAAACGCAGCCGCAAAACTCGCACAGGCAATTGAGAACAGGAAGGGTTCTTTAAAGTCTGTTACAATCAAGTCTGTTAATTCGTCAAAGAAAGCAAAAACACAGATATCAGCTATTGACAAAGCATTCAACGAATCAAGAAACGGCACAACAAAGAGTGCCGGAGAGATTGTATCTGAACTTTCGTTCAAAAGCGGAAAGCAGTATGCTCACCTTGCACCCTCGGCAATCCGTTCGCAGAAGTTGCTCAGAAAAAAGGCTGTGCTTGCAGTAGTAGCCTGTTTCAGCGCAATCACACTTTCATGTGTAACGGTTGCAAGCGCACTTGATATGAAAGATAACAACAGCGCACAGACCCCTGCACTTGTTGCAACAAGTGACGAGGCTGTTCCTAATACTGAAATTGACGGCGAATCGGCATCGGCAAACCTCAAGGCAATTTCACCGTCATGCGCAAGTCTTTATATTGACGGCAAGTTCATCGGTGCGACAGAAGAAATTGATCAGCTCAATGCAGACCTCGATCAGGTTCTTGTTGATTACCGCAGAGATTACGATGACGAAACAACAACCGAGTTTGCAAATTCGGTGGAGGTTGTAACAGGTAACGCAAGCGGTACAGACCTTATTACCGCAGACGAGGTTATGGCACTTGCAGACGGCAAGTTTTCAATCTCACTTTCAACAGACATTGTTTACACAAGAGATGTGGCTTATGACACAAAGGTAAAGTATGACGAGGACAAGTCTTCTTCATACAAAAAAGTTACCACAAAGGGCGTTAATGGTGAAGAAGAAGTAACGTTAAGAACTACATTTGTTGACGGTGTTCAGACCGATGCAGTTCAGACTGACGCAAAAACTATTAAAAAGGCAGTTGACGAAGTTGTTGTAAAAGGCAAGGCTGAGGATACTTCATCAAGCACAGGTTCATCGTCAACCTCATCAGACAGCAGTTCTTCATCAAGTTCAAATTCATCTTCAAGCTACACAACAGGTTCATCGGGTATGTTTGCATGGCCACTCCCCTACACACATACATTGACAAGTACCTTCGGCACACGCTGGGGCAGACTTCACGGCGGACTTGACATTTCAGACGGTGGTGTTTACGGACAGCCTATTTATGCATCCGCAAGCGGTACCGTAACATTCTCGGGCGGTGACAACAGTGGCTACGGCAACTATGTTATCATTGACCACGGCAGTGGCTACACAACACTTTACGGTCATTGCAGTTCACTTGTTGCAGTAACAGGTCAGTATGTAAATCAGGGCGACCTCATCGGTTATGTCGGTTCAACAGGCAACTCAACAGGCCCTCACCTCCATTTTGAAATCCGCCTCAACGGCGAAAAAATGGACCCCCTCGGCTACACAAGCTGATTTAATTAAATATTGATTATTTAACCCCCCGATTCGTTTGAGTCGGGGGGTTGTTTATGATGAATATGATTTTATCTGAACATATACTGTGCGGTGTCGAGGACTGACTCCATTGTCTTAAAGGCTTTGTTTGCCTTTTTCTTGAGTTTTGGGTTGCTGTCTACCATATTTTTGCCGACAATACCCATGCAGACGCCTGCCGTCATTCCTATTGCAACGCCTTTCATCACATTCATCATTGGACTTGTATTCATAATCACACCTCCCCATCTTGCAAATTCATTGACAAAATGTGTGTTTTTTCATCTTTGTCACACGGCTTTGTCAAAAAAACTTGCATTATTATTGTTTACGATTTAAAATGTATTTAAACAGAAAAAGAATGGAATAATAAAAATTGGAGTGATAACTTTTGGCAACTCTCAACCTTGTGCTTGTTGAACCCGAAATTCCGCAGAACACGGGCAATGTGGCACGAACCTGTGCCGCAACGGGAACAAGACTTCATCTTGTCAAGCCTATGGGCTTTGAACCCGACGATAAAAAACTCAAAAGAGCGGGACTTGACTACTGGCACTTGCTTGACATCACATATTATGAAAGCATTGACGATTTTTTTGAAAAAACAAAAGGCGGAAAATACTTTTTCTTTTCAACAAAAGGAACTCACCGCCACAGCGATGTTGAATATCCCGACAACTGCTATCTTCTCTTTGGCAAAGAAACAAAAGGCTTGCCCGAGGAGCTTTTAATGCAGCATCCCGATGATACTTTAAGACTGCCTATGATTGACGAGGCAAGAAGTCTTAATCTTTCAAACTCGGTTGCAATTGCGGCTTATGAAGTTTTAAGGCAATGGGATTATCCTGCTTTGCAGAACAAGGGCGAGCTTCACAATCACAAGTGGAGCGACCTCAACAATATGACATAAGGATAAAAATAATATTCATAAACTTCCTTAAAATCAGTATTTGTAAAGACAGTGCAAAAAATACCCCGACAGGCGAATTTTTTAAAGTTTTCTATTGATAAAAAGGGGTTTTTGATATATAATAATGGTGACTGTAAAAATACTAAATTTTTACAAATTTCTTCTTACACGAAAGGAATGTATATTATGCAGCTCAACAAAGTATCTGTTGATGACATCAATGTAAAAGGTAAAAAAGTACTTGTTCGTTGTGACTTCAATGTACCGCTCAAGGACGGCGTAATCACAAACGACAACAGAATTACAGCAGCTCTTCCTACAATCAAGAAGCTTATCGCTGACGGCGGCAAGGTTATCCTTTGCTCACATCTCGGCAAGCCGAAGAACGGTCCCGAAGAAAAGTTCTCACTCGCTCCCGTAGCAGTAAGACTTTCGGAACTTCTCGGTCAGGATGTTGTTTTCGCTAACGATGACGAGGTTGTAGGCGAAAATGCTAAAAAGGCTGTTGCAGAAATGAAAGACGGCGATGTTGTTCTTCTCCAGAACACTCGTTTCAGAAAAGAAGAAACAAAGAATCTTGAGCCATTCTCATCAGAACTTGCTTCACTCGCTGATGTATTCGTAATGGATGCATTCGGTTCGGCTCACCGTGCACACTGCTCAACAGTAGGTGTTACAGACCACATCAAGGACACAGCAGTAGGTTACCTCATGCAGAAGGAAATTGACTACCTCGGCAATGCCGTTGAAACTCCTGTTCGTCCGTTCGTTGCAATCCTCGGCGGTGCTAAGGTTGCTGACAAGCTCAATGTTATTTCAAACCTCCTCGAAAAGTGCGACACACTCATCATCGGCGGCGGTATGGCTTACACATTCCTCAAGGCTCAGGGCAAGGAAGTCGGTCTTTCACTCGTTGACGATACAAAGATTGACTACTGTAAGGAAATGATGGCTAAGGCTGAAAAGCTCGGCAAGAAGCTCCTTCTCCCAATCGACACAACAATCGCTGCAGGCTTCCCTGATCCTATCGACGCTGAAATCGAAGTTAAGGTTGTTGATTCAGACAAGATTCCTGCTGACATGGAAGGTCTTGACATCGGCACAAAGACACAGGAACTCTTTGCCGACGCTGTAAAGAGCGCAAAGACTGTTGTTTGGAACGGTCCTATGGGCGTATTTGAAAACCCGACTCTTGCAAAGGGTACAATTGCTGTTGCTAAGGCTCTTGCCGACACAGACGCAACAACAATCATCGGCGGCGGCGACAGCGCAGCTGCTGTTATTCAGCTTGGTTTTGCTGACAAGATGAGCCACATCTCAACAGGCGGCGGCGCATCTCTTGAATACCTCGAGGGCAAGGTTCTTCCGGGTATCGCAGCAATCGCTGACAAATAATTTAATCAAATAAAAGGGCGGATTTTTCCGCCCTTACTGATTTAACCCTGTTACTTTATTATAATAAAAACATATTCTGAAAGGAAATTATCATGGATAAGTCAAAGAGAAAGGCAATTATCGCCGGCAACTGGAAAATGAACAAAACTCCAAAGGAAGCTAAAGAGCTCCTCAACGCTATTACTCCCCTCGTAAAAGATGCAGGTTGTGAAGTAATCGCTTGTGTTCCCTATGTTGACCTTGCAACAGCACTTGAGGCTACAGAAGGCACAAATGTTAAAATCGGTGCAGAAAACTGTCACTGGGCTGAAAGCGGTGCTTTCACTGGCGAAATCTCAACAGGTATGCTCAAGGAAATGGGCGTTGAATATGTAGTTCTCGGTCACAGCGAGAGAAGACAGTATTTCGGCGAAACAGACGAAACTGTAAACAAGAGAACAAAGGCTGCTCTTGCCGCAGGTCTTAAGCCAATCGTTTGCGTCGGTGAACTCCTCTGGGAGCGTGAGTGCGACATCACAGAAGAAGTTATCGCAAGACAGATTAAGCTTGACCTCTTCAATGTAACAGAAGAAGAACTCAAGAATGTTGTTATTGCTTATGAGCCTGTATGGGCTATCGGCACAGGCAAAACTGCAACAGCTGATCAGGCTGAAGAGGTTTGTGCATTCATCCGTGCTACAATCGCTAAGCTTTACAATCAGGCTGCCGCTGACGCTGTTACAATTCAGTACGGCGGTTCAATGAATGACGGCAATGCTGACGAGCTTCTCTCAAAGACAAATGTTGACGGTGGTCTTATCGGCGGTGCATCACTCGTTGCCGAGAAGTTTGCCGCAATCGTAAAGGCTGCAAGCAAGTAATTTAAACAGTATATTCAAACACAATGCCGTGTCCTTTTGGGCACGGCACAAAAGTCTGTAATCGGCTTTTGGATTTTGTTTTTTGCATAACAAGATTGTGTATGCTTTATGGAAAGGACACGCAAAATGAAAAAACCGGTAATTTTAATGATTCTTGACGGCTTTGGTATTGCTCCCGAAAAAGGCAACGCTATCAAGGCTGCTAAAAAGCCAAACATTGACAAGCTTTTTGCATCTAATCCGCTCACACAGATTGGTGCGTCGGGTATGGATGTAGGTCTTCCTGACGGTCAGATGGGCAACTCTGAGGTCGGTCACACAAATATGGGTGCCGGCAGAATCGTTTATCAGGAACTCACAAGAATTACAAAGACTATCAACGAGAACAAGCTCAAAGATAACGAGGCTATTGTTGATGCAATGGACAAGGCTCTCAAGAACGGCACGGCACTTCACCTTATGGGACTTCTCTCAGACGGCGGTGTTCACAGCCACATTGAGCATCTCTACGGTATTCTTGAACTTGCTAAGAAAAAGGGTCTTAAAGATGTTTACATTCACGCATTCCTTGACGGTCGTGATGTTCCGCCTTCAAGTGCCGCTGAATATGCAGACAAGCTTCTTAACAAGCTCAAAGAAATCGGCATAGGCAAGGTTGCCACAGTTGAGGGCAGATACTACGCAATGGACAGAGATAACAACTGGGACAGAGTTGAAAAGGCATATGCCGCTATGGTATATGGCGAGGGCAACAAGGCAGACTGCCCTGTTTGCGCAATTAAGAACTCTTACAATGACGGCGTAACAGACGAATTTGTTGTTCCTTGTGTTATTGAGGGCGGTGCTCAGGTCAAGCCTAACGACAGCATCATCTTCTTCAACTTCCGTCCTGACAGAGCAAGAGAGATTACAAGAACATTTGTTGACCCTGATTTTAAGGGCTTTGAGAGAAAGAACGGTTTCTTCCCCGTAAACTTTGTTTGCATGACTCAGTATGATGCAACAATGCCTAATGTTGAAGTTGCATTCAAACCGCAGGTTCTCAAGAACACACTCGGCGAGTATGTATCAGACAAGGGTATGACACAGCTCAGAATTGCAGAAACAGAAAAGTATGCTCATGTAACCTTCTTCTTCAACGGCGGTGTTGAAAAGCAGTATCCCGGCGAGGACAGAATCCTTGTTAAGTCGCCTGCTGTTGCAACATATGACCTCCAGCCTGAAATGAGTGCTTACGAGGTTACAGACAAGCTTGTTCCGGCAATCAAGAGCGGTAAGTACGATATGATTATTCTCAACTATGCTAACTGCGATATGGTTGGTCACACAGGCGTATTCGAGGCAGCCGTAAAGGCTGTTGAGGCTGTTGATACCTGCGTTGGCAAGGTTGTTGACGCAATCAAAGAAATGGGCGGTGTTGCTCTTATCACAGCCGACCACGGCAATGCAGATAAGATGGTTGCAGAGGACGGTTCACCGTTTACTGCTCACACAACAAACCCTGTTCCTTTCTGCGTAGTAAACTACGACTGCGAGCTTCGTGAGGGCGGCAGACTTGCCGATATCGCTCCGACAATGCTCCAAATTATGGGACTCGAGCAGCCCGAAGAAATGGACGGCACAAGCCTTATTAAGTAATTTATTTTACTGATTATATACAGAGCCACCGATGTTTTATCGGTGGCTTTTTTGTGTTAGCACAAAACTGTAGGGGTAGCCTTGCGACCGCCGCAAATTCCCGCAACGCAAAATTTAAGTTGTAAAATATCGTTAATCGGTGTAAAATATTATTACTTATGTATTGTTAATTTTATGGCAGAGAAGGGGAAAATTTGATTAAGCTACGAAGATATCTTGCATACTACAAAAAGGAATGTATCATCGGTCCGCTTTGCAAGCTGTTTGAGGCAATTTTGGAATTGCTCGTTCCGCTTGTTATGGCAGGAATCATCGACAACGGTGTGCGAAACGGCGACACGGCATACATTTGGAGAATGGGCGGTCTGCTCGTTATTCTCGCAACTGTAGGACTTTGCAGTGCGCTCGTGTGTCAGTATCTTGCATCAAAGGCATCTCAGGGTGTGGGAACAAGACTGCGCCGAGATTTGTTTTTGCACATCAACAGGTTATCACACGCAGAGTTGGACAAGCTCGGCACTCCGTCACTTATAACACGAATCACATATGACACCAATCAGGTTCAGCAATCTGTTGCAATGGCTATCCGCCTGCTCACCAGAGCACCGTTTATTGTTATCGGTTCAATGGTTATGGCAATGACAATCAACCTTGAAATGTCAATTATTTTCTTCATTGCGGCTATATTGATTGCCGTTACTCTTTACCTCATTATGACAAAGAGTATTCCTATTTTTGAAAAAATGCAGAAAAAACTCGACAAAATCAGTCTTATCTGCCGTGAAAATCTTTCGGGCAACAGGGTTATCAGAGCCTTTTCAAAGCAGAAAAATGAGAAAAAGCGTATTGACGATTCAACCGAGGATTTGGCTAAAACTTCGATCAGAGTAAGCATCCTTTCGGCACTTTTAAGCCCTGTCACCTACATCATCACCAATGCTGCAATTATTCTCATCATTTGGTTTGGTGCTCAGAATGTCAACGCAGGCAACGGAATGCTTTCGGGTGACATCATTGCCCTTGTAAACTATATGACGCAGATTTTGCTTGCAATGATTGTTGTTGCAAACCTTGTTGTACTTCTCACGAAGGCAAGTGCAAGTGCGGCAAGACTTAACGAAGTGTTTGAAACTCAGCCGAGTGTGTGTGAAAGCACTACCGAGAACATTGAAATTTCAGAGAGCGAAAGCACTCCGAAAATCGAATTTGACAATGTAAACTTCACATACGGCACGGGTGATGATGAGCTTGAGGACATCAGCTTTAAAATCAGGCGTGGTCAGACGGTCGGTCTTATCGGCGGTACGGGTTGCGGTAAAAGTACGCTTGTCAACCTTATCCCCCGTTTTTACGATGCAACACAGGGTACTGTAAGCGTTGACGGCAGAAATGTCAAGGACTATCCGTTCTTACAGCTCCGTTCACAGATTGGTATTGTTCCTCAGCAGTCAATTCTTTTCAAGGGAACAATCCGTGACAATATGAAATGGCAAAACGAAAATGCAACTGACGAGGATATTATAAAGGCTCTAAAAATTGCACAGGCATACGAGTTTGTAAGCAAGCTGAACAAAGGGCTTGACAGCTTTGTTGAACAGGGCGGTAAGAACTTCAGCGGAGGTCAGCGTCAGCGACTTTGCATTGCCAGAGCACTCACAGGCTCACCAAAGCTTCTCATTCTTGATGACAGCTTTTCGGCTCTTGACTTTGCAACAGATGCGGCACTCAGAAAGGCTTTGCGTGAAAACACAAAGGATATGACCGTGATAATCGTTACACAGCGTTGCTCAACAATCAAGAACGCAGACCTTATTCTTGTGCTTGATGACGGCAGACTTGTCGGCAAAGGTCCGCACGATGAACTGTTTGAAAACTGTGAAACCTACCGTGAAATCTGTCTTTCACAGCTTAATGAAGAGGAGGCCAAAAGATGAAAAATTCAGCAAAAAAATCCTCCTCTGTAAAAAAGGTACTCAAAAAAATAAAGCCGTATTCGTTTTATCTGATTTTAGCTCTTGTGAGTGCAATCATCAGCGTTTCGCTCACGCTCTATATTCCGGTTCTCACAGGTAACGCAATCGACAACATCATTGACAAGGGTAATGTTGACTTTGCAAGCGTTATTCAAATTCTTGTGTACATCGGTGTAGGCATCGGCGGTGTGGCACTTTTCCAGTGGATTATGACCTACTTTACCAACATTGTCAGCTACCGCACTGTTCGTGACCTAAGACGAGAGGTTTTTGAAAAATTCAACACAGTTCCCCTCTCCTACATTGACACAACACCTCACGGCGACCTTATCAGCCGAGTAATCAACGATGTTGACGCAGTTGGTGACGGTCTTACACAGATGTTTCTACAGCTTTTTTCGGGCATTGTTACCATTGTCGGCACGCTTGTATTTATGCTGACAATCAACTGGAAAATCGCCCTTGTGGTTGTTGTTCTCACACCGCTTTCGCTCTTTGTTGCGGCATTCATCGGCAAGATGACACACAACCGCTTTACCCGTCAACAGGCACTCAACGGTGACATCTCGTCATATGTTGAGGAGCATATCGGCAATCAGAGAATTGTAAAGGCTTTTTCATATGAGGACAGAGCCTTTGAAGAATTTGAAAAGTACAATGATGAACTTCTTGAAGTGGGATTCAAGGCGCAGTTTGCAGGCGCACTTGCCAACCCGTCAACAAGATTCGTAAACGCATTGGTTTATGCCGCAGTAGGCATTATGGGTGCTCTGTTTGCCGTTGCAGGCACACTTTCGGTCGGACAGTTATCATGCTTCCTTACCTACGCAAATCAGTACACAAAGCCGTTTAACGAGGTTACAGGCGTACTCACGCAGTTGCAGACAGGTATTGCGGCGGCAGGACGAGTTTTTGAGGTTCTTGAGGCAGATAACGAAATTCCCGACAACAGTACAAAAGAGCTTGAGCATTGCGAAGGCAATGTCAAGATTGAGAATGTAAACTTCTCATACACAAAAGAAAAACCGCTCATCACAAACTTTTCGCTTAATGTCAAGAGCGGCAGTCACATTGCCATTGTCGGTCCGACAGGTTGCGGCAAGACAACATTTATCAATCTTCTTATGAGATTTTATGACACGGACAGCGGCAAAATCAGCATTGACGGAGTTGACATTATGGACATCACCCGTGACAACCTCAGAAAATGCTACGGAATGGTTCTCCAGGACAGCTGGCTGTTCAACGGAACGATTATGGAAAATCTGCGTTACGGCAACGAAAACGCAACCGAAGAAGAAGTTATTACCGCTGCAAAGGCAGCATATGCGCACTCATTCATCCGCCGTATGTCTGACGGCTACAACACCGTAATCAGCGAGGACGGCGGTAATCTCAGTCAGGGACAGAAACAGCTTTTGTGTATTGCAAGGGCGATGCTTACAAACCCGTCAATTCTTATTCTTGACGAGGCGACTTCATCAATTGATACCCTTACCGAAATCCGTGTTCAAAAGGCTTTTGCCAAGATGATGAAGGGCAAGACGAGCTTTGTTGTTGCCCACAGACTTTCAACAATCAAGGAAAGCGATGTTATCCTTGTTATGAAGGACGGCAACATCATTGAACAAGGCACACACGAGGAGTTGCTTGCCAAAGGCGGATTCTATAACAAACTTTACAACAGTCAGTTTGCAAAACAGTAATACGGCAACGGTCAGTAACCGCCAATTGAAACAATTGTAAAATCGTTTTGACAATAAACAGTATAACTGACTACTACACACGAACACACAATTTTCAACAAATCCGAAAATATATACAAAACGAGGTCATCAGCTAAAAACCGATGACCTCGTTTTGTATTATGAACTTTTAATCAGAAAGGGATTTTTCAACATTTATTATCGGATAAAGCTTTTCGTCAATTGACTTGATTTTCTCGATTGCACTCTGTTTAATCTGTCTTTCTGTAAGGTCAAGTCCATACGGAATAACCATATCAAAGACAACATTTGTATGCGTACTGCCCTTTACAATTCTGAAATCGTGGATTGAATACTCCGGATTAAGCTCACACAAGCCCTCCTCCACCTTCATTTTAAGTTCATTTGTGAACGCATCGTTTGAGGCAATCGGATCCATATGTATGGTTGCAAAACAGTTGTACCTGTTTTCAAGCTGTTTTTCCGTCAGGTCAATTGCGTCGTGAGCTTCAAGGATATCCTCGTCACACGGTACCTCTGCGTGGAGTGAAATAAAGCATCTGCCCGGACCGTAATCGTGAATAATCAAATCGTGGATACCCACAATCATATCATTTTTCAACACTGTTTCCTTGATTTCATCAACAAATTCGGCATCCGGAGCTTTGCCGAGAAGCGGAGAGAGGCTCTCTCTGAATGTGCTGACACCCGTAAAAAGTATGAACAGCGAAACACACACGCCGAGCCAACCGTCAATCTGAACTCCTGTTGAGGCAGAAATAAGCAATCCGATTATTACAACCGAGGTTGCAATGCAGTCGGTCAAAGAATCGAGTGCCGCCGCCTTGAGTGCGGTTGAATTTATCTTTCTCGACAATCCCGAATTAAAAAAGTACATCCATAATTTTACGAAAATTGACGCAATCATTATTGCGAGTGAAAGCGTTGAAAATGCCGTTTTATCCTCGGGAGTAATTATCTTTTCTATCGAACTTTTTATAAGTTCAACACCCATTAAAAGGATTACAACGGAAATTCCCAAGCCTGCCACATACTCATAACGACCGTGACCGAACGGATGCTCTCTGTCGGCAGGACGGCTTGCAAGCTTAAATCCGAGGAATGTAACAACCGAACTGCCTGCGTCCGAAAGGTTGTTGAGGGCGTCGGCAATGACGGAAACCGATGCCGAAACAATTCCGGCAAACAATTTTCCTCCGAACAGTAACAGGTTAAGAATTATTCCGCAAACACCCGAAAGGTTGCCATAGGCAGTTCTAACCTTTGGATTATCGCAATTGTCGCTGTCTTTAACGAACAGCTTTACAAGTAATTTTGTCAAATAAAACACCAACTAAAATTTATTTACAGCGAATCGTTTCGGCTGAAAACATCGGCAACCTCAGTAATTGAAATGTACGCTTTCTTGTCGATTTCACGCACAATTTCCTTCAGCTTGCCAATCTGGAAACGGTTGACAACAAAGTAAATCATCACCTTGTCCTTGCCTGAATATCCGCCCTGAGCCTGCATTACGGTAACACCGCTTTGAAATTCCTCCGAAAGTGCGTTACAAATTTCATCGCAACGGCTTACAGACGCAATAATCGTTGCCGCCTTTGCCCTGTCAAAACCTTCAACAATAAAGTCAATCGTTTTAAGTGCGGCAAAATATGTAACAATCGAATAAAGCGGAAGAATCCAGCTTTGAAGAATGAAGCCGCATACAACATAAAGTACGATATTGTATGCCATAACGAATGAACCAACCGATACACCGATTTTCTTCGCAAAGATTACTGCCATAACCTCGATGCCGTCCATTGCACCGCCAAATTTGATTGCAAGACCGCTGCCTATACCCGAAATCACACCGCCGAACACGGCACAAAGGAGCAAATCGGTTCCCGCAAGCGGAGACGCCATACTGACATCAACGGGCAGAACATCGGTTATCAGCCATGAAACGAACGAATAAACTGCAACCGTATAAATTGCGTAAAATGTAAACTTCTTTCCCTGCTTTTTAAGTCCGAACAAAAACAGCGGCAGGTTAAAAATTATAAGAAAAAGTGAAAGCGACAGGCTTTCGGGTGTAAGTTGTGCGGCAAGCATAGCCGTACCTGAAATTCCGCTGTCGTAAAGGTTCACGGGATTAAGAAATATTGTAATTCCAAACGCATTGATAATTCCGGCAATTGTGAGAAAAAGCATATTTTTGATTTTGATTGTCTTTCTCGCTCTTTGTAAAAGATTTTTCATTGTCATCATCCTTTGCGATAAATTTCCATCCCCATCATTCACATAAGTATAGCCTAATTGTATCACAATAATGATATTTACGCAAGAAAAGCAAAAGGCACCGAAAAATCGGTGCCTTAATCAGCTTATTAATTATTCCTGAGAGTCGGCCTTGGCTTTCTCAATAATTTTTTGAGCAACATTTGCAGGAGTGTCCTCATAGCGGACAAACGCAAATTCAAATGATCCTCTGCCCTGTGTTACCTGACGAATATAGGTTGCAAAGTCATCCATTTCTGCCATAGGAACTTCCGCCTCAACAATCTGCGTTCCGTTCTCACCCGGCTGCATACCGAGTACACGACCTCTGCGCTTGTTGACCTCGCCCATTACATCGCCCATATTTGCATCCGGAACATTGGCTTTAAGGCTTCCGATTGGCTCAAGAAGCGTCGGAGAGGCATTCGGAATACCGTTCTTATAAGCAAGAGATGCCGCTGTCTTGAATGACATCTCGGAGGAATCAACAGGATGATATGAACCGTCATAAAGAGTAGCCTTGATGCCTACCATCGGATAGCCTGCAAGAACACCCTTCTTGATTGAATCCTGAAGTCCCTTTTCAACGGCAGGGAAGAAATTTTTCGGAACTGCACCGCCGACAACTCTTTCGGCAAATACAAGACCGTCCGAATCACACGGCTCAAATTCAATCCACACATCACCGAACTGACCGTGGCCGCCTGACTGCTTTTTATATCTGCCCTGTGCGGAAACCTTTTTGCGGATAGTTTCTCTGTATGCAATCTTTGGCTTTTTGAGGACTGCGTCAACATTATACTTTGTTTTAAGTCTTGAAATTACAACATCAAGATGCTGTTCACCGAGTCCCGAAATTAACATTTCATGGGTTTCGTGGTTTGAAACGAGTTTGATTGTCGGATCTTCGTCTGCAAGCTTTGCAATGCCCTGAGCAACCTTATCCTCGTCACCCTTCTTTGCCGGATACACAGCCATTGTATATGATGATGACGGATAGTCGATTCCGTCAAGAACAACCTTTCTGAGAGGCGAACAGAGTGTGTCGCCTGTTTTTGTTGATGCAAGCTTCGGGATTGCACCGATGTCGCCTGCACCGATGTACGGAACATCCGACTGCTTTTTACCGCTTACGGAAAGCACCTTTGTAATTCTCTCCTGTGCGCCTGTACGCATATTGATGAGAGGAGCGTCCGAGCTTACCTTGCCCGAAACAACCTTTACATATGAAAGTCTGCCGATGAACGGGTCTGCAACCGTCTTGAATACGATTGCGGCAGCCGCACCGCCGTCATTAACCGAAACATCAACGGGTTCACCGTCAAGGTCAACACCGATTTCACCGCTCTTGTCAGCCGCTGACGGAGCAAGCCATGTAAGGCTGTTCAAAAGCTGATCAATTGCGAATGTATTATGAGCGTCACCGCAGAATACGGGGCAGATTGTGCCGTCCTTAACACCCTGACTTACACCGAGAATGATTTCTTCGGGAGTAAACTCCTCACCCATAATAAACTTGTCAAGAAGTTCCTCGCTTGTTTCGGCAACAGCCTCCTTGATAGCCTCACGCAAGCCCTCAAGCCTGTCGCCCATATCAGGAAGCGCAGTCTGTTTTACACTGCCGTCTGTGCCGTACTCATAAGCCTTGTAATCAAACAAATTAACATAAGTATTTGCCTGACCGTCAACAATGTACGGAACAACAACAGGACAAACAGACGGACCGAATGTAGCCTTCAAGCTCTCGAATACACGATAGAAACGGGCACTTTCGTCGCAAAGACCGTTTACAAAGAACACCTTTGTAAGCCCTGCCTTTGTTGCCGCCTCAACTGCTTTTTCGGTACCTACACAGACACCGTCCTTGCCCGAAACAACGACGAGCGCTGTGTCAGCCGCTCTCATGCCCTCTGCAACACCGCCTGCAAAATCAAAAAGACCGGGGGTGTCGATTAGGTTGATTTTTGTATTTTTCCATTCAATCGGTGCAACCGCCGTCATAATTGAAGTCTGTCTTTTGATCTCCTCGCTGTCAAAATCAAGGACTGTGTTGCCGTCTGCAACCTTACCGAGTCTTTCGCTCATCTTTGAGAGATAGAGTATTGACTCCGCAACCGAGGTTTTGCCGCTGCCGCTGTGTCCTGCGAGGGCAATATTAAGAATTTTTTTAGCGTCGTATTGTTTCAAAAGTGAAATCCCCTTTCGTAAAATTTCTATTCTAATCAAGCTTATTTCGACAAAATTAAACAATAGTGTCAATTAATACGGAATTATTATAGCATATTTGTATAAAATAAACAACCGAATTATGGCAAAATAAAAAAATTCACCCTTTGCCCAAATGGACAAGGGATGAATTGTGCAACTTGCTTTTTTATTTTATGTTAAGCTGAAAAATATACAGATTTTTGCAAGGTCAATTGTGCATTTTAACGATTGGGCTTTCTGAAAAAACAATTTTTGACAAAAGGAAAGGCTCTCAAAACGAGAGCCTTGAAAACTTGATTATTCGAGAACCGCACCCTGTGCGCCTGATGTAACAAGCTTTGCATAACGAGCAAGGTAGCCTGTTGTAATCTTGGGCTGACGGGGCTTCCATTCTGCCTTACGCTTTGCAAGCTCTTCGTCAGAAACGAGGAGATTGATTGTGTTTGCAGGAATGTCGATTTCAATCATATCGCCCTCTTTAACAAGTGCAATCGGGCCGCCGACTGCTGCCTCGGGAGATACATGACCGATAGCCGCACCTCTTGTTGCGCCTGAGAAACGACCGTCTGTGATAAGAGCAACACAGTTGCCGAGACCGCTGCCCATAATAGCGGAAGTCGGGTTGAGCATTTCTCTCATGCCGGGACCACCCTTAGGACCTTCGTATCTGATAACAACAACCTCACCGGGATTGATTTTGCCGTCATAAATTGCACTGAGAGCGTCCTCTTCGCAGTCAAACACTCTTGCCGCACCCTTGTGGTGCATCATTTCCTCTGCAACGGCACTTCTCTTAACAACAGAACCGTCAGGAGCAAGGTTACCCTTGAGAACAGCAATACCGCCTGTCTTGCTGTATGGATTTGTAACAGGACGAATGATATCCGTATCCTTGATTTCACAACCCTTAATGTTCTCGCCTACAGTCTTGCCTGTTGCCGTGATAAGGTCTGTGTCAAGAAGTCCAACCTTTGTAAGCTCGTTCATTACGGCATAAACACCGCCTGCCTCGTTGAGATCCTCCATATATGTGTGACCTGCAGGAGCAAGGTGACAAAGGTTAGGAGTCTTTTTGCTGATTTCATTGGCAATGTCAAGGTTAAGCTTAACACCTGCCTCTTTTGCGATTGCAGGAAGGTGGAGCATTGTATTTGTTGAACAGCCGAGAGCCATATCAACAGTAAGAGCATTCATAAATGCTTTTTCCGTGAGAATGTCACGAGGACGGATATCCTTTTCAAGGAGTTCCATAACCTTCATGCCGGCGTGCTTTGCAAGCTTGATTCTGTCTGAGTAAACAGCGGGAATTGTGCCGTTACCCTGAAGTCCCATACCGATTGCCTCGGTAAGACAGTTCATACTGTTGGCGGTGTACATACCCGAACATGAACCGCATGACGGACAAGCCTTGTTTTCAAACTCGGCAAGCTCTTCGGCAGTAATCTTGTTTGCCGTGTAAGCGCCGACTGCCTCAAACATACTCGAAAGACTTGTCTTTTTGCCCTTAACATGACCTGCAAGCATAGGACCGCCGCTTACAAAAACTGTCGGAACATTAATTCTTGCGGCAGCCATAAGCATACCCGGAACATTCTTGTCGCAGTTAGGAACCATTACAAGTGCGTCAAACGCATGAGCCTTTGCCATAGCCTCTGTTGAGTCTGCGATAAGCTCACGGGTTACGAGAGAATACTTCATTCCCTCATGTCCCATAGCAATACCGTCACAAACAGCGATTGCAGGGAATACAATCGGAACACCGCCTGCAAGAGCAACGCCCTGCTTAACGGCGTCAACAATCTTATCTATATTCATATGTCCCGGAACGATATCGTTCTTGGAACTTACAATACCGATAAAAGGTTTCTTAATTTCTTCTTCGGTAAGACCGAGAGCATTCAAAAGCGAACGCTGAGGTGCGGTACTTACGCCGTCCTTTATAACTGAACTTTTCATTGTAAACACCCTTTCCATAATTATCAAATCGGAACAAAATTCACATAAAAGCCCTTCAATTGTTCCATAATAAAACACAGTGAAAATTTCTGTATTGTTAATCTTAATTTTAGCACATCGGCTGTTCAAAATCAAGTAGAGAACCTATATTGCCAAAATCATTTATTGCGGCTCAATCGTTGATTATTCTGCCCTTTTCAACATTGGGCATAATAAAGTTATCCCTTGAATATTCCCACAGCTTTTTTGAGCCGTCGGCAGTGTTTTTGTTGCGGTTAAGAATACTGTGCAGGTGAACAATATGCTCTACCCACGCCTTGCCGTCGGTTGCATCATTGAGCATGGCAGGCTGAATGTTGTCCATTGTGTGTGCAAACTTTGCTTCGGCTGTTTCGCCGCTTTCAAATTCAAGCCACAGATTCATCATCTTTTCGCCCTGATCTTCCGGAAGAAGTCCGAAAATTCTTTTTGCGGCTTTCATTTCACGCTCTGCCTGAGTTTTCTTAGCTTCCTCATCATAGGCATATGTATCGCCTGCGTCAATCTCGACAATATCGTGAATCAGGAGCATTGTCATTGTTTTAAGCACATCAATTTCCGAATTTGCATATTCGGAAAGCATAACGGTCATTATCGCCATATGCCATGCGTGCTCGGCATCGTTTTCCTTTTTTCGAGCGTCGGAAAGGTAGGTTTGACGGATGATGAATTTTTCCTTATCAATTTCCTTTATAAAATCAAATTGCTTTTCAATTCTTGATTTCTCCATAATGTTCCCTCTTAAAATTTAGGCCTGCACATGGGCATAGTGCAGGCTTTATGTGATTATTTATTTACTACAGGAAGTTTGGTTTTATCGTATTCATCCAGTCTGTTGCCGTAAAGGTAATAGTTTGTTTCTTTTACAACAACAGGCGAAAGCACAACTACGGCAATAAGGTTGGGAATTGACATAAGTGCATTGAAGATGTCAGCCATTGTCCAAACAAGGTCGAGCTTGATAACAGGACCGATGAGAAGAATAAATACAAAAATCAGCTTGTAAGGAATCATACCGCCTCTGCCGAAAAGATATTCAACGCAGCGTTCACCGTAGTATGACCAGCCGAGAATTGTTGAATATGCAAAAGCGGCAATACCGATAACAAGAATCGGTGTGCCGATTACGGGAATCTGCTGGAAGGCTTTGTATGTAAGGTCACCGCCGTCAGAAACATCAATTGCAGGATTTTTGATAATTGAGCTTACAAGCACAAGACCTGTCATAAGACAAACAACAACCGTGTCCCAAAAAGTACCCGTTGAAGAAATCATAGCCTGACGAACAGGGTTTCTTGTTTGAGCGGCAGAGGCAACTATCGGAGCAGAACCCATACCGGATTCGTTACTGAAAAGGCCTCTTGCAATACCGTAACGAGCGGCAAGCATAAGGCTTGAACCGAGGAAACCGCCTGCAACGGACTTGAGAGAAAATGCGTCCTGAAAAATCATTTCAAATGTCTTACCGAGAACATCAAAGTTCATGCCGAGGATAATAAGACAGCCGAGAACATAGAAAACAGCCATAAACGGTACAAGGAGTTCGCAAACTCTTGAGATTGACTTGATACCTCCGAAAATTACAACGGCTGTAATTGCGGCAACAAGAACACCTACAATAATCGAAATAACCGAAGCGTCCTGACCGAAAAGATTCACCGTACCAAGGTCAAAGGTGTTGTTCATAATGTTTGAAATTGCATTAACCTGAACACCCGAACCGATGCCGAAGGATGCAAGCAATGCAAAAAGAGCAAAAAGAACGGCTAAAATTTTGCCGAGAGTTTTAAACTTAAATCCTCTTTCAAGGGCATACATAGCGCCGCCGAGCATTCTGCCGTCAGAGGTCTTTACACGATACTTTACACCGATGAGTGACTCGGAATACTTCGTTGCGATGCCGAAAACACCGGTGAGCCAGCACCAGAGAACCGCACCTGGGCCTCCGAGTGCAATTGCAGTACCTACGCCTATGATATTACCCGTGCCGATTGTTGAGGCAAGTGCTGTTGCAAGAGCCTGAAACGGGCTGATGTCACCGTCTGAATCGGGATCCTTTGTCACCGAAAGTTTGATTGCCTTAAAAGTTTTTCTCTGTACAAATTTTGTGCGAATTGTGAGGAAAATGTGAGTTCCGAGAAGAAGGATAATCATAAACCAACCCCACAGGAAGTCATTGAAGCTATTCATCACAGCTGAAATCGCATCCCACATATTGTACGCCTCCTTGTTTTAGTATAATCCTACCCTGTTTAATATACAAAAGCAAAACCTGCTTTATGTCCGTTAATGTTTTTTACAAAAATCGTTTTACATCAATAAGGTTGTCTGCAACTCCGTAAATAAGGGGAATTGCCTCTGCACTCGGACGGTCAAGATCGGGAACCATAACCGTTTTACACCCTGCCGAGCTTGCCGACTTTATGCCGTTGAGCGAGTCCTCAAGTGCAATGCAGTTTTCGGGAGCAAGTCCGAGTTTTTCTGCGGCATAAAGATAAATGTCGGGTTCGGGCTTTCCTTTTGCAACCATTGACGCACAAACTATTTCGTCAAAATAATCGTAAAGACCGAGAGCCGAAAGATATTTTTTCGTTCTCTCCGGAGCGGTTGCGGTTGCAAGGGCAACCCTGTAGCCGTTCTGCTTTAAAAAGCCGAGAAATTCAGCGGCACCGGGCTTTGATTCAATGCCGTTTTCCGAGATGAACTTATCCATAAGCTCAATTCTTTTATCGTGAACCTTGCAGTAGTCAAAATCCTCTCCGAAAAAGCCCTTTAATTTTGCAATTGCAAACGGGCGAGCCATTGAGCGAATACTGAGAGCGTGGTGCGTTTCCATAGGATAGCCGTAAAAATTGGCCGCCTCACACCAAAAGCGGACATACAGCTTTTCTGTGTCAAGAATGACACCGTCCATATCGGAAATAATACCTTTTATATCAGGATTCATATTTTACCTCCCGATTTTTTTAGATTCATATTTACAAACGCAATTCCGAGTGAAATCAGAATAAGCGAGGTGAGCGTTTCGATTCTGAAAACATTTTCACCGAGCATAAGTCCCGACAAAACTGTTCCGAACACGGGAACAAGCAGATTGAAAACGGAAATTCTGCTTGCATCATGAAACTTGAGAAGTGCTGTCCACAGCGAAAATGCCGCCGCTGATACGAACGCAAGCCAGAGCAACACGGAAACACTTTCAACATTTATCAAACCAATACTGCCACCGCAGCATATGCCCGACACAAGCAATACAAAACCGCCTGTTAAAAGCTGAAAAGCGGTTACAGGGAACGGATCTCGTCCTGTTGTGACTTTTTTCGCAATGATGTTGCCTGCCGCCGCAGATATTGTTGAAAAGAGAATCATCATATCGCCGAACCAAGTGTCCGTGCTGACAGTTCCGCCGAAATTGATTGCGATAATTCCGCCGAATCCGAGAATACAACCGATAATTTTCATCAGCGTGAGCCTGTCGTTTTTGAAAAACAACGGCACGAAAAGTACGGTAAAGAACGACGCACAAGCCGTTATTATAGAGGTGTTCGTTCCGCTTGTAAAACCGATTCCGATGTATGTAAAAATATACTGCAATCCTGTCTGCACCACTCCGAGTGAACAGACGGGCAGTATATCTTTTTTTGAAAGCGTCGGCGGTTTCCTTTTTGATATCCACAAAAAGAGAAACACCATAAATCCCGCCAACATAAACCGCATTCCTGCAAAAATCAGCTTTGAGCCGATATCTGACTCCTCAATCTCAAAAGCAGAGTAGCCGACCTTTATAAAAGGAAAAGCCGTTCCCCACAAAAGTGTGCAGAAAATTGCTGTTAAATATGCTATTTTTTTATTTTGTAACAGTTTCATTTTATTCATCCGGAAAAATTAACAATATCAAGTATAGTATACCATAAAAATCAGAAAAAGAAAACCTTACAATTTCAAAAATTTGTTTATTCCGTAAACAGAATTTGCACCGTCACAACAGGCGGTTATAATTTGTCGCAGATTTTTTGTGCGGATATCCCCTGCAACAAAAATTCCCGACACGGATGTCTGACAGGTTTCATCAGCAATCACATAGCCGTTGTCATCAGTTTTTACAAAACCCTTGACACATTCGGTTCTCGGTTCAAGACCTACCGCAACAAAAACTCCGTCAGTTTTCAGAATTTTCTCATTATCAAGCGTAACCGATTTAACCTTTTCGTCACCGTCAATTTTCACAACATTGGTGTTGTAAAGAATTTTGACATTACCCGATTTTTCAAGCTTTTGCACAAGCACTCTGTCGGCTTTCAATGCGTCGCCCCTGTGAATAAGAAAAACCCGTTTGCATATATGAGAAAGATAGGTCGCCTCGGTAACGGCGGTGTTTCCTCCGCCGATTACCGCCACTGTTTTGTCTTTGAAAAAATAGCCGTCACACACGGCACAATAGCTTACCCCTCTGCCTTCAAACTTATTTTCACCGTCAATTCCCAATTTTTTATGGGTTGCGCCCATGCAGAGAATAACAGATTTTGTCTTGACCTCGCTGTCGGAACATTCAAGAATAAAACCGTCATAATTTTTTCTTATGCCGACAAGGGATTGTCTGACAAAATTTGCACCGAATGACTTTGCGTGTGAATAAAAGTGCTGGATGAGGTCAAAGCCTGCAATATCGCTGAAGCCCGTGTAGTTTTCAACCGCATCCGTGAGGGCAATTGAACTGCCCTCGGGTGATGACGGATCAAGCACAATGCAGTCAAGTCCGCTCCGTGAGGCATAGAGTGCCGCCGTAAGTCCTGCCGCACCTCCGCCGACAATTACAAGGTCATACAAAACTCTCACCCGTTTTTTCGGAGATTTCGGAGATTATCCGTTCTTCGGTCTGAACCCCCGACATACGCAAAATTTCGTTGCCGTCTTTAAAGAGCAAAAGTGCAGGAATTCCCGATACACCGTAGCGTTCTGTCAATTCGGGATTTTCGTCAACATTGACCTTGACGGTTTCAAAATATGCTTTGTATTTTTCACCGATTTCTTCTATTACAGGCGAAAGCATTCTGCACGGTGAACACCATTCGGCATAAAAATCGGCAAGCACCGGCTTTGATGATTTTATTAAGCTTTCAAATTCATTTTTCCGTATGTTTTGAATCACAATATCACTCCGTAAATCGTTTTTACTATTGTTCCCGATTTAAGGGTAATTATTATATCTTTGTCTGCGTATTCAAATTATGTGTAGCGGCAAACCGATTTTATTGTAAAAAGGCGAAAAAAGCCCCCTCGAAAAATCGAGAGGACTTTAAATTTTTTTAATTTTGCAAATTGCAATAGCAACAAATATTTTTGACAATTTTTGTATTGATTTATTTTAAGGCAAATGTCATTCAAAATACAAATTTCTCAAAGCCGAAATTTCTTTGGCATAACCGTCAAGCTCGTTCGGGGTTTCAAGGAAAAACGGAAGATTTCGCAAATTTTCATTATTTATAATTTTCCCGAACGCATCAATTCCGATGTAACCCTCGCCTATTTTCTGATGTCTGTCCTTGTGGTTGCCGATAGGATTCATACTATCATTGAGATGAATTGCCTTGAGTCTTTCAAGCCCGATTACACGGTCAAATTCTTCAAGAACTCCGTCAAGATTATTCACAATGTCATAACCGGCGTCAAAAACATGGCAGGTATCAAGGCAGACGCCGATTTTATCGTTTCGCTCCACACGGTCGATAATCATACGCAGTTCTTCAAAGGTTCTGCCGACCTCCGTGCCTTTGCCCGCCATTGTTTCAAGCAATACCGTGGTTGTCATATCATCGAACATTGCAGTATTCAACGCTGTGCCGATTTGCTCAACCGCAGCTTTAACGCCCTGTCCCGTGTGACTGCCGGGGTGAAAGTTGTAAAGATTATTCGGGAGATATTCCATTCGTTTCAAATCATCCGTAAGCGTGTTCAGAGCAAATTCACAGGTTTCGGGTTTTGCCGAACAGAGATTCATTGTGTATGGTGCATGGGCGAGAATTTTTGCAAAATTATTTTCCGTCATAAGTTTTATAAGTGCATTGACATCTTCGATATCAATTTTTCTTGCAGATCCGCCACGAGGGTTGCGTGTAAAAAATTGAAATGTGTTTGCTCCGATTGAAAGTGCATCTCTGCCGATTGCGTAAAAACCTTTTGATATTGAAAGATGAGAGCCGATATTAAGCATATTTTCTCCTTTTGCGTTAATTTATTATTTGCAGTAAGCGGTTTATCGTAAAGAAAAAAGCCTTTCTGTCAAAAGACAAAAAGGCTTTAGTTGGTCGGGATGACAAGACTTGAACTTGCGACTCCACGCCCCCCAGACGTGTGCGCTACCAAACTGCGCTACATCCCGTTGCAACATTAATATTTTAACAAACACTGCGAGCGTTGTCAAGATGTTTTAAAAACTTTTTGAATATTTTTGCACCATGAGTTAAAAAAGCAAAACGGACACTGCCGATTGACAGTGTCCGAAAAATGCTTAATCAAAGATTAATTCGTTAAAATCAGTCTTCTTTCTTCTTTCTTGCAAGGAACATAACGCCTGCTGCTGAAACCATAAGACCTGCCATTACGAAAACGATAGTTGTTTCAACACCTGACTTAACTGCACCTGTGCTTGAAGAACCTGAACCTGATGAGCTTGAGCCACCATTGCTTGAAGAAGAACTTGAACCGTTGCTTGAGCTGCCGCCTGCTGCCTTAGCACCTGTCTTCTTAGCGCTGTCAAGCTTAGCTGTATCTGCCTTCTTACCTGTTGTAGGATCTGTGCAACCTGCGAGAATCTTCTCAACTGCAGGAGCAATCTTATCCTTATCCTCGTTGTTTGTAGCGTTGAGCCTATCTGTTACAGCACCCATAACATCTACAGGGCTAACCTTGAGTTCGTCAAGAAGTTTCTGTGTAAGACTTGTCTTAGCGTCATCATTGTAGTAAGCAACGAGGTATGTAGCCATCAATGTTACATCTGATTCGCCCTCAGGGAAAGCAGAACCGATGATGTTACCTGTTGATGTAATCTTCTTTTCAGGACCGCAGTCTGAATTGTTTTCCCATTTAGCTTCGTTTGCCTTCTTTTCTGAATCCTCAGGGTTTTCAAGCTGATTACCTGTGCAATAAAGTGTGTCGCCGATGCAGTTACCGTTCATAATAGCGTTGTATGACTGCATACCTGTGTTAGCACTGAAGATTACACAGTAAACTCTTCCGTCTGACTTAGAGATTGTGTTGCCTGTCATTGAAAGATCATATGTAGCGATACCTGTTGAAGAATCGTACTTACATTTTTCTTTCTTTGACTGCCAAGCCGGCCAATCGCCTGAACCGTCAGCCTTCCAAACGTGACAGAATACTGTCTTAACATTATTCCAGCCTGACTTCTTAACATCAAACTTAATAACATTGCCTGCTTCAACTTCTGAAGAAGCGTCAGCTGAAACCTCTGATGAACCGTCGGCTGAAACCTCGCCTGACTGATCTGCTGCAGCAACAGCAGCGTCATCCTCTGCTTCTGCAGCACTTGCTGTGATGGCAGCTGAACTGCACATTACTGCTGCTGCAAGAAAAAGACCTGCAATTTTCTTGAACATTTTTAATCTCCTCCTAAAATTGTTCATAAATATCCAAGATAGATTTTCATATCTTAGTACTGCTTATTATACTATAAAAATAACAAAACTGCAATAGTTTTGGTTTAAAACCGTTTTTGTTAATTGCACAAGATTTTATGTAACCGTTTGGCTATTTTCCACAATTCAACCGGCAAGTAAGCCATAAATACACATTAAACGATTATTTTAACATTGCATAAACAGTTTCTTTTACGCTGTCAAGAGCCTCTGAAATCTTCTCAGGCTGTTTAGCACCTGCCATAGCCATATCGGGCTTTCCGCCTCCGTTGCCTCCGGCCTTCTGAGCAACAGCCTTTATGATTTTGCCTGCATTTGCACCGAGAGCAAGAGCCTCTTTACCGCAGGCTGCGGCAAATGTCACCTTGCCGTCATTTTCAGTTGCAAGAACACATACGCACTTCGGGGCAAAATCTCTTGCCTTTTCGCACATTGTGCGAAGAATGTCGGCATTAGCCTTATCAATTCTGCCTGTTACCACTCTTACACCGTTTTCCTCCGTTGTGCCTGCAAAAAGCTGACCGATCTGAGCAACGGCAAGCTTTGAATTAAGCTCGTTGATTTCTCTCTGCTGTTCCTTGATAAGCTGTTCAGCCTTCTGAACACCCTCAACAACTGCCTTTGGATTTGCAATTTTGAGTAATGAGCAAACATCCATAATAACAGCGCTCATACCGTTAATGTACTTGAGAACGCCCATACCTGTGAGAGCCTCAATTCTTCTTACACCTGCGGCAACCGAACCCTCCTGTCTGATTCTGAAAAGACCGAGGTTTGCGGTATTCTTTACATGTGTACCGCCACAGAATTCAACAGAGAAGTCGCCTGCGCTTACAACACGGACAACATCGCCGTACTTTTCACCGAAGAGTGCCATTGCGCCGAGCTTTTTAGCCTCTTCAATAGGCATTTCCCGTGTCGTAACGGGGATTGCCTCAAGAATCTTTTTATTTACAAGATTCTGAACCTCAATGAGTTCCTTTGCCGTGAGAGCCTCAAAGTGAGTAAAGTCAAAACGGAAGTAATCGTCTGAAACAAGCTGACCTGCCTGCTGAACATGGTTGCCGAGAACCTCACGGAGAGCCGACTGAAGAAGGTGAGCCGCTGTGTGGTTTCTTGTGATATCCGCACGGCGCTCTTCATCAACAGCAGTTGAAACCTCTGCACCTACATTGATGCTGCCGCTCTTTACTGTACAAGCGTGAAGGTAAATTGTGCCTGACGGATTCTTTGTTGTGTTGTCAACATCAGCTGAAAAACTGCCAGACTCCATAACACCTGTGTCGCCAACCTGACCGCCGCCTTCTCCGTAGAACGGAGTTTTGTCTAGAACAATGATAGCATTTTCGCCCTCACCGATACTGTCAACCCTCACACCGTCCTTAACGATTGCAAGAACCTTTGAAGTTGACTTGAGGTCTGTGTAACCTACGAATTCTGTATTTGCAACATCCGAAAGGTCTGTTGTATCAGAAATCCAAGCGTCTGCACCTGCGTTCTTTCTTGCGTCACGGGAACGCTTTTTCTGCTCCTTCATAAGCTCACGGAAACGCTCAACATCAACCTTAATGCCTTTTTCGGAAAGAATTTCTTTTGTAAGGTCAATCGGGAAGCCATAGGTATCGTTAAGCTTAAATGCGTCCTCACCGCTGAGAACCTTAACATCTTCGCTGTCCATAATGCCGTTGAGCATCTTAAAGCCCTGATCAATTGTCTTGGCAAAGCTTTCTTCCTCAACCTTGATAACCTTTGTGATGAATTCCTGCTTTTCCTTGAGTTCGGGATAAGCTGTGAGATTTTCCTTGATAACCGTATCGCAAACCTTATAGAGGAAAGGCTCGTTGTAACCGAGAAGTCTGCCGTGACGAGCGGCTCTTCTGAGCAAACGGCGGAGCACATAGCCCTTGCCCTCGTTTGACGGAAGAACACCGTCACCGATCATAAATGTTGTACTGCGGATATGGTCTGTGATAACACGGAGCGAAACATCGCTCTTTTCATTTTTGCCGTACTCAACACCTGTAATCTGCGAGATGTGTTTCATAATATTCTGAATTGTGTCAACGAGGAAAAGGTTGTCAACACCCTGCATAACACAGGCAAGTCTTTCAAGTCCCATACCTGTATCAATGTTCGGATGTTCAAGAGGAGTGTAGTTACCTTTGCCGTCACTCTCAAACTGAGTAAATACAAGGTTCCAAACCTCAACAAAACGGTCACATTCACAGCCTACATGACAGTCGGGTCTGCCGCAGCCCTTTTCGTCGCCACGGTCAAAGTAGATTTCGGAACACGGACCGCAGGGACCTGAACCGTGTTCCCAGAAGTTATCTTCCTTGCCGAGTCTTACCATATGTGACGGATCAACGCCTACTTCTTTTGTCCAAATGTCAAAAGCCTCGTCATCGTCCTCATAGATTGAAACATAGAGCTTTTCGGGCGGCATTTCAAGAACCTTTGTAAAGAATTCCCATGCCCATGCTGTAGCCTCGTGCTTAAAATAGTCGCCGAATGAGAAGTTACCGAGCATTTCAAAAAATGTACCGTGACGGGCTGTGATGCCGACACGCTCAATGTCGGGAGTACGGATACATTTCTGACAGGTTGTAACACGCTTGCGAGGAGGTGTTACCTCACCTGTAAAATATTTTTTCATAGGAGCCATACCGCTGTTGATAAGCAGAAGGCTGTTGTCGTCCTTTGGAACAAGTGAAAAGCTGGGGAGTCTTAAACAACCCTTTGATTCAAAGAATTCAAGGAACTTTTCTCTTAATTCGTTAAGTCCTGTCCACTTCATAAAAAATCTCTCCTTATACAAATTCACAGGGGAATACAATATTCGTTCAAATTTGTTTAAAGTATGCAACCGAGCAAAATAAAAAATCCCATTGTATAAAAATACAATGGGACAGGAATATCCTGCGGTACCACCCAAATTGACGCCAAGCGTCCGCTTTGAGTAATCGTCATATAGATTACATTTCCTTAACGCAGAAATACGCTGTGCTTAATCACACAGAGCTCAGGGGCAGCGCACCGAAACTTCACATAAAAGCCTTGCACCAAAACGGCTTTCTCTCTGAAATGCTGACATTTCGGTTAATCCCGTCACAGCCGAATATTGTAATTCAATTTCAATACATAGATTATAAAACTGTTTCTTTGTGTTGTCAATAGCAAAATTCGGGATTAATCACGCTTTTTTCTGATAACCGAGCCTGACGGAACGGGAGCGTTGCATTTCATTGTAAGTCTTTGCATCGGATGCGGCGCACTTTCAACGGGCATACCCTCGTCGGTTGTAAGTGATTCACACTTGATTTCAAACGGCACTCCGCTTGGCGGAAGTACATCAAGTGTGTCGCCCACATAGAATTTGTTGCGCTGAGTGATCACTGCGGTTGTGTCGTCAACAAGCTCTTCGCACAATGCAACATTGTCATAATGACGGATATATCCTCCGTTGCCCGTAACCTGACCGGGTTCTCTGCCGAAATAGAAGCCTGTGTTGTACTCACGGTGGCTGATTTTTTCAAGTTCTTCCCTTACCCACGGTTTGAGAACATAATCGTCACCCTCTGTAAAATAATCGTCAACAGCGTGACGGTAAGCGTTTGTTGTAACAGCGACATAGTAAGCCGACTTTGCTCTGCCCTCAATCTTAAAGCTTGAAACACCTGCCTTTACAAGCTCGGGGATATGCTCAATCATACAGAGATCTCTTGAATTGTAGAGATATGTGCCGTCACCTGTTTCTTCAACAGGAAAATACTGTCCCTGACGGTTTTCTTCGTAAAGATGATACTTCCAGCGACACGGCTGAGCGCAGTCGCCGTGGTTCGCATCTCTGCCTGTCATATAGCTTGAAATAAGGCATCTGCCTGAAAATGAAACACACATTGCACCGTGTACAAAGCATTCAATTTCAAGCTCTTTCGGAACTTTTGCACGCATTTCGGCAATTTCATCAAGCGGAATTTCTCTTGCAAGCACAACCCTTGACGCACCCATATTGTAAAGCACATTTGCCGCCGCATAGTTTGTTACTCCCGCCTGAGTCGAAATGTGGCGCTGAACCTTTGGCGCATACTTTTTAGCCGCCTCAAAAACACCGAGGTCGGCAATTATGAACGCATCAACTCCGCAAGCCTGAGCATTCTCCATAAATTCCTGAAGGTGAGGAATTTCATTATTGCGTGGAAGTGTGTTGCAGGTCACATGGATTCTTGCACCCTTTGCGTGGGCAAGGTCACAAGCTTTTTTGAGCTGATCGTTATCAAAATTCTGCGGTGCGGAACGCATTCCGAACATTTTTCCTGCAAGAAAAACTGCATCTGCGCCAAAGTTTAAAGCGGATTTAAGGCAATCCATATCACCTGCCGGTGACAAAATTTCGGGTTTTTCAAAATTAGTTATCATAGCTTTCAATATACTCCAGATTTGCGTTTTGCTGTTCAAGTGTTGATGCGTAATAAGCCTGTCCCTTGCTGTCATGACAGAAGAAGTAATAATCCGAGCTGTTCGGATTGAGTGCGGCAATGATTGCGTCCATACCGGGGTTGCAGATAGGACCGTAAGGAAGTCCCTTCCTGTCATATGTATCATATCTGCTCTTGTAGGTGCTTCTGTCATTTTCGGGAACATCCTCAAGGCTTCTGTACGGATAGAACTTTGTTGAATCAAGACCGAGGCTTGACACGCCGAGACTGCTGTCAGCTGTAAGACGGTTGTGTAGAATTGAAGAAATGTAGTACATATCCTCTTTGTCAGCCGCCTCTGCCTGAATGATAGATGCGATTGTCATAACCTGATCAAGCGAATACTTTGTGTCGCTCTCTTCAACCATTTTCAAAACTGTTGTTTTCTTTGAATATCCGTCAACAGTCTGCTTTTCGTTAATCTTTGTTTCGTAGTTGTTGAGAAATTTGTAGATTACGGATTCTGCATTTTCGTTTCTGTAGAATTCGTAGGTATCCGGATAGAGATAGCCCTCAAGCTTGTAGTAACGCTTGTCCGCATTTGTTTCAGCCTTGATAAAGTCAAAGTCGCTGTCAAACTTTTCGGAATTGCAAAGCGAAAGAAACTCGTCCCTGTCGCCCAAAGCACCGTTCTTTTCAAGAGTGTTGGCAATTTCAAGAACGCTTTCGCCCTCGGTAATTGTAACGGAAACCGTGTCGGTTCTGTTGTTGTTACTCGAAAGGAAGTTGATGATTGCCTCGTAGTCCATATTTCTGCGAATTTCATATGTACCCTGAGTAAAATCATCAGCAGACTTTGTGACATTGACAAAAAGCTTGAAATATGACGGCTCACCGATTACTTTATTGTCAACAAGTACCTTTGTAACATCGTCAACAGTCGGATTTTCGGGAATTTCAATTTTCACGGTTGAGGAGTCGGTTCTGTTCACGGCAAGCAAATCGTTCATGCCTGTTATCATATATACAGCCGCCATTGCTCCGACAATTAAAACCGAGATAATCCAGATAAAACGGAAGGTTCTGCGATTATACTTGTTCTTTGCTTTAAGAGCCTTTTTTTCTTCCTTTTTCTTCTGCTTTAAAACCTGCTTTGATTCACGGGCCATTTGCTTTTTGACATCCTGACCGCTGTATGAATTAAGGTTTGACGGTTCATCCTCAGACTTGACGAAATTATCGTCCTCATACTCGCTTTCATCAATATTAAGTTTAAAGTTTTCAGCTCTTCTGCGACGCTGAGCGTTAAGCTCCTGTTCGCTCATATTAAAATTATCAGGGTTCATAATGTATCATTCCTTTACAAACTCGTTATTTGTTCGGTTGGTATATTTTTCGGTAATCACGGCGTCAACGGGGCGGTCGAACACTCCCGAGGGCAGAGTATGCTCTATACATTTAGAGTAGCAAAGCCCAACGCTTGTTCCCGAAAAATTCTGTAAAAATCTGTCATAGTAACCCTTGCCGAATCCAAGGCGGAATCCCTGCATATCAAAGCAAAGTCCCGGAACAAGGCAGAGTCCGTGTGAGAAATCCTCGTACCTTTCGCAAACCTCGGGGTTTGGTTCCATGATTGAAAACGCACCCTTTTCAAGCTGAGAAAGTGAATTTACAAGGTAAAAATCCATTTCGCCGAAATTATTTTTACACTTTGGCAAAGCAAGCCTTTTGCCGTCTTTCAGCGTTGTTTCAAGAATAAGCGAGGTGTCAACCTCAATCGGTGATGAAACAAAGGCAAAAAGCACATCACAGCTTTTGTATTCCTCACTTGCCAGAAAAGCGTTCTGCAAGGCGAGGTCAAGCTGTTGCTTTTTTTCGGGAGGACAGCTTTTTCGGATTTTTTTATATTTTGCACGGAGCTGACTTTTCAGCTCACGAACATTTTTCACAGGCATTGCATATCACCGATAACCTTGTCGGCGGCATCCTTTGATACTGCGAGAGAAACAATTGCGTGACCGAATTCAATTGCACAGCCTGCGCCCTTTGCGGTAATAATATTGCCGTCCGTTACGGTGTGAGTGCCTGTATAGTCTGCACCCTTGAGTTCCTTTTCAAAGCCCGGAAAACAGGTTGCCTTTTTGCCGTCAAGGATTCCGAGATGACCGAGAATTGACGGAGCGGCACAGATTGCGGCAACGATTTTGCCGTTTTCACAGCTATACTTAACAGCCTCAAGAACCTTTTCGTTTGCCTCAAGATTGAGAGTTCCGGGCATACCGCCGGGGAGTACAACACCCTGAACATCGTCAAGGTCGATATTGTCAATTGTGATATCGGCTTTTACAGGCACACCGTGTGAGCTTGTAACACATTCGCCTGTTACACCGACTGTTTTAACATCAAGCTTTGCCCTGCGCATTACATCAACGGGGGCAAGCGCCTCTGTTTCTTCAAAGCCTTCTGCAAGAAATACATAGAACATAGTAAACTTCCTTTCAGGAAAGAGTAATCCCGATATAGACATCGTCGGGAATTTTATGGTTTTTGTCGAGTGATTTAATCATTCCGCATTTTTGTGATTGGCAGTTTTCAAAAAAAGCGTTATCGGATTTACCCGTAAATACAAACCTTTCTGATTTTGTATTTTCAAGCAAAAGTGCGGAAAGTTCGTTTATATTTTTATAAGCCGAGTAAAAAACATCGGTAGTATTTTCGTTTTCATCAAATACGGCAAAGCAGTCATTCTTATTGATCACCTTTGAGCCGTAAATCTCATAATAGGACTTTGCAAATTCAAAAAAATTCTCATTATATATGAAAGAATTTTCTTTTGAACAGCCGATATTCAAGCCCTTCTCTGCAAAACTTTCAAGCGTTTGCCTTGAAATTTCACGGCTTTTTACGGTGCAGTTCAAAGCATATCCGAGTTTTGTGTAAAAGCCGTACAAGCCGTCATTTGCGGGGAAAAGCAGAGAATAGACATCACCGTTATTCTTTGCGTCATTAAGTGCAAAATCAATCAGCCTTGACATTATCCCGTTGCCACGGAAAGATTTATCGGTTGACGCACCGCAAAGATAATGCGATTTTTCGCCGTTTAGCGTACCTTTTACAAGGTAAAGAGCCGAAACGATTCTATCGTCAACAACGGCACAGCAACCGTCAAAAAGGTCGCTGTCAAAAATCAGATTGACGGCAGTCTGATCCTCGTCAAAACACGAGAGCCACAGCTTTTTTAGGCTTTCGGTATCGGATTTTTCGGTTTTGCGAAATATCGTTTTCATCGTTTTTTCGGTGTTGCATTCCAGCGGTCGAGGATAATAACGGGATTATATGAAAGTTTAGACTTTTTGAGTCCCTCAAGTCCCATATCTTCCTCACGGTTTATATACTCATACTGCGTAAGAGTTTTGGCAAATTCGTTGTTGATTACGGCATAAACACCGTCATATTCACGAAGTGCCTTTTCAAAGTTGATGTCATACACCTTGGGTGAAATTTCACTTCCGAGTGTCATGGCAACGGGCTTTGAGTCAACATACAGTACAGCGCCCTTGACATTATATTCGTCTTTGAGGTCGCACATTTCCCTGATTGCCGTAATTTCGCTTGAAGCTCCGGGATCGGTGTCATTTTCCGCACACCACAGTTTTGCAACCGTTAATGCATCGGGAATGTTTGAATCCGACAAAGTTTCAAAACGGGTATCGGTGTAGGTTCTGTAAAATTTTGAAATGTGGTTACGCTTTGCGTGAAACCTTTTGCCCGCAAGGGTTGCAAGGTCACGGGAAGTGTAGATGTAATCCTGATTTTCGGGTGAACGGACATAATCAAATTTGTCGGGAAACATTGTTTCAAGCATTGCACGATTGCCGTTTGTCAGCATAACAATTTGCAAATTGCCGTTTCTCTCCTCGGCATCTTTGAAAACCTCTTCAAGCGCACCCTTTATATTTTTGCCTGTAGGCATACAGTAACCCCAGACGGACTCGTCGGGATTACAATACACCTTGACAATTGTATCATCATAAAAAGCAAATTTAATATTGTATTCGTTTCGCCAAAGATAAGCGTTCAAAAGGTTGGTATCGCAACCCATGCACTCATCATAATCGTAGTATTTTTTAAGTTCGTTTATGTCACTTTGCTCAATTTTTTTAAAGCTCAGCATAAATTTCAGCCGCTGCCCTCTCTATCTCTTCCGATATTTTTTCTATACTCTTAATCTCTCCGTTTTCACAGCAATTAATAACCTTCCAGCCGCATTTTTTAGCGGCATAAACTGCACTTTTTCGACAGTCAAGAAGGAAACGGAGATTTTTCTCATGCAAATCTTTCTTGCTGTTGTCACCGCCGTAGCGTTTTTCCATAAGCTTCTGCGAAACCTCGGGTTCAACATCAAGGTAGATTACAAGATCGGGTTTCGGAATCCCGAGCTTTTCGTATTCAAAATCGTTCAGCCAATCAATAAAGCTGTTCCACTCCTCTTTAGGGAGTTTGGACATCTGATAAATTATATTTGAAGTCACATAGCGGTCGCTTAAAATCACACCACCGTTGTCACATTCCTTTTTCCAAAACTGAAGATAGCTTGCAACACGGTCAACCGCATAAAACGCACTCGCCGCATAGGCATTGACATCATCGGGCTTGTCGCCGAATTCGCCGTCAAGATACATCTTCACGGGAGCGGCGGCAGGACTTTCATAATTCGGAAATTCAAGCTTTGTGACCTTTTTTCCGAGAGCGGAAAATTTTTCGCACAAAATCTTTGTCTGCGTAGCTTTTCCGCTGCCGTCAAGTCCCTCAATAACAATAATTTTGCTTTTCATATATATACCTTACTTTTCTCTGCCGTATTTCTGACGCATTTCCTTTTGCTTTCCGCAACACATATTGCCCTCGGGGCATGGTCCGAACAGGCATGACGGGCCGCAGTTTTTGAAAAGGTGCGGAGCAACCTCAAGACATTGCAAAAGCATCTGTTCGGCAACCTCACGAATTTCCCACTGCGCTCTGTTGCAGCAACGGTGTGCAAAAAAGTTTTGCAAGCTTCTTGCATTGAAAGTGCAGACAATTTTTGTTGTCGATGCATTCGGAAGAATAAATCTTGCGTCCTCGTTGGCTTTCTTGATGAAAGCATTGCAGGATTTTTTGTCATCAGCCTTGTAGGCATTGATAATTTCTTCATCCGTTCCGCTGTACTTATCGGGACATTTCTCGTTGATGTAACCGACAGCAAGTGCATCTCTGATTTCCTTGTAAGCGTCAGCCTCAACCTTGAGAGCCTTTTCATAGGCGGCAAGAGCCTTTTCGTTCTTTGCAATCTCGGGCGGAGTTACAAAGTCAAACCTTGTGCCGTCAACATAGCGCTGTGACTGTTGACTGTAGGATGCAATTCTGTGGCGGACAAGCTGGTGTGAGCAGGCTCTTGAAATGCCCTCAATGCCGAATGTAAAATATGCGTGTTCAGTCGGACTTGCATGGCCGAGGCTTGCAAGCATATCAATAAATGAAGAAGTTTTTTCCTCGTCAAGACCTTCTCTTATATCTTCAATCCCTGACGGTGAGTAGCAAAGCTTTGCCGCCATCGCAACCGTCTGTTCAGGGTTAGGTGTGTGTGTAAGGAGCGTTACCTTTATTGCCATTTTTAGTTTTCATCTCCCATTTTCGATAAAGTTATTCACAATTTCCGATATTCGGATTTATTATAACATTATTATTCAGTCTTTTCAATGGTAAAAACGAGCAAAAATCCCGACAGCACAAAACCTGTCGGGATTTTTTCTTTACACTAATTATATCAAAAAGCACTGTACCATTATCCACCCTTTCCTTTACAAAACCATTTGTTATGATTATTTAATTTAGCCATGACCAAAAAACGGTCGGATAGACGAACTACCCGACCGTAAATTTTACTTTTCAATTTTCAGATTTTTAATTAAAGATTAATCAAAAATCACTTTTCATAGATATTGAGCAAAAGAGCCTTGATGTCATAGAGTTTCTTTGAGAGATCAACATAATAGTTATGCGGATTTTCAAAACGCTTAACCTCGTCCCAGAGAAGGTCAATCTGCTCACGACAATAGGTTGCGATTTCCTCAATTGACGGTGACTCATACACGCACTTGCCGTTTTTGAAGATTGGCACAAGAAGTTCCTTTGCGGTATAGTTATCAAGCATTTTTGTTTTCCAAACTGCATTCGGATCGAAAATTGTTCTCGGCTTTGAATCGTCAACAACCTCATCATAAATGCAAAGCTCATCGGCAATAGCCTTACCGCTGTCCTTGTCAAAGTAGCGGTAAACCTTTTTGAAGTGCGGATTTGTAATCTTGGTTGTATTTTCGCTGACCTTGATTTTCGGCACAATTTCACCACCGTCATTTTCAACGGCAACAAGCTTATAAACACCGCCGAATACAGGCGAGCTTGATGAAGTGATAAGTCTTTCACCAACGCCGAATGTATCAACCTGAGCGCCCTGCATCATAAGGTCACGAATAAGGTACTCGTCAAGAGCGTTTGACGCAGTAATTGTACATTCTGTAAGACCTGCGTCATCAAGCATTTTTCTTGCTTTCTTTGAAAGATAGGAAATATCGCCCGAATCAAGGCGGATTGCACACTTGGTCTTACCCTGCGGAAGAAGAACCTCCTTGAACACCTTAATGGCATTCGGGACACCGCTCTTTAATGTGTTGTATGTATCAACAAGGAGAGTAGGATTATCGGGATACATCTCGCAGTAGGTTTTAAAAGCGTCATACTCGCTGTTGAACATCTGAACCCATGAATGTGCCATTGTACCGCCGGCGGGAACACCGTAAAGCTCGTCTGTAAGTGTGCAGGCTGTACCCTTGCAGCCTCCGATATATGCGGCTCTTGCACCGTCAACTGCGGCATTTGCACCCTGAGCACGGCGTGAACCGAATTCAAGTACGGCTCTGCCCTGAGCGGCACGGACAATTCTGTTAGCCTTTGTCGCAATGAGCGTCTGATGATTGATTGTGAGGAGAAGGAATGTTTCAACAAGCTGAGCTTCAATTGCAGGCGCTTTGATTGTCATAACAGGCTCGTTCGGGAAAATCGGAGTTCCCTCGGGAATTGCATAAACATCACCGCTGAATTTGAAGTTTCTCAAATACTCAAGAAACTGCTCGTCAAAAATGCCCTTGCTCTTGAGATATTCGATATCCTCGTCTTCAAAATGAAGTTCCCTGATGTATTCAATAGCCTGTTCAAGACCTGCCATAATCGCAAAACCGCCGTTGTCGGGAACTTTGCGGAAGAACACATCAAAATAGACATTCTTTTTATAAAAACCGTTTTTAAAATAGCCGTTTGACATTGTAAATTCGTAGAAGTCACACAGCATAGCCATATTTTCTTTTTTCATAATAATCACCTTGAATGAGATTGTATATTCTGCAACGCAGAAGCATAGATATAGTTTAGTCTTTTTTCGTCAATTTGTAAAGCGGAATTTGCACAAAAGCCGTTAAAATCCAACCCTGTTGCCCATACATTTTTAATATCTCGGTTGACATTTTACCGCTTAAAGGTATAATTAAGTTATATCGAAAACAATCCACTCGGAGGTAAAAATATGAACAGCGAAAATAATAAACTCTGCCCATTCTGCGAAAGCGAAATGATGATTATTCAGGACAACCTCAACAACGGCAAGCCGTACCTTGAATGCCCCACCTGCGGACTCCGTTTCCAAATTGAAGGCTTCCCCGAAAATCCGCAGGAAATCAGAGAAACTGAGTGATTTGGTCTGAACATTTGTATTGCAGATATTGAAAAAATCACCGCTCGGCTCAAAATGTCAAATTTCACAAAAATGTGTTGACAAATCGACTGAACGGTGATATAATCAATCTTGCGTTGAAATTTATAAGTAAGTTTGCAAAACCGACCTTCATAATTTCATCGGTTAAAATTAATATAGGGGTATAGCTCAGTTGGTAGAGCAGCGGTCTCCAAAACCGCGTGCCGAGGGTTCAAGTCCTTCTGCCCCTGCCACACACGAGGTCTTAGAAACGGCTTTAATAAGCCATTTCTAAGACTTTTTTGTTTTTCTCTTTGATTCCCTGATTTTTGTTTCAGTTCCACCAAAGTTCCACCACTTTGGTCTTCATAGTGGCTTCAAAAGTTGTAGAAAAAGTGTAGAAATCAGCTTGCTTGTAGCTTTTCAGCAATGGCTAATTTTGAAGTTTTATCAATATGTGCATAAAATTTTAAAGTAGTTGTTGAGCTACTATGTCCCAACCATTCGGCAACCTGAACAGTAGTAAATCCTTCATTTAACAGGTTACTTGCTACACTATGCCGTAAATCGTGAAATCTGATTTGAGGCAAGGCATCTTGTTTGCTGATTAGCTTATGAAACTTTTTTGTAAGGTAATTGGGGGTAAGTTCTTTGCCATTATCAAAGGTACAAACATAGTCATTTGAGATATATGCGTCTGTTAATAATTGCTTGTTTTTCATCTGACGCTCCTTTTGTTCAAGAAGCAATTGTTTCACCTTTGGTATCATAGGCAAAGTACGATTACTGCTTTCGGTTTTTGTTGTCGAAGTGTAATTGCTTTCTCCGCTGAGTTCCTTTGTACTCTGTTGCAAAGTTTCTCTTATCCAAATAGTTTCATTTTCAAAGTCAACATTATGCCACTTTAAGCCTAATACTTCACTTCTCCTTAATCCATATACAGAGCAAAGGTAAGTCGGTAAGTATATGCTTGTTCCTACTAAATAATCTAATAGTTGCTTTATCTGTACTCGGTTTAAAAACTCTGCCTTAAACTTTTCTGTGTTTTTAGGTGTTTTGGCAGCAGTCGCAGGATTAACAGTTAAAAGTCCTTTTTCAACAGCGTCAGCAAGTGCCTTTGAAATATTTTGATGATGGTGTTTTATAGTGGTAACAGAAATCGTACCTACCTTTGATCTATAATATTCAGAAAGCTGATATGGCTTTAACTCCTGAAGTTCTACACCTAACGCTTCAAAGTATGGGATAATATGATTTTCCATATTACCTTTATAACCTCGGTATGTATTTGGTCTAACCTCATTTTTTATTGATAACAACCACTTTGTAAAGTAATCTGCAACTTTAATATCAGAATAGTAATTCAAATTTTTGTTGTCATACTCCACACATAGCTGTTTAAGCATTTGTTCAGCCTTTCTTTTATTATTTTTTACAGGTAATCCTGTTGCGATTGATTTCTGCTTTCTTTTTCCTTCACTATCATAAAGGTTTAGTACAGCGTAATATCTGCCTTTTTTCTCTCTTAAATATCCTGTTGTCGGCATATTTATTCTCCTTTCAATTAATAAAAGCCGACTAACTTTCATTAGTTATATTCTAACTTAAGTAGTCGGCTTTTACAATTATGCGATTGATTGATTTAACCTAAACTAAGAAAGTCAATTACACTCTGTTTAGGTATAATATATTTTCTACCAACTTTAACGGTGCGAATAGCCTTCGTTTTCAGAAGATTATAAACAGCCGTTCTGCCGATATGAAGCATTTTCATAACATCCTCAACCAAAACTATATCGCCGTACTCTGAAAACAAATGAGTATTAACAAATTCCTCTTTTATCGATATATCATCTTTCGACATCATCAATGCCTCCTTTTTCTAAAAACATTATTCTTGTTTGATACATAATAATCATAGCCCGTATTCTGACATTTATCGCATTTATCCTTAATGCTTGTTAGCGGATCTACTCGACGCACTACATAATCGGGAATTGATTGATACTCCGCTAAATGTTTTGAACAAAGACACCGTATATTAGTTACGTTTTCTTTTTGATAAAATGGAATGCCAAAGGTTTTTTTGACAGCATCGTTGATTTGTTTACTAATGGAATATCCATCAATGTGACCTATGTAGTCTGCAAGGTCATCTTTATTTACAGAACGCAACTGTTCAATCATCACCATAGACGGCTCTGATAAACCGTAGTCTTTATCAAGTACGATGTGCGATGGCAAGTAACTTTTTCTCACCGCTGTTGTTATAGCAGCCACAATAATAGTAGGCGCTTTTGCATTGAAGTTATTTGCTTGAATCACTAAAACAGGACGATAACCATTTTGTATTGAACCTGTTGTTTCTCCATAATCGTAAAGAAAAATATCTCCACGACGAATACTTTTATTTTTTGTCAATTTAATTCCTCTTTTCATAAGTGTATTAAGAAGTTTCAAAAAAGCCTCTACTATATACGAATTTCAAATATCGATTTGACGGTATGTATCAAAAAAACTTTTTAATTTTTTTATTCCTAAATCTAAGGAATCTCTTACCGAGCTTAGAGAACTGTTGCTTAATTTTGCAATTTCTTTCTTAGATACGCCACGGAAAAAATATAGTATAACTCTTTCCTTCTGTAATGGTGTCAGCGTTTCTAATGCTTCATACAGTAGTTTTGTTTCAGTTTGCCTTTCTTCTTCATCAACCATATCAAGCGTAAAATCTCTGACACACAATTGCGGATATATATGTGGCAATTCATTTCCGTTATCGTCATATCTACACATTCCGATATTCTTAGTTAATCTCTGATTATGTTTTTTATCATTACTTTTAAATTGATTTCGGATTTCACAAAATTCCAAACCGACTTTAATGAATGGCGAGTATCTTTTTGCTTCTTCCGGATAAATCATCCGAATTTCATCTTCCGATAATTTACTTGCAATGATGTATTTTTCTTTTCCTTTGAAATTTTCATATTCAAAATGAATATCTAAAACCTTACAATCAATTTTGAATTGCTTTTTATTAGTAAACATTACCGTAATCTCCTTTGAATTTTGAATATTGGATTGAATCAAAATCCAAAGATTACGGATATTTAGCAATCAAGCATTGCCATATGAGTAAAAATATTTATACTTCCTTTCCGCCGTGAGCGGTTAAGGCGAGCATAAAAATAGGTTTAGTACCAATCGGTACCAAACCTCGTAAAAAAGCGCACACGAAGGAAAGGGTCCCGATTTTTACTTCTGACCTTTCGATCTGTTAGTAAATATCTGTATCCTCGCCCTGATGTACACTCAGGCTGAATAATTTATTTTTTCGGTAGAATCATCGTAACAGAATTGTTTTGTAAATATGGATAATGATTATCATCTATAATAAAACACTCATAATATACATCTATATAAATTCTGTCGAGATATGTAGGTCGAATAATTACCAAAAAATGGTAATTATTTGTTTATTAGTCGTATTATCCCGCTTTTTATACTACTATAAATTTGGAAAATAACTTGACGAACTATGGTTGCGTTTACCGTATTATATTGTCGAATAGAAAAAGATAGAATCTGAAATATGTAAAAAAACTCAAAATATAAACAATATTCTAAAATTTGTCACATAAAATCAAGCGTGTTTTACTATATGGAAGATGTCATATATCATAAAATAATCCGCCAATTCTCAAGCTGTAATATCAGCACAACACATTGTTTGTACATCTTGAGTCATATACTGAAAAGCAAAAAGCCGACACGAACATTTCTAAAATTTCTGATAACAGAAACTTCGGAAACACTCGTGTCGGCTTAATTCATCTTGATTAAACTCAATCATAGAGTTTTATTTTGTTGTGCTGCGAAAACCTCGCATTTGGGTTTTCTGCTTAATTTCGATTTGATGTCAGGATCATCAACTCAATTAATTTGCCCATTGGGATTGTTTCATACATATCCTTATTATTCTTTTTAACTTTAAGCGCAGGCTCTCCCGTATCAGTTCTGACACACTCCCCAAGCGTAATTCTTTCTTTCGGCGTTTTTATCAAATTAGTTTTCTTTACTTCTTATCTTCCTTCCATACTAACTTCATTTATCACATAATTTGATACTTATTCAATTGAAAGTAAAACTACACCCTTTTTAATCAACTCCCAAATACTATATATTTCAAACCTTACAACGGGGCAGTAAGGAAAGATTTTTATGTTTTAGAACTATTGTTCGACCTTATTCTTTATTATATCTCTGTTCAAAAAATTTGTCAAGGACTATTTTCATAAAGCTCAAACATTTAAATCATATATAAAAAAAAACCTCCCAGCAAAGTGCGGGAAGGCTCGCTCTAACGGTTGCTTTTATTATTTACAATCCTACTCCTATATGGTTCTTTTTGTCGATAGAATATTTCCATTACGCATTTTAATAATTCCGTTAAAACTGTTTTTTCATTTTAGTACATCTCCACAAAACAATTATTTATGATCCCGCACTTTCGTAGACTTTAATTCCTTTGTTCCATATCAAAACTGAAATAACAAGCAATACAAGTGCAATTAGCACTGTCAACCCAATATTAAACAACGAATTTTCTCCTGTTAAAATATAATTTGCAGGATAAAAAGCTGTAAAAGCAAATGGAATTATATATGTAATTAGAGTTTTTACAAAGTTATTGTAAATCGTTACAGGGTATTTTGCGAAATCGTTTACCATATAAAACATATATGTAATGTTGCCGCTACGCTTGGTCCAGAAGGCAATTGCCGAGGTTCCGATTTTAATTGCCGTATAAATAAGAGTTGCAAAGGGAATTACAAGTAAAATGAGCAGTATTTTTATAACGCTCCACTCTATTGCAAAAGAAGGGATTGTTACGCAGATAAGGGCAATTCCCATTATAAGCTCGCCTAAAGCGTCTATCTGCAATTTTTCCACCATTACATGAAACAGCGGATTTATGGGACGGATAAGATATTTATCAAAGTCACCTTTTCTTACAATAAAATGACCTATCGCCCATAAATTATCAAACAGCAAATGGTCAATGCCTTTGGGAATAAGAGAAAAGCCGTAGATAAATATAATCTCCTCCAAGCTCCAACCTGCCAAAGTGGGAATCTGTGTGAATATTATCCACAAAAACAGCAGGTTGAAAAACTGACCTAATAAAAAGCCGATTATGCCTACAATAAAGTCGCCCTTGTATTCCATCATTCGTTTTAGCTCCTGAAATACAAATATGCGGTGCATTCTTAACATTCTTCTTATATTCTTCATAGCCTAGCCTCCCTGAACACAAAGGTGTCTAGCGGCAGCTTTCCACAAAAGCTTTGAAAATCCCCAGAAAGCAAACACCCAGAAAACCTGTAGGTCAATATAAAATAACAGTTCTGGTCCGCTGTACATTCCCATATAAATCATAACAGGAGTATAGTTAAGAGAAGCAAAGGGTAAAAGTAAAAACAGCTTTTCAAGAAAATCAGGTAAAAACGCAAGAGGAATCATTGTTCCCGACAAAAAACCTACGATACAGTTTTTCATCATATTTGCTCCCCACAAATATTTAATAATAAATGCAATGAATCCAAAGCATATATTAAAGAAAAAGTTTATAAGATAAGCAAATATACAGCTTACTATGTATAGCAAAAACTTAATTATATCAAACTGAATTTCGCCTGTAAAAATCGTTCTGCAAATTTCAACTCCTGCTACCAATGGAATAATCAAAACGCAAACTGTCATTATTTTATTACCAAGCTCATGAAAAAGAAATGTTGCATTGTAGCTTATGGGCTTTATCATACGCATTGCAATTGAGCCGTCACGGATTTCTTCTCCAATATCGTATGTTCCCCCGCTTGATATAAGGGTTGACGTTAAAAATATTAAAAATATGTAAACTACCATTTGAGGCATGGTAAACCCTTTCATTGTATCGTTTCCGCTTGATAAAAACACAGCGTTCCATATAAAATATGAAACAAAGCAACCCAGCACATTGCCTAGTATCATAAAAAACCAGTTAGCTCTGTAGGTCGTCGCTTCCTGCAAGCCTGCATTTATAAACGGAAGGTAAATCCTTAATTTTCTTTTCATTTTTATACCTCACGTTTATATAACCTACGGATTATTTTTTCAATGTCGGCATCTTTAACACTTATGTCGGTAATATTAATTTTTTGTAGGGAATAGGACAACATTTCCGAAACAGGCACTATAGCTGAATTAAAACGAACGCTGATTCTTTTGCCGGTTTCTTCAATGGATATATCATCATCAACAAAGCCAAAATGCTCCTTGTACGACAGTATCTCTGTAACATTTGGTGTATCGGTTTCAAAGTGAATCTCCCTTATCTGTCCGTACTTTGATTTAAGCTCCCCGATTGTGCCATCAAATACATTTGAGCCCTTGTCAATTATTACAATGTGTCTTGACAGCAGTTCAATATCTGCCAAATCGTGAGTGGTAAGTACCACTGTTGTTTTTTCCTGTTGATTTATGTACTCAATAGCTTTTCTAATGTTATCCTTTACTACAACATCAAGGCCAATTGTGGGCTCGTCAAGGAAAAGTACCTTTGGATTGTGCAGGAGAGATGCCGCAATGTCGGCTCTCATTCGTTGACCTAGTGAAAGTGTGCGAACAGGACTGGTAATAAAACTTTCCAAATCCAGCACTTCATTAAGAAAAGTCATTTGTTTTTTGTATTTATCCTCAGGAATTTCGTAGATTTCCTTTAAAATGCCATAGGTTTCCCTAAGGGGTAAATCCCACCACAGTTGTGTTCGCTGACCAAACACAACACCAATTTCCTTAACATACTTTTTTCTGTCGTCAGTAGGACATTTGCCATCAATAAAGCAATTTCCTGATGTAGGTGTAAGAATACCCGTAAGCATTTTGATTACAGTGCTTTTACCTGCACCGTTAGGTCCGATAAACCCCAGTATTTCCCCTTTTGGCACAGAAAAGGATACATCATTAACAGCAACAATTGTTTCACTGTGAGGATGAAATAAAGACTTTACACTACCAATTAATCCTGGTTCTTTAACTGTTTTTTTAAATTTCTTAAATAAGTGTTCAACAAAAATCATTCGATAAACCTTTCTTAACAATATAAATTTATAACACTTCTATAATTAGAAAACTGGTTTGTATAAAACATTTAATGGTTTAGGTTTATTATATGTTTTACAGCCAAATCCAACTTCTAAATACTCTGTGTTTATATTCATACTATACATTTCTCTCCATTCTAATCTTTCTTGACATTTAAAACAAAATTGGACTTTACCTCTCTCTATGTTCACCTTTAAAAACACATCCTTAAAATGTCCATTTTCGCTTGCTAGAGAAAAATTAACACCCTCACAATCTATATTTATTCTTTTTTCCGAATCAATACCAAAAAAGAACAAATCTCCCTCACTTGTTCTCAACACTAAACCTGCAACAAAATCGCATTTTTCTGGATTATATATAACAGAAACCTTTATTATAAAATTCTGTCCATTAACAACTGTTCTATTTACAAATATTTTTGGACTTTTATCATGTCCCCAATTATTTGTAATATTTTTTCCATTAAATGCAAAAAGAAATTTATTATTCTTTTTACTTATAATATCTTGTGCATATTCTGTATAGTAAACTTCATCAATGATTTCTTGTATATCAACACTTTTTTTAAAACAATTTCGTATAATTTCTTTTATTTCCATTTCAACTTTTTTAGGGTGTTCTAAAGATGAAAAACAAACTTGTTTTTTATATATTGATTTTATTACTGAATTTATTGCAATTTTCCATTTATTAATTAAAATGTCTTTTTTCATAATTAAAGTTGAAAATTGCTCACCATCAATGTAACCATAGGATAACAAATTATTTATCAACTCGTTTAAAAAAACATCTTTACATTTTGGCAAATTTATTATTACTTTAATCTGTGCATCTAACTCATCATTATCTGCTGGAGTATTATCATAAAATTTATTAAGTTCTATTAGTTTATCATATTCTATATAAGGATTTTCTTCTAACTCATTCATATATATCATTAAACAATTTTTAAAAATATTACTTGGAGTTTCAACTAATCTACTCATAGGTTGGAAGCACATCAAAGAGTTTTCATACCTGTTAACGAAACTCTTATTATACATATCATGTGCCTGTTCTAACACGTCGAATAATAATGCAAAATTTTTTTCTTGAACATCGTCTGTATGTGTACTATCGAAAATATAATAGATTTCTTTCTTATCATCAATCCCCTTAATAATAAAAGCATGTTCCCAATCATTTTCTAGATAATCCTTTGAATAAAATATAGACTTTAGATTTACCGGAGCAATTACTAGAGCCCTCTCCTTGAGATTTTTGATAATAATGTTCCTAAAGGTTTCTTGCGATGTTTTTATAACAGAATATGGAATTTTAAAATATTCATTTATAATATATTTTCTTAACTCTATAAAACTTTTATTATGAAACGGTATAACCTTATAACAACGTATAAAATTCTCAAACATATAGAGCAAATTCCCATAGTCTGGATGATATGTATTTAAACAAATGGCTATAGCCCGTTGAAAACAAGTAATATGATCCAATGCATAATCATTATGTATCGGAAATAATTTATTTAACATTATTCGCAAAATAATCCCCTCATAACTTTAAAGTAAATTTATCCCACAATTTTTACATATTGTGTTAACTTCACTTCCCCATTCTGAATGTTGCACTTCTCCAATATGAATCTTTTTCATTAAAAACATACACAAACGAGACTGTCCTATTCCACCTCCAATCGTGTATGGCAACTGACCATTTAATATTTTTTTGTGAAAGAACAAGTTTAGTCTTTCTTCACAATCAACTTCTCTAATTTGTTTTAATAAAGATACATCATTAACTCGTATCCCCATAGAGGATATTTCTAAAGCGATTTGAAGTGGTTCATGCCATAATAATAAATCTCCATTTAATGACCAATCATCATAATCAGGTGCACGCAAACCATGTTTTTCTCCATTGGAAAGTTTATTCCCAATTTGATTAATAAAAACAGCCTTTTTTTCTTTTGTTATTTTCTTCTCTCGTTCTTTCGCTGGAAGATTAGGATATAAATTCAAAAGCTCTTGAGAAGAAATTTTAAACACTTTTTCTGGCATATCAAACAGAAACTGAGGATATTCAATACATAGCTGTTTTTGAGTTTCCAAAATTGCACTATATATATCATCGACAAAGATATTTAAAGTATCTAAATTTCGCTCTTCTTTTTTAATAATATACTCCCAATCCCATTGATCCACAAAAACTGAATGTATATTATCCAATTCTTCATCTCTACGAATAGCTCGCATATTTGTATATATACCACTGTGTACAGGAAAACAGCATTTTCCCAAATAATACCTTTTCCACTTTGCAAGGCTTTGAACAATTTCTGCATCACTATCTATATCCGAAATATCAAAATGAACTTCCCTCTCTACTCCATTTAGATTGTCGTTTAATCCACTTCCTGATAAAAGAAAAAGTGGTGCAGAAATATGTTCTAAACCTAAAATTTCACTCAATTGTTTTGAAAATATTTGTTTTATAAGATAAATTGCTTTTTCAGTATTTCTAATATCTAAATTAGTTTTATAATTATTAGGTACATCAATTTTTGCCATTTTTATCACCTATTTTACTTGTAAAATTCATAAAACTCCATTCTCTAGAATAGAAAAAGATATTTGCTCGCAATTAATTTCAGCTAATGCGCCATATGGAAGAATGCACATAGGTGAAGTGTGTCCAAATTGCATATTATATAAAATCGGCAATTGATTTAATCTAAATTCATTATTGATTACTTGAATTAGGATATCTTTATACTCGCTATAAAACGCATTGTCAAATGGTTTCCCGATAATCAATCCTTTTATCTTTTGCAATATACCTAAATAACCTAAGTTACGCAACCAATTTCGAAAATAAGATGGCTCTGGCTTGCTTTCTGGGGTTTCTAAAAACAAAATACTATTTTCCCATACCTCCATTTTGGGAAACAAATTGGTTCCCTTTATTTTTTCAATAGTAGGCATACATCCGCCAATAAGTCTACCAGAGCACTTTCCACTTCCTTGAATCAATTCATATCCAGTATTCGTATTCATCTTTCGTTCAATATTACGTGTATCTAAATCGGACCATTCGAGTTTTTCACTTGTCCATACAGGGGAAGGAGGAATCATTCCTATATTTTCATTACTAAACAATGTTTTTTTAATCCATGTTATTGTATAGTCATGCATCTTAACATTTTCGGCAAATTCGCTTAAAACGGCTGGTCCATAAAAGCTTGATAATCCTGCATGATGACAAATAAAATGTGTAACCGTTGAATCGGAATATCCCATAAAGATTTTAGGATTATTTCTTATTATATTAAAATCAATGTAAGGCAAAATTCTTAATGATTCCTCACCACCAATATTAGAAATAATAGCTTTAATTCGTTTATCTTTAAAGGCGTTCATTAAGTCTTCTGCTCTTTTTTCTGGATGATTATAAAGATACTCAGAGCCTTTCAATGAATTTGGCATAGAAATCACATTTAAACCAAAATTATCCTTTAATCGTTTTTTTCCCAACTTATATCGCCATAAAATATCAGTATCCCCAGCTCCACCCCAGGATAAACTCACTGTTGCAACTATATCACCAGCCTTCAATTTTTTCGGCTTAATCAACTCAATCATTTTTACCACCTACATTTAGTATTTAAAAGTTTGAAATGGAGTTAATTTACACTCCTTTCTAATGACATCAATTCCGTTTGCTGATCTATCATATTTATTAGCAAATGATAACAAATTATTAATCACAGACTTATTTTTGTATTTGATTTGTTTAAGCACATTAGCAATAATAAAAGCAATTTGTTCATTAAGTTGCCCATTTAGCTTAACTACTCCAGCCACTCTTTCTCTAATCAAACAAAAACAATAAATACCAGAAGAACCAGATTTGCCAATAATATTATCATCTTGTAATAATATATTTGTTATTGAATCCTTACCATCAATGTACTCTGGATACTTGTGTAAAATATGTTTTATTCTAACTAAATGATGTTTTATTTTATTATCTCCTAAATTATAACAACCTAGATTATAAAATAATTTGGCAATATTCTCAATTGGCATTGCATAACAGGGAACTCCACACCCGTCGTAAGAAAGTAAGATATCAGTTGTATCACCAAAACACTTTAAGTAATCAACAAATATTCCTTGTACAGGATTACTCTCCATCCAATATTTATTGTGAGCAGCTCCATTAACTAATTCACTTAACAAATGAGTAACTATATGATTTCCTATGCATTGATGATATGCTTTAGATCTTATAGATTTTTTTTTATGCATCAATGTATATATTGTAAAAAAATCTATAGGAATAGAAGAATCACAAATAATTTCTTCCAGATTAATATGAGTTTTACAAATAAGATTAGATATCGTTCTCACACACTTTTGTTCAGATGTGTGGGAACTCATCATAATTGCTATTTCATCATCGGACAACATATATTTTTTATCTAAATTTTCATAAAGTAAGGGTAAAACATGTAATATCTTTTCTGTAGATCTCATAACAGTCATTTGTTTAGGATTCCCTACAACCATTTGACTACTATTTGTATAGTCCAAAACAAAAAGATTTCCATAGTATTGATTTTCTAGAACAGGTCCTCGATATTCATTTAATAATAATTTCATATTATTACTCACTTATTTAAAATTGTTTTTGATATGGTTTTCAAAATATTTTAATTTACCCGTTGTTTCATTCGGTATAATAGAAGATGGATAAGAAAAAAAACATTTTGCATCTTTTAACCCATACATATTTATTTTGGTAATAAAAAGACTTTCAATTTGATCCTGTGATACAATGCAATCACTTGACAAAACAAACGATACTAAAAATTCATTGATATCATTTTGTATTACTTGAAATTGCAAGATAGCATTAGAATAGATAAAATTAATCTCTTCAATTATTAGATATATAATTCCAGAATTTAATTGTCTATTATTTTCTAATTGAATATATTCTGTTACTCTACCTGAAAGAATTTTAATAATGCTTCCTTTATGCCCACATGGGCAACGGCTTTTTTCTTGTACTAATAAAGCTTCATCGTCCAACATATACCTAATTAATGGCATCGCTTTATTATTTAAGCTAGTAACACATATTTTTCCTTTTTCTCCTTCAGATACTGTATCATAATTATCATTAACTATTTCAACTACAACATTATCATTTAAAACATGCATATTCCCCTGCGGGCAACTAAAGGCAATCCCATAAGTCTCTGTACATCCATAATGATTTAATATCTTTGCATGAAACACTTCTTTTATTTTTTCTATTTGTAAAGGAGAAACATATTCTCCCTTTAATTCTATACAATTTATATCAGCCGTAATTGATAGACTATTATCTTCAATAAATTTAGCAAACATAAATAGAGAACTAGGCAAAGATAAAATATAAGAAGGATTGAAATCGTTTATACATTTGACATAATTTTTAAGAGTATTATAATCTGTACAAAACACATTTAAACTCAAATGCATTGAATCCTGAACACTTGGTTTTGTAGATAAATTCCCATTAGATAATCTAGAAAACATATAAAAATTACATGTTTTCATATCTGATCTAATATTGTAATACTTATATCTAAATTTTGCCATGGAAAAATTTGAATATATTATATCCTTTTTACTCTTATATATTGTTAATGGTTCACCTGTTGAGCCTGAAGTTCTTTCTCTTATCAGTTGATCATATCTATATTGATTTGAAACTAATGATAAGGCATTTTTTTGTATTGTTTGTTTTTTTAGTGGCGGTATTTTCACCAAATCTTCAGGACATTTTATGTTTAGCGGATTAATTGAATTTTTATTAAATAAATCCATATAGTAAGGTACTGTATTATAAGCATGCATAATAAGTTGTTCAATTGACATCATAACATTAATCTATAGCAAAAATGCATTACCTCCATATTTAATTAACATTATAATTTTAAGGGCAAATATTTTCTCCGTTAAAACGTAAAATCGTCTGTATATCACGAATATCGTTATGCCTTAATAAAAACAATAAAAATCGTTCTACTCCTAATCCAAAACCAGAGGTTTTGGCTGGATAGAGATTTTTCATTTGTACATACCATTTATATTCATCTTCATTTACGTTATGGTATTTTAGAGATTCTCTTATTTCTTTTACATTTTCACAACGTTCACCAGCACCAACCACTTCACCAATACCGAGTAATAAATCCGCGTTACAAGCATATTTAGTATTTTTATATCTGGCTTGATAAAAAGGTACCGAAATCCATTCATGATGAGTTAGCCAAACAACACCATCAAATAAATCAATTAGTTTTTGCTCTCCAGCATTAGTAATCATCGCAAAACCATGCTCATTATATTCTACATAATGTGGATCATTATTTAACTCTTTTATCGCATCGTATAAAGATATAGAAGGAAAATTACCATTAAAGGCAATCAACTTTTCAACATGTTCTGTTGTTCCGGCGATTTTTATAATTCCATCCTTGCAATGCTTTAACAATTCCATACATAAATAGTGTATATACCTGCCAACAATATCAATAACATCATCTAACTCACCAAAAATTTCCGCTTCGCTATGATAAAACTGACACAGATGACGTGCATCAGCCTTCTCACCACGAAAAGATGGCATTAGGTAATGAACATTATTTTCTAAAACCCTCATCATATATTCTAAATGAAATTGCATTGAATCTGCTAAATAAGTTGATACACCACACAAATCAACTTTTACAGGTAAAGAGTCACTTCCTAATCCCATTGGGCTCGTGCATGAGGTTGAAGTTACAGGTAAACAAACCGTCATTGCATGCTCTTGTTCAAAGAAACGATATGTTGCATGTACAAATTCATTCATAATTTTACCAATTTCTTTGTACCACTCACTATTAATTGCTTTTATAAAATGATCAGATGTATTTTTCCATGTTTTTTTGCTAGTAATTGTTTTCATATTAATTCCTCCAAATGTTTATTTTACTCTGCTATCTATTTGAAATATTTGCCCACTAATACCATTAATCTTATCGGATAACATCAATGTAATAAATTGCAAAAGATCTGCTAAAGCATATCTATAATCTAAAAGACTACGATTTTTTGCAATTTCTTGCTTTTCTTTATTATGTCTATTCATATCCGTTACAACAAAGCCGGGACATATAGCATTTACAGCTATATTATATTTCGATAGTTCCTTAGCTAATGCTTTTGTAAATCCTATAACTCCAGCTTTCGACGCACAATAATTTACTTGTCCTTCGCTCCCTTCTATTCCTTTTAATGATGCAATATTAAGTATTTTACCACATTTATTCTTTATCATATATTTTGAAAATATTTTACTACATAGATATGTACTTGTTAAGTTAGTATTTATAATATTGTTCCACTGTGCTAACGGCATTAGTTGTATAAGATTATCATCACAAATTCCCGCATTATTTATTAAAGCATCTATTTTATCAAATTTCTTTAATGTTTCATTGTATAGATGATTAACACCCTTTGGATTAGTTACATCGGCGCAAACACAAATACAATTAGAATTATATGAAATAATCTCCTTATAGAGTGAATGGGCTTCATCATAACTATTCCTATAATTGATAACTACTTTTGCGCCTTCTTTTGATAGTGTCCTTATAATTTCTTTTCCAATACCTTTAGAAGAGCCAGTAACAACAACTACTTTATCTGTTAAACTCACTAACATAAAATTACCTCAACTTTTCAATAATCATTTTTTTTAGACTATTGTATGAGGATAGTTTTTCAAGAATTAAGTTTTCGTCTTCTATCTCCATTTTAAATTCATCTTCTAATAATACAATTAATTGAATAAAATCAATTGAATTAAATCCAAAGTCATTTATAAGGTCTGTTCCATCAGTAATGCACAATGGATCCACTTTCTCTGAACAAGATGATATAACTGTTTTTAGTTTTTTCTCAATATCAATCATAATTATAACCATTCCTTTCTACTGGTTGAAAAATAAAAAAGCATATGCTATTGGTTAGAGTAATAGCTAAAAATAATAAATTCATATAATAGCATTATAACATTAATAGGAATTTATCATATAAATTAGTAACTTTCTACATGTATCCCTACCGAGGATATTTTAATATTTAGACTTAATATTACCTTGAATTCTCCCATAACTATTCCTTTAACCTGATTTCTTATGGTCCCTATTCATCCTTCCTTCTTTTTATTTTCCCATTATACGTTTTTTCTAGTTCGTCAACAAAATAAAACTTGGTTGGAATTTTATACGCTGCCAATTTATCTTCACAATATTTTTTAAAATCAGGAACATATTGCTTATCACGTAGTACTATTTTTGCAATAGGCACTTCTCCTAATAATGGATGACTCTCCGACAACACACAAACCTCTAAAACATTTTGATGTAACAATAGAATTTCTTCAATTTCTTCAGGATAAATATTAATACCTCCAGAAATAATCATATTCTTTTTACGTCCCGTCAAATATAAATAACCTTCATTATCTAGAAAACCTAAATCGCCTGTATATAGCCATCCGTCAATTATTGTTTGTTCTGTAATATCTTCCCTTTTATAATATCCCTTCATAACATTAGGGCCTTTCACTGCAACTTCTCCGACTTGACCTTGCGCAACTTCATTTCCAGCATCATCTCTTATTGAAACATTTACATTCTTAATCGGCTTTCCAACAGACCCTAACTTTCTATAAGCATCGCAAGGTAATAACGCTGTAATTCTTGGTGATGCTTCTGTTTGACCATATGTTTGCACAAATCCAATTGTAGAAAATTTGTCCATAATCAACGACAATTTCTGCTTGGGTATACTGCTTCCGCCAAAGAATATATACTTTAATGAACTGATATCATATTTGTCATGATAACGATAATTTAGAATCATAAGTAGGATAGATGGTACTGCCGTAAAGTTTGTTATTTTTTCCTCTTGTACTATTTTAAAAAACACATTAGGCATAAACAATCCATCATATATATATATGGAAGAACCCAAATACACCTGTGTTAAGAATTGAGCCGTATTACAATAACCAAAATACATCGGAATTGAAATTAACGTCTTATCATTGTTTGTAAAAGCTAGGTAAGCATAACCAAATATGGCAAGACTAAAGAAAAATAAAAAGCCATCTGTTATAACCGCATGTGATATATACCAAAATTGTAAGGTGCTCATCAAGAGGATGGCACTGGTTACTGCGACTGGGACGGACTGTTTGATACGGTATACCATGTGATACATGAGCGATACACTGGCCCCTGCAATTAATGTGTTGGGGATGCGTGATACAAAATCTGATATACCGAACAATTTATAGCAAATCATAAGTGCCCAATATGTTAATGGTGGTTTATCATACCATACATGGTCGTAAATCATAGGTGAAATCCATGAATTGTGAGTTAACATGGTTATGGCACTTAATACATAGTTAGATTCTACTGGATCGGTAATCGGTATATAGGCATTATAAAAACCATAGCTTATGACTGTAATTAAAAACAGCGCTATGATTCGTGTTCGATGACTTATGTTAATTTTAAACACTCCTTTATGTTAATAGTATATGCTTATATTTTACTATACTTTGCAATGTTCAGATATGTCATGAGAGAAATTATATAGAATATTGTTTTTATGGAATACCTTAAATGACTTTTGTGTATACAAAATACATGTTATAATAAATTCAAAAGAAAGACCATTTTATACAATGTAATTTGAATGATATACACATTCAGTGGAAAGAAGGATAGCAATGAGAAAAGAACATGATTTCCTAGGTGAATTAGAAGTAGCTGATGAGTTATATTATGGTGTGCAAACGATTCGTGCCTTAGAAAACTTCCATATTACAGGGAAACATTTAGACCAAGATTTTATTAAAGCTTTAGCAATGGTAAAAAAAGCCTCCGCTTTGGCCAATATGAAAACAGGTCGCCTCAATGTATCTATTGGTAAAGCCATTGTTCAAGCCGCAGATGAAGTCATCGCCGGCGAATTCGCAGATCAATTTCCAGTCGACCCAATTCAAGGTGGTGCAGGTACTTCTGTGAATATGAACATGAATGAAGTATTAGCAAACCGCGCTTGTGAAATTTTGGGTCATCCAAAAGGATCCTATGATATTGTAAGTCCTAATAACCATTGTAATATGGCGCAATCTACCAATGATGCATTTCCAACGGCTATTAAGGTTTGTGCGATTTTGAAATCTAAACCTTTGCTTGAAGCGTTGCAACGCCTTGTGGATGAACTTGAGAAAAAGGCTGATGAGTATAGCGAAATTTTAAAAATGGGGCGCACTCATTTACAAGATGCGGTGCCTATTACATTAGGTCAAGAAATGGGTGCTTATGCATCAGGTGTTCGCCGTGGTATTAGACGTATTAAATCTGCTGTTGAAGGAGCACATGTTATCAATATGGGGGCTACTGCCGTTGGTACAGGCCTTAATGCAGAACCAAATTACATTCATGACGTAGCATACGAACTTAGCGAAGTCGTAGGCGAACCATTCTATACTGCAGATAACTTGATTGATGCTACGAACAACACGGATATCTTTGCTGATATCTCTAGTGGTTTGAAGGTTACGGCTCTTGTATTGATTAAAATGGCCAACGATTTCCGTTTGATGGCATCTGGCCCTCGTTGTGGTATCGGGGAATTAAAATTACCTGCTCGTCAACCTGGTTCTTCCATTATGCCTGGTAAGGTGAACCCAGTTATCGCCGAAGTATTGAATCAAGTATGTTATCAAGTTATCGGTAATGATACTACTATTACATTAGCTGTAGAAAATGGTCAATTCGAGTTAAATGTTATGGAACCTGTATTGGCATACAACTTGTTCAATAATCTTTGCTATCTCAAAAACGGTGTAAATACATTCGTTGATAAATTACTCGTGGATCTTGAAGTAGATCGTGAACAATGCGAATACTGGTTGAATCGTTCCGTTGGTATCGTAACAGCATTGTTGCCACA
>OIXA01000051.1_pt1 | contig 136456 bp, 124 predicted proteins | sample 1587721 | NCBI WGS metagenome assembly OIXA01 (sample SAMEA3888900, study PRJEB22519) | human gut metagenome | biome: human gut; feature: human-associated habitat; material: faeces | place: Denmark | collected 2013 | reverse complement strand
ACTTCATCGAGCTGGAAGTCACCCAGACCGAGCCGGGTGTCAAGGGCAACACTGCCACCAACACCCTGAAGCCCGCTACCGTCGAGACCGGTGCTGAGATCCGCGTCCCCCTGTTCATCAACGAGGGCGACCACATCCGCATCGATACCCGCACCGGCGAGTATATGGAGCGCGTCTAATTTACCGACAGACCGGGCAGCGGGCAACCGTGTGCCCGGTTTTTGCTTCACAGGCTGAACCGTGCGGCGGAAAGTTTTCCGCTATGCCAAGGGCTCCCCTATTAGGGGAGCTGGCCGCGGAGCGGCCTGAGAGGTTATTTTAAATAGGAGGTCATTCTTATGAAGGAAAAGGCTGCATACCTGAGGGGCCTGATCGAGGGCCTGGGCATCGACGAGACCACCAAAGAGGGCAAGGTCATCAAGGCCATGAGCGAACTGCTGGGCGAACTGGCAGAGGCTGTGGACGGCATCGATGAAGATGTGACCCGCGCCTACGACCAGATCAACGACCTGAGCGAGGAGCTGGAGGATCTGGAAGCCGACCTCTATGAGGACGATGAGGATGACGAGGAGCCTGAAGAAGAGGAAGAGGATACCGAAGAGGACGACAATGACGATGATATCGCCAGTGAGCCGTTCTATGAGGTGGCCTGCCCCAACTGCGGCGAGACCGTTTACGTCAGCGAGGACGACCTGGACGCGGGCGAAGCAAACTGCGCTCACTGCGGCGTGACCTTTGAGGTCGCGCTGGAGGATGAGGACGAGGAGCAGGAGGAAGGCCCCGTGCAGTACGAGGTGACCTGCCCCGCCTGTGGTCAGACCACTGTGTTTGAGGAGGACGACCTGCTGGATGGCGCACCCAAGTGCCCCGGCTGCGGCAAGCCCCTGGACTTTGAAGTGACCGAAGAGTAAAGCACAACAAAAAGGACCGTCTCCTCAGCGGGAGACGGTCCTTTTTTATGCCGTTCAGCGGGTCTCGTTTGCCTTCTGCAGCCAGATGCTGCCAATGTCCAGTGCGTTGTACAGGCCATTCTTGGTGGTCTGGCGGAACACGCGGGCCTCAGGGGCCAGGCTGTCGTTGGTGGAAAAGACCTGAATGTGTACCTTATCGGCCACATCCATGCCGCCCACGGATTTGGTGCTCAGGATCTGCATCCGCAGCACATAGGGGTCGGTCATACGGCCGTAATACAGCTCGTTGTCCTTACGGACGAGGGGCTTGCCTTTATAAGTCAGTTTCGGTGTAAATGGCATCGTGAAAGCCTCCCTATCGTTTAGATTCAGTTTAGTATACCATAATCCGCGCCCCTTGTGCAATAGATAGACGGACTCTTGCACAATTTTTCACGGCTTGCGCCTGCTGCCGGGGCGCTGTATAATAGGGCTGGAGATCACCACACGAACGGGGGAACTTTTATGGCTGATTATCAGGAATACCGCCGCCGCATCCTGCACCGCCGCTGGCGCCGGATGTTTACCGCTGTTGCCTTGCTGGTACTGCTGGTGCTGCTCATTTCCGTGGGCATGCTCTGGAAGCGCCTCCACCGCGACCAGCGCCCGAATACCGTGGAGGGCCCCACCATTTTGCAGCAGGAGCTCACCGGCACCGAGTGGAACACCATCAGCTACACACCGGCCCGCCGCCTGAGCGTCCAGACCCAGGCCGACGGCACCACGGCCATGGATTTCCGGCTGGCGGCGCAGCCCGCCTCGGAAGCCGTGGACCGCAGCTGGTTTTCGGACGTGTGGTTCCTGGGCGACAGCCTGACCCAGGGGATGCAGATGTATGAAAACGGCCTGCCCAACGCGCATTTCTGTGCTTATAAAGGCGTGGGCCCCAACGCCGTGGTCAACGGCGCCACCTGCAAGCGGGCCGACGGTGTGGCAGAGATCCCTATGGATGTTCTGGCCGCCCAGCAGCCCCGGGCGCTGTACATTCTGCTGGGCACCAACGTCCTCAACCGGGACGACGATTACAGCAGCTTTCTGACCTATTACCGTCTGATGCTGGATATGGTCTCCCAGTCGCTGCCCAACACCACTCTCTATGTCCAGTCCATCACCCCGGTCCGGCCCGAAGTGCGGGAAAAGCACCCCGGCCTGTACAAGGAGCGGCTGTGCCAGATCAACGATGAGCTGGCGGCCATCGCGCTGGAGAAGAACTGCATCTTCCTCAACCTGTGGGAGGCACTGGCCGATGAAAACGGCGACCTGAAAGCCGAGTACGCCCAGCCGGACGGCTACCATATAAAGCCGGACGGTTACAGCGTCTGGGTGGAGTATCTGGCAGCCCACACCTGAGAATGATAGTACGACTTTTTACCATGTCTGACAAAATTTTTTTGTCGAAATATTTTTCCGGTTTCCATTTTTTCTCTTTATCTAGAGGGAGATTTTTAATCAAAAAAACGCAGGATATAACTCATTTTCTTTCATCAAACTTTGAATTAATTTCCTTTAAATCTTTACATTTTATTTTTCCGGTTTCTCGGATTTTCCTTCCTTTTTTCTAGTAAATTTTAAAAATTGGGGAAGAAAACGAGACTTGGACTCCTTCGCCGTTTCCTTTAGGAAAGAGAAAGGGGTATACTACCCCTTGGTTTCCGTCGGAAGCGGGCGGAATAAGGCCAGAAGAGCAGTGAAATGGGCCATTTAAGAAGATATAAAGGAAAAGAAAATGCCAAATTTTAAGAAATTAGCCAAAAATTATGAAAAGCCGGCGTTAGAGACCCTCAAGGGCCTCGTTGCCAAAAAATCCGTTTATGATGCCTCTAGCGTTTCGGAAGACGCTCCATACGGAACGGGAGTTAAAAGCGCTCTCGACTATTTAGCTAAACTGGGAAAAGATAACGGCTTTAAAGTCGATACCTGCGATGGACGCGTCACGGAAATTAGCATCGGAAACGGCCAAGGACCCGTGATTGGGATTTATGCCCACGCCGATGTGGTCCCTGCGACTGGAAAATGGTCGACCAAAGACCCCTTCAAAGCCGAACTTGTCGGCGAAGGAAAAGAAGCCAAACTCATCGCCCGCGGTACTAGCGATGACAAAGGACCCTTGGTTGCCGCTTTCTATGCCGCCAAATTGCTTTCGGATGCAGGACTCGTCAAGAATTATTCCATCCGTTTCTGCGCGGGTGGAGATGAAGAAAGAGGTTCCAGCTGCTTGGATTATTATTTCCACACCTTGAAGAAAACCCCGACGGATTATGGATTTACCCCCGATGCCGACTTCCCTTTGATTTATGCTGAAAAAGGCATGGTCAGCGGTTGCCGCTTGGTTAAAAAAGTTGACTTGACCCCGATTATTGCCATGGATGGCGGCGTAGTTTCTAACGCCGTCTGCGATCGTTTCTTGGTGACGCTACCTCACGATGAAGGCTTTGAAAAAGCGTTCGAGGAAAAAGCAATCAAGGGAGAAATCACCCGCATGGGCCCGGTCACCCTTGTTGTTTTTAGCGGTACCACCAGTCACGGCTCCACTCCGGAAAAGGGCGTTAATGCCGCCTTAAAAGCCTTCGAATTTATCGGGTCTTACTACAAGAATGAATTCCTTGCAAACCTCGCTAAAGTCCTTGCGGATTGCAATGGACGTGGGTTTGAGGGGTTCTCTTCCTCTCCTGAACTTGGCTTATCCACCTTCAATTACGGCGTGATCCATTACGATGGACACGAAAAATTACTGACCGTCAGCGTCGACTACCGTTATGGAGAAAAAGCCGACCCGAAGCTTGCTTTGGAAAATCTAGAAAAGCATTCGGGCATGAAAGTCGAATGCAAGGGGCTTGTCTCGCCTTTGCTTTACGCCAAGGATTCCCCGTTAGTGAAAACCCTCATGAAATCCTATAAACGCACGACTTTCAAGCTCTTCGATAAGCCGATGGCGATTGGGGGAGGAACCTACGCCAAAGAAGCCCCCAACTGCGTGGCTTATGGCTCAGCCTTCAAAGGACATCCCGGCGACATCCATTCCCCCAACGAATACATCTATTTGGATGATTTCTTCCGTCAAATCTATATTTACGCGGATGCGATTGCTTCTTTAGGCGCGCTTCCCAAGCAAGGAAAATAAGATGCGCGGAAGACATAAAGCCTGGGCGGCCCCTTTGCTTAACGACCACCCTGAACTTGCCGTTCATCATATCGATGCCTCCTCTTCCTTTTTCCTTGACCATCCCTTGGCCTTGGAAATTGGAATTGGCAAAGGGGATTTCATCGTGGATCAAGCCACCAAGCATCCTACTACCCATTTCCTTGGCCTAGAACGCGATGTCTCCATCATGGGCATGGCGGCGAAGAAAATTTTAGGAAAAGAACTGCAAAATATTCTTCTTTGCCCCGAAGATTTTGATACGGTGGAAGAAGAACTTCGCCCGCTCAAATTTGAAACGATTTATTTGAATTTCAGCGATCCCTGGCCGAAAAAACGTCATGAAAAACGTCGTCTTACCTTCCTCCCTCGCCTTCAAAAAATCGGAGATTTGCTTCAAGAAGGAGGGATGCTCCGCATCAAAACGGATAATGACAATCTTTATGCCTTTACCTTGGAACAAATCCAAGGGTTAAAAGGCCTAACGATGGTGATGAACGAAGAAAACTATCGTTTCGACGAAGAAGGGGATTCGATGAGCGAATACGAACGGAATTTCCGTTCCATCGGGCATAAAATCCACCGCATCATTTTGAAAAAGGAGTAGAAAATATGACTGCTTTATTTTATTGCAAACCCACGGCAAAAGACGTTTTGTATCTCTTGATTGATCCCGAGAAAACTCCGGATGAAGTGGTTAAGAAAGGCGATACAGTCGGACTCTTCTATCAGAAACAACTGATTGGAGTCAATTTCTTGAATTTCTCTCGCCTGGTCAAAATCAAGGCAGAAGGCCGGATTACCAATCCTCCCAAGGCCATGCTAGAAATCGTAAAAAACGAACTCCAAAAAGCTTCCTTCCCTATCCCTGATTTCTCTTGTTCGAGCGGATTCACCGTGGCAAAGATCATGAATCTAGAAGAGCATCCTTTGGACGAAAGAAAGCAAATCGTCACCTTGGAATGCGCCGGCAAAACCTTAACGACTTCTTCCCGTTATCAAAATCTACAAATCGGAAGCAAAATCGTGGTTTTGCTTGATCGAACAATCCGCTTTGACGGAACGGTGTTCCATTCTAGCGTTATCCGTAACATTCCTCAGGATTGCGAAATCGCTTCTCCCCATGATTTAGGTCTTTCGGAAGAAAGCAAATCCGCCTATATCGAAGAAGAAAAAGAAGTCGGATCCGATTTCTTCGCCTAGTCCTAAACCCCTCTTCGGAGGGGCTTTCTTTTACATGTTGGAAAATAATTGTAAAAAGATGAAAAAAAACAACATATTTTTCTAAAAGAAAGCCGTATAATTAAACCCGAAAGGAAAATGTGCCATGAAAAACCTTAAAGATCGCGTCACGATTTATCAAGTTGCTCAAGCCGCTGGAGTTTCTCTAGCCACCGTGAGCCGCGTCATCAACAAACAGGGTTCCGTCACTCCTGAAACCCGCGCCAAAGTCGAAAAAACCATCAAAGATTTGGGCTATCGTCCTAGCGGACTCGCCCAAGCCCTTGCCACCAACCGCACCACCAATATTGGCATCGTCATCCCCAGCGCCAACTACGTTTATATCGCCAATATGCTTTCTGGCATCACCGAAGTTGCCAGAGAGAAGAACTATATTCTGACCTTATTTTCCACCGCCCATAGCCGCGACGAGGCTTTGCAGATGATCGAAAGAGTCATCTCTTCCCACGTGGATGGGGCGATTGTTTTCGACGACCAGCTTGATTCCGATGACATCAAACGGATTGCTTCCTATAACGTTCCAACTGTGGTCATCGATAGTCGAATCGAAGGAGACAAAATCGGGGCCATCCGTTTCAATTACGATGTCGCTTTGAAACAAATCATCGTGGATTATTATGCCCATGGCGGCACGGAGCCGATGACCTTCCTCCACGTTCATAACGCGGGCCGCTTGCTTTCCCGCTGCGAAAAGGTCTTCATCCAAACCCATGAAGAACTCGGCCGTCCCTATCACGTCGTGAACTGCGACGATTCCTATACCCATACGTACAACGACTTCAAAGAATTCTTCAAAAAGAACTCCAAGGGCTATTTCATCTGCTATCGCGACTCCATCGCCGCGGCGGTAGAAAACGCCGCCCAAGATTTGGGGCTTTCTCTCCCCGACCAAGTGGAAGTGCTTTCTCTTGTCGGCACCAAATACGCCTATATCGTTCGCCCGACCCTCACCACGATGCACATCGATATGCATGAAGTGGGAAAACGCGCGATGTATATGCTCACGGATTTGCTCAACAACGACCTCGTGGACCGCAATTCCCATTTCGACGCCTTCTTGGCTCAAGGCCAATCCACCGTCGAACGGAAATAATCTTCCTTCAAGACTTTGCCGCCCTTCGGGGCGGCTTTTCTTTTAAAAAAGGAAAAGCAAAAACCTGGGAAAAATCCAGTTTTCTCCCCCCTTTTTAGCACTCAGACAAAATAATTGCTAAAAATTGGCACTCAAATATTGACACTGCTAAAAAATCGCCTAAAATACAAATCGCAACCAAAAAAGGAGATGCAAAAAAATGATTCGTCCATTAAATGAATATGTTCTTCTCGAGAAGCTTCCTTCCGAGAAAAAAGTCGGCTCGATCGTCCTAACGAGCGAGAAAAAAGTCGGCAACGTCGCCACGGTGATTGCCGTGGGAGAAGGCGCCAAAGATAAAGACGGAAAGAGAACTCCGATTTCACTTAAAGTCGGAGAAAAAGTCGTCTACCGCGAATATGCCGGCACCGATTATGAAGAAAATGACCGCAAATTCCTTCTCATTAAAGAAGAAGACGTTCTTGCGGTAATTGAATAAATTCTTTGAAAAGAAAGGAAATAACGAATATGGCAAAAGAAATTAAATGGGGCAAATCCGCCCGCGATGAGATGCTAGAAGGCGTGGATACGCTTGCCAACACCGTCAAATTGACCATTGGACCCAAAGGACGTAACGTCGTCCTCGATAAAGGGTATGGTTCTCCCCTTATCACAAATGATGGGGTGACGATTGCCCGCGAAATCGAACTTAAGAACAACTTCCAAAATATGGGCGCCAAGCTCGTATACGAAGTCGCGAATAAAACTAATGATGCTGCTGGGGATGGCACGACCACGGCAACCCTTCTTGCCCAGGAAATGATCCATCGCGGCATTAACGCCGTGGAAAAAGGCGCGAACCCCGTCTTCGTCCGTCAAGGCATGGAGAAAGCCGGCAAGGCGGTCGCGGAAGAATTGCTTAAAATCTCTCGTCCTATCGATACCAATGCGGATATTGAATCCGTCGCCACGATTTCTAGCGGCGATGCCCAAATCGGTAAATTAATCGCCGAAGCTATGGCCAAAGTTGGCAAAACCGGCGTCATCTCCGTCGATGACTCCAAGGGCGTGGACGATGAACTCGCCGTGACGCAAGGGCTAGAATTCGATAAAGGCTACATCTCTCCTTATATGGTCTCTGACCGCGAGAAGATGGTGGCGGAAATGGAAGACGCTTTGGTCCTTGTCACTGACCAAAAAGTTTCGGATATCAATACGATTCTCCCCGTTCTCCAAGCGGTTGTGGATTCGCATAAGCCGTTACTCATCATTGCCGATGACCTCGACGCGGATGTTACTTCTACGATTGTGGTCAATAAGCTCCGCGGCACCTTCAATGTGGTCGCGGTCAAAGCTCCGGAATTTGGAGACGCCCAGAAAGCGGCTTTGGAAGATATCGCCATCACCACGGGCGCTAAATTCATCTCCAAAGACCTTGGCATGCAGTTAAAAGACGTCACCATCGATGACCTTGGCAAAGTCCGTAAGGCCACAGTTCGCAAGGACAAGACCACTCTTGTGGGCGGAGAAGGCGACAAGAATCAAATCGCTGCCCGCGTCCAAGAACTTCAAAAACAATACGATGCTTCTAATAGCGAATACGACAAGAAGAACCTTGCCAAACGCATCGCTAAACTTGGCGACGGGGTTGCTGTCTTGAAAGTCGGTGCCCTCACGGAAGCCGAACTCAAAGAGAAGAAGCTTCGCATCGAAGATGCGCTTAACGCCACGAAAGCTGCCGTTAGCGAAGGGATTGTAGTCGGTGGCGGCGCGGCCTTAACCGAAGTCTACAAGACCTTAAAGCCGAGCCTCAAGGTAGAAAACCACGATATCCAGATGGGTATCAACGCGGTTTTGGAAAGCCTTTATGCCCCGCTTCGCCAGATTGCCCTCAATGCCGGTTATGAACCCGATGAAATCGAAGAAATCCAAGAGAAATCGAAGAAAGACATCGGTTTCAACGCCAAAGATGGCACCTGGGTCAATATGTTCGAAAATGGCATCGTGGATCCGACCAAGGTCACTCGCTCGGCGATTCTAAATGCCTCCTCCATTGCTTCTTTGTTTGTGACGACCGAAGCCGCCGTCAGCGAAATCAAAGAGGAAAAACCTGCCCCGGCTATGCCTGCCGGTGACATGTATTGATCGCGAGGCAAAAAACCAATAAAACGCAGTTCCGGAAATGGGGCTGCGTTTTTCGTTTTCGAAAAAGCGCAATCATCAAAATGGCTAAAAACAGGGAAAAGCGCAATCATCAAAACATGAATGCCGATACCATCGAATGTTTTTCGGCTAGTTTTTCCCTGTATTTGACTGAAAACCATCCCATTTCTATGGCATTTTTCTTTGAAACGGGTAGAATGGCAAGGCTATGGAAAACTTTTTTGATGAACTTACCTACCGCGGACTCATTGAGCAGTGCTCGAGTGAAGAGAATGTCCGCGAATTATTGAAAACGAAACAGACGATTTATTGCGGTTTTGACCCTTCTGCAGGATCGATGCACCTTGGCAATTACGTTATGATTTCTCTTCTGAAACGCTTCCAACGTGCTGGACATAAAGTCGTGGCCCTCGTGGGAGGAGCTACCGGCATGATTGGCGATCCTAGTGGCAAAAGCAAAGAAAGAAACCTTCAAACCAAGGAAACCCTAGAAGCCAACACCGCCTCGATCAAGGCTCAGCTCGAACGCTATATTGATCTCTCGGACCCCGAAAAGGGCGAACTCGTGTCCAATTACGATTGGCTCGCCCCTCTTTCGACGATTGATTTTCTCCGCGACTATGGCAAATATTTCTCCATCAACTACATGCTTTCGAAAGAAATCGTGAAGTCGCGTCTAGAAGCCGGCATTTCCTTCACGGAATTTGCTTATCAAATCCTCCAATCCATCGACTTTTATCACCTCCATCACGAAAAAGGGGTCACCATGCAAATTGGGGGAAATGACCAATGGGGCAATTTGACCTCCGGTTTGGAACTCATCCGCAAAATCGACGGGGAAAACGAAAAGGCCGAATGCTTAACCGCCCGTTTGATCCTTCGCAGCGACGGCAAAAAGTTTGGCAAATCGGAAAAAGGCGCGCTCTTCTTGGATCCCAATCTCACTTCGCCCTACACGATGTATCAATATTTTATGAACGTCACCGACGAAGATGCGATTCGCTTCCTCAAAGTTTTCTCTTTCCTCGAACCCGAACAAATCGAAGAAGTGGCCAGAGAGCATTTCGCGGCTCCCGGAGCCCGTATTGGCCAAAAGAAAGTCGCCTTTGAAGTCACTAAGGATATCTATGGCTTAGAAGCCGCCGAAGAAGCGGTCTCCATGACGGAAGCCCTTTTTAAAGGAGAAGTCGCTTCCTTGAAAGAAAAAGAAATCGAAGAACTCTTCGGTAGCTTAAGCAAGCCGGTAGAAGGAGAGATGATGTTAGAAGACCTTCTCATCACCTTGGGCGCGGCTACCTCTAAACGCGAAGCACGTACCTTCATCACGGGCAATAGCGTTCTTCTCAATGGCAAAAAAGTAACCGACCCCAAAATGGTTCTTTCTCAAAAAGACGCGATGTATGGAAAATACCTCCTGGTTCGTCGTGGAAAAAAGAACTATTACTTGGGAGTTTTCTAATCCGATTCCCATCTTGCTTTAAGGGCCTTCGGGCCCTTTTTTTGTTGGTTTTATCCGCGTTTTTAAAACCATACTTTTTCGCGTTTTTTGGAAAGTGCTAAAAAAGTGCTTAATTTTGAACATAATAAAAAATACGTTGTTTATGCATACAATTTGGTTTAAAAGTAAGAAAAAAGTGAAAATATTTTTAAAAATATGTTGAATTTTCCTTCTTTACTTTTTAGATTAAATTCCTATACTTTATGAACATGACCAAGTATAAAGTTGACGCGGTGGAAAACCATGTTGGCTCTGGGATAAGCATCGCTAGAGCCTTGCGCATATCGGATTATATCGTACGTGTTTTCCCCTCGAGTAGATCCTTTTTGGCTTCCTTTGAATCGGATCCCCCTGATCTTGTCATTCTCGATTTGAATATGCGCGATATCTCCGGAATCGATGTGTTGCGCACGATCCGCATGTCCAAAGGAGATAAACGCGATACCCGTGTTCTTTGCGTGGGGAAAGGGGTTTCGACCAGACAAAAGTGCGATGTCTATAATGCTGGAGGAGACGGGTTTATGGAATCCCCTTTCGATATCGAAGAATTCACCGCGATGGTTCGTGCTCAGATGCGTCGCGTTGCCAAGAGGAAAGAAATCATTCATTACGGCCCGTTTACCTTGGATAAAGTGGAACACGAAGCCAAAAAGAACGGGATGCTTGTTCCCCTTACGAACTGCGAGTTTTTAATTTTCCAGACCTTGATGGAAGGACAGGGGAAAACGGTGAGCCGTGACACCCTTTACGAAGCTTTCGGCGATCCCAAAAAGCCCTTTGACCCGAAATCCAAAGCCCTGGATATGCACATCAAATCCCTCCGTTTGAAATTAGGAGATGGGGATACCTATATCCGTAACGTCTATGGCGGTGGATATAAACTGCTTGATTAGGAGAATCTATGGACATCCACGTACTAGAAAATCGCGACATTGTGCGAGTTATGCCTCTAATTGAGGATGAGTGGAAGGAAATTCGTTCCCTTCGTTTGAGTTTAGTCGCCGACCCTACAAAACGGTTTGACCCTTTGTCTTTAAAAGCCTATATCGCCGAATCCAACCACCTTTGCTATGCCGTAGAGCTCGGCGGAGAGATGGTGGCTTTTTGCCTCGCGGAGATTCTTCTCCCACCTAACACCAAATTATTTGGGATGAAGAAGACCTTGGTTATCCGCGATTTGTACGTGACCCCCGAACACCGCCGCCACAAAATCGGAGAAGCGCTTGTCCGTTCCCTTTTAGTCAAAGCCGATGAAGCCGGATGCGTGGATTTGCATTTAGATTTACGAAAAGAAAATAAAGGGGCCATTGCTTTTGCAGAAGCCCTAGGCCTTGTCCCCTTATCCTTCCAATACGGGATGGAAATCTAGATTTCATTGATTATTTTTAGAAAACAACCTAAGAAAAACCCCTTCTTGGCGAAGGGGTTTTTGAATGCTTGGGAACCGTAGATTATAACTTGCGGTTGTAGTATTCGATGATTTGGGATTCTTGGATTTCGGAGGGAAGCTCGTTGCGTTCGGGCTTGCGGGCGAAGGTTCCTTGGATCTTTTCGGCGTCAACGGTGACGAAGGCAGCCGGGGTCAATTTGGCATCGATGCATTCCTTGACGACCTTAAGCGGGGAATCTCCCTTGAAGGAGATGACGTCGTTGACGGAGCAGAGGTAGGACGGGATGTCGACTTTCTTGCCGTTCACAAGGACGTGACCGTGGTTGACGAGTTGACGGGCAGCGGCGCGGGTGCGGGCAAATCCCATGCGATAGACGAGGTTGTCCAAACGGGATTCGAGGAGGCGGAAGAAGGCAAGTCCGGTGACTTCGCCTTTCGAAGCTTTCGCAATCTTGAATAAACGTTGGAATTGACGTTCGTTCACACCGTATAAGGTGCGGAGTTTTTGCTTTTCGAGCAATTGTTGTCCGTATTCGGACGGTTTACGCTTGCGGTCTTGACCATGTTGGCCAGGTCCATAGGCCCTCTTTTTCAATTCGTCGCCGGTTTCGAGGGTGGAGAAACCAAGGTAACGGCTCTTTTTCCAAGTGCTTCCAGTGTATCTAGACATGTTTCATGTCTCCTTTCTTTGCACAAGAAGGAGTGCCTCTCCCATCTTCCCGGGTGTCGGAATTCTTTTCGGCCGCGTAGCTAGGGCTTACTTATTCTTCTCTCCGACGTCAGGCGGAAGCGTAGGGGCATGCTGCAATCTTACGCAGGTGTGATTTTAGAGAAAATCGATGCAAAATGCAATGAAATCTTTCTTTTTATAACGAAAGGGGAGGCAACTAATTTGCCTGAGACGATTTGTCGCAAGATTTCATTGCAAAACTAAGGGGCATCGATTTCCAATCCGAGGGGGATGGGTAGGGATTCAGAAGCAAAAAAATCCTTCTTTACCCCCCTCCTTCAACGCGTACATGCGTGTTAAAATAAAACCTATGAAAATCCTTGCTTCTATCCCTATGTCCTTATGGATTTCCCTTCTTGCTGTGGGAGTCTTGGTCCTGATTGCCGTTTTCCTCTTGCTTTATTTCACTCTTTTTTCCCATCTTCGCATCAAAAGACAAATCAATGAACTCAGCTCTCACTTCGAGCATTATCATTCCCATTTATTCGGACAAATCAGCCAATACATCAAACGCATTGAAAATATTTCGATGACGAATTTGATTTACGTGAACACCCATTTAACCTTCAATAAACGTTTCAAAGATGTTCGAGATAAAAGCGATTCCGCGGCTCAAGTCGCGGTGAACCACCTTAAGGATTTACTGGCGGAGCACGATTTTAAGGATTTGAAAACAGAAATCCCGGAAGCGAGAAAAACGATTGAGCGTTTTGAACAGGAAGTAGAATCCCTCAACGCGGATCTTCACGCGGTCATTCGCCCAGAAGAAGAATGCCGCCAAAATTCCTCGTCCTTAAAAGAAAAACTTCGCACGTTAAAACAGGACTACAACGTAAAAGAAGCGGATTTGACCCTTGTTGGCGACTCCTTTACCCGCGCCTTTACATTATTAGATGATAAATTCAGCGAATTCGAACGGTATGTTGAAAGCGCACAATACGAAGAAGCCAATGCTTTGCTACCTAAGGTAGGCGAAGTCATTGATGCCTTATCCCGTTGCATCAAAGAACTCCCCAATCTTTGCGTGACGATTCAAACCGTCATTCCTGATAAACTCTCTTCCTTACAAAATCGTTATGAAGAGATGGGGCGCGCTGGATACCCACTTCATCATTTGCTTAGCGACACCAATATCGCGGAAATGCAACAACAACTCGATAAGATTACCGCGAAAATCCAATCCTTCTCCCTGAGTGGAGTTGCCCAGGAATTAGACGGTATCATCGCGCGAATTGACGATTATTTCACCTCGTTTGACAACGAAAAAGATGCCCGTGTTGCTTTTGAAAGCGAATGTGAGGGTGTTTATAAAGACGATTCTGAAACGGAAAATCGTTATATTCGCGTTTGCAATTCCTTGCCCCGCATTCGGGAAATTTATGTGATTCCCGAACAAGAACAGCTAAAAATTGATGCCATCAAAGCCGCTATTAATTTAAGTGGGGCCACCAAAAGAAGCCTCGACACGTTAATTCATTCGGGAACCCGGCAGCCCTATACGTTACTGGTAGAGAAGATGAATACCCTTCGCGATGAATCGAGTGATGTTGCCCATATGCTCGATGATTTCGATTCCTATTTAGTCTCTCTTAAGGCGGATTCGGAAGAAGCTTGCCGTTGCCTTTACGATTACGATGAACGCGTTCACACGGCTGAAGTCCGTCTTCGCCAAATCGATATTCCGGATTTGACGGAAAAATATGAACCTCAAATCACCTCGCTTTATGAAACCATCGATCAAATCAAAGCGAATTTAAAAACCCCAATCGACGTAGAAAGCATTAATGAATTGGTTTCTTCCTTAAAGGCAAACGGGGATTCGGCTTGCCGCGAAATCGATTCCTATATGGAGAAAATGTATTTGGCCGAAGCTTCAATTCTTTACGGAAACCGCGAAAGAATGCACCTCTCCGAGATTAAATTATTGATTCAACAAGCAGAAAAACAATATTGGTCCGGTGATTTTGGCGGAGCTTATTCCACAGCGACCAATGCGGCGAAAAGCATTCGCAACGAATAGGAGAAACGATGCATTATTTCGATTGCGCAGCTACCTACGCACCCTTTGAAGGTGCCCTGGAATGCTATGAAAATATCAGCCGAACTCACTTTGGCAACCCTTCTAGTGTCCATGGATTTGGCAATGACGCCCTACGAATTCTCGAAGATTCCAAACGGAAAATTTTGGATTCTTTTGGCTTATTTTCCACCCATGATTGCATTTTCACTAGTGGAGCGACCGAATCGAACAATTTGGCTTTAAAGGGGTTTGCCCTACGTTATCAAAATCGCGGCAAACGCATTTTAACTTCCTGCGTGGAGCATCCTAGCGTCCTTGAACCTTTAAAATCCCTGGAAAAAATGGGGTTTCAGGTAGAGTTTTTGCCCGTAAACGAAGCAGGGATCGTCGAACCCGCGGTCTTAGAAAAAGCGATGGGCAACGATGTGGTTCTCGTCTCCATCATGGGGGTAAATAATGAAACGGGAGCGATTTTCCCGTTAAAGGATTATCTTTCTATCACCTCACGATTCCCCAAAACTCTTTTCCATAGCGATTTGACCCAAGCCATTGGCAAGGTTGAAATGCCACTAAATTTGCTCGATTCCTTTTCTTTTTCCGGTCATAAAATCGGGGGATTAAAAGGAACGGGTGCTTTGATTTTATCGAAGAAAAGGGCGTTAGTTCCCCAATTAGATGGAGGGGGACAACAAAATGGGTTCCGCTCGGGGACTGTGGATGTCGCCGGCGCGGCAAGTCTTGCCTATGCGGTCGTTAAATCGCGCCAAGAAGAAGCGAAAAATCTTCAAAAAGAAACCGAACGAGCTGCCTATTTAAAGAACAGGCTCTCTTCCATCCCTGAAATTGTTTGGAATACCCCAGATTACGCTTCCCCTTATATTCTTAATTTCTCCCTCTCTTCCCATAAAGCCTCGGTGATTGTAGAAGGACTAAGCCAAAAGGACTTCTATGTTTCTAGCGTCTCTGCTTGCTCCTCCAAAAAAGAACCGGTAAGTGAAGTGTTAACCGCGATGGGACGTTGCTCACGCTTAGCGGGAAACTCGATTCGCATCTCCCTTCCTCCCGAAGTTGAAGTGAAAGAATTGGATGAATTCGTTGAAACACTAAAATGCTTATTAGATGAGGTACGACCTTTATGATTTATGACTCCTTGATGATCCATTATGGCGAGCTTTCTACGAAAGGAGACAATCGCCGCCTTTTCGTGAACCAATTAACTCATAATGTCCGGCTGGCTTTGCGTCGGTTTCCCGGCACGGAAGCCTGGGGAGGAAGAGACCACCTTTACGTTTCGTTAAAGGGGCAAAATCCCGAACCGATTATTGCTCGCCTCCAAGAAGTCTCTGGCATTCAAAAGATATCGCTTGTGGCCAAAGTGGAGCCAACGGAAGATGCGTTAAAAGAAGCAGTTTTGGCCTTATTAAAGGAAGAAAAGGGAAGTACGTTTAAAATCGACGTGAAACGGGCGGACAAATCCTTCCCGATTCATAGTTATGAATTAACTTGCCTTTTGGCGGATCATATTTTGGATCATTCCCCTTGGACGGTAGACCTCCATCATTTCGATGCGCGGATTAAAATCGATATCCGTCAAGAAGGCGCTTATCTTTCCTGCCACGATTATCCAGGCTTAGGGGGATATCCTTTGGGAATGAACGGCAAAGTCATGATGCTTCTTAGTGGTGGCATCGATTCTCCTGTTGCGACGTTTGAACTCATTCGCCGTGGCATTAAGGTCGAAACCATCCACTTTGCTTCGCCCCCTTATACCCAGATGGCGGTGATCGATAAACTAAAAGACCTATTAAAAGACCTGAATGATTATCAGCCTTCCTTCAAGCTGAATATCATTCCCTTCACCAAGCTTCAAGAAGCGATTTATGCCCATGTTTCCGAGCCTTATTGCATTACCATCATGCGAAGAATGATGCTTCGAATCGCCGTGGAAGTGGCAAAAAAAGAGGGTTGCCAAGCCTTGGCTACCGGGGAATCCGTGGGCCAAGTCGCTTCGCAAACTCTCGAATCCATGCAGGTCATTAATGAAGTGACGAATTTTCCGATCCTTCGTCCTTTGGCGACCTCCGATAAAGTTCGCATTATCGATACGGCAAAACGAATTGGGACCTACGAAATCTCCATCCGTCCTTATGAAGATTGCTGCACAATCTTTAAACCAAAACGCCCCAAAACCAAGCCGCAACTGGAGGATTGTTATTATTATGAATCCCAATTCGATTGGAAGAGTTTGGTGGACGAATGCGTTAATTCCTACACTTCCCTTTATTTGAAAAACGGAGAAGAACTCCTTAAAGAAGGACAATAAGATGCAAAAACGAGCGAAAGAGCATTTCGAAGGCGAACGCGCCTTATTCCAACAAAAGGATTTGCTTTTAGAAGAATGCCTTTTCGATAACGGGGAGTCTCCCTTAAAAGAAGGCAAAAATCTATCCTGCCTTCGTTCTACCTTTGATTGGAAATATCCCCTTTGGTATGGAAAAAATCTAAAAATCGAGGATTGTTTCTTTTCCTCTCAAGCCCGCGCGGGCATTTGGTATAGCCAAGACGTAACGCTTTCTTCTTGTCGATATGAAGCCCCAAAAGGTTTTCGTAAATGCATAAATATCCATATTGAAAATTCTTCTTTTCCCCACGCGTTAGAAACTTTGTGGTGGAATGAAGACGTTGAGCTAAAAAATGTGCAAGTCCAGCAAGGCGATTATTTTGGGATGGGTTCGAGGAATGTACGAATTGAAAACTTATCCCTTCAAGGAAATTATGCCTTTGATCACGGAGAAAATTTAAAGATATCCCATAGTAGCCTATTAACCAAGGACGCTTTTTGGAATTGCAAAAACGTCACGATTTATGACTCCGACATCGAAGGGGAATATTTTGGCTGGAATAGTGCCAACATCACCTTGGTTCGTTGCAAAATCAAATCCTTGCAGGGATTTTGCTATATCAATGGGTTGAAGATGGTGGATTGTCAGGTAGAAGCAGACCGCGCCTTTGAATATTGTTCTCACTTAGATGTTGATATCTCTACTCCTTTAGAGTCCATTAAAAACCCGATTTCTGGGCGCATCCATTGCAAAGGGTGCAAGGAAATCATTCTCGATGATCCTTCCTTAGATTCGAGCAAAACGGAGATTATCGTGGATGAGTAACTTTGATTTTGAAACCATTTTTGTCCGAGAAAATTCGGATTCGCTGAAATACGATGTTCCTTTAGGGGTATTGCCTTTAAGCATTGCCGATATGGATTTTGCTACCTGCCCTGCGGTACTAGAAGCGGTGAAGAAAAGAGCTTCAGAAGGGATTTTTGGATATGTCGAACCCAAGGATTCTTGGTATCAAAGTTATATTTCCTTCTTTCGGCGTCGTCATGGCTTAGAAATTCAAAGAGAAGACATGACCTTCATTACCGGGGTGGTCCCGGCATTATCTTGTTCCGTGCGTTGCTTTAGTAAGGTAGGGGATCATGTGGTTGCGATTACCCCTGTTTATAATATTTTCTTCCATTCGATTGAAAATAATGGACGAAAAACCTTGATGGTCCCCCTCCTTAAGAATGAGGAAGGGTATGCATTAGATTTTAAAAAAATCGAAGAAGCGTTTGCCCTCCCTTCGACTTCATTGTGCCTATTTTGCAATCCCCAGAATCCCATCGGGATTATCTGGAAAAAAGAAGATCTCGCCCGCCTCGCCCGCTTAGCGAAGAAATATGGGGTAACGATTTTAAGCGATGAAATCCATGGTGAAATTGTAGAGCCGGGTCAATCTTATTGTCCTTTCTTTTCTTCTTGCCCTGAGGCGGAAGAAGTTGGGGTGATGGCCACTTCGCCTACCAAATGCTTCAATTTGGCTGGAATTCAAACCGCCTGTGTGGTGGTTAAAAATCCTTTATTACGGGAAAAAATTCGCATCCAAATTAATCAGGATGAAGTCGGGGAACCTAATGTCTTTTCTTGCCTTGCAGCAGAAGCGGCCTGGAATCAAGGAGAAGCGTGGTTAGAAGAAGCAAAGAAGGTACTTTTCTCGAATCGTCGTTTGGCGGAAAATTATATCGAAGAAAATATACCGGGAATAAAACCCATCCAAGGAGAAGCCACTTATTTGCTATGGATTGATGCTTCTAAAGTATGTAAAGACTCGGAAATACTATGCGAATTCCTTCAAAAAGACGCTCGTGTTGCCCTCAATCCTGGAAGCGAATATGGTTTGGGGGGAGAAGGTTATCTAAGAATGAATCTTGCTTATCCGAAGAAAATATTGCTGGAAGGGTTAAAACGATTGAAAATTGGCATCGAGCATTTTAAATAAGCCTATCGGGAGGAATTGGGTATGGGGCATTTAATCGATTACGTAGAATGGAAGGGGGATGAATCCTATTCGTCAAAACCCTTTAATCTCGTCGATTCCGTCGTTTTGGCTTTCCTCTCTTATGTGCGGTTTGGCGATTCGATTCGTTTAGATGATTCCCCCACCTTAAAGGAAACGTATGACCTTTTGATGAAAAAGGGGAAAGATCCCGTCATCGCGACGATGGATGGAACTCAACGAAAAAAAGATTATTTGGCTCTGCTCCAAGCGGTTTGTTCCTCCTCTCGTTATGGATCGATGGTTCTTGTGGACTATGAAGATATCACCGACACGAAAGCTAATATTCAATTCGCAGGCCTAGGATTTGAACTAGAAACCGGCGAATTGGTTGCTTCTTATCGAGGAACGGATGAAACCATCGTGGGGTGGAAAGAAAATTTTGAATTAAGCTTTCAAGAAGTCCCCGCCCAGAGAAAAGCCGCGGAATTTGCTACAAAATTAGCAAGAATAGGGAAACCTCTTTATATCGTGGGCCACAGTAAAGGCGGGAATTTGGCTTTATATGCCGCTTCAAAATTGCCTTTAGATGATCGCAACTTACTAAAACACCTTTATCTACTCGATTCCCCAGGACTATGCGAAGAGGTTTTTGGCAAAGTCGATATGGATTATTTAAATCCCGTGACGACTTGCTTAAATCCGGGCTATGACGTGGTAGGACAGATTTTTAAGATGCCTTTTCAAGATGTCCATATCGTAGACTGCGATGCTTCCACGATTTTTCAGCACGCCTTTCTTTCCTGGCGAATCGAAAAAGGAGAATTCGTCTACCTTCAAGATTATGACCCCGAATGCGCTTGGGCAAATCAAGTGATTCGAGATTGGCTTATCGATGTTGATATGGATTCGAGAAAGAAATTCGTCGGCGATTTCTTTAAAGCCTTAACTAGTCACGGGGAGAAAACCCTTTGGGACTTAGGAAAAAATCCGATTCGAACCGTGGATAAATTGCTGGTTAGTTACTTCGATGCGCCGAAAAAGACGAAAGAACCAGTGAAAAAACTTGGGTTTGCCGCTTTCTTTGGAACCTCCCTTCGCGAATTGAAATCTCTTCGTCAGTTCCCGGACTTTATTTCTTCTAGCCTTGTTCAGGCTTTGATTATGATCGCCGTTGGATTGTTGTTTACCTTTTTGCCGGAATCTCTCCCGTGGATTGTTGTGATTTCCGCTAGCGCAGCTTTGCTATTTTTATGGGTGATTGCCTTCTATTATTTAGCAAAGAACAAGTGGAATTGGAAGGCTTATCGATTGCGACTTTGGATTGCTTCGTTTTTGACTCTCGCTTATGTAGGGGCGGCTTTGTTAGGATGGCAGTTGATTTCGGATATCAGCCTTTATGGCGCGGGTTTATTCTTCCTTCTTTTTGGTGCTTGGATCCTCCTTGCGATGGATCAAAAGAAAGAAGCCCCCAAATTTGTCCGCGTTATTAACTGGATTGAAATCGCCCTCTATGCGTTGATGGGCTGCTATTTGCTTTTCGTCCCGACTCCATATGTAGGGTATGGTTTATTTGCAGCGGGCATTATTTTAACGATTGATGGCGCATATAAACTTGTCCGATAGTTTTGAGAAATCATAATAAAAAAGTTCCGAATTTTTCGGAACTTTTTTGGTTAAATCGGAATTCGATTAAGCCGCTTTCTTCGCGGTCTCGACGAGGCCGGTGAAGGCTTTGGGATCGGCGATGGCGATCTCGGAAAGCATCTTACGGTTGATTTCGATGTTGGCTTTCTTCAAGCCGCCCATGAATTTGGAATAAGAGATTCCGTTGAGACGGCAAGCGGCGTTGATACGCTTGATCCAAAGCTTGCGGTAGTCGCGCTTGACGAGGCGACGGGAATTGTACGCATAACGGAGCGAGTGACAAACTTGCTCTTTGGCGGTTTTGAAGAGAAGGTGCTTGGAGCCGAAATAACCTTCGGCGGCTTTCAAGATCTTCTTACGACGGGCACGGGTAACGGTGCCACCTTTGACTCTAGCCATTGTTCGTTCTTCCTCCTAATTACTTGACGATCATGAAGCGGATGCGCTTGTAGTCGGTTTTGTCGATCATGCCAGCACGGCGGAGCTGACGGCATTGCTTCGCGGTTTTGTAAGGGGCATGGTGGCCTTTATACGCGTGGACGTATTTGAGTTTACCGTTTCCGGTCACTTTCACTCTCTTGGCAAGGGAGCGATTCGTTTTCATCTTCGGCATAAATTTCTCCTTTATTTTTGTTTGCCTTTCGGTGCGACGATGCAGGAGTAGCATTTGCCATCCCAATCGGGCTTCTTTTCGACGAAGGTGGTCAATCCTTCAACGCTTAACATTTCCAAGAATTTTGCAAGCAATTCTTCGCCGAGTTCCTTGTGGGCCATTTCACGGCCTTTGAGGATGACGCGGACATTGACTTTGTCACCATCTTGCAAGAATTGACGGCCTTTCTTTGCTTTGGTCTCCAAGTCGTGCATGCCAATTTGCATGTGGATTTGGATTTCCTTGAGCTCAGCGGCCTTGGATTTACGCTTGTTTTCCTTTTCGGCTTTTTCCTTTTCAAATCGGTATTTGCCGTAGTTGAGGATTTTGCACACGGGCGGGTTGGCGTTCGGGGCAACGCAGAAGAGGTCGAGGTCGTAACTGGCGGCGAGCTCATTTGCGCGGCGGGACGGCATATGCCCGAGGTTTTCTCCGTTAGGTCCGATGACTTGTACCATGGGATAACGGACATTCTCGTTGATGGGGTCCAAGCGCTTCATGGGGCGATGGCGATCGTTTTGGTTAATGTAAGCTATGGGTGATTTCCTCCTAAGACGTCAATAAAACCGGATGGCAATGGCAATCCGGCTTCTGAAGGTTGGTTCAGTAGTTTCCAGGCCAATTCTCACCTTGGAGAATCTGGCGAATCGCCGGAAGCGATTGCTTTCTACATTTATCGACGTGCATATAATATGCATTTTGGAACGTTTATCAAGCCTTATTTTCTTTTTCTTTAGAAAAATGCTCCTCCCTTGGAGGAATGGAACAATTGGAGTAAGGTTATAGTCATGTTTGAAGTGTGCGAAAACGGCTGTTGCTTTGAGAACTTGACCTTGTCGAGTTCCCTGGAAATGGAAGGGGAGGCCCTCGGGGATACCATGAATTTTTTAAGGAAGCACCTTAAAGACGACCCCAAGGGTTTTATCAAATTGCTCCCTTATCTTCGACCTTTGTCTCTTCATTTTCGGAAAAGAAAAGTGCTTTATCCTTACTTAAATGGGGATTCGTTCGTCAGTGAAAACGACGCTTGTTGGGGTGAATTGGATGCGTTGCTGGATGCGGATGTTTCCTCCATCCCTGTCCATTTATTGAAATTTGCCACATTATTTGATGCTTATCTCCGCCACGAAGAAGCTTTGTATCCTGTTTTGGAACGATTCGATGAAGACACGTGCAAAAAAATTGTATCCGATTGGATCTTCATCGGCTTTTGCTATATCGGATGTAATCCCGAAGCCCAGTCGTTTGTTTATTTTAACGAGAAATAGTTCAGGCGGCGCCATGCTGCAAAATGCTTAAGGCTAGCAGGACGGAAAAAGCGAGCACGCAAACCATGGAACAAAAGAAGATGGCGTAACCTACGCTTTTTAGATATTTCCAAGAAATCCATTTTCCTAATAACGGGGAAATAAGTAAACCAAGCAAGGCAATATCCAAAAAAGAAACAGCCAAATAGCCATATAGGATTTTATCTTGGGCAAAGGTTTTTTGAGTAAAAAGTGCAGAAAATACCGCGAATAAAAGAAATCCAATCAAAGATAATCCGACGCCTAATCCGTAGATTTTAATATCCTCTTTTTTCTTAGAGGAAAGCAAAATGAAGCCTGCAAAATAGAGGGCGATGGCAAGAAGAGAAAGAAGTAAAAATAAATCCATGATTTATGCCTTTTTGTATTTTTGATTGCGGTCGGTGGGTGTGAGGGGATTCAGCATCACAAGGTATTTGTTGTCCAGCCCTGGACGAATATAGTTTTTCTGTAGTCCTAGCCGCGATTTTAAGCCCAAGAGATCGCAAAGTTCTTGGGCGCTATAGAAGCGGCCGTCTTCCATTTTGGATAGAAGCTTTTCTAATAGCGGGGTTTTGCTTTGAACAGAACGCAAAGTTTTCTTCAAGGCCAGGTTCAAAGCGGTTTCTACGCAAAGCAAGGATTCGTAAAGAAAGGGAGAAGTATCTCCACATGCAACCGATTCTTCATAAGCGTGATCAAGTTCAGCGCGTTTTGATAGCATCACTTGGAATAGAGGGAGGTCCATCAGGTCTTTGCAGTAATGAACGAGAATGGCCTTCATTAAATAAAGAGATAACACGATGCCCGAATGGGAATAAGGCTGAATCGCTTGCATTTGAAAATAGAAGAGTCCGCTTAAGCACAGAGGATGAATTCTTTCCTGACTGCTATTTTGGAAACGATAAATCGCTTGCAACATGGGCTCGATTTTGGCTTTTAAAGGAACAATATAAGCAAAATCTTCCGCCTTTCTCCCACATCGACGAGGGGCTCCAAGAGGGAAATAGGCTTTTTCAAATTGATCCATAAACCCCATGTCGAAGGGGTTGATTTTTGGCATTGCCTTAATAAGAGCGAATAAACCTTCGGCTTGAGGAAGCATAGAAAGCCCCCCTTCTCCTAAGGCACGGAATTGACTGGGAGTAAGGCTTATTCCGTCAAAGGAAAGAAGCGCTTTGGTTTCTTTTGCCATATTTTCTTCGTCAGAGTGATGGGCGGATAAAACGGAAAATCGTCCCACTTGAAAGGCGATCTCACTGGTCTTTAAAAGCAATTCGTTGTTCAGCGTATAAACGCAATTATAGGGGGCATTTATCTTTGACATAACTACATTTTATCACTTTTTACGCAATGTTAAATTGTGGATGTATATATTCCTGTATATATTTTATCCTCCTCTTTCTTAACCAAGATTTTTTGAATGAAAACGAAAAATGTCGCTCCCCCCTTGACCAAGGCCATCCTCCTCCTAAAAATAAAGGCATGAGTTATTCGTATTTTAGTTATGAAACCGAATTGGGCGAGATGACCTTGGTTTCGGATGGCAAGGCGATTGTTACCGTCTTGTTTGGATCCGGCACACTTCCCGGATGCTTCCGCGAGGAAGATAGCATTCTTATCGAAGCGATTCAGGAATTGAACCAATACATTGCGGGACAGCGGAAGGTATTTAGCGTACCCGTCGACCCTTTAGGGTCCGATACGGAACGCAAAATTTATTTTTATGTGCGTGACCATGTGGCTTATGGCAAATTCATCACCTATGAACGCATTGCAAGCGAACTCGACCTCCCCCTAGAAACGGTGGAAGAAGCGCTCCATACGAATTCATGCCCCATTTGGATTCCTTGCCACCGCGTGATTGGAGCCGATAAGAAATTAAGGACTTATGTTGGTGATCGCCTCAAAATGAAAAAAGGCCTTCTAGCCTTCGAGCATCAACATGTGAATCGTGACTTTGTTGCCCCGGATTATCACGATGATGACGAAGACTCGGGATATAAAATCTAAGTAAGACCGATAACTCTATGGAAAATAGCGATGATAGATTGCAGCTTTCTCGAAGCAACGTCAAAAAGAAGGCCATCATAACCTTAGTGATCGGCTGCGTTTTAACTTGCGATGGATTGATGTCTTTATTAAGTCTTTTGCTTTTGCCTTCCCTTGAGAAATTGTACGAAAGCATGAACATTGCCTTTGACGTCGAAACATCCAAAATCACGTTGATTGTTCGAGGGGTTATTTGCTTAACGATTGGAATCTCACTGTTAATTGTTAGTTTGCTCTCTTATCGCAAGATGAAGGGGATGCCGGCGGACCCTGTTTCGGAAAGCAATTCTTTCGACGCTTCAAGTGAAGGCACGGACGAAAAAGAAACGTTTGAACCAGAGGTGGTAAGACCCGCTGCCGAAAGTAACGCCGAAAGGGATTATTCCTCCCGCCTAAAAGAACTCGACCAACTTCATCAAGATGGGCTGGTAAGCGACGCCGAATATTTGAGAAAGCGTGCCGAAATCCTTCGCGACGCAGGATACTGAATAATGAAAATGGACTCGAATTCGAGTCCATTTTTTGATTGAAACGTTTCAATTAGAAGCGGAGTTTTTGGTCAATCGCGTTATGAAGGAGTTTCTTGAATTCTTCCAAGCTGACGGTGATTTGATCCTTTTGGCCGTAGATACGGTAAGTGACGGAACCGGATTCGGCTTCGTTATTACCCAAAACAACGGTGTAGGGGACCTTTTCCACTTGGGCCGCGCGGAGACGATAGCCAAGCTTTTCCGTGGCTTCATCGATTTCAACGCGGAATCCCTCGTTGCGGAGATCTTCATAAACTTTTTTCGCGTATTCGCCGTGGGCGGCATCGTTAACCGGCAATAAGCGGACTTGGACCGGAGCGAGCCAGGTTGGGAAAGCACCGCCATAATTTTCAATCAAGATGCCGATGAAACGTTCCATCGATCCGAAGACGACGCGGTGAAGCATGACTGGTTCAACGTGTTCGCCATTTTCGTCAATATAGAAACAGCCGAAGCGGTGCGGCAAGTTGACGTCGAGCTGAATCGTGCCGCATTGCCAGGTACGTCCCATGGAGTCGCGGAGTTTGAAGTCGAGCTTCGGTCCGTAGAAAGCGCCATCGCCCGGGTTGATTTGATATTCATGGCCCGAATCTTTGCAGGCTTGCGCCAAAATCTTTTCGGATTCATCCCAGAAGGAGACCTCGCCGATAAAATCATCGGGGCGGGTAGAAAGAACGATGCGGTAGCTAAGGCCGAAAACGTTATAGACTTCATCGAAGATACGCATGATGTTCTTCACTTCGCTTTCGATTTGGTCGCGGCGGAGCAAGATGTGAGCATCGTCTTGGGTAAACGCGCGGACGCGGAACAATCCATTTAAGGCGCCGCTGGCTTCGTGACGATGGACATGGCCCATTTCCGAAAGGCGAAGCGGAAGTTCGCGATAAGAATGGATGTCGTTTTTATAAACAAGCATCGCACCCGGGCAGTTCATTGGCTTAATCGCGTAGTCGGTTTCATCGACTTTGGTCGTGTACATGTTGTCTTTGTAGTGGTCCCAGTGACCAGAAGTTTCCCACAGAGAACGCGACATCATGGTCGGCGTCGTGATTTCCTTATAATTTTCACGCGCGTGAAGCTTTCTCCAATAGGAGGTCAATTCGTTCATCACGATTTGGCCTTTTGGCAAGAAGAAGGGCATGCCAGGAGCATAATCGCTGAGCATGAATAAGCCTAATTCTTTGCCAAGTTTGCGGTGATCGTTTTGCTTACGGAGCTCAAGGATGTGAAGATGCTCTTCCAAGGCTTCTTTGGTCGGATAACAAGTGGCATAAATGCGGGTAAGCATCTTGTTTTTGGAATCCCCTCTCCAATAGGCACCGGCAACGCTGAGAAGTTTGAAGTGCTTGAGATAAGAGGTATTAGGAACGTGAGGCCCGCGGCAGAGGTCGACGAAATCCCCTTGTTCGTAAAGAGAAATCGTTCCTTCGAGTTCCTTGATGTGTTCAACCTTGTAGTGATTGGCTTTAAAGATTTCGCAGGCTTCCTCTTGGGAAACTTCTTTTCTCTTGTAAGGAATGGCTTCCTTGGAGAGTTTTTTCATCTCCGCTTCAATGGCGGGGAAGTCTTTTTCGGTGATCGTGCGGTCGCCGAAGTCGACGTCATAGTAGAACCCTTCTTCGATGGCGGGTCCAAAACCAAAGAGGCAGCCGGGATATAGATGCATCAAGGCCTGGGCCATCAAGTGGCTGCAGGAGTGGTTAAGCATCTCGAATCCATCGGGATCTTCTGGCATAACGAAGCTGATTTCTCCTCCGTTAACGACATGATTCATGTCGAAAAGCTTGCCGTCTTGACGGAAGGCTAAAGCCTTGTTTTTCTTTTCTGGATCGACCAATTTCGCGGCTTCAAAGCCATTGATTGATTCCTGAACATCGAATTCTTTTCCGGAATAAACGATTTTCATTTTGATCTCCTTTTCATAAAAAAGTCCCTGCAAAAAATATTTTGCAAGGACGCTAGGGACAACGCGGTACCACCTTACTTCCGGAAATCTCAAACAAGACTTCCGACTCTTGGCATCCGTTAACGCGGGATGGTGACGCTAAACTCATCGCTTAGTGGCTCCGGAGTGGTGCCAATCTGTCCTTGTATCCAAGGAAGGCTTGTCTCCTTCAAGGCCAGCAATAGTATAGTCCCCTTTTGTCCCTTTTCAAGCGTGCTTGCTCGAACAAAATTATGATTCACTTATTATTGCGTTTAAAAGGGTGCCTACGGCTTCGGACTCCGTTTGATGCCCCTCGTCTTGGTAATAAAGTCCACCTTCGAAGGCTTCTTTTTCCTCCGGGCTCATTTGCTGCTCGGCAGAAATGATGGTTCGTTGGATTTGCTCCCAACTATCACGATCCCCGTTGGCTAAAAGGGGAAGTGCGGTTTGGCGAACCTTTTGACCGCGCACTCTAAAATTTTCGGCGTTGATACCTTTCATTGACTATGTCCTCCCAATGATGGAGGGAACCATTTCTGTCCCTCCCCCTAATATAGAGTATTTTTTTAGGATTTTTTGCGAAAAAAGTTTTTAAGTTTCCAAAAAGGATATAGTCAATCGAAAAAGAAATTTTCGTTAGTAATTTAGTTTCTTTAAAAAGTAATTGAATAGTAAGCAGTTAAGCGTTTTCTTTCTTCTTTGGGGTGAGGTCAACGTAGGTGGAAGTATCCGTGGGGGCTAAAACCGTGACATCTTGTCCATAGACAAATCCCGCGTCGTTTTGGAAGGCAAAATTCGTCGTGTAGTGATCTTCTAAAATCGTCCCTTCGAAGTCGACGCCGCAGAAATAAATTTTGGCCTCGCTATATGTGAAATAGAGATTGGAACGGGTTAAATCCACTTTTTCTGGCGTGGGGAGCTTATTCAATATTTTTTTCAGGTCTTCGCTTTTTTCGGCCCCCATGGCGAAAAGGTCATAAATAGAACCATAATTCAAGGTGTAATGGACGCTATAATCCCCATTATTCATCTTGTAATAGGTCTGTTTATCCGAAATCGTTTTTAGAAGGGTGGTTACCATGGTCGCGGAATATTTGAATTCAAAAGGGGAGGAGGATTCGGAGGAAGAAGGACCTATGGTTTCTTGAATTAAATCCTTCATATAAGCGACGGTTTCGGTGACGTTAAAGCAAACTTTTGGGTCGCCTAATAACGATTCACCGGGTTTAATCGATTGGCTGCCATCCAAATAGAAGATGTCGTTTTGCAGATAAGCAAAAGCGCCAAAGCCCTTGGTTCCTTTATCGGATTTGGAGATTCCATCGACGCTTCCGTTATAAACGTAATCCATTTCTCCGCCCATGGCCCCATATCCATTCATTTTTTTGGAGTCGTGGCTTTTCATTCCCTTAAGTCCAAAAAGAACTTCTACGTCAGAGAGGACGTATAAGGCATCTCCAGAAAAGACATGAGTTTCTTCGCTAGATCCGCTATTAGTCGGGATATTTAAGGCGTAATTGTCCCCCGTCATTTGGATATATCCGCGCCCGTTTTGGCTTAAAGATCCAATTTCGTCAAGAGCAGGAATCGCGTCTAAAGCGTCTTCAAAGGCTTTTTTTGCCGGACGTTTATAGATTTCTTTGGTGATTTCCGTTCCGTCAATGGAAGAAGAACTGTGTTCCCAGGTAAAGGAAGTGGAAGTCGATTCGCTAGAAGGCGTAGACGAAGAGGTGCTGCCAGAAGGGGCGGAAGAACTCGCGGAATCACTAGAAACGGCAGAAGTCGTTGAGGATTCTGCGGGCGGGTACGTTGAGCTCGAGGAAGGTTCCGTGCCTTCTCTACACGCGGCTAAAAGAAGCGCGGAAGAGAGAAGAAATACGATGCGATTTGTTTTCATAAAAACCTCCACTTTTTTGCGACTTCATTATAAAAGAGGATGAGACTCGCGCAAGGGAATGCTGTTAAAATTGCTGAAATAGGGCAAGAAAAAATAAACGGATTTTAAAGAGTTGTTCGCTTTAAAAATCGAAAGAAGAATTTAGGAGAAAAACAACTCAAAAACGAAAATTTTTTTGATGACATTCCATTCCTCATGTCTTAAATTTCTTACTCGTGGGAGGGGATAAAATGAAAGTAGAAGAATATAGCGACGAGGCGTTAAATGAAAACGCCGCCGATGATGTCATTATCGATATGGCAAGCGACTACGATGAAGCCCAGTTCCCTCGGAAAAGATTCGTCGATAAACTCAAAGCCTTTTTCAATTTGCATGATGATTCCGCCTCCCACGAAGTGATTCGTGCTCGCATTCGAAGCGGAGGCAAGGTCACGGGAACCAATGCCGTTATTTTAATTTGCGCGATTGCCATTGCTTCTACTGGTCTCATCACTTCCTCCATCCCCGTTGTTATCGGGGCGATGCTAATTTCTCCCCTCATGGGAACGATTATGGCGGTAGCCTTTGGCGTAGCAAGCAACGACAAGAAATTCACTTTCTCCTCTTTGCGTGGATTTGCCTTTCAGGTGTGCCTAAGCTTACTAATTTCCACTCTTTATTTTTTGATCCTTCCCACCAAGGAGCCGACTCCGGAATTGTTAGCCCGTATCGCCCCTTCCTGGCACGATATGGTGATTGCTTGTTTCGGTGGCATCGCAGGAATTGTGGCGACAACGCGCGAAGATAAAGTCTCCAATGTATTGCCAGGAGTTGCCATCGCCACCGCTTTAATGCCTCCTATTTGCACGATGGGGTTTTCTCTAGCGAACGGAGAGTGGCGAATGTTAGCGGGTGCTGCTTATTTATTCCTCATTAATTTCTATTTGATTTTCTTTACTTCCGTCGTCGTTTTGACGATTCTTTCGGTTCCGCGCGTCCGCAAGCTCAGCGAAGCGCAGTGGGATAATTTGCATCTTAAGATGATCCGCAATGCGATTTTATCCTCCATTCCCCTCTTTATTTTGATTATCTTGATATCCCTAGACATCCAACCTTATTAATATTTTCTTTCTCTCCCCCGTAGGGGGGGCTAGGCAAAGTTCAAAAAGGGTCTATAATTGCCGAGTATGAGTTACGACCACAAAGCAATCGAAGAAAAATGGCGTCAGGTTTGGGACGCTAAAAATGCGTTCTACTGCGACACACACGATTTTTCCAAACCAAAATATTACGTTCTCGACATGTTCCCTTATCCTTCGGGACAAGGACTTCATGTGGGCCATCCAGAAGGTTATACTGCAACCGATATCGTTGCCCGTATGAAGAGAATGCAGGGCTTTAATGTTCTTCACCCGATGGGTTGGGATGCTTTCGGCTTGCCGGCAGAGCAATTTGCCATCAAGAACAACCAGCATCCTGATGTGTTCACCAAAAAGAACATCGCGAACTTCAAACGTCAAATCAATTCCCTTGGCTTCTCTTATGATTGGAGCAAGGAAATCTCCACCACCGATCCTTCTTATTACAAATGGACGCAGTGGATTTTCGTCCAAATGTTTAAGCATGATTTGGCTTATGTTGCCGATATCCCCGTCAATTATTGCCCTGAACTTGGCACGGTTTTAGCCAACGAAGAAGTCATTGACGGCAAGAGCGAACGTGGGGGATATCCTGTTATTCGAATGCCGATGAGGCAATGGATCCTTCGCATCACGGCCTATGCCGATAAGTTAGAAAAAGACTTGGAAGACTTGGATTGGCCGAAATCGACGCTGGAAATGCAAAGGAATTGGATTGGCAGAAGTTCTGGCGTTTCGATCCGCTTCCCCATTAAAGGAAAGGAAAACGAATTCTTTGATGTCTTCACTACGCGTGTGGATACCCTATTTGGCTGCACCTATTGCTGCTTGGCCCCCGAACATCCACTCGTTCAAAAACTCGTTACCCCCGAACAAAAAGAAGCCGTGGAAGCCTATGTGAAGGCCAGCGCTTCCAAATCCGATTTGGCCCGCACGGGTACCAATCAAGAAAAAACCGGCGTCTATTTGGGTGTAGAAGCCATTAATCCGATTAACGGAAAGGCCATCCCCGTCTATATTGCCGATTATGTTTTGGGTTCTTATGGATCTGGCGCGGTCATGGCGGTTCCTGCTCACGATACCCGTGACTACGCTTTTGCCAAAAAACATGACCTCCCCATTATTCAAGTTATCGAAGGGGATATTTCCGAATCGGCTTATACCGAAGATGGAAAGCATATGAATTCGTCTTTTGCTGATGGGATGAATATTGCCGATGCCAAAGCGGCGATCACCGCTAAACTGGTGGAGCTTGGCGCGGGCAAAGAAGTGGTTAATTACAAACTTCGCGATTGGATTTTCTCCCGTCAACGTTATTGGGGTGAACCGATTCCCGTTGTCAAATTAGACGATGGAACGGAATTCCCACTTCCCGAAGATCAACTGCCGCTAGTTTTGCCGGAAATGGATCGTTATCAGCCTTCTTCCAACGGCAAACCTCCGCTAAGCAATGCTCCAAAATCTTGGTTAGATTACGTGACTCCCGATGGAAGACACGGCGAAAGAGAAACCAACACGATGCCGCAATGGGCGGGATCCTGCTGGTACTATATCCGCTACATCGATCCCCATAATCCCGATGCGCTTTGCGATGAAAAATTGTTGAAGCACTGGCTCCCCGTGGACCTTTATATCGGAGGCGCCGAACACGCGGTTCTCCATTTGCTCTACGCTCGTTTCTGGCATAAATTCCTTTATGATATCGGTGTTGTTGGATGCAAAGAACCGTTCCAAAAACTCTATCATCAAGGGATGATTTTGGGCGAAAATGGCGAAAAGATGTCCAAATCGCGCGGCAACGTCGTAAATCCCGATGCCGTTGTAGAAAGCCATGGTGCGGACTCGCTGCGACTGTTTGAAATGTTTGCTGGCCCGCTAAGCGAAGTGAAGCCCTGGTCCACGAATGGGCTAGATGGGGCAAGACGTTTTATCGAACGCGTCTATCGCTTGGTGGACGAAGAACCTTATTGTTCTTTGCTAAGCGATGAAAACGACGGCTCCCTGGATTACGCCTATAACGCGATGATTCAAAAAGTGACGAAAGATTTTGAGGACCTTTCCTTCAATACCGCGATTTCGGCGATGATGGTTTTTGTCAACGAATGCTATAAAGCCAAGAAATTGTATCGTCCCTATATCGAGGGTTTGGTTCAAGTCTTCAGCTGCGTTTGCCCGTTTGTTGGTGAAGAAATGTGGCAAAAACTCGGCCATGAGGAATTACTCACCTATCATCCTTGGCCCAAGGTGGATGCGACGAAACTCGTCAAAGAAACTGTGAAACTTGCGGTCTCGGTCAACGGAAAAATGAGAGACGTCATGGAACTTCCCCGTGACATCGCTCAAGAAGAAGCGGTAGCCTTGGCCAAAGCCAATCCCAAGATTGTTCCCTGGATTGAAGGCAAGACGATTAAGAAAATCATCTTCGTCCCCGGACGTATTCTTAATATCGTCGCTTTGTGAAAATAACGGACCTGGAAACGGGTCCGTTTTTTATCGGTGGTTGCCTTCTTTGCTTTTGTCTTTTTATTTCTATATATAAATAGAAAGGACGATAAACAAGGATTTTGAAAAAGAGGAAACCCGCCACGAAAAAGAAGTGTTTTTGAAGGAAAACAACCAAAAAGATGCAAGTTTTTTTCAAAAGATGTGATTTTTTGTTTCATTCCAATGAAAAATGCTTACAATAACGAATATAACAAAATCAAAGGGGATTTGTTTATGAAATTAAAGAAGTCGATTTGGTTGCAGACCACGATTGTCGGGGGAATCCTCGTGTTCCTTTCCGCCTTTTGCATTGGTTTGGGCGGCGTTGCCGATTGGATTCCCAGTGGGAAAAATCATGGCGTCCGCTTCGGTTTGAAGGCAGCGATTAGTGAATATGGCGCTGTCTGGGCCGGACGAAACAATGGAAAGTGCGCGCTAATCATGGCTGGCTGCATCATCATGGCCGTCCTGTTTGCCATCCTTTGCTCCGTCTTCCTTGCCAAAAAGAAAAAATACTTTGGCTTTATCGGAATGGTTGTCGATATTTTGGCCATTTTGTTCTTCCCGTTCACGGTGATTCTTGCGAATCAGCTCATCAACGCTGGAGCGATGACTCCCGCTCCGATGTGGATTATTCTCATTGCTGTTTTGGCCTTGTTTGTTGGTCAATTGGAAGCTACGGTTGGTCTTTTCCTTTCTCCGGCCATTGGCGCAGCCGATGCCCAAGAAGAAGCGGAAGAAAAGCCCGTGGAAGAAGAAAAGCCCGTTTTTGACGAAGAAGCTGCTCGTCGTGTTGCCGACGAAGAAATCAAAAAAGCCATCGCGGCTCGTGAAAGCAATGAAGTCAAGCCGCTAAGCGAAGAAGAAATCAAGAAGATCGTCGACGAAGCCATCGCGGCTCACGTGGAAGAACTTCACACCGAATACGTGGAAGAAGAAACTCCCGCGGAAGAACCTAAGGAAGAAGAACCCGCGGAAGAAGCGGAAGAAACTAGCGAAGAAACCGAAAGTGAAGAAGATCCCTTTGGCAAACTTCGTGCCAAAAAACGCGCTTCCTTCGAAACTCGCTTGAAGAAATCTGACGCGGACCTCCGTCACAAATATTATGACCTCCGCGACTACATCAAATCCTATGGAGTGAACAACCGCATCTCGATTCCGGGAGACACCTTCTCTGCCCACCGTGAACGCTTAGTCTTCCTCACGATCACCGGCAAACACATGAAAGCCTATTTTGCCCTTGATCCGAAAGATTATGAAAAGAGCCCGATTCCAGTAGAAAGCGTCGAGACAAAGAAATTCCAAGACGTTCCGACTTGCCTCCGCATCAAGAGTGACCTCTCTTTCCGCCGTGCCCAAAAACTCGTCGATGATTTGATGACGAAGAAGGGTCTTGTCAAGAAAGAAGAAGATAAGCCTGAACAAGCGGCGAAATAAGTTCCGTTCCTTGGTTTAAAAAGCGCCAGCGATGGCGCTTTTTTCTTGCTGGGGCATCAAAATGAAAGAAATATAAAATAGTTGTTGAAACCGCGCTTCCCATTTCCTATAATCACACTTGCCGATTTGAGTTTGTAGCGAGCTCTCGGCAAACCGCCCTCATAGTTCAGCGGTAGAACGGATCCATGGTAAGGATCAGACCTCTTTTCGACTAAGGGTGAGGGCACCAGATAACAAAAACAGGCTTAACCATCGTGGTTAGGCCTTTTTTCATCCTCGTTCTTTCATGGGAAATTTTAAAGAGCTACAGCCACCGTTTTTGCGATGACTGGTCGTTTTTTGCTCTTAATCTTTTCTTTTCATTCTTCGCATGTTTTGGATTATAATTCGCTGGAACACAAGGAGTATTAACGATGAAGATTGCCATTACTGCCGAATCCACGATTGACTTGCCCAAGAGTCTTTTGACGGAATTTGGCATCCGCACCTTGCCTTTTTCTCTCGTCATGGGGGAAAAGCAAGTATTGGATGGAGAAGTCAATAGCGACGATCTCTATGCTTTTGTTGCTGAAACCGGAAAATTGCCCATGACCGCCGCGGTGAACGATTACCAATATGAAGAATTCTTCCGCGATGTTTTGAAGGATTTTGATGCGGTGGTTCATTTCTCACTTTCTTCTAAGATCTCTGCGGCCTGCAGCAATGCAACACGCGTATCTCATGAAGAAGAATTCGAAGGAAAGGTTTTTGTGATCGATACCCTTTCTCTTTCTACTGGCATTGCCTTGCTTGCTATCCGTGGGGCGAAACTTGCCGAACAAGGTGCTACGCCCGAAGAAATCGTAAAAGACATCGAAACGGCTAGAACCAAGGATCAAACCAGTTTTGTCATCGAAACCCTCGATTATCTTTACAAAGGGGGGCGCTGCTCCAAACTTGCTCTCTTCGGCGCGAATTTGATGAAGATCAAGCCCCAAATCCTCATGATTAACGGAGGGATGGGCCCGGGGAAGAAATATACCGGCAACATCGAAAAGGCGATCCATAAATACGTCGAAGACATTTTAAAACAATTCCCCAACGCGGATTTGGACCTTGTCTTTGTCACCCACACGCTTCAAAAAGATAAACGATTCATCGCAGAGGATGTAGCTAAGAGAATGCGCGAATTCGGGTTCAAGCGCGTGGAAATCACTCACGCGGGCGGAACGATTTCTTGCCATTGCGGGCCGAATACCCTAGGAATCCTTTACCTCACCAAATAAGGAAAATAAAGTTACAAAGAGGGGCAAACCCCTCTTTTTGTTTGCACCCACTAGGAAGTAAAGGAATCTTGCATTATAATCAAGGCATGAAAAAACCGCTCATAATGGCGACTTTAGCCCTCTGCGGTTTAAGCCTTGCTTCCTGTAGACCCAAGACTTATGCCCTAGAAGACTATGTCCAAGACCTTGCCCTTTTTAAAGACAAGGATGAAATCAAGGTGATGCAGCTCACCGATTTACACGCGAATTTCGCGACCGATTTTCCTAAGCAAAAAGCCTTTTGGGGCTCTTTGATCCAAGCTGCCAAACCGTCTCTAATCATGTTGACGGGGGATAATGTCCTTAACGCCAGCAAGCACACCGTGACCTCGCTTCTAGATACCTTTAATGAATTATGCGAAGAAAACGACTGCTATTTTGGCTTAATCTGGGGCAATCACGATAAAGAAGGGACCTATGATCCCGCCTATTGGCTAGGAGAAAGCAAGAAGCGCTCGCGCTCGGTGTACCGCGAACTTCCTGGTGACAACGTTTACGGTCGTTCTAACTATGTTTTGAATTTAACGGATGGGGCGAATACCTATTGGCAGGTCTACGCCTTGGATTCGAATTCCCTTATTTCCAAAAACCCGTTGAAATTCACCTACGATATCATCCATGAAGACCAGGTGAAGTGGTTTGCCGAGGAAAGCGATTTGGCCGCCAAAAAAGATGGAGAAGGCCATATTATTTCTTACGTTCCGTCTTTAGTTTATTTCCATATTCCTTTATGGGAACTGGAATACGCATATCGTCTTGCCGGACTTAACCCCGATGTTTCGGAAGCTCCCGGAACCTTATTTGGCTATTCGGGAGAAGAAAGAGAAGCCCCTTTTGATTCCACGGATTTAGGCAAAACCCAGTCCTGGGTCGGTTATAAAAATTCTGGATTCTTCGAAGTGGCCGAACAAAAAGGAACCCGCGGCATTTTCTGGGGTCATGACCACAAATCCAATTTCGTGGCCAAATACGCCAGCGCGAAAAATTATCGTGATGCCAGCAACGCCATCGTGATGGGATATGGTTTAAAGTCTAGCTGCGATCTTTCTTATCTTGCTGATATGACGGGCGCGACGGTTTCCACGATTAAAAAGGATGGAAGCGTGAGCTACTCCCGTTACTACCAAACCTATCAAGACAATTACGAAACGGGGACTCCAATCCGCGTGGAGGAGATGGGATTATGAAAAAAAGAACCTGGCTATTGATGCTAGAGGGGATGCTTTTCGCCTTTGCTGGGGTTGGAATGTACCTCTGCGGATGGTTTTTTCTTCAGCGCGTGACGTCTACGGACATGCATTTGCTAGAAACCCTTCCTTATATGCTTTCTTTGCTTTTCCCAACCTATGGGCTTTTTGTTTTGCATTTGGTGCTTTGGCCGCATTCTCCTAAGCGTCGTAAACGGACCTTCCTCGTCAATGGTCTTGTGTTCGTGGGATTAGGTTTATTCCTGGTTCTCTACGATTTGGCGTTGCTAGGAAGCGGAATATTCCCTTCTTTAGTTTGGGGATTAATTCACCCTCTTTATCCTTTGGACACGTTCCTTTCCGGGGTTCTTTTCGCAGGTATCGGGGTCTTGGTGTTCCTCTACGGGCTAAAAAAGGCCGATTCGAATGCCGATCAAGTTCCTTATTTCCCTGCCAAGACGAAACGGAGCAAAGTGGTTCTTCATTCCATATTGTTCCCCATTTATGTTGTTCTCGTTTTATTTTTCACCGGGGATTTGCTTTATTTCTTCCATACCTTGGATTATGAAATGCAAAACGTTGGCATCATGATTCCTATTTATCTTTTGATGCTTTCTTTGCCGCTAGGTCTAGGGCTATATGAATATTACCTCCGTCCGAAAAAGCAGGAAAAAGTCTATCTTGGTTTGATGCTTCGCGGCGTCCCTTGCTACTTGCTTGTTTCGGTGATCCTTTCCCTTTGGGCCTATTTTGGATTACTAAAAAATCCTTTGGCCTTCTCCGAATCTTTCTTTGCGATTTTCCCATTAGATGGAGAAGCTTCCGTCGCGGTAGGACCCTTGCTTTTATACGCATTGAATCTATTGGCCCCTCTCATTTATCTCCTCTCGTTCATCTTCACCAAGACACATGAAGCAACCCCTTGCCAAGAAGTGAGCGAGAAACGCGACTAAGGCTTTCTTTCTTAAAAGAAATAGGGTATATTAGTGGTGCGGAAATCCCGTCGAGGTTCCGTGTTGCGCACATATTTTGGAGTGGACGTAACGGTCCGCTCTTTCTTTTATGGGCAACCCTTCAAAGGAGGAGACATGAACGAAGAAGCAAAAGTCGTCAAAATTTTAGAAACCCCGTTAAAAGAAAAGGGGTATGACATCGCCTCGCTACGGTTTGTTAGCGGACAGGAACCACGGCTAGAAATCGTCGTGGATCGCGTGGAGCCGATTGGGCTAGACGATATCGTCGAATTAAGCGGATTTGTTTCCAATTTGTTGGATGAAGCCGACCCCATTGAGGCGGCTTATACGCTGGACCTCTCTAGCGCCGGCGCCGAAAAGAAAATCGACGTTGAAAAGCTTCCGAGCTACGTCGGAAGATTCGTTCACCTTCATTTGTCTCACCCCTTCAAAGGTGAAAACATCCTCGAGGGAACATTACTCAGCATGGGGGAGGAAACGGTTTTGCTTGTGAAAGACAAGAGCAAGAAAAAAGAAATCCGCTTCCCCACCAATACCATCGACGGCGCCCGTCTCGCCATCGAATTCTAATCAAATGCAGAAAGGAAAAAGCACATGGATGCAAAAGCATTGATCGCGGCCGTCAGCGAAGTGGCGGATAACAAAGGACTCAGCGGAGAAGCTGTTATTCAGGCTCTCGAACTTGCCTTGGAAAAAGCCTATATCAAGGTTCTGGGCGGCTCGACTCCGGATTTACCCGACCCTGTCGTCAAATGCGTCATCGACCCCGATACGGGAAAGATTTATCTTGCTCAAGTGAAGAAAGTCGTGGAAGAAGTAACCGACGACTTCCTCGAAATCGATGAAGAAGAAGCCAATGAAGGTTTGAAGAAAGCCAAATACCACGTGGGCGATGACTATGAAATCGAAGCCGACGTCGAAGACCTTTCCAAAGCCACGGCGATGGGCGTGAAATCCTATTTCCGTCAGGGAATCGCCGAGGCCGAACGTACCGAACTCTATAAGATTTATAAAGACCATATCGGCGAAATGGTCACGGGAACCGTCGAGAAAGCGGACGATCGCAGCGTCATCGTCAACATTGGCCGCGCGACCGTTGAACTCAACCGCAAGGAACTGATCGGTGACGAATATTTTAAAATCGGTGATCCCATTAAAGTTTATATCCAAGAAGTTCGTTCTGCCGATGAAGCCACTTCCCCCTATAAGAAGAAAGGACCCCAAATCGAAGCCACCCGTTCTAGCGAAGGCTTTTTGAAACGCTTGTTCGAAGAAGAAATCCACGAAATCTATGATGGCACCGTTGTCATCAAAGCGATTGCCCGCAAGGCGGGCGTCCGTGCCAAAGTCGCGGTTTCTAGCGTCAATGACGATGTCGACGCCACCGGAGCTTGCATCGGACAAGGTGGTTCCCGCATTCAAAAGATCGTTTCTCAACTTGGCAACGGCCATTCCAAAGAAAAGATCGATATCATTGAATGGAGCGAATTCACCCCGAAATTCATCATCGAATCGGTTCGCCCGGTTATCGCCCTTGGGGTGAACGTAGACGAAGAAAACAAGGAAGCGGAAGTGATCCTTTCTAAGGAAGCACTAGAGAATCAACTCGGCCGCTACCGCAATAACACTGCCCTCGCCTCCGCCCTTACCGGCTATAAGATTTCCTTCATGACCCAACAAGAAGCGGAAGAAAACGAAGTTTCTTACGTTTCTAGCGAAATTGCCGACGAAGAAGCCAAGCGCATCAAGGCGGAACGCGAAGCCGACGAATATCGCCGTAAATCCATCGAAGACGCCAAGCGTCGCGAAGAAGAAGCCGCTGCCAAGAAAGAGGCGGAAGAAGCCGCGCGCAAAGCTGCGGAAGAAGCGGCCCGTCAAGCGGAAGAAGAAGCCAAGAAAGCGGATAAACTCGCTCGTCTTGAACCTCTTCCCGAAAATCCCGTCGCTCCGAAGGCCCAAGTCAAGCCGGAAGAATTCCCGATGGAAGCCAATAACCCCGCCGCTGCCGCTCTTGCTGCCCTTAAGTCGGCCCAAGAAGCTGCCGCTACTGCTCCCGCTGTCGAAGAAAAGACGGAAGTCGTTTCCGAAGAAAAACCGGCCATGGAAGAAGTTCCTGCTTCTAAACCCGAAGAAACCAGGGAAGTCAAGACGACGACCACGCTTTCGGACCTCGAAGCCGAACTCGAATCCGCCAAAGGACGTTCTACTGGTGCGAAAGTCAACGCAAAGACCAAACGCCCGCGCAAGATTAGCGACGATGAAGTCAAGCATGAAGCCGCTCCGAAGAGCCCCGTGGAACAGGGTATGGCGGTTTATACCGAAGAAGAACTCAAAGCCATTGAAGCCGAGGATGAAACCGCCCAGCTTTATGATGACGGCGAGGATGATGTTGATTACGACGATTACGACCAATATTACGACGACGAAGGGAAATAAATTCCCATTTTAACAGGAGGAGAAAACCTTGAAGAAAATTCCGATGCGCATGGATGCTTTGTCCCGAAAACGCTACTTGCGATCCGAATTAGCTCGCTTCGTGAAGCGGGATGGCTTCTTGGTTTTCGACCCCGAGGGGACGATGTCAGGAAGAGGAACTTATCTTCATTTAGATGAAGAAAGCCTTGCTCTTCTTGCCCATCCCAAATTCGCATCTCGCCTTCCCTGCCCTTTTCAGGAAGGAGAACTAGAGAAGGCCATAGGAGGAATCCACCATGACGGAAATTGAAAAAGCCTATGCTTTCCTTGGCTTATTGCGGAGAGGAGGACGCCTCGTGATTGGGACCGAATCCATCGAACATTCGTTAAAAGCGGGATATGGTCTCGTTTTGGGGGAAGAGGATTCTTCCACAGTCACGCGACTAAAAACCAAAGCCCTAAATGCCGGCTGCCTTCTTTTTGAGGGGGCAAGCAAGGAAAGCCTTGGACAAGCCGTAGGATTTGAAGTGATTTCGGCGGTGCTTATCGCCGATAGAAAAGCCACGAAAAGCTTTGATCAAAAGTGGAACGCGGCGAAAGGAGTACAGGATGAAGAAAAATAGCAATAACGGCGGAGTGAAAAAATCGGATGCGAAGAAGCAAAAGCCTCAGCGCGTCTCGAATTTTCAACCTCGCGAGCGGAAAAGAGAAGAATTCGCCAAGGTCAACGGGGGCGTGTTTGTTTATAGCAAGCCGCTTAGCGTCGGCGAACTAAGCAAAGCCATCAACGTCCCGACTCCCGCGATCATCAAATTCCTTTTCCTTCAGGGGAAGGCTGTGACGATCAACCAAGTTCTCGACGATGAAATGATCGGAACGGTATGCTTGGAATTTGGCTACGACTTCAAAAAGGAAAAAATCGTCGATGAGACGCATTTTGAAGATTTGGAAGTCAATGATGACCCCAAAGATTTGAGGGAGCGTCCCGCGGTAGTGACCATCATGGGTCACGTCGACCACGGCAAAACGACGCTAATCGACGCGATTCGTTCCTCCCATATCGTCGACACCGAAGCCGGAGGCATCTCTCAGGAAATCGGTGCTTATCAAAAAGAAATCCACGGCAAGAAAATCACCTTTATCGATACTCCGGGGCACGCGGCCTTTACGGCGATGCGCGCTCGCGGGGCTTCGGTAACGGATATTGTTGTCTTGGTGGTTGCTGCCGATGACGGCGTCATGCCTCAGACGATTGAAGCCATTGACCACGCCAAAGCCGCAGGGGTTCCTATTATCGTCGCCATCAATAAAATGGATAAGCCCTCCGCCAATCCGGAACGGGTCAAAGAAGAACTCATGCAGCATGATGTGATCGCCGAAGAATATGGCGGTGAGGTCATGACGGTGAATATCTCCGCGAAAAAAGGAACGGGAATCGACGATTTGCTCGATGCGATTCTACTAAAAGCCGAAATGTTGGAACTTAAAGCCAACCCCAAACGTTATGCCATCGGCGCCGTTTTGGAATCGGAACTTTCGAAAGGCGAAGGCCCCAAAGCCACCCTTTTGGTTCAAAATGGAACCTTGAATGTCGGGGATTTCGTCGTTGTCGGCGAAACCTATGGTAAAGTGCGTCGCATGACCAACGAATTCCGGCAAGTCTTAAAAACGGCGGGGCCCAGCACCCCGGTGTCCGTCATCGGTTTGGCTTCTGTTCCTAGCGCTGGAGATAAATTCATGGCGTTCCCCGAAGAGCGTCAGGCCAAAGACATCGCGACCAAGCGCGCTCTTGCCAAGGCCGAAAAAGAGCGTGGCGGAACGGCAGCGATGACCTTAGCGGACCTCAATAACCTCGTCAACGCCGGCAAAGTTCAAGATATCAATGTTTTGATTAAAGCGGATTCTGATGGTTCGGCTCAGGCTCTAAAAACCAATTTAGAGAAAATGAGCAACGACCAAATCCACATCCATGTTTTAATGGCTAACGCCGGTGCCATTAGCGATAACGACGTCCTTCTTGCTTCCGCCTCCCATGCTTTGATTTTTGGCTTCAATGTCCGCCCCGATGCGAGAGTCCGTCAAAAGGCGGAAGAGCAGCACGTGGAAATCCGCCTCCACAAGATCATCTACGAATTGCTCGATGATATGGAAGCGGCGATGAAGGGTTATGAAAAGAAAGAAGAAGTCGAACAAGTGACTGGCCAAGCCGAAATCCGTCATATCTATAAGATTGGAAAAGTCGGCACCATCGGTGGTTCCTATGTGACTTCCGGTCTTCTTAAAGCCAATGAAAAAATCCGCCTTATCCGTGATGGAATCGTCATTTATGAAGGCCAACTTGGCTCGTTGAAACGCTTCAAAGACGATGCCAAAGAAGTCAAAGAAGGTTATGAATGTGGTTTGACGATCGCTGGATATAACGACATCAAAGAAGGCGACGTCATCGAAGGATACGAAATGGTCGAAGGGAATAAACCCCAGGAAGAGGAGGGAAAATAATGGCGAACCGTCCCGGAAGAATCAAATCGATGATTTCGCGGAACATCGCGGATATCGTTCATACCGAAATCAAGAAATCCTCGATTGGCCTTGTCAGCGTCAATGACGTCCGGGTCTCCGATGACTATTCCTACGCGACCGTCTACGTGAATTTCCTTCCCAATACCTTCCCCCATCAAAAAATCGCGGAGTTACAGAAAACGGAAGGATTCGTCCGTTCTTCTCTCGCCAAAAAGATGGATATCTACAAAGTCCCGAAGGTACGCTTCGTCCTCGATGAAACTTCTTCCTCCGCGGCACGAATCGATGAAGCTCTTGCCAAAGAAGAAAAAGATTTGTCCCAGTTAGAAGAAGGGAAACCCGAATCCAAATAATCTAGAAGCCAGCAGTCCATTCTGTTGGCTTTTTCTTTGAGAGTTTCCCAGGAAAATTTGTAAAATCACGAGGAACTTCAAGCCTATTCCCCTTTCTATTTTGGTATAATCCCCTCATGCGTTCTTCTGGAATTTTATTAATTGATAAACCAAGTGGAGTGACCAGCCGCTACGTCGATAATCGGATCCAAAAAGCTTTTCATACTCGCCATGTGGGGCATTTAGGAACCTTAGACCCTTTTGCCACGGGATTACTTCTTGTCGCGGTAGGCTCCGCGACGAAGTGTCTTCCTTATCTGCAAGATGAAAGCAAAACGTATTTGGCTTCTTTGCTACTAGGCAACGCGACATCTACAGGAGACCCGGAAGGAGAAGTGATCCAAACGCTTCCCGTCCCTCCGACTACGGATGCTAAAATCCTGGAAACTTTTAAGTCCTTTTTAGGCGATTCTTTCCAAATTCCCCCGATGACCAGTGCGATAAAGGTCAAGGGAGAGGCTCTTTATAAAGCGGCTAGACGCGGAGAAGAGATAGAAAGAAATCCTCGTCCGATTCATATTGATTCCCTCCGGATGCTAGTAAGACTAGGGAGAAAAATCGATTTCACCTGTACGGTGTCCAAAGGAACCTATATTCGGGTATTAGGAGAAGATATCGCCAAGAAACTAGGAACGGTGGGACATTTGACTTCCCTTCGTCGCCTTGCCATCGGATCGGTGGATTTAGAAAAAGCGATCCCGTTAGAAGAAGCGAGCTCGAAGGATTTACTCAATCCCTTAGATTTTTTAAGGCATTATCCGGTTATCGAAGTTTCTTCGGATCAAGAAAAAAAGATACGAAATGGGGTTAGCTTGTCTTTGGAAGAAAATAGTCCCCGCGTGGTTTTTGCCTTGGAAAACGAGGCGTTAGCTATTTATGAAAGAAGAGAAGATGGGCTTTACCATTGCCTTCGGGGGCTATTTTGATGGAAATTCATCGTTTTCGTCTCGACTTTTTGCCGGAATCCATCCCAGGGTTAACTTTGGCATTAGGCAATTTCGACGGCATGCATCGCGGCCATCAACGCCTTCTTTTGGATACGTCTTTCCTTGCTAAAAACGAATCGGGAGTCTTGCTTTTTGATCCTCCTAGCCCTTTTAAAGGGGGAAAAGTTTTAACTTCTTTGGAACAAAAAATCGCCATCTGCCGGAAATTACGTTTGGATCACGTTTTTGTTCTAGAAAGCAATAAAGCGTTTTGGAATCTCTCTCCCCAAGAATTTTGCGACCAAATCCTAAAAAAACTGGGCGCGAGTTTGCTTTGCTGCGGGGAGGATTTCTGTTTTGGGAAAAAGGCGGAAGGGAAAGTCGACGACTTAAAGAAAGATTTTGACGTTCACCTTACTCCGTTTTTAGAGTCTAACGGAATAAAAATCTCCTCCTCTTTTATTCGCGATGCCATTCAAAATGGGGAAGTGGAAAAAGCCGCGGACTGGCTAGGTAGGCCTTATGAAATGGCTGGGAAAGTCGCCCATGGGTTTCGTAACGGCCATTTGCTCGGCTTTCCTACCTTGAATTTAAAGTCCTCCACTCCTTATTGCTTGCCACGATTTGGGGTTTACTGCGGACTTGCTTATATTGACGGCATTCCTCACCAAGCCGTCATTAATGTTGGAGTTCATCCTACCATTGACCAAATCGAAGAACCTAGCATTGAAGCCCATTTGCTTGATTTTGAAGAAGAGGCTTACGACAAAACCCTCTATCTGGATTTTCGGCATTTTGAGCGGTGTGAAAAGAAATTCGCTTCTCTTGAAGAGCTATCCAAGCAGTTGCTGTTCGATAAAGCTTGGGCCAAAGAGCAATTATCCAAAGAATGAAAAAAGCAGGAATAATCCTGCTTTTTAGTTATCGGAACCGCCGAGCTCCAAATTGAGTTCGTCGTTTTCCGCCATCGCCTTTTTCTTAGCATCGAACTTTTTACGGTCCGGGGTGAAGAGAATGCGTTTTCTCATACGATAGGCAGAAGGAGTGACTTCGACAAGCTCATCGCTATTGATATAATCCAGGCACGCTTCCAAAGTCATCTTGCGTGGCGATTTCAAAACGACGGTTTGATCTTTAGTAGAAGAACGGACGTTCGTTTGTGGTTTCATCGCCGTGACATTGACGGCCAAATCGACGGGGTAACGATGCTCTCCAACAATCATCCCTTCGTAGCAAACTGTCCCCGGGGTGATGAACATGGTGCCGTGATCTTCGACTTTTTCGATCGAATAAGGGGTGGCAGGCCCGTTATCCACGGAGACGAGGACGCCGATTTGACGTTCTCCAACGACCTTGTTATAAACGGGGCGATATTCCTTGAAGGTGTGGTTGATAATGCCATATCCCTTGGTGAGCGTGAGGAAGTTATTGACGAATCCAAGCAATCCACGAGAAGGAATCACGTAATTAAGACGGGTTTGGTTGTTGGCCTCTTCCATATCAATCATCGTGGCTCCGCGTTTTCCAAGAGTTTCCATGATGTCACCAACATATTCGCTAGGGACATCGATTTGAAGGTCTTCATAGGGTTCGCATTTCTTGCCGTCGATTTCTTTGATGATGACGTGGGGTTTGGAAACTTCGAGTTCGTATCCTTCCCGACGCATCGTTTCGATTAAAACGCCGAGGTGAAGTTCGCCACGCCCAGAAACCGTCCAAGATTCCGTGTTGGGGATGCGACGGTAACGCAAGGAGACGTCGCGTTGGACTTCGGAGAATAGGCGATCTTCGATGACACGCGCGGTGACGAATTTTCCGTCCTGTCCGCGTAGCGGGGAAGAATTGGTGCCGAATTCCATCTGAAGAGTTGGCTCATCCACGCGAAGTTTGGGCAAGGGGTTCGGCTTGCCTTGCGCGCAGAAGGTTTCTCCAACCATCATGTCGTCATCTCCGGCAATCGCGCAGATGTCGCCGCATTCCACAGAATCGACTTCGACGCGACGGAGACCTTGGAAGGTGTAAAGTTTCATGATTTTGAAGTCTTTGGTAGAACCATCCAACTTGCAGCTGGTGACCGTATCCCCCACGTGGGCTTGTCCGCCACGGATGGTGCCAATGCCAATGCGGCCGACGAATTCGTTGTAGTCAAGAAGTGCCGGTTGGAACTGGAAGGGAGCAGTGGGATCGCATTTTGGCTCAGGGATTTCTTTTAAAATGGTATCAAAGACCGGATCCATGCCATCTTTTTGGGTGGAAGGATCGGGGTCGTAACTCGAAGTGCTATTAAGAGCACTGGTGTAAACAACGGGAAAATCGAGTAAATCGTCGGGAGCGCCAAGCTGAATGAAGAGGTCCAAGACTTCGTCAACCGCTTTTTGAGGATCCGCATTGGGGCGGTCGACTTTATTAACCACGACAATCGGTTTGATGTGGTTGGCCAGTGCATTCTTCAAAACAAAGCGCGTTTGCGGCATGGTGCCTTCGAAAGCATCGACGAGTAATAAGCATCCATCCACCATGTGCATGATGCGTTCCACTTCCCCACCGAAGTCTGCGTGCCCCGGAGTATCGACGATATTGATTTTGGTGTCGTGATAAATAACGGAAGTGGTCTTGGAAAGAATTGTGATGCCTCTCTCCCTTTCTTGAGGATTGGAGTCCATCATACGGTCCTGAACGGCTTCGTTGCTACGGAAAGTCCCGCTTTTGGTGAGAAGGGCATTGACCAATGTGGTCTTGCCGTGATCGACGTGAGCGATGATTGCGATATTTCTCATTTTCATAAAACGGGCCTCCTTGTTAAAACCGACGGGAATTTTAGTTCTTTTACGCATGGGCGCGCAAGGGACAATTTTTTATCCCGCGTCAAAATCACCGAGAAATGTAGGACGAAATATACATTGTGTAGTTTTTCGTAGAAAACAATAGGCGTCATTATTGAAATATTGAACAGTAACCCTATAATTGCAATATGAATTATTTGAAGAGGGTTTTCTCCGGCTGGTTTCCTGTACGCAAGGAATACTTGGTAAAACGAATTGTGGACCACCCTATTTTATTCGGCGTCCTCTCTCTTGCCATCGCGCTTTTAGAAGTTCTTTTTATCGTATCGGGACTAATGCGTTTTGATTTTTCAAAGCAGATTTTCATCTTTTATATGGCGGCTTATCTTGCCATGTTCGCCGTTTCTTTGTTTGGAGCGGTATTTTTGTTTTGCATTGGAAAAACCGCACGCAAATACATGAAAACGCTCGTTGTTCTTTCCTATGCCTACGCTTTTGCTTTGGCGACTTTTGGCTATTGCATCACCTTGCTAGATTATTCCCGTGGGACGATTAATTTCGTGACCTTCACGGTTTTGTTCATGATTATTCCCGTGTTTTGCACGTTAGATCCCATTACTTATGAGGGGATGCTTTTTTGCTATACCATCGCGATTTCCCTTACTTGCGCCTACCAATTTGAGCGCAACTTACCGACGGGTTTAATTTTGAATTTGATTGCCTTTGGCGTATCAGCTACTTTGGTAGAATTCACGGTTTATAGCGATCGAGTCTATTTTTGTAACGCGGAATATCGCCTGACCAAATTATCTCGTATCGACAAATTGACTGGGCTAATGAATCACGGAACCTTGGATGCGGATTTAGCACGTGCTGCAAGCAAAGGCGGTACCTATCTTTATTTAATGGGCGACGTGGATTCTTTTAAAAAGATTAACGATGAATTCGGCCACAAGAAAGGCGATGACGTTCTTTCAAAAATCGGCGATATCATGCTGGAAATCTTCCCTGGGTCCAGTTATCGCTATGGCGGAGATGAAATTTCGGTGATCGCTTCCCAAATTTCCTTGGAAGAAGCGAAAGAAAAATGCCACATCATCAATTCCAGATTAGCGGAGGAATTCGGAGACTTTGTTCGCATGACCTTCGGTCTATATCTTGGGGAGCCCGATCCAGAAAGCCGCCCGGATGAACCGCTACAGTTCGCTGATCGCGCTCTTTATTCGGCAAAACGTGAGAAAAAAGAAGTCGCAATTTATAATTCGTTGATGCAAAAAGAAAATAAAGATTGAAAAAAGAATCTCAATTTGGTATTTTTTTACGGCAGCCTTTCAAGGTGGTGACCTTTCTCCAGATCCCACTTCGAAACGGCCAAGTTCAAAGAAAGGAGAAAAAAACAACATGGCATTATCCAAGGAACAATCCTCTGCGATCATCAAGAATTTTGGAAAGAACGAAAAGGACACTGGCTCTGCTGAAGTCCAAATCGCCCTCTTGACCCAACGCATTAAGGGTTTGACGCTCCACCTCAAGAGCAATCCGCAGGATGCGGGTGCAAGACGCTCCCTCCTCATTCTCGTCGGCAAGCGTCACAGCCTCCTCGATTACCTCCGCAGCACCGATACGGATCGTTACGCGGCTCTCATCGAGAAGCTCGGACTTCGTAAATAAGTCATAAAATGGGCCTCCCCTTCGACGGGGAGGCTTTTTTCATACTCTTTTTGTAGTGAACACCACCTTAAAGGTGGTATCATCATAGCGTTTGAAAAGAAAAGGAATTTAGGAACTAAGAAATGAAACAAGTCTTTGAAACCGAATTCGCCGGACGCCATGTCAGCGTTGAAACCGGTGAAATCGCCAAACAGGCCGACGGTTCTGTTCTGGTTCGCTATGGCGACACCGTGGTTTTAGCCACCGCTTGCTGCGCCGACGAACCCAAAGAGGGAGATTTCTTCCCCCTTACCGTCAATTACGAAGAAAAAGCTTATGCCGTGGGCAAAATCCCGGGAAGCTTCAATCGCCGCGAGGGACGCCCTGGCGAACACGCTACCTTGTCCGCACGTTTGATTGATCGCCCGATTCGCCCGTTATTCGCGGACGGATTCCGCAACGAAGTCCAAATCGTCGCTACCGTAATGTCGGTGGATCCCGATAATACCCCGGAAATGACGGGGCTTCTCGGCGCCTCCCTTGCCCTTTGCACCTCGGACATCCCCTTCGATGGACCGGTTGCTGGAGTTTATGTTGGCCGCGTGAATGGCGAACTCGTCATCAACCCCACAGAAGAACAACGTCACCTTTCGGATATTGATCTCGCCGTCGCTGGTACGGAAGAAGCGATCATGATGGTTGAAGCCGGCGCAGGACAAGTCCCCGAAGAAGAAATGCTCGATGCCATCATGTTTGGCTTCGACGCCATCAAAGAGCTTTGCCGTTTCCAGAAGGAAATCATTGCTAAAATCGGCAAACCGAAGCGCGAAATCGCCCTTTATGCCCCCGACCCCGCCATCAAAGCGGACATCGAATCCCGCATCGGCGAGAAGATGAAAAAAGCCATTTCCATCTTCGATAAGTTGGAACGCCAAGATGCAATCGATGCTTTAAAGAAGGAAATTTTGGAAGATTACGACCACCGCGAATACGAAGATGAGCACGATCACAAGATGAGCATGCTCATGGTCAATGACATCCTTGAAGGAATGGTTGCTGCGGAAGTTCGCCGTTTAATCATTGAAGAAAAAGTTCGTCCCGATGGACGTAAAGTCGACGAAATCCGTCCTTTGGACTGCCAAATCGATTTGCTCCCCCGCGCCCATGGTTCCGCCATGTTCACCCGTGGACAAACCCAAGTCATCGGCACCACGACCCTTGGCCCTCTAGCTGATAAGCAACTCATTGATGATTTGACTCCCGAAACGGAGCGCCGCTTCATGCACCACTACAATTTCCCGCCTTTCTCGGTTGGCGAAATTGGCCGCATGGGCACTCCGGGACGCCGCGAAATCGGACATGGAAAACTTGGCGAACGTGCCCTTGGCTGGGTCATGCCAAGCGAAGAAGAATTCCCGTATACGGTTCGCTGCGTTGCCGATGTCGTCGAATCGAATGGCTCCTCCTCCCAGGCTTCGATCTGCGCAAACTGCATGTCGCTGATGGCGGCTGGCGTCCCCATCAAGGGAATCGTCTCTGGCATCGCAATGGGTCTTATCACCAATGATCCTTCCCGTTCCCCGGATTCGGAAACCAATCACTACACCATTTTGACCGATATCCAAGGCTTGGAAGACCATTTCGGTGATATGGACTTCAAATGCGCTGGTACCGAAAAAGGTATCACCGCCCTTCAAATGGATATCAAGATTCATGGCGTTACCCGTGAAGTCTTAAGCGAAGCCCTCGCGCAAGCGAACAAAGCTCGCGCGGAAATCCGCGAAAAGATTGCTTCCGTCATCCCTGAACCCCGCAAGGAAGTTTCCAAGTGGGCTCCGAAGATGGTGAGCTTCAAGATTGCTACCGATAAGATCCGCGATGTGATCGGCAAAGGCGGCGAAACGATTCAAGGCATGGTTCGCGAATGCGACGGCGCTGACATCAACGTCGAAGAAGACGGAACCATCACGATTTATCACTCCAACCAAGAAATGATCGACAAGGCCCGCAAGATGATCGAAGACATCACTCGTGAAGCTAAAGTCGGCGAAATCTTCGACGGCACGGTCACTCGTGTGGAAGATTATGGCGCCTTCGTCAACCTCTTTGGGGATACGGATGGCCTTTGCCACGTTTCTCGCTTAAAGTGGGACTATGTCGATAATGCGAATTCCATCGTCCATGTTGGCGACAAACTCAAAGTCGTTGTCATCGGACTCGACGAAAAAGGCAAAGTCAAAGTCAGCCACCGCGAATTCGAAGAAAAGCCGGAAGGCTATGTCGAACGCCCAGAAGGCGATAAAGGACCCCGCGGACCCCGTGGGAATTCCTCCCACCCCCATGGCAATAGCTCCTTCCGCCCCCGTCAAGGAGGAGGACACGGCGGAGATCGCCGCGGACCTAAGCCAGGTTCCGATCGCTAAAAAGTAAGGAAAAAATCGGAGGACTGTTCCTCCGATTTTTTCTTATTCCCCCAAGGCTTTGACAAGGTGTTTTAAGGAGGAGTCGCGATAAAGTTCTAATGCATCGTCGATACTAGAGATGCGATGACTTTTGAGAAGGAAATGCAAACGATTGATAAGATGATCGGAGAAATTTTCTTCGTGAAGATAATCTTGGTCTTCGGATCCTTCGATTTCTTCTTCTAAAAGAGCGTTGAGGTGCCTTCTAAAATAAACCAGCATATCCTCTTCGATCCAATAAGCGTAAGTGATGCCTTCTTTCTCTCTTTTTTTGAAGGAAAGATAAAGAGGTAACCCATCCTCACAGTCATGCCATAAGTCCACATAGCAGAAGTCACAGTTAAATTCCTTTTCAGAAGCAACTTCCAAGGCGTCCCTTTGAATGAGCTTTATTTTTTTTGGATAAGGGAATAAAGGAAGGAGATATCGGGAGAATAAAGCGAGGACTTTTTCGCTTCGTTCTACGATTCGAATCGAAGTAACCTCCTTTTTTAAGCTGATGGAATAGGCAAAATAACCTAGTCCGCATCCCATAACAACCACATCCCCCTTGGCTTTTTGAATATCCTCTTTCATCGTCTCGATTTCATGGGGAACTAAACTCATCCATACCCGTCCATTTTCTTCTAATGCGTACGTGGGGAATGGCTCGGTGAAATAGCCTAGCGGAGTGGTGTCTTTGAAGTAAGACTTCGGGTCTACACGCTTAGAAGCATAACAAAAGGGAACGTAGGGATGGAGGGTTCTAACTTTTAAACAAAATGATCCTAACCGCTTTTTCTCCAAGGCGGATAAGGCCTTTTGGTAGGGATCATTCCGATAGAGTTCAGGAGGAAGTTTCTCCAATTCGCCTAAATGAAATTTTTCCTCCGCAAGATGAAAGTCTTTCCGTTCCTGCAAGGACAAAGAGGAAGTAATCTCTTGTTTTAGGAGCAAAGAATAGGGCTTTTTCGTTTCTAAAGCTTTCTCCCCAATTCGCTGGGCATCTTTTGGGGACAAGGGCAGAAAAACCGCGTTAATGATTTGGTCATTGAGCTCCCCTAATTCTACGGTGTTTAAAAGGGGGAAGAGGGATTTGGATGGACAAAGAATCTTCATGTGTTTCATTTTAATAAATTCCGCATAAAATCCGAACAATTACTTGCTTAATCGTGGCATTTTATCCCCTTTCGCCTATAATGAATTCTATGAGTTATGACATTGTTGTTGTAGGCGGCGGTGTTATCGGCGCGTTTGTTGCCCGTTATCTCTCCCGCTACCAAGCCACGACGTTGGTTTTGGAAAAAGAAAATGACGTTGGCGACGTCACTTCGATGGCGAATTCCGCTATCGTTCATTCCGGGGATGACCCGAAACCCGGGACGCTAAAAGCCCGTTTCAACGTAGCAGGGAATCGCATGTTCGATGAGATTTCTTCCGATTTGGATGTGGAATTTAACCGTTGCGGTTCGTTGAATGTGGCGATTTACGAGGAGCAACTCGAAGCCCTTCGAAAACTTCAACAGAATGCGGAAGCCAATGGGGTTCCAACCCAAATGCTCAGCGCTGAAGAAGTGAAAAAAATCGAGCCAAACATCAATCCGGAAGTAAAGGGTGCCTTGTTTGCCCCCACCGCGGGAATCGTGAATCCGTTCACGCTTACTTCCCATGCGATGGAAAATGCCTGTGATAACGGAGTAGTGCTACATTTGAATGAAGCGGTTACTGCCATCGTGAAACTCGATTCCGGCTTTTGCGTCAAGACGACGAAAGGAGAATATATTTGCCGCGTTGTCGTTAACTGCGCTGGACTTCATAGCGATGATATCGCCTCCATGGTGGAGCCTATCGATTGGTCAATTCACCCCCGCAAAGGCGAATATTATGTTTTAGACCACTACGCTCCAGGACTAGTGAATCACGTTTTGTTCCCCCTCCCGACTGCAAAAGGAAAAGGCGTTTTGGTGACGATGACTTCTAGCGGAGACTATTTGGTAGGTCCCTCCAGCGAATTCGTCGATGATGACGAAGATTTCTCGACGGATGTGCTGACTTTGTCGGAAGTGAAAAAAGCGGCGACGTCCCTTGTTCCTTCCATTCCGTTCCGCGAACAAATCCGCGTCTTTGCCGGATTGCGTGCCACCCCGTCCAATGGCGATTTCATTATTGGCCCGTCGAAAACTTGCCCTGGCTTCTTTAATGTAGCTGGAATGGAATCCCCGGGACTCGCTAGCAGCCCTGCGGTGGGGCAATATGTGGCCGATGAGCTTGTTGCCCCTTTCTTGGGCTTAAAAACCAAGGAAAATTGGAATCCGAAGATCCGACCCTATGTTCATATCGCTTCTTTGCCGCTAGAAGAACAAAATCGCCTTATCCAAGAGCGTCCCGAATATGGCAATATCGTGTGCAATTGCGAAAAGGTTAGCCTAGGCGAGATTGAAGATGTGGTTAGTCGCAGCGTCCCTTGCAAAACGATTAAGGCGGTTAAAAAGCGCACTCGCGCGGGATTTGGCAAATGCCAAGGTGGATTCTGCCAACCCAAAGTTTTGCTGTTCTTGAGCAAGAAATTGGGCATATCGCCTTTAGAAGTACTTTATGACCAAAATGGATCCGAAATCCTAGAAAAGGAGTCCAAATAAGATGGAATACCACGATTTAGTCATTATTGGTGGCGGATCCGCGGGAATGGCTGCGGCCGTCAGCGCCTACGACAAGGGAATTCGCGATATATTGATTTTGGAACGTAATGAGATGCTAGGCGGAATCCTCAACCAATGCATTCATAACGGCTTCGGTCTTCATGAATTTAAGGAAGAATTGACAGGACCGGAATTTTTGACGCGATTTGTTAAACAAGTCGAAGAAAGAAAGATTCCTTATTGGCTTGACGCCAACGTTACCCATATTAGCAAAGAGAAGGTTTTAACCGTTCTTTGTCCTAAAGGAGCAAAAGAAATCCAGGCAAAAGCCATCATCATGGCGGCAGGTTGCTACGAAAGGAACGCTGGAGCTATTGGTATTCCCGGAGATCGTCCTGCTGGAGTCATCACAGCGGGTCAGGCTCAACTCTATTTAAACGAATACGGCTATTTGGTCGGCAAGAAGGTTTTCATCCTCGGTTCGGGCGATATTGGCCTTATTATGGCTCGACGCATGACGTTAGAAGGAGCAAAAGTCCTTGGTGTTGCTGAAATTATGCCCTATTCGAATGGGCTGAACCGTAATATTCAGCAATGCCTTAAAGACTACGGTATTCCTTTGTATCTTTCCCATACGGTTTCAAAGATCATCGGCAAATCCAAGTTAGAAGCCATTGAAATCAGCGAAGTGGATTCCCATATGAATATTATTCCTGGAACCGCTAAGCGTTTCCAAGTGGATACGTTGCTTTTATCTATTGGTCTTATCCCAAATAATGATTTGCTGAATCACCTTGGAATCCCCGTTTCTAGAAGCCGTGGAAGCGAAGTCAATGAATACATGGAAACAGCCCAAGAGGGAATTTTCTCTTGCGGAAACGTTTTGCATGTACATGATCTCGTGGACTATGTGGTGGCAGAAGGAAAGACCGCAGGAGAAGGAGCGGCTCTTTATCTTCAAGGGAAATTGCCCAAACGGGAGAAAGAAATTCATACTATCGCCGGCAATGGAATCGGTTACGTTGTCCCCTCCACGATTTGCTTAGAAGATTGCGGAGACTCCCTCGAATTTAAGTTCCGTGTTCGTCGTCCAGAGAAAAACGTATACATTCAATATGAAATGAATGGAGAAGTGCTTAAAAAATTCTTTAAACCATCGATAATACCTTCAGAAATGGAAATTCAAAGACTTCCTAAGAATCTACTAAAAAATAACCAAGGTTCTATCACTATCTCCCTAGTTTCTAAAGAGGAGGATTCCCTATGATCCATGAATTAACTTGCATTGTTTGTCCTCGTGGCTGCCACCTTAAAGTGGATGATTCCGCCTTGGAGGTCACCGGTAATTCTTGTCCCCGAGGCGCGGCCTATGGAAAACAAGAAGTTGTTGATCCGCGCAGAACCTTGACTTCGACGGTTCGCTGCAATTCCAAACTTCTTCGCGTTTGCCCTGTTAAAACCAATACCGATATTCGTAAAGACAAAATATTTGACGTCATGAAAGTTGTCAATGAAACGACGGTATCGGTTCCGGTTCAAATGGGACAGGTTCTTGTGAAAAACATTGCGGATTCTGGCGCGGATTTAATTGCAACAAGAGAAATATTAAATTGACATGGGGTTTCCGTTTGGAAAATGAGGGCAATCATCGTTAGCGACATACATGGACGCTTGAATGTAGTTCGAAAACTAGATTCCCTTTTTTCGTCTTTTCGGCCTGACAAGATTGTTCTGCTGGGGGATTTGTTTTACAACGGTCCTCGAAATGGGGTGCCTGAGGATTACGACCCTCTTGCCTGCGCCCAAATTCTAAATAAATGGTCGCGCATTATTCTCTCGGTACGGGGGAATTGCGATTCCCGCGCGGACCAAAGCTTGGTTCATTTCGATTTAACTTCCGATTCCAATGTGGCTTACCTAAATGGATTCCGATGCGATTTGATTCACGGAGATTTGCTTACCAGCGAGCTTTTAAGCGTTCAACGTGGTGACATCCTTTTATTTGGACATACGCACGCGTACATGCTTAAGAAGATGGATGGGGTTGTTTATGTAAACCCAGGGTCTCCTTCATTTCCTAAAAATGGAAATCCTCCGACCTACGCGGTGATGGAGGGACTACACCTAGAAATCCGTAGACTAGATGGGGACCAAACAATGACATCGCTAGACTTGGTATGAAAGCCCTTTTATGTGGTTTGGTTTTCTTTCTTTCCTGTAACTGCGTATAATGAACGCGTTTTACAGAACAATATTGGATGAAATTAGAGGCTATTTTATGAGCGAAAAAATCAAAATCTTCGCCTTAGGCGGTTTGGATGAAGAGGGCAAATGCCTGAATTGCGTCCAAATCAATAATGATATTTTTGTGGTCGATTGCGGCGCTTTGCCCCCGGATAAAACGATGCCCGGCGTGGACTATTTAATCCCCAATCACGATTTTTTGACGGAGCATAAGGACCAGGTAAAGGCCTATATTCTTCTCCATGGCCATGATGACGCAATTGGTGCCATGCCCTTTGTCTATGAATCGGCCCCCGCGCCGGTTTATGGGTCTTCCCTTACCTTAAAAATGTTAGGAATTTTTACTCAGCACGTAAAAAAGGACCCGAAGATGTACGAATTCCATCCGGTTCCTCCCACGGGGCAAATCAAAATTTGTGGCAGAGTCTTCCATTTCTTCCACACGGCACACAACGTTGCAGATAGTAGCGGACTTGCCATTGAAACCGAGTACGGCAACATCGTATTTACCGGTGATTTTGTCATTGAAAATAGCGCGGACCCCTCTTATTTAAATGATATGAACGCCATTGCTAAAATCGCAGAAAAACCGACTTTAGCCTTGCTTCCCGAATCCTTATACGCCTCTCGTCCTGGTTATACGGCTCCTTTATATAAGTTAACTCCCCACATTGAAGATTACTTTAAAACGGCAGAAGGAAGGATCTTCATTTCTTTAAAAGCCCAAGACCAATTCAACATCGACGAAATCATCCGCTTGGCGATCCATTACCATAAAAAGATCGTTTGCTACGATTCCACGGCTTTGGATACCATGACGGAAATGGCTTCCTGCGGGCAACTTTTGATTCCGAAGGAGAATTATGCTTCTTTGGATGATATTCTTCGCGTCCGCGACCAGGATTTGGTCGTCCTTATGTTGGGATACGGGTCGAAGCTATTCCGTAAAATCGCCCTTTTGGCATCGCAGCAGAACGAAGACCGCCGTATTAAACTTAAAGAAACGGATACGTTTATCGTTGCGAACCCAAGTGATGACAACACCGAAATTGAATACGTGGATGCGGCCGATGAACTTTATCGTTGCGGCTGTCATGTCTTTATTGTGCCGAAGAAGACCTTCCTTCGCATGCACGCTAGCGAAGAAGATTTGAAGATGATGGCTTCGATTTTGAAACCGAAGTTTTATATTCCAATTAAAGGCTTATTCAAGGATCTTCTCGCCAACGCCATGCTTGCCCTATCAATGGGCATTAATTTGAATCACAGAAACGTCTTTGTTTTGGAAAACGGGCTTTCAGTCCTTATCGATGATAAAGGCGGGCGCTTGTTTGACGAACACATTCCTCACGGAGACGTCATCATCGATGGTGCGGGAGTTGGGGATGTCTCCCAAGAAGTGCTCGATGACCGTCAAAAATTGGCGGATGGCGTCGTGATTGTTGCTGCGACCATTTCGCGAAAACAGGCGGAAGTTGTGGCGGGACCCGATATCCAGATGCGCGGATTTGTTTATGGCAAGGACCAAGATATGGTCATTCGCGACGTTACTAAGGTCTTTCAGCAAACCATGGACGAATTCTTGGTCAACCCCAATTACAATTTTGAGGAGATTCAACAAAACGTCTACGAGCGTTGCTTACGAACCGTTCGTCGCACCACGGGCAAAGAACCCATGGTGCTTCCCCTCATGATTGAAGTGGATTAAGGAACAAAAAGTAAGGTTAAATTACCCGGGGGTTCTAGTCACTTCCGGGTTTTCTTTCTATAATGAAAGATGATGGAAAAAGCGCCGAAGCAAAAAAGAACTTTCTCTGCCGATGCCACCCGTTCTATGGGTGGGTTTTCGCTGTTACTTTTTGGTTTATTGATTGGACTAAGCCCGTTTACTCATTTGAAATTTATCGCCTACTGCGTGGATTGGGCCTTTGGCTATATCGGACTATACAGTTTATCGCTTTTGCTCGTTTGGGTGGGATTCAAACGCCTTTTTCACAAGAAAATTAAGGCGAAACCCACTCCCTTTTTCATTACTGGCTTGATTCTTCTTTTTGTTTTTGCGGTTTTGCTTGGCAGCTTTGTTGGCAATTACGGAACAAAATTCGAATTCGCCCAATATTCCGAAGCCATGCAAAAAGGCATGCTTTATGTAAAACAAGGCGGACAATTCGGAAAATTAGGGTACGATCCGATCCTTTGCGGCGGTGCGCTTGGATTTTTGCTCACGGGGCTATTTGTATCCGTGGGCAATTGGCTTGCTATTTTACTTTTGGTCTTTCTATTCCTCTTTGTTTCGTTATTCCTTTTCTGGACTTGCTGGGAAAAATTAGGAAAGAATATTTCCTCTTCCCTTGCCATTGCTAAGGCGAGGCGGTCTGAGAAAAGGGAAAAGCAAAATGCTACTCCATCCGAGCCTTCGGACTCCTTTAACTGGAACCAAAGTGATGAAGAGCCTATTTTGGCGGCGGAAAAACCGATTTGGAATGGGCCTGAACCTCAAAATAGCGAGTCTCCGTCCCTAGCAGAAGAACCCTCTTTGGAATGCCCGACTCATCCCACCTTTGTACGTGCTTCTAGCGCCCCGATTACGGAAACTAGAAGAGAGCATCTCGAGGCAATGAAAGCCCAACAATTCACTGAACCTGCCCCTCAAGTCGAAAGCACGCCCTTTTCATTTGTCCCTAGTAGCGGCGGAGAACTTCGCCGGGCTTTGTTCCCAGGAACCTCTCCTTCGCCTAGTCAAACCCCCTCTAATGTTTCGCCTAGCCCTGTTGTTGCCCCCTCCCCGGCTCCTTCCCCCGCCATCTCTACGTCTCCTATGGTCCCTGATTCCGTTCAAGAAGAAACGATAGAAGAGAATTCATTTGTTCCTTCCTTCCAGCAAGAAAGAATTGTTGGACCCGAGACTGTCCAAGAAAAAGAAGTCGTGGATATCGCGCCTACCCCGATTCAAAAACCCGCTCCTGCCAAACGACGCGTTGTCGCTGAACCGACCCCTGCCCCGGTTCAAGTCCAAACGACGATAGAAGAAGTTCCCGCCCGGTCTCCTGTAGTGGCTTTTTCTTCGCCTACTCCCACTCAAAATCCGTCGAATCCCGATATTCCAGATGCCGCGCCGCTTCCTCCTTATGAGATGCCGGGTCTAGACTTGATTAATCCGCCCACGGCAGAAGACACATCGCTAATTCAAAAAGTCAACCAAGAATGCCAAGACAAAATTCAAAAGATCAATCAACTATTCATGGATATGGGCGTAGGCGCCAGCGTTGCCGGCTTTACTGTTGGGCCTTCCATTACCATGTACGAACTAAACCCAGAACATAATGTTTCCATTAGCTCGATCAATAAGGTGATTCCTGATTTGGAAGTCCGCCTTGGTGGAGTCTGCGTTCGCTTCTCGGAACGAGTTCTTGGCACCACTCACTGCGCCATTGAAGTTCCTAACGACACCAAGCGCAGCGTCCTTTTCTATGAGGTCTATACGAAATTATCCCGGAAAGCCCCGCTTCAAATTCCTTTTGGCGTGGACATTCGCGGCGAGGTCATTCAAGGGGACTTAGCCGAATTCCCCCATATGTTGGTCGCTGGTACAACCGGTTCAGGCAAATCGATTTTCATGCATGGGGTTCTTTGCTCGTTGATCATGCATAACCGCCCGGAAGAATTGAAATTGCTTCTTATCGATCCTAAACGCGTCGAAATGAGCAAATATCGCAACATTCCCCATCTGCTTTGCCCGATTGTCAAAGAACCGCGGGAAGCTTTAGTGGCTTTGAAAAAACTAGTCGATGAAATGGAAAGACGCTATCGAATTTTAGAAGAATGCGATGTGCGCGATATCACTTCATTCAATAACGATTATGCCCCCGAGAATCACAAGGCTAAAATGCCTTATATCGTCTGTGTTATCGATGAATTTGCTAACCTGGTTACCAATTACAAAGAAGTCATTCAACCCGTGCTCGATTTGTCGGGGAAAGCCCGTTCTTGCGGGATCCATTTAATTGTTGCCACTCAGCGTCCTGACGTGAAAATCATCCCCGGTTCGATTAAAAACAACATCACAACCCGCGTGGCTTTAAGCGTCAGCAGCACGGAAGACTCCATGACCATTTTAGGACAAGGAGGCGCGGAAGATTTGCTTGGGAAAGGCGATATGCTTGTAGATTGCGGGCAGGTATCCCGCCATGGCTTCGTCCGCTGCCAAGGCTGCTTTTTAAGCGACAAAGAAATCAAACACATTTGCGATTTCCTTGCGGCCCAACAACCTCAGTGTTTTGATTCCAATTTCTTGGATCTTAGCGATCATGAGGACGATGAAGTCGATGAAGACGGTTCCTATGGGGTTCCTGGCAACGTTTCCAACGGAAATGGAGGGGGCGGAAGTTCGAACGAACAGGACTTAGGAAATTTGTATCAACGAATCAAAGACTATGTCGTGACCCAAGATACGATGTCCATCAGCCGTTTACAAAATGAATTTGGAATGGGGTATCCCCGTGCCCAAAAAATCTTCAAACAGCTGAAGCGGGATGGGATTGTTGGAGAAACCGATTCGCGAAATAACTCCAAAGGTGCCCCCGTTATTGCGGCTTCTTCTGCGACAGCTCCAGAGCCTGATGAGCCCAAAGACATGTTAAATATCCATGTGGAAAGCTTAGAAAAAGAATGAAAGACACCTTTTTATCTGCGAATTTAGTTTCGGAATCTTTGATTCGCGTCTCCATTTTCTCTTCCGTCTCTTTTGAGCCTTTTCTTCCTAGCGTTCTGCGCGATGGAGAAAAAATCCAAGGGGTTCGCCTTGTTAAGTGTTCCTCTTTTCAAAGCAATTCCTTGCTGGATCTCGAATTGCCTGAGCCGTTGCAATTAGGCCATTCTTATTTGATTTTCGCTGGAGAATATGGCCAAACAGGTGTGAATCTCGATTGGATGCTCGATAAAAAGGAATTTCTCGAAAAATATACCTACGAAGGAAAAGATCTTGGCGTAACCTTTCAAAAAGAAACCACGACGTTTAAACTCTGGGCCCCTTTTGCCCATCGCGTTTTGATTCGCCTTCGCCCCTACAAGAAAAATTCAAACGAGCCCTATGAATATCATTCCTTAAAGCGCGGAGATTGCGGTGTATATTCCTTAGTTTTAAAAGGCGATTTCCACGGTTACGAGTATCGTTATTGTGTCTTCAATCCCCAAGGACCGGTGGAAGTGGCGGACCCTTACGCGAAAGCTTCCGTAGCCAATGGAATTTCTTCTATTGCCGTTCATCCCAATCCCATGCTAGGCAAAAATAAAGACACCCTACCCCCTTGCTCCTGCTTAACGGAAGCCATCATTTACGAGACTCACGTTCGTGATTTCACCTCTCACCCTTCCACTGATATTCAAAACAAAGGAACGTACTTAGGGTTAGTGGAACCAGGGAGAAAGACCAAAAACGGCCATCCCGCCGGGTTAGATTATTTGAAAATGCTTGGAATCACTCATCTGCAGTTGCTTCCTATTGCTGATTATGCTTCCGTAAAAGAAGGGAATCCGAGCGTTGGCTATAACTGGGGTTACGACCCTGCTCAATATTTTGTTCCAGAAGGAAGTTTGTCCACCGATCCCGAAGACCCCTTCGCCCGAATCGAGGAAGTGAAAACCATGGTTTCCACCCTCCATCAAAATGGGATTCGCGTGGTAATGGACGTTGTTTTTAACCATGTTTACGAGGGGTGGGAGAGCAATTTTGAAAAGGTGGTTCCTGGGTATTATTTCCGTCGACTTCCTTCGGGAAAACGTTCGAATTGCAGCGGATGCGGATGCGATTTTGCTTCGGAACGCCCCATGGTTTCTAAACTTATCGTCGACGCTTGTCTTCATTGGGTCCAAGAATACGATATCGATGGTTTCAGGTTCGATTTAATGGGACTATTGGACGTTAAAACCTTAGAAGCCATCCAAACCGAAGTGCTTCGTCTGAAACCGGATTTTTGTTTTTATGGCGAAGGATGGGATATGGCGAGGGGGGTAAATCTTCCAATGGGAACCAAAGGCAATGCCCCGATGCTGCCCCGGTTTGGCTTTTTTAACGATTTTTACCGCGAAGCCGCCAAACGTTTCTTTTGCCAAGACCCCTCTTCCCTTCATGATTTTGAATTTGGGATTGCGGGTTCCTGCGTTGATTTTTTCCACAAAGCGCATTTTATTTCCGCTTCTCAAAGCATCAATTACCTGGAATGCCATGATAACCATACCTTCTACGATGTTCTTTCCTCTTCCTGCCCCGAATTAAAAGAAAAAGAAAAAAATGAACTGATTCAAGCGAGCATAGCTGGCTTGCTTACCAGTTTTGGGGTCCCCTTCCTTCACATGGGAGAAGAAATCGGACAAAGCAAAAACGGACAGGGAAATACCTATAATTCTGGCGATAAATTAAACCAATTCGATTACGATAGGCTGGATGGTAACTTCGCAATGGCGGAAGGTGTTTCTAAGTGGATTGCCTTGCGAAAGGCCTTACCCTTCCTATCCTCTTTCTCCCCCAAAGAAATTGATGAAAATTTTGACTTAACGGATTATCGAGGATGCCTCCGATTAGTTTTGAAGAAGAAAGAATGGATTAAGGAATACGGCTTCCTTGTCTTTTATATCAATCCCTCCAATCATGAAGTGAATTTCGTAGAAGAAGGGGATATGCACCTTGTCTTGTCCACGTCTTCTCAACTTGGTTTTGATTCGGAGGGCCTACTTATCCCCCCGCGTACTGTGTCAATTTATTCCAATCAATAGTATTTTTGTTGCGCTAACGCACGAATGTAGTATGGTAAACTAGATGGTAAAGAGAAATTGGAAAACGCTTCGCATTCTGCTTCGTGGCGGATGGGCTGTATTAGGCGCCTATTTTAAGTGGATGATTCGTTATTCTCGGCATCCCGAACGTTATTCTTTAGAAGAAAGATATAACGCGGTTCGCAAATTGGTTTTTCGGGTCGTTGGACCTTTAGGAATTCAATGGGATGGGGAAAATGAAAAAATCGTGTCTACGACGGAACCGTGCCTTTTCGTTTCCAACCACACATCAGCCCTCGATCCGTTATTTTTGATCATTGCTTCTCCCAAACCTGTTAAATTCGTCGCGAAGATCGAAGCGGCGAAAATGCCCTTCATTGGACGCGTTCTTAAAATTTTAGATTGCGCGCTTCTTGATCGGAAAAACCCTCGTCAGGCTCTGCAAATTTTTGCTAAAGTCCAGAAAGAAATTTCTAGCGGACTCTGCTCTTATTGCATTTATCCTGAAGGCACGCGAAACAAAGCCCCGCAAACTACGCCTCCCGGCGAATTCCATGGTGGTTCTTTTAAAATTGCTTTTCGAGCTCAATGCCCCGTGTGCTTATATACCTCGTTTGGTGGGCACTGCATTTTCCATTTGAATGAGAACAACAAGAGCGAACTTCTTTGCTTCCGCGTCCATGAACCGATGAAATACGAATCCTTTGCCGAGGGAAACACCCAGATTTTAGCGGCGAAATTGCAGGAAGAATGCGCCAAGGATATTGAAGAATTCCAACAAAAAGAAAAAGCTTATTTTGAATCGGGAAAATCGAAGAAAAAGCCCACGGCTTGGTGGAAAGATCCTTCCCTACCCTTCCCTGTGGAGATGAAAAAATGAACCCTTCTCGTGATGATCGGACCCATTCCCCTACCCTAAGTTTGTCCAAGAGCCTTTCTACGAGTCTAGTTGTCTATGGGGCCATTAGTTTTGTGGCGATGTTTTATCCCCTTTATCAAGGAAGGGAAAACGGCAGCGGACTTTCCTATTTTTTGCCATGGTGTCTTCCCTATGGGGTGTTTTGCCTTGGCATGGTGATCTATTCGTTGCTTTCTTTTGGATTTTTATCTCGCAGGGCGCGTTTTTTAAAAATCAATTCCATCGTAGGGATAATTTTTGGAGCGTTAGGAATGGTGGCGGCGTTGCCGATTGGGATATTCCTAAAAGGGTACGAATTCATGATTTCCTTACTCGTGATTGGAGGCTGCGTCATCGCGATTTCGGTTTTGACATTAAAAAGTTACCGAGATGAATTTAAAACTCGTTGAGGGGGTAGAGGTGGCGTAACCCCTTAGGGTAATGGTTTTTTGCATTGCCTTTGACACATTTTACCCAACCAAGATTTTTGTTTTGATAAGACACAATTGCAAAGCCGTCTTTTGCATTGGGGAGGGGAATCGTTTCGCCGTTTAGGTATTTTCTTGCCTGTTCTTTCGTTAAAGGAAGAGAAAAAGTGACAGGCAGAGCACGGCTAAGGGCAAATTCGGGAATTGCGTGTTCTTTGTCTTCTAAAACTCGAATTCCATAGCGAAGCAAAGGGGAATCCCCGGGGTCGAAAGGCGCGGACAAGGACGAATATAGGCCGTTACGGAGGATGTTCGTTCGATGGACCAATCCGTAGGTGGCTAAAAAAGAATCGATTTTATCGCTAGTTTTGATACGGAAAGGGCTGGAAGGAAGGGAACTGCCCTCTTTGCGAAGAAGACAAAGATATTGCCCTTCCCCTGGGAAAATTCCGGGGTCAAGATGAATGCCTTCTTTTATGGTTTCATCGTGACGAAATAGAGGGCTATCTATGGGAAGAGACAATGCCTTCATTTCGGGGTGAGAGGATAAGAAAGAAGCGATGTTTCCTTCGTTTTCTTCATAGGAAAAAGAACAGGTGCTATAAGCCAAAATGCCGCCGGGCTTTAAAAAAGAAGCCGCTAAATCTAGCAATTCTTTTTGAATCGATGCGCAGCGAAGGACTTTGTCCATACTCCAGCTACGCTTTGCCTCTTCGTCTTTTCGGAACATGGCGCTCCCTGAGCAAGGAGCATCGAGAAGAATTTTATCAAAAGCCTCTTTCCATTGGCCTTTCTTTTTGGCGAGGTTATCGGAAATAACGGCAACATTGCCTAGCCCCATTCGTTCCACGTTTTGGGATAAAGCCTTGGCGCGAGGGAAGGACAAATCATTAGCAACCACAAGGCCTTTTTGCTCCATGCTTAAGCTCATGAAGATGGTTTTTCCTCCGGGAGCCGCGCAGAAATCCAAGACGGTTTCTCCTGGAAGCGGGTTCAAAAAGAAAGGAACCATCATGGCCGAAGCGTCTTGAATAGAAAAACATCCTAAATCGTAAAAAAGAGATTTTCCCGCTTCCCAATCTTTTTTGGAATAAAAATAGCTATGAGGGATAAAAGGGTGGGGAGATAAGGAAGGGATGCGTTCAAGAAGTTCTTGGTCCTTTATTTTACTCGGGTTTAAAACAAGGCAATGAAGGGGATCTCCTTGGAGAGATTTCAGCAGTTTATCGACAAAGTCGCGAGAATAATGGGCGAGCAAATGGGAAGCAAAATCCATGGAAAAATCATATTCGCAATAGGGTGTTAAAGAAAGAGGCTTTGCATTAAAATATGAATTATGAGAATGGTAGATATTATTGAAACAAAACGGGACGGCAAGGCCCTGTCTCGAGAAGAAATCTTTTTCTTCGTTAACGGCTACGCCAAAGGAGAAATTCCTGATTATCAAGCCTCCGCTTTGGCAATGGCCATCGTTTTTCAGGGGATGGAAATGCGAGAAATTGCCGATTTGACGGATGCGATGATGCATAGCGGAGAAACGATTGATTTAAGCGATATCCCCGGCGTGAAAGTGGATAAGCATTCTACCGGCGGAGTCGGCGATAAAACGAGTTTAGTTCTTGGACCCTTGGTCGCCGCCTGCGGAGCCAAACTAGCCAAAATGAGCGGAAGAGGCCTTGGACATACTGGGGGAACCCTCGACAAAATGGAAAGCGTTCCCGGAATGCGAATCGGATTAAGCGAAGAAGAATTTAAAAACCAAGTCCGTCGTATTGGTATTGCGATTGCCGGCCAAACCGCGGACATCGATCCTGCCGATAAGAAACTTTATGCTCTTCGCGATGTGACAGGCACGGTCAATTCGATCCCTTTAATCGCCTCTTCCATCATGTCGAAGAAGCTGGCCTCAGGGGCGGATACGATTTTGTTGGACGTGAAATTTGGCAGTGGCGCTTTTATGAAAACCATCGAAGACGCTGAGCGTCTTGCCAAAACCATGGTTCAAATCGGCGATGCTTTGCATCGGGATACCCGCGCCATTTTAACGGACATGGAACAACCCCTTGGTTTCGCCGTTGGTAATTCTTTGGAAGTGAAAGAAGCGATTGCTACCCTCCAAGGACATGGGCCAAAAGATTTAGTGGAACTAGTGGAAAATGCTGGCGGAATCATGCTGGAGCAGGCTCATCTTGTTTCCGATTTAGAAACGGGAAAGAAGCGGATTGCAGAAGCGATTGCCGATGGCAGCGGATTTCATAAGCTTGTGGAATTGTTCGAAGCCCAAGGCGGAGACGTCTCTTACTTAAAGAACCCCTCCTTATTCCCTGTGGCCAAATATGCTCATCCGGTTTTGGCGGAAAAGGAAGGCTATGTCCAACGCATCGATTCGCTGCAAATTGGAGTCTCGGCGATGAAACTAGGCGCCGGAAGAGAAACGATGCAGGACCAAATCGACATGTCCGCGGGCATTGTTTTGTCCAAGAAGGTGGGCGATTTTGTAAAAAAAGGCGAGGTTCTAGCTACCTGCTACACGAATAAAGAAGGCGTTGGAGACATTTTAAAGGAAGTTCATGACGCTTTTGAAATCACTTCTCAGCCCGTCTGTTCTCTAGAAGTGATTCATTCTTATTTGCGATAAAAAGGAATTCTTCATGAAAGTCGTTGTCCAATTGGTCCGCCGGGCCTCCGTTTCTATTGACGGACAAATCGTCTCTTCCGTTGGAAAAGGGTATTTGCTTTTAGTGGGCCTCACTCCAGGAGACGATATCCGCATTGCCCAAAAAATGGCGGATAAAATCGTAAAACTTCGCGTTTTTCCTGATGAAAACGGAAAAACCAATCTTTCGCTTTCCCAAGTTGAAGGGTCCATTTTATCGGTTTCTCAATTCACGTTATATGGTTCGGTAAAGGAAGGAAATCGCCCATCGTTTGTATCGGCCATGCGACCCGATGAGGCAAGGGTTTTATACGAAGAATTCTATTCTTATCTAAAAACATTGGTTCCGTCCTTGCAAGGTGGGGTATTCCAAGCGGATATGGTGGTATCCTTAGAAAACGATGGTCCTTTTACGTTAGTTCTCGATTCAAAGGAGCTATTTGAAAAATGAAAATTCTTGTGGGCTTAAGCGGCGGCGTGGATAGCGCGGTCGCCGCGTATCTATTACAAAAACAAGGCCATGAAGTTGTCGGCGGTTTCATGCGTAATTGGGACGCCTTGGCTAATAACGATTACTTGGGCAACCCAACTCTAGGGCAAGGGCAATGTCCCCAGGAAAAAGATTATGAAGACGCGAAAAAGGTTGCGGAGAAATTGGGGATTCCTTTGCTCCGTTGCGATTTTGTGAAGGAGTACTGGGATCATGTTTTTTCCTATTTTTTAAAGGAATACGAAAAAGGAAGAACCCCCAATCCCGATGTATTTTGCAATAAATATATCAAATTCGATTCCTTTTTAAATTTTGCCAAACAACAGGGCTTCGATGCCATTGCCATGGGACACTACGCCAAAAGGGTCGATGAAAATGGCATGAGTTATCTTTATAAAGCCGCAGACAAAAACAAAGACCAATCCTATTTTTTGTCGCAAATTAACGAGTCGCAAATTCGTAGTTGCCTCTTTCCCCTTTCTGATATCACCAAACCAGAAGTGCGTCAAATTGCCCATGATCTTGACTTGGAATCGGTGATGGATAAAAAAGATTCGACGGGGGTTTGTTTTATCGGAGAACGCAATTTCAAACTCTTCCTTCAAAATTATTTTCCTGCCAAAAAAGGAAAAATTGTCGAAGGCAAAACAGGTAAAGTAGTGGGCGAACATTCTGGCGTGCTTTATTACACGCTTGGCCAGCATAAAGGGCTTGGCGTCGGAGGAATTAAAGGCGAAGAGGAAGGCGCGTTCTTTATTTACCGAAAGGATGTAAAGAAAAATATCCTCTATGTCGCCCACCCTTCCGAACGTTATCTACTAGAGAGCGATTCCTGCGACGTGGATTCCATCAATTGGATTGGGGATAAACCAACCCATCCAATCCGAGTTGGGGTGAAATTCCGTTATCGCCAACCCGACCAATTCTGCGAACTTCGTTTCGAAGGAGACTGCGTTCACCTAACTTACGAACACCCCGTAGAAGCAGTGACGCCGGGGCAAATTGCCGTTTTCTATGACGGAGAAAAAATGCTAGGCGGAGGGATCATCGAAGCGACCTACCGTAATGGAGTCCGTACAGATAAGGAATAAGGTTTATGGCGAAGAAAAAGAAAACATCAGCGAAGAAAACGGTTAAAAAAGAAGTCAAAAAAGCAGCGAAAAAGCACCCCGTTGCTTTTTTGATTGTGGCGTTGGTTGTTTTGCTTGTTATTGGCGGTGCCACGGGATTCTACTATTTTTATTATTTGCCAAAACACGCGGCTCCCGGTCCAGAAAAAGATTCGAAAGAAGACAGCTCGAGTTCGTGGGTGGTTCCTCCTTCTAGCAGCGAAACTTCCTCCTCTACCTCGACTTCTCATGATTCCCAAACCAAGGAAATGGACCCCATCTCCTTCCATTTCTTGACCTTGGGAAACGCCAATAACGGCGATTCTATCTATATTAAAGCAGGCGAAAACGATATTTTAATGGATGCCGGATCGAAGTCTGGCTCCGCCTCAACGATTGCCAAGGCTTTGAAAGAATATGTGACCGACGGCAAATTGGAATACGTCATTTGCACTCATGCGCATAGCGATCATTATTCAGGGATGTTCGGAAATGCTGATAGCGCCTTCGATGGGGGCAGAAATGGGATTCTTTACCAATTTAAGGTGGATCAATATATTGATTTCGCCTATATGAACAAAGTGACCGTCGATAGCAACAAAAAAGAAGTAAAACTCCATAACGCGGATGTTTCTTCTTCCTTTTTTGGCAATACTACGGAAGCCTATAAGTACGTATCTTCCCGCGAATTTGCCGTCTCAAAAGGTACGAAGTGGTCCACGATTGATTCCTTGGAAAATAGCAGCGCCGGGAACCCTGTGATTCCTCTTGGCAAAAACCTTTCCATGGAATTCTTGAAAACCAAATATCATGAAACGGGTAGCACGGAGGAAAACAACAATTCGATTGTTACTTTATTCCATCAAGGAGACTCCCAATTCCTTTTTACCGGGGATTTGGAAGAGTCGGGGATTGCCTCATTATTGGATTTGAATCCGAGCCTAGGTCATGTTCGTTTGTTCAAGGCGGGCCACCATGGATCGATCAATGCAAATCCCAAAGAACTCTTTGAGCGAATCACTCCGGAAGTGGTGGCTATCTGTGCATCGGCAGGTGTCAGTGAATTCACAACCGACGGGGAAAATGTCATGCCCTATCAAGCGACGATTGATATTATTGCAAAATATACAAGCAATGTATTTTGTACGACGTATGGGGATTTCCTAAATTCAAAAGGAAAGGTTGGAAACCCTTATGATTTGAATGGAAGAATCAATCTTTATTATGATTCTTTAGGAAATGTTAGTGTCAATAATTCCGCGAATAATATCGTTTTAAAAGATAGCGTTTGGTTCAATAAAACCGGGGATATCTATGAAACGGTAGACCCAAATAAGCCCAACCGCACTTGGCCAGAAGGAAAGAGCATGTACTCGGATTCTTTGCCCCTTCACGCTTAAACTTCCCTCTATTCCTATCGGGGGCAAAAGGTGTAGTATTTCCCTATCGGGAATTTGCCACTCCCCCTTAAGCGGGTAATTCCGCCGTGCCCAGCGTTATTGGGACAATCAAGTGCACCAACACCGGTGAAGAAGGATGGTACCGCGCAATCGCGTTCCTTCGGATCGGGTGTTTTATTTTTTTGGAGGAAAACCATGAAGTACATGAAAGGCTCGGAAATCCGCAATCGTTGGATTTCATTTTTCGAAAGCAAAGGGCACCGTTATATCCCGGGTGTCAATTTAATTCCGCAAGGTGATAAATCCCTTCTTTGGGTCAATGCCGGCGTCACGGGTTTGAAGAAATATTTTGATGGAAGCGAAGTTCCGCCTTGCCGTCGAATCGTTAACGTTCAGAAGTCGATTCGCACCAATGATATCGAAAACGTTGGACACACCGCACGCCATCATACCTTCTTTGAAATGCTTGGGAATTTTTCCATCGGGGATTATTTCCGTAACGAAGTCATTCCTTGGGCATATGAGATTCTAACGAATGAAAAAACTGGATTTGGGATTCCGAAAGAAAAACTCTATATCACCTACGAACCTCACGACGTGGCGACCCACGACCTTTGGGTGCGTTGCGGCATGGATCCCGAACACCTCATCCCCCTTAAAGATAATTTCTGGGAAATCGGGGAAGGACCCTGCGGTCCGGATACCGAAATGTTCTTTGATCGCGGAGAAAAATACGACCCGAAACACCTCGGCGTTAAAATGCTGCAAGACGATATTGAAAACGACCGCTATATCGAAATTTGGAACATTGTTTTCTCCCAGTATAATTCAGAAGCAGGAGTAGCGAGAGAAAATTATAAAGAACTCCCCTCCAAAAATATCGATACCGGCTCTGGTTTGGAGCGTCTTGCCTGCATTTTGCAGGGAACGGAAACCAACTTCGAAACGGACTTATTCATGCCGATTATCAAGGCGGCGGAAGAGATTTGCCATAAACCTTATGAAGGGGATAACAAAATGGCGTATCGCGTCATCGCCGATCACGCGCGTTGCTTGACCTTTGCCTTAAGCGACGGGGCTTATTTCTCTAACGAAGGACGCGGATATGTTTTACGCCGCATCATTCGCCGCGCGATGCGGTATGGGCAAAAGCTCGGAATCAATGAGCCGTTTATGTACCGGTTGATTCGCGTTTGTGCTGACGAATACAAGGATTTCTATCCCAATTTGGAAGAAAAAGTGGAATTGGTTTCCAAGATGGTCCTTGATGAAGAAAAGAAATTCATCAAGACGCTTTCTACCGGGGAAGAGATTCTTCGTCAAAAGATGGAAGGAAAGCAAACACTGGAAGGTTCGGTCATCTTCTTGCTTTACGATACCTACGGTTTCCCTGCCGATATGACGAAAGAAATCTGTGAAGAAAATGGAGTCAAGGCCGATATGGATGGCTTCCAGAAGTGCATGGAAGAACAAAAAGAGCGTGCCCGTGCCGCTAGAGGCGACATTGAATCGTTCCATAAGCAATCCAAAGACTTGCTTGAATTCAAGACGCCGAGTGAATTTGTTTACGACCAAGAAAGCCTTAAGGCCAAGGTCACGGGCTTATTCGTAGACGGGAATGCGGTAGAAGAAATCGAGGAAGAAGGGGATGTTGCCTTTGACCTGACTCCTTTCTATGCCGAAATGGGTGGACAGGTTTCGGATACAGGCACCCTTAAAAATGACTCCGTCTTGGGGACGATCACTCGCGTTGGCAAAGCTCCTGCTGGTCAGCATTTGCACCACGTTCATTTGCAATTTGGTCATCTTTCCGTCGGAGAGGAAGTGGAATTGGCTTTGGACTCCAAACGCCGCCACTTGATTGAACGCAATCACTCCGCCACCCATTTGCTCCACGCTGCCATCTCGGAAATTCTTGGAAAACATGTGGAACAAAAGGGAAGCTATTGCGATGAAAATTATCTCCGTTTCGACTTTACGTCGATGGACAAACTTTCCTCGGAAGATCTAAACAAAATCGAAGCTTTGGTGAATGAGAAAATTGCGGAGTCAATTCCGGAAGAAACTAAGATTTTGCCGGTAGATGAAGCCAAAAACCTTGGCGCGGAGATGGAGTTCTCCGAAAAATACGGTTCCGTGGTCCGCGTGGTTTGCTTTGAAGATTTCTCCAAAGAATTCTGTGGCGGAACTCACGTCAAAAATACCAGCGAAATTGGCTTGTTTGTTCTAGAAAGCGAATCTAGCGTCTCCGCTGGAACTCGTCGAATTCAAGCCCGTACAAGCTTAGGCGCCTATCAATATTTACGCAGAAAATCTGAAGTTTTAGCCTCCATTGAATCGGAAACCCTTTCTAAGGATGATACGGTTCTTGAATCAGTTAAAAAATTAGAACGCCACATCGACGAGCTTCAAGCTGAACTGAATCAGCTGAAAGACAAGATGTCTTCTTCGGAGGCGAATGAGCTGCAAAAACAATTTGAAGAAATCGATGGAATCCATTTCCTTGCCTGGAAGGGAGAGGGGGAACGCGGAGACATCATGAAACTCGGCGATTCCTTGAAATCGATTTATTCCGACTATGTTCTCTTCCTCTGCGGAAAAGGTTCTAAAGGATATAGCCTCGTCGTCTTCGCCGGAGGCAAAGGCGCCCAAATTGGAGCGGGTAAAATCATGAAGGAGATCGCGCCGATTCTTGGCGGAAACGGCGGTGGCAAGCCAGAAATGGCTTCTGGCAGTGCCAAAAACTTAGACGGATTTGAAGCGGCTATTTCCAAAGCGAAAACTTTGCTTTGATGGAGGTTGATTTTATAATTCAAACAGGAGCAAAAACATGGAACAAAAAATCGAAGATAACGAACGCGATATCGAAATTACTCGCGACGACGGAACCGTCGATCATTTGAAAATTCTTTTCACTTTCCATAATGACGAGAGGGAAAAAGACTATTACTTCCTTTATCAAGAAGGGGACGAGGATTCTTTGTTCTGCCTTTCTACCAAAGACGGAGTTTCCTTTGAATACCTTAGCGAAGAAGAAGCCGATGAGGCAGAACAGGTCCTGGATGCCTATAACGATGATCCGATGATCCAAGATTTGAAAAAAGAAGCCTAAGTTCCTTGTTCAAAAATGCCCTAGCGCGTATAATCCTAACGTTACTTTAGAGGTAGTAGAAAATGCCACAGAAAAAATACACTTTGACCCAAGCGGAATATGACGCATTGGAAAAAGAACATGAATATCTTATTCACGTTGAAACTCCGCAAGTTATCGCGGATTTGAACCTTGCTCGTAGCCAAGGCGACCTTTCCGAAAACGCCGATTACGATGCGGCCCGCGACCATCAGGCTCGTGTTGCTGCTCGCATCAGCGAAATCGAAAACATTTTGCATAATAGTGTGATTACCGCCACCGCAACTGGCAATGAGGCTGGTATCGGCAGCACGGTTCGTTTCCAAGACCTTCTCCGCAATCGCGAAGAAGTGGTTCGTGTCATGGGAAACACTGGTGCCAATCCTTTTGGGGAAGTTGTCAGCGTTTCTAACGAATCCCCTTTAGGCAAAGCGATCATTGGCTCTTCCGTTGGGGATACCGTGGTGGTTTCTACCGACAACGGCTCCTATGAAATCAAGATTCTTGAGATTCATAAGGGCGATAAAGTGGAAAATAATTCCAAAAAAGCTGCTTAAAGCCGTAATTAATGCGTTGAAAAAAGCCACAAAAATGTGGCTTTTTTTCGTGTTTTGTTTCGATGAATGGCTAGTTTTTTAATTTTTTCGAAAATCTTTACCGAAAATTTTTTGAAATTTTACCTTCTATGTATATGTAAGGAGGTTTTTATGAAAACTATTTTACTCATCGTCTGCATCACCATGGTATGCGTTGTCGGGTTTGGCGTTGTGACGCGCATTACCGATGGAGGAACGGGGACTTCCCAAAATATTAACGGTTCCACTGTCCATTCCATCACCGTTACGGTTTCTGGCCAAATTCAAAAACCGGGAACATACACCGTAGAAGTGGGCCAAACCATTATCGATCTCATTACCAAAGCTGGAGGAATCACATCCGATGCGGATACTTTGGCTTTTGTACCCACACATGTCTGTGAAGCAAAACAAAATTATTACATTGCCCCACTTCGCGACAATTCTTCCGCCTGCGCCGTGGAAGATATTCGCAAATGTAACCTTAATAAAGCTTCTGCGGAGGAATTACGCAGCGTAGCTGGGTTCTCCAAAACAGCAGCTGCGGCCGTAGTTTCTTATCGTGCTTCCACGGTATTTGAAACGCTGGAACAAATTACGGAAGTGCCTAGTTGTGGGAAGGCAACCTATATCACGGTAAGAGACAAATTGAGACTACGGGATGCGGAATGAGGACTTTTTTCCTCTTCCTTGGCCTTGTTCTTGGGTCGTGGGGATCATATTCACAGGATTGGCCGATTCGCATCTTGGCTTTGTTGTTAGCTTGCCTATTGCTTGGGATATCGATTGGTCGAAAAGAAGTAGCTCCATTTTTAGTGGGACTGTTCATAGGAGTAATGGCAGGGGTTACCAATATCCCCTTTTCAGAAGGGAAACAAACCTTTACGGGAATGGTCATCTTGTCCAAACAGAATTACGTGATTTTGTGGAGGCCATTTCAACGGATATATCTTTCGATAAAAGAAGGCGATTTCCAATGGGGTGATTGGATTCGAGTTTCCGGTTCCATCCAACCATTTAAGATGACGACTTATGAATGCCGTTTCGATTTTAAGCAGTATTTATACCGCCTCGGCGTTACCCAGGAAATCCATGCGAATTTTGCGGAAAGAAGAATGGGACTTCCTTTGAGAGTCAATAAATTTCGGGATCGATTTTTGTCCGCGTTTCCCAATCAAAATCAAGCACTTTTGGATTGCTTGCTTTTTGGAAGAAACGATAGCAGTTCGTATGGGGTATCCTTGCTAACCTCGTTGAATCTTCTTTATGTGTGCAGTTGTTCCGGAATTTTCTTTTCATTCTTTTTTCGTTTGGTGAAAAAATGGATGATGCGCTTGCTTAACGATGAAAAGAAAGGGATGGTTGCCGCCCTTGTTTTATCTATATTTTTTATTCCTGTTTCCATTAGGAAAATAGGTATAGCAAGAGGAATACTTTCGAACCTATATACTTTCATTAATACTTATTATTGTAAAAAGAAATATAATGGAATATGCCGAACTTCCTTAACGGGAATTACATTATTTTTACTCAATAAATATTCTGTTTTTCAGTCTGGCTTCCTCATTGGATTTGGACTTTCTTATTTGCTTCAATTCGCTTCGATTCAATGGATGGGCCATTCTCCGTTAGAAAAGAAATTTTTTGGTTTTTTAATGCTTCGTTATTTCTTGCTTCCCTTATCTTTTGGTGGGGGAAGTCTCCACTTGTTCGGTGGGCTGATTTCCCTGCTCACTATGCCTTATTTATTTGTCCTATGTCTACTTGGCTACGTAAGTTATCTTACCTATCCTTTTAAGGCGCTTCTTAATCCTCTTTGCGATGGGTTTCTATCCTATTTAGGTTGCCTGCAAAGTATTGACTTGATGTTTGAGTTTCCAAAATGGTCATGGGCTTTTGAAGTGGTATTTTATGTACTTTTGGTTGGTGGATTGATTTTAAGAGAATATGGGTTTCGTCGTTGGAATGCGTGGGGAACAACGCTATTTTGGGTGACCTACGCAATATCGCTCATTCCCATCGCGCCTTGTCTAGAACAATCCGTGACTTTTATCAATGTGGGTCAAGGGGATTCCATCCTTCTGGTTAATCGGAATGAAAATGTTTTGATTGATACTGGGGGCAATCTCTCTTTTGATATGGCTAAAGAAACTTTAATTCCCTATTTTAAAAGTCGAAGAATCTATCACATTGATTACCTTATCGCCTCTCATCATGATTTTGACCATATTGGTGCAGGGGAATCTTTAAGAAAACATTTTGACGTCCGTCATTATATCGACGAAGCCAAGGATTTCCCGCTGCAATTAAACACGTGGGGATTTCAAAACTATAACATTTACGGCGGGACGGAGGAAAACGATACTTCCTTGGTTCTTGGACTGGATTTTATGGGGAAGAAGTGGCTTTTTACGGGGGATGCGCCGGTAAATATCGAAAAGAGAATCGTCCGCGATCACCCTGAGTTAAGGGCTGACATTCTTAAAGTGGGCCACCATGGGTCTAGCACCTCCACCTGCGAGGCGTGGCTTTCTACGATAAAATGTAAGGAAGCCATCATTTCTTGTGGGGAAAAGAATTCGTACGGACATCCGAATAAAGAAGTGCTTGAACGTTTGCAAAATTATGGGGTGAGAATCCGAAGGACCGATCAAGAAGGCTCAATTCGGTATGCAAGGTATTCGTTTCCACCGCTATAATAAACGAGTGATTTATCTTTATTTCTCTGCCGAGCCTGAATTGGCTCGTCGAAGCGCGTTAAAAGCTTTGCGCGAAAAACTGCCGCATCGAAATGAATCGAATTATATTTCCTTTAATATGGCGGAAACCGCTTTGGATACGGTAACATCGGAATGCGATTATCTTCCATTGGGTTATGAATCCAAGGCTGTTTTGGCCGAAGATTGTTCTTTTTTGGCTAAGGTTACGAAAAAGCAATCCGGCGTTAAAGGGAAAGGCTCTAAAAAAGAAAAGAAGGTGGACCCCGCCTTAGATCGATTCGCCGCTTATTGTCGCAACCCTAACCCGCTTATCGATTTGTTTTTAGTCACTTATAGCGAAACGCTAGACGAAACAAACCCCGCTGTGATCGCCATTAAGCAGACGGGAAAATTACTACCGCTTCCTATGCCGGAACCCGCTCGATTAATCGGCGCGGCCTCGACTTTTTTTGCTAAAAGGAATTGCCCTGCTCCCAGGGAAGTCTGCCAAGAATTGGTGGAACGCGTAGACGGGGATTATGGCCGTTATCTTTCCGAGCGGGAAAAGATTGCATTGTACGCTAATGGGGAGCCTGTGACTCTATCCATGGTGGAAAAACTCGTTGCACCTAAAATGGAAGAAAACACATTTGAAATTTCGAATGCCTTATTAAAGGGCGATACGGCTTCGGCGATTCGAATCTATCATGATTTAAAGGTGTTTGGAGCAGATGAAGTCCGACTTATCAATATGCTTGCCACTCAACTGCGTTTTCTTGACCAGGTTTCCTTTTTATACCGAGAAGGCTATAACTCTACTGCCATCGCCGAACGATTAAACGTAAAATCCTATCGCGTTAGCGTTTCGTTACGCTCGGTTACTAACGCCGATCCTATGGCGCTTTGGGCTATACAAGAAGAACTTTACGAAACCGAAAAGTCGATTCTTTCCGGCATGGAAACTCCCCGGTTTGCCTTTGAACGGTTTCTTGCTAATTTCACTTTGTAAGAAAAAAACGTCTTTCCATGAGTTCCGTGGGACCCCATTTAAGAGAGACGCTTTTTGATTTTAACCAATCGATTGCTTAGTTTAAGCCAGCGACAATGTGCTCAAGATGCGCTTTTTTGTGGGTGGCGTTGTTCTTGGCGATGATTCCGCTTTGGGCGAGTTTGTCGATGAGAGAGACCGCTTCGGAAAGAGCGGCTTTGGCTTCTTCCTTCTTGCCTTCCTCCACAAGGGCTTCGACCTTTTTGATGGCCGTGCGAACGCGATTCTTTTCGGCGCTGTTTTTGGCGTTAGCGGCTTTGTTGGTTCCGTCACGTTTGATTTGAGATTTAATGTTTGGCATTTTCGTTTCCTTTTTAATAGCGGGTTTTATATTAGCCTTAGGGCTAACCTTTGGCAACTATTTTCGTTTCGTTTTTTTATCTCCTTCGGGGTTTTGGGTTCCTTTTTTTGCTTTGGGACCCATTAAGTCCAAGATTTCTTTCGTAAAATCGTTGGCAGTGCCCAGTTTTCCCCAAAGCTCTTGAGGGATATCGACTTTGAAGGTTTTGTTCATGGTTTGGCACATTTCGATGTAACTCATGGAATCTCCCCCGAGATCATTAATCCAATTGGCGTCAGCGTCAATTTTAAAGGTTGGCAGTGAAAGGATTTTGGAGAATACGCCGATTACTTTTTTCAAAGTATTGGCTACTGTTTTTTCATCATAACCTTCGAAACTAACGGTAGATTTTTTTTGCGGAGCCTCCGCGTTGAAGAAGTCAGGAGAACCTTTTTCGATAGCTTCTCGGATGGCAAAACGCTTGACCTTCATAGAGCCAGAAACTGGCAAGGGGCGCTTATCGATCAAAATGGTTTGGACTTTCTTTTCTTGAGGAAGTGATTGATTGATCGATCGGATATCTTGATAGATTTTTGCCATTTTTTCTTCGTTTACGCTGTTATCGACCTCGCACACCAAGGTGATTTTTTCTTCGCTTTCCCCGGGGTGCTTGGCCCCAAGACAAACTACGTTATTTAGATTTTTGACATCTTTGAAATAATACTCGATTTCATCGGGGTAAACGTTTTCCCCGTTGCTTAGAATAATCGTGTCTTTGCTTCTCCCTTTGATATAGAAATTTTGGGAATAATCCGTGTAGGCGATATCGCCAGTGGGGAAGAAGCCTTCCTCATCTAATACCGTGGGTCGACGAACGCCATTAATGATTTCTTCCACGTGGGTGATAGGGGAACGCACGAACAATTCACCGGAAGAATCCGATTCTTTTGCTTTTTTAATTTTATATTCGACGCCAGCGAAGGTTTTTCCGATGGAGCATTTTAAACGTTGTTCGACTTTTGGAGATTCTTCAACGGAGGTGATTCCAACTTCCGTCATGCCAAAACCATTATAGAGAGGGAAGCCGAGACCATTGATAACGCTGGCGGTTTTGGGGGAGAGGAAGCCGCCACCGGAAATGCAGTAGCGGATATGTTTACCGAGTGTTTTCTTTTGGAAAACCCGCAAGACAATTTTGTTAGCGCTTGCCCCCGCCTCTTTTTTGGAGATTTTGTGGGTCTGGTAAGCAATAAGCTTAGCAAACAAATCTCGCTTTCCCGGCTTTAAGGTAGCGACTAAACGCGTGACCGCTAGGGCTACGCCATCCCAAAACATTGGAACGGAGAAAACGTGCGTACATTCGCCTTTTTTGCAAGCGTAAAGCAAATCGCTTGTTCCCATGGAACGAGGATAAACCACGCATTTTCCATAGAAATTAAACCAAAGATAAACCACCATGAATCCGAAAACGTGGTGGTAGGGAAGCATCGCCAAGATTCGAATTTTCCCTGGATACATCAAATCCAAGGTTCGTTCAGGGATGTTAAGGGAAGAGGCAATTTGGGCAACCAGATTTCTCCCTTCGTAAATCATCATTTTGGCCGCGCCGGTTGTGCCACTGGAACAAAAAATCATTTCGTTGGCCCAATCGGGGGTGAAGGAGTAGTCTGGTTGGCTATTTAAAATTTCGGGCACGCGGTAAGCAGGCACGATAAAATCGCCTTCTTCGTTGGTGATAATGGCAACGGCTTGGGATTGACGAAGCAAATTGTTCGTGTTTTCAACAGCTAATTTGGCATCGATAAGGAGAGGGATATGATGGTTCATTAAAATCGCCCAAAAAACCATGGGCCAACGAGGACTATTTTTTAATTTAATGCCGATGACCGTGTTGGGGACCAAACCCGAAAGGGCAAGGCTCATTTTCGAGGCGAGCAAAAAGGTCTCGTCTCGAAAGGCTTCGTAAGTTTTAAACTTTGGCTTTCCATCGTCATCAAAATAGAGACAGCAGTCTGCCTCGGGGTTTCTAGAGACGATCGCGTTATAGATGTCTTCCATCGTTCGGGCGTTTTCTGCCCAGTTCTTTGTTGCTCCGATGAAGGATTCAACGGATTCTTTCGTGATTTTTTTCATGGAAAAAACCTTACTACTTTTCGGTTCTATTAAAAAGATTTTTAATAAGAGGGTATAGAAAGGTTGAACATCGATTTCGTTGTCCTAAAATATTTTTGCTTATGTCCAATTCAATGTTTCATTCTCCGTCGGAGCCCCGGATTCTCTACATGGGCACCCCCGCCATCAGCGCGATTGTGCTGACGGGTTTGTTGGAAAATCATTTCAACGTCATTGGACTTGTCTGCAATGAGGATAAGCCTGTTGGCCGAAAAGGAAAAATCGAGCCGCCTCCTACTAAAGTGGTCGCCCAAAAGTTTGGTATCCCCGTTTTTCAACCTCATCGGATCCGGCTGGAAAATGATTTCATTCGCGAACTGAAACCGGATGTCATTGTGACGATGGCATATGGGCAAATTGTTCCCGAAGCCGTTTTGTCCGCCCCAAAATATGGGTGTTTGAACCTTCATGGGTCTTTATTGCCCGCTTGGCGTGGCGCCGCCCCCATTCAACGTTCCCTGATGGCCGGTGAAAAAGAAACGGGTGTAACGCTAATGGAAATGGTCGCCGCGATGGATGCTGGAAAAATGTACGACAAAGCTGTCGTCACCATTGAGGAAAACGACAATTATTCTTCTTTATCTGAAAAAATTGGCCTTGCCGCTCGGGACTTGATTCTTCGCGACTTGCTCCCCTATTTAAATGGAGATTTAATAGGAGAAGAACAAGATGAGAAACTCGTTACGTTCGCCGCTAAAATCAAGCCGGAAGAAGAACATTTGAACTTATCCATGGTCTCTTCGGACTTCCTCCATATGCTTCGGGGGTTGTCTGAGAAGCCGGGCGGATATTTGCTCCTTGATGGTAAGAAGATGAAAATTTTAAAGGCTTCGATTTTTTCCACCGAAACCAGTCGGCCTGTCGGTTCAACTCTCCCTCACAAAAAGAAATTGCTTTTGCAGCTTTCCGATGGGGTGATTTCGTTGGACGAGGTGCAGCTTGAGGGAAAGAAAATGATGGATGGTGCCAGTTTTTTGAATGGCTTCCGTTCTATTTTAGAAGGGGCGCGCTTTGAGTAAAGAAAAGCCCTATTTACGTCTCTCCGTCCACGAATTGGTCGATTTTTTGCTTCGAAAAGGCGATATCGATAATCGTGTTTATAACCAAGACACCATGAATTTGGGGTCTTTAATGCACTCTTCCTATCAAAAAAAGCAAGGAAAGGAATACCTTTCCGAATATCCTCTTTCAGCAACGATTGCTCTAGAAGAAGGTACGATTGCTCTTTCCGGAAGAGCGGATGGCATCATCGTCGGAGGTGACTATCCCATTATTGATGAAATCAAGTCGACGGTTTTGCCGTTAGAAGTCTTTTTTGAACAGCAAAAAGAATGGCATTTGGGGCAAGCTCTTTGCTACGCGTATATGTACCTAACGGAAACTGGCGGGGACCAAATCGGCGTGCGTCTCTCCTATTTATCTCAATTGGATTCTAGTGCAGCTCTGCGGAAAGATTTTGTCTTTACCTGGGAAGAGGTGGAGGAGCGTATTCATGAACTCGCCCGTTCTTATTTTGCTTTTGAAGAAAGACGAATGAAACATGTTAGAGCTCGGGATCTTTCCGTAAGGAAACTCCCCTTTCCCTACGGCGAATTTCGTGAGGGCCAGCGGCAACTCAGCCAATGCGTTTACGGCTTGTGTAAGCGGGGCGGAGTCTTTTTCGCGGAAGCTCCTACTGGGATTGGAAAAACCATCTCAACCCTTTATCCTGCCGTCTTGTCTTTCGACCATAAAAATCTCGATAAAATCTTTTATTTAACCGCGAAAAATACTGGTGGAATTTCTGCTTACGACACGCTGACCGACTTATACAAAGTAGGGCTAAAAGCCCGGGATTCTTTTTTGGTAGCCAAAGATAAAATCTGCTTTTGCCCCGGACATGCTTGTAATCCCGATGATTGCCCTTACGCCAAAGACTATTACACCAAATTAAAGGATGCTTTAAACGAAGCGGAGGACCGCTTGGAACGGTTTGACATGCTTGGGGTGAAACAAATTGCCCTTCAATATTCGATTTGCCCCTTTGAATTTCAATTGGATTTGAGCCTGCAAGCCGATATTGTCATCTGCGATTACAACTATTTTTTCGATCCTCGAGTTAAATTGCAGCGATACTTTGATGAAACCGTTGATGCGAGCAAGGATTTCATTTTGGTGGATGAGGCCCATAACCTGATTGATCGGGGCCGAGACATGTATTCCGCTTGCATCAGCAAAAACCACGTTTTGGAAGCGAAAAGAAGCCTAAAAGGGAAAGAATTCCGTTCGCTTCAACGTTCGTTAAAAAAATTAGCGGATGCCTTGGCGGAGGAATTAGGGGGAGAGGAGAGCCAAGAAATCGAGAACGGGGCATTTGTTTCCTACGCGGATTCGATCCGGAAGAAACAATTAGAATACGGAAAAGAGTATGGGATATCTTTGCCAGAAGAATGTGTTTCCTTAAGCCGCGAATTAGGGAAATATAAATTGCTTTGCGAACAGTACGACTCCCCTTCCATCAAGCATTATTTGGAACAAGGGCGAAATGGAGTGGAATTGCATTTTCGCTGCCTCGACCCCTCTTCCTATCTTCGTGAATCCATGCAAAAAGTTCGTGGATGCGCTCTTTTTTCGGCGACTTTGTCCCCGATTTCTTATTATATGTCCGCCTTAAATGGAACGACGGATTCCCCTTATTTATTACTCCCTTCCCCGTTCCCCAAAGAAAATCTTCATGTGCTTATTGCCCCCAAAATCAGCCTTCGATATAAAGACAGAGACGCTTCTTTAAAGCCAGTTTCCTTGTATTTAAAAGAATTCGTGCAGGCCAAGAAAGGGAATTATTTTATCTATTTTCCAAGCTACGCTTATTTAGAATCCATTCTGCCCTATTTGGATTTTGGGGATGCGGAAGTGCAGATTCAAAGCAAAAGTATGTCCCACGATGAAAGGACGATATTTCTTGAAGCTTTTCAGCCTAATCCGGACCATACAACCGTCGGATTATTAACTTTGGGCGGGGTATTTGGCGAAGGCGTGGATCTAGTGGATGATCGCTTAATTGGGGTGGCCATTGTAGGAGTAGGGCTCCCGCAAGTGGGATTAGACAATGACTCTATTCGAGAATACTACGATAATAAAGGGAGCAACGGATTCGATTACGCCTATCGTTTCCCGGGGATGAATAAGGTCACCCAGGCGGTGGGCCGATTAATTCGCACTCCAACGGACCAAGGGAGTGCATTGCTCATCGATGATCGCTATACCCAAGGGGAATATCGCGATGTTTTTGGAAGGCTTTGGCCGGATGCGCAAATCGTTCTTTCCCCACAAGAAGTTCGCTCTTCGCTTCTTTCCTTCTACAAGGAAAAACAAAAATAGAATATAATCCAGCATTGCTTATGCCATTTGATCAATCCCACATTAGAAACTTCAGCATCATTGCTCATATCGACCACGGAAAATCTACGCTTGCGGATCGTATTTTGGAAATGACTGGCACCGTGCAAAAACGGGAAATGAAAGAGCAACTTCTCGATTCCATGGATTTGGAACGGGAACGTGGCATTACGATTAAACTGAACGCCGTAACGGTTTCTTATAAAGCCAAAAACGGGGAAACATATATCTACAATTTGATCGATACTCCGGGGCACGTCGACTTTTCTTACGAAGTAAGCCGGAGCTTGGCCGCCTGCGAAGGGGCTTTATTGGTTGTAGATGCCACTCAGGGAGTGCAGGCCCAAACCCTGGCCAATGTTTATCTTGCGGTAGACAATGACCTTGCATTGCTCCCCGTCATCAATAAGGTGGACCTTCCTTCGGCGATGCCAGAACGGGTGAAAGAAGATATCGAAAATCGAATTGGGGTAGATTGCACCGATGCCTGCGATGTTTCAGCAAAAACGGGATTCGGAGTCGATGAAGTTTTGGAAAAAATTGTTCGTGACGTCCCTCCGCCCCACGGGGATCCCCACGCTCCATTACAAGCCTTAATCTTCGATAGTTACTATGATTCCTATCGCGGGGTTGTTGTTTTGGTTCGCATTAAAAATGGTTCGGTGAAGCCCGGGGACACCATTTACCTGATGCAGGCGAAAAAGAGCTATGTGGTTACGGAAGTGGGAATTCGCACGCCAAACGAAATGAAAACCCCCTCTTTGGATTGTGGCGAAGTCGGTTGGATTACTGCCACCATCAAAGATATTCATGACGTGGTCGCCGGCGAAACGATTACCCTTGCCAATAACATGGCTAAATCCGCTCTTCCGGGGTATCGCAAGATTAACCCGATGGTTTATTGCGGCTTATACCCGGTGGATTCCAAAGAATATGGGGCGTTAAAAGACGCGTTGGAAAAACTCTCCCTGAACGATGCCTCCTTGTCTTGGGAGCCCGAATCCTCGCAAGCTTTGGGATTTGGCTTCCGCTGCGGCTTCCTTGGATTGCTCCACATGGATGTTGTCCAAGAACGCTTGGAACGGGAATATGGGATGAATTTAATCCTCACGGCTCCAAGCGTCATCTATAAAGTGATTAAGACGAATGGTGAAGTGGTAATGATCGATAACCCTTCCGAATTGCCGGAGCCTTCCAAAATCAGCGAAATCGATGAGCCCTTTGTGAAAGCGGAAATTATGTCTCCGTCCGAATATGTTGGGGCGATTATGCAGATTTGTCAGGATAAACGCGGCGTTTTCAAAGACCTTCAGGTTTTCGACGATACCCGCAATATTCTCATTTACGAATTGCCGCTGAGCGAAATCATCTATAATTTCTTCGATAAATTAAAATCCGCCACCAAAGGGTATGCCTCCTTGGATTATGAACTCATCGAATATCGAAAGAGCGATCTTTGTAAAATGGATATTCTTTTGAATGGGGATGCGGTCGACGCCCTTTCCTCCATCGTTTATCGCCCCAGTGCCTACAATCGGGGAATCGCTTTGGTCAGCAAACTGAAAACCGTTATTCCTCGCCAGCAATTTGAAGTCCCCGTCCAGGCATCCATTAACGGGAAGGTAATCGCCCGCGCCGATATCAAATCGATGCGCAAAGACGTTTTAGCCAAATGTTATGGTGGGGACATCTCCCGTAAAAAGAAGTTGTTAGAAAAGCAAAAAGAAGGAAAGAAGCGCATGAAAGCCGTTGGTTCGGTCGAAATTCCACAAGAAGCCTTCATGACGGTATTATCCATCGACGATGACGCTAAATAAGCGTGGAAATTGGTAGTTTTTTGGTTGATTTAAAATCCTTTTGTTTTTTATAATACTGGCAAAGACAAGAGGTCCAAAAATGGCGGGTTATAGTTCCGAAGATTTGTGCAACGAATATTGTGAGAAGCGTTACGTTACACGCTACGAACTTCGCCGAATCTTGGGCAGTCAATTGATCGACTACCAATGGAATATTCTCCGTAAATTTAGGGACGAAAACCGCTGCAATCTTTTCTTGCGTTCCATTAATAACAGCCGTTTTGGGTATACCTCTACGCAAACGCTAGATCGAAAATTTGCTGATTACGAAGATCGGTTGAACCGAATGAAGGAAATTTTCTCTGATATTTCGGAACGTCCCGACGAAAGACGGAAGATGAACAATGCCGTCTATTTGACGTTACTTCGCGCCGCTTCTCAATTAGACGAAAAGACGGTGGATGATCTTACGCTTAAGGCAATGATTAACGGTCTTTACCGAGAAGACAATCCCGAACATTATTCGATTTTAGGATATCGTGATGTATTGCGTGCCATCGAATCGGTGCGTCGCATTGAATATAACGAAGATTATTTGGCGGAAATATACGGGATGCTGACGGGTCAAGAAGGAGAACTCGTTTCGTTCTTTCGTGAAAAAGACCAACGTTCCCGTTATGCAAGGTCCTCTTTGGAGGCCGTTTATGACGAATGCCCAGCAGACCGAATTGAAGCATGCATGTCTTCTTATTGGTATTTCTATCGAACCGAAGCGATTTCCCCGTTGATGAAAGCGATGATTACGCTTTATTTCTTCCACTATCTAAAGCCTTTCGAATCCTGCAACGATTTAATGGCCTTGCTTTGCTGCAAAACGATTCTTTCGCAAAGTAAACTTGGCCCCTGTTCCGCCCTTTTGCCTTTGGAGAATTTATTAGCTAAATCTCCCAATTGGGATGAGATGGATTCTGAAATTCAGCGTCAGGCGGACCTCACCTATATTTTCTATTATTTTATGGAGCGTTCTTCGTCTTCTTTATCGGAAGAACTTAATTTCTTTTTAAAAATTAAAAAAGAAGGAATCCAAAGTGAAATCAACGCTTTACCCGCTTCTAACGAAACAGAAACCTCTATTTCGAAAGTAAGTCCTCAGGAAGAACCTGCCCCCTCCCCAATCCCTGAAACCAAGCAGGAAGAGATTCCCCTTCCTGCTGTAGAAGAGTCAAAGCTCGACGTGGAAAAAGAAGAAGCTACCGAAACGGAAACTCCTTCGCCCGCCCCGGAATTAAAAGAAGCTCCTCCTAAGCCAAATCCGAATCGTCCTGCCCCTGTTTTGCCTGAAAAAAGAATCGACGAAGGCGAATTAGCTGTTGTCATTCCAAAGAAAGAAATTGCTGGTAAAGATTTGCGGGACGCTGCTAAATATATCTATGAGACGAATCCGCAAATTAGCCGAACTCAAGCATCGTTTTTTGCGACGCACTGCACGATGGGGTGCTATTATAGCATTCAGGATTACAAGCGCCATGTGCGCTGTGCCTATGAAACCGCTCGAACATCGATGGACAATTTGACTCGATACGGCTTCTATCGAAAATTGCAATTCAAAAACAAATTCGTTTATACCCCGCTTAATCAAAAAGGAGAATCATCCAAATGAAAACGAACGTCATCCTCTCTTCCTCTTTCCCCACATGGGCCGTCCCTGTTTTGATCGTTGGAATTTTCGGCGTCATTGTCTTGATTGTGATATTGCTTAAAAAGCACGTGAAGCTATTTCAAAGCCACGAACAGCCCAAAAGCGATAAAGAAGTGGCGGCGGAAGAATTGGACCGTTTGCTCGAGCCAGTCGAAGACCCGGAAGCCAAAAAGCAAATGGCGGATTACGATAAAAAAGATTCGGATTGATGGATAAAACTCTTCCTTCCTCCCTTTACGTCCATATCCCCTTTTGCGAAAGCATCTGTGGCTATTGCGATTTTACGAAACTTTATTACCGCCCGGACTGGGCGGATTCTTATTTGCTGGCTTTATTTTCGGAAATCAGCAGGCTTCATCTTGCTCCTAAAAGCCTTCATACGATTTATGTGGGTGGAGGGACCCCGAGTTGCTTGAATTTAGACCAAACCGAAGCATTGTTCGCTTTTTTATCGCCTTACCTTAAAGAAGGGGGCGAATTTAGTTGTGAGGCAAATCCCGAATCCTGCCAAGAAGAAAAAGTCGCCATTTGGAAAAAGCATGGAGTAAACCGCGTTTCCCTTGGCGTGCAATCTTCTCATCCGTCTTTTCTTTCCTTAATGGGAAGAAATCATCGTTTTGAAGATGCCAAAAGCGCCGTTTCCCTTCTTAAAAAGGCAGGAATTACCAACATGAATTGCGATCTCATCTATGCTTTGCCGGGAGAGACCTTAGAAGAACTAAAGGAAGATATCGAAGCTTTTTGCTCCCTCCAAATCCCCCACTTATCCGCCTATTCTTTGATTTTAGAGGATGCGACCATTTTTTCGTTTAAAGGCATTCAAGAAGCGAGTCAGGATGTCCAAGGGGAAATGTTAGAATTCGTTGTCGAGGCCTTGAAACGCCATGGATACCGGCATTATGAAGTTTCTAATTTCGCTATCCCAGGGCATGAATGTCGCCATAACCTCGTTTATTGGAAGGATGAGCCCTATTATGGGGTAGGCCTTGGTGCCTCCGGCTACGTCGGGCCCCTTCGTTACACGAATACCAAATCCCTATCCTTATATATAAAAGGCGCTAAAGCGGGACGAATTGAAAGAAAAGAAGAAACCGTTTCTCTTCATGATGACTTGCTCTATTTTTTGCTGTGCAACCTTCGTTTGGCGGAAGGGTTTGACCAAAAAGATTTTGAACTCCGATTTGGTAAGACTTTTGAATCTGCTTGTCCCGGCTATGAAAAGTGCTTGAAATCGGGCCTTTTGGTCCAAGAAGGGGGTCGGTTTCATTGCAGCGAAAGGGGGATTTGTTTGCTCGATTCCGTCCTTTTGGAACTAATTCCATAAAATTTAGCAACGAATCCTTGACAGTGCTAAAGTCACGCCTATAATGACACTAGCACTCAAAGGTGCGGACTGCTAGGTGAGGTGATAAAATCATGACAAGAAGTGAACAAGTCTTGAAATTGATTGTTGAACACTACATCAAAACAGCTCAACCGGTGGCCAGCAAGACCCTGATTGAACAATACGGTCTCACCGTTTCGAGTGCCACGATCCGTAACGAAATGCTTTCCTTGGAGAAAGAAGGGTATTTGGAGAAGCCCCACACCTCTGCCGGGCGCGTCCCTTCCGCGAAAGGTTACAAATATTATGTAGATAATCTCCGCGAAGAACGCATCGACGATGGTGTGAAGCACGCCCTCCAAAAGGTTTTGGATCAACGGAGCCAATCCGTCGAAGAGATTATTGCCCAAAGCTGCGAAATTCTCTCCAACATGACGAATTTGGCATCGGTATTTCTGGGTCCGAAGATCAACGAAGAGCACTTGGTGTCCCTTCAGGTCTTCCCCAGCGGAACCAATAGCGCGACGGCGGTATTTGTTACCGACAAGGGCTATGTGGAGAACAAAACCTTCATTCTTCCCGAAGGAATGGAACAAAGCGAACTGAAAAAAGGCGTGGACGCCTTAAGCGAACGGTTGATCGGAACTTCGATTTGCGACCTTGTGCCGAAGATGGAAGCCATGAAACCCGCGCTTACCGACTACATGGTCGGGCAAGACGCCGTTTACCAAGCGTTGCTTGGCGCCTTCCTCCGTTTTGCTGGGGAACGCATGAATCTCTATGGCAAAACCAATCTCTTGGATCAGCCGGAATTCGTCGACGATGCGCAGAAATTACGCCGCGTGCTGACACTTCTAGATAATCCTAAAGAATTGCGGAAAGCCATGGAAGCAGCGGTTCCTAGCGAAGGAGATGTGAACGTACGAATCGGAAACGAGGAAACGGGCCTTAAAAACATGGCCATCGTCTCCGCAACCGTCCAAATTCCAGGGGGGCAAAATGCCACCCTGAATCTACTGGGCCCTACCCGTATGGATTATGACCGAGCCGTGACGTTACTCGATTACGTCACCAAAACCTTGGACGAATATTTTAAACCGAAAGGAGAAAGCAAAGAATGCAAGAAGCGAGCAAGCAACCTAACGACGCCGTCGAGCAAAAGCAGCAAACCGAACCCCCCGAAGAAGGAAAGAAAGTAAGCAAAGCGAAATTTGATAAACTTCAAGAGGAATTCGAAAAAGCCTCCTCCGATCGGGATCATTGGAAAAATGAATATTACAAAGCTTATGCGGATATGATGAATCTCCGCAAAGCGCTAGAAGAGGAGAAGAACTCCGCGATCCGTTATCGGGCCGAAGGGTTCCTTGAAACGCTTCTTCCAGCGTTAGATAGCTTCCATATGGCGCTAGAATCCCCCGCGCCGAACCCCGAATCGAGGAATTACCAAATTGGATTCAGTTACATTTACAACCAAATCGTTGCTTCTCTTAGCAACGAAGGAGTGAGTGAAATCTGTCCAAAACCTGGCGATGCCTACGACGTGAATACGATGCACGCCGTCGATAAAATTCCAACAACGGATTATCCGGAAGGTACGGTGGCCCGCGTTGGAGCGAAGGGATATAAATTACACGATCGTCTTGTTCGGGCCGCGATGGTTTATGTGGCAGAAGCCCCCAAATCAAGCGACGAAAGCAAGACTCAACCAAGTGAGAATGAAGCAAAGGCTCATGAAGCCTAAAAAGGAGAAAAATAACTATGGCAAAAGAAATTATTGTTGGCATTGACCTTGGCACGACCAATTCGGTCATCAGCTATCGTCAAGCAGACGGGAATGTGAAAGTCATCCCCAATCCGGAAGGAACCAATACGACCCCTTCCGTCGTTGCTTTTAAGGCAAGTGGGGAAGAAATTGTTGGCAACGCGGCAAAGCGTCAAGCGATCACCAACCCGGATACCGTTTCCAGCGCGAAGAGAAAGATGGGCAGTTCGGAGAAATTCCACATTAACTGCATCAATAAAGATTTCACCCCGCAGGAAATCTCTTCCAAAGTCCTCGCCTATATGAAGGGCTATGCCGAAAAGAACCTTGGCCAGCCAATCAAAAAGGCGGTCATTACGGTTCCGGCTTACTTCAACGATGCTCAACGCCAGGCGACCAAAGATGCCGGTACCATCGCTGGACTCGATGTTGTTCGTATTATTAATGAACCGACCGCGGCCTGCTTGGCCTTCGGCGTAGATACCAATAAGAGTGGTAAAGTCTTGGTCTTCGACCTTGGCGGTGGCACTCTCGATGTCTCGATTTTGGATATTGGCGATGGAACCTTCGAAGTTCTTTCTACTTCTGGGGACACCCAACTTGGTGGCGACGACTGGGACCACGCGATTGCGGATTGGATCCAGGCGCAAATCAAGATCCAAAACGGCGTTGATTTGACCGACAAAATGGCCCGTCAACGTTTCCTCGATGCGGCTGAACGCGCGAAAATCGAGCTTTCTAGCTCGGTGGAAACGACGATTTCTCTTCCTTTCATTGGCATGAGCAGCTCTGGCCCGATCAACTTCGAAACTACGCTTACTCGCGCTAAATTCCAGGATTTGACTCGTCCGCTACTTGAACGTTGCAAGGTTCCGATGGAAAAAGCGATGCACGATGCTGGACTCTCCTATTCTGACCTTGCTGATATCTTGATGATCGGTGGCTCGACCCGTATGCCAGCCGTTCAGGAAATGGTAAAGCAGGTTTCTGGTCGTTCTATTAACCTCTCGGTCAACCCGGATGAAGCGGTTTCCGCTGGTGCGGCGATTCAAGGGGCCGTTATCGCTGGGGATGTCAAAGACGTCGTTCTTCTCGATGTCACCCCGCTTACCCTCGGCATTGAAACCTTGGGCGGCGTTATGACCCCGCTTATCCAACGCAATACCACGATTCCGACGGAGAAGAGCCAAGTCTTCTCCACAGCGGAAGACAATCAACCCGCTGTTGATATCATGGTCTACCAAGGCGAACGTCCAATGGCCCACGATAACAAATTGCTCGGACACTTCCAACTTTCCGGAATTCGTCCGGCACGTCGCGGCGAACCTCGCATTGAAGTGAAATTCTCCATTGACGTCAATGGTATCGTCAAAGTTTCGGCCAAAGACCTCGATACTCAAAAGACCGCGGATATCACGATTCAAAATAGCAATGGTCTTTCCAAGAGCGATATCGATCGCATGGTAAAGGAAGCCGAAGAACATAAAGCCGAAGACGAAAAGAGAAAAGGCGATATTGAAATCAAAAACAAGGCGCAAACCTATGTGGACGAAATCAACCGCACGCTCTCGGAAAAAGGCGATTCTTTGGATGCCAAGCAAAAAGAAGAACTCACCAAACTTCGCGATGAAGCTTCTGGCGCTATCGCAGCCAACGATATCGAGAAATTGCGCGAAATCGTCGGACGCTTGGAAGATGCGGCCCGCATGGCGGCTCAACAGCAACAATCCGCTGCTGGCGCTCAAAATGCGACTTCTACGGGGGAAGGACATGAGACGGCCGACGATGTCGTTGATGCCGATTTCACCGATAAGAAGTAAAAAAAACTAGATGTTGGACGCGGCGTTCTAATCGGAGCGCCGCGCCTTTATGCAATTTAGGAAGGAGCGCTTATGGCGGAAAAAAGAGATTATTATGAAGTTCTTGGCGTAAGCAAAAATGCTACCCAAGATGAAATCAAAAGCGCCTATCGCAAATTGGCCAAACAATATCACCCCGACTTGAATAAAGCTCCCGATGCCGCGGATAAATTCAAAGAAGTGACCGAAGCTTATGAAGTTCTCTCCGATGAGCAAAAACGTCAAAACTACGATCGCTTTGGCTTTGCCGCTTTTGAAAACGGCGGCTCTACCGGTGGAGCGGGCCCTTTTGGCCAAGGGTTCAGCAGCCAGGGATTTGGCGATGTCGATTTAAATGATATTTTCTCCAGTTTCTTTGGCGGAGGCGGATCTTCGAGAAGTTCAGCCTCTTCGGGCCCAACAAAAGGAGCGGACGTTTTGCGCCGAGTTCGCATTACCTTTATGGATGCGGTTCTTGGAACCAAGATTACGTTCCCCGTTTCCTATGATGAGCCGTGCGCCCATTGTGGCGGAACGGGTGCGGAAAGCCCCAGTGACTTTATGACTTGCCCTACTTGCGGAGGCCGTGGTTATGTAACGACAACGCAGCGCACGATTTTTGGTAACATGCAATCGAAGACCACTTGCTCTGATTGTCATGGAACGGGAAAGAAAATTTCCCACGCTTGCCATCTTTGCGGTGGAAGCGGCTATACGCATGTTAAAAAAGATTTGACCGTGAATGTGCCTGCAGGTATCAATAACGGCCAACAAATTCGCGTTTCCGGAAAGGGGGAACGTGGAGAAAACGGTGGGCCAAACGGGGACATGTATGTCGAAGTATTGGTGCAAGATCACCCTTATTTCCGTCGCGATGGGAACAACGTTCATATCGAGGTTCCTTTGAGTTTTGTCGATTGCGCCCTTGGTTGCGAAATCGACGTTCCGACGGTTTATGGGGAAGTTTCGGTTCGTATTCCAGAAGGGACACAGCCTGACGATATTTTGAAGATTCGTGAAAAAGGAATTAAAGACCTTCGTAGTGGCAAGCCCGGCGATGAATTTATTCATGTAAAGGTGAAAACACCGACTCGACTTGGTAAGAATCAGAAGCAATTGCTACAGGAATTCCAAAACCAGTCGAATTCCAAAGATTCCCCATACCAGAAATGGAAGGATAAATTCGTCAAATGAATGGACCCTTGCTTCAAATCTGAAGCAAGGTTTTTTAAAAATGCTTAAGTAAGTTAGAGAGAAGACCTATAATCATCCTATGCCTTATTGTAAGAATTGTCATCACGAAATTTCGAGACTTGATTCGGACGTTTGCCCTTATTGCGGCGTAAAGGACCCGATCACAGATACCTATCAAACCATGGACGTGACCCAGAATATCGCCGGGTTAAAATCTCAGAATCTTTATCGGTGCAAATCCCAGAAAAAAGCTGCGTTGTTATGCATGCTTTTTGGAAATTTTGGCGTCAAGGAATTCTATTTGCTTGAACCGAAAAAAGGTTGGATTTGGCTTTTAATTACATTACTTGGGGTTGCCGGAATTGGCAGCGCTTTGTATTTTGTATTATGGAAAAATCCTCTGTCTTTTGTTTTGCCTTTTCTTGCATTTTGGCTTTTCCATTTTGTTCGTGGACTACTTTTCTTAAAGAAAGAATCTCCGAAAGACGGCAACGGGGAGTTCCTCCGCTAATGCAACATTTCTTTGGTCAAATTGTCGACAACCGCATCATCCTTAGCCCTGAAGATGAACATCATTTGATTCATGTTAAACGGGCTCAAGTGGGTGAGGAAATCGAAGTAGGTGTCGATGGATGCGTTTATTTATGCACGGTTGCTTCCGTCTATCCTCTAAAGATCGAAAAGAAAATAGCGTTGCCCAGTCGGGAATTGCCTTATCGCCTAGGAATTGCCTTCGGCGTCTTAAAAAGTGAACATTCTGAATGGCTCGTGCAAAAATCGACGGAGTTAGGGGCGACTTCGTTTTATCCCTGCGTTACCGAGCGATGTGTGGTTCGGCCCAAAGCGAAAAAGGATCCCAAGTGGGAACGGCTCCAAAAAATAGCGAATGAGTCAGCTAAACAGTGCCGGCGAGGGCGCTTGCCAGAATTATCCGCCTATCAAAGTTGGAACGAAATGTTAGCTTTGCCATATTCCAATAAAATCCTAGCCTATGAAAATGAATCCCTTCACGGCGATCCTCTTTTGAACGCTTTGCAAGAAATGAAAATGGATGACACCTTATTTGTAATCGGCCCTGAGGGTGGTTTTACGCTCACAGAAGTGGAACAAGCCCAAAGGGCGGGATTCCGCATCGTATCGTTGGGGAAACGCATTCTAAGGGCTGAAACGGCCGGATTATACGGAGCTTGCCTTATTGGATCTATGATGGAGAAAAGGAAATAATGGATTTTTTCAAAGAATTAGAAAAGAAGCAGTCCTCCACTCCGTTTTCCCGTAGCGGGGCAATGAACTACTTTCTCCGTAATTCTGGAATTTTAGCCGATATTCCCTCCTATTCGATTTTTTCTAAGGCAACTAAACCTTTCGATATCATTCGAGCAAATATTCTAATAGCCGCTTTATCCAACAAAGAATGCATCGAAACGATGTTTATGGAACGTTTGAAAGAAGATCGGAAATTGGGCGTGGAATCTAGCCAAGAAAGCATTGTCTCGGATGTAAAAAAGAAGATGCTCGATTTGCCTTATTTTCAAGATGGTAACACCAAGATTTTTGTACCCGTATTTCCTCGTTCTATTAACAATATATATTCGGATAATTTTTTCTCGTTTCAAGATAGAAATTTTAAGAAATTGCTAACTCATTTTGAAGCTTTACTCATTGATCCATTCGACACATACGGTCCTGAACTTTACAATTCTTTTTTTACGAAACTAGTAAAGGTTAAAACTGTTAAAGGAGAGGTGGCCTATTATAACTACGATTCCTATGAAATTTATATTGTGAACGAAGAAGGAAGACTTGAGGTGTCCATTCCTTTGTTCGACCGCGGATTACATCGAAAAAATACCAACCATATGTTAGAAAGAATTGAACCTGTCCTTAATGCATATTTTGAGAACAATAAGGAAGAATTTGTGAAAAGACTAGTTGATAATAAGTTAATATCTAGTAGTTTTGTATATAAAAATAAAAACGATGAACACAGGTTTTTTAGGAAAATAGATAAAGGGATTTAAATAACATGAAATATTTTCTACATTCTTTAGGATGTAAGGTAAATTCTTATGAATTATCCGCTATTGGGACTGAACTTTCATCCCATGGATATTCCCCATGTGAAAACGCGCAAGACGCTGATGTCATTATTATTAATACCTGCTCTGTAACTGGCAGAGCGGATCAAAAATCTCGCCAGCATATTTCTTCATATCGAAAAGGAAACCCTAATGCGATCATTGTCGTAATGGGGTGTTATTCGCAGAAGCATGGAGAGGAAGCGGAATCCCTGGGAGCTAACCTCGTTTTCGGATCGGCGGATCGTTCCAAGATTTACGAGGCTATTGAAACCTTTTTAAAAACAAAAATTAATAGCATTGACATTAAATCTAACGTGCGAAAAGAAACCTATGAAGAGTTAGGCTTTTCGGCTTTTTGTGACAATGCGCGTGCCTATCTAAAGGTTCAAGATGGGTGCAACAATTTTTGCTCGTATTGCCTTATTCCTTTTTTACGTGGGAATTCGCGCTCTCGCGACCCTCGCATGGTGATAGATGAAGCTAAAAAGCTTGTTTCCAATGGATATAAAGAAATTGTCATCACAGGAATTCATATCGGCGCCTATGGTTTAGACCTTGGAGACGGTTCTTTTCGCCTTCCTCAGTTAATTGAAAGCATTTTAGTTGCCTGTCCTTCCTTGCCTCGAATTCGGATTTCTTCCATCGAAGAATCAGAAATACAAGATGATTTCTTGGATTTGCTAGCTCGTTACCCCCAAGTTGTTGATCATTTACATATCCCTCTGCAGTCCGGATCGGCTACTGTGCTTCAGCGCATGAAAAGGAAGTACGACACAGCATCTTTTCTTTCTAAGTTAGTAGCCATTCGACGAATTCGACCCCAAATCGCAATAACAACTGACGTCATCGCGGGTTTTCCTCAAGAAAATGACGAAGAATGGCAAGAATCCATGAATTTTTGCAGACAAGCTGATTTTGCTGAGATTCATGTTTTTCCATTTTCTTCTCGGCCAGGTACGCTCGCTCACGCCTTGCCCGATGTAGATCCTAAAATAAAGAAAGCGCGTGTTCACCAACTATTGGATCTGTCTCGTGAACTTCGTGAAAATTACAAAAAACGCTTCTTTAATCAAGATCTCCCCGTGCTTTTCGAAGAGTTTGATCCTAAATCCGGTTATGCCTATGGCCACACCTCCAACTACCTGCTAGTTAAGATAAAATCGGAAAAACCGCTCCATGGGAAAATGCTTCTTGTAACATATAATAATGAGACGGCATCGGATTAATTTTAAATTTTTTGGACATCTTCTAATAATTCGAGTTGATGTCTATTCTTTATTTCATATAATTCCTTCGTTCGAAAGGAGTTTCAAATGGTAGTCCCACAACGTCGCACGAGCAAAACTCGTAAACGTCTACGCCGTACGCATTTCAAACTCGAGGTCACCGGATTGGTCGCCTGCCCGCACTGTGGCGCGATGATCCGCTCCCATCGCGTTTGCCCCGAATGCGGCTATTACAACGGCAAAGAAGTTATCTCTGTTAAAAAGAAAGAACAGAAATAATGTAAGCGTGCCCTTTGGCACGTTTTTTCACATAAGGAGCATTTATGGAATTCAATAAACTATTTGATCACACCCTTTTAAAACAAGAGGCAACATCAAAAGAAATTATCGCTTTGTGCAAGGAGGCTAAGCAATATCACTTTGCCTCCGTTTGCGTTAACCCCTGTTTTGTCCCTCTTTGTGCCAAAGAACTCGAAGGAAGCGACGTAAAGGTATGCACCGTCGTTGGCTTCCCCTTGGGGGCCAATAGCGTCTCGATTAAGGCCGCGGAAGCCTCTATTGCCGTGGATGAAGGCGCTCAAGAAGTAGATATGGTCATCAACACCGGAAAGGTGAAAGAGGGCGATTTTGCCTACACGGAAGAAGAAGTTCGCCGTGTTAAGGAAGCAATTGGGGATACTACTTTGAAAGTCATTTTGGAAACATCCATTCTGACCGACGAAGAAATTAAGGAGGCTTGTCTGGCCTCCGTTCGTGGCGGCGCCCAATTCGTAAAAACCAGCACAGGATTCAACAAGGCGGGTGGAGCAAGCGTTCATGCCGTGCGCATTATGAGAGAAACGGTTGGAGAAAACGTTGGTGTAAAAGCCAGCGGAGGAATTCACCATTTGTCCGAAGTGGAAGAAATGGTGGAAGCCGGGGCGAACCGCATTGGTTGCAGTGCATCCGTTAACATCATGAAAGAAAAAGAGTTGTTCTAATTTTGGAAACCTCTATTTAAAGAACGTTAAGATTTTGCAGAAAGCTAGCAAAAATCAATTCGATAATTGCTGGCTTTTTTATTCATATGTGCATTTTTTTCGCGGAAACGCAAATCTATTCGTTAAATGTATGTATGAAAATTATTTATCAATGTCAAAGCAAAGGATGCGGTTATGCCTGCGTTAAAATGCTGTTATGCAAACGCGATAAAAACCGAAATTGGGCGTACGCCGATGAGCCGGACGCTGAGCGAAGCGCCCCTTCCCTAAACGAGATAAAGGAATATGGAGCTAAGTATGGCTTAAATCTTCGATCCTATCGCGTTGGAAGCCCCTATGATTGGAGGTTTTTGGCTTCTAAAAATGCACTAGTGCTTCTAGAAGAAGACGGTCTTCAGCATATGTGCGTTTTAGCAAAGGCATCAAAATCAGATTTAACCATATTGGATCCCTCTAGAGGAAAAAGAAAAATTAAGATTAGAAAATTTGAAACGATATTCTCTGGCATTGCGATGGTAACGGATTTGGGCGTCGTGTCTCGAAAAAACGATGTCCCTAAGCCAACTATTCGTTCTATAAAAAAAGGATGGATTCCAATGTTATTATCGTTCGTGTCCGTCTTTTTGATCGGAATGGGCTTCCTTTTATCAGAAAGGGCATCCAAGTGGATTGCCTTACCTTTTTACCTCGTCGGTTTAATGAGTTTAGGCCTATTTTTAGTTTGTTCCCGTTATCTCCAGTCTTCCTTTGATCGGAAATATCAACGAGGCTTGTTGGAGGAAGATCCCAATTTACGCAAAGAGCTATTCACCCATTATTACACTTATAAAAACACGATATTTGGAACAATTCCTCGTGTTTCCTGTGAAATTGGAATTCTTTGTTCGTTGTTGTTCTACATAAGCTTTACTAGTCCTTGGCAAGGCGTGATGTTGGGAATTGTGGGGATAGTTTTGCTGATTATGCTCTATTTTATTCAAATACGTTCCGTGCAAATAGCAAAAGAGGTGGAAAAAGACGAAGACGATTTTTTAAGAGGGAAAAGCGACAAAAAAGAATTAGAAAATAAACAAAAATCCTACCAAAAGAAGGGGTTTAGGTATTCTCGTTTATGGCTTCTTAAAATTTTAGCAGTTTTGTTCATTTCCCTTTTGTTTTGCTTGGGCAGCAGTTTAACCAAGCAGAACCTCGAAGAATCCCCTTACTTAGAAAGTTTGATTCTATGCCTGCTATTTTCTATCCAGATTAACGATTTGGCATCTTATTTGCCCTCAATTTTAAGTAACCGGAGCGAAGCATCCTATTTTTGGTTTCATTTTGTTCGCACAAGCGGGAAATAAATCAAGCAAAGGTCGAGGAAATCGGTTAAAATATGCTCATGCTCGAAGGGTTTGTTTGGCGCGATGCTGAAAATGGTCCCGCGTTTCATCTCTGTGGAACGCTAAAGGGAGTCACTTTTCTATATGGCGATGATTCGAGCGCCGTTGCCAATTACTTTATCCATCCACAGCCTGATTGGCATGGGGAATTTTCACTAGATGGCCGGCCCATTTCGGATCCAATCTCGGCTTATATTCTAACGAAATATGCAGATTTAACCCTTTTTTTAGAAGAAGTTAAAAACCGAGAGAATCCCAATTTTCTTTTCTTGGATTTCTCCCATTTGAACGCATTGGAACAATCGCTTTCTCTACAACGAATTCTGGAGCAAATGTCTTTATGCCGCCTTCTTATTTATGCTCCTAAAATTACACCTCGCTCGTTAGGCGTGAACATTGGAAATGAATGGTCCCCTTATAAAGAAACTGGTTGCGTGGAGGACAAAACGCGGTTGGCCCAGGCTTTTGATGGTCTCATTGGGGATTTGGCGTGGGATAAAGAACCGCCAGAAGGATCCTTGGTTCAAGATTCGAAAACCGTTTGGCTAAAAACCCCCTCTATTCCCGAGTCCTTGGACACGGAAGAATCGAACAACCGCCAAAATGAAAAACAAAAAGACACAAAAGTAATTTCTCAAAAAGAAGATGATACAAGCAGAAAACATTTGCAGACCGCAAAAAGAAATAGAAGGTTCAACTGGGGCGAAATCTCCAATGACTTCAAGAAAAATTGGGTTAATCATGCATTCTTTTTCCTTTTTGAAGCTCTTTCCTTCTGTGTTTTGATTCTTTGCAAATGCTCTCAAAATATTACTCCGCTGTTTTTTGGATTATCCATTGGGTTAAATGCGTTGTTTGCCTTTTTGTGTGCTCTCCCCATTTCTTTTATTGCAGAAGATAACGGGAACGACCAACTGACCCCTTCTCTTAAATTTGGCTTTGCTTGTAGTTTTGTGTTTGCCGTTGTTGGCATTGTGCTTTCCGTTGTTTTCTCTTTATCGGCGGAGGAGCGACGAATTATTTCTTATTTTGCAATTCCCTATGGAGCCTCTCCTTTGTTATGCTATTTGGCCTGCTATTACCAATGGCGTAAGGCGGAAAGGAAAAAGGAGGATAAGCATTAATGGAATTAGAATTTGATAATCGATTTGATGCTCAATTTGACGAATGGGAAAGCAAATATGAATCGCTTTTGGATGTGATCGCCTCCCTTTTATCGATTCGCAAAAATTATGAAATTGACCTAAGTTTGGTCGGAGAAGAAGAAATTCACACGATTAATCGTGATTATCGCGGCATAGATCGGGTAACTGACGTTATTAGCTTTGCTTTTGAGGATGATCATAGTGATTTGGGAAAAATCGTGGGGGGAGACGATGTTCCTATCTTGCTCGGAGAAATCTTCATTTGCATTCCCCAAGCCCTCCGTCAAGCCCAAGAATTTGGTAATACCCCTGAGCGTGAACTTTCCTTCCTTTTCGTCCATGGAATGCTTCATTTGCTTGGATTTGACCACGTGACAAAGAAACAAGAAGAAGTGATGTTTCCTCTTCAAGAAAAGATTTTAAAAGCCTGGAAGGAGATTAACCCATGAAATTAAGCCCGGAAGAGTTGCTTGATAAAGCAAAACAGGCACGTGCCTTGTCTTATTCCCCTTATTCGCATTTTGCAGTAGGCGCGGCATTAGAATGTGCTGACGGGAGCGTGTTTTGTGGAGCCAATATTGAAAACGCATCGTTCCCTCTTGGCATGTGCGCAGAAAGAAATGCCATCTATCACGCCTTGATGCGTGGAAAGAAGAAAGAGGATTTTGTTTCTCTCGCTATTGTGGCCGATACGGATGAACCCTGTTCTCCGTGTGGGGCTTGCCGTCAGGTTTTGTGGGAACTGTTCCCACTAGATGCGCCCATTTATCTAGGCAATTTAAAGAACGAAATAAAACACGTAACGGCGAAAGAGCTTTTGCCCTTCGCATTCAATGGAGAAGATTTATGAAAATTGGAACAATCGCCATTATGGGGCGTCCGAACGTGGGGAAAAGCACCTTTTTAAATTGTGTACTTTCAAAAAAGATCTCAATCGTTTCTCCCAGGGCTCAAACCACCCGTGACTCGATCTGCGGCATTTTGACAGAAAAGGATCGTCAGTATGTCTTTGTAGATACTCCAGGGATTTACTATGGGGATGGCAAACTGGAATCCCACATGCGTCGCGCCGCTTTTGGAAGTTCCCGTGGAGTAGATGCAATTTTGTACTTTCTTGACGCATCTTCTGATTCGCTGGACCAAGATTTAAAAATTGTGTCTTCGATCAAAACGGATTCCCCGCTTTTGTTCGTCCTTAATAAAATTGACCTTATTAAAGTGGAAAAAGCCCGGAAAATCGAAGAAAAAGTCAAAATCGCTTATCCGAATTCTTTGGTGATTGAAGCATCGTTTAAAGAAAATTTCGGCATCAAAGAGGTTAAAACGGCTCTCGAGCCTTATCTCACGGAAGGGGAACCCCTTTATCCTAAAGATTATTTAACCGATAAGGACAGAGAATACCAAGCCAAAGAAGTGATCCGCGAAAAATTATTGCATTTCCTTTTTGACGAAATTCCTCATCAAAGCGCTGTTCGTATCGACGAGTTTACCAAAGAAGGCGGAGGTTACAACATTTCCGCCACCATCATCGTGGAAAAGAAGGCTCACAAAGGGATTGTGATTGGTCAAGGCGGACAAATGATTAAAAAAATATCGATGTCTTCTCGTCATGAATTGGAAAGAATGTGGCATGAACACGTCACTCATCTAACCATTGAAGTTGAAGCCATTCCTGGTTGGAGAAACTCCCCGAAAGCCTTAATGGATTTAGGGTACAATGACAAGTGATTGGATAAAAAGAAGCGGGATAGTCTTGCGAAACTCCACGTCCAAAGAAAGCGATGGAGTTATTACCTGCTTATCTAAGGAAGGCTTTTTCAGCTTTTATGCCCATGGCGTTAAGAAGATAACGTCCAAATCGGCTATGTCGCTGCAGCCGTTGAGTTCCTGTGAATTTTCTTTGTCCATAGATTCAAAAGGAAATGCGACCCTAAAGGAGGCCTCCCTGTTAGAAATTTTGCTCCCAAGTGAAAATTTAGACGCATTTTCCATCGATAATCTACTCATCGAATTGTCTTTGCGTTTTTTACAAGAAGATGAAGCCGCGGAAGCGTTTCCTTGGGTATTGAGAGCATTTCAAGCCATAAAAAAGGGTGGCGACCCTTATTGTACTGGTTTAATTTGTTTTGCCCATCTATTGGTAATCGGCGGAATTGGGCTTGATGTGGACGAATGCGTTTGCTGCGGTGCGAGAAATAAAATCGAAACCATTGATCTCGATACAGGTGGATTTGTATGTCCCTCTTGCTTTCGAAATGAAACCATGGGCAAGGTATCAAGGGAGGTTTTAAAAATTTATCGTTATATTTTCAAAGCACCCCTCACCGATTATGGGCGGGTGAATTTAGGCTGGGAAGCTTGCCGACCCATCTATTTGTCCCTTGGCCATTATTTAGAAAAGAATACGGGCGTGAAACTACGGACCTTGGATTTATTATCTAAGATTTGACACCCTCTTCTCCAGCGTACTCTTAAAGTGGGTTGACACGATAGATATCCCCCGTAACATTTGACAGGTTTTTTATCTGTAACAATTCGAAGATAAGGAGGCTCCAATGCCAAACAAATTCTCATTTGAAACCATTACTCAACATCTTCAGAATGCCGGATTCGTCTTCCAAGGAAGCCAAATCTATGGCGGATTGTCCAACACATGGGACTACGGGCCTTTGGGTTCGGAAATGAAAAGGAATATCCGCAATCTTTGGTGGAAAAAATTCGTTCAAGAATCCCCGACAAACGTCGGCATCGATTCCGCGATTTTAATGAACCCGAAAGTTTGGGAAGCCACGGGACATGTTTCGACCTTCAACGACCCGATGGTGGACTGCAAAGCCTGCAAAGCTCGCCACCGCGCGGATGAGTTAATTAAAAGCGAATATCCAGATGTGGACGTGGATGGGATGACGTTTGAACAAATGGACGCTTTCATCAAAGAACACGCGATGACTTGCCCTGTTTGTGGCAAAAGTGACTTCACCCCGATTCGCAAGTTCAATATGATGTTTAAAACCCATATCGGAGTCACCGACGATGCCAGCAGTGTTGTTTATTTACGCCCCGAAACGGCACAAGGCGTTTTTGTGAATTTTAAAAACGTTCAGCGCGCAACCCGCAAAAAACTTCCGTTTGGCATTTGCAATACAGGCAAAAGCTTCCGCAATGAAATCACTCCGGGGAACTTCACTTTCCGCACTCGCGAGTTTGACCAGTGCGAAATGGAATTCTTTTGCAAGCCCGGAACAGACCTTGAATGGTTTGCTTATTGGAAAGAATATTGCCGTAAATTCGTCGATTCTCTCGGCGTAAAGGATGAAAATCTTCGTTATCGCGACCACGAACCGGCAGAATTAGCGTTTTACTCGAAAGCAACAACGGACGTCGAATACCTCTTCCCTTCGCTAGGATGGGGTGAAATTTTGGGCGTGGCCGATCGTACGGATTACGATTTAAAACGCCACATGGATTTCTCCGGTCAGGACCTCACTTATTTTGACCCTGAAACCAACGAAAAGTACATTCCTTACTGCATTGAGCCTTCCATGGGCCTTGACCGTTTATTCCTTATGGTTGCCGTGGATGCCTACGACGAAGAAGAACTGGCAAATGGAGATAAGCGCGTTGTTATGCACTTAAAGCCCGCCCTCGCTCCGTATAAAGTTGCCGTTTTGCCCCTTTCTAAAAAACTAAATGAAGGGGCGCTAGAAATTGCAAATTCGCTCAATAAGCATTTCTCGATTTGCTATGACGAAACGGGGTCTATTGGCAAACGTTATCGCCGACAAGATGAAATTGGCACCCCCTATTGCATTTGTGTCGATTTTCAAACCGCGGAAGACCATATGGTTACGGTCCGTGACCGCGATTCCATGGAACAAGAGCGTATCGCGATCGCGGATTTAAAGGTTTATTTGGAAAATAAAATCGGGGAATAACAAACGGAATACGGAAAGAAAGGAGGAGAGATCGACGTGTACGACCGCGAATTAATTAACGACGTTTTGAAAGCCGCTGATATCGCGGATGTTGTTCGACACTATCTTCCGGATTCTTTTCAGAAAAAAGGAAAGAATTATGCGGCTCGGTGTCCTTTTCACGACGACCACGACCCCTCTCTTTCTATTAATGTAGAAAAACAAATTTATCATTGCTTCGTTTGTGGGCACGGGGGAAATTCCATTCGTTTTGTCCAAGAATACACCCATTGTTCCTTCATGGAAGCAGTGCGTAAAACGGCGGAAATCGCTGGATTCCACGACCCCCGATTGGAAAAAGATGTCCCCCTGCCAACGGTAGACCCGCAAAAGAAGCGGTTGTTGGATTGCATTGACACTCTGCAAAGCTATTATCGTTATGCGCTTTCCACGGACGAGGGGGCTGCCGCGAGAGAATACTTGGCCAAAAGAAACCTTGATGAAGCTACGCAGGCTAAGTTTGGAATTGGCTATGCACCCCTAGACGGATCTGCTACAGTCCGCTTCCTTAGAGCAAAAGGATTTTCCCCGAAAAACATCGAAGAAATCGGAATTTCCAATGTCTCGGATTCTGAAATGCGCGATGTTAACGCTGGGCGAATTACCTTCCCTCTTTGGGATAACCGTGGCGCCGTTATTGGCTTCAGTGCGCGACAAATCATTCGTGACCCCCAATCCGGTAAATACCGCAACTCGCCGGAGACTCCGCTGTTTCATAAAGGTGACGTTCTGTATAACTATCACAATGTCGCCGAATCTGCTCATCACGATGGTTATTGCTATGTTTTGGAAGGTTTTATGGATGTCATGGCCCTTGACAAAGCGGGCCTTCCCAACGCGATAGCCCTCATGGGAGTCGCCCTTACCAAAAATCAGGTTTCTCTGCTAAAAAGGTTGCGTTGTGAAATTCGCCTTTGCCTTGATGGGGACTTGGCGGGGCAAACGGGAATGATGGGGGCAATGGAAGAACTCTCTGCCGCCAACATCCCTTTCCAAATCGTAGACTACGGAAACGATTTACGCGATCCCGACGACATTCTTCAAGAAGACGGAAAGGATGCTTTGGTAAAGAGAATGCAAACTCTTTCCGACCCCATTGATTTTCAACTTTCCTATTTGCTTCATTTCAAAAAAGCCAATCGTCCAGAGGAAAAGAAAGAAATCATCGAACGCCTCGGTCCTTCGATTATGAGGGAATCGGGTATTGAAAAGGAAAACCACATTGCCAAATTGGCAAAAGCTCTCCAATACGAAGAAAGCGCGCTTCGGATCGTCTTATCTCAAAACAATCGCACGATTGCGCATTCTATTGAAGTGCCCTCCGCATCTTCGAGAAATGGAAAAAATCAAGATGTTCGACCCTTATCGAAGGGGACTGCTAAAGGGACTCAACGTCTTGATTTCGCTGAAAACACCATTCTCTATTATTTGTTGACCAACGGTAAGGCTCGCAGGGATATTCAATCGCGAGATAACCCGTTCTATTCAGAGAATTATAGGCAAATACTATTCTATTTACTTCAATACGCATCCGAAGTCGCCGATGATGGATTTGAAATCGCTGGATTGCTATCTTTTATTGAAGAAAACGAACCGTCGGCCTCCAGCAACCCTATGAGCAACATCATTGCTTCGGTCGCTGACGAAGCTCCCACCTTGCCTTATAGCCCTTCTTTGCTAGATCGATGTAGCGAAGTGATTGCGGAAGAAAAACAACGGCTGGGGCAAAAGAAACTCATTATTAAAGCGGTGGAAACTGGCGATAGCCGGCTAGCTGCGTCTGCCTTAAAGGCGTTTGCTGAAAAACGTGGAGAGGAGTGGAAAAAACAAATAAAAGAAAAAGATTAATCGCGGAAACGCGTTCGTGAAATAAGGAGGATCAAAACATATGAAAAAACAAAAAGAAACCATCGTGGATGACGAACTTGACTTCTTAAGCGAAGAAGATGAAGTTGGTTCGGAGAAAAAAACGAAGAAGAAAACAAGCGCCCCCAAGAAGGAAGAAGAGGCGCCCGAAGAGATTTTTGACGGAGAGGAAGAAGAAGACCTCGCCAAGAAAAAAGCCATCGAAGACATCAAAAAATCTTTCTTGAAAAAAGGAAAAGAAGAAGGCTCCATCAATGTGGAGGATGTCTTGTTCGAAACGGAAAAATTGGATATCACAGAAGAACAATTGAGCGATATCATCGAATTCTTCCGTAAAAACAACATCAAAGTGGAATCGGATGAAACCGAGGACGACATCGATGAGGACATGCCTGCCGATTTGATGGATGTGGAGCAACAAATCGCCGAGGATGAAGCCGACGCCAAAGTGGAAGGGGACTTGGAATTAAGCGCGGAGGAGCAAGAAGTCGCTCAAATTTCTGAAGCGGATTTATCCCGCATGTCCATTGGCGAAGTCAAAAACAACGACTGCGTCAAGATGTACCTGAAAGAAATTGGCAAAGTTAACCTTTTAACCGCTGCCGAAGAAACGGATTTGGCCAAACGCATTGTGGCCGGAAATCAGCCCAATGCGACCGAAGAAGAAAAAGAAGATGGCAAGCTCGCCAAAGATCAGCTGATCACGGCGAACTTACGCCTTGTTATTTCCATCGCCAAACACTATATCGGACGCGGCATGCATTTCTTGGACTTGATTCAAGAAGGAAATATGGGTTTGATTAAAGCGGTTGAAAAATTCGATTATACCAAAGGCTTTAAATTCTCTACCTACGCCACTTGGTGGATTCGTCAAGCCATCACTCGCGCGATTGCCGACCAAGCTCGTACCATTCGTATCCCCGTCCATATGGTGGAAACAATCAATAAAATGACTCGCGTCCAGCGTCAACTTGTCCAGGAATTAGGGCGCGATCCCACCGCAGAGGAAATCTCTGAAAAAATGGAAGGTCAGCTCTCTCCGGAAAAAATCCGCGACATTCAACGAATTGCCCTTGAACCCGTATCGCTAGAAACACCGATTGGTGAAGAAGACGATTCTCATTTGGGTGATTTCATTGAAGATAAAGACGCGGAATCGCCTGAAGAATACACGACAAAAGCGCTTCTGAAAGATGAACTCTATGACATCATGAAAGACTTAACCGACCGCGAAGAAAGAGTGTTGCGGTTACGGTATGGTCTTGACGATAATCGTCCCCGCACTTTGGAAGAAGTGGGACGTGAATTCGGCGTTACCCGCGAACGCATCCGTCAAATTGAGGCGAAAGCCATTCGTAAATTACGCCACCCGACGCGCGCTAAAAAATTGGGAGATTATCGGGATTCCAGCTTTATCACTGGTTTCTCGGATAATTCCAACGATCGATAAGGAGAAATAATGACCATTCAGGATACCAAGCTTTCATCACAGGGGAATCTCAATTCCAACGTTCGTTCCCCTAAAAAGTCGAAGGGAAATCACCTTAGTCAAAAAGGAGAAGTTGAAAACTACTTAAGCCGGATTGCTAACCTTCCCCTTTTGACGGAGGAAGAGGAAAAAAACCTTGGTGAAGCCATCCTGAAAGGCCGGGGTGCCGAGGCCTCTTTGGAAGAGAAGGCTTCCGCTAAAGAAGCGGCAAAACAGCTAGCCAATGGTAATCTTCGTCTCGTTATTTCCATTGCCAAGGAATACACGAATCGCGGTTTGCCACTTATCGATTTGATTTCCGCGGGAAATGTGGGATTATTGCATTCGGCAGAACTTTTTGATTATCGGAAAGCTCGTTTTACAACCTATGCTACTCGCGGGATTCGCGATGAAATTTCGCACACGATTATGGCAAATGGCCATGCGATTCGAATTCCCGAAGAAAAAATACTCCAATATTCTCAGGTTAACCGCGCCAAAAAACAATTAGAACAAAAATTGATGCGTGAGCCTTCTTCCAAAGAAATCGCCGACTCGATGGAAGGATTTACCCCAGAACAGGTGACATCGCTTTTAAAGATGCCTCTTCAAGTGGTGTCCACCGATAACCCCATCGGCCCCGAAAACGATTCTTATTCTCTACAAGACTTAATTCCAGACTCGGATTCCGATGTCGACAAAAGTATTCTTCAAGAAGAGGACGAAAAAACTGTGGCTAGTGTTTTAGCTGCTTTAACCGATAGGGAGCGCGAATTCATTCGTTTGCTTTATGGCTTAAATGGAGAAGCTCCACTTTCTTTGCAAGAAGTGGGAAATCGGTATGGGATTAGCCGAGAACGTGTGCGCCAAATTCGAGAAACTGCCTTATCCAAAATGAGAAAGGCTTTAGGAGACGACGATGCCTAAGAAATTATCCAAAAGACTTCAATCCATCGCTAATCTTGTCCCAAAAAACAGCTATATCGCCGATATCGGAAGCGATCATGCACAGCTTCCGATCTATTTATGCGAAACGGGAACTGTTTCTTGGGCTCAAGCGGTCGAAAATAAAACGGGCCCTTTTTTGCGTATGACTCACGCGATTCAAGAAAGTGGGTTAGAGGGACATATTGATTGTAGCAGAAGTGACGGAATATCCGACCTTAACGAGGGGGTAGATACCGTCTTAATTTGCGGGATGGGCGGAATGCTTGCTTGCGACATTTTGGAAGCGCACACCGAAAAATTGTTCCACGTTCAAACCATTATCGTAGACCCTCACAAAGATTTAGTATCCGTAAGAAAGCGCGTGACTGCGCTTGGGTATAAAATCGACGAAGAAACCATGGTTTACGAAGATAAAATCTTCTATACCATTATTCGTTTTGTCAAAACGGATGTCGCTGTTGACTACAGCAGGAGTGATCTTCTTTTTGGCCCAATACTTCGAAAAAAACGCGGTGAAACTTTCGAAGATTGGCTCAAAATTCAACTGAAACATGTCAATGATATTTTGAATTTGAATTTGCCCCGCGAAAAACGGGACTACTATTTGGATTTATATCGATTAATTCGCGATGAAAAGAATCGTACTAACGTTGCATAGCCGATAAATAATCGTAACATTCCTTTAGGATGGATGACGAAGTGGAAGCTCCGCTAGAAAGGGCGATTCTCTCGCCTTTTTTAAAGGAGATATTTTGAAGTTCTGAAAGATTCCTAACAAGATAGCAGCGGAGATTTTTCTTTACCCCGATTTCGTACAATTTAACCGAATTATTGGAACGAGGACTGCCAAGGACCACTAAAGTGGTAATGGATTCTGGCAAATCCATAATTGCCTTTTGCCGTAAATACGTGCTTTGACATTGGGATTTAATCAATTGAATCGAAATTCCTTTTTTGGATAAAAAAGAAATCGCGGATTCTATTTCCTCTCCAGAAATCGTAGTTTGACATATGGCGGGATAGACGATGGATGGAGTAATGTCGATGCTTTGGAGTTCAGGGTGGACCACATCAAGAAAAATAGCGTTTGGATTATTGGCCATAAACGCATCGGCTTCTAGATGGCCTTTTACCCCAAAATAGAAAAAAGAGGACTTGAGGGAAGCCCCGGCCACTCGGTTTGCTTCCACAAAAGGACAAGTGCAATCTAATATTTTAAGATTTTTTTCCGCTGCTAATTTTTCCCAACCCAAGGGGTGCCCGTGGGCAGAAAAGATCACGTAGGAGCCGTCGGGGATGCTCTTCAAGACAACTTCTAAATTTTCTTTTCTCTCATCGATAATATGAATGTGATGATTTTGAAATTCCATCATGGAATCCTCGTTATGAACAAGCATCCCAAGGCAATAAATTTCAACGTCGGGTTGCTCCTTCCTTAGTCTTAGAGCAAGAGAGAAGGCCCTTTGCACGCCGGAGCAATATCCATTTGGTTCAAGAAGTAAGACATCCATGCAAGTATTTTCGTTGAGAATCTAGGAAAAATGAAGAGATTTCCTATATAATCGTGCGGTATGAAATCCTTTAAAGAATTTAACTTAAGCCCAGCGCTAACGAGCGCACTGGAAAAAATGGGCTACACCTCGCCTTCTCCGGTGCAATCTCGGGTTATTCCCAAGGCGTTGCAAGGCAAGCGCATTGTTTGCCAAAGCGAAACGGGGAGTGGGAAAACCCATTCCTATTTGATTCCCATTTTGCAAAAAATTGACACGCATTTGCCTCGTTTACAGTCGATTATTATTTGTCCGAGTCGAGAATTGGCGCGTCAGGTTTATGACTTTGCCTTCGCTTTTACCCGTTTCTTCCCCACCTTCAAAGTGCGACTCTTTTCCAGTGAAACCGAAATCGCTCAAAATAAAGAAGGACAAACGGTCCCCCCTCAAATGATCGTGGGAACCCCCGGTCGTTTAAAAGAGCTCCTTTCGCAGGAATATGTTTTTGATTTGCATGGAGTTCGCAGTCTTGTTTTGGATGAAGCAGATATGCTTTTAGAACTCGGATATTTCCAAGATATCGATGAAATTTATCAAAAACTTCCAGAAAACGTTCAAACCATGGTGTTCTCTGCGACCATGAACGAAAATCTTAAGCTCCAACTTGAAAAATATATTGGCTCCGAGTTTTTGTATGAGGGAGAAGAACAAAAAACTAGTTCCCGCGTTGCCCACCATTTCGTCGATGTTAGGCATGTCGGCACCGTGGAAGCACTATCCAAGTTTCTCGATATTCGTCGCCCCTATTTTTGCCTCGTCTTCGCCTCGAAAAAAGAAGACGTCAAAACCATTTACGAAGGATTGAAAGCCAAAAAATATTCCGTTACCTATTTCTCAGGTGATTTAGACAGCCGAGAAAGAAAACAGGTTTTAAAAAGAATCCGCGCAGACGAATATCAAATCGTTGTGTGTAGCGACTTGCTAAGCCGGGGCATTGATTTGGATAATGTAACCGATGTAATTTCCGTTGATTTGCCCATGGATCTTTCCTATTACTATCATCGTGCGGGAAGAACCGGTCGATTCGATAAAACCGGTGATTCCTGGGTTTTCTATAACGTAGATTCCCTTTCTCGTCCCAAAGAATTGCTCAGTCAAGGCCTACCTTTCGATTACTATATCTTAAAGAATGACCGCCTTGAGAAAAACGAATTGGGGCTGGACGCCAAAAAGAAATTCTCCGGAAAGAAAAAATTCTCAGAAGAGGAATTAAAGGAAGTTAAAATCGCCAAGGCAAAAACTTCCTCGAAAACCGTGAAACCCGGCTATAAAAAGAAGCAAATGCGTGCGGTGGAAAAGGTGAAGAACAAGTACCGCCGAAAAGCAATCCAAAAATCAATTAAAGCCAAAAAGGATGCTCGTTACGCACAAAGGGCGAAACAAAAACTAGAAGGGAAATAACTAAAGTTTTTTCAATTCTTCGATCATGGCGGGGATAATCTCCCCGTCTTTTACTTCCTTAAGGATCTTTCCTTTTTGAAAGATAACCCAGCGTCCTTTTCCGCCTGCGCACCCTAAGTCCGCGTGCTTGGCTTCTCCGGGACCATTGACGACGCACCCCATTACGGCAACCGTTTTATTGATGTGGTTTTCTTCCATATAAGATTGAAGCGCCTTGGCCGTAGGAATCAGATTTACCTGGGTTCTCCCACACGTGGGACAGGAAATGAAGGTCGGGTAATCTGGTTTAAGCCCCAAATCATGTAAAAGACGGCAGCAGGCCCTAATTTCTTCTTCTGGAGCATCGCTAAGAGAGATACGAATGGTGTCCCCGATTCCCTCCATTAATAAGGGGGCAAGTCCGGCAGTGGAACGGATAAGGCCAATGTCCTTGGGTCCCGCTTCCGTGATCCCTAAGTGAAGAGGATAGGGAAAACGTTTGGAGGCTTCTTTATAGGCTTCCACGGTTTCAAGAACATTGCTTCCTTTGGCGGATAAGACCAAATCATGGAAACCCACCTCTTCGAAAATGGCAACGCATTCGGTTAAATCATCCATCAACTGTATCGCGGATGCAGGGCGTGGATCGTTAGAATTAGCATCTTTTTTCAAAGAACCAGAGTTCACGCCAATGCGAATGGGAATCCTTTTAGAGGCACATTTTGTGGCAATTTGCCAAATTCGTTCTTTGGAGCCGATGTTGCCGGGGTTAACGCGGATGGCGTCTGCCCCATTTTCAATGGCGCAAAGTGCCAAACGATAGTCAAAGTGAATATCGGCGATTAAAGGAATAGAGACTTCCTTTTTCAAAATAGAGAACGCTTTTGCATCCTCTTCGTCTAAGACGGAAAGTCTCATTAAATCGGCTCCAAGTTCGTGACATTTTCGAAGTTGCTCTACCACGAGATCCGTGCGACTCGTTTTAATGGAGCACATGCTTTGAATCAATATTTTTTCTTGTCCGCCCAGTTGGATGTTCCCAACGTGAACAGGTCTTGTGTCTTTGCGTTTTACCATAACTTCATTGTAATGCGTTTTCGCCCGATTTTGCTTATAGATTTTCCCTTTTTACTATGGTAAACTCATCAACGCTCAATAGAGGGAGAAGAAAAATGGCCAGCAAACGCGATGAAGTCATCTTAAAGTGCACCGTGTGCGGTGAAGAAAATTACATCACCACCCGTAATAAGCGCTCTCACCCTGCTAAAATGGAAATCAAAAAATATTGCCACCGTTGCAGGGAAAAGACGTTGCACAAAGAGAAAAAATAAGGCCTCGGCCTTATTTTTTTGTTAAACTAAAGCATGCTTCTTTTCATTTTCATCACCATTGTTTCCCTCGGCTTTATTCCCCTAAGTCTATTAACCAAGAAGAAAAAAATTCCTGAAGGGATTGGTGCGTTCTCTTCCTTGATTTTGGGGATGGCTTTTGTTTTTAATCTTACTAGCGTTGCCTATCACGCATTCGGCAATCAAAAAGCTTACGAAATATCCTTGCAAAACCGAGAGGACCTAATGGCACGATATCTCGAAGCCAAAAACGACGAAAACAAAGAATCCGAACTAAAAAAGGTCACGAAAGAAATCGCCTGGTATAACGAGGAATTAAGACAAAACAAAGAGATGGCCGATTCTATTTGGGTAAATTGGTATAGTTATTCTTACGCGAGTGAGCATTTCGATGAACTAATTATCACACTATGAGCAATTACAAAGTAACAAACCTCTATAACGGAGGTTTTTGGTCTAATGTTTATTGTCTAGGGGAAGAAGGCGGCCCATGTATTATTATCGACACGGGTGACAATCGTGCCGATCGTATTGGAAAATTTATACAAAAACACCATAGCCAATGCCTAGGAATATTATTGACCCACGGACATTTCGACCATATTTATGGCTTGTCTCAGCGAACTGGGGGCTGTCAAGAAGTGTCGGTATATCTTCATACCCAGGATATTCCTTGTTTATCTTCTCCGAAGCGAAACGCCTCCGAAGATTTAATTGGCGAGCCTTTCGTTTGGGAAGGGAAGGTGGAGGAAATATATGATGGATTGGAGCTTTTTGAAGGTTCTCTTCGTTGTCTTGTCCTTCATACACCATTCCATACGGTAGGTTCTTGCTGCTTTTATTTTCCAGACCTTGACCTATGTTTCACCGGAGATACGTTGTTCCATTTGGGCGTTGGACGTGATGACCTTGCGGGTTCTGCACCCCAGCTTCGCGATGATTCCTTAGGAAAATTGATGAAATTGTCACCAAATACTTCCATTTTCCCAGGACACGGTCCGAAAACCACCCTCGAAAATGAGCTGCAATATAACCCCTATCTTTCTTCAAAGAACTGGGGCTTTTAACGGATTATAAATTTATTTATAATATTTTCCGCGTTTGATACGCTTTTAGGAGTAGAAAAATGATCAACGTTACTGAATTACGTCCTGGCAATTATTTCATTGATGAAGGAAATCTTTATCGTGTTATCGATATCCTTCTTAACAAAACAGCCATGAGAAAAATGGTCGCCAAAGTCAAAGTCAAAAATTTGCGCACTGGAGCCATCACCGAGCTCGCCAGAAACTCGGGCTATGGAGTCGAAGACATTCACATCGACAAGAAAATCATGCAATATCTCTATGATTCCGGCGAGACCCTTGTTTTTATGGATGGCAAAACCTATGAGCAAGCCGAACTCGCCAAAAATAACTATGGAGACATCATCCCCTTCCTCGCCCCGAACCAAGAAGTGACCATCGTCTCGTACGAAGACGAAATCTTGGATGTCCAACTTCCGTCTAAAGTTGTTTTAACGGTTGTTGAATGCGAACCGGGTGTCCGTGGCGACACTGTTTCTAACGGCGGTTCCAAAGATGCTAAGCTTGAAACCGGAATGAACATCCGTGTCCCCCTCTTCATCAACCAAGGCGACAAAATCTCCGTCGATACCACCACTGGCAAATACGACGGGAGGGCCAACTAATGGAATGGAACGTTGGCTGGTTTTGCCTCGTTCTCGCTGCGTTGATTTTGGGCCTAATAGGCGGTTTCTTCGGCGCTAGAGCCATTATCAAAAAGGAAATTCAAAAGAACCCTCCAATCAATGAACAAATGATTCGTGCAATGTACCTTCAAATGGGACGTAAGCCCAGCGAAGCAGACATTCGCAAAATCATGAATTCCATGAAGAAAAACAGCACGCTATAATGGCGTGCTTTTTTTGCAATAATGGTTGTCTAACTTCTAAGGTGGTTTAAGCGGTTTTGCAAAAAAGCGGCCGCTTAAAGCTATAACCTTAAGGTTGCTAGCAAACAGGGCATCCAGATGGGTGCCTTTTTTGTCTCCTCACGCTCCATTCCATGGCGAAAAGAAGCTTAGATCCTTTCAAAATTGCAGCGTCCGCATGCGACACAATCGCATCGCGGCACTAAGCCAATGGTGTGGACAAGTCAAACGATGAACACTTCCCCCCAAAAAGATTTCTTAAAATCGTTTGCTCGAGCTAATACTGATTTCGTTGCTGTTTTCCAAAAAACCAACACTTTACTTAGGCAAAACAAGGCAATCCATTTACGAGAATTCCGGCTTGATATGGGACACCTGCAAAACTATGTGGTTTTTTCAACTCTAGAAACGTTATGGAACTGAACCATAATCTATTCCGAGCGAAATGGAAAGCCATCTGTCGGAAGCTGGCAAATTCTCCTTTAGAAAAGCCATCCGTTTCATAATAAATCATAAAAAGAAGTGAAAGAAGGAGATTTCATTATGATTTCCGATTGGTAAATTATCACATTCTCGTCAAGTTTTTTTGATTGTATCCAAACTGCTTACAACCACGAGGGGACATCTCTTGTTTCAGCGTTATAAATGTTTTCTATGGCAAAGAGTGTTTGAAGAAAGAGAAAAAAGAACTGTGGAAAATTTTTAAAGATGTAGACGTGACGGACTTAGTAAAATTTGAAGGAAACCAACCTGTCTATAACCTAGTAATATCTTTCAAATAGTTTGTTATAACGATTTGGAAACTGAAGATCTATTAAGTTCATAAATATTGCAGTATGTTTTTTCTTTTTTCCTTTGTCTTCGCACTCGGGAACAGCGATCCTTTTCTTAAAACAAATAATTTAACAGTGAGTTCTGTGCAGAGTTTAATTGCCTGGGGTGTAGAAGAAGCGGATAAGGGGTGCATTGAACACAAAATGTTAAAAAAGATAACGCATAATCCAATTTTTTAAAAAATCAGAATTAATAATTAAATTACAAAACTTTGTCAATCAAAAACAAAGTATTATCCGAATATTTTTTCAAATAATTTTTAGTTTATTCTATTATTTTAAATACCTAGAAAACTACTAATAATTTACTTTGAGACTTTGGAGAATGGATTTTTTGTTTCCGTATGTTTTTTTAACCTCTCAATGTTGGATTTATGGCGAGCAATCAGCAAAACAGTGATAGCAGTATCCATAATCGCATATTCAAATCCATATTCTAAGAAGGGGCCAAAGCCAAAATTCCATAAGAATACATTGGTATTAAAAGCTTGTGACGGAACGGAAACTTGAATGATAAAGACAATCCAAGCAACAATCATTCCAATTCCAGAGACGATAATGGAAGTTAACGATATATATTTCGATTTATGTGCGATATAAAGATAAGAAAAGCCAGAACAAACGAATTGAAGCCACGAGGTTAAGCAATTCAGCCCCATGAAACAGGCGACCGCTTTCCCACCTTTGAAATGGATGTAAATGGGCCAGCAATGACCAATCGCGGAAAATAGTCCCGCTATCCAGTAAAACATTTTATTTCCGCCAACTTGCGCGTTCCCCCAAGTGGCGCTCCAAGCTAAATATTGGTTCAATGGGCTAAATTCTCCAATAGCCCAAATGATAAAAACCGGTATCAAGGCCTTAATCATATCGAGCGCAATGACCAATACCCCGAATTTTTTGCCAAAAGTTCTTGCCACATTGGTCCCACCGCTATTGTGTGACCCCTTATCTCGAGGGTCTTCATGAAAAAATAATTTGCCAACCAATACGCCTGTTGGAATAGATCCAACAAAATATCCAAGGACAGCGGCGAATAATCCGTAGAGAACATTGACCAATATGAGATTCATAATTTAATTCCTAACTTATCCATTATGGCGATTTAATGGTGCTTTTCAAACTTTTCATGCGTTATAATACCCCCAGTCATTAGACTGAATATTCACGTATGGTTAACATTGAGGAAGCCGAAAAGCAATATAATGCGCGCAACATTGAACTCCTTAGCGAGATGGAAGGAGTGCGCAAACGCCCAGGCATGTACATCGGTTCAACGAATTCGACAGGACTTCACCATTTGGTTTGGGAAATCGTGGATAACGGGGTAGACGAAGCAGTCAACGGGTATGGGGACCGTGTTTCCGTTTGCATCCATAAAGATGGATCGGTTTCTGTGGAAGACGAAGGACGTGGTATCCCCGTCGACATCCACCCTCAAACAGGTATCCCCGCAGTACAGTTGATTTACACTACGCTCCATTCCGGCGGAAAATTTTCTAGCAAAAACTACACGACTTCAGCTGGTTTACATGGTGTGGGTGCAACCGTAACCAATGCGCTCTCGGAATGGATCGACGTTACCATTTATCGCTTAGGGAAAATTTATCATATTCGATTTGAGGACGGCGGGAAACTCGTTCAGCCTCTTGAAGAACTTGGTCCAACGAAAAAGCACGGAACCTTGGTACGTTTTAAGCCGGACAAAAGAATTTTTTCCACGGTCGAATTCAAATGGGACACGATTTATAACCACCTTCAGGAAGAAGCTTTTTTACTCAAGAAGGTTCACTTTTTCCTTAAGGATGAACGCACTGGGCTCAGCCATGAGTTCTTTTATCCCCAAGGCCTCATCGAATATATCAGTGTTTTAAACCAAAACAAAAAGCCAATCGGCGGCGTAATCGGTTTTGACGATGAGACCTCGTCCATTCGCATGGAAGTCGCCATGCAATGGTGCAACGAAGATTACAATGAAAACGTTTACTCCTATGCCAACTCGGTTCGCACTCATGACGGCGGCACGCATGAAACGGGCTTGAGATTAGGCATTACCCGTGCCGTGAATGATTGGGCTCTCCAAAACGGGGTAATCAAAGAAAATCAAAAACTAGATGGCACCGATATTCGTGAAGGGTTAACGGCCATTATTGCTGTTAAAATCCCCGAAGATAAGCTCGAATACGAAGGACAGACCAAAGGAAAATTAGGAACACCGGAGGCAACGTCCGTTGTCAACGACTTCGTTTATAATAATCTTGTTCACTACCTCGCTGAGCACAAGGACTTCGCGGTGGATTTGGTGAAGAAGTGCCAGGCTTCGAAAGCTGCTAGAGACGCGGCAAGAAAAGCAAAGCAGGCCGCAAGGAACGGAAAAACCAAAAAACAAGACTTCATCATTTCGGACAAGCTCGCTTCCGCGCAGAGCAAGGATTATCGCAATAACGAGCTCTTTATAGTAGAGGGCGACTCCGCAGGAGGCTCGGCGAAATCGGGCCGTGACCGCATGCACCAAGCTATTCTTCCATTACGTGGAAAACCTCTCAATACCGATTCCGTTACCATGGAACGCATGTTGGCCAACACGGAATTTTCCACGATTATTCAAACAATCGGAGCGGGAGTCGGCGCGAATTTCGATGTAGAAGATAGTCACTACGGCAAAATCATCATCATGACCGATGCCGATACCGATGGCGCTCACATTCAAATTTTGCTTTTGACCTTTTTCTATAATTATATGAAGCCCCTTATCACTCACGGAATGGTCTATATTGCTTGCCCACCTCTTTATCGTGTTTACAAAAAAAGCGATCCAGCGCATAAATTTGTATACGCATGGGACGACGAATCTTTGGAAGAGGCTAAAAAGAAAATCGGCCCAGGATACGGAATCAATCGATATAAAGGGTTGGGCGAAATGAATGCGGATCAACTCTATAACACGACCATGAATAAGGCCACACGCAAATTATATAAAGTTACGATAGAAGACCCCTTGGTGGTTGAAAAGCGCATTAGTATTCTCATGGGAAACGATCCTTCCCAGCGTCGGGCCTGGATTGAGGAAAACGTCTCCTTCAATGAAGAAGACACATTCATTAAAGAGGTTAAGAAATAATGGCGAAAAAAAGGAAGGACGAAACTCCAGAAATCACAGAAAACCTCGTACCATCCACCTTGGATGACTTGATGGGGGATCGCTTTGACATCTACGCCAAAGATGTAATTCAAGACCGTGCGATTCCTGATGCTCGAGATGGTTTGAAACCGGTTCAGCGTCGTATTGTTTTTGCCATGTGGAAAACAGGCAATACGATTGATAAACCAACCAAAAAATGTGCTCATATCGTGGGTGAAGTCATGGGGAAATATCACCCTCATGGCGATAGTTCCATTTATGACGCCCTCGTCCGCATGTCCCAAACCTGGCGCGTTCGTGCTCCGTTAATCGACTTCCAAGGAAATAATGGTTCCATGGATGGCGATCCCGCTGCGGCTTATCGTTATACGGAAGCTCGTTTGGCGGCTTTGTCCCAAGAATTAATTCGCGATATCGACAAAAACACCGTCGACATGGGCCTAACCTTCGATGACACCGAATTTGAGCCTCAGGTTTTGCCTTGCCATTTTCCTAATCTTTTCGTAAACGGGTCCAGCGGAATCGCCGTAGGTATGGCTACGGAAATTCCTCCGCACAATTTGGGCGAAGTAACTTCCGCCATCATCTATCGAATTCAGCACCCCAATTGCCCGATTGAAACCCTCATGCGTTTTGTTCCGGGGCCAGATTTTCCTACCGGGGGAATCATCTACGAATCGCAAGGATTAAGCGATATTTATCTTACGGGACGTGGAAAAATCGACGTGGCTAGTAGGACGTCCATTGAAGAAGCCGAGGACGGGACAAGTCAAATTATCATCACCGAAATTCCCTATGGGGTGAATAAATCCCAACTCGTATACGCGATTGACAAATTGCGGCACGACAAAACCATTGCCGGCATTGATGAAGTTCGCGACGAAACGGATAAAAGCGGGCTTCGTATCGCCGTCGATATCAAAGAAGGCTTCAAGCCGGAGTCCATTTTGGCTTATTTAATGCAGAAAACGCAGTTACGTTCTTCCTACACGGCCAATATGGTAGCTATTGTTAATGGCCGACCTCAGGTTCTGAACCTGCTTTCTTATTGCGACACTTACATTGCTCACCAGGTCGATGTGGAAACTAGACGTTGCCAATTCGATTTAAAGAAGGACCTTGCTCGATTAGAAATCGTAGAAGGATTGATCCGGGCGAGTGACCTCATCGACCAAATCGTTCGGGTCATCAAACGTAGCCGCGACAAAGCAGAATCCAAAGTTAATATCGCAGCAGAATTCGGTTTTACGGAAGCTCAAAGCGAAGCGATCGTCATGATGCCGTTATATAAGCTAAGCAATTTCGATGTGGAAACCGTTTTAGACGAAAAAAAGCGCTTAGATCTTGAAATAGCGGATTTGAAGGAAACTTTGCGAAATCCCGATAAAATGAATTCGCTGATCATCTCCAGTTTAAAAGCCATCGCAAAACGCTTCGACACCCCGCGGAGAACCGCCATCGAAGAAGAAGATGTTTCCATGCGTTCCATCAACCAAAGGGATTTGGTCGCCAAAGAAACTGTGGTAGTCGTTGTGACTCGCGACGGATATATCAAACGTTCTTCTCTTGCTTCTTGGCGTTCTAGTGGTGGAGCGAACGGAGAACTGCCCGGCCTTAAAAATGGGGATACTCTCATTTTCGATGGTCAATGTGACACTACCGATTGGATGCTTGTTTTTACATCTAAGGGCAATTTCCTTTATATTCCCGTCCATTTGATCAAGGCCAATAAATGGAACGACGAAGGAATACACGTCAATTATGCGATTTCCCTTCCGGCGGAAGAAAAACTAGTTCGTGCCTTTGCGGTACGGAAATTCCGCGACGATCTTTTTATCGCCTTAGTTTCCAAAAAAGGCCAAATTAAACGCACGAAGTTATCTTCTTTCCAGGTCTCCCGTTTCAATCGCCCGATTCGCGCCATGCGTTTGCTTGGCGATGACGAGGTAGTGGATGTCGCCTTAACAAGCGGCAATAGCGATTTAATGATTTTCAGCGATACGGGGCTTGCCACCTTCTATAATGAAAATGAAATTGCCTATAGTTCCACCAATTCCGCTGGGGTAAAAGCCGCCTCCTTCCGCGGGGGACTCGTGGCAGGTATGCTTTCGTTCCTCCCGGAGGAAAGTGCCAAATTGCTGCTAATTACTCAGCTAGGATATACTCGGGTGGCCAGTTCGAGCAACGTAACAAAAACGGGTCGTCTAAATAAAGCAACCACCCTTTTCAAATCCTTTAAAAACGAACCGCATTTCCTTGTCTATGCCCAAAAAGCACCCGATGTGGACCCCCCTTACACCCTTACGGCGACTCTTAGTAACGGCGAAACTGCTTCGATTACATACGAGGACTTCTATTTAACCCCCATGGATAAATACGCCAAAGGCAGTTCCATCAAACTCCCAAAGGGAGCTACCGTAGCCACTATTTTCACGAGGGATTCCACCTTAATTGACGATTCGATGGTCAGTTATCATGTGGAACCCGTAGAAGAAAACAAAGAAGAAAACTCTACTTCGGAAGTTGAAGATACGACGGAACAAAAATCTAAAGGCCCAGAAAAATTTGAGCAAATCTCCATATTTGGAGATGAGGACTTCTAATAATCGATTCAAATTCCTTCCTTGCCCGCATTTACGGAATGAGCAAATCCTCTTACAATGTCTTTATGAAGAAATCGCTTCCCTACGCGCACGCCAAATCGCTATTCGAAGTCGACCCCTCTTTCTTTGAAAGAATCGGGGTCAAAGTTCTTCTTTGCGATTTAGACAATACCCTCATTCCTTACGGAAGCAAAGAACCCACCCCAGAGCTTCTCGCCTATAGGGATTCTCTCTCCAAAAAAGGGATTCAAATGGTTGTTTGTTCGAACGGAAGAGGCGGAAGAGTTTTGGAAGTTTCTCAGAAAGCCGGCTTAGAAGCCCATGGATGGATGAAGAAGCCCTTCAAAGGTCCTCTCGTTGGATTAATGAAAGAAAAAGGCTGGAAACCAAGCGAAGTCTTATTGGTGGGGGATCAAATCCAAACCGATGTTCTTTGCGGACATCGCGCAGGAATTCGAGTCTTATTGACGGAACCTCTCGGGGCTTATGAACCCCTTTGGACCAAATTCAATCGCCTCTTCGACAAACCCAAACGAAAAAAGATGTTTGCCAAGCACTGGATCAAAGAATGGAAGGAGATCAAAACATGAGCAAACTAAACATCGTGCGTCGTTGCTACAATTGCGGCGCCATCCTCCAAGCCGATGACAAAGAAGCGGAGGGCTACGTCTCCCCGGAAGTCATCAAAAACACCAACGCTTTGGTCGTTTTTTGTGATTCGTGTTACGCGAAGCAACGTTACAATTTCAGCAAACACGAACTAGCTTGCTCCGACGAATACCTATCCATGTTAAAGGATGCGCGCGCTAGCGACGCCTTAATTGTTTGCGTCATCGACTTATTCAGTTTCGAAGCCGGCTTCCCCAAGGATGTCGTCGATATCATTTCCAATAATCCCGTTCTCGTCATCGCCAATAAAAGAGATCTTTTGCCAGCGGATGCCGACGACCAAAAATTAAAAGAATACGTTGCCCACCGTTTTCGGGTATCCAAGATTTCTGTCGAAGCCAACGATGTCGTTTTGACCTCTCTTACCGGCATGGCCGACATCTCGCCCATTGCGAAGGAAATTGAAAAAAGGCGTCGCGGGCACGACGTCTATCTCATCGGGGCATCTAACGCAGGAAAAACCCTTTTCCTTTCTTCGTTTTTACGAAGTTACAAGAACAACACGTTCAACAGCGTTGTGACAGCTAAATACCCAGGAACCTCGATTCGCGTGATGCAAATTCCCTTGGATTCATCGACCTTTATTTACGATACCCCGGGGACTCCAACGGACAATTCCATGACGCATCTGCTTAGCGTAGACCAAGTTCGCCTCGCCTATCCTTCCGAACCCGTTAAACCGCGTATCGTTGCTTTATCGGCAGGGGAATCCCTTTGCATTGGGGGCTTAGCTCGAATCGAATTGGTTAAAGGAGACAAAACCTCCATTACCTATTTCGGCTCCAAAAACGTCAAATTAGCCAAAACCCGTTCCAAGCACGCCGAAGCCGACTTTTTCCAGATGATTCAAAAAGGATTTTTATTCCCACAAAGCCCTTTTTTGCTGGGGCCTGTGGACCTTGCGGCCTATGAATTGGTCGTAGACGAAACGGGTAGCCGGGATATCGGCATCGAAGGATATGGGTGGATTGGTTTCCATGGAAAGAAACAAACCTTCCGAATTTTTGTTCCAAAAGATGTCGCAATTTACACCAGCCGTTCGAAAATTGCAGTAAAAAAATAAGGATCTATTATTATGTTAAAACCCTTTCAAAAAGCCTATTTAAAAAAATTAGCCAACCCCATTTCTCATCGTTACTTAATTGGGAAAGGCGGATTGGATGATAAGTTCGTAGCCGAACTAAACGATGCGTTAGAAGCCCGTGAGTTAATTAAAGTCGGTATTTTGCAGAACGCATCCTGCGAACCAAAACAAATTGCCGAAGAGTTGGCGGAGCGTCTTGACGCAGACCTCGTCCAAGTCATTGGGCGAGTCATGGTTTATTACCGCAAATCGAAAAAGAATCCAAAAATCGTTGTTCCCACTCGCGATTAACTCAATTCGGAATGGAATCACTAATTCTTTACGGCGGAACATTCGACCCCGTTCATAATGGCCATCTGCGCATCGCACGAGCAGCAAGCTTAACGTTAAACGCGGATGTAATTTTCATTCCCAATGCAAATCCACCAGGTAAAAAACCGATTGCCTGTTTTTCAGATCGCTTAGAAATGCTTAAGGACGCATTAAAGGAAGATGGATCTGCATCTTTTTCCATTTCTTTGTTCGAGTCCGAACTAACTACAGAACCCCATTACTGGATCGACACGTTACGTTATTTCAAAAACCGTTACCCGAAGCGGAAACTATTTTTCATTATTGGCGCGGACGAAGCCAATCAATTCCTTTCTTGGAAATCCCCGGATGAAATCTCAAAGCTCGCGACGCCGATTTACGTCCCGCGAACGGGAATCGAGGTTCAAGACGCCTTATTGCAAAAATATCGAATGCGACGCTTGCCGTATGAAAAGTCGGGGGAGGTAAGCAGTTCGGAGGTTCGCCGACTGCATTCCTTGGATATCCCCCTTTCCGTTCGAAACAACATTGAGAAAAAACATCTTTATTACATTAACGATATTTCGAAAATGCTTTCCGCTCATCGTTTGCTGCATTCCATTTCCGTTGCCCGTTTAGCTTACGAAATCGCCTATCGCAATCATTTACGCAACCCAAAATTCGCCTATATCGCAGGATTGCTCCACGACATCGGGAAGGATGTGCCCAAAGAAAAAGAGGTCTCCTTCATAAAAGAACACTTTCCTGAGCAGGACCAATTCCCCGAATGGACCTACCATCAGTTTATTGGTGCAGAGATTGCCAAAGAAAAGTTTGGAATCGAACAAGAAGAGATACTAGATGCGATTCGGTGCCATGCAACCGGAAAGCCCCATATGACTCGCTTGGCCAAAATAATTTATTCAAGCGATAAGATCGATCCACTGCGGGGCTACGATTCCAGCAAATTAATCAAAGCCTGCATCAAGGATTGCTACCAAGGATTTATTCGCGTCTTGGAGGCGAATAAAATATATTTGGAAGGGAAGGGATATCGAATTGATAATCCCATGACCGAAGCCTGTATGAAGTTGTATCTAGGAGGAAAATAAAAAATGAAAGAGCAACCAAAGGAATTAACAATTGCTGTCAATACATTGGAAGAACACAAGGCGGAAAGCATTCAAGTCATCGAAGTGGAAGACTTGAATCCGTTTTGTTCCTATTATGTTTTAGCTACCGCCCAAAACGTCCGAGCATTAAAGGCAAATTTTGACTATCTTGAAGAAGCGTTTTTTAAGAACGGAATCGAAATGCCAGTTTCCGATTCCGAAGAGGAATCCGGTTGGGTAATCCTCCAAGGCGGAGATGTCATCGTCCATGTTTTCTTACCGGAAATGAGAGAAAAGATCTCCTTGGAAAAGCTTATCGAATCCATTCGTGAAAAGAACCAAAATAAAGAAAAAGAAGATTAAAAAGCCAACAAATCAGAGCCGCTTAAATGCGGCTTTTATTTTTCAAAATACATTACTTCGTATAATGTCCATTATGTTAAGTACTTTAATAAATAAAGTGAATTTACCGAAGTTATTTAATATTAAGAATATTTATCTTTCTAAATAATTACCTTGATGATCGTGAAGTTTTCCACTTTTTAACAATTACTAAATAACTACTAATAGCCTATTTTAAAATTTCATTTGTTTTTTTCAGTCTAAATGCATAAAAACACAGAATATTTTTTTCTAGTTCTGCTTCCTCTTTTTAGGCATTGCCAATTTGTCTTGGATTCAAATTCTTTCTACGGTATCTTTGGATGGATTTATTCATCATTATTTAAATTAAGTTATAGTTTCCGTTTTGTTATATATCAGATTAATGCCACAAAATACTTGAAAAAACCAAAACAAAATCAACATTGATTTTAAATCTGAAAACAGTTTTATCTTTTTTATTCTTCGTCTATCTTGATTCTAGAAGAAACAAGATTTAAAACAACGTCAACTAAAGCAACCATTGCCAATGCGATCAAGCTATAGGGGATAATATTCTCCACCTCGCCATTAACCTGACTATTAGAAATCAATCCCCCTAGGGATGGTTTGGAATTGGAGGTCGCGCAAAGAATCTCTGACATGATAAGAACCTTTACGGATAATCCAAAACTTTGTATCGCACCCAAACGAATATAGGGGGCGGCATTTGGCCAGCGGACATAGACTACTGCCGGGGCAGCGTTCCGCCCACATTCCAAATCCAATGCTTCTAACAATTCGCTCGAATCATTTATTAAACCTTTTAGAACAGACTCATAAATCAAAGGAAACGCTACCAGAAAAACCAAAGCGCATGGAATAAACGTGATCGCATTCCTTGATTTAGGGGTGAAGAAAATTCCGATAAAAAGTAAAACAACTGCCGCTGTTGGAACAGTTCGGCTTAGAACTATCCATGGTTTTAGAATGTGTTCTATTTTCCGGTGACACGCTGCCAACGTTCCTAAAACAATTCCCAAGACATAGGAAATCGAAAAACCAATCAGCAACCGCAATATAGTCCAGCCGATGGCAATCCAATTCTTTTCCGCTTCCTTGGGAGAAAAAAGAAAAACAAAAGCCTTTCCAAACGCTTCATGCGGATAAGGGAAAACCATATTTCCATTCTTTTTTAAAAAATAGGAAATTAGGAACCACGCAGCGATAATCAAAAGAACGCCAATAAGAATATAGACAATGCGATCGGATTCTTTTTTTCGGCTTTTCCTCTTCAAGGGTTCATCTCCAATTCAAAACGCTTGTTTCGTTAAATACAGGAAGGCCCAAAGTCGATTCAAAATCATTCGCCATAGCAAGCAATGATTTTGAATCCACGCCACAGTTTGAATAATGCAATTTATTAGACCCATCCTCCATTAATTGCTTTACCAAATTCGAAGAAGGGAATCCAAATCTCTCCGCTAATGAGATTCCCTTTTCTTCGTAGGAAGATAGGATTTGCAAAACTTGGGGATCGCCAAGTCGAACAGATTGAATATTGGACTGAATCTCATTAAGCCAATCCACCGTTTCAGAGGGATGTTCTAAATAAGTTCGTTCACGAACAAATATAGCGGCGGCAGGTACCTTAACTCCGTTGTGATTGGTGGCAAAGTCCGTTTGAAGATCGCTGATCACGTGCAATGCTTTATTCTGGGAGGCAAATTTTTGTTTTAACAAGCTCAGCGCCGGCTCAGCAACAACATAAAAATCAAACGCTTCAGGGTTGCTAAGCAAATTCTTTTGGACCACGTCAACGCCGGTCTCATAAACGATTTTGTCATCGGGGGAACTTCCATTCGAATATTCTCCCCATTGAAAGGTATTCGCTGCGACGTCACGGAAAAGAACCGATGCGGTGCCACTAGCAACAAAAGCATCGATAGTAGGCTTATTTTCTAGGTTTTTTGCTCCATCTTTATCGTATTTAGCGGAAACCAAATAGAAGGAGCCTTCATTGATCCAACTAGCAAGGCGATAGGCGCGTTGCTGCTTTTCGATGAGGTTTAAACCGGTGATGCCGTCGAAGACAATCGCATCATAGGAAGCGGAAGCAAACGCGGCAGGAATGAGCGCCGCCGGCGTAGAGGTAGAAACCCAATTGGAATTTTCCGCTTCGCTATAAAAGGCCAAAGTCGGGGAGCCCGTGGGCGAAAGCCAGGATAATTCGTAGGAAGTCTTTTTTTCTCCCCCACAGGAAAATAGCAAACTGGCAAACGCTAGAACAAATAGAGACTTAGTGTTTTTCATTCGAAAATCTCCTTAAGGGGCTCTCCGATAAGGTCATCGTTCCTCTTAAGGCCAAAATTTTCCAAAATTGTCGCACCCATCACTCCAAATGTTGGGGCTTCTTCCAATTGACGACCTTTCTTGAAGGAAGGGGAATAAATAAGCAAAGGAACTTTTTCGCGCGTGTGGTCCGTTCCGTGGAAGATCGGGTCATTCCCGTGGTCGGCCGTAATCATGAGCAAATCATCATCCCGCATATGAGAAATAAATTCTCCTACCCTCTTATCAAAGGCTTCCAAGGCACGAGCATAGCCAACAGGATTTCTGCGGTGGCCAAATTCGCTATCAAATTCCACCAAATTAACGAAGCAAATGCCTGTGAAATCTTTATTTTTAAGTTGATCAATCGTCTTATCCATGCCATCTTCATTGGAAACGGTATGTTGAGTTTCCGTAACTCCTTTTCCGTTAAAGATATCACTGATTTTTCCTACGCAAGACACGGTAAACCCGTTTTGCTCTAGGATATTCATATCCGTATCTTCTTCCGGGGAAAGCGCATAATCGCGGCGGTCGCCTCCAACGCGGCGGAAATCATCTTTATTGGTGCCCACATAAGGGCGAGCGATAACGCGGCCCACCTTCCATTCTGGCTTCATGCAAAGGCGACGAGCGATTTCACAGCACCGGTACAATTCTTGCAAACCCGTAACTTCTTCGTGCGCCGCGATTTGAAGAACGCTATCCGCGGAAGTATAAACGATCAAGGAATTTTCCTTCATTTGCTCTTCCCCGAGAACACGTAAAATCTCCGTGCCGCTGGAGGAGTAATTTCCAATAAGCTTATGACCGGTTTGTTGGGACAATTCGTCCATCAATTCTTTTGGGAAGCCCGTCTCTGTAAAAGTTTGGAACGGTTTTACCGTATTGACGCCCATCATTTCCCAGTGACCCGTCATGGTGTCTTTTCCACGGCTCGTTTCTCGGCAGGTTAAGCAATAAGCGTTGGGGTGAGCAACTTTAGAAACCCCGGGGATATCGTCTAAATCGCCTAAGCCCATGGATTCCATAAAAGGCACATGAATTTGCCCGACACTTTCCGCGGCGTGTTTCCATGTATTGGAGCCGCAATCTCCGAATTCGGCGGCATCGGGTTCTTCCCCGACTCCGGCACTGTCAGCAACGATGAGAAAGATTCGTTGGAAAGGGTATTTTTTGCTCATATTTTGTATTTCCTCCATCACAAATTATATCCTATTTTCGGCTTCCGTATTTAGAATACGCATCCATAATCCTTCGCTCGGAAACGTGGGTGTAAATTTCCGTCGTTTCCAAGTGAGCGTGGCCAAGCATTTCTTGAACGGCCCGAAGATCGGCTCCATTTTCAAGTAAATGCGTGGCGAAGCTATGACGCAAGGTGTGGGGACTAACGTTTTTATCGATTCCGGCTTCTAGTGCATATTTTTTGACTTGCATGAAGAAATATTGACGGGATATTACCTCTCCGTTTTGGTTAAGGAAAAGATAGGCGTTACGTTTCTTTTTCGAACGAGAAAGGAATTGCCTCCTCGGACCATCTAAATATTTTTTTAAATAACCCATGGCAAAGTCACCGATTGGAACGGTTCTTTGTTTTTCGCCTTTCCCTTTTGTTACGGTAACTAGGCCGTTTTCGAGGTTAAGGTTGGACAATTTCAAATGGCAAAGTTCACTAACCCGCAGCCCTGTTGCATACATCGTTTCGAGCATCGCCCGGTCACGAACACCCGATGGACTATCTTCATTAGGTTGCTCAAGCAGAGCCTCTACTTCATCGAAATTTAGCACGACAGGAATTCTTTTTTCTCCTTTTGGCCTCGTGATTTTATCCACAGAAAAGGAAACATACCCTCTTCGAGAAAGGAAGCGATAGAAACCATAAAGGCAAGAAAGCCGGCGGGCTATCGTGGAAGAGGCCCTTTCTTTCATCCCCTGTTCAACGGCAAAATCGTCAAAATCATCCGTATTCAAATCGGAAAGGGATTTTTTATCAGGAAAGGTTTCGAAAAATACTTTTAAATCATCGCGGTAGCACGCCAAAGTGGATGCTTCGCGTTCCACGCTCACATAAAGCAAATATTCTTCGACGGCGTCCGCGATTTCCATCTTATTTTCCCTTAGCTTGACTGGCCCGCGTTAAATATGGCCCATCCATTTGGCGGTTCAGTTCCTCAATCAAAAGTTTGGTCGCGTCTTGTTCTTCGAAAGAAGAGTAATTCCAAAATGACATTTGAACGTTTTGTTTGGCCCGATCATCCAATTTGGATAAAGCAATGCTAACCAAGCGAAATTTAAACGATTCCCCTTCTCCCACAAAATTCGAATAAAGTTGCCGAGCGATTCGATACAAATCATGTTCGCTGAATATCGGGTAATCAAAGGTTTCGGACTTTAAATGCATCCGAAAATCGGTATCTTTCAAACCCAGTGACACCGTTTTTCCTACCTTCCCCGTTTGAAGAGCGCGAATGGAAACAGCGTGGCACAATTGTTTAATGGTTTCCTCCACTTCCGAGAAGGAATTTGCATCATGAAGGAGAGTCTCGGCGCAGCTGATGCTCTTCGCGTCCTCGGTTTCCCCACTGACCGTATCCTCTCCATATCCAGATATCCATTCTTTGGCCGTGGAAGCAAATTTCCCGAGAATCTTTGTAGCCACGGATTCGTTATTTTGTAAAGCAGTATAAAGGTCACCGATGGTTTGTACCCCCGCTTCTTTCAGTGATGGGGCGGTTTTCTTTCCAATCCCCCAAAAGGATTCAATAGGAAGGGGATAGAGAAGAGTTGGGATGTCGCGCCGACGAAGCAAGACCAAACCCATTGGTTTTTTCATATCGCTAGCCATTTTGGCCAACCATTTGGTTGGAGCGACGCCTATGGAACATTTAAGTCCCGTTTCGTTTTGCAGTCCTAGTTGAAATAATCGCAAAGCCTCGATAGGGTCTTTTTTGGAAGATAGATATTCGGTCATGTCGACAAAGCCTTCGTCGACACTGGCTTTTTCAACTAGCTTAGAAAAGCGGGATAAATAGCCGAAAAAACTATGGGACATCACTCGATAATAAGAAAAATCCGGGTGAATTACTTTTAAATTCGGACACTTTTCTAAAGCTTGAAAAGTCGGTTGGCCGCTATGAACTCCGAATTTGCGCGCACAATAGTTCGCCGTCGAAACAATTCCGCTGCGACCTTTATCGCCAATTGCTACCGGGACATTGGCCAATGAAGGATCGCGAATCTCTTCGCAGGTGGCAAAAAAAGCATTCAGGTCCACGTGTACGATAATTTTAGCCATGTTTTATGCTTCCAAGAATTTGTCCAAAAACTTGGTCCGGGTCTAATTGAAGTTCCTTTTCTTGTTCCGCGCGGTTGGGCGAAAAGGGGATAAAGGAATTGGGAACGCAAAAACATTTTACTTTGCCTTGGTACCCTTTTTCCATGAGGTCAGAAAGAATGGAGGAACAAAACCCCTCTTTGGTGCTATAAGCATCGTAAATGAAGACTTGTTTATAAGGCAGCAATCGATCGATTTCTTCTTTTTTATAATCATTTAGGAACAAAGGGCACGCTATTTCAACGTCCGTTCCAGAATTCTTTATTTTTTGCACCATGACATTTGCTCTTGGCCCAACACACAAAAGAATAGCTTCTTGTGTAGTTGTTATTCCATAGAAATGAAAACGGCCAATCTCTAATGGGTTTTTATGCTCTATGGGGTCAGGAATTGTGTCTTCGCAAGTAATCCGAATGACATTGACTCCCTTTTGTTCAAAACTTTGATTGAATAAAAATTCGGCTTCTTCCACGTTAGACGGCATCCAAACATGCGTGTTAGGAATGCTTTTTAAATAAGCTTCATCATAAATACCCTGATGAGTCTCGCCATCTTTTCCCGCTAAGCCACATCGATCCAATAAAATCGTTAAATTTGCGCCCATTCGGGCACAGTCATGGCTGATTTCATCGTACGCCCTTTGCAAGAAAGTGGAATAAACCGAAAGAATCGGGTGAAAACCATTAAGAGATAATGCGCCACAGAACGTTGCCGCGTGTTCCTCGGCAATGCCGCAATCCACGCATTGCTTGGGAAATTCTAAAAACACAGGCTGTAATCGGCTTCCAAAAGAAGTCGCAGGGCAGATTAACATAGAATTCGGGTCCGAACGAAGCTTTTCCTCAACTAGGCTCGAGAAAAGAATTTGCCATGGTAACGAAGGAATTTGGGTGGCTTCCGCTTTTGGATCATTGATTTTAAAACGACCGGGCGCGTGCCAAAACCCTGTTTTATCCATCTCTGCGAGTTGATATCCTTTGCCCTTAAGAGTCTTGCAATGAATTAACGTGGGTTTTGTCGTCCTTTTCGCCTTTTCAAATGCTTTGTCTAATTCTTTAATATCGTTGCCGTTAATTGGCCCAATATACGTAAATCCGAGATTTTCAAAGCCGTTAAAAGAGATTAATTTTCTCTTAAGCGAGTTTTTTATATGATACGAAAAGTCATAAATCTTCTTCCAAAAACGCCCTTTTCTAGCTTGTTCTCGAAAACTTTTCTTAAAGGAGTTATAGGTTTTAGCCGAACTAATTTTACGGAAAAAGCTTTTGGCGCCACCGACACTAGGGGTAATAGACATTCCGTTATCATTAAGAACAACGATGATTTTAGATTGACTGCCCCCAATGGCGTTTAGGCCTTCAAAAGCCAAGCCGTTAGCAATCGACGCATCGCCGATAACCACCACGATTTGCTCGTCGCTAGAGCCTTTTACATCTCTTGCGTGTGCAAAAGCTAAAGCGGCGCTTAACGAATTCGAACTGTGCCCGGCATCGTAACAGTCAAAAGGGGATTCTATTCTTTTTTGAAATCCAGAAATTCCGTTTTTACGAAACAGAAACTCGAGATTTCTCCCACTTAAAATTTTGTAAGCATAACATTGATGCCCAACATCAAAGATAACCTTGTCAGTTGGCAAATCGAAATTTCGGAATAAACTGATACATATCTCAACGGATCCTAAATTGGAGGACAAGTGTCCGCCACGAGTGGAAACCGTATCAATAATTTGTTTTCTTAAATAGTCAGAAAGGGCATTCAGTTCAGGGTATGTTAAAGATTTAACCATTTTTTGGTCTTTAAAATCATTTTCGTTAAAAACACGCTTGGTTAAACACTTTTTCATACTAATAAACTACTAATTTCTTGCTTTTATTCTACTTTATCTTCTATTAGCTTTTCCGCTTCATCAATTTGAGAATTTAAAATCGCAATTAGATTTTTTGCCTCTTTATAAAGGTTCATCGCCTCCGTTAAAGGTAAAACATTCCCATTCATTTTAGTGGCGATTTCATTCAGTCTTTTTAACCCTTCTTCAAAGGTAATTTCCTTTTCTTTTTCCATGCGTTTCTCCTTATTTTACAATGGAAACTAACTCTCCATCCGCTAACATTGTTTTTATTTCGTCTCCTGAATGAACCTCTTTTTTGTTCTTCAAAATATTTCCTGAAGAATCCAAAGTCATCGTGTATCCTCGTTCCAATACTTTTTTAGGATCCATTGCGTTGATTCGATCAAATGCGGACGCCGTTTCCGCTTTCCAAAGCATAATTTTTCGTCCATATCCATTGTAAACGGATTGTTTGAGCAACTCAATTTGGCTCCTTTTGTTTTCATAAACGCTTTTTAAATTATTAAAACAGGGCTTGTGGGAAAGCGAATCCACTTCCCCTGCCTTCCTTTGGATGCAGGAAGCGTATAATGCCGTCAAATTTCGCTGGAAATCATCCAAACGTAACCGAACCTCATCTTTGTTTGGAACGGCGGCTACCGCGGCTGCTGTCGGGGTAGAAACCCTTTTGTCTGCAGCGAAGTCCGTCAATGTGATGTCCACTTCGTGCCCTACTGCTGAAATAACGGGCACACGGCAAGCAGCAACCTTGCGTACAACCATTTCATCGTTAAATGCTCCAAGGTCCTCACTAGAACCGCCGCCGCGTCCCACGATCAAAACGTCGATCGGAGAGTTTTCCGCCTCCGTAATCGCCCGAATAATATCTTTGGGAGCATCATTGCCTTGAACTAAGCTAGGAAAAACATAAATTTTCGCTATCGGCCAACGATTCCTTAAATTCGTTTCAATATCTTTTAGTCCTGCACTGTGGAGCCCAGCCACAACGCCGACGCTACAAGGAAATTGAGGAATGTTGCGTTTTTTTGCCGGATCAAATATTCCTTCGTTGGCCAATTTTTTCTTCAATTCTTCTAATTGAAGCAAAGCTAAGCCCACTCCGCTTTTTTCTATCGAGATAACGCTAAGCTGATAATTTCCCCTAGGGGGATATAGTGTCAACCGGCCAGCCACAATGACTTGATCACCATCTTGGGGCATGGACTTTCCTAGCATTTTCATTTTTTCTACCGCCGATGCCCACATAACGGCAGAAAGGACAGATTGGCTATCCTTTAAACTAAAATAAGCATGACCGGATCGGTAAATTTTAAAATTGCTTACTTCTCCTGTCACATATAGAGTATAAGGAAAAAGAGCCTCAAGGCCCTCTTTTATTTGAAAAGATAAATCGCTGACCGATAAGTATTTAGGCATTCGCGTTCCTTTCGCCTAAGACATTATCGAGAATAGCATTCACGAAGCGATAATCCTTTGCGCTTAGATATTTTTTCGCCAATTTAACCGCGACGTCGATTACCACGCCCTTATCTACGTGATCGTCCACATAATAATAATGAACATAGGCTTGGATGAGGATTGCTTGTTCCAAACGAGGCAAACGCTCAAATCGCCAGTTCCGTAAATGGGGTTTAAAAGCATCGACGACATCGTGGAAATGAGAAACGGAGGACACCATGCATTGTTTCACGAACAAAGGACAGTCTTCATAAGGCTCATTGCAAAGCCCGGAGACGATATCTTTGACATCGATGGAATAATCCATGTAGATATAGGTCAAAGCGTCATAGATGCAAGTCATAGCTAAAGGCTGCAAGGAATTGCGGGATCTTGCCATCTCTTCTAGTTCGTCAAATTCTTCGAGCCAAGCGCTTTCTTTTTCGTTATTCATTCTGTTTCGTCTTTCTATATTGTTGAGGGTTTAATCCATGATTTTGGCAACATGCACCATGACTTCATAGGGCAAAGTGTCACAATTGAGTCGCAAAGCATCCGCGACTTGCTTTTGGATTTTTAAGCAAATTTCCGAAACGTTAAGTCCAGGGGCCAAGGCCACGTCAAGCTTAATGATGGCTTTCCCCGTTTTGGATAAGGAAGTTTTCGCTCCGGAAGGAACGGAAAACAAAGGGGAAATAAAATGGGTTTTTCTGTCTTTTGATTTCGAATTTTTGGAATTCGTGTCTTTTTTCGCCTCCACGGCAGCGGAATAAACAGAGGCACCTGGAATTTCGGCAACCGCTTTCGACGCAATGGTGTCAATAGTGGCAAGGCTAATGCCCAACTTCCCTTTTTGAGAATAGTTATTAATGTAAATGTAGGGCATGTTCCTCACTCCTTGAAAAACGAAGAGATTTTCCCAGCAATTTGAATGGGTGTAAAGCCAAAATGTTCTAATAAATCTTCCGCTTTGCCACTTGCACCAAACTCATCGATGCCAATGTTATATTTTGCGATTCCTCCCCAGCCAAACGTGGAGCCCATTTCCACACTAACGCGAGCATCGTAAGGCAAATGGAGGACTTTCTCTTTTTCTTCCGGCGGTAAGATAACGAAACGATTCCAGCTTGGCATAGAGACTACTTCCGCGTAAATTTCCTTTTCTTCGAGGATTTTAGATGCGGCGATGCATAGAGATACCTCGCTTCCGGTAGCAATTAATTGAATATTGGCCTTTTTGGAAGGGGTATAAACGACATAAGCGCCTTTTTGAACTCCCTCAAAGGAAGAATTCTCAAGCTGAGGTAAATTTTGTCTGGTTAAAATAAGAGCAGTGGGTCGGGTTTTGCTTTCAACGGCCAAGCGCCACGCCGCTTCCGTTTCATTGATGTCTGCAGGACGAATCACGTCGATGTTGGGGATGGAACGCAAAGACGCCAATTGTTCGATGGGTTCATGCGTGGTTCCATCTTCTCCAACAGCAATGGAATCGTGAGTCAAAATATAAATAGAGGGAATATTCTCCATGGCCGCCATACGAATCGCAGGCTTCAAATAATCCGAGAAAACAAAGAAGGTGGCACAATAAGTCAACAATCCTCCGTGTAAGAGGATTCCGTTTTGCGCACTTGCCATGCCGAATTCGCGGATACCGAAATGGACATCGCGTCCTTCCGGATGTTCCGCATCAAAAATAGCAAGCCCTTTGACATTGGTTTTCGTGGATCCCGCCACATCAGCGCTTCCGCCAAACGTAAAGGGCATTTTTTCCGTCAAGCGTTCCAAGAATTTTCCGCTGCTATTGCGGGTTGCTTCCGGTTTTGCTCCTTTGGCGTCCCGGTTTTCCGGAAGATATGGGGTTACATTACGGGCAAAAGCATTTTGGAAAAGCTCATAGGCTTCGGAATGGTATTTCTTATATTCCTTGGTTGCGCTTTGATAAGCTTCATAAGCTTCTGCTCCGCGTTTTCCAAACGAGGAGGCGAAGTCGGAATAAACGGAATCCGGAATCGTAAACGGGGGATAATCGTAGCCAAATACCTTTTTGGCGTGCAACGTATCCTCTTCCGTTAGCGGAGCTCCGTGAGTTACGTGAGACCCTTGGTGCTCCGACCCATACCCAATTTGCGTATGGAAAAGAATCAAAGTCGGGAAGTCTTTGTTTTCCTTGGCTTTTGAAATGGCTTTAGAAATTTTCTCCCAATTATTGCCGTCTTTTACCTCGATAACATCCCAGCCTGCTGCAAAAAAGCGGAGTTTGACGTTATCGGATGCGGAATCGGAAGTCGGCCCGTCGAGAGTCGAACCATTTTCGTCGTAAAGCAAAATCAATTTGTTGAGATGGTAATGCCCCGCAAGCGAAATGGCTTCGTGGGAAATCCCCTCTTCCAAACACCCATCACCGCAGAGGCAATAGGTCCAGTGATTCATGATTTTGGAACCTTCGGGATATTCAGCTTCAATGGCTTTTTCCGCCATCGCCATTCCCACGGCTTGTGCAATTCCTTGCCCTAAGGGCCCGCTGGTAGCGTCTACCCCTGGAGTCATTCCCACTTCAGGATGGCCGGGAGTAATGGAACCCAGCTGACGGAAAGATTTCAAGTCTTCCATGCTTATTGAATAACCGAGGCAGTGAAGCGTGGTATAAAGCAAGGAGGAAACGTGACCGCAAGAAAGCACGAAACGATCACGGTTAATCCAATCCGGATGTTTGGGGTCGGCTGTTAAATGATCGTGGAAAAGCGCATAAACAGCCGGAGCGGCATCTAAGGCCATGCCCGGATGACCGGAATTTGCTTTATTGATGGCGTCTAATGTTGTGGAACGCATCGCCGCGATGGACAACGCCGCGTCTTGTTTCGTTTTTCCGTTTTCAAACATTTTGTTCTCCTTATTTATTCTTCGGTAACGGCAATATCGAGGATTTCCAACTGATCAGGGGAAACCGGGGTTGGGGCTTTGGAGGTGGGGTCCACGGCTTGAAGGTTTTTCGGGAAAGCCTCCACATCGCGGATGTTATCCGTGCCACAGAGAATCATGGCTAGACGGTCGAGACCAAACGCCATTCCTCCATGAGGGGGAGCCCCATATTGGAAGGCATCGATAAACCAACCAAATTTTTTGGCAACATCTTCATCCGAAAGCCCAAGAAGATTAAAAATCTTCCATTGAGTGTCGTGGTCATAAATACGCAGGGTTCCACCACCAGCTTCGTAACCATTAATGATAATGTCGTAAGCGTAAGCGAGAACATCCTCGGGATTCGAATCTAACAAAGCTAAATCTTCGTCGCGAGGGCGAGTGAACGGATGGTGTTCCGCCGTATATTTTCCCGGTTGTCCTTCAACAGGATCAAACATCGGGAAATCAACAACCCAAAGCAAATCGTAGGTGTTGGGTTTAATCAGTTGCAATTTCTTGGCGAACAAGGTGCGCAATGCCCCGAGCCCAAAGTCGATATCCCGACGATAGGGGCTCGATGCAAACAAAACCAAGTCGTCTTCTTTTAATCCAAGTTTTTCTTTTAGGCTTGTTTCCATTTCGTCCGTTAGGAATTTCTTAAACGAACCATTAAGGGCACCGTCGGTAAACTTTAAAGACAAAATCCCTTTCAAATTAAATTTTCTGGCCTCAAGTTGTAGTGCGTCCAAATCTTTTCTTGAGGTTTCTTTGGCCATGGACGGGATAACAATCGCCTTGATGTAATTCGCACCCTCGAAGCCGCCGAATGGAGCCTGCTTCAAAATGTCGGTAATATCTTGGAGTTCCAATCCATATCGAGTGTCAGGTTTATCCGAACCAAATCGGTCCATAGCTTCCCAATAGGGCATTCTGCGAAGCGGGGTCTCAATATCAATCCCTTTGATTTCTTTAAAGACTTTTTTCAAAAAACCTTCATTTAAAGCCAAGATTTGATCTTGGTCCATAAACGAAATTTCTTCGTCCAATTGGGTGAATTCCGGCTGACGGTCTGCGCGAAGGTCTTCATCACGGAAACACTTTGCAACCTGGTAATAACGTTCCACTCCGCCAATCATAAGGAGCTGTTTCCAAAGTTGAGGGCTTTGAGGAAGGGCGTAGAAGCATCCGTGATGCAAACGGCTAGGAACCAAATAGTCACGGGCACCTTCCGGCGAGGAAAGATTAAGAATCGGGGTTTCCACCTCCAAGAAATCGTGCTCGTCAAAATATTCGTGCCAAGCGCGAACAATCTTCGCTCTCGTTTTCAAATTGTTCAAAAGACAAGGACGGCGCAAATCCAAATAACGATAATTCAAACGTGTATCTTCAAGAGCATCCGTTTTATCATCGATGATAAAGGGCGTAGTTTCCGCTTTGTTTAATACACGCAGAGAAGTTAAGGAAACTTCGATTTCACCCGTGGCAAGACGAGGATTTGGGACGTCTTTCTTCTCCACAATACCTTTTGCCTCTACCACATACTCATTTCGGCAATC